>OFIK01000001.1_pt1 | contig 495144 bp, 422 predicted proteins | sample 1534931 | NCBI WGS metagenome assembly OFIK01 (sample SAMEA104347342, study PRJEB22522) | marine metagenome | biome: marine biome; feature: marine water body; material: seawater | collected 2015-08-27T00:00:00Z | depth 2901 m
CCCGAAGAGGGTGCCACCACCTCCCTCGAAGCGACCCGCACCGACCAAGGGCAGACCGCCATCTCGCACAAGTAAGAGGCCAGCAGCCAAAGGAAGACCCATTCCCAAGCGTAAAGCCGCGCCGAGAGGAAAGCCGATGCCACCTTCGAGGGGCAAACGGCCAGCCCCGACAGGTAAACGCCCTGCGAAGGGAAAAACCAAGCCGACCAAAGGAAGGACCAAACAACGGAAACCCGCGAAGAGGCGTAGGCGAAGGTTACGAATCAAACTCGGGTTGAGGGAGAAGGCCATCTCAGAAGAGGCAGATGAATACGTGGATCAAGTTGGCTGGACCGTCCACGAGAACGTTCTGGACGACATCGAGATGGAGGATTCCGACGAGCCGCAGATCATCACTCACCAATGTTCGATGTGCGGCTCGACGATGCAGATCCCGAAACCGAAACGGGACCGTTACAAGGTCCTGTGCGCCTATCCTGAATGCGGTCACTCCGATGCAATCGGCCTCTGAATAGCAGTCAGCACTCCCTGCACCTCCGCGAACCAAACCCAATCAAATACCCAACAACCCCAGGACCCGTTTTCCAGCAGCGATCAGCAGAACCCCCACAAGGAGCCTGCGAACAGTCGATTGATGGGCTACCCCGGCGCCATATGTCGACCCGATGAACCCCCCCACCAAGACTACTGGCACCGCGATGGAGATGAAATCCAGATCCAGAACGAATTGTCCCGACGCTGCCGAGCCAATCAATCCAGCCGCCGAATTCACCCAGATGAAAGCGGCAGCACTAGCCGCCACAACCTTCGGAGTCGCCCAGCGATTGAGCAACATGACGGGCGAGAGAAATATTCCCCCCCCTATTCCAATAGCCCCACTCGCAAGCCCGATCGAGGCACCCCAGGGCACGACCTCTCTGAACTCAGGAACGCCCGAAGCGACCTCAAAATCAACAGACTGAGAGCTGAAGAGTCGCCACGCCGCCCAAATCAGAACCATCGATAGCAGCGTGTCGTACAACACACCATCAACCCGAAGATAACCTCCGATGAAAGCCATCGGCACACTGACGACCAGGAAGGGGACAGTAAGAGAGCGTTGGTGGAATCCTTGTCTGTGAAAGTGAAGGAAAGCGATTCCGGCGACAACCAGATTCAAGGTCCACGAATGCTGCTTCAACCATATCGGGTCAGAACCCGCCAAAGTGCTCAACGAAAGCACCGCGAGATAACCCGAACCACCCCCATGACCGACTGACGAATACAGTATCGCAATGGCGAACAGAGCCGAAAGAAGAACCAATTCCTCCACTCCAAACACACTTGAATCGAGGCGGGAAGAACACTTGAACGAGACGGTGTCTGAAGAATCATGGAGCGGGGGGTGAGTCTCGAGCGTGCCATTGAATTGGCTTGCGAAAAACCGATGCCCCGCCGTACCGAACACATTCCTCTGGATGCGGCGCACAATCGCATTCTCGCTGTTGGACTGCACTCGAAAGTCGATGATCCCCGCTTCGATAATTCGGCCATGGACGGCTTTGCCGTTCGCGCCTCGGATTGTGACGAGGCTGGTGCGCGATTACGCATCGTTGGAACCAGCAAAGCTGGTGGTCAAGACCTCCCCACAGTAGAGGCCGGCGAGGCATGTCGAATCATGACAGGGGCTCGAGTTCCAGACGGAGCCGACGCGATCGTCATGGTTGAGGATACCGAAGTTCGGGGCGAATCAGTATCGATAAACGGGCCAGCCAGAACCAATTTCATCCGCCGCCGAGCAGAGAATCTGGCGAGAGGACAAGAGGCTCTTCCAACAGGAGCATTACTTGGTCCAGCGGAATTGGCCCTGGCCGCGACGATGGGTCACGGTGAGATCGAAGTCGTCGTGAAACCTCGAATAGCGATTCTCTCGACAGGAGATGAATTGGTTCGAGCCGGCGATGAATTGGCCGAAGGCCAGATTTACGAATCGAATTCGCATGCTCTGGCTTCGTTGGTCGAGGAGATGGGCTGCGAAGCAAACCGCCTCGACAGTGCACCAGACTCACTCGATGAGTTACGAAAGACTCTCGATTCTCTCACCGGTCATGACGCCATCATCACCAGCGGTGGGGTCAGCATGGGGGATTGGGACCTCGTTCGGCGGCTCATGGAAGAGGAGGGCGAACTCGTATTCTGGCGAGTGAAAGTCAGGCCTGGAGGCCCACCTTTATTCGGTACTTGGAAGGGCACTCCGCTCTTCGGATTGCCCGGCAATCCAGTTAGCAGTCAAGTGATTTTCCATATTCTGCTGGTGCCGTGGATTCAGCATTCCCTCAGCGCTCACCCCGAACTCGGGCCCCGATTATCGAGACAAGTCCGAGTTCGATTGAAGAATTCAGTCAAAGGCGCTGAAGACAAACTCTGCCTGCGTCGCATCCGCATCACGAGCGAGGGCGACGAACTCGTCGGCAGCGTCCATACCCACCAAGGCAGCGGCAACCTTCACAGCCTCGTCGCCCACGATGGACTGACCCTTCTGCCTCCCGGCACTGATGCCGAAGCCGGAGATTTCGTCGATGCACTATGGCTTAGTTGAGCGAGGCCGTTGACGAGCGGATGAGTTCAAGGACACCCTCATTCACGGTAAGCCTGCGCGTGAGGGATTGAATCTGGTTCGAAGGGAAGAGAATGGCTCGACCGAACAGGGTTGGATAGTGGTCAAGGGCGCGCGGACCCATAATCTGCGAGACATTGACGTCAAGATTCCAAGAGGAAAATTCGTCGTCATCTCTGGCGTCTCTGGAAGCGGTAAATCCAGCCTCGCCTTCGACACTCTGTATGCCGAAGGACAGCGACGTTACGTCGAGTCCCTCTCTTCCTATGCTCGGCAATTCCTCGGCCAGATGAAGAAGCCGGACTGTGACAGCATCGAAGGCCTCTCACCCGCCATCAGCATCGATCAGAAGCAGGGCAGCCACAACCCCCGTTCAACTGTCGCGACGGTCACTGAGATCATGGATTACCTACGCCTGCTATGGGCTCGCGTAGGGCTTCCGCACTGCCCTGATTGCGGACGTGAAGTCACCCGCAGAACAGTTCAGGAAATCGTCGATGACGTGCTCTGGCGCTTCGAAGGCCATGCGATCGCCATCTGGTCGCCCGCTGTCAGAAACCGCAAAGGAACACATGCCGATCTATTCCGGGCTCTCGTCGAACAAGGCTATCTGAAGGGGCGAATCAATGGCCGAGAGGAGGAGTTCGAAGGAGCTCCCGAACTCGAGAAGAATCTTCGTCACGACATCGACGTAAGAATCGACAGGCTGCGCCTGTCGCGAACCAACAAGCAGCGATTGACCGAAGCGGTCGCCGAAGGCATGCGTCTGGGTGGCGGGACCGTCGCCATCGAGAGCCTTGAAGCACCCAAGTCCGCGAAGGGCGAGGAAAGCCAAGAACAGAGATTCCAGACGAAGTCAGGGGAAATCATCGCCTACACAGAGGAGTTTGCTTGCGCCGAGCACGGCTCCTTCCTACCCGAGATGAGCCCCCGCGTCTTCTCCTTCAACAATCCACTCGGCGCTTGCCCTGACTGTCAAGGTCTTGGAGTGCAACGCGAATTTTCTCCAGACATGGTGATTGATCGATTGGCCAGCGTCGAAGAGGGTTGCATCAGACCATTCCGCTCTTCGATGATGTCGGGCTGGTACAAGACTCAGATGAAACAGGTATGCGAACACTATGGACATCCCACAGACATCCCATTCGGAGAATTGGACGATGACGCTAAAGACATCCTGTTGCACGGCACCGGCAGCACCGCAATCAATTTTGAATTCTCTTCCAACAAGGGCTCAGCCTACCGAATGATCAGACCGTGGGAGGGTGTTTTCTCCCGCATCAGGCGCACCTATGCCGACACCGCATCCGACCGCACGCGCTCACGGCTGGCATCATACATGACCGATGAGCACTGCCTTGAATGCAACGGCAGGAAGTTGAATAGGGCAGTCAGTGGAGTCATTGTCGGGGGCGTCAGCCTACCCGATTTCTCAGCCTGCAGCGTCCTCGAGGCGCTTGCTGTGGTCCAGAGATGGCGCCTCGGTGCTCTGGATGAGACGTGGGATAAATTGGAGCGTGAGGTTCCGACGACAGAAGTCGTTTCGACTTCACAACACCTTGACGAACGCTCACTTTTCATTGGTGAGGAAGTAATCAAGGAGATTGAATCCAGACTCCGCTTCCTCGCCCTCGTCGGCCTTGATTATCTCACTCTCGACCGCCGTGCCAACACCTTGGCTGGGGGCGAATCCCAACGCATTCGCCTCGCTACCCAGATAGGCACTCGACTGACCGGCGTCATGTACGTCCTCGATGAACCCAGCATCGGCCTGCACCCGCGCGACAACGGTCGGCTGCTTGAGACGTTGCGAGAACTGACGACTCTGGGCAACTCACTGCTCGTCGTCGAGCACGACGAAGCAACGCTGCGACAAGCCGATTGGATCGTCGACATGGGAATCGGAGCTGGAAAAGAAGGCGGCGACGTCGTGGTGAATGGCTCCTTCAAGGATCTTCTCGAGTCGAAAGACAGCATCACCGCAGCCTACCTGTCTGGGCGTAGTTCGATACCGATTCCAAAAGACATAATCGACCCTGATGAGTCACGCTGGCTGACCATCCTGGGCGCGCGCAGGAATAACCTGCGCGATTTGGATGTGAAGATACCATTGGGTTGCATGATAGCTGTGACCGGAGTGTCGGGCTCAGGGAAATCATCTCTAATCACTGAAACACTCGCGCCCGCTCTGCTGCGCGAGTTACACGGAGCCGACACGATTCCAGGAAGTCACGACCGAATCGATGGCACCGAACATATCGACAAGGTGATCGTCATCGACCAATCACCGATCGGCCGAACCCCACGCTCCAACGCAGCCACCTATACAGGTGCATTCACCCCTATCCGCAGCCTCTTCTCAGAGACCAAGCTAGCCCGCGAGCGAGGTTACCTGCCAGGGCATTTCTCATTCAATGTCAAGGGTGGAAGATGCGAATCCTGCAAGGGAGCAGGTTCGATGAAACTCGAGATGAACTTCCTTCCCGACGTCTGGGTGACCTGCGATATCTGCAAAGGAAAACGCTACACACGCGAGACTCTCGAAGTCAAATGGCGCGGAAAAACCATCCACGACATCCTTGAGATGCCAGTGGAAGAAGCAAACGATTTCTTCGCCAACCAACGAGGTATCCATCGAATTCTTTCAACACTCAAAGATGTCGGCCTCGGCTACATCCGCCTTGGCCAGCCAGCCACCACACTGTCAGGAGGCGAAGCGCAACGGGTCAAGTTGGCGTCAGAGTTGCACAGACCGGCGCGCAGACACACAGTCTACATCCTCGATGAACCTACAACGGGCTTGGCGATGTCCGATGTCCATCAACTCATTGACGTTCTTCTCCGTCTACGCCGGAATGGCCACACGGTCATCATCATCGAACACCATCTCGACGTCATCAAGTGCGCCGACTGGGTCCTCGACCTCGGCCCAGGTGGCGGCGAGCGTGGCGGAGCGATAGTCGCCCAAGGCACTCCAGCAGAGGTTGCGGCGAATGACGCGAGTCATACAGGACAGTATCTGAAGAGGATGATTTGAGAAAATACCGGGATAAGCCTTGAGAAGGGTGGTCATTTTCGAATGAATGTGTATCGTTCCGGAAACCCCGCTCTTTCAGACGCGACTTTCGAGAAATCGTCCTACGGCGAATCTGATTGGTGGGACGATGACTCACACCTGATGTCGATGGAAGGAACTGCCGAGAAGACGGCTATTCTCCTGATCATCACTGCAACAGCAGGCATCGCAACCGCGATGATGATGCCCGCAGCTTCGCTCTTGGTGATTATTGGGTTTCTGGGTGGTTTCATCACCGCGATGATAGTGATATTCTCGGGTTCGACGAATCCTGCATTGATCTGCACCTATGCAGCATTCGAAGGGCTCGCGCTTGGTGGCATGACTTGGTTCTTCGAGCAGGCATTTCCTGGGATAGGGCTGCAAGCGATGTTGTTGACATTCCTCATACTCGGCAGCATGTTGCTGATTTATCGAGCCGGCCTGATAGCGTGGAATCAAAATCTGGCAATCGCCGTCTCCTCCTCACTCCTCGCCATCGTCCTGATCTATATCGTCAGCTTCCTCGGCCCGTTCTTCGGCTTCGAAGTGCCATATATCCACGGCAGCGGCACAATCGGAATCGCATTCTCTCTCTTCGTGATAGGCATTGGCGCATTGTGCCTGGTCGCCGACTTCGATTTCATCGAGAAGGGAGTCGAGCGCGGCGCTCCCAAACAACTCGAATGGCGCGCCGCATTCGGGTTGATGGTGACCCTCGTTTGGCTCTACCTTGAGATACTCAAACTCCTCGCGAAGCTCAGGTCACGCTGAGGTGTGGTATTGGAGACAGATCTCATTCTCGGCCTTGCCCTCGCTGGCGCGACACTTGGCATCATCGAGGGGATCAAGCCCGGCCCACTTCTGACGATGGTCATCCGCGAGACTCTTTCAGGCGGTTTACGCGCAGGCGTCTGGACTGCTGCAGCACCGATTTTCACCGATGGTCCTCTGGTGATCGTCAGCCTCTTCGCCGCCGCTTGGATAGCTTCAAACCCCCTCGCATTATTCCTTATATCAGCTCTCGGTGCCCTTTTCCTCGCTTATATGGGCTACGAGTGTTTCGGCATCGAACCACCAACCATCGAATCGGAAGCAGTCGCACCGACTGGCTCGTTCAAGCGAGGGCTCATCACCAATCTTCTCAATCCGAATGTCTACGTCTTCTGGTTCCTCATAGGTGGACCTCTGATGGCCTCCGCAGCGTTGGAGGAACCACTCGCCCCCATCGCCTACGCAGTGACATTCCTCGTCATGATCATCCTCACCAAAGTCGCAATCGCCATTCTCTTCGATCGCATACGCGGGGGATTCTCGGAGAAGGGCTACCGAGCCTGCCTCGCAGTCTGCGGGGTCGTGATGCTCGGATTCGCAGCCGGATTCGCTTACCAAGCAGTAGGATTGTACTCAGCCGGATTATGGTGAGCCGCCAAGCGTTTGTGGGCCACCGACCGGCAGAGCAGTCAGATTCGTCACCGGCCCACGCAGGGTCGGGCCCAGCATCATCGTCCCGTAGATGCCCTCATCGACGATGTTATGCGACAATCCGAACCAAGGTCGTCCATATTGGTCGATCAGAATATCGATGAAATCGCCGAAACCCCCGCAGCGATTGTAACCACATTCTGGAGTTCGGTCCAAGGCGTCGCCGAACTCGTTCAATTGCACAGTGGTGATCAGCGGATGCTCTGCAAAAGCATCGGTTATCACTGAGATGTAGCCATTCCAGGTATCGTTACCCGAATCTCCGAGATAAGCGAAGGCGACACGCCCCGAATCGCCAGCTGCAATCGCTGGAAAACCAGTCCCCACAAGCCCTGCTGGCGGAGCTATCATCATTGGCTCAGACCAGGTATCACCTTCGTCACGCGAATAGGAATAATACGGAAAATTGTCAGCACCGATCCACATCGCGTGGACGTTGTCTTCCTCATCAGGATAGACCTGAGCTTCCTCGAAATTCCAGGTATCCGCCGTCCCAGTCGTCTCTGTAGGTAAGCGATGTTCACTCCAAGTCAAGCCACCGTTTGTGCTACGATATATCGAGTAAGACTCGCCATCACAACTCGGGTTTCCACGGTAGAAGTTCCCGTTATTCGATCCGATCATGTGACCAGTCAACCCACCGCTGTTACAACTCGCCGGGGCTCCAGGCAACTCTGGCCCCCACGTCGCGCCACCATCCTGGCTGGCCGAACAGATCGGATAGGGGTAGTTGCCGTTGACGCAGAAGACCCAGGTGGTTTGGTGCAATAATGCGTTGTACGGTGAGGAAGCAATCGTCTGGTGATCTTGAACCGACCATCCGGTTGCGACCGTAGGAGGACTCCAACTCTCTCCCTCATCATCCGACCACTCGACGGTCATCCCAAGCAGGGCATGCATGTCGAATTTCATTATCCGATCCGTCCAAGGGTCGACGTAGACATAAGGGTCGTTTGAATTCGCAACAGGCACCGCGGGCGGATTGTAAACATCCTCGCAGGTGTAGTCGAGCGTTCCGACCATTCCGATCAGTCCCGAGCAGCGAACGATCGCCGTCGCTCCATTCTGACCATTGCCCCAACTGCTCATGTAGAGATTGTCGGCCGAGGTGATTCCAATCGTCGGCTCGAAAGTCGAGATGCCGATGCTGTAGTAGGTTCCATTCGCACAGACAGGGACATTATCACCGACCAGCACATCGGTTCCGTTGAACAGACTCGTAACGTTCACCGCATCAGTGGCGTTGGCGTAGTGATACCATGTTTCTCGTGGTATTCCGCTATCACACAGCGTCGTGAAGGCATTGACCTCTTCTTCAGGAAGCGACTTTTCCGACCCGAAGCAGCCGACGATGGCAGGGGCCAACAGCAACATCACGAGCAAGGCGGCAACTGTTCGCACGAATCTCTCCGGACATCCCGGCTACATCAGATGCGCGGCCTTTTGGTCAGTGCGCCCAAGCCCGCGATATCATTTCAGAAGGGACTTGGCATCTTGAGTGAGGATTGGCCCCCGGCCGGCAGAGGAGCGAGTGGCACGAGTTCACCATAGAGCGCCGGCCCAGTCATCAGTGTGCCGATGACGGCTTCCTCATTGCCAGCGGCGTTGTGGGCGAGAGCGATCCAGGGTCGCCCTTCATCATCGATCTCGACATCGATGAAATCTCCAAATCCACCACAGCGGATGTTGCCACAATCGCCACTGATGTCGAGTGGGTCATCAGGGTCATTGACGACCACAGTGGTGATCAGTGGACGGTCAGCGAAAGCATCGGTCAGAACCGCCATGTAGCCGCCCCAGCCACAATTCCCGTTTTCAGGCCCAGTCGTATTGTTATCACCTACCTCGCAATCGTTGATCTCGCCGATATAGCCGATGACCACACGCCCTTCATCACCAGCGAAAATCGTCGGGAAACCGCTCTGCTGCACGCTAGGCGCGGCAATCATCATCGGCTCACTCCAAGTCTCACCTTGGTCACGCGAGTAGGCGTACCATGGCTTGTGATCTGTTCCGATCCAAGCCGCGTGCACATTCCCCCCTTCATCCACCGCAACCGAGACCTCGTGGGCATGCCAACCCTGCTGCATCCCAACAGCCGTGGTGATGGTGTGTTCAGTCCACGACTGACCACCATCCAATGATCGGTAGACGGCTGGTCCTTCGCAAGAGGGGTTTCCCCGATACACAGAACCATCTGAGCCACCAGCCACATGCCCATGCAATCCACTGCACTGAGGATAACTCTCAATCGGGTAGCCGGGACGTTGAACGCCCCATGTCCGACCTCCATCGAGGGAGCGTGAGCACTGAGGGCCATTTGCCGAAGAGCCGGTGTTGATGCAGTAAATGTAGAGGACTTCGTGAAATGCGGTGGTTCCATCGGGAACAGGCATCGAGGCGATGCTCTGGTGATCTTGGGGCTGGTAATATCCTTCGACGGTGTATGGGATGCTCCAAGTTTCGCCATCATCGTCAGAATACTCGACGAACATCGCCGCCAGAACGTGCATGTCGAACTTTACCAATCGGTCGGTGAATTTGTCAACGTAGAGGTACGGGTCGTTTGAATTCGGTGTCTGCCCCGAATCGTCATCTATCTGACCGAATGGCCCGACATCCTCCCAAGTCTGACCTTGATCTCTTGAGCGGATGATATGTGTTCCATCGCCCAAGCCATTGTAATTAGTGAAGAAAATCGCTCCCGAGCTGGTAATTCCAATAGTCGGCTCGAAGGTGTCCCAACCTGTGCCATAGTAGGTCCCATTGGAGTAGAATGGGGTGCTGCCCCCGGTCAGGTTTGCTGTGATATTGGCAGCAGCGACCGCTGCTGCGTCGGTCGCATCGACCGCCCACGGCTCTGCGACCGTACCAGGATAATGATACCAAGTCGTCGCCGGGATCTCCCCTTCTGAGAAGACGAAAGGCCCTTCTGGCTCAGCCTCGCTCCGCTCTCCACCGCCGAAGCATCCACTGATCGCGGGTGCTATAATCAGGAAGACGAGGAGACCGGCAAGGCTTCGCATCGCCTCGCCGTCCGGCGGCGCGGTCTAAACTTAATCCGCCGGCTGCTCAATCAATCCCAGCCATTCTCAAAGATGGGAGCAGTGGTCGAGAGCACCGAATCGATTGGGTTCATCCATTTCATTCCGAGTTCGCGCTCAGCCGGTGCCGCATCCCAGTAGAGTTTCTTCTTGAGGTGGCGACGAGCCCAGGCAACGTCGATTTTCGGGTGGAAGACGGCGGCGATGAGAGCCAGGAGATATGGAGCTTGCAGGGTTGCCCACTTACGTTCAGGGTGCTGTTTCTTGAGCGCCAGCGCCATTTCGTGCATCATCATGTCACCAGCGACTACGAGGTAACGACCACAGTCCTCCCCCTCAGTAAGAGCCCGCACATGAGCCTCGGCAACATCGCGAACATCGACGATAGATACCTGCATGGGAAGATTCAGCGGTATTTCACGGCGAATCATCGTCATCAGCAGAGCGAGAGAACCGCGCAGATGGCGTGGCGACATCGGTGGTCCGAAGACCATACATGGGTGGATGGTGACGAGGCGAGGCCGGGAATCAGCTGGTTGCGAAGCATGCCAATTTCGAACTATGCGCTCGGCACTGGCCTTGGCCAGACCATAGGGATTATCCTCGACGGTGGCATCATCAGCCCAGGTATCGGACGTCAGCATCTGACCATCAGTCCATTCCATCGGACGAATGGCTGCTGTTGATGATGTGTGAATGAACCTCTTCACTGAACCCGCCCGCTCAATCGAATCAACGATATTCTGAGTTCCAATAACACTTGGATCAACGATCTTCTTCTGTGGATTTGAAGCCCGAATAATGACGCTGGCAGCGGTGTGAATCACATCCGAACAACCCTTGATGGCAGCATTGACGGAAGCCGTATCGAAAAGATCCATCTCGACGATTTCCAGCGACCCTTGGGGGGAAATATCGAGCGCTCTGAGGTGGTCAACCCGCTCTGGATCGCTCGCATCCCGCACTGTTGCACGCACCTCTCGCCCGCGCTTCAGCAGATTGGCGACGATGTGGCTGCCGATGTAGCCAGAGGCCCCCGTCACGACTACGATTCCCTCGACCATCGACCTCGCATGAACCCCCACGCTTCAGTCTTGGCGACAGCCACGGCCTCGTTCTATCAGACCAGGGCTTCGCCGAGCTGCTCAAGCAATTCATCCAATTCTTCTTCTTCCGGCATCAGCGAGGCGGCTTCCTGGGCTGCGAAGAGGGCCGACGTCGACTGCCCCAATTCTAGATGCGCCCGAGCGAGATTGGCCCATGCCGCGCCCCTCTCGCAGTAATTCATCGAGTTGATCGCGCCGCGGAACCACTCGATCGCTCGATCGGCCTCCCCTCTCTGCAACAATGATTCACCTATCTCGTTCCACGATCCTCCATAATTCGGATTGGTTTCGATGGCCTTGCGCTGCCAAGCCAGCCCATCTTCTTCTTCGGACGAGAAGGTCATCCCGAGATAGCACGCGGCCTCAGGCGAAGGACTGAGCAGATAGGAGGTGCCGTGATGCTCGGCCGCGACACGAAGAATTCCCAATCGTTGCAAGACATTTCCCATGCGGAACAGGTCCTGGGCCAACACTTCGCGCAGACCGATGTCCTCTTCCTCGCCCTCGGTAGTGGCCTCGACCTCGCTCCAGACCTCCTCGATCATGTCGAGCAGAGCAGCGGGGCCCAATCTGTCACGAGTCGGCTCATCATTGGCGTGAATCCAAGCGAGTTTGTTCGAGCGCGCACTCTCAATCGAATCCAGCGGCGCGATTTCGGTCAGAGGAGACATATCGCACAATCTCTGGGCGGCCTCATCCTGAAGCATGTCGACATTCCAGATAGCCAGCCAATGAGCTTGGAACTCACCCTCGGCCTGTCTTGTCATCGTCTGCAGAACCGTGCCCGTCTCCTCGCCAATTGCAGCGACTGCGATTCCCTCGTACGAGAGACGCATCAACAATCCAATCGGCACCCGAGGCAATCCACCAGTGACCAGAATCCTGTTCCATCCACCTTCTGGTGCATCCTCGTAAGCCTCACCTAGGCCACACCACTCAACGCTGCAACCGACAGCATCGGCGACGATATCGAGGCGCAGTTCATCCCATCGCCGCTGTAATTCCTCACGTCGCCCATCATCGATCTCGACGACACGCAAACGACTCGCCCCCAGTTGCATCAGCACCTCGGTCCACCAGTTTCCACGTGGTGCGACCAGCATCACCGAATCACCAGGCACGATCTCCATCATCTGGATGACTTGAGCGGTCTCATAGATTCCCGGCAACAGAGAATTCGGCGCATTGACATCAGACCACCAAGGCATGCGCAAGGCGCTGCTTTCGATATGCACAGACTCCTCACAAATCGGTAATGGCAGCGCGTGAACACCTCTCGGCGTGCGCATCAACACATCCCGAATCTCATCATCTTCTATCGCCCCCATGAGGACCAACCGCTCGACAGCCTCGGCATGAGGCGCGAGACTCGGCCAGGTCCGGACAAGTGGGAGCTCGTTCAAATCGCAGTCAGACCCATCCTGAACACTCCAATCCTTCTCCACGCAGCGTAGTTCTCACGCATCCACTATTGAATCCCACCCTCTATGGGATGTGAACAGCATCATTTGGAAGCCTTCTGGAAACACGGGTGGATTCAGCAGAGTTCGGCGACCGAGGGGACGACCAAAGATGGATTCTGTGACGCAGCATCCAAATCAGCCCGAGTCGCTTCGCCTGAGAGCACGAGAATCCCGTGCACTCCAGCCCGCTCAGCCATCTCAATATCCGTGTACAATCGATCTCCGATCATGGCGCACCGCGCCGCTGGCAAGCCCAGTTCCTCGATCTTGTGGGAGATCATACCAGCATTCGGCTTGCCGCAGACATGCTCTGGACGAACCCCCGTCGCGGCTTCGAAGAGCGCCATGTATGCGCCCGTATCCGGCAAGCCTCCATCCGGCGAAGGACAGACCATGTCCGGATGACTCGCAACCATTCGCACACCACGGTGCAGGTGTACCGAAGCCGTCGCCAACTTCTCGTAAGTGATTTCAGTATCATAGCCCAAAACGACGTATTGCGGCTCTGCAGAAGCAGTTGAAACGCCCGCTTCCTCAAGCATCTCACGCATACCTTCAGTGCCGATGAGATATGTTTCCCTCACACCCTTCTCAGCCAACCAAGACAACAGATCGTGAGTCGAAAGCAGCACGTCTTCAGGAGTCGCAGGAATACCGAAGCCGTGCAACTTCGAAACATATTGCGAGACGGAACGGCTCGAGTTGTTCGACAGGAAGAAGCGACGAATCCCTGCCGCTTCGAGCCTATCAAGGAAGTCGAGCGCGCCAGGAATAATCTCGTCACCGAGGTAGAGCGTTCCGTCCAGATCGAGGAAAACCACTTCGATTCCTTCCAAGGATTCTCTCAGCGCCCCCATCATCATCACTTCAAGGTAGAATCAGCGTCTTGAACAGGAACCACGGACTCCAGAGATTCTGCTGAGCATCTTTACTCGCAATCATCTCCGACATCATCTTCGCGATCTCGTCCTTCTTCGAGGCTTTCTTGACGAACCAATTCGTCAGACGCTTCCATTTCATCATCTTCTGCAGTCTTGACGAGTTCGTTAATTCCTTCCCCAGAGTATCCCAGAGATCGGTCATGTAGCCGACCGCTGCAGCCCCAGGGAAACCCGCTGAATGGGCTTCACGGTCGAAGTGAATCGAGGTCATCTTGGCAGAGAGTAGAGCATTGCCAATCCCCTCTCCACTGAAAGGATCGATGAGGCTGGCCGCATCACCAACCGCCATCGCTCCAGCCATCGCGCTTCTGCGGGGCTGGTACGAAGGCGCATTCTTACGCGGTGAACCGAAGGGCAGTTGCCAACCCCTTGCAGACTTCGGAATCATCGTTGCGTTGGCGAAGCGTATCTTGAAGCGAGGGTGTTCTTCGATGACCCATTTTTGGATTTGTTTGAGGGACTTCTTCATCCCTGTCTGCTTTCTCTGTTCAGAGATGAGCATCCCGATTCCGACGTTGACCACACCTTTTCTGACAGGGAAGAGCCAGAAGTATCCTGGCAGAACCTCATCGATGAAATGAATCTCTATCGGCCCTTCAGCCTCTTCTAATCCGCCGACATTCTCCCAGTATTCCCGATAACCACCGCAGAAGTGCTCATCATCGCGAAAAGGCTCTCCATAACTCTCCGTGATGGCCCTCGCGATCGGGCAGTTATAGCCTCCAGCACCAATCGTCAGGGCTGAAGTGAAACTCAATTCCGGCTCAATCGATCTACGCCCCCCGACCTTGCCCGATACACCGACGATGCTCTTCGCCTCTCCGTCGCCCTCGAGGGCAACATCGCTGACAGCGAAGCCTTGGATGACCGAGCCACCATTCTGGCGGACGATTTCGGAACAGCGCTTGAACATCATGTAATCGAATTGGACTCTCGGCAAGGCATAGCCCGATTGCATCCCCATCTCCTCATAGGCTTCTTTGGGAAGCATGACTTTTACTTCAGCGCCGTTGGCGCTGCCGAAGATGATTGAATCAACTGAGTAATGCGGAGTCCCTTCGATCATCTCCAGAACGCCGAGTTCCTCGACATGCGAGAGAGATTTTCCCCCCACTGCATCCCCGCAGGCCTTGTCGCGCGGCCAGAACTCCTTCTCGATCAGCAGCACCTTGCATCCATTGATTGCATTGTAGGCTGCGGCGGCTGAGCCAGCAGGTCCTCCACCGACGACGATGACATCGAAGTGAGAGCCACTTTCTGGCAATTGACCAGTCTCGATGGGCCGCTCCCACTCCTCCATTCTCTGCACCGCCATACGAGGCTGGGTCGTCGGGCATTCAAAGTCTGCCATCGCCTTGATTGCCATATACCCCTTCGCATAATCATGTCCGAGGAGGTCTGGGTCGTGCAGACGACCCTTCCGGGTGATTGGATCGAGGCGTTGGTCGGTCAGTGGTCATTCCACCTCGTGAAAGCGGGCCATGCTGCTTGCGTGCAACGCTCACGCATCACTTCGGTCTACCGCTGGGAAGGCCAGTGTGAGAATACCGAAGAATGGCGATTACAGATCAAGACGAGCCGGTCGAACAAGGAGGAGCTGATCGCCGCAATCCTCGCCGATCATCCTCACGACACTCCACAGATCATCGCATGGAAAGCCGAGGCGTCAAGCGATTACGCTGATTGGGTGAATGCAGATTGAGTCAACGGAGCCAGCCGGCGGGGCCGGGATAATCGTAGAATGAGACCATCGTCTGAGCGTGGCCCATACCCTCGATCGAAGACAGCCGGTCGAGGATTGAATCACCCAGATCCGACATGTCTCGCGCAACGACTTCGATGACGAAATCCCATTGCCCAGTGACGATGTGACAGCTCTTGACGAAATCCAGTTCACAGATTTCCTGAGCAACCTTTCGCCGGTCGGTCAATCCTCTGTCTCCATGCCAGTTAGCGAGAATGAAGGCATTCAATGTCCAACCCATCGTTTTCGCATCCAACTCTATGGTGAATCTCTGGATGAAGCCCTTGTCCTGCAGGCGGCGGATGCGGTCGTAAACAGTGACTCGAGGCATGTTCAATCGATCTGCGATGGCTTGAGTGTTGACTCGAGAATCATCACGGAGAATGTCGAGAATACGCATATCCCTATTGTCCAAGTCCGATTGTGGCATGGCAACTATGATTAGACGGGAGTCTATGAACTATTCCGACGAATCGTCGGTAATCCGTGACTCCACCGTCATTTCACCGACGTTATTCTAATAATTCCGGCGTATAGTTGATTTCTAACCACCGAATCCCAGCACCATGAACCCAGTAGACGCCGACAAGCGCTTCGCGACCCGAGCAGTAGTATCTGGCAACCAGCACATCGAGGGCGCGGTGAACACGCCGATCTTCCAATCATCGACCTACCAACTGACCGATGAGCGCTACCAAGGCTGGGCTAATGGCGCGCAACACACCTTGCTTTACGCTCGGTTGTCAAGCCTCAATTCTGAGGCGGTCGTCGAGAAACTCTGTGCCTTGGAAGATGCAGAGGACGGCGAGTTGTTCGGCAGCGGAATGGCAGCGATTTCAACGACTCTGATGGGTCTGCTGAGTGCGGGCGATCATATGGTTGCAAGCGCTGATTGTTATGGTGGAACTTACGGCCTGATGACCGAGGATCTACCTCGCTTCGGCATCGAGATTTCGATGGCCGACATGACTGACCCCGCATCTTACGAAGCGGCGATTCAAGACAATACGAAGATTCTCTACATCGAGGTATTGACCAATCCCGTGCTCAAAGTATGTGACGTCGAAGCGATGGTCGCAATCGGTAAAAAGCATGGACTGATAGTAATCATCGACAACACCTTCGCAACACCTTGGGCCTGCAAACCATTGGCCATGGGATGCGACCTCGTAATCCACTCGTGCACGAAGTACCTCAATGGGCATTCAGATGTGGTCGCTGGCGCGGTTCTCGGGCGAGCCGATCTCGTCGCTGAGATATTCCCACGAAAAGTGCACTTCGGAGGCGCGGTCGACCCACACGCCTGTTACCTGCTCGAGCGAGGAATCCGCACCCTTCACGCTCGCATGCCGATTCATGTCTCGAACAGCCTCGAGATCGCCACGCGACTCGAAGACCACCCGATGATCGAGAGCGTAAACCATCCTTCTCTGGCCAGCCACCCGCAACACGATGTGGCGCAGCGAATCATCCCGAAAGGGACTGGCATGTGTTCCTTCGTCGTCAAGGGCGGCGACGGCGCCGCGCTGAAGTTCATGCGCTCACTGAACATCATCTTCGAGGCGACGAGCCTCGGTTGCATCCGTTCTCTAGTCGAATGTCCCTCCAATTCCAGCCACAGTTTCGTGCCTGAAGAGGTTCGCAGTGAAGCGGGCGTCGTACCCGGTTTCGTCCGCATGAGCATCGGAATCGAGGATCTGGAGGATATCTGGGAAGACATCGATCAAGCCCTAGCTCAAGTTGAAGCAGAATTGCTCCGTCTCGCTTGAGGTGGTCACTCTGGACCCTGCCGAATTCGCCATAACTGTCGGATTCATGTTCTTCATGTGCTGGACCCCAGGTCCGAACACGATGCTTTGTGCAGCCCACGGCAATCGCCATGGTTGGTATGGAACCATGCCACTGGAAGCCGGTATGGCGGTCGGTTTCTTCTCCATAGCCATCCTCGTTGGAGGTGGCGTCGAATTCGTTCGAGATAATGATGTACTGCTCGATGCTGTGAAGTACATCGGTGCAGCATATATGCTGTATCTGGCTGTCCACATCGCGCGCGCTCCACCGATCGGACAGAGCGAGGACCACGAAGCGGTTGCTGAGAAACCACTCGGACCGCTGGCAGGTTTCCTCCTGCAATTCGTCAATCCGAAGAGTTGGGTCTACTTCCTTCTGTTGATGACCGAGTACGCTTCGCGCTTGGGAGAAGGGTTCCCAATCGTCGTCATCCTGGCTGCTACAACGACGGTCATCGGCGTCGGCTCTGTGCTTTTCTGGTCTGGTGCAGGAGCCGTTCTGCGCCGAGTCTTCGCCGAACCGAAGAGCTCGGCGCGAGTCAATCTGGGATTGGGCCTGATTCTCGCTTTCGTTGCGATAGATATCGCATTCCACGAACAATTATATTCATTGTTCTGAAGCCGGAGAAGCCGTGTCAAACGGCTGCGAGTCCACTTGTTCCCGAGGCTTCTGCCAATTGCTTCATAGCCCCGATATAGTCTGATTTCGCATCTAGATCATCCTTGAGAAGAAGAGCATCAGCCGCCTTCCAAAGAGCTGCCAGAGCAGGCGTCCAATCGCCGCCCTTATCGCGACTCGCTTGATCGAAGCGCCAAGCATCAGATTCGGTTCGGTCGTGGACGACGAGCCAAGCCCAGCCCATCGCAGCATCCAATTTCTTGGCTTTGCGGCAGAGCGCCACCGTCGATGAGATTCCATCTTCAGTTGCTTTGCGCACCAGAGCGTCGGCGAAGGCGAGAGGAGAGGGAAGCAGCTCATTCTGCCACGGCAGCCGCTGCAGCCTCTGAGCCGTTGAGACCGAAGCCCGGAGTTCTCGCAGGAATGCACCGAAGCCCTGTTTCCTTCGCGTCTGGCGCTGATGAACCGACTCTGCTTCCGATTCCGTCAGACCGAACATCGACTCGAGTACCTCCATGCCATGCTCTGGCCACAGCGCCACCAGAACAGGATGGCAGGCGCTGTCCTCGAAACGAATCACCTCGTTCTCCATATCGAGAATCACTCCATCCGAGCGAACCCGAGCGCCACCGTCGAGCGAATCGAGGATCGCTGCCAGAGCCTCGCGCTCGACGTCGCCTCCTTGCAGGTGTCCGAGGAAGTCTGAGCGAGCATCGGGGGCGAACCAGTGCGAGCCTGCGATGTAACCTTCCTCGATCGAACCAAGTATGCTGTCTTTGCACGCCCGCGCGAGCTTATCGTCAGGCAGAGCGAGATTCATCCAAGCGAGCAGTACCTCATCCAACTTCTCGCATCCCTCCTCTGGAAGAGCCATCTCATCGGGCCAGCCCTGCGGTCGCCACATCCACTCTGCGCGAGCGACCGCCGACAATTTCGGAGGCATCATGCCTAGAGCGACTGAAGCGATGAAGGGGTCTTCAGCAGTCTTCGCCAGAGCGCTTCCGGTGATGCCGACGACAACTTCGTCGAAACTCAATCGGACCCACCCCGAATCGGTCATCCGAGCAGATTCGACGACTTCTTTCTCAAGCCCCCTCGACCAGCGAACATCCTCGCCAGACAGGTCGATGCTCGCCGAATCGAGACATTCATCGACCCATTCGGCGGGGGCCTTCGGCTCCTTTCCGGAGCAGACGAAACCACCATGCCAAGAGAAGAACCAGTTGCCGGCCTTGGCATGGTCATCCCAGACCAGTAAGCGCATTCTCGGATGGGTGAAGTTCTGGATCCCGACCATATGGGATTGCTTTCCGTTACCCCGCCGGACATAACTAGTCGTGCCATATATCGGACTGTTGTAGACTGAAACCGTTGAGATATTCGCATCACCTGCAGCCAGCAGACTGCCAGCCAATGAGCGACAGACGAGGTCTCCGCGCCGCTTCGTCATCCGCTTCGTCAACCAGCGCCTATCATGGCGCTTCTGAGAAACGGAATCGACCTCCTTCAGCGTCGCAGCAACCGCATCCTTGCGCGGTTTGCCAAGTTCGGCGCGGATCTCAGGCAGAAAAATCTCAGGATCATTGAGCAGAGCCTCGAGATTCCGATCCAATCGCTGTTGAATCTCCTTCGAAGCCTTCTTGATTCCCCGCATTCGAATCCTCTTCTTGCGATTCTTGTCGCCAGGGAAACTCACCTCCGCGGGTCCGGCTGCCATGTCTTCGCCTCCTCGCTCCCCGCTTCAGGATTGGCCTCGTCTGCGCTCGTAGGCCTCGCGCTCCAAGCCCGCGAAGTCCGCTGGAAGAACAAGACAATGCATACGCCCTCCCTCCACCTTCGCCAACTCCTCCAGATCGCCCGAAACCACTCGTTGGTCGGGAGTGCCAAGGTCACTCATCAGGATTCCATCCCATTTTGCGATCGGCGCTGCCAGACTCTCTCTGGTGCTGCCTTCGCGCTCTGCGAGCCGATCGACCATTCTTGACAGCAATTCGACTGCCGCCGCGGCCTGCATCGGTTTGGGTTCGTCAACCCCCATTCCCGTGGGGTCGAGGTCGAATAGGACGAGGGTGTGGAGGTTGTTCGTGTAATTCGCATCGATGAGTTCGAGCGGCGAGGTGGCCAAGTAGTCACCATATGCGAAAGGCAGCGTCACCTGCCTGCCGAATCTGTAGGATTGAAGACCGGAGAGAGAGACGGCGAGCGAGGTCGCCGAAAGCCCTGGAATGACTGAAAAATCGATGGACTGCTCGTCACAATGAGCTTCCAGATCGATGTGCGTCGTCGCTTGCATCGGATCTCCAACGACGAGGATAGCGACGGATGTATCGCGCGCAAGAGCGAGTATTTCTGAAGGCTCTTCGATGGTGGGTCGCATAGCCCGTTGCCAAGGTCCGATGAGGTTCTCCAGCAAGGTTTCCTGATCTCTCGGGAGAGTTGCGGTGTAGCCTTCGAGGAAGCGGTGTTCGCAGGCCCGAGCGTGCTCTATGGCTTGGGAGGTCATGAGTCCCAAATCACCTGGTCCGAGACCAATGAGCCAGAGCCCTGCGGGCAGCGCGCCGTCCGTCATGGTGAAGCGGGGGGCACGTCTGCCCATCATCAACGTGATGCGCCATCTGAGAGTCCCTAATCGCGAGGTCGAGTCTGTGCTCGGCTTCTTGCGGGAAGCCGATTGGCTGGCCGATGGCATGCGAGTCGTTCCGGCCGAAGACGGCTCGGCGCGCTTGATTCCTCTCGCTGCGAGCGCGCCGGTCGAGTTGTCTGAACCTCTCAGGCGATTCGGAATAGAGATGTGTGAGGGAGCAGAAGATGAGAGGTTCGAGAATGATTGGTGGAAATTACTCGCAGCTGAAGTAGGTCAGGAGTGTGTCGAGGAACACGGTGAGGCATGGCCTTCGAATCACGAATTCGTTGGCGACATGATGATCCTTCGAATCGACGAGGAAGTCGAGGAATACGAGGAGGCGATCGCTCGAGCGAAGTTGGCTTCGCATCCTCACATTCGCTTGATACTGGCTGATGGAGGCGTCCAAGGAGAGTTCAGAATACGTGAACTGCGCCCCATCGGCGTGCTAATCGACGGTGAATCATGGACTGGAACAGGGCTTGCTGAAGTTCCCGAAGAGACACTCTCGACATCGGTGTTCGTCAAAGAAAGTGGACGCAGAATTCGCTGTGACCCAACCCGCGCTTATTTCTCGACCAAGTTGCAGACTGAGAGATTGGAGACTCTCGCACTTGCCAAGGAATTGCGCGGAGTACTCGGCCGACCCTTGCGAGTCTGCGACCCATTCTGTGGGGTCGGCCCAGCGCTCGCGACACTGCTGGGCGAACCCGGTCTGGTGGGGGATGTACTAGCCTCCGATCTGAACCCCGACGCGGTGGAGATGCTGTTCGACAACCTGCGTCGCTGGGATCGCAGGGACTACCCGAGCGTGCCGAGCCGCCTCGCGCGGATTCACGATGACAGGATGGTCGGGGTGGCCGACGCCACCGAACTGGCAGGGAACACGACCATTGCAGGTGATTGGGACCTCGTCCTTGTCAATCTCCCTCATCGTACCATCGAGTTCCTACCGACGCTCGCTCCCTTGCTTGACAGAACCTCCCCCTCCATGATCAGGGGCAGGGTGGTGGTTGCAGAATCTGAGATCGACGCTGCTAACGCCGCCATCCGCTCCGCCCTCCCCCCCCGTCTGGAGGGCACGCCCGAGCCCGAGTTGAGAATCAAGCGCGATTACAGCAGCACCCTGCGCCTATGCTCCTTCGAGGCATGGATAGCCCCAATGCCGTAGGCAGGCTTATGACAAATCCTTCGATGAATTTCCGTGCCTCTCCCGCTTCTCGATCTTATTTGGTGCATGGCTAATTGGGGAGGAGGAGCAGCGTTAGCCGGGGCAGGGAATTCCCTGCACCAACCTAAAGTCAAGTTGAGCAAACCAGAAGAACTTCGGGAAAGGCGGGCCCGGAGTTGCGCTCTCGACGGCTGCCGCACCTTGACATACAGGTCCACAGACTACTGTTGGAGGCACCAAGATACTGCACCCACAGAGCCAGAACCCGAAGCCGAGTCGGATTCGGAGGCCGATACCGAATCTGGCTGGTGGGAAGGCCAGCCGGAGTGATAACATGGAGTCCGACGATTCGAGCAACCCCGACCGACGCCCCTTGTTAATCATCACGAGCGTTATTTTTCTCGTTATATTATCCTCATATGGCCAGAGTGTAATCAGGCAAATCGAATTGTTGGGTTGGGAGGAAACCGAGGGAACCGTGACCACCTATGACCCATACAACCAAACTTTCTGGTACAACTATTCAGTAGGAGACACCGAGTACTCAGAGTGGAGATTCTCTTTCTCTTGGGATGAACAAGCAACGTCTTTCGCCCCAGTCAACAAGTATCAAGCAAACCTATTCACAAATCGGAACACCGGCGATGCTTGCACCAAAAACATCCTGCTGACGCTCCATTCGAACCAAATTGCACATGTCCACATACACTCTCCCAATGCCTCGAACAACCTGCTTGCCGAGGAAACCACGGCAAGACTACAGATATCTCACCGCCCAGATTTCCGTCAAGGCTGGACAACACATTCCCATCACGACTCAGAACCATTCGGACCCCACACAGAATTCTACATCGAAGAACCTGCGGACTACAGGCCTGCGGACTACAGGTTCATCTTGCATAACGAGCCTCAAAGTGTGGGTTCCAATCAGGATTGGTGGTGTGTCGGGTACCACTATCTAACTGTCAGAATCTATGAGAGCGAATTCATCGGTGACGATTCCGTCAAGGTCCATTATGACCCCGGAAACCCAGACTTCGCCGTTCTGATGATGCCTGATTATTCAGACAACCTCATCAAAATCGGCATTCTTATCGGCGCCTATGTGATTGCCTTGGTAGCGATTTTCAAGTACGAACCCAAGTCCAAAGAGGAAGAGGAGATATCACCAGAGCCGGAACCAGAGCCGGAACCAGAGCCGGAACCTGAGCCGGAACCTGAACGGTCTGCAGCCGAAAAGGAAACCGTATCCGTCAATGGAGACGGCCTCCCTCCTCATTTCATCATATTAGCCGTCATCATCGGTCTCTACATCATCATCAAGATGGAAGTGGATTTCAGTGACCTCAATTGCAACGGTGGTTGGGAGTTGTGTCTTGCTCCCGCCGCTCTTGCTCCCGCCGCCGCCCCCGCTCTAGGCAGATCTAAATCAGGCAAGTTCACCAATGGCAAAAAATCCTCAAAGGGACAAACTCTAGCCAAGGTGACATACTGTCTGCATACTACGAACCACGGTAGGAATAAGTGCAAGCGGATGGCGTTTAGGGGGTCGGGCCTGTGCTACCAGCACCAAGACTCCGACGCCTCCGAAGTGTACCTCAAACCCCTTCGCGGGTCAAACATTGACGCCGAGGTTCTTGACGCCGAGGTTCTGCGCTACAACATCGATGGCGCTAACAAAGCCATCCTCTCGAAGAATATAGACGGCCTGGTAAAGAAGTTGGGGGAGGCCAAGAAGTTCTGGATAGTGAACCTCGGACTCGACGAGGCCGAGTTCGTTCAGTTCACTCACGATGGCGACATCGATGGCGACAATATCAGGGACGGAGTAGCGGTCTTCGAGCATTGGAGAGGAGGCAAGAAGATCTCTAGCTTCCATGCACCGCACCAAGAACAGGTCAGACCAATCGATAGACTGAGGTCCATGCTCACTGGGGAAGAAGACTCCACGCTGAATCACCTCATTTTTCACTGGTCTGGGAGTTATTGGGATGAAGATGAAAGCGTTGAGGCCTACGACGAATCTCTGGAATACAAGGAAAATGTTGACCTCAAAAAGGTTAGGGCCAGCATCGATGGATGGGCCGACTCTATGGCTAGGTTCTTCTTGGGCTTGCGTGGCTTCGGCACCTTGAGGGTGGCGCCCATTGCTATCAGGTTGAGCACTTTGCCCTGTGCGTACCCTGTGTTGGGCCCAGAGTTGCTGTGCAATATCGACGGCAAGGAGCACACCATCCCCAATCCGTCCAACGACATCGATTCGCTCCTCAAGGAGTTGGATCCGCTGATATCGTCTGCAAAAGACTCGTGGAGGGTTTATCCGAGCGCATCTGACAATCTAGGATTCATCGACTATTCCATACTCGATAGCAAGAAGGATGTCGAAAACGGACCACTCCTCGAGATTTGGTCTAAGGGAGTGAAGCTCTGCGCTATCACACCCCCTTCTTTGACCGAATCAATCCAGATTGCAGGCGACATCCTCGGAACTTTCAGGCTAGATTCAATTGTAAACGAGTAATTTCCAACGATTTGCATGTCTGAAGAACAGAACTCAGCAGCACTGGTTAGGCCGGGGTAGATAGTAGAAATTGGCGCCCCGACCGGGATTTGAACCCGGGTCGCAGCCTCGACAGGGCTGCATGATAGGCCACTACACCATCAGGGCTGTGGAGCGGCACGACAACCGTCCCGTATTTCAATCGCTCGCGGGCCTAAGTTCGCCATTCGAGTCAGCGAGGGGGCATCATTCATCATCCTCCGACGTCGCCACTTCGACATGAGTGATGACCGCCTCATCATCGACGTCATCGACAACGGCGGTCAGTGGACACACCGCGAGTGGCGGATGCTGCGTTACCTCGATGTCGACACGCAGATTCTCTCCAACACCACGCCACTCGACGAACTCCGCGAACTCGACGGTCTGGTTCTCTCAGGAGGGGCAGCCCGCGTAGGTCTCACCGGAGAACTAGGCAACTGTGCAGCCTACCTCGGGCTGGACATTCCGATCCTCGGTATCTGTGCAGGGCACCAATTCATGGCTGGATTCTACGGTGGGCAGGCCCGTGAAGCACCCAAACCGGAATTCGGTGCAGCAACCATCGAATTGCTCGGGGGAGGGGGTCCTCTCTTCGCCGAAACGCCAACATCCCAAACAGTCTGGGAGAGTCATAACGACGAGGTCATCGAAGCGCCCCCTGGATTCCGCGTCACAGCCAGCAGCGAATCCTGTGGAGTTCAAGCGATGGAGAACGAATCACAAGATCGCTTCGGCCTCCAATTCCATCCAGAAGTCAACGATTCGGAGTACGGCGCGAAGATTTTCGAGAACTTCGTGGAAATCTGCCGTCGGGCTCGCTAGAGCCCTTTTTTCTCAGGGAGCAGGTTGAAGAAGGGCTGCTAGGTCGGCGGCTCAATGGTCAACAGACCGACTCTCTACAAGTGCCGCTCCTGCAATCGCACGGGTCGCAAGCCGTACGACAGTGAAGGCAACGTATCCTGCGACCACTGCGACTCGCCGATGGATGCGCTGGAGACCCGCTACAAGTGTCTGCGCTGTGGACACATCGAGTGGATCGAGGTCGGCGCTGTCGGCAAATCCTGCCACAAGTGTGGATACCGCATCTTCGTCAAACCTCGCAAGGAAGGCTCGGTCAGCGGTTACAAGATACTGAAAGCCCGCTGAGGCACGCGGACTTCAAGACCCGCCACATTCACGCTTCGACGTGGCGAGTTGGCTCAGCATCCATGCACCGCGCACCTTCGACGAATTGGCAGTGCCGAAATCCGTCAGAGATGCATTGCTGAGTGCCAGCCTCGCGCCCGAACCACCCCATCTTCTCATCACCGGTCCGGCTGGGGTTGGCAAGACCACAGCGTGGCGGTTGGTCGCGCGCCAGATGCTCGGTCCCGGCTGGCAGGCGACGACTCACATTCTACAGGCGCGAGATCTGGTTCGCCAGTCTGGGGCGATGTCGAAATTCGAGGAATTCCTTCGGCCAGGCGGGGCCGGTTCTGCCGACACGCTGGCTGGAAGATTGAGTCTGGATGCTTACGACCGTCGCATCATCACTGCGGCTGAGGGCGACGTCGCGCCGGCCGGAACCGAAATCAAGATCACTCCCGGCCGAATACCAGTCAGCCGGCTCATCGTCATCGAGGATGCAGACCATCTTGGTGGCATCAGGCAGGCCTACTTGCGGCGGATGATGGAGACTGTGGGCTCCGCCTCGAGGTTCATCCTCGTCGCGCGGGCGCCATCTCGGCTGATCGACGCGCTGAGGTCGCGAACTCGGATGATTCGAATCCCAGGCACCGAGAGAGATGTCGTGATCACCACCATGGAAGGAATATCGACAGCGGAATCAATCGAGGTCGATCAGGGGGTTCTGGGGGATGTCGCGTACATCGCGGAGGGTAATCTTCGCAAGGCCATATTCACCCTCGAGATGCTCGATGCGCGTGGCTACACGAGAGATCGCTCCGCAGTTCATCGATTGGTTCAGGCGACGACTCTGCAGGCGGGCCGGCACCTGCTCGAACTTGCTCTGCGCGGAAGAGTCGTCGAATGGCGCTGGGAGACCGTCAGAGGCCGCAAGACCAAGGTTCTGGCCGGCGCTCTGGCCGAGGTCGACCGACTGATGAACGACCACGGTCTGCAAGCGGATGATCTGGTCGCCCAACTCCACGATGTCCTCGTCGGCCGCCGTCTCTCACTGTCCGACGACCTACGTGAGGAATTGCTGACCTTCCTCGCAGATTGCGACACTCAGATCCGCACCTCGATCCACGCGAGGATTCCATTCGAGAATTTCCTTCACAAAGTCGCAGAATCAGGTCACCGTCATGGCCTCGCCTTCGGCTGAATCCACCGAATCCGAGCCGCACCCTAGTCGAGTAGTGATTTCTGGCGGGCGCGGCAGGATTCGAACCCGCGGTCCCCGGCTTAGGAGGCCGGTGCATTATCCAGGCTATGCTACGCGCCCGTCATTGGCGACCACACTCCCCCAAAGAAATGTGAGGGTCGCACAACACACCACTTTGAGTCCCAAGAGGGGGGAGACAATCAAGCCAAGAATGATGTCCGGCGATTGTGAATGGCGGTGCCAAATCTCTTCCGACTCCCTATGCGGAGCAGAGTGAACTGCATCTTCGGCAGGAACAGGCATTGAGCCGCAGAGTCAGATCTCGGGATACAGGACGCCGCTTCTGGACCAGACTCGCCACCACCTCACCTCTGCCTCAACTTCGTCTGCTCTTCTCGATAATCGCCCCCGTCACCGCCCTGCTCTTGTTCATCGACTGGCGGCACGCGTCTTTCGAGGTCGCCATCGGAGTGCATGCCTTGCTCACCCTGACGTTTCTTCCGGCTCTCGCGGCAGCCTCATTCGCTCGAATGTCGGCGCGAGACCGACTCCTGCTTCGGGGCGGAGGTCAACGCTCGATGAATGCCTATCCGGGGGTCGAGCGGATTCTCAACACGCTTGACGAGCGCCGAGTTCGTGAGCGCGTGCGAATATCGTCTGCGGCTCTTGGAACTGCGGCGTTGGCATCTCTGTGGAATCTTGATTCAGGGCCGACTCTCGCTTCGCTTCTGCTTGGAGCGACGGTGTCGCTCGGGCTGGTCAGCGCGTTGAATTCGTTTCGTCTTGAATCATCGGTGCCTATGCGCTCCAATTCGTTCCCTCTTCTCTCCCTGCACGCTCCAACCCTGCATGATAGTGCACTGGACAGAGTCATGACGGATCTACTGGTCGCCCATCTGGATCCAGAGACTGCAGGTGCTTGGGACGTCTGGATGAAATCTCTTGCAGGTGATGTTCGTTCGGACCAGTCCGCTGCTTCCGCCGTCGAACATCTGCTGCAGGCCCTGCATCTCAATCACCTCGGGCTGCTCGATGAGAACGGTTTGCTGAGTGAGACCAAACGAGTCTTCAAGGTCTCGGCGATCGATGGTCTGATTTCGAACCATTCAATCTTCAACATCTCCGCTCTCCGCAGATTACTAGCTCATACTCGAGCCTGGCAGCCCGGACTCTTTCGACTCACTGACCGGCTGCAGGACTCGACGATACGAGGAGATCCTACTTTGACTGAGGAGGCTTGGCGCCTCGATCTCGATCTGCCTCCTCGATGTGGGCAGGGCCAAGGTGATCTTTTCGTGATGATACACAATCATTCGGCGCTCTCGCAAATCATCGAAGTGGAGATCCTTGCGGCAGAGGGCGAGCCAGAGGTCCAGACTCTCAGGATATATGCAGAATCATCGATACAACCGCATCATCCTCTGGATGTCGAGTTGGATAGAAGTGGATCGGTCGAGAGCCTCGGCCAATTGCTCGACGATTCGGTCATACTCTGGATAGGGCTCGCTTGGCCCGATTCTGCATCCGGCCCTCACCCTGTCCAAGTGACCCTGCGCAGTGAGGAGGGGGTGACTCTGACCTCAACGGTGGTGAGGACTACTCTGGCATCAAGCATGCAGCCCGAGAGCATGGGTCACCGTATGTCGGATGCTGCTTCCGAAGTTCGGCGGATCGCCCTTTCCTTGGCGGATTGAACCTCGCTGAAACGTGGCAACGCTAACCTCAGAAGCTCCATGGTCAGGACAGAGTTCCGAGCGTCACGTTCATGTCAGCATCGAGGTTCGGCAGGGCTGAGAAACATGGAATCTTGGGACCTCGCAATCATTGGTTCAGGGACAGCCGCACTGCGTGCAGCCATAGCGGCAGCCGATGCAGGCACGGTACCTATCATTCTCGATGGTGCCGGAGTCGGCTCGGCCAGCGGCTCGCCCGCGCTCGCCGGATTAGCGGTTTCACTCGATGAAGTCAGTTCCATTGGCCACCGAGAGGACACCATCGCTGCTGGTGGCGAGTTCTGTGACAAGGTGGCCGCAGCCAGAACCTGTGGTGCCGCCGTGGACACACTTGCTCAGTTGGAGCGCTGGGGTCTCGTGCTTCGCCGTCGCGAAGGAGGCCTACCGCATGTTAGTCAGACTCCAGATCACAGCGTTCCGCGAATGACTGGCTGTGGTGATGCAACGGTCCGCAATGTCACTCGGCTCCTTGAGGAGCAGACGATGAAGCGAGGCATCAGCCGACGCACGGATCTGATGACGATGTCTCTGGTCATGGATAATGGACAGATTCGTGGCCTCAGCGCATTCGACATCAATTCTGGAAAAATCGTCGGAATACAGACCAAGGCCATCATACTCGCCACCGACGGCCATCAAGGCATCTGGTCGACGCCGTCCAATGGTGCTGGCGAGGGAGCATCTCTGGCCGCCGCGGCCGGTATCACGCTGCGTGGCATGGCTAATCTTCCCCGACACCCTCTGACCATCAGGGGCACAGACACTCATCTCTCCTTGGATCTGCTCGGCTCTGGTGGGAGAGTCCGCAACAACGCCGGTGACGACGTCGAACTTTCTGAAGTGGATGTTGACAATTGCATCCTCGACCTGCGCAACTTGAACTCCGATGCCGAGGTCTGGTTCAGCCAGACCCGTAGGCGAATCAAGGATAGAACCGGTCTCGACATCAATCGAGATGTGGTTCCTATCACCGCGACCATCGCAGCCACAACAGGCGGTGCGCCAATCGACGAGCACGGCCGAGTGACCATCGAAGAAGGCAACAGATGGGCGACTGGGCTCTACGCTGCTGGGCGCTCGGCAAACAGCGGAGTTCATGGTGTCGGCTTACTTTCCGGCAATCTCCTTCTCGACGATTTAGTCGGTGGCCAAGCAGCCGGGACCCACGCAGGAGAATGGGTCCAGAACGCCTCGTTCGGCGGTTCTTCTCTAGTATCCGAGGCGCAGAATTCAGCCCAAGATCGAATCGAGGCATTGCAGAATGGTGTGGGCAACTCAGTCGGTCAAACCGCTGCGACCCTCATCTCCATCATGAGTAATAGTGTGAACGGCAGCCGCGAAGAATCTTCTCTGAAGGCAGCTAAGCAGGCGCTTACGAATCTTTCAGCAGCAGGCATCCGAGTGACCGATGGAACCTCTGTGATGAACATGGAATTAGCGACCGCATTGAAACTCGAGGGTATGCTTACTCTTGCAGATTCGATAATCGACGCATGAGGAATGGGGATGAGCGCCGAGCCGTCGATCTTCACCCTGATCATCCGCGGACAGATCCCCAGTCACAAGGTCTACGAGGATGACCATGTCTTCGCTCTTCTCGACATCAACCCCTTCTCCCCCGGCCACACCCTTGTCGTACCAAAAGAGGAGGCGGTCACGTTGGACGCGATGAGCGAGGAGTCCGCCGCGGCTCTCGGTAGAGCCTTGCCGCGAATTTGCCGAGCGATTCTTGCTGCGACAGGTGTCGATTCCTACAACATCGTTCAGAACAATGGTGAGTCTGCTGGCCAGACGGTCGATCACGTGCATTTCCACATCATTCCGAAGCACAGGGATGGACGAGGCCTCAGTTTCTCAATCAATTCCTCGAGCCTGAGCGAGGAAGATGGTGCAGAGATGGCTGAGCGGATTCGCTCGCATCTCTGAGAGGTCTTCTCGGAGTCGAGATGCAGCACGAGTCGCGAGCCGGTGTCTTCTCAACCTGTTTCCCACTCGATGCATCGTGACGGACTCGCAGAACGCTCCTGAGGTACTTCCTGAATTGTCGGTCAGCTCGACTCGATTGAAGCAAGCGAAGTTGAAGAAGACACCATTCGATCACTCTGGTGGACATCCTGGTAAACGCTGGGTTCAGAAGGCGCTCGATGTGATGTTCGAGGTCGGAAATCAAGCCATCTTCAGGCGTTGGGAAGCAGATTCACTTCCCCTCGTCAAAGGCGGTGTGATCTATGTCGCGACCCACATCAATGGCCTCGTCGACCCGATGGTCATCACTCGCGTGCAGAAGAAGAGAGTCATTTCGCTGGGTCGGCACGATCTGACGACTCGGCCGGTGATCGGTTGGTGGGCGAGGAAGTTCGGTACACAGCCAGTTTTGCGGAGGGCCGAGATTGAAGCCGGAGTCGTCGATGCACAATTCGCTCGGTACATCAACGATCGAGGTATGCTCACAGTCGCCGCATGCCTAGCGGCAGGGCATTCTGGGGTGGTGATGCCGGAGGGGAAATCACATCAGGATTGCAGACTCCATGCGCTGCGCACCGGCTCTTCGAGATCCGCGCTGGCAGCGGCAGCAATCGCTGATGAGAAGGGGCTGCCTGCTCCAGTCATCCAGACTGTGGGATTGCATTGGAGGACGCATTATTGGCTCAGAACCGACCATTACGTCGAATTCGGCGAGTCGATCGAGATTCCGTCGACACATTCAGCCGAAGACCGAACAAGACTCGCCGCTGGCGAATGGGTCGAGCCCTCGCACAACGACACCATCGCTTTGCGTAACCGCATCTTCGACGCACTCTCGCCATTGACCCCCAGTGCTCCAGATTGGCCGACCCTGAGAGCCTGGAAACTTCTCGCGCACATGGGTGCGAACAAGGCGGACACGCCACTGAAGACACTCAAAGACGAGGTTCGCGCCTACCGAGAGGTGAGAGATGTTGTCGACTTCTCGTCACAAGACTCTCTGCTTGACGAGGCGAGGGAGGCTGCCGAAATCCTGCATTCTCGAGACCTCAATGCCACCGCGCTCGCACAGAACCGACGACTCTCGCCGAAATCGATGGGCGAGCGCGCTCGAGGCATTCTCGGCGCCCTACTCATGATCAGCACCCTACCCATCGTTCTCCCCTCATCTGGAGCCCAATGGGGGTTGGCCAGATTCATGGCGGACGGCAGCGACGAAGGCCTCGATGCGAGAACCAGTTACTACATGCTGGCAGCGATGTTCTCGCCAGTCTTCTTCTGGCCGCCAATCGCCTTCGCATACGTCGCTCTGACAGGCAATGGAATACTTGCATTAGACGATTTCACCACCTTCGTTCTCGTCATCCTAGCGTTCTACATCACAGCACGAATCTGTATACTTGGATACGACCTCTGGTCGGACAACGCAACAGCCTCGAGGCGAGTCAAGTTGAGTCGCAGCGAAGACGGTGAGCGATTGACAGAACTGCTAGAGTCAATCAATTCTCGCCTCGGCGCTCTCAAATAGGACGGTTCGACAGGAGTCCTCATGAATCCGAAGGAGGCCGCAGCCGCCATTCGAGATTGGCTCTCCAGCGAGAAGCTCGAAGCCCGCGAAGTCAGCGACGCACAGGCAATCATTCACCTGCATGTGAAGTACCCCCCAACCAAACAGGGCCATGTATTCAACATCGTCATTCCAAAGAACCGCAACCTCGTGCTGATCTACTCGATCACCCGCGTCGACGAAGGCCAACAGAACGAGATGGCTCAGCACGCTCAAGACGATCCTGATGGCTGGGAGGGGTGGCTTCACCTGACCCGTGTTCAACTGACCCGAGCAGACCTTGACTGGGTCCTTCACGTCGGCAAGGTACGCGAAGATACACCTGGGCCTCTCCAAGCCTTCAATCTCTCACGACCGATCTGGTTTGACGGCCTGTCACAAAACGAATTCATGCACACTATGCGCCGAGTCTGGCTGACCAAACTCGAATTGATTCACCAGATCAAATTCGCCTATGGGCAAGGAATCGGCAAGCCAGGTCCGGTCGATGACTGGATTGCCAAGAAGACGAGGGAGCGGGCCAGCGCTTCTCGGAGCAAAGTGACCGAATCACCCTCGATTCACACCGATGAGACGGGTGGATTCGGCACCGACTTCGATCCTGACGAATGGGCTTGACCGCGACTCATCCATCCGCCCACGCCTTGCTCGCACGTGTGACGTGTGAGGGTTGAGGTTAAGTATCGAAATCAGACGAATTGTTGTGTTGCAGCATTGATGCTGGAGGCTATGATATGGAGACGAGGAAGGTAAGGGACAGCATAACGATGGTATTCATCATGTTGATGAGTACGTTTGCAGCGATAGAATTCTCAGATTCTGCCAAGGGTAGCGAAATCGTTCTGACCGACGCTATCCAAGTCGTTAACGGTGGAACACACAACGACAGAATGGTCACGATGGCCGCTGATTCGATGGGTAATACGCATTTCGTCTGGTCGCGAAACACACACCATCTATACTACAAGATGCTCAATGCGAGGGGTGACGTCCTCATCGATGAGACGCAGATCTCAGATCCTGGCACACAACGTGCTTGGCACCCCGACGTCAAGGTCGACCACAACGATAACGTGCAGATTGTCTGGATTGACAAGGCCGGTCAATGGTCGGTCATGTACACTCTCCTCGATCCTTCACAGGACGATCGAGACGGCAGCACCGGACTCGATGCGGTGCTATCGATAATCAACGATTTCGAAGTCTCCAGCCATCAGCAGAATCGCGACTGGCCGGCGATTGACATCGACTCGAAGAACAACGCTCACATTGTCTGGGAGGATTCCTACGAACAATTGGATAAATTCTACCAGCAGCCTCAGATTTATTATTCGATGCTGGAGATCGATCTGCCTGGAAGGGAAGCGATAACAGCGATCGACGACACCCTGCTGACCCCTATCATAGGTCACAAGGGCCACCCCGATGTAGCAGTCGACGCCGACGATTTCGTGCAGATTGTCTGGGATGACACCCGAGGCGGCAAGGTCGAGATGGTAGCACCAATCGACACCTCGGGTTCGATGAATACCGAATGGGCTGACATGTGTGTCGTATTCTACGGTGGCACCTTCGCCAGCGGAGGTTATTTCGAAGGTCTCAAACCGATGCTGGAGGATGCGAACATGACCGTGTATGAGACACTCTATGCTCTGAGTGGAGGCTTCCCTTCAGCCTCTCAGAGTGGTGCTTGTACGACCGCCTACCAGACCGGTGGATCCGGCAGTCAGGGTCCACGGACCACTCATCTCGGCCAGAGCGCATCGGACACCTCTGGCGGAATTCGCAAACTGACTGAAGTCGTCTACAACGGCGGTGCGGTCAATCTACCGACAGATGGTGGCTACTACTCTGAGTTCTGGGGTCCCGGCACGACCTGGGCCTGCCTCTCATGGCGCGATGCCGCAGGCCGGATGGGCAATGCAGCCAACCCTCCAACCATCCTCGACCACCGCTGGAATCCGAACGCCACCAAGATCGTCATCCCGATTTCTGATGAGGGGCCGTACGGAGGCAATCCTGCTCAGCAATCAGATGACACACAGAGCATCAACGAGGCCCACGACGCCTGCATCCTTGCAGATGTCGTCCCAGTCCCTTTGCTCGCAGCGGGCTTTGGCTCGGGTTCGACCGAAGTCGGTTCTCACATGCAGGACCTTGCTCAGTGTCCGAACGGCTTCGTCTCGATAGGGACGAGAACCTGTCCTGGAACCACTGTGAGAACCACCGATGCAGGTGGACAGATGTACAGTTTTCCGACTGGAGCGAGCAGTGCGGCCGACCTGCAATTGATGGTCGAGGCTCTGGTTTATTTGGCGACTAACAATTCACGCGAGATATTCCTCACCGTTCTCGATCCTTACTCCTTGCTGGACAGCCCGTGGCCCGGCTTCACCAAGGGCGATTCGGGTACACGCGTGATCAACAATCACTACTTCGAGGATCTGGGTCCATCCTCCGATGTTCAGGGCTACGGACACCTCGTCGTCGTCAATGACACCCGACTCACTCTGCAGGATGCTTACAGTCTCCACCCCTCGATCGCCATCGACACCTCTGGCAATACCCACATCGCTTGGATGGACGGTCGCGCATATGGATTCGACATGGATGTCAATTACGAGATTTATTACATCCGACTTCGACTTCGTGGCGCAGCAGCTTGGGATGGAGCGCCGGATGGCCTGCCATCGTACGGCATCAAGCAGATCACCGATTCCGTGATTTCCAATGTTGAAGGAATCGATGGTGTCGATGCCGACCGACCCTTCGGCGCGAATTCCCACATGCCGGAGATTCTGACCGATTCATTCGACAACGTCCACATCACTTGGTTGGATAACGGCAACGAAACCCAAGGTGAGACGGTGATGTACGTCCGCCTCAACAACACCAATGACAAGTATCCAGCAGGATTCCCTATCAATTCCCTCGCCTCTGGCATAATCGATGAATGGGAGATCAATGAAGTCTCCAGATGGCAATCCGACAAGCTCGGCCCCAATTCACCAGCCGCCCCTGACCTCGGCCAACCAGCCGCTTTCGCCAACGACCTAGGTAGTGGCGTGCACATCGCTTGGTCCGACACGAACAAGTGCAATGATCAGAATAACGCTGGTGCTTACACGATATGTTACGTCCACGTTCTCACCGGTCTCGTTGAAGTTGCTCTGACCGAGACCGAGACGTTCTATCACACAATCGAGCCGGGCCAGCAGACCACCTACAACATGACGATATCGAACCCGACACCTGGGCCGGCCGAACTCGTCGCCGACACTTTCACGGTCACCCTGAACGGTGTTCCGAACAACTGGAGCGCGACCCTTTTCTTCGCAACGAACCATACGCCGATATTCGACTCGACCCCGGTCTTCCTGCGCGGAGGAGATGTCGTACCCGTGTACATGCGAATCCGCGCGCCGACCATCTATCAGGCGGATGGGGACGAGTTGGCCGCAATCACGGTCTCCGCAGTCTCTCATAAGGATCCAGCGATCAGTGATGAGCGTCTGACTCTGACGCTGATGGACGTGGTGCATGGAATAAACCTCGATACCAGTCATTACCAAGTCGACATCGAACAGGGCCAATCGGCGATATTCTCGATCACGGTGACGAATACAGGGAATGTCTACGATACCTTCGCCTTCTATGACCCAGCCACACTCGAAGGCCAGACAGAATGGGCTCTCCCCTTCGGCTGGGGCGTCTCCTTCCCTCTGTGGCTTTCTCTCGACCCCGGTCAATCTGTGACTCGCAATCTGCAGGTCAGCGTGCCGACATCGCAGGCACCCGGGACATTCGTGATCTATCTGAAGGGCTGGTCCACCGGTGAGCCAGTGCTTTCGGTCAGCAGAGGCACCTTCGACATCCTTGAATTATGGGTGAATGTATCGATCAGGAGTTCGGGGAACATCGTCTTCCAACTTGGCGATACGACCCAACACGTCCTGCCCGGCGACTGTGCTGAGTTCGATATCGATGTCACCAAGCATTTCACCCCCGGCCACATCATTTTCACCACGCCGGGTGGGCCGGAAGAGCGCCCGCCAGAGATATCCGAGTCGACTTGGCGTTACGACCACTGGACAGTCGAACTCGACTTCTCCAATGCTCCGGGTGGAAATGCCTTGCCAGAGAACGCGCCTAGATACTGGTCTCTCATAGATACCCCTTACGAGGTGACCGCCATCATGTGCGCGCCGTACAACGCAACAGCCGGTCTGGGTGAATCCGTCACGGTGAAGGCTCATCTGGAAGGTGCGCCACGAGTACGTGATTCAGTGGTTCTAGTGACCAATGTCATACAGGTCTACGATCTTGAGGCAAGCGTCCCACAGACCATTCTGCAATTGCATCCTGACGAGTCATTCGAACTCGAGACCGTGATCGAGAATCTGGGTAATGGACCGGATCGTTACGGCATCTCAGTGAATTCAATCGTCCATTCAACAGGTGCCTCGGATGTCTGGGACATCGACATCCCGCGTGTCCTGTTCGAGGAACTCGACCGAGACGAATCTCAAGAAATCACCATTCTCGTGAATGTCCCCCCACAGACCTACGCGGGGCAATATACTGTCCGATTAGACATCTTCAGCGAGGAACCGTACGAAGGAACCAAACTTCGCGATACCATAGTGCTGCAGATCGAGATCATCGAATATCACGATATGCGAATCGATCTGGATCCGTCTGTCGAATCGCGAATCAAGACCACCGCTCCAGGGCGTGTCGTTCGCTATACACTGAATGTGACCAATTTCGGTAATGTTCCAGACCAGCCGACAATCCACAATCACACCAAGACCGGAGCCGGCTGGGATACTTCGCCAGGGATGAACTCACTCAGTGGCTGGAGGATCACCTTCGCTCTTCTCGAGGGCTTCGATACCGAATTCCCGATTGAGAGGCCTTGCGTTCAATTGCTCGTTGGCGAGCAGCCCGAGCCAGACCAATGCTTCGAGATTGCGGTGGGAACCTCTGCGGGAACCGTCACTCTGCCGATGATGCCTGCCTACACCACATTGCAACTCGTGGCCATCATCCACATCGATCCAGCCGCAACTCTCAGCGATCGTGAGATCGGGATCAAAGTGCTCTCCTCCTTTGGATCGTCGGAGGTCGGGGGTGACAACGATGAGACGGCAATCTGGGATGATTCGTGTACTCTTGATGAGAACGGCGATGGTTTGCCAGATAATTACCTCCCGAATTGTGATACCAATGAGCAGATAGTCGAACTGCGACTGCGGGCTCCTGACCTAGAGATCGTCAGTGTCGAGGTAGGTCAGAACCGAGCGCCGGTCGGTGACATGCTCTCCGTCAATGTGCAGATTCGTAACATCGGCAACATCCACGCCACTGATGTTCACCTCATACTCTGCATCGATCAGACGATCAAGGATATCGAGAGGCACGGCTGCGATGAGGAAAACATCGCCTACCGCCAACTGATCGAGGCAGTGATGCCCGAGGGTTCGAGTGGCAATGATGAGCCCCCGACTTTGACACTGCTCTACATGGTCGAGGCCGGAAGCCACGATGTCATCGTGGTCATCGATCCTGACAACATGATTGTTGAATCTGATGAGAAGAACAACTTCCGCAAGGTGTCTGGAGCGATGGGTTCCAATTATGGGCTCCTCGATGTTGGTATCGAGGTCATCGCTCAGTATTCTGTTCCGGCGATCATCCTCGGCGCCACTTTCGCCCTCATGGGCGTGGCTGGCGTCGTGATGTACGGACGCAGGATGGAAGCTCTTGCTCGCTTCGCGGAGAAGAGCAGCCTGTTGGCGAATCTGGATGATGACAATCAGGTCTTCTGAGAAGCGGACTGACAATCGGCTTCAACGGGCGAGCCACCAAGGCAGAGGCGTACCCTCGCGAGCCGCTACCACGCTGCCGGAATGGCTAGCGAAGTCTCGCAGCAGTCGCTCGCGCAGACCATCCAGCATCGCCTCTGCCTGCATGGATTGAATGCGTAGCCCTTGTGAGAAGAGGTCGAGATCCAAAGGTCTTCGGGGATGATTCAGCAAGGCATGAGCGAGTTGCCGCTCCTCGTAAGTCTCGGATGAATCATCGATGTTGGGAGCGACTCGTTGCATGACTTGCTGGTGCAGTGCGATGACGGCATCGCGCTGCTCATCGATTCGCTCGAGGGCTCTGTCCATCTCCGACAGCATGGACATCGCCTCTACCATCGGAAGTCTCCGACGTGTTCCCATCCTCTCTATCACACCGTCGAGATCCTGTGGCAGTCGTTGAGAGAGCCGAATAGGCCCGCCACGTGGCATTGTACGATGCTCAGCACGGAACAGATTTGGTCCGAGGTCGAGGCGTAGCGAGAATGACTGATTCACAGTGTACATTTTCTTCGGCGGCCCTCCCTTCTGCGAGGCGACCTTGGTCGAGTCGACGAATCCCGCCTTCTCCAACACCTTGAGGTGCTTGACTACTGCCTGTTGGCTGATTTCAAGCAAATCTGAGAGTTGTAATGGGTAATGAGGTTCCTTGGCGAGCCGCTTGAGAATTTGCCGACGCGCCCTGTTCTCAAGGATGTTCAGGGCTTCGTCGAAGTCCACCACCACTTACCAACTCGAGGTTGGGTAGTCGCAGGGGCACTAAAAACCCAATCGCTAGCCGCAACAGCAGGTACGAGATCAACCCTCATCCCAAGAGCGCCATTCTACCGTGTCCGAGTCAATCTTGGCTGAATCGGTGGATTCTTCCTTTGAATCCTGAATTTTCTCTTGTCTCGTCGTCTTCGACTCACGATCCACGAATGGGTCTGCCACAGCCGATTCGACAGGTTCCTCCTTCGCTCCACCTCGCTGCATTCGGTAGAGTTCATTTGTCGTCATTACTTGACCATCGACGACCAGACCCGAGACTTTCTGTTCGGTCTCGCCCCGATTCCTCAGCTGGAGGAAAAACAGGATGATGGCTGCTAAGGTGGCCGACAATCCACCGCAGCAACTGATCATCATCAGGAGGAGGAACGGTTCAGCCAACAACTTCGACTGGAGTTCAGCATTATCGACGACGATCAAACGCTGCTCTGCATCGTTGTGAATCGTGAATGTGCCCGTCAAGCCCGGCTCATAGATTCGCACAGCTTCGTAGATTCTTCCGCCGTCTTCACTTATCCATTTCGTATCCAGAAGGTTGGGCTCGCGCCCCTCTTCCAATCCGCCGACTCCGACGAGCCGAACCTGCGGATCCTCTGTCGACGATTCATTAATCAGACGCAGCGCAGCGATCTGGGATCCTCCGCTTATCTCAATCTGTGCGCTTTCACCCGAGTCCAGGTCTGCCAGATTGTTCTCCTCCGGATCCATCAGCCTGGCGAGTTCATCGTAGGAGGATGCGTATGCCGCGACTCCGACGAGCAGCAGGACCAATGCAGCGATGGCGCTTCCTTTGGTCGCACGACGTAATCGAGTGCTCACGGTTCGACCTGAGTGTGGTTACATATCATGCTTGGCCGAAGGCCGGCATCGAATGTTCGCTGTGAATCATCGACCCATGATCTGTGCCAGTTTCTCGGGCAGGTAGGTGTCAGTGACGAAATCAAGACCGTATTTCGCCAATGATTGCTGCTCAGCCTTCTTCCCTAGATCGAGCATCATATTGATCTCTTCCTGCCATTCGGAATCCGCGAATCGCGGGTCGCTGAGTTCGGCCTTCAGGGCTTGGATATCCTTGCTGGATAATTCGTCACTGGGCAGATCGTACGATTCGATATCATCTGCCCTGATGCCGAGGTAGACGGCGCTCGGAGTGGCGAGATACTCCGAGATGTGCGCCGTCTTGATAGCGCCGTAGGCGATTGAAGCGAAGATTCTGAACGACCAGGGGTCACCGTCTAAGAAGACGAGGACCGGAAGATTCCATTCTTCGTTCATTCGCTTGATGATGCGGCGCGTCGAGCGCGCTGGCTGCCCCTTCAGGTGAATCAGCGCGCAATGAGCCGACTCGTCGAAACCATTCTCGACAAGTCGGTCGAACATTCCACCTGTCTCGATGGCCATGATGAAGTCGACATCATGAGTGATGAGGCGGAGTTTCTCCGCCTCGACATTGTATGGGACTCCGTATCCGGAATCTCCGACATCGTCGCGGCAGTTGATTCTCATCCAATCACCGCGTCGATTCCTCTCCTCGAAGGTGATGTTGCCTATGATGCGAGCCCCATCCTCTTCAGGTCGGAGTTTGAAGTCCTCACGCATGCATCGGGTGACGATCTCGAGATCCTCAGCGAGATTGTTGCTCTCGTTCTGTGAACCGAATTTCCCATGTCCCCACCCTTCAGAGATGTAGTACATCTCTCTCAATGTCGAGGATTTACCAGCGTTGATCATCTCCTCGATGAACTCGGTGACATGGAGCGCGCGAAGCAGTTGACGGGCCGAGCCAAGGCTCGTCGCATCGCGCGTGCTCATCTTCTTGCCATACTTGTAAACGCCGAGACGCTCATCGAAAGCGATGTTTTTCTTGGTCCTCACAGGCAGCGTCATTCTCGGCGGTTGCCCCTTGGTCATGTTGTCATGCATCTCACCTGCGATGCTATGCAGGGCTTCTATCACCTCTTCCTTCGAGAATCCATTCGCGCTCATTCATTCACCTCCTCAGCCGGAGTCCACTGGCGTAGATCCTCGGGATTATCGATTATCCTCTGCGGTTCGTTAGAAGGCTCTGCCACAAACTCATCAGAAGACACTACCAGCGATTTCCCAGAAGTCTCCAGCACCGGCGTTCTCCCGACCAGTCGTTGGATGGATTCGTTCATCGTTGCAGCGGCGTATTCCGCCTCCGCCAGAGCCAGTGCTTCCATCTTGCGCATTTCATCGAGGAGCTTCTCATCGATCTTGGTCGCCCCGATTATGTCTCCATTGCCTCGGAAGAATATCTCCGCATCAGTCCAATCCCCCTTCGACAGACCGCTGACAGTGAAGCGAATCTCCGCTGACTGACCAGGGTCGAGGGTGTCGAGCCTCCAAGCCCATAGACCAGTGGTTTCCTTACGACCCCCTCGAGGATTCTCAGCGATTGCAACCCCTTCGCCTTCAGGCCATTTAGCAAGGATCGTGTAGGCGCGAGCACGGGCGGTGTAGTTGTAGATGGTGAGCGAGCAGACGGCTTGATTCGAGTGCTTGTCCCAACCGATTTCATCCTCGAGGAAGACTGCATTCATGATGCGGGTGATGACCGGCGCCAAGTCGGGTTCCTCGCGACCGAGCAATTGCGAAGTCTTGCGTGAAATCTCTGGTAGAATGATGTTGATGAGATCGAATTTCTCTTGCGCTTTCTTGCGCTGAGAACTCTTCTTCAGATGATTGCGAAGTCCACGTCCGACCTCCAACATCGCTCGCCGAACTTCCTCGAAGACCTCTTCGTTATCCGCCACCGCCTCCTTTGCCTCGCTGGTGAATTGGACGTTTGTGGAGGCTAGATGAATCAGTACGGCGGCCGGCCCTTTCGGCAGCCCGCGGCCGCCGGGGTGGTCGAGTCCGTAGCGCTTCCAATCGACGGACTCGAGAGCCTTTGTCAGCAGGCATCCGCCTTGCTGGTACATCAGAGGGACTCTGTTGGTGAAGCGCAGAATCTCGATCGGTCCCTCCGCCTGCAGGTCTCCTCCGAAGACCAGTCCGACCTCGATCTGGAAGGGGTTGCCTTGGCTGACCGTCGGTTTGCGGGTGACGGTCGAAGCGAAGCGCGAATCAATCGCCTTCGAGAGTCCTTTCTTGATCAGCATCTCCTCGATCGGTGAGAGACAATCAGTTGGTGGAGCGAGAAGTTTGACTCTTTGGAAGGCTTCGACCATCTTCTGAGCGTCCTCGGCTCTGACTCGCGCAGGTATGCGGCCTTCATCGAGTTCAGCCGCTGCGAGGATCTCTTTGGCTGCGCGCAGACTGACTCCTGAGAAACCATGCCTGAGGAATGAAGTCATATTGCGCTCATCGGTCTCTTTGAGCATCCGTTGGAGTTGACCGAGAAGGATTCCATGCGGATGCGGTTTGATCTCCTCGACGACTCGGGGTAATTTCTCTGTCGTGCGAATCCAATGTCCGTGGTCGATGATCTCCCCATCGAGCCCCCGAACAGTGAGGTGAATCGTGGCGTGAGGATTGACTATCGAAGTCATCCGCAGATACTGATGAACCGACTGGCGACCGCGCTGATACTTGGCTCGCATGACGGTTTGAATCATCAGACCGTGCTCGATCTCATGTCCGTTCTCATCGAGCCAGAGGTCGCGTCTCTCGTTCGATTTAGTGGCTCGGTTTTTGCGTGTATCAAGACCGAGATCGACGTGGACTGCGGATGAATCAGAAGCAATTTTCGAGGTCACTCGGGTTTTCGAGCCCGTGGTCAATTGACTGTACATCAACACGCCAGTTATGCCGATTCCCTGCTGGCCACGGGTCTGTCGGATGGCATGGAAACGTGAGCCGAGAAGGAACCTACCGAAGACGTTCTCAATGGCATCGCGCGGAATGCCAGGGCCATTGTCCTGCGCGATGAGTTCCAATCGATCGCCAGACAAGCGATTGATCTCGATGCGGATATCAGGGAGAATACGAGATTCTTCACACGCATCGAGTGAGTTGTCAACGGCTTCCTTGACCGCTGTGATCACTGCTCTCTGAAGGGTGTCGAAGCCGAGGAAATGCTTGTTCTTCTCAAAGAACTCACTTATCGAGATCTGCTTCTGTTTGCTCGCGATTCTCTCTGCATCTGCCATGGCGAAAACCCCCCTCAGGTCCTCCCGATACCCGGATGGCACGGGGCCTGCACGTGGTCAGTGTAGGGCGAGTGTGCAGGACACTTAACTCTGTGGCGAGGGCAGACGGATTCTGACCTGAATTCTCCTGTGTTCAGAGAACATCGCCGACTCGGTCGAGGACATGCTGAGGTGGTGCAGGGTCGATTCGTAAGTCTTCGGAAGGAATCGGAGGATGAATTTTCGTCTCGACCGGAAGAACTCCTGCCCACCACGGGCCAGAGAGATCTCCCTCGTCGTCATTCGCACCACCGGTGCGAATCTTCGCTCCAGCATGTTCGATATCGACGGCGATGACAGAGGTCGCTTCCAATTCTTTCTTCGTTGGAGTGCGTCCGCCCTCCCATCTACCGCGACACAATCCTTCCGTCACGACGTTGAGAGCGTGTATCTTTTCTCCATCAGCCTCCAAAATACGACCTTTGCCAAATGCGACGACAGAGCGGTAATTCATCGAGGAGTGAAATAACGAGCGTGCGAGAACAATACCGTCGATATGCGTGAATGTGATGCAGAGATCCTTGCCTGAACCACCCTCGTTCATCAATCGACTGGCCTTCGCACCGTGCAGGTAGAGTGTCCTCCCTTCCCGCCCGTGAATGCAGGGTATGACGAATGGTCGGCCATTCTCGATGAAGCCCAAATGGCAGATTAACGCGGAATCGATAATCGAATGAACGGTCTTCTCATCGTAGTGTCCACGATCGGGTATTCGATTCAATCTGGTATGTTTCTCAACCTCGTAATCGGCCATCAATGAGGCTCCAATTAATTGAGGCTCTTGAATTAGATTATGCGAATAGTTCTGGGTGCCATGCAGTGATGTGGCCGACGAAGGCGCTGGCCATCACCGTCAACGGACTCGCGAGATACAACTTGCCGGGGCCTGAGCGACCTTGGAAATTACGGTTTATCGCCGAGACAGTCACCTGTTCAGAGTCCTCAGAGACGCCCGGTCCAGCACCGATGCAAGCCCCGCACCCCGGATCGATGAGTTGCACACCGGCTCTCTCGAACATCTCGGACCAGCCGTTCTGCTCGGAGAGTTCCTTAACCGTCTTCGAGCCGAATTGAATGTAGCACTCGACACCCTCAGCAACTGTCAATCCGGCCTCCAGAGCCGCTTCGGTCACCATCGCGTAATAGGAGAAGTCGTCCTCCTTGCCAGCGGTGCACGAGCCAGCGTAAGCGATGTCGATCGAAACCTTGCCAAGGTCATCGATGTAGGCACCATTCGTTGGGTCGGAGGGCACCCCCTCGTCGGGGTCACCAGGATGAGCCACCATCGGACGAATCGTATCCATATCGATGGTGTGAACTCCGCCATCGTAGTTCGCGCCTTCATCGGGAAGCACGAAGGCCGAGCGTATCTCTTGCTCCGTAGCCCCCGCTCGCCTTTTGAGCAACCACTCGACAGTCAGATCATCCGGCTCGCAGATGCCGGTTTTCGCAGAACATTCTGTAGCCATGTTGCAAAGCGTGGCCCGTTCGTCCATCGATAGCGATGCCAACCCTGTTCCACCGAATTCCATCGAGCGGTCCAGAGTGTCGGACTGCGCGGCATACTTCCAGAGGATGTGCAGAATCACATCCTTAGCCGTGCAGCCCGGATCAAGCGTGCCCACCAACTCGAAGCGAATGCTCTCGGGCACGTTGACGAAAGCAAATTGATTGTAGATCAGATTGGCGTATTCCGTCGAACCCACTCCGTAGGTCAATGCGTTGGAGGCGCCACCCATGCAGGTGTGGCTGTCAGTAGCTTGAATGAAGTCGCCAACATCGATGAATTCCTCACGCGCGACCTGATGACAGATACCCGGGCTCACACCGTCGACAGCCGAGTAGTCACGCACGCCAGTGTGCTGCTGGAAGGCCACTTGCAGGTCCCTCAGACGTTGGATCTTGTCGACGAAGCGCCCGAATCTCGGCACGCCGGTCGCATACAGAAGATGGTCTTCGAAGACGGCGAATTTCGGCGGGTTCGGAAGGATGTAATCCTCACCATATTCTTCCGCCAGAAAAGTGTGAACCTGAGCGGTGGTGAACTCGTGGCTATAACCACCGTCGACCTGAGCCAGTACCGCATCGCCAGGTCGGACATAGCCTCGCTGACCTCCCTGTCCGAGCAATTTGTTGGAGATCATCTTCTCTGCCATCGTCATCGGGCACTGCTCGATACTGACTGCCGGCAACTCAATCGCACCGGCCTTGAGTTTCCGAGCGAATGGCAGAATGCCTCCGTTCTTGACGATGAGGCGGGTTACCGGGTCGAATTTTCCGATGAATTCCGAGAGGGTGATGATCTCACCGTCCTGAAGACGTTGAAGCATCGAGTGGTCACCCATCAACTGGCCGAGATTGATGTTGTTGCGCTCGTGGATAGGTGCGAATGATGCGGCGATGACAATGCGAATTCCAGACCATCGCTCGCATTGGGCTGCGGTCTCACGACTGCTGCCTGTTCCCTTGCGATGACCGCTGACGATTACTTCGAAGCCACCATCCATCAGCGCCAATGGCTCGAAGACACGCCGCCCGTCGTGCAGCAGACCCGCGTATGCGTTTTCTGCGAGAATCGCGGGGTCGTGGTCGAAGCAGACCCAAGCAGGCGTCATGACATCGGTGTTGATGTCGTCGAGTAGATCATCGACGGAGAGATCCTCCATTCGCAGATCGAGACCTTCGTAGAGTTGCTGACGGATCAGATTGAGATCTTTTGTGAGGAACAGCACCCTTTTGTCAGGGTCCAGTTCGATTTCCGTTGGGGGCCACGAAGCACTCATCCAACACACCTCCTACGAGATTGTCGAGAATACGTTGCTATTTCACCATTGGCGAGGCTCGACACAGGCTAGCAGGAGCCTGTATCGAAGTGATTCCCTCAACCTGTAGTGTTTAAATAGGTAGTCGAGTCGGCATATTTTATCTTTCCTTATGGAAGAGAGGTGATGGGATGGCTGATTATCTAGTTGAAGACATAGTGAAATGCAATGAATGTAGCAGCCGCAACCTTACCCGCGACGAGACTCGCGGAGAGGTCGTCTGCGACGATTGCGGACTCGTCCTTGAAGACAATGTCATCGACCAAGGCGCTGAGTGGCGCGTCTTCAGCCCCGAGCAGGGAGACCAGCGCGCTCGAACCGGTGCGCCGATGACTGTGATGCTGCATGACAAGGGACTGTCCACCGACATCGATTGGCAGAACAAGGATTACTCCGGCAAGACGATTTCCAGTCGTTACCGTTCTCAATTCTATCGCATGAGGAAGTGGCAGAAGCGCTCGCGTGTGAGCAACGCGACCGAGCGTAATCTCGCCATGGCTCTAGCCGAGCTCGACCGCATGGCGAGCCGCCTCGATCTCCCTAAGTCGATCCGCGAGACGGCCGCAGTGAATTACAAGAAAGCGGTCGAGAAGAGACTCATCCGCGGCCGCTCGATTGAGGGTGTCGCAGCAGCCTCGCTGTACGCGGCCTGCCGTCAATGCAACAATCCTCGCACTCTCGATGAGATAGGCGAAGCGAGCCGAACCGGTCGCAAGGAGATTGGACGCACATACCGATTCATGGTTCGCGAGTTGAAGATGAAGATCCCTCCGACCAAGCCCGAGGATTACATCCCGCGGTTCTGTTCAGGATTGGACCTCGATGCCGAAGTCCGAGCCAAGGCTTACGAGTTGATTCAGAAGGCTCAGGATAAGGAGTTGACCAGTGGGCGCGGACCCACGGGCATCGCAGCTTCAATCATCTACATCGCCAGTGTTCTGTGCGGTAAGCGCCGAACTCAGCGCGAGGTCGCAGAAGTCGCTGGTGTGACCGAGGTCACGATTCGAAACAGGTACAAGGAACTGATTCAGAACCTGAACATCGAACTCGAGATCTGATTCCGGCGGCCTCGTAATGGCCAGCCGAATCGGCTCAGCCCTCGTCTGGCAGCGAGTCAACGAGCAGTTGGTCGAGGCCGTGGCAGAAGCCTACGCAGCAGGCCCACTTCCGAATCCACCACTTGAACTTCCCGAATTTCCTGCTAATCCACCGAAGGATGCAGAGTCTTTGATTCGTCAGGCGTCGGGGATTTACGCCATCGATCGGAATGGTTTCGAGATGCGACTTTCAGAGATCGAGGAGAAAATGCTTCCTGATCATGTGAAGCGGGCCATCGATTCTGAGGCGGCGAAAGCCCGATGGCTCGAGAAGAACGCAGAGACCATCGCGCAGAGGGTCCTGGTGCTGCAGGCGAGAGACTGGCTGACAGCAGCAATCGATGAGGACTCTCCTGATACCGATCGATGGTATTTGGGAGTTTCAGTTCTCATCGGCCTCGGCCTCACCGGAACAGAGATCGCTCGCGATGGCTGCTATTCTCTGCTCGAGGCGATCGCCTTCGCTGTGAGGCCATCCGCTCTGCCTCATTCGAATACGATAGGGCGTCATCAGATTGCTTGGAGCCCTCAACAGACGACAGTCTCGCCCCTCCCTCCTCATCCAGCAGGCGCGATGGCTGCGGGAGCGATACTCGACATCCTCGCTCTGGGTGAGGCGGATGTCCAATCTCTGTTCGCAGCCTGGTTGGAGAATCTCTCAGTCTCCACGTACTTGTGCAACACTCTCGAGGTCCCACTGCGAGTTCTCGGAGGTCTCAATTCAGCCGACGCCGAATCCGCCCCTATCTTCGTGAGGGCGGGTGTTCAGTTGCTTTCGTCATCTGGCCCTCAGGCTGAGGATGTACTCGTTGCTTGTGCAGAACACAGAATCCCCGCCGCACGGCGAGCCGTTGCAGAGGCTTTACCTAGAATATTCACCGAAGACGACGGCCTCGCTCTGGTTCTCCTCGACCGCCTTCTTGAGGGTGAGGATGAGAGCACTGTGAGCATGGCTGCCACTTTCGTCGGTCTTTTGGCTCGGCTGGCTCCCGAGGAATTCTCTCCTCGCGCCATTCTCATCATCGATTCTAACAATCAACGAGCACTCCACCGAGTCGTCGAATCCGGATTCAGGGATTACCTCGGAGCACAATCGAGTGACCCCGCAGAGCTTCTTCCCCCCGCTTGGGTCAAGTCATCTGAAATCGGCCGCTCGCGTTTGGCGAATCTCATCGTCGAGCAGTACAGAGTCGCTCCCGAAGCATTCCTTCAGACTTGTCATATGATACAATCTGTCGAAGAATCGGCTTACGTCGAACTCATTCGGATGGTCAGGATGCGCAGCGAGGAAGCCGCATCTGAGATGCCGTGATCAAGAGCAACCGGTCGTTGCGCCGCAGGCATTGCATTTGAGGCAGGTCCCGTTACGCACCATCTGACTGCTGCCACAATCGCCACAGATGTCTCCGGTGAATCCACCTTCGCGTGCCAGCCTGCGAGTCCTCTCTTCTTCAGCTTCGATAACCGACGCAACAGCATTGAGAGTCAATTGAACATCACGACGCTCGCCCTGATTACGAGCAACACCGTCTTCAGTCACCTCAGGGCGACTGATCGATGTTGTATCGAGGTCCTCTTCCGAGACCTGAGCAAGGTCATCGCGAGAGAGATATTGAATCGCTAATTCTCGGAATATGTAGTCGACAATCGAGGTGGTCATTCGCACTCGGCCACTGCCTCCACTAACCATTCCACTCGGTTCGAATTTCTGGAAGGTGAATGATTTGACGAAAGCGTCCAATGGCACTCCGTACTGCAGTCCGATCGAGATCGCGATGGCGAATTGGTTGAGCAATGAGCGCCAACCATGTCCCTCCTTCGAGGTCGTGAGCATGATCTCACCGAGTCGCCCATCATCATAGGTGCTCGAGGAGAGATACACTGTGTGTCCTCCGACGCGTGCCTTCATCGTGCTCGACGAGCGAACATCGGGGAGGGGTCTGCGCGTGGCGATGTAATTATGGACGAATTGCTCAGCGATGCTGCGGGCTGCAGGAGCAGGAATAGGTAGCGCCTTTGCGGTTTCCTCAACCATCTTGTGGACCACGGTGACGGCCTCATTCTCTTCATCATCCTCACCAATCGAACTTTCATCGATGAGTTGATTCATCAACGGCTGAGATAGTTTGGAACCATCGCGGTAGACAGCGCAAGCCTTGTTCATGGTTTCATGACTCAATTCATAGGCGGCGCGAATCTCTTCGATGGTGGCATCCGCAGGCATGTTGATGGTCTTTGAAATAGCTCCTGAGATGAATGGTTGAGCGGCCGCCATCATCAGGACGTGAGCCTTCCAATCGATTGAGCGAACACCATGTTTGCCGCAAGGCGTAGCACAGTCGAAGACAGCGAGGTGCTCTTCTTTGAGGTTGGGAGCACCCTCGATGGTGCCGTATCCGAAGACATGGTCATTGGCCTGTTCGACATCGGATGGGGTGAATCCCAAATGTCTCAGAGTGTCGAAGAAGGGGTCTTCGTATTGCTCATTGGTCATGCTGAGGGTGGAGGTGCAGAAATCTCGGCCGAGGATTGAGGGCGTGAAGGCGGATTTCAGGTCGAAGACATCGGGGAAACTGCTTTCGATGTCCTTGATTTTCTGTGCATCGAAGCCCAATTCTCTGAGTGCCTTCGATGAGACTACCGGACTGTCGCGGAGTGAGGCTGTTCCCATGATGTACTCCTCGATTATCTGCGTTTGTTTATCTGTGTAGCCAAGGCGCTTGAGGGCGTTCGGCACACCCGTGTTGATGATCCTCAACGAGCCGCCGCCAGCCAGTTGTTTGTACTGTATCAACGAGAATTGCGGCTCGACACCAGTGGTATCTGCTCCCATCACCAGACCGATGGTTCCGGTCGGCGCGATGACTGTGGTCTGAGCATTGCGGAAGCCATGCTCCTCCCCCTCTCGCAGAGCGCGCTCCCAAGCAACGCGAGCTCCTTCAAGCAGATCCTTGGGGCATTTCTTGGAATTGATTCCCATTGGAGCAACAGTCAGTCCTTCATACTCATCGGATGGAACATCATAAGCGGCTCTGCGATGATTGCGCATCACCCGCAGCATGTGCTCGGAATTATCCGCATATCCAGGGAAGGCGCCGAGAATTGAAGCCATCTCAGCGCTCGTCGCGTAGGATTCTCCAGACATGATCGAGGTGAGTGCGCCGCAGATTGCGTAGCCGCGCTCATCGGCGTAGGGAATTCCCATGTGGGTGAGCAGCGAACCTAGATTGCAGTAACCAAGACCGAGAGTGCGGTACTGGTAGGATTTCCGGGCGATTTCAGCGGAGGGGAATTGCGCCATCAGAACACTGATCTCCAGAGTGGTCGTCCACAGTCGAACGCTATGCCGGAAATCCTCAACATCGAAAGTCTGAGAAGACTTGTCGTAGTATTTGATGAGGTTTATACTCGCTAGATTGCAAGCGGTATCATCGAGGAACATGTACTCGCTACAAGGGTTGGAACCGTTGATACGCCCACCCTCTGGACAGGTGTGCCACTCGTTGATCGTGGTATCGAATTGAACTCCCGGGTCGGCACAAGCCCAGGCGGTGTAAGCGATTTTATTCCACAGGTCCGCGGCTGGCATCGAGTGGCAGGGTTCAGGTTCTCGACCCAATTCCTGCGCCCGCTCCAACTCAGTTCGGTGGTAGAGATTCCATTGCCCATCGTCGCGTAGAGCATCCATGAAGGAATTCGGGACGCGAACCGAGTTGTTGCTGTTCTGACCGGATACCGTCGTGTACCCCTCACCCTGCCAATTGGTATCGAAGACCTCGAAATCGATATTCTTCCATCCTTGACTCGCCAGATCCAGAATCCGCTTGATATGTGGCTGAGGAACACTGTCTCTAACAGCCTTCACCATAGCCATCTTGAGTGCATCATTCACAGCTGGGTCGAAACGCCCCTCGTCCTCATCGTGCGCCCAGACAGACTTCATGATCGAGTCTGAATGCTTCTGCAGAATCGTCGAGCCGATGACGAGAGCCGAGACCTTCTCCTCTTCGCTGAGCTTCCAATCGATGAAATTCTCGATATCAGGATGGTCGAGGTCGAGCGTCACCATCTTGGCTGCTCGACGTGTGGTTCCGCCCGACTTGATAGCGCCCGCCGCGCGGTCGCCTATCTTCAGGAAAGAGAGCAGGCCACTGGAGGTTCCACCGCCTGAAAGCGGTTCTCCAGCGCCACGGATTCTCGAGAAATTGGAGCCGGTTCCCGAACCATACTTGAAGAGCAGAGCCTCACGGGTCCACAGCCCCATGATCGACTCGGTTCCACCGACCAGAGAATCACTGACAGATTGGATGAAACAGGCATGGGGTTGTGGGTGTGTGTAAGCATCCTCAGAGAGTTTCAATTCCCCGGTCATCCCATCGATGTAATGGTGACCTTGGGGGGGTCCCTCGATGCCGTAAGCCCAATTCAATCCAGTGTTGAACCATTGTGGGCTGTTCGGTGCCGAGCGTTGGCTGGCGATGAGGTAACACATCTCGTCGTAGAAAGCGCGAGCATCGGCCTCGCTGGCGAAATAGCCGTGCTTCCAACCCCAGTACGTCCAGGTGCCAGAAAGTCGGCGGAACAACTGACGACCATCGACCTCACCAACATATCGGTCGTCGGCTTCCAAGGTCTGCAATTTCTCATGATCCGGCTCACTGCGCTGCAACCAGGCAGGCACGCCGTCCTCCGCCACCTTGCGTAGAGAAGCAGGAACACCGGCTTTTCGGAGATATTTCTGAGCGCATATCTTGCCCGATACGCCGGTGAAGCCCGAGGGTAGCTGGACGCCATTTATCTCGTGCGCCAGAGAGCCGTCAGGATTGCGAATCTCGACACTCATCTCAATCCAGTCGAATTGGTCGAAAGGATCGGAGCCGACATTGGTGAAACGTCTCTCGATGACGAGTCCAACCTCAGCCTCACCCTCTTGGTGGACCATCTCATCATCGGTTCTACTCTGCATTCTATTCACCTCTGAATCAATTACCCGTCTCGATTCTACTGCTTCCTTCGCGCGAAGGATTCTTCTGTGCTGATGGGGGGTGTTTAATAATTGAGTTTGATACCATCTCTCCGAGAGGGGATTTACTTCGGGATTTGAGAAATCCGAGTCGTCATCATCGGTTAAATAATACAGGTCACGGTCTGATCTCCAGTTCCCATTCCACACTGGCGCCCGACCCCGAAATCATAGCTCCGACCGAACAATACTTCGCATGACTCTGTTCGATCAACCGACGGACCAATTTCTCTGGGACGTCGCCCTCGATGATGTATCGCATCCGAACTGCAGTGAATGAACGGGGCGGTTCTTCGCGACGCTCAGAATCCAGTACTATCCACATCGCTCTGACATCGGCCATCCTCTGCTTGAGTCCGCCGATGATATCGACGAGAGAACATGCACCATGCGCCTGCAGAACGATCTGCATCGGACTCGCAGATACCTCTCCATGCATCGGAGTGATGATTCCGGTTTCTGCGATACCTTCGATCTCTTCGCCACCAGTCCAGCGCACCACGCCCTTCATACTCGCCCCTCTACGTCGTATGCTAAGGGGGTCGGCTTCATGAAGGGGGGGTTGGTCGGCGCGCTGAGAGACATGGTCGAGGGTACCCGAGTATCGATGGTGGAAGGCCACCTGAACGTGCCCGACGACCCCATCATCCAATACATCGAGGGGGATGGAATCGGCGTCGATATCACTCCTGTGATGATCGAAGTTGTCGACGCTGCTATCGAGCGCGCTTATGGCGGCGTTCGTCGAATCCACTGGAATGAGGTCTTGGCCGGTCAGAAGGCATTCGATGCGACCGGCGAGTGGATGCCAGCCGAGACGCTGGAAGCGATGCGGACCGGATTGGTTTCGATCAAAGGCCCGCTCACTACCCCCGTCGGTGGCGGAATCCGTTCACTGAACGTTGCCCTGCGACAACAACTCGACCTCTTCGCATGTGTCCGGCCAATTCGTTGGTACGAAGGAACTCCAAGTCCTGTGCGCGACCCCGGCGCGGTTGACATGATTATCTTCCGCGAGAACAGCGAGGATGTCTACGCAGGAATCGAATGGGAGGCGGGGAGCGCAGAAGTGCAGAAGGTGATAGATTTCCTGCAGAATGAGATGGGTGTCGAGAAGATCAGATTCCCAGCGACCAGCGGCATCGGAATCAAACCGATAAGCCAAGAGGGAACTGCAAGAATCGTCCGTGCAGCTCTTCGGCACGCGATTGACAATGACAAGGATTCGGTGACCCTGGTTCACAAAGGCAACATCATGAAATTCACCGAGGGCGGATTCCGCGATTGGGCTTACCAACTCGCCAAAGACGAATTCGGGGCAGTCGAACTCGACGGTGGCCCCTGGTGTACTTTTGAGAACCCAGAGACTGGCAATACAATCACCGTCAAGGATGTCATCGCCGACGCGATGTTGCAACAGATTCTCACGCGCCCGCGTGAATACGGTGTATTGACGACGATGAATCTCAATGGCGATTACATCTCCGACGCGCTCGCCGCTCAGGTTGGCGGAATAGGAATCGCGCCTGGCGCGAATATCAATTACGACACCGGGATTTCAATTTTCGAAGCAACACACGGAACGGCTCCGAAGTATGCAGGCCAAGACAAGGTCAACCCTGGCAGCCTGATTCTGTCGGCGGAGATGATGCTCCGACACATGGGCTGGACAGAGGCCGCCGACCTCATCGTCAAGGGAATGGAAGGTACGATTTTGGCCAAGACCGTGACCTACGACTTCGAACGCCAGATGGACGATGCGACCCTGCTCAAGTGCAGTGAGTTCGGTGCTGCCATCATCGCACACATGTGAGTTGACCCCTATGGATTTCGCTTCCCTCAATCTCTGTCAGCCTCTGCTGGATGCCCTCGACGAAATTGGTTACGTCACGCCAACACCGATTCAAGCCCAAGCCATCCCCGACCTCATTGTAGGCCGGGACATGGTTGGTTGCGCCCAGACGGGCACGGGAAAGACCGCCGCTTTCGCCTTACCAATCCTCGATGCGATGGCCGAAGATCCGCAGGCGGGCTTACGCCACATCCACGCTTTGATACTATGTCCGACGCGCGAGCTCGCATCCCAGATTAACGACAATATCAAGCAATACGCACGACACCTCGACATCCGTTCGATGGTCATGTTTGGAGGAGTATCGCAGCGTCCACAGGTGAACAATTTACGCCGCGGCGTTGACATCCTGGTCGCCACTCCCGGTCGCTTGCTTGACCTCATCTCTCAGGGATACGTTGACTTGTCCCACGTGCAATTCCTCGTTCTCGATGAGGCGGATCGAATGCTCGACATGGGTTTCATCCGGGACATCCGCAAAATTCTCGCACAAATTCCAGAGGATCGCCAGAGTCTGCTGTTCAGTGCCACCATGCCGCGCTCGATTGTTGAATTGTCCCGTGATATGCTCTACGACCCTGTAAGCGTCTCAATCACACCTGAATCGGCCACCGTCGAAGCCATTGAACAATCACTGATGTTCGTCATGAAGGGCGACAAGCGTGGCCTCTTGACCTACATTATCGAGGAGGAGAGCCCCGAGAAGGTGCTCGTATTCAGTCGCACCAAGCACGGTTGCAATCGCATTGTCAAGCAGCTCGGACAAGACGGTATCGATGCCCTCGCTATCCACGGAAACAAGAGTCAGGGAGCGCGTGAGAAGGCCCTCGGTCGTTTCCGCAACGGTACCCTTCAGGTACTAGTCGCCACCGACGTAGCGAGCCGCGGCATCGATGTCTCCGACATCAGCCACGTCATCAATCTGGATCTACCCAACGAGCCTGATGTCTATGTGCACCGCATTGGACGCACGGGACGTGCAGGTCAAGGGGGGATTGCCATTGCTTTCTGTGATGAGAACGAAGGTGAGTATCTGCGTGGCATCGAGAAGACGATTCGTCAGGACATCCCTGTTGATGAGGACCAACCTTTCCACTCCGAAAAGGCTCGGTCATGCAAGGGCAACAAGGCGCCCAAGAAGCAGCAGAATCGTGGCCGTGTCCGACGCCAGCCTCGCAATGGCAAATCCAATGGCAACCGCTCGAATGGGAAATCAAATCAGCAGTCCAATGGTGCACGCAATGGCCGGCGTTCAGGTCGTGGCCGAAGTCACAAACGCAAGCACCAGACCCACTACTGAGTTCGGTCAGGCCGTAGGAATCGGCATCACACCGAGCGTGAACTTCCCAGACGAACTGGCGCGGCTGATTATGCCGCCCGACTCGTTCGTTTAGCCCAGCAACAGATAGGCGGCGACGAGCGCCACCGCGATACCCAGAACGATTCGTAGATCGATGCCGCCGGATTCGGCTGCCAAGCGAATGACCCGATCATTGGGTCGCACCCTCTCGGGGACCTTGATTCCAACATCATCGCCGGTACCCGCCTCCTCGACCGGTTCCAAGTCGATCTGCATCGATTCGACGACGATCTCAAGATCCGTCGTCGCACCTACTATCCTGATTCTATCACCCACTGAAAGTGGCCCTTGTAATTCGAGAGCCGCGACACCGACTTTGCGGAAATATCGGTCGACGCGCCCTATTGTATCCTCTGACAAAACATCACCTCAGTGGGGGAGGAGGGGCATATGACCATCAAGGTACGGTTCCAGCGCATGATTCCAACGCCAAACGGCGGCATCTTGCCGGTTTCCGGAATGTGGAAGGAAATCACCATGCATTCACAACAAATCGTTGCATTGCAGCGGTGTGACGAAATGCACTGGCTGCTTCAAACGGAAGTTGTTGTGATTTTTATCACTTCACGGTTTAATTATTGCACCGGGTGTTGATTGACTGCATGAGTACGGTCATCGCTGGATACGCACGCTCGCCTTTCACCCCCGCAGGCAGGGGTGCACTCGCCCGAACACGGCCTGACGACATCGCCGCAACGGTCGTCAACGGACTTCTCCAGAAGTTGGATATCGACCCTGCTCTGGTTGAGGACATTATTGTCGGGACCGCGTTTCCCGAGGCTGAACAGGGCTTCAATTTGGCTCGAATGATCACCTTCCTGACCGAATTACCCGAAACCGTCCCGGGAGTCACAATCAATCGATTCTGCGGCTCGAGCATGCAGGCGATTCACGATGCGGCTGGTCGGATTGCGATGGGGGCTGGTGAGGCCTTCATCGCCGGCGGCATCGAGTCGATGAGTCGGATTCCGATGACCGGATTCAATCCGATGCCGAACCCGAAGTTGGCCGAAGAAGCGCCGGAGGCGCTGATTTCGATGGGAATCACAGCTGAGAATCTGGCGGTGAAATATCAGATTGATCGCGAAGCCCAGGAGGCTTTCGCAATCGAAAGCCAAGCGCGCGCGAGCGCTGCACGCGAGGGCGGTTCATTCTCAGAGGAGATAGTGCCGATCGAAACTTCAGACGGCATCGTCGATGCTGACGGCTGCATCCGCCCCGACACCGATGCTGAGACTCTAGCTGGACTCAAACCAGCCTTCGATTCGACAGGCTCGGTCACAGCGGGCACCGCTTCGCCACTCACCGATGGCGCAGCCTTCGTCCTCGTCTGCAGCGATGAATTCGCCAAGCAGCATGGGCTGAGACCTCTAGCGCGCATCGTCACAACGGCAGTCTCGGGCTGCGCCCCCGAAATCATGGGCATCGGCCCCGTCGAAGCGACCAACAAAGCCCTCGAGCGGGCCGGACTGACCCTCGATGACATCGACATCATCGAACTCAACGAAGCCTTCGCAGCCCAATCACTCGCAGTCATCGAGGAATTGGGTATGGACCAATCCAAGGTCAACATCGACGGAGGAGCTATCGCTCTGGGACATCCATTGGGGGCGAGCGGTGCTCGAATCACGGGAAAAGCCGCCTCATTACTCCAGCGCAGCGGAGCCAAGCGAGCTTTGGCGACCATGTGTGTGGGCGGTGGTCAAGGCATCGCGACGATTCTTGAGAGGATCGATTGAAGGAGGATTGCCAATGGCTCAGCGAACCGTTGATTCTGAGAATGACGAGTCGGCGACAGCCGTTGCTGAATCGAAGAAGATGGGCATTGAGAGAGTCGCGGTAATCGGCAGTGGAGTGATGGGCGCTGGCATCGCAGCTCATTGCGCCAACGCAGGATGTGAGGTTCTACTGCTGGACATCGTCCCGAAAGGTGCTAAGAATCGCGACGAACTGGCTTCTGGAGCAATCTATAGAATGCTGAAATCAAACCCTGAGATGCTGATGCACAAGGACTCAGTCGAGCGCATTTCAGCTGGAAACATCGAAGATGACCTGCCTCGACTGAAGGAATTCGATTGGGTGGTGGAAGTCATCATCGAGAACCTCGAAATCAAAAGGAATCTCTACGTGAACCTCGCCGAACATCTTGGAGCCAAGACGATTCTCTCCTCGAACACCTCAACGCTGCCGCGCTCGGCCCTGACTCACGGAATGCCTCACGACATCGCAAGTCGATTCCTCATCACCCACTTCTTCAACCCACCTCGCTATCTCCCCTTGCTCGAAGTCGTAGCAGGTCCCGAGGTCGACGATGATGTGCTGAACCGCTTCACTGAATTCGCCGACATGGGTCTTGGGAAGCGGGTGACGATGTGTAATGACACGCCGGGATTCATCGGCAACAGACTCGGTGTGTATTTCGTTCAACGAGCTATTGTGGCTACGCTGGATCATGGCTTCAGCGTCGAGCAGGCAGATGCCATGCTCGGCCGTCCGATTGGCCTGCCCAAGACGGCTGTCTTCGGTCTGATGGATCTTGTTGGAATCGATCTCATCCCTCATGTCATGGAGAGCATGCTCGCACACCTCCAACCAGATGACCCATTCCATTCGATAGCTGGTGCAGGCGACGACGTCATCCGCGCGATGATCGAGGAGGGCTACACTGGCCGCAAGGGCAAGGGTGGCTTCTACCGACTCAATACCGACGGCGGTGGACGGGTCAAAGAGGCTCGTGATCTCAATACTGGCGAATACCAGAAAGCCGACCGCAAGGCTGCATTCGCCTCAGCCAAGATGGCGAAACAAGGCCTCGACCGCTTGCTCGACCACCACGATGCCGGCGCCGCATTCGTCGCCGATGTGCTGCTCGACACCCTCGCCTACGCAGCCTATCTGGTACCTGAGGTCAGCGATGATATCACCGCCATCGATGGCGCGATGAAGGTGGGCTACAGTTGGAAGCGCGGCCCATTCGAGATCATCGATTCACTTGGAGCGGCCGATGTCGTGGCGCGATTAGAAGCTCGAGGCACACAGATACCACCGTTCCTCGCCCTCGCAGCGAAGGAAGGAGGATTCTATCATATCGAGGACGGTGAAATCCACCGACTTACTCCCGAAGGAGAATCGGTACAGGTAATTCGACCAGCCTCGACGCTGACGGTGGCAGATCTCAAGCGGCGTGGCAAAGCGATATCCCGTAACCCTTCAGCAAGTCTCTGGGACGCTGGAGATGGGGTACTGCTCATCGAATACCACTCGAAGATGAATGCCATGGACCCGATGATTCTGGAAATCATCCTCGAAGCGGTCGACCTCGCTGAAATGGCGGGTTGGAAAGGAATTCTGGTCGCCAACGATGCCAAGAATTTCAGCGCCGGCGCCAATCTCGGCCTCGCCCTCTTCGCCGCCAACCTCGCTGCATGGAAGGAGGTTGAGGATTTCATCGCTCTCGGCCAAGAGGCCTATCAAGCGCTCAAGTACGCCGAAGTTCCAGTCGTAGCCGCCTCAACAGGAATCTGTGTCGGCGGCGGCTGCGAGATCCTCCTGCACTGCGACGCCGTCCAAGCCCATTCAGAATCCTACATCGGACTTGTCGAGGTCGGCGTCGGTATCGTACCAGGCTGGGGCGGTTGCAAGGAGATGCTCGCCCGCCTGCGTGATTTCGGAATAGCCAGCGGCGGTCCGATGGGGCCGGTGATGAAAGCCTTCGAGATGATTGGAACCGCCCAAGTCGCCAAATCAGCCGAACAAGCACGTGAGATGGGGTTCTTGCGACCGACTGACCGCGTCACGATGAATCGAGACCGCTTGCTCGCCGACGCGAAATCCCGACTCCTCGAACTCGCAGTCGACTACCAACCCCCAGAACCACACACCTACCACCTTCCCGGACCGACCGGAAAGGCAGCCCTCGAAATGGCTGTCAGAGACCTCGCACGTTCAGGCAAGGCAACACCTCACGACATCGTCGTGACTGGCGAACTCGCCCATATCCTCAGCGGCGGAGAGACGGACATTCTCGACGAGCTCAGCGAGGATGATATCCTTGAGATGGAACTCGCTGGAATCTTGAAATTATCCAGAAACGAAGCCAGTCTGGCGCGAATGGAGCACATGGTGAGCAAGGGGAAACCACTACGGAATTGAGGTGAAGAAATGGTCGAATATACACCACCGTACGCCGAATACGAATTCCTTTTCAACGAGGTTTTCGACGTTTTCAACAGCGTTTCGGGAATCGATCATGAAGAATTCGACGCCGATTTCGTTCGCATGATCATGGAGGGTTGGGGTGAGTATTGCACCGAGGTTCTTCTCCCCCTCAACGAAATAGGCGACAGGGAGGGTCTGACCTTCGAAGCTGGCGAAGTCACGATGCCGAAAGGCTTCGTAGATGCCTGGAAAGAAGGTGTCGAAGCCGGTTGGTACGCGGCCATCTGCAAGCCCGAGCACGGCGGCATGGGGTTGCCTCATGTCTTCCGCAACGCCATGGATGAGGTCGCGATATCAACGAATATGGCTCTCTCGGTGGTCCCCGCCCTCGGCTTGGGAGTATATGACCTCGTCACCGGTCACGGCACGAACGAACTCATCGATCACTATTCAGCCAATCTCGCGACCGGTCTTTGGTGCGGCACGATGTGTCTCACCGAGCCGCACGCAGGAACCGATCTGGGGATAATCCGAACCAAAGCGATACCCCAGAAAGATGGAACGTACCGCGTCACCGGGACGAAGATATTCATCACCGCAGGTGAGCACGACCTCTCCGATAATATCGTTCACATGGTCATCGCGAAGACGCCCGACGCTCCCGAGGGCACGAGGGGAATCTCTCTCTTTCTCGTTCCGAAGTTCCTACCGAAGGAATGGGAGTCTGGAGGACTCGAGGGACTTTCGCAGGAACTCGCCGATGCCCGCAACGGCGTGTCCTGTTCAGGCATCGAGCACAAGATGGGAATCCACGCATCGCCGACCTGTGTGATGAATTTCGACGACTCGGTCGGCTGGCTGGTCGGCGAACTCAACAATGGGATGCCGCTGATGTTCGAGATGATGAATCGCGAGCGCCTCGCCACCGGAATGATGGGATTAGGTCTAGGGGAGATTGCTTACCAGAATTCCCTTGCCTGGGCGCGCGAGCGTCGACAAGGCCGCGATCTGGCCGGCGTTCGCGATCCAGCAGCAGCAGCCGACAACATCCTCGTACACCCTGACGTCCGCCGCATGCTCTTGACTGCGAAGGTCAACAACGAAGGCTGTAGAGCTCTGGGCGTCTGGGTCGGAATGCTGCTCGATCAGATGCACAGTGAGGATGAGGAGGTGCAAGAGCGAGCCAAAGCTCTGATCGCTCTGCTCACTCCGATAGTCAAAGCACATTTCACCGATCTGGGGTGTGAAACCACGAGCACCTGCATGCAAGTCATGGGTGGTGCTGGATATTGCAGTGAATTCGGTGTCGAGCAGTTCTATCGTGATGTTCGAATCTCGAAGATCTGGGAAGGCACGAATGGGATTCAAGCCCTCGATCTCGCAGGCCGTAAAATCACCCAGAATCTTGGCAGGAATCTGCGATTCCTGATGTGGCCATTAGTGGAATTCATCGAGGAGAACCGCGACATCCCTGAGATGGCCGAATTCAACAAACCCCTTCATCAAGGGGTCAGAGGATTGCAGCAATTGACCCTGTTGATGGTCAGTCAGGGGATGGGCAACCCTCACTTCCTCGCAGCCGGCGCCACCGACTACTGCCGCTACTTCGGAAACATCATGCTCGCCTATATGTGGGCGAAGATGGCAAGGGTCTGCATCCAGCGACCCGATTCGGAATTCCATCAAGCCAAACTGGCCAGTGCGCGCGTCTTCTTCAAGCGTATCTATCCAGAGACGGTGGCCCTTGCTGCAACCATCCAGTCGGGCCACAAGCATCTGATGGAATATCCAGAGGCGATGATGTGAGTGTCATCAACCGTCGCCGTGACCGATTGATTCTGAGAGCCCGTAGAGCGGCGGCCTATGTGAAAACCCCTGTCACCTGGACGCCGAGCATTCCGACGGTTCTGACAGCCCTTTTCCTTATCGAAGCCCTCGCCGTAATCGCTTTTCCTCAGATTCGGGTGAATCGAGCAGCACTGATTCTCATCGGCCTCTCGATTCCTCTGGGCTTCTGGCTCTTCATCTACTGGAAGATCTATCTCTCGGTCTTCACCACTCCCTACAGAGAGCCGGTCCCATTGACCGATTCTCGATGGAAAACCTTCGATTTCCTAGGTTGGGGTGAGGAGAGGATGCAAGCCTTCATTCTGCCCGCCGATGAGCCGAGCAAGGACCTCGTTCTCTATCTCCATGGCTATCCTTCGTCGCTCGGTCGCGGCGAATCCCGCTGCCAGCATCTTCAATCACTCGGAATCAATGTGATAGGATTGGACCAACGAGGCTTGGGCAATCAGCAAGGGCGAATGGATTGGACCCTGCTGAAAGTCATCGCCGACGCCGAAGCCCTGCTGGAGGAAGCCCCGAAACAATTGGGATTCACTCCCGAGCGACTGTGGATCTACGGGCATTCAATGGGCGGATTCATCACCATCAGGCTCGCAGCCTACCCTTCAGGATGGTGGGAACACAGCCTTGAGGGCATCGTCCTTGAGTCTCCAGTGACCTCATTCCCGATGATAATCGACGAGAAACTCCCCGGCAGGATGGTCATGGCTCGGCCCTGGGTCAGACATGTTCTGCGCCGAGAATACGAGCGCATCCACCCCGATCTCCCCGTCCGCTACGCGACCTCGGAATTGCCTTATTGGGGACTCCCGGAAGTGCCGATTCTTGCTATTCAAGCGGGTCAGGACGAGATGCTCGGCGAGGCTCATTTCGCTCTCTTCAAAGAGCATCTCGGCGACGTGGCCGAAGTCCACGTCCTCAACGATATGCCACACACATCGAGAGTAGATATGCCGATCCGCAGGGCGAAGGTAGAGGCGTGGTTGGAGGCGATGAGATGAACTTGAGCAAGCGCTTTGAGAGGTCGAGCAGGCGGGTCTGGAGGCTGAAGGAGAAGCCGGACGATTCTACTCTTCTCAATCTCTATGCTCTCTACAAACAGGCGACAGAGGGTGATGCCAAGAGCCCGCACCCGATTCCTGATGGAATGGTCGGCATGGCGAAGTGGCGGGCTTGGCGCAGACTGCGTGGAACGTCGGTCGAAGAAGCGATGGAACGCTATTGCGAGATGGTGGATTCATTGATGAACCGCAGCGGGTCATCCGCTTCACCGAGTTGAGTGGATGGGGATCGATTCCGAGAAGTTGGATGCCGAATATCGGAGGCTTGCGAAGCGTGGTCGGTTTCGAATTTTTACCATTCTCAAGATGCCGAGCGCTGCTTTCGCAGGGCTTCGTCTGGACAGCATCGACGACGAGCGCTGCATCACCTCGCTGGCCGGTGGCTGGCGCTCGCAGAATCCCTTCAAAACGATGTATTGGGCGGCACAGGGAATGGCTGCGGAGTTGGCGACTGGGGCCGCCCCATTCGCGATCTCACAAGCCTGTGAAGGCGGCTTGCGAATGTTCGTGATCGGCACCGAAGCCCGCTTCGTGAAGCGCGCGAAGGGCCGTATCACCTTCACTTCCGAGGAGGTCGGCAAGACCCGCGAAGCGATCGAGACGGCTTTGTCGAGTGGTGGAGCCGTCGATTGTGAATTGCATTCGGTCGGACGAGACGCTTCTGGTGATATCGTCTCGGAGTGGAAATTCAAATGGAATTTCAGGGCCCGGTGAAAAAATGGCCATGAGCACACGCTTCACCGAGCACGCTGGAGTCCAACATCCAATCATCTGCGGTGCGATGTATCCGTGCTCGAATCCCGAACTCGTGGCCGCAGCCTCTGCCGGCGGCGGCCTCGCCATCATGCAACCGGTGTCACTGACTTTCGTCCATGGCCATGATCTGCGCGAAGGCATTCGACTGATGCGCTCTCTGACCGACAAACCGATTGGCTTCAACGCCCTCATCGAGAAGGGTTCGAAGAAATATCTCGACAAGATGTCGAATTGGATAGACATCGCTCTCGATGAGGGCATCCGCTTCTTCGTCACCTCTCTGGGCAAACCTGATTGGGTATGCGAGCGAGTGCACGCGAAGGGCGGCTATGTCTACCACGATGTCACGACCCGCAAGCATGCTCTGAAGGGCATCGAATGCGGTGTCGATGGTCTGATCTGCGTCAATGACAGGGCCGGAGGGCATCTCGGCGCGAAATCGTCAGCTGAGATGTTCACCGAACTTTCTGACCTCGGCCTGCCTCTGATATGTGCTGGAGGGATAGGTTCTGAGGTCGAATTGGCCGAGGCGATGACCATCGGTTACGATGGAGTCCAGATGGGAACGCGCTTCATCGCGACGACCGAATGTAACTCGCCAGAGGATTACAAGGAAGCCATCGTCGAGGCTGGTGAGGAGGATATAGTCTGGACGAATCGCCTGACAGGTATTCCGATTTCCGTCATCCACTCAAATCATTTCAAGCAGGATAATTCATGGTTGATGCGCCGCTTGCTGACAGGCCGTTTCAAGCATACTGCGAGGATGTTCCTCAATCTCCGGTCCTTTTTCAAACTGCGTAACCTGACCCGCAAGAAAGGTGGTTCTGCCTCGAAGAAGAAACAGTTCTTCTCGGCGGGGAAAAGTGTCGAGACAGTCACCAGCATCGAGTCGGCGACCGTCATCATGAGCCGGCTGGGTGAATCGCTCGGAGCGCTCGAAACCATCGAGACGCCCGAAACACCAGAATCATGAGCGCTGCTCGTGGCACCTGTCTCATAGGACGTGGTGGTTGAGTTGCGAAGCCGTCCAGATGACCCCGAATCCGAAACTATCCTGTAGCGCTCTAGCGATGAGCATGAAATCCGTGTCACGAGTGGCGACGAGGACACAGCCCACGTCCGGAATCATCGAATTGGCGTGCACCGCCGACTCCTGCATGATATCGCAATCGCCTGGTTCGGGATAGATATCATCACCGTCGATGATTGTCCGTGGCGGGGGGTCGTCACGAGACAGCATTTTCTGTTCGGTTATACGTTCGAAGATGTGCTTGTGGCGGACGAGGAATGAATCTAGGTCGATTTCCGATTTTGCTGGCTTATCGGCCTTGAGATGGAAGCCACCGAAGGAATTGCAGATGGCTTGCACTCGTTCCTGCAGCAGTTCGCGAGTGATCTTCTTCTTCCAGACCGCGCGATCGATGTAGATATCGTTGAAGAGAGCGAGGGCGGAATCAGGATTCTTGGCTCGATTGAGGAATTCACTCTGCGCAGCCGGAGGAATGCAGAGCAGAACTCGACCTTCCTGATTCCTGCGGCGCAGCATCCAGACGAAGGCGCGCTCGACGGTCCAATCGAACGAACCGATGCTATCCTGTGCGATTTGTTGGAGAAGATCGTCCTTCAGTGCATCGATGAGGATGTTGGTGTCGATCAGAACAAGAGGTTGGAGGGCGAGGTGATTCAGGCTTCTGCGGTGCGATACAGCGATGGATCTGCTGTGGCGCTGGAACATCGCTTTCTGTGAGCGCACGAGAATCTGCATCTGACGAAGGTCGAAGTTTCCTGATTCGATGGCGGTCTCAAACATTCGCAGGGCGCGAATCGGTGAAATCTCGGCGACTTCCCCTGCGATCAAGGTGATTTCCAGCACATCCTTCTTCTCATTGAGTTCGAGCAGGAATCGGCCCTCGAGATTGCTGCGTCTCGAGGAACCCGATCTGCGCAGCATCATCTGCGCAGCTCGAACGCGACCGTTGAAGGGATCCTCCGGCAGTCGATGCTCAGCAGCGTAACTGAGCGCACGATCGAGGGCTTCGAGCCTCCTCTTCACCGCCGCCCTGTCGATTCCTTCGATGTCTGGATCATCGGGTTCTCTGGCGGCGATGTATTCGATGATTCGTTGAGTCGCGATGTCGTTCTTGCCGACGACGGTATCGGCGCAGGTCCTGAGATAGAGCTGGAAGCGCGAGGTCACCGAGGCGGTCAATTCCGGGTGGCTGTCGATGAGATTGATCGCTTCCTTCCAGCCACCTGCGTGAGCGAATTCAATGAGTGATTTACGCAGCAACAGAGCCGATCTCTCGAAGTCTTCTCTAGCCTTCATGGCCGCGTCGCGATAGGCGCGAGCGGCATTGATCCTGTCGCCTTTCTCACGTGCTATCGTGGCCCGGACGATCTGATGCGCCGCAGAACCACTGTCGTTGCTGCGGTACCATTCTTCGAGACTGACGATGGCAGCATTGTGTTCCAAGACCAGATCGCTGGATCCTTGAATCGTGCGCATCGCGACCTCTTGTTTCGCACAGAGCAGATTGAGTGCCGCCAGAGCCGAAACCATGCGCTCGTCAACTCCGCTCTGCAGATCCATCGTCGCCCGATTCAATCTCAGAGAGTCGAGGAGTGCCATGAACAGATTTCGTTCAAGATAGGTCAATTCGGCATTTAGGACCGATTGCTCGAGAGCCTCTATGCGGTTCTCACGAACCACACCGTCACCTCTCGTTGAGAGTGCACGGCGAACTTCATTGAGAGCCAAAACGCCGTCGGAATCCAATTTCTCGTGTACCGGATCCATCTCTGATGGTATGCCGCTGAGAAGGGCTATGAGAGCCGAGGCGGAATTCGAGAGTGCAGAGTCCGTCTGACTCCCAGAGAGAGAGAGGATCGCCAGACGACGGGCAGCCTCGAGGCTATCGAGTACGGAGACCGCCCTGCTGGCAGGAATCAGATGCCAGACCAGTAGAGCGCGCTGTGGGAATCTGGCCGCTAACTTCGAATCGGTCAGAATCTCCCTGCTGAGTCCATCTATGTCGGCAGCCAGTGTGAAGACCTCAAGAATTTCCTCTTTGGCTTGTGAACCGCGGAGTGAGAGAATCTCAGCGGATTTCTTTCTGATGTTCAGAGGCGAAGCCTCATCGAGCATCACGGAGAGAACCAGCCCATCTTCCGAGTTCGAAAGCGTCGAGATGATGGTATCTTCGAGTCCAGCGTGACCCGATGCTCTGACGATGGCGAGAGCACCCATCATCTGCTCGGCATTCGTTATCTTGAGTCCATGAATGAATTCTGCACTCTCCTCCACTCTACCCGCATCCGCGAGTCCGTTGACGATTCGCCAGCGCAGAGCAGTCGGAGAGGATCTTGAAGCATCGGAGAGAATACGGTGACCGGAAATCAGACTCTCGATGTCTCGTTCTGCAGCATCATCTGAGAAACTCGTCCATGCTTCGAGTCGAATCGCAATGGATAGGGAATCTTCGCCTTCTCGATCAGCAGCCTCAGACCACCTGTTCGTCTCACCACCTCTGACTTCCAGAAGCAGCAGATGAGAGGATGAAACGTCTCGCAGTCCAGGGCTTTCGAATGATTCGAAGACATCGGCAGCTCGCTGATTCGAGGCGGCTGCGAAGAGCATCGCTTCGAGTAGAGCCGCATCGCCATTCATGCCGAGAAGAGATGGATTCATCCACTTCTCCCAGCGAGAGGGTCGAGCCTTTCCGCCAAGCAGATCTCTGTCGATTCTCTGGAGAGCGTGAGCCTGATGTTGATCGAATCTCAGAGGGCAGGAATCCAGCCATGCGAGCAGTGCGTTGTGATCGAGAGGATCGAAGCGGGCAGCCTCGATCCAAGATGCCGAATCAACACTCGACATCTGAGTCATGACAGTGGGAAATCTTCCCAATTCCGCTATCAATGGAGCTTCTCTGGCCATTCGCTCCCAGACTGGATGGACTCCAGCCTCGCACTCAGTGCGCAGAGCAGCCATATCATCGTCCCATAGTCCGGACCAGGAATCGCCCATGCGATGTTTCTGAGCGATCAATACTGCGAGTCTGTAGGCTGAAGAAGCATCCGAGGTGAGGACATCTCTTGGATTCGCCAAGCGCTCTTCGAGGCTGGCCATGGCAACGCGTCCACCACGTCGCCCGATTCTCTGCCGATGTCCTCTCGCCGATCTCCCAGAAGCGGCCTTCGCGTCTATCGCATCCGGCGCCGACTTGGTGGCGGCGAGCATGGCCATCGCCTTCCACTCGATGGAGAGCAGCGACCATGCCTTCGGCTTCTGCATCTCACGCTTGCGCCGCCCCTCATCCTCGCCTGCTCTCTGCAGGCGAAGGACGCACTCCAGCAGGTATTCCTCCAAGCAGAATCACTCCAACGGGCCTCGCCCACGACCTCCATACATCAAGACATCGCCTTACCTCGCAAGGCGTGAAAGAGAGGACTCAAGACCTCGTCGATGGAGCAGTTGCCATGGAGGTGATGCGGACCGCCATTCTCCTACTGCACCCTTTCGCAGCACTGCTCGTCATCCGCATATTCATGAAGCAGCGCGAATGGCGAGCTGCCAGCCGCCAACTCAAGGGGGCTGAGAGAGCGGAATCACTCACTCATCACGAGAGCACCGGCACGAGGGTGCTGCTGATGGTCATCGGCCTAATCGCTCTCGCCTTCGCCGCCAAAGCAACTACAGCCATCCTTGGCGGTGAATCACTCAGCATCGAGATTCTCAAGCCAGGGCATTTCCACGGCTGGGTCGGCCTGCTAGGTCTCACCCTGATGATTTACCTATGGAGACTGGGCAGTAGAACACGCGATCTCAAATCGGCGGGTGAACGATTCGCGAAGACCCGGGATCTGCACGGACGAGTCGCTGATGTGATGGCGGTATTGGTCGTGATCCACGCATTTCTCGGATTTCTCTACCTTCTGCAGATTCTTTGATGACCCGAGCTTTCCGAAGTGCGAAGTAAGGTTCTGAACGCCTCGCGTTCGACCCAGAAAACCTCACCGTTGCGCCCACATTCCCAGCCATTCAGAGAGGTTCGAATCGATGTCTTCGGCGAGCACACCACGCTCAGCTCGCTCGCCGTCCTCCAGAGGTTGAATCCGACAGCCGCAGGCATTCGCATGCCCACCGCCATCGACATCGAAACGAGTCGCTAGGCGAGTCAAATCGTAGATGCCACCATCCGTGTGAAGAAACGAATTGGTGTAGAAGGAGGCCGATACAGGATATCGCCCCTCGTCACCGAAGTCGGCCCCGACATCGCCATGGACGACGATGCAGGCATCGCACTCATCACCTGCAGTGGCAGTCACACGATAGCCGTTCGAGCGCATGCTCATGTCTTCCAATCGCACGATTGCGAGCCTGTCGACGATTTCGAGACGCTCCTCAATCGTCTTGTCAGCCAGAGCGTATCGACGCCTTTTTTCAGCCATTATCGAAGCCACGGTTTCAGAGGCGAGAATCGCTTCGACACCGTCCCCATTCTGAATCGATTCAAGAATGTGGAGGGCGACTTCATCGGAACCTCCGATGACTCGCCCCAACCAGATCATCGGATGGTCGGAGAGGAATTCATCACGAGTCACCCCTCCACCATCCAATTTGTCGACCCAGACCATCAACTCAGTCAAATCGCTGACATCAACCTCCTCGCCGATGATATCGTAAGCGATACGTGCGGCTGAGGCGGTCGGCCGCCAAACGACCACCATTTCAGAATTTTCGAAGTTCGTCGACTCGTTTCCTAACCCTGCCTCATTCGATTGATGGTGGTCGATGCTCAAACCACATGCCGGATGGCGTGGCAGGTCGCAAACGGCGGTCAGTCCATCGATGACATCGTCGAGCATCCCAGCCCGCAAAGCGCCGGGATGCCCGAAAATCACCTCTGCATCAGGCCACCAACGCCGCAGAATCGCTGCGGTCACGACACCGTCGAGGTCAGAATCAGTGACGATCCGACGGATGTCGAGGGCGAGGGCGCGGTGAGGCATCATCACACTGCGCCGCGACTCGCATTTCATCTGTTTGCCACAAAGAACAAGCCATTCCGCCCATTCCAGTCGAACGAATCAGGTCGACTCACAAGATTCAACCTTGTTCAATTTATAATCTGTGACGAAAAGAAGGAGAATCGAGATATGGGGGAGGCCTATACCTGCACCTATGGAGACCTCCTGCGGCTTCCTGCTGGTGAATTACGACAGCGTCCTGTTGCTGCAATATCCGCAAGGCCACTGGTCATTTCCGAAGGGCCACATCGAGGCTGGCGAAGACCACCACGAAACCGCCTCGCGCGAGTTGCAAGAAGAGACCGGAATACGCCGGATCGAGATTGATGGAGGGTGGAGTTCGAAGACGGAATACACTTTCAGCAGGAAGGGGAATCTGGTTCCGAAGCAGGTATTCTGGTACATCGCTTCGACAGACGAGTTGGCAGTGAATCTGTCGCATGAACATCTGAATTATCTCTGGCTTGATTTTGATGAGGCCGAAGGTCAATTGACCTTCGACCAAGAGAAGGAGATTCTTCGTCAAGCGCGCGCTTATCTTCGGTCGAATGGTGTGCCCGTTTGAATGCAGTGTACCGTTTCTTGGGTAAGATATTACGGCTTGAATCTAGCCGGAGACTGCTTTCAATCTCGCTTGCCCAAAGGCGTCCACAGCGTCTCTTCGCCGCCGGATTTGGCAGTCAGCCAGCGGCCAAGGACGAAGCAATGGTCAGAGAGTCGATTGAGATAGCTGATGATTTCGGCGCGAACCTCATCGCGCATCGCACAGGCTTCGCGCTCGGCTCGGCGAACCACGGTGCGCGCGATGTGCAGATTTGCGACTGGCGGCGAGCCGGTCGGGAGGATGAATGAGGAGAGCGGCTCAAGGTCGAGCAGCATCTCGTCCATCTCGGCGACCAAACGGTCTCCTGCCTCCGCGCTGATTATCGACATCTGTTCGGGTACACCGCCGACTGGACAGGCGCACTCTGCGCCGACGTCGAAGAGTTCCTGCTGAATCGCCCCGAGCATCGAATCGGCTGTGTCACAGGCGCTGACGAAAGCGGTCATCCGGCCACCATCAGGAGCGTGAGTCGGCGCGCGTGAGAGTTCCATGCGAACGATGCCGATGCTCGAATTTGCCTCATCGATGGTGCCGAAGAGATTGACCCGAGGGTGTTCCTTACCGACCCGACTGCCATCGACCAGAGACGTCTCACCTCCGTCGCCACCACCCGTGTGGACCTTCGTGATACGCACCATTGTATCAACTTCCGGAGTGGCCGGCTGCTATCAATCGTCCCCGCCGCGTGGAGTCGCTTTCAGGTGGGACAATCCAGCCTCGATCGCCTTCACCCAAGTCTCGTCGACCGAATCCCAGCCACCCCCACTCTCGAGTTCGGCCAGGTGATCCTTCTCAGAGGCTGAATCTCCGAGGTGACGATGGATTAGCGCGAGGGCCGCGTGACTCATCGCATTGAGCCAAGGGTCGTCCATGTCCCAAGAACGCTCGAAGTGGGAGATTGCCCCGCGTTGTCCTCGCAGGAGTCCGCGGTTGACCTGCCGCAGGCCTGATTTCGACCAAGTGATGCCCTGAACGCCGACGACGAGTCCTCGGAAGGCCAGATAAATCTCCAACAACACGATGACCGAGGCGAGGATGAATGAGCCGATCTGCTCGGTTTGAGACATCATTGGCCACCTTTCACCCATCAGGCTCAGCGCACCCATGCAGAGCAATACGCCCCCAAAGGGGGCGATGACCACATCATCACGCAGCACTGCCATGTGAATCACGCCGCTGATGACGGCGATTCCACCGACAGCCGCAGCCACTGTCGGCGCGACGGCAGCCGCAGTCGGTCGCGCGGCGGTCGATGAGATCCACATTGTGATTCCAATCAGCATCAGGATTACGGCGAATCTACCGCTGATCTCAGTGAATGGCTGAATCCGCGAGTAATAGAGAACGACGAAACCCGTAGTCAGAAAGAGAAGGATCCAGAACCACATCTGAATCACTCCTCTCGTGGTTCATCTCGCCATCCTGGTTTCCAGAAATCATCATCATCGAGCCATTTCAGCCATTCGTCAGCATCCGCTCGAAGCAGGCGCAACGTTCGTCGATTCAATCCCGCGAGGAGTGCTTCATCGACCTCCTCTCTGGCATTGGCAGCGGTCCACTCGACCTGCAATTCTCGAACCATCCGCTGACCTTCGGTTGGATTATCGAAGTTGCGCTCACATACTTCGCGCAGATCCTGCAACCAGACTTGGGTTCCACGTATGTGCGGATCTTCTTGAAACGGCTTGGACTTGCGTTTGAAAGGCCACCAACTCATGCAAATCCCAATCGCAGCGCCGGTGCCCTCACGCTTGATGCTTGCGAATGAGCCAGCATGTCGGCTTGCGAATCTATCATTACGCTCCTCGCTCTCGCAAATGCATGGGGCGCATCAACGTCCACCTGCATGGGCGAGCTCGAGATGCCGCCTTCCGCATCGCCATCTCCGATTATGCCAATAGGCTCGCAGGAGATGGCGTGCAGTTGATCGAGCACCGAAATCGCACCGAACCAGGCCCCTATCTGAAATCGATAGTCGAGAAGTGCGGAGCAGCCTCGGTGATAATTCTCGAAGAGAAGGGCGAGGTCATCGACAGCATGGGCTATGCTGAGAAGATGAAGGAGTGGCGTCTGTCCAGTGATGATATCCACCTTGTTGTAGGACCTCCCGGTGGATTCGCTGAACACAGCGATGGCATGCACTCTCTTTCGCTCGGTCTGATCACTTTTCCACACGAGTTGGCTGCAGTGGTTCTGCTCGAGCAGTTGTATAGAGCCTGTATGATCATCAAGGGCTCGCCGTATCACAGAGTTTGAATCGGTTCGAAGAGTCCCTGAATTCGCTATGGATCAGTAATTTGATTCAGCGCTGACCAGTCCAGTGATGCGATTATTCGAATCGACGTGGACGATGCGTGGTTCATGGGAGTCGATTTCGCCTTCCTCAATTCCTTGGTAAGTCACGAGAATCACCAAGTCACCCGGGTGAATGAGGTGCGCAGCAGCACCATTGATGCAGATTTCTCCAGAGCCGCGTGGTGCCTTGATTGCGTAGGTCTCGAGCCGTACGCCATTGGTCACATCGAGGACGCCGACCTTCTCCCACTCGACGATGCCAGCCGCATCCAGAAGGTCCTCATCGATTGAGATCGATCCGACATAATCTAGGGCGGCCTGAGTCACGACTGCCCGGTGAATCTTCGCGCGAAGAACCCAGCGGATAGGCATCATCGAGGCTCGCCAATGAACACGCACTTTTCAATTTAAGGGCAGCACAATATCTTAGTCAGTCTTTAATTTGAAGAGAAACCGCAAACTCGAGTGCATCGAATCGAGAATGGTGTGGAGCGTTGATTGCATGGAGCCACTGTGATTTGGAGCGTGAATGGCATGGAATGTGATACGGATAGGCTCGCGTGATACGCTCGCGCGCATACGAAGGGTTCCGTTCATAAGTCCGACGAAGGTGCCCGAGCACTTCGGTGGTCGAAATGAACAAACTGACACAGACTTGGTACAGTCACGATGGAAGAAAGAAGAGCAGCACGGCAATTCTCATGGTCATGCTGATGGTACTGAGTACCCAGATGTATAATTTCCTTGATCGCGAGGAATCGAGCCAAAATCTCGCAGATGTCGGAGAGGCTTCTGCACGAACCGCCTATCAGCAGTTCTACCAGTCCGAAGGACAGACCGCCGGGGCTACACAGGGACAGCCTGCTACAGAGATGGCATACAACCACCCTGCATTCACCGACCCCCGATGGGTCGACCCAGCTTCCTATTCAGGCAAGATATCCGACCCATCCATGCTTCTGACCAACCCTGGTTATGGCTTCTTCCTCGAGGAGACCAACACCGAGGATCACGACAATGATGGTATAGGTGATCTCGATGACCTCGATGATGACAATGACGGCATCAGCGATCTGATCGAGCGCTTCGACGGTTGCTATGGAACCGATCCCTTCGACCACGACAATGATGGCATTCTGGACGAGCAGGATTGGGATGACGACAACGACGGCATTCTCGAAGGACCGATTGACTACACCCAGGGGGCTGACCCTTGGAATGTCAGCGCTGACCGCTATCTCGAACCGAATACCGTCCACCCATGGACTGGCTTTGCCGTCGGCACGGGATACCGTGTCGATCAGAACCCGATGGATCACGACAATGACGGCGTCACCGATGAGGACATTGACGGCAGTGGTCGTGGCTCCTATGATGAGGACGACGACAACGATGCCCGCATCGACCAGTTCACCTGGCCCTGCGATTTCGATGGCGACGGTGCGATGGATTATTTCGACATCGACGATGACAACGACGGCGTCGAGGATATCTGGGATTCACATCCTTGGGATGCTTCGGTGACAACCAATATCACAGACACCGCACCCCTCTGGGATGAAGCGTATGTTTGGGTTTCAGCCCAGACTCACAATATCAACATCCAGTCAGGCGCTTACAGTTCTCGCACCCTAACCATCAACGTTGGCGACACAGTGGTCTGGACCAACACCGACACTCAAGACCATACTGTGACTTCCGACATCGGCGCTTTCGACAGCGGCGTCATTGCTCCTAGCGCATCCTGGAGTTTCACATTCGCTGATGCGGCGAGTTTCGGTTATTCCTGCACCATCCACCCCGCGATGACTGCGACAATCACAGTTCAGGCAACGAGCACATCGGATAACACCTATTCAGAATACATCGGCGGAGTCGATTTCGTCGCTCTTGAAGCCGGCTGGCACCCTCGCAATCAATCATTCACTGAAATTTTCGACGGAGACCTCGATGGCGATGGAATACCAAACTTCCTAGATCCAGACAATGACAATGATGGAACACCCGATTCAGCCGACACCGACGACGATAACGATGGCTTGTTGGACATGTACGACGTCGATGATGACAACGATGGAATTCCCGATGAGTGCATGCAACTCGACACCAATGGCGATGGTGTGGGTGATTATCCCAATGAATTCGCCATCCAGATTCCTGGTCGCGATTGCGAAATCGATTATGACCGTGATCTCGACGATGACCGTTATCGTCCTATCGATCAGGATTATGATCTGGTCTGGGACTGGATGGACGAAGATATGGGGGCTCTGAGCTCAGGAGAAGCGGACAACCCGATCGGCGCTCCTCAGTTCGACCCAAACGATTTGCCTTACGACCTTGACAACGATGGCTTACTGAATGAGGAAGACCCATTCATGCTTTCCACCGAAGACCAAGTGGCCGCATGGGACTGCCCTACAATCACCAATCCCAATCCACAGAATCCCCATATGAATTGTACGGTGATGCGTAAGTCGTACACCGGTAATAACGACTGGGATGGCGATGGAATAAACAATTGGGAGGACGTCGATGACGATAACGACGGAATCCTCGATTGGCTGGACATTGACCCGAATTGCGACCTTGACGACGACAACGATCTACATCTTCTGAATGGTTCAAGATACCGCGACGACGGGCCTAACGACATCGACACCGACATTGATGGAGACGGTTTGGCCAACGACGTGGATTGGGATGACGACAACGACGGAATCTCCGATTACTACGATCCCGACGATGGAAACTGCGGCGTGGTCGACTCAGACGCGACCGATCAATTTGCTTGGTGGAATGGCTATTCCCACGGCGACGGTGATATAATCGACGGCTCTGATGACAGTGCTCTCTGGACTGTGCTGGAGAGCACACATTGGGAGATGTTCTGGTTCTTCAATCCGTTCACGATTGACCAAGGATTCGTCTATCCCCACAATGGTTTCGACGACACGACGCTGCCGATGACCAACGGTCAGATTCCTGAGATGTACTGGCATGTATTGATGCGCTGGAGTCCGTGGAATGGCGATAATTACTGGGACATCGACATGGATGGCGATTCTCTGGTGAATGGAATCGATGTCGACCAAGACGGCGACGGTTTGCCGGACTGGTGGGATCAGGACGAGGGCAACGACGGAATACTCGATGTGAATGACCCCGGAAAGGGCGGATCGATCGATAATAACGAGTGCGGCAAGTCCTTCGCCTTCATTCTCGGTATCTTCGATGATGTTCTATCCGATCAGGCGTGTGGTTTAGCTTACGCCTGGCTTTTCGGATATCCGCTACAAAGAACCTCTCGCACCGGTCAGATTATTTACACACTACCTTATTCATCGCGCCCTGACATCGAGCACGATGACGGACCTTACAATGGCAGCAATTCTCAGGGCGCTTGGACCTGTCAGCAGAATTGCTTCCACTTCGACTTCCTCGGACCGGGTGATGCTGGGCCCAGTTCTGCTGTGAATTACAATCAGATGAAGGACAATCGCGATCTCTGGACGGCTTATGTCGGCATCAACTACGGATTGTTCCAATGGGTCTCAGACAGCAATGCCAATCTCTTCCCTGACGAAGTCGCCGACCTGCTGAACAACGATGTCGATCCCGACGACGATTGCGGGGCACCGATTGCTGGAAACATGAATCCTTCATGCATGGTCAATGATACGGCCGATCTCGACGACGACTTTGACGGTGTTTACGATCATTGGGATGTCGACGATGACGGCGATGGGGTGTGGGATTACTTCGAGATCGATAGCGACGATGACTGGGATGACGATGCGAATACCGAGCCGCCAGGCAATTTCTTCACCGGCACTAATTGCGTCGACAATGACGACGACGGCACCGACACTGATCCCGATGGTGACGGCTGGTTCCAAGCCGTCTGGGATAAGGGAATTCTAGGCCAAGGTCTGTTGTTTCCGCGATATTACGACGTCGACAACGACAACGATGGTGTACCAGATGGTGAGGATCCTGACGACGATAACAACGGCATTTTGGATATCGTCCAGGAGACTCTGTGTTTCGTCGGTGAGGAGCAGAGTGTCTGGGATCACGATAACGATGGCATTCTCGATTGGGCTGACGATGACTGGGATGGCGATGGGATAGTCAATACTCTGGAATTGGCGACTGCGACACCACTGATCTCTCCTTGGGACCACGATAACGATGGTCTGCGCGACGACATTGACCTCGATGACGATGCTGACGGTATGCTCGACAAGGACGAGATCATGCTCTGGCCCTCTCGTTTCGGTCAACAGTCTACGAATCCTTGGGATCACGATGATTTCGGAAATGGCTCAGGAATCGCAGACCCAAGCGACCCATTCACTGGTCCGGATGCAATCGATGAGGACGACGACACAGATCAGCGACCCGACCGCGATTGGGACCATTTGGAGGAAGATTACTCGAACTCCTCTGACTGGGATTCCGACAACGACGGAATCCTCGACGAGGATGATAAGATTCCTACGAGAATCAATCTGACGATGCCTGAGGTGCTCTGGCTCGATGCACAATTCCCAGCCATCTTCAGAGGTGCTGTGAATTGGCTCGATCCGGATACTGGAGTCTTCGAGCCAGCCCCCAACCTGCCGGTTCAAATCACCATCGAATGGGCTCGCAACGGCACACTCGCTCTCGAGACCGTCGATGTCCTGACCGACGCAGCAGGCGCCTTTGTAGTAGGCCAGTTCCTGCTCCCCGAGGACCTCATGGTCGGTCCAAACACCACCTATAACGCCTACGCGGAGGTCACAGAGATGTTCATCCATGACGGATCGCAGACCGAACCGGTTCCTGTCGAGATTCGTGCGAACACGACTCTCGATTATGTCGCTTGGACTTATTTCCGAAGCGATGAACAGCCACTCTTCGTCGATTACAAGGTCCATTATACCGCTGACTGGGATCGTGGCTTCTTCGACAACAGAATCGCTCACGCTCCAGTCTCATTCACCGTCAGCGGCGGCCCATTCGGCAACCGAACCCATCCGACCAATTTCGACGGCTACGGCTACGGCTACCGCGCAGATACAGGCGGTTGGGTCTCGTTGACATTCGTCCAGACCGCCGGTGCGCAAGGTCAGTGGAAACAGGTTCAATGGAATTCGACGATGGACAATGGCGTCGGAAGGTTACCCGGCGGATATGAGGAAATCATCTGGAATGACAATGCCAAGAAGCACCATGTGCTCGGCCGTTACGATTACACCAACACCAGCCTGCCAATCGGTGATTACGCATTCATCGGCTTCTCGAGACCTGATCTCGGCGACGAATGGCCCTTCCCATATCTCGAAGGTGCGGAGACCGAGTCATTCGTGATTCGCTCGATGCACCGCATGTACATCGAAGCGGACATGTACACGCCTTCAGTCCGACCGGTTTACTTCTACGACACGACCCAATTCACCGGCTCCTCCTTTGGAGCCTGGAGAGCCCTCTTCCACGCACCGTCTCTGGCCGCTGCCGGCCTCGATTATGCTGATGTCAGCCTCGGTAAGCAGTATGCGATGCTGTGGGACGGCACGGTCGAGGGATTGACAGGCGAGTCCGCTCGATTACGACCATTCTTGTCTTCAAACGACACCCATTGGCGAATCGGAATGCAGAATGGTGGCGACTTCAACGTGCCACCATGTGGACCCATCGATGCCACCGATCCCGATAGCAAAGTCCGTTGTGAGATCATTCCTGAGATGTTCACTGGCGAGACACTTCGAGTCATTGGCAGCGTCTGGAACCGAACTCTGGTGCCATGGCCACACGATCCAATGACGCTGCAGATCGACATCGATCACAACGGCATCTTCGCCGGCTCTCAAGAGACTGGATACGCGCGCGCGCCACAGATGATCGATGGCGTCGCGACCTTCGATTACAATTGGACTTGGTATTCTCAGTATCCAGCAGGTCACTACGGAATCCGCGCCGATTTCACCAACTCTAACTTCTACTTCACCGGAAACCAGACCTCGGTCCTCGCACCTACCGGAGCTTACCTCAACGTCTCCGTGATCGGTACGACGAGCTTCCAGGAGCAATTCCAACCGCGCCTCTATCGCGGTCAGAATCGCACCATAGATGTGCGGTTGCTCGACAATGCACTGCAACCTGTGCGCAGCGCTCAAGTCAATTTCTTGTGGTCCGCAGATGGCTCAAACGGCATCGCCGAGACCGACAATCTGGGTTATTTCACGGTCAATCTGACGATCGAGCCCAGCCACGAACTGGGCAATTTCACTCTGACTTACGCATATCCTGGCGACCCGTTGCGACACGGCACTGCTGGCGAGATGCATCTTTGGGTCGTGTCGAGAACCTACATCAGTCTGCAGGGTACGACGCCGAACATCCGTTCAAGCGGCGATATCTGGGAATTCACTGCCCAAGTCACTGACGATAATCGCACGGCTCTAATCAAGGATGCAGGTCAAGCCCTCGATGGTTGCGCCGAGAATGGTGGCGAAGTTCTCTTGATCATGGAAGGGACAGACTTCGAAGACCGGACTCACCGGCAGATCGTCGAGACTCTTTGCCCCAACGCCGGCTCTATACACTACGAGATGATCCTCGACCCACAACTCCTGCGCGATGACCCACAATCCTTCCTACCGGATGGATTCGGCCCTGTGAACGTGGTACTGCGCTTCGAGGAGAACCTCCCTCACGAGGGTTGTGAACCTCTCAGCGATGATAATCTCCATACTTCGGGGGCATGGGATCCATGCGCCCAGACCGTCAACAGCGACCATTACCGACGAGTGATGCAGTTCCAGGTCGATGGCTACAGTCTGATCGGCAGAACCAATCTCAATGTCGACGATCAGATCGTCTACACATCCGAGATCGACCCGACGACGGGTCAACCGATCGAGAAGCCGATGACGGTCACTGGCCAACTCGTCGATGAACTCGGTTCCAATCTATCGAACCGCGCCGTGCGCGTCACCTACGAGATGGTCGGTTCGGAGGCCGGCATCGTCGCCTGCCTACCAGGCGCCACCAACGTCGATGGATTCTTCGAGATTACCTGTCCGCTGAGTGGCGTAGAGGCCGGCCAGGCGAGGGTCAAGGTCGAATTCAACTCCTACGAGAACAACGACCGTTACCGCTACCACAACGCCAGCGTCACCCGACTATTCCCAGTCTTCTCGAATTCGACGCTGCAACTGCAGGAGATTGGGCCGTTCCGCAACGACGTCGACACATACTCCTTCCAGAACGGCTCGGTATTCCCCGTGCTCTACCTCAAGGAATCATTCCACCTCGATGCTCGTCTGTCGCAGACCAACGGCAACCCGATCGGTGGAAAGTGCCTCAACATCTACCTCGATCCTGCAACGAACACTCGCCCGGTCGCCACCGCGATCACTCGCGATGGCACTGGCGAGATAGAATGGTTCAGCGGCGACCCGGATGACAATCCGAGCCGCCGCGGTGTCGAGCCGACTTCGGACAAGATGGAAGGCTTCCGAATCGTTCGAATCGCATACGAACCGAACAAGGAGCTTCCAGGCGGTTGTCGAGCCGAGACCACTCCAGTGGTCAACGGCTCGTACATCGATGTCGAAGTGCTGGTACGCAGCCGCGTCGACATCCTGCTGAAGAATCACTGGTCCAATCCGGACGGTTACCAAGTAGGGGGCTTCGTCAATGGTTCTGTGGCTATTCTACGCGATCGAATGGATATCGCTGTGGAGCATCAGACGGTGATTTTCACCTACCAGTACTGGGATGGATCCGCATGGGTCGACTTCGAGGTGAATATCGCGACGACTGACGAGAAGGGGGTCGCTGCATTCAGCTTCGATTATTCTGGCAGGGACATCATCGGTGCGGTGGAATGCAAAGATGAAGGGCCCTGCGCTGTGGAAGGAGAATGGCGGGTCATGATCCACTTCAAGGGCTCACACGAGTTTGAAGAGGAGTACCTCAACAACACTCCATCGATCTTCCTCGGTGAACCGATCACTCTCGGTCAGACGGATTTCTGGACTCTCCAGGTCTTCACCATCCTCGGCATCGCACTCGCCTTCGCTGCGCTCATCGGTGCGATAATGTATCGAAATTACGTCGAGCGCCGACGCATCGAGATTCTACGCGGAATTCTGACAGATTCACTGATGTCGCTCAAGGCATCGAACGAGTACATCGCGACGATCTTCAACTGCTACAAGGAATTGGTCAGATTCTTCCGCGGCAGAGGCGCGATGAAGAAGGTATACGAAACCACGAGGGAGTTCGAGGATGCGGTCAACAGCATGCTCTCTGGCATCGCCCCTCCAGAGGATCTCAACACCTTCTTCTCCCTCTTCGAGGAAGCGCGATACTCGGATCACGAGATCGGCGCCGACCAGCGCGATCGAGCGATCGGAGCGCTTGAGTCGATAGTCAGTCACATCAGCGCCGCTCTGGGCGAGGGTATGCTCAATCGAACCCCCGACAACGAGTCGGGCCTCTACGGCTCAGTCGTCAAGGCTGGCACATTCGTGGACGCAGAGGGGCAGGAGCGCATTGCTGGCGTCGATGAAGATTCTGATGCAGAGTCTGGATTCCGAATCTGAGGATGAGGTTGGAGGGGGCGTTTCTCCCCCTTCTTCTTCACTTCAGAGGACTGCGCCGCGATGCCCCGTAGGGGCAACCCGCAGCATTCATAACAGATGGTCAGGTGGGCGCGCTACCCAAGCAAACGTCGAGGGAGTCATATGAGTACGAATACGAGAAAGACCAACAAGGCCTTGGTCGCCCTGATAGGCGATCTCAAGGACCAGAGCAGGTCGACCGGTTCTGCCCTGTGGCGAGACGTGGCGCTGCGCCTCGAGAGGAGTCGCAGCAACTGGGCTGAACCCAACCTGAGCCGTCTGTCGCGCTATGCCGGACACGAGGATATCGTCCTCGTTCCTGGCAAGTTGCTCGGCAGTGGGGATGTCAGTGGACAGCCGAACGTCGCCGCCTACAGTGTCAGCACCGGAGCCCGCTCCAAGATTGAAGAAGCAGGCGGGCGCGTTCTGACGATCCGCGAACTGATGGACGAGAATCCGAATGGCAAGGGGGTGAGGATCCTTGGATGAAGCAAGCACCCTCGTCTTCGATGCCTCAGACAAGATTCTGGGAAGGCTCGCGAGCCATGTCGCCAGCGAGCTTCTGACCGCTCGCAAGGCTGGCGGACAGAAGCGAGTGATCATCGTCAACGCTGAGAAAGCGATCGTCACCGGACCGAAGACAGCAGTCTTCGCCAATTATGATCAGAAGTACAAACTCAACCACCCGAGGAAGGGACCATTCTTCCCAAGAATGCCTGACCAGATCCTCAAGCGCACGGTTCGCGGAATGCTGCCTTACCAGAAGAACAGCAGCGGCCGCAATTCACTTCGTGACCTCCGCGTGATGATTGGAACTCCAGCGAATCTCTCTGGAGATGGTCTGCCAGATGGTCACGCGTGGGGTGAGTCGGCATCATTCGACCGCGACCTACCACAGAAATTCGTTCGATTGGGTGATATCAGCGCCCATCTTGGCGTCGATTCTCGCAGATGGGGAGGTGACCAGTGATGGCTGCTCGAAAGAAGAAGAAGGTTGCAAAGGTTGTCAACATGAGCGGCAAGCGCAAGACCGCCATCGCTCGTGCAACAGTCCGCAAGGGCGCTGGCCGCGTACGCATCAACCACAAACCGATTCACATCATGGAGCCAGAATTGGCTCGCCGCAAGGCACTAGAGCCGGTGCAGATCGCTGAGGCGATGAACCGGCTCGCAGACGTCGACGTCGTCGTCGATGTGCAAGGCGGTGGTCAGATGGGTCAGGTAGACGCCATCAGAACCGCAATCGCTCGCGGCTTGGTCCACTACAACGGTGGCGCCGAGGGAATCGATGAAGAACTCCGAGACGAGTATCTTCGATTCGACCGCAGCCTACTTGTCAATGATCCGCGTCGCAAGGAAGCCAAGCACCAGATGGGTCGTGGCGCGCGCAAGAAATGGCAGAAGTCCTACAGGTGATCAAAGATGCTTATTCCAGTACGATGTTGGAGTTGCGGCAAGGTCGTCGCACACCTCTATGAACAATACAAGACCGCCGTCGATGCAGGTGAGGATGCAGAGAAAGTTCTCGACGATCTCGGCTTGGAGCGATATTGCTGCCGACGCATGTATGTCGGTCACATCGATTTGATTGACGAGATTGCACCGTTCAGCGTCGCCCGTGAGGACTGAATATCACAGCCGTCAAGGCTTTGTGAGGAACCTTTCACGGCGGACATACTCACAATGGGGCCTGTAGGTTAGTTTGGCCTATACTTCGCGGCTGGGGGTCGCGCGACCCAGGTTCAAATCCTGGCTGGCCCACCATTTCTACTCACATCCTAGTTCTCGCGCTTGGATTGAAAATCGGCTGTTAGTAGCGCATTTCTTACTACTGAATCACACGGTTTTTCCGGCAGTCAACTCAGGGTCTTATTCTCTACAATCGAATATTTGTTGTTGTTTATCACCCCTTAGATGTAGGATTAAACAGTCGATGATAAGCATGTTTTAGGGGGTCAGCGCACCTCGCGTAACATGGTTCGGGAGGGCATAGAGGAGGGCGCTCAAAGTGCGCGAATCGAGGAGTTGGCACAACTCCTCGCCCACCATTCAGACCTCTATTACAACGAGGCCGCACCCGTCATTACAGATGCCGAATACGACCTTCTGTTCGACGAATTGAAGCGACTCGACCCGACCCACCCACAACTCGATCGAGTCGGCTCTGACCCTGCTCCAGGCTCGATCAAGGTCGAGCATCTATTCCCGATGCAGAGCCTCGACAAGGCCAGCGAGGTGGCGGAGATCAGCCATTTCGTAGCACAAACCACCGCGCACGGACGCCGCTTCGTCTGCCAACCGAAACTCGACGGTTCTGCCCTCTCACTGGAATACCGACGCGGTCGATTGGTACGAGCCGCAACGAGGGGGAATGGCGAGCGCGGCGAGGACGTGACAGCGAATGCTCGACGCATCCCGAACATCCCAGAATCGCTTGGCTGGGACGGTGATTGCCACATCCGTGGAGAGGTGGTGATGCCGCTTGAGACATTCCGCTCGAAATACGCCTCATTCGCCCCGAACCCGCGCAACCTCGCTGCTGGCAGCCTGCGCCAGAAGCACGTCGAAGCCGGCAAAGGCGACGCAGCGGACCTCTCATTCCACGCCTATGGCGTGATGTTCCCGGGGCTGGACCACAAACACCCAGACAGCCCCGCACCCCCCGATTTCAACTATGATTCGCAAGCGATCGACTGGCTCACGCAGAACGGCATCGCTGCGGCCGGGAACGAAGTGGTGGAAGCCGGCGTCGATGAAGGAATCGAGGAGGCTGAGGCCGATGAAGTGGTGTCAGAAGCTCTCTTGCAGGTGACCGAGAATTGGGCTCGTAAACGCGACATTGCGGACTGGGAACTCGACGGCGTCGTAATCAAACTCGACGAGTTCCGCAAACGTGAACTACTCGGAAAAACCGCCCACCACCCACGCTGGGCTCTGGCTTGGAAATTCCCTTCCGAAGAGGCGACGACGGTCCTGCTGGGCGTCGATTGGCAGACCGGTCGGACCGGCACTGTGACTCCCGTCGCGCGCGTCGCTCCGGTGAAAGTCTCGGGCGTCACGGTCGAGAACACGACGCTGCACAACGCTGGCGAGATCGAGAGATTGGGGATCAGTGTTGGCGACAGGGTTCTCATCACTCGTCGCGGTGATGTGATTCCGAAGATCGTCGAGGTTCTGGGCGAGGCGACAAGTGCTGACCTCGATAACAGATTCCATGCCGATGGTACGCCCTTCGCCGAACCGCTGCCGCTGCGGCAGGGTGTGAAAATTCCCGCGAACTGCCCGCGATGTCGAAGCGGATTGCAGGAGGATGGTGCTTTCATCCGTTGTTTCAACCTCGAGTGTCCCTCGAGGTTGGAGCGCTCAATCCTCTATTGGTGCCGCGCGCTGGAGATGGATGGCATCGGCGAGAAGCTCGCCGAACAACTCTGCGAAGCAGGCCTCGTCAAAACTCTGCCCGATCTGTATCGCTTGAGTGGTAAAGATCTCGAAGGACTCGAGCGCATGGCTGAGAAGTCGGCAGCCAATGTCATCGCACAATTGGATGACGGCAAGACGCTCGACCTCGCCGCCTTCCTCGCCGCGCTCGGCCTGCCGGGAATTGGGCCCGAATTGGCAGGTGGTTTCGCTCAAGAGATCGGCAGTTCAACTGCGATGTTCGAGTTGTTGGCAGATTCCGAGGCGGCGGTCGAGCGACTGATCCGAATCGAGGGGGTGGGCGAGACCGTCGCTCGTTCCTTCCTCAGCGGTCTGGAGATGAGGCGCGAGATGGTAGAGGATCTCGTCGATGTCCTGACCATCACCGATGTCGAGGCTGTCGAGAAAAGCGGATCATTGACTGGTCAGACTTTCTGCATCACCGGAACTCTATCGCGCCCGCGCAAGGAAGTCGCTCTGATGATCAAGGCCGCGGGTGGCAAAGTCGTATCAGCCGTCTCAGGAAAACTAGACCATCTGGTCGCCGGGGAGTCAGCCGGCTCGAAACTCGACAAGGCCAACAGGCTCTCAGTCAACGTTCTGAGCGAGGCCGAAGTGCTATCGATGATCGAGGCCGAGGCAGGGGTTGCAGAAGAACCGGCTGAAGAAGCGACCGAGCAGGAAGGCGCAGTCGAGCCGGAAGATGAGAATCCTGAAATCGTCGGCGATGCGGGTCCGCAACAGATGTCGCTCGAGGATTATTGAGCAAGCACCAGCCAAGCATCAGCCGAACATGGTGCTGCTCTCAGTAGAACCCGATTCCGCCTGCATTTGATTCAACTGGATCGCCATCATCTCTCGGATCTTCTCTTCGATTCTCTGCGCCTCCTCGAGCAGAGGTTCTGGATCGAGTTTGATTGCGGGCAGAAGGCCGTCGATGCGCTCGATGATGCGTGCTGCTGCGCGCGCATCCGGAATTGCCCCGTTGCCGATATTCTCACCGGATTCTGCCAGAATCGCCATCGCATCGATGCGCCGGCGGCGGCATTCACCCAGCAGCACACCGGTCATGCCGCCGACAACCCCATGTTTCAGCATCGGAACACCGAGCCCAGCAAGGGTTTCGTGCGCAGAATCGGTGGAACCGATTCCGAGCATGGTCTCCTCTGAATCATCGTTATCGAAGATCGAATGGGCTTGATCAGGTCCATGAGAATAGGAATCGATCAACATCATCTGTGTCGCACCGCTCTCGCTGAACCAGTCGAGCATCGCATCACAGAGCGGCAGAGCGATATTCGAAGCGACTTGAATCTCAGATGCGATCAGGACGATCTTGTCGCAGCGGTCCATGTGACAGATCGGCTCACCCGCATAGAATCGCAGCGGCGGCAGCGGTTTTCCTTCTTGAACCAAGCAAACCGGTGGTAAGCCAGCACCGCGAGCACCGCCGACGAAAGTCAATCCAAGTCTATCGACAAGAAAATGCGCGACGATGCTGCTGACGAATCCAGCCGAAGGGAAACAGGTGATGACAAGGGCTCCTTCGGCATCGAGGTCATCGTCGACAGTGACCACCGGTCCTCCGTTCATCGGAGGGGAACCGGCAATCATCCTTTCAAGGGTTGGCGTCCACAGTCATTTCATGACGGAGGACGATTCGGCAAGCGAATCGATGGATAAGGACTTCATCGCACACCAACTTTCACCATCATCGTGGAGTAGATTCGAAGAATGCCCAAGAAAATACTGGCTCTCCCGCCAAGGACTTCCGCGCAAGGCAAGCATGCCAGCGGCAATGGGTAACGCAGTGCATAATTCGGTTGAGGATATCTGCAATCTCGATATATCCGACCGAGAAGACGACGAGGTCGGCTGGCTTCCTCCCACAGCGAAGGAGATTCTCGACCGCCACTGGCAGATCGAGAAGGACAATTTCCTAGGCACTCCTCGGCACCCTCGCTGGAAGAACGAACTCATCACCAAGGCTCACGACGGTCTTGTCGGGGCTCTCAATATTCTCTTTTCTAAGTCGACCGTCGGTGTCCAGAAACTCTCAGAAGTGACGGTCGGAACCTGGAGGGAGGTGCAGACGATTGTTCTAGCCAATGAGGGAACGCTTGTCTCCGAATGTGGCCGATTGATGGGCCGACTCGACCTTCTGGTCGCTGATATCGATGAGAACGGCGAGTCGCAGGGCTGGATCGTAGCGGATCTGAAGACAGGCCGGCCGCCCAGTCCCTCCCTCGATGAGAAGGTCAGCCGTCAACTGCGATTCTATCGCGATCTGCTGAAGCAGAACAATCCCAATCATCCTACCGTGACGGCAGAGGGCTGGTACTCAGCAAACCAGACGATTCATGTCGCCGACGGCCCCTCGGTGATTCCCGCAGCGCTGGTCGCTTGGGAGGGAATGCGGCCTTCACTGACTCCGCTCGAAGCGACACCGGGTGACCGTCAATGCGGTTGGTGCGAGTGGAAGGCGTGGTGTCCGATATGGTGGGTCGCGCGCAAGGATGGATTACTCTCGCCCGGCCACATGTTCCGCGACGAAGTCGTATCGGTGGTGCGCTTCGACCGTGAGGCCGGCGCTGTACTTTTCGAGCGTACGCCCCCGATCGGTGAGGAGGGAGAAGTCATGGGTTCTGAGCATCGCTTCGGCGCAGTCCTGCGCGACCAAGCGCTGGTTCAGATGAGCGAGCTTATCGATTCGGGGCACGAGGGACCGATATTCCTTGGCAGTGTGCGCATGGATGGACGGGTCGCTCATCTGGGAGATTGGTGCGAGATTCTACCTTGGTCGCCGATTCTCGAGGGACATGCCCGCGATCATTCGCGCTGGTTGCGGACGAATTCAGATACGATTTTCGATGGAATCGGCGAGGATGGCGAGAGCAACCAGTCGACATAACGAGAATCTAATTTCTCCAACTCGGACAGCGTCCGACCCTTGTGTTTGCCAAAGGCGATGACGACTCCATCATCAGAGAGTCGGAGTCGACCATTTGTTCCAGCGACCGGCTCGAGGTCCTGCATGCCTGGGCCGAGTCGGCTGCTGCTGCCGCCTCGATTGCTGAGCATGTCCTGCAGATCATCGATGTCACCGCGGAATTCCGCAGGATGGCTGTGCATCATCGACCACAGAAGAAGCAGTGAAGCCCCCGCATCAGCATCGGCGGAATGCGCCCGCTCGATCGAGATATCATAGCGCGCGCAGAGCACGCCCAAGGTTCGCCGCCCTGGGATTCTGAGTTTCCTCGCCAGCGAGTAGGTGTCGACGATAGCGCGCGGAATCGGGGTCTGGACGCCCGCGCGCATGCATTCCAATTCCAGAAAACGCCAATCGAAGTTGCTGATATTATGTCCAACGATCACAGCATCTTCGATTAACTCGGAAATAGCACCGACATGAGTCTCGAACGAACCCGCGCCCCTGACATCCTCTTCTGAGATTCCGTGAATCCGCGAGGCCGCAGTAGGTATGCCACGGCGCGGGTTGACCAATGAAGCGAGATTGATGTGAGAACCATCGACATCGCTGCCAATCAGAGCATATTGTACGATCCGATCCTTCCTCGCGTCGAGTCCAGTAGTCTCGAGGTCGAAGCCAAGAACTCGATATCCTGACAACATCCCTCCGACCATATCGGCTCCTGACAGCGGCCCCCCATGAACTCTAGTGAGCCCAGGGTTGAGCCCAACACGGCTATTTGCAGCGCTGCCCGCCAATGGCTTCGATGGACAGCGAGAGAGTGACTGGATTGAGCCTCGCAGCGCTACTCATCATGACTTCGCTGGCTGGTTGCACGGGCTTGGCTTCCACCACTCCAAATGCCAGTATCTCAGCCGACCGTCTGACCATCGATGTGGGCGAGACGGTCAATTTCGATGCCCGTGATTCAACGACGCCAGCGCCGACGATCATCGACGAATATGTCTGGGACTTCGGCGACGGGGAGAGCCGGACGACGAAGACGGGCATCGTCTCACACAGTTTCGCAGAGGCGGGTAATCACGAGGTCGAGGTCGAGGTGTTCAATGACAGAGGAGAGAGCGACCGCGCCTCGATCTCGATTTTCGTCAATTCACCGCCGATCGTGGTCCTCGAAATGCCGGGCTACGTGCGCACCAACGAGACGGCGACCATCGATGCATCAGGTTCGTACGACCTCGAGGGCGGCTCGGTCGAATTCATCTGGGATCTAGACTTGACATTCGATGCGAATGGCGACGGCGATCCGGCCAATGATGCCGACGATAACCATGCGAGCGTCGAGGTGTCGAGTGCGGATTCAGGGGACTTGAGCGGGTCGGTGATGGTCATCGATGACAAGGGCGCGACGACGACTCAGATCTGGCATCTCATGGTCGTCAAACGGATGTTCAAGGTGATCTGGGAGGAGCAGCGCATCAGTGCCGAATGGAATGGTCATACCGAGCAGGGTCTGAGCAGCATCATCGAGCAGTTGCCCGGTGAGGGGGCGAGGATCATGCAGGTCAATGCGACCTTGGTCCTAGATAGAGACCTGCTGCCTATTCAATGGCCGGAAGACAATTTCACTCTGCGAGTCAGCGTCCCTCTGACTGGCTGGACGACGATGGTCCACACGGCGCAGAGCAATGTCACGCTCAACGCGACGGCGAGCATCGACAGAGGTGAGATGAATCCCTATCCCAACAGCGGCTATACTGTGAGCGCCGACTCCGCAGAATCTTTGGTGGCCAGTTTGCTGAACGAACCCGGCGCTCGTTTCGGGCAGGGAGATTGGATTTGGACGATTGCTGCAGTGCAATGCGACCCAGACCTGCCCATCGATGGCATCGATCCCGATACGGGGAATGATTGGACTTTCACCGTCGAGTTCGTCATCCTGATTCCGCGCGTCAGCGAAGTCGGTTCTTGAATGAACCACAGAGGCACGGTGCAATCTAACAACAGAGGCAAGGGGTACACAGAGGTTTCAGAGGACCGGACTGCAGCAGCAAGCGAACCTCTGAATTTCTGTATCCTCTGTGGTTTCCTATCGAAGCGGGCTTACTCGGTCACGACAATGCCTTTCAACTGAAGGCGGGTGCAAGCGACGATGGTGAAGTCAATCGAGATCAAGAAGGCCTCGGTGCGTAACCGACTCATCGTCGATGTCGACGTTTGGATGAATCATCCTGACGACTTCGATTTCTCCCCGCGCGCGAGCGTGGATGGTAACAATCTCAGTATTCGCAATGAAGGCGATGAAGGGCCCGCGAGCAGCATCGAGCTCGACTCCGATCAGATGGATGTAGCCGAGCGTGACCGCATGGTCGAGTTGCGAGTCAAATTCGCAGTCGAGGGTATGCACGGCGTTTTGACACACAAGACGAAGAACACCAGAATCGCACCGAATGCCAAGAAATTGGCCGAGCCTCGCTGGAAGACCGTGTTACCGCTCTCACTCTGATGCTACTTGCGACCGTCGCAATTAAACAGAGGTCGTCGGTCGATTGGCCGCTGGACCCATAGTGTAGCCTGGATATCACTGGGGCTTGCGGAGCCTCAAACCCGTGTTCGAATCGCGGTGGGTCCGCCATTCACGATTAAGAGCGATTGCTGTGAATGGCGTACCAATCTATGTTCAGACATGCTGATTCTGAAAATCGATGCCTGATGCTGAATCGAGTCCGAACATAGCGGTGGGTCTGTTGAAATGGAACGTTCGATTCGAAGAAGACGCTGGACCCATAGTGTAGCCTGGATATCACTCTAGCCTCCGGAGCTGGAAACCCGTGTTCGAATCGCGGTGGGTCCGCCACTCGAACAAGTAAGCGGATAGCATCGAGGGTGGACCTGAGCGCAAGGCGTGATTGTGCGGGGGCCCGCCATCTGGGTGGTTTGCAGTGATAGCAATCTGTCCGCCACTATTCTGACCGAGCGTTCAAGCGAATGAGCCCCGACGCGCAGCCATGGCATTCACCTCAAGCAGGCGCGTCGATTTCCCGATGGTCGATGTCGCGAAGATCGTCTATTACCCAGAATTCTGGGACCTCGCCCATCGATTCTACGAGGAATCCTGGGAGTATTCATGCGGCATGCACTACAGCGAGATTCTGCACGAGCACGGAATCGGATTTCCTCTCGTCCACAGCGACGCGCAGTTCCTCCACCCTCTGGCCTACGGCGACACCGTTCACTGCAGCATCACCGTCCCACGTGTCGGCAACACATCGATTGCCTGGACGTACGAGTTCCGCAACCAGGATGGCACTCTGTGCTGGACGGCCGACCAAGTCACCGTTTGCGTCGATATGAAGGACGTCAAGCAGAAGATTTCGGTGCCCGACTGGATGCGCGAGGGCCTTGCGAAACTCACGCCCGAGTGACGGGTTACGGCTGGTCGGAGACACCTTCGGTTAAGGGCTGAGGCCATTTCTTGGCCAGCGCCTCGCGCAAGTCATCGTCCATTCGCGCATCCCACCAGTTCGCGCCGCGCCAGATGGCGTATTTTCCGCGGATGCCGCGCAAGTCGGCACCGTCGAGTCTCGTTCCTTGGAAATTAGACAGATTCATGCGCGCTTTGACGAAGATCCCATCCCGCATGTCGGCGCCATCGAATGCGGCTTTCATCAGATTCGCGCGCTTGAATGAAGCTCTGCGCAAATCAGCGCCCGAAAGGTCAGCACCCTCCAAGTCAGCCCCATCGAAGACGGCTCGACGCAGATCAGCTCCCGACAGATTGGCACCGCGCAGATCCTCGCCGAGGTGTGAGGTGAAGGACCAATCCTTCGGCAGTGCCTCCGCACCGGCCTCGTCGGACTGGCTGGACGCCCCTGCTTCATCTTCGCTCACGACGACAGCCTCTCGAGATGGTCGCGGCCAGCGTCGGTCAGAACCACGTAGCGATTCTTCTCCTTGCTTGCTGGATAGACGAGAAGTGCTGGCTTGCCTCGGCTGACCGTATCCTCGAGCATCCTGTTGATGTATAGCGAGAGATTCCATTTCTGCAATTCAGATTCACTCCAGCGCCCCGAGTTCTCTATCAATTTCTTGATGTCTCGGGGCGGAGTATCATCCTCTTTCTCGACTGAGCGCAAGTAGTGGATCGCAGCGAGGATGACATCGCCTGTCTTGTAAATCCCGCAATTCTCGATCAGGCGTCTGAAGGCGGAGCCACGCTCTGGAATCCCAGACTCGATCGCGGTCTGGGTGGCTGCATCTATCGCGTCCTGCCGAGCCAAGCGAATTTTCGAGAGCGCGGACGCCCAGGTGTCCTGTTCTCGCAGTTTCAACCAGGAATCGTTGACCTCGCGAGCCGAACCTGAGAGGTCGACTTCGGTGGAACCGACGCGGATGTAGATGCGGCCGATGTTCGCCGTTTCGTCCTCAATCATCTTCTTCAAAGGGGCCGAAGGGCTCATTCGTGATAAATTCGCCTTGTATTCTTTATCAACCCTCGATGTGCTTCTCAGCCACATGTCAGACAATATCCTGCAACCGTCTGATTCAAGAATCGGTGACGACAGCCTCTGGTCGATGACTCTGGACGATGGAGGCGGCTACCCGCTCGTGCTGCATTCTTCCGCGGACCCCACCAGCCTCGGTGGAACTGCTATCTGCGGCTTCTCCACGGTCGGCTCGGTCGGCGTAATCGCCATGTCTCACATCATTCAATCGATGGACCTCGCGCCTATGGGAACCGTGCTCCATCCGCAGTTTCCAGCTATTGCACTGATTCACGACTCGGTTCCCAAACATCCTGTCCGCGTCTACCAAGGTGAAGGTCTGGGGGTGTTCATCGCTGAGATTCAATTTCCTCCCGAGAAGGATGTTCATTTCGGACAAACCGTTCTCGAGTGGTTCACCAAGGGTGGCTTCGACCGCCTGTTGGTGGTCGATGGGGTGGTCAGCAACGATCTCGGGATCAAGGAGGAGAGCGACCTCTGGGGCGTCTCTTCGACTGCGCTCGGTCGGGATGCTCTGGACGATTCCGGGATTCGGCGGATCCAACAGGGAATCGTCGCAGGAATCTCAGGTTATCTGATCGCTGAGGGGGAGCGGCGAGGACTCGATGTCACTGCCCTCCTCGCCGAGTGCAATCCGATGTATCCTGACGCGCGAGCAGCCTTACTCGCCATCGAAGGCGTCTCGGAACTACTCGATATGGAGATTCCAGTGAAGGGTCTGCTTGAGGACGCGCGGACCATCGAGGAGCGCGTCCGCGAAGCCTTCAAGCGGGCGCAGGCAAACGCTCTACCAGAACCCGATCTCAACCGCGACGACGACGAAGTCAGAATGGTCTACTGAGGCTCAGAATCCACTGCCGAGCCAGCGCCGACTACTGGGTCACTGCTCAATAGAATGGATTGGTGCCAGCAGCGTGATCGGTGGCGTCGATGACTTCGATGATTTCAGGAACTTTGTCCTTGATCATCACTTCGACGCCTTGTTTGAGGGTCACGTCGGCCATGCCACAGCCTTGACAGCCGCCGCCGAAAGCGATGATCGCCTTGTCTTCATCGACTCCGACGAGTTCGACGACGCCGCCGTGGGAAGCCACGGCGGGGTTGATCTCCTGAGTGATGATATCTGCGACTTTCTGAGATAATTCGTCGACCCACATCGGGTTCGGATTGTCGAAGGCGAATCCACCACCCATCAGAGTCTCCCTGAAATCGAGTGTGGTGCCCTCGAGGTATTGGACACTGCGGGCAGCGACACGAACCGTGATGCCATCGATCTTCAGGACCAGATCGTCCTCAGCACCGTCACCGCCGGTGACGAATTGCAAGTCATACTGGAATCCCTTCGGCCCTCGACCGATGATCTCGATGCGCAATGCCAACTCATTCTCATCAGCCTGCTCGGCGAAAGAATCGAGCATCTCGCGAGCCTTGGATGTGATTGACAACATGCGCCTCATTCATCCTGCACAGCCCACCCGTCTTCAACCTGCGGGCGTGTGGACGAAGGGAAGAATTGCAAAGGCAGGCAGAGGAAACCGGTCGGCGAGCGAAGAGAAGTTCGCATGAGAGCGCAGAGAAGCCAGCAGGCAAGCCTTTGACTCAGTTCTCGCACCGCCGATACATGGCCCTCGACAGGTTGACCGATAAGACGGTGGACGGGGAATCCGCTGAGTCGAATATCACATTACCTGCCACAGCAGGCAACGAAGTCATCGATCTCTTGGGCAGGCCTTTGCGAGACCTGCGGATTTCGGTCACCGACCGCTGCAACTTCCGCTGTCCATACTGCATGCCGCGGGAGCGATTCGGCAAGGACCACACCTTCCTGCCGCGGCGCTCCTTCCTGACTTTCGACGAGATTGAGAAGGTCGTGCGCGCCTGCATGGAACTGGGACTCGAGAAGGTTCGGATTACCGGTGGCGAGCCCCTTCTGAGGCCCGGCCTCGACGACCTCATGGGCAGACTCTCCAACCTCGGCCTCGATCTGGCGCTGACCACCAATGGCTCGCTGCTGCGCCGCAACGCGCAAGCCCTCGCAGCAGCGGGTTTGACGAGGGTCACAGTCAGTCTGGATGCCCTCGACGATGACGTCCACAGACTGATGACCGACTCTGACGTGCCCGTCGCCGATATACTCGACGGAATCGATGCGGCACTGGAGGCGGGCCTTGAACCGGTCAAGGTCAATTGTGTCATTCGTAGGGGAATCAACGAGGATCAAGCTGCGAAACTCGTACGACATTTCCGAGGCAGTGGGGTGGTGATCCGCTTCATCGAATACATGGACGTCGGACGAACCAACGGCTGGATTCGCGGCGAAGTGATACCGAGTGCGGACCTGCTCAGTCATCTTCGCGAGGAGTTCGATCTGGTTGCGCTCGAAGCAGAGCGGCCTTCCGATGTCGCAGTTCGCCTTGTCCACTCTGATGGTTCTGGTGAGATCGGATTGATTTCATCTGTCAGTGAACCATTCTGTGGTGAATGCGTGCGCGCGCGAATCTCAGCCGATGGACATCTCTTCACCTGCCTATTCGCTTCGGGAGGGCACGATCTGCGCGCTTTGATTCACAACGACGAGAATGGCGAGAACGGTGAGGGATTGTCGGCAGCGATCGCCGCTATCTGGAGTCGCCGAAGCGATCGCTACAGCGAGCTGCGCTCGGCTGAGACATCGGCGCTGCCACGAATAGAGATGTCCTACATCGGTGGTTGAATCTCAATTCGAGACTTCATCATAGGCAGCGAGAACCTCAGACCAAGGAGCATCGGTGCGGAAAGCAGGTTCGGCATAATGGGCTACTGCGGCGCTGTGACCTTGCTCGATGAGGACTTCTGCCATTTTTCGCGGACTCGGTGGTGAGCCTCGCTCAAGCCAACTCGCCAACTCGTCGACCGACACGAGGTGCGGGGTATCGATCGCCTCGGCTTCAGCCTCGAGATTGCGGACTGCGCGTGCGACTCGGCGTCGCTCGGCCGAGAAGCGAGCAAGGTCCCAACCAGCAGGGTCATCGGACGGATCTTGCTCAGATTCCTCATGACAACACATAGAGATCGCACGCTCGACGCTCATCGATGCGAGGGCGGTTCGCTCTCCGGTCGGGCCGATCCACATGGGCCCAGAGATTCGTTTGTCTTCTCTTGCGACGGGATGGGATAATGGCAGGAAACAGCGAATCGGCAGCGCCTTTTCGGAATCTTCTGGCAGCAGGCCTGCGGCCACCGAAGCCTCGACTTCTGCTTCCGTCGGCGTGAAGACTCTCCAACCGAGGGAGGCTTCGAGGTCATTCGCGCCGCTCATTCTGCGCAAGACGCGAACCGAGACTCGCAGATGATGAGAATCCCAGATCGACAACAGCGGCTCAATGCTACGATCGTGCCGAGCCGCTGCCCGTGCAACCATCGCCAGCAGAACCCGCAAACCAGAATCATGCTTGAGTTTGTCAAGCCGCACTCGCGCGCCGTAGCGCCGCATCAGGGGGTTGGGAGAAGAACCGCTCAGCGCGGCTGTATCGGTCGCGCTGACCTCGAGAATTCCCCGGCGAGCCAGCGCCTGCATTGCAGTATCGAGGAAAGGCACTGGCGAGCCGAACGGATCGATGTCAATCCAATGCCATCCCTGCGAGATGACACTGGCTCGAAGGTCGCCAAGAAGCGGAGTCAGACCACCTTCGCCATGACTCGGAGGAAATTCTTCATGGCTCCGCATGCCCCATTCCAAGGCCGAAGAATCCATGTCGCCGATAGTGGCAAGCAGCCTCTCAGCAGCCTCTTTCGGCAACTCGTTCAACCATCTGCGAGCGCGTAAGCCCGAGGCAGACAGACCATCCAATGCACGAATATCACCATCTCCCAGCAGACTATTCTCGATGGCATGTTGCAGCAATAGCACGCTCCGCGTGCGAGAACCAGCCATCGCTGGATTGTGGAAGACCATCCCAGCGGATTTCGCAGCAGGACCAGTTTCTGTGGATTTTGGAATCGCATGAACCCTCGTCAGTGTCCGACCTTCTCGGTGCAGAACACCAGGCCAGCCAGGGGGCGCAGTATCGTCATCGGCCACGCCGCTCGGACACAGCATCCCCTCAAGGGCTTGACGACACCAGTCAATGCCCAGATGATTCACTCAAGAATGCTTGAAGACGATTCTCAATAATGCTCGAACACGACACTCGAATCTGCGTGAGTCACCCGATGTCCATCGTCATTGAGGAAGCCGACTCGACGGCTGCCCGGCAATCTCTCGGCAAGCCAGGCTTCGACCGAATCTGCGACCCCCTCCGCAACCGCGACAACCATCCCCATGCCCATGTTGAAGACTCGGTGCATCTCTCTGGCCTCGACGGGTCCGGCAGCAGCGATCCAGGTGAATTCCGGCGGTGCAGGAAGTGGTGCGTCGATGTGCCATCCCAAACTCTCGTGAAGGCGAAGAAGGTTCGAAAGCCCACCCCCTGTGATGTGTGCTATAGCCTTGATGTCACTCGATTCGCAAGGTCCAGAACCATTTCTGCATGCTTCGATCAAGTCGATTATCGGGTCGACATAGATCCGAGTTGGATTCAACAGAACCTCGCCCAAAGTCGCCCGCTCCGCACTCATCGTCCGCTCGATTTCACGATGCTCATGGCTCGCATCGAAAGGTGCTTCCTCCTCAAGTGCGGCCCCGGACTTCTCAACAACTGCTCGCAGCAATGTGTAGCCGTTCGAATGGGCTCCACTGCTCGGCAGACCGATCAGGACGTCGCCGGCCTGCAAGCGCTCGCCGGTGATTGCTTCGCCGGCGGGGAACCAGCCCAGAGCGGTGCCTGAGAGGTCGAGTTCGGAGACGATTCCGGGAAGCGTAGCCGTCTCCCCCCCTGCGAGAGTGACGCGCGCGCGTCTGCAGGCTTCGGTCAGTGACGCGCCGATGGCTGCGTGGGTCTCTGGATCGGTCTGGGGGACCGCGATGTAATCGACGAAGGCGAGGGGCTCAGCGCCCACACAGAGCAGATCGTTGACGTTCATCGCCACGCAATCGATTCCAACGCCTTCGTAACGGCCGAGGAGGTTCGCCAGTTGCAGTTTTGAGCCAACCCCATCGGTGGCGAGGGCGAGGTGCGAATCGCCGAATTCGATGATGCCACCAAAGCCACCGAGAAGAGGCACGGGCGCTCCGCGAGTTCCTGGTTGTCGGGACGAGGAAGTCAGTGCTCCAATGAGACTGGCGACCGCAGCGCCTTCAGCATCGATGTCGACTCCGCTGCCAGCGTAGTCCATCGGGATATCTGCCACGTGCGGAACGCGCGGCACCCGCTTCATCATACAATCGGATAATCATGCTCAAGTTGAGGGCCTAGAATCAATCTGAAAATCAATCTGAAAATTCAGAGAGCACTCCAATCCTCAAAATGGATTGTAAAGCCTGAAGATATTTCCGTTAATCGGAGGATTTTGTAAAGAAACCACCACAATCACGCTCAAATCGCCTATTTTTCGTCAGTTTACCTTGAAAAAGATTCAAACTCGAAAACAGTTTAAATCGGTGTGTTTTGGCACATAATTGCGAACTTCTATAACAAAGACATATTGTGGTGCGCCGCGCTAAGGAGCGTGAGTTACGCAATGTTAGACAAGAAAATGACTGCAATGATGATGACTCTCAGCATGCTGGCGGCTGCGTTCGCTGGATGTTTGGGAGGGGAAGATGAGCCCGAGGAAGTGTGGGAACTGATGGCTGCTGACGACGTGTCAGCGGACATAGTTACCTCCGCCTGGGACCCAATTATTCCCAACTTGAATGCCGGCGAGATGTGCGATGTCATCATCTCGGCGATGACGAAGACGGATGCGCGTGCACTGGTCGTCGACTTCACCCGCGGTTACTACACAAGTAGCCAAGGTGTGATCGGCGCTGCTGGTTCAGCTGCGATCTCCGACGTCTCAGACCTGAATGCGGCTGGTACGACCATCGCATTGCAGTCTGGAACGACTTCGGACATATACGCCGCTGACAACCTCGGTGCTGCGACAATCAGTGCTTACGACGATTTCCCGTCGGTAATCGCTGCTGTCAACGCCGGAGAAGTGGACTACGCAATGGGTGATTCACCTGTTCTCGCGTTGTCTGGTACTCTGTTGACGACGTTCTCAGACGAGACCTTCGGACTCGCTGTACGCCAGGAATCGAACGGCGAGTTGCTCGATGCACTCAACGTCGCCATCACGGCGATTGTCGACTCGGGCGAATACGACCTGATCTTCGGTGCATGGTTCGAGGGAACGGTTGTCCTCACGGATGACCGCGACGCGGACACAGCAAGTGCTTACCCAAGCCCAAGTGAGGGCTCGACTCTCACTTCGATTCTGGAGTCGGGCGCGATGAAGATCTGCTCGGACACGGCTTACCCGCCTTTCGAGAACATCGATGAAAACGGCAATGCTGTCGGATTCGACATTGACGTCGCAAACGCGCTCGTCGATGAGATCGCTGCTCACTACATGGGCAACGCGAACCCGATGTTCGTGCCACCCGTGGTACCTGTCGAGTCGATGAAGATCGGTTTGCTCAATCCATTGACGGGTCCAATCGCTGTTTACGCACCGCCCTTCACATGGGCTGCGCAGGCTGCGATTGATGACCTGAATGCAATGGGTGGAGACTTCGAACTCATCGAGGCTGACTCAGGTTGCGACGGAACCGTCGCTGGTGCCGCTGCTCAATCCCTCGTGGATGCGGGCGTTGTAGGAGTCGCAGGAGCTGCTTGCTCCGGTGCGTCCATTGGTGCTAACGCTGTTCTCAGCGCTGCAGGTATCGTTCAGGTCTCGTACGCGAGCACCAGCCCCGCACTCAGTGACGTAGGAGCTTACCCAAGCTTCTACCGAGTTGTGCCAAGCGATGCAATCCAGGGCCCAGCAATGGCAGCTATGGTAATGGCTGCTGGTGCATCCAACCCTGCTCTGCTGCACATGACCAACGACTACGGCTCCGGCCTAGCGGACTCCTTCGATGACGCCTGGGTCGACTCGGGCGGCACCCTGTGCACAAAGATTGGCTACGAAGACTCCACGGTTGACTTCTCGGCAGTCGCTCAGGCAGTCACCGATGCTAACTGTGGCTCAGTTGTCATGGTGACCTACGCTACCGATGGTGCTGCAATCCTCGAGACAATGGCTTACCTCGGTATCTCTCTGCCCGTCTTCGGTGCAGATGGAATTGCCGACGAGGCCTTCCTCGATGACTTCAGCGCACCTGGTGCCGCTAATGGCCTTCAAGCGACCAAGCCTCGCGCGGTCGCAGGCGCTGGTGACTTCAACGACCGCTGCGCTGCCGATGATGGCTGCGCTGGTGGAATCTACACCGCAGAGACCTACGATGCTGTGATGATGATTGGAAAGGCCGCAATGGCTGAGGATGGCGCCAACATGGAAGCCAACCTCCAATCCATCGGAACAGACTACGCTGGTGCATCCGGCAGCCACACCTTCGACGCCTCAGGCGACGTTGCTGGCGCTGGATACGATATCTGCCAGTTCGATGCTCTGTCCTCGACAGACGTCTTCTTCAGTTGCCGAGCCCACTGGACTCGCGATGGCGGAGTAGCTGCAACCGAGTTCACAGGCATGACAGTCAAGATAGGGTTCCTGAACCCAATCACCGGTCCAATCGCGGTCTACGCACCTGGATTCGGTGTTGCTGCGAACATCGCTCTAGGTATGATGAACATCGCGGGCTGGGGCAGCGGTCTCCAGTTCGAGTTGGTCATGGCTGACTCTGGCTGCGACGGTACCGTCGCTGGTGCCGCTGCTCAATCCCTCGTGGATGCGGGCGTCGTCGCAGTTGCAGGCGCTGCCTGCTCAGGTGCGACCATTGGTGCTAACGCGATTCTTTCGGCTGCTGGCATCCCAATGATCTCGTACGCGAGCACCAGCCCTGCACTCAGCGACTCTACGGCTCACCCACTGTTCTTCCGTGTGGTACCGAGTGACGCGATTCAGGGCCCAGCTCTGGCTGATGTCGTGACAGCAGGCGGTTCCTCGAACATTGCTCTGCTGCACATGAACAACGATTACGGGGCTGGCCTCGCTGACTCCTTCGATGATGCATGGACTGACGCTGGCAACTCTCTGTGTGCCAAGATCGGCTACGAAGACTCCACCACCGACTTCACCTCTCAGGTGCAGCAGGTCGTCGATGGTTCGTGTGACAGTGTCATGCTCATCTCGTACGCGAGCGATGGTGCAGCCATCCTCGAAGAGTTGTCTGCTCAGAGTTTCAGCGGCGCCGTTTACGGCGGCGATGGAATCGCTGAGGAAGGAATCGCGGTCGGCATGTCCGACACTTCGCTGCTCGACGGCGCAGTGGCGACCAAGCCAGCTTCGGCTACCCCGAACGAGCGCTCGATGGCTTTCGCAGCAATCTGCGGATCCATCCCAGACTGCGCTGGCGGCATCTACACCGCTGAGGCATTCGATGCGATAATCATCATCGGATACTCTGTCTTCGCACAGTTATCCAGCCCAGAGGGTACACCTCTGAGTTTGTTGATCTCTGCAGTCGGCCAAGGCTTCGTCGGTGCAAGCGGCGTCCACAGCTTCGATGCTGCGGGCGACGTTGCCGGTACCGGCTACTGCGTCGGAACCTTCTCCGTAGCAAGCGACGGAGCGGTCTCGTTCAACTGCGACAGATTCTGGACCCGCGATGGCGGCATCCAGAACGCCTGAATAGGCAATTAGGGATACGTAAAGCGCTCCGACGGGTCATCAGACCCGTCGGAGCGCCCCCCAACCTCAATTTGAAGCGACGCTAGTGCACCGGATAGACAGACTCTAAGACGGTGTGATTAATGCTTGAAAATCTGAAATCCACTTGGAGTTCTTTGCATCCCGGCCAGCGTCGTACAATCCTCGCACTGGCGATTATTCTCGACGCCCTTTCCGGCCTGCTAGATGGCAGGGGTTCACTCAATCTACTCGATTGGATTGCGGCCGGAGGCATTCCCTATGACATGGTCTGGCTGCTTCAGGTCCTCGAATCAATCTGCGGCTCTTTCTTCCTCATCAAAATTCTTTTCGACAACGTCCCTGAGAGCAACGCGCGAAGCCTTGGAATCGCACTTTCTCCTCTCTTCCTGCTCGGAATGGTCTGGCTCACCCTAGATTTTCTCTTCAAGGGACTCGCCGATGATGCGACGATCACAATCGATCTGGTCTCGATAGGCGTAGGCACTCTCACATGGTCCTCGACCTACCTCGCGATCGCGGTCGGTCTCACCCTCACCTACAAGGTTCAGCGATACGGTAACTTCGCCCAATCTGAATTCTTCATGATTGGAATGTATCTCTCGATGGTGATGGTCTGGACTGAACATTTCTTCCCACTCTACGATGCCCCACGGGATGGCACCTTGGTCTGGTCTCTACTCATCTGGACGGTTCTCGGGGCATTCATTCTCACCGGTTTCGCGGGCATCCTCATCGACAGGCTGGTCTACCGTGGATTCCGCGAGCGTGATGCCTCACCCCAAGTGATGATGATCGCATCTCTTGGAATCGCGCTCATTCTACGGGCTGTGATCTATCTCAGATTCGGCGCCGGTCGAATGATGTTCGAACCCGACGCCGATTGGCGGGTCCCCTCACTGCGCTGGGACATTCCCACCAACAAATTTCGCTTCAACATAGGAGATCGTAGCCTTGCTGAGGTAATCGATCCAACGACTGGGGAGACGCTTGTGGCTGCTCAGACCTATACTTATGGCGGCTGTGAGGAAGTGGTTGACCCAACGACTGGGGAGACGGTGATGCAACACATCACGAGCACCGGCGGCAGCAAACCTCTCTGGGAGACTTATGACATCGCCAATGACTGCCTCACTCAGGCGACGACTGGCTATGCTTACTACAAGGGCGCGATGCCGATTCTGATTTTCACCGCAGTCGCGCTATTGTTCATTCTTCTGACAAAGACTCGACTTGGCCGCCGCATGCGAGCGGTTGCCGACAATCCGGATCTGGCTGCCAGCAGCGGTATCAACGTCGAAGGTGTGCAGATGACCAGCGCCTTCCTTTCAGCCGGATTATCAGGAATGGGAGGTGCTATCTTCGCAATGACGCTGAGATTCACCCCAGAGACTGCATTCACACTTCTTCTGCCGGCTTTCGCCATCATCGTTCTAGGGACGATCGGCTCGATTCCAGGCGTCATCGTCGGCTCACTCGTCGTGGGATTCGTGCGAGCGTTGTCTTCACCGATTCTGATAGGTATCGGTTATCCTTTGGGAAGGTCGAATTACACTGCGCTCGACGGCGTCATGCCCTACATCTTCCTCATCGCGATTCTGATGATCATGCCCGAGGGAATAGGCGATGCCTACGAGAAATGGAAGGTCGATAGACTGCGTAAACGAGCCGAAGAAGACTCTGTTCCATCGAATAAACTCGGCGCGGCATTGGCATTCTCACCCCTCGGCGCTCTGGGCGCTCACAAATTCCAGCAGCGCCAAGCCTCGCGTGGTCAATCGATGATGATCGTGACAATCGCAGCCTACTTCATCAAGAGGATGACGGATTTCATCGGCGCCAATTCCTTCTCTGATGGAGCTTGTTCACAGACCTGTCAGGATACCGAGGGCATCAATTCGAATCTGCAACTTCTGACCGGTCGAAGCGATGGCTCGCTGATTCCTCAAGACACTCCTTTCACCGAATCTGATGTACCCACGCCTCCAAGCGATATGGCTCCCTACCTCCACGAAGGCTGGAGTGCCGATTTTCTCGCCGATCTCAACAATTCTTGGTTCGATCTGATGAACGCCGAGTTCTGGTTGCTCGATGCTTTCTCAACGCTCGGCGTCATAATCTGGCCGGCTATTCCGATTCTGGTTTGGTTAATTGCCATCGGAGAGGGCATCTATCTGCTGAAGGGCAGAGATGATGATCTGCTGAAACCGATTATCAATATTCTCGATGAGGTCTCAACGCCCATCACTGAGTGGCGGAACTCGCTGACTTCAATGTTGAATCGGGGTTCGTCCTCACTCAAAGGACCGCTCGCGACATTCCACGCGGCAGTACGCTCGAAAACAAAAGTAGCTCGTACTCAAATGAAGCAATTGAGGGATACGAACTCCTCCGTCAAGTCATTACGTAGTTTTGCACCCTATGGCAGAGAGAGTCCAAACGGTTCCTGGATTGCCTTCGCCCTGATGTTCATCGTTCTTCTTTCATTCCTCGCCTGGCTACCGGTAGCTGAAAGCGAGAACATGCGATTCATCAAGACATTACAAGTATCGAATGTGCTGGTCACACTCTCGATCTTCGCTCTGATGGCGTTCTCGCTGAATCTGCACACCGGCGTGACGGGAATGGTCAATTTCGGTGTGATATTCTTTGTCGGAATCGGCTCGATCGTCGTCGGAATCCTCAGTGCGCCTCCCGACCTTCACGGCTATGGTTGGTCGGTCTTCTGGGCGACTTTCGTCGCTGTTATGATAGGCGCCGCATTCGGATGGCTACTGGCTTACCCGACGGCTCGACTGCGGATGGATTATTTCGCCATCGTGACGATTTCGCTGGGCGAGATCCTCAGGGTTCTGCTGGCCGGCGAGCCCTTGCTGCGAGCCGGCTCATGGGGCTCGTCAATCGGAATCTCACGCTACACGCTTCCCGGTGAGACTTGGTGGTTCTGTGCTGGAGCGGCTCCGATGAAGGCGCCACTGGCAGGCCCAGATGGAATTCTTGGCACAGCAGACGATGTCATCACCGCGATGAGTGCTAGAGATTGTGCCGACGTCGTCGGTATCGGCAGCGCTGCTGAGAGAATTGGCGACTTGATGAATCTCGGACAACCTGCCCCTTACATGATGCTGCTCGCAATCATCGGAGTGGTCAGCCTCATCGCCATCTGGTGGCTACTCGAAATCATCCTCGCTTCGCCTTGGGGCCGGATACTGCGCGCCATCCGCGAGGACGAGGAGGTCGCGCAGCACCACGGTCACGATATCCTCACTCACAAGGCTGCGAGCCTCGCACTTGGCGCTGCAATCGCAGCCTTCGCAGGAGCCCTCTGGGCCTGGAAACTGACAGGTTTCCAGCCCAACCACATGATGCCGGCCCGCTCGACATTCCTAGTCTGGGCCGCCTTCATCGTCGGTGGAGCCGCCAATAACAAGGGAATGGTGATCGGCGCCTTCATCATCGTCCTGATGGAATTCGTCTTCAACGTCTTAGTAGCTGGACAAGGTTCTTCCGACCTGCCCTTGCATGTGACAGCGGAGAGAATCGACAGTCTCTTCGAATGGCTGGTGAGGGATTCTTGGGCAGTCGTCGAAGTATTCATCATCATCGCAATCATTGGTTTACTCTTCGATTGGAAGGGCATCAAAACAACCGGTTTGTCCGGTGCGGCGGTCTTCACATTCACAGCTCTGGTGATGGGGGAGCGCTCGCTCGAGGAGACCTTCATCGGCGGCGACATCGTGACAAACATGGCTTATGTCAAGGTACTTCTCGTCGGCTGCCTGATCCTGTTCTCTCTCAAATTCAACCCCAAGGGGCTGCTGCCTGAAGTTCCGAGCCGGCCGCCGAAACCGGCGCTCGAAAATTCGACTCAAGAAGGAGGTGTCTGAGATGACCGAGACAGTTCTGAAAGTTGAGAATCTTCGCAAGGAATTCGGTGGACTGATCGCCGTCGGCAACGTCTCCTTCGAGATTGGCGAAGGCGAGTTCGTAGGCCTGATAGGACCCAATGGCTGTGGTAAATCTACCACTTTCAACTGCATCAGCGGCCTGCTGGAGCAGACCGCTGGAGACATCGAGATTTTCGGACAGAATGCAGCGGCTATGCGCCCCGATGAGATCCAGAATCTCGGCTTCACCCGCACATTCCAACACACGCGACTATGGCGAAGAATGACCGTTATCGAGAATCTCATGGTCCCGCCCAGAAACCAATTCGCTCCTAATCGCCTCCTCGCCATATTCTCCCCAAGAACACGCAAAGCCGAGGCGGAACGCCTCGCTCGCGCCTATGCGGTCCTGGATCAGTTGGAGGTGCCGCACATGGCCCACAATCTCGCAAGCGAGTTGTCCGGCGGCCAGTCGAAACTCGTCGACATCGGTCGCTCGATGATGGGCGATCCACAACTCCTCTTGCTCGATGAACCAGTTGCAGGCGTAGCGGGTCCATTGGCTCTCAAGATCTTCAACAACCTGCGCAGAATCGTCACCGAGACAGGTATCTCGGTTCTGGTTATCGAGCATAACATGGATTTCATTCTGAGACAAGGAGTCGACCGCATCATCGTCATGAATGAAGGGGAGATTCTGATGGTCGGCACACCCGAAGAGGTGCGGTCGAACCGCGCGGTCATCGAGGCATACCTCGGTGCGGCAGGCGAAGACGAAACTGACGGTGCAGGCGAGGAAACGGAGGTGGGCGAATGAGCAAGCGTGTTCTCGATGTCAAAGGCCTCAACGGCGGCTATGGCTCGGTACAGATCCTCTACGATATCGATATCTATGTCGATGAGGGGGAGTTCGTCACCATCATCGGACCGAACGGCTGCGGAAAGTCGACTTTCATCAAGACGATATTCGGCATCGCCACCCACTATTCGGGCACCGTCGAGCACAATGGCGAGGATGTCTCGGGCTGGCGAACCGACCAACTCGTCAATCGCGGCATCGCTTATGTCCCGCAAGTGGACAATGTCTTCCCTTCACTGACCGTGCATGAGAACCTGCAGATGGGTGGTAATGCTCTGCCTACCAAATTGCTCAACGAAAGAATCGAGAGAGCCCTGAACATGTTCCCCGACCTGCGCAATCGCACACACGATCTGGCAGCTTCTCTCTCGGGTGGAGAGCGACAGATGCTGGCGATTTCTCGAGCTCTCATCTCCGACCCGACATTCCTCCTGCTCGATGAACCGACAGCGGCTCTCAGCCCGCTCTACCAGCAGCAGATCATCGAGCGTATCGACTCTCTGCGCGCCGAGGGTATCACCGTGCTCATCGTCGAGCAGAACGCGCGACTCTCCTTGGCGCGCTCTGACCGCGGTTACATCATCGCCAGCGGCAAAGTCGTTCACACTGGCGATGCCAAGCACATTCTAACAGACCCCGAAATCGGCGAATACTTCCTCGGCTCGCATTGATTCCTCAACGCGCGAGGACTCGCTCGACAGCGAGCGCCATGTAATGCAGCGATTCCTGCATACGGTGACCGTCCTCGACCTCAATCAGTTCGACATCATCGAATTCCTTGGCAATTCGTCGAGAGTGTTCGATGGGCACGATTTCATCCGACTTTCCGTGGATGATGATCGTCGGATGAGGCATTTCAGGCCACGACATCGAATCGGCAGCCTGCATGAAATCCCAGCCGAATTCGACTTCTCGGTCGAACCCATGATGAAAATACGGCCGAGAACCCCGTTCTTCCCACTCGCGACAACCAGCCTCGCCGACCATCGCTCGAAAATTCTCAGCCAAGCCGAAGGCGGGTGCCAGCAGAACCAGCCGTGGAGTGTTTGAGCCATTCCCCTCAACCACAGCAGCAGCATTGGCGAGAGCGAGAGCCCCGTAGGAGGAACCCATCAGAACATCGAGGTCGGGACCACCAACGATGGCATCCCGAGCAATCGCATCCCCAACCGCTCGAGTCTGTTCGGCAATCGTCCAACCATAGGCATTCATCTCAGGTGCGAGGACATCCCAGCCGAGTTCTTCTGCCAGATACGTCGGTTTTGAACCACCCGGACTGCCCTCGAGCCCGTGAGCCCAGAGAACCCGCATCAGAATCACTCCACAGCACAGAACGACAGAGCCATGAATTCCGAAGCCGTCGACTCACGGCGCATCGCCTCAGAGCCCGAATCCAGTACACGGAGGTGAAGTTCGGCGGTGACGTGAACGGTAGCGTGGAAGAGGTGTCCTCCCTGCACTACGTGGTCATCGTCAGACAGCACGACATGGATGTGGCTGAACGGCCCATCCGGCCCCGGCGCGAGGTTGCCCTGCGTCGACAACAACTCCATCGAATCCGCATATTCTCGAGTCTGGTAAACGCCTTCTCCATCGAGGTAGCCGATGCGAATATCGCGGACTCGACCTATTCCGCTGGTGATTGCAGCACATTGGATTCCAGTTTCTGATAGGCTCTGCAAAGCTGCGTGCATCTCCTCTCCGGGATCCAACCTCACGAAGACATCCTCACCGGACCGTACATGCTCCATGGCAGCGGATGGAAGGGCTTCGCTTCAAAGCGACCCATCTCTTCCTGATTGTACCAGATGGGTGGTCTTGATTGGAAAAGTGCGTATTTTCGATTTTTTCGCAAGGTGCTTTTCCTGTGGGCTCGGCGCCAATGCAATTTCGGTTGCAGTGGAAGCCTTCAGCCTCGCATTTCGACGACGTCGAACGGCTTTCTTCTACAGTGGAAATCAAGGGGTGGCATTTTGCCTGCAAACTGTTCATAGACTGCGTCTTAGCACTTCCCTCGCCCGGCGGCGATAATCCATGAGCATGGCAGCGATAGATTCCTCGGCGCGTTGGCGCACTTTCTTCTCCGAAGCCAAAGAATCGGAGATGATTCTTCTGCTTTCGAAGCAATCGGATACGCCGGTTCTTGAACTCACATTCCATGATCTGCAGGCCTTCGATCCGGAATTCGCCGAAGACGTCCTCGCCTATCCTAGCAACATTCTCAATTCTGGCCGAAGGACTCTGAATGAGATCTGCCGCGAGCGCGGCGAGGACATCGACTGCATCCTGCGCGTGGGCGAGCTTCCAAGAGACAGCCGCCGTGATCTACGCGATGTCGGCAGCAACGACATCGGGCAGCTGCGCAGCGCCGAGGTCATCGTCACCAAGATTAGTGAGATAAAGCCGCGAATCCACCGCGCTGTCTTCCAATGCGAGGCTTGCGAGCACACCGTGGAGATGATTCAGGATAATGAACGCGAACTCAAGGAACCGCTCCGCTGCCCGCCTGAGACCGGTTGCGGAGCCTCGGCGGGGCGCAGTGGCGAGACCAGATTCAATCTGGTGATGAACATCTCGAGGATGGTCAACAATCAATGGATCGAGGTTCAGGAAGTTCCCGAGAACGTCCCAAGCGGTGCCCAGCCGTCCCGCGCTCACGTTCTCGTCGAAGGCGAGTTGGTCAACAAGCATCTGCCCGGTCAGAGGGTTGTGGTGAACATCATCCCAGTAGTTCATTCGGAGGTGAAGCGGAATCGCAAAACTCCGATGTTCGACATCATCTATCACATGGTCAGTTCAGAGCATGAGAGCACACCTTTCACTGAGATCAAGATAACCGATGAGGACCGCGAAGCGATACTCGAAATCTCCAGTCGCTCCGATCTTCTACAACTCATGCAGCGCTCCATCGCGCCTTCGATCTACGCCACTGGCGTCATGCATTATGTCAAGCGATCACTGGCTCTGCAACTCTTCGGCGGAGTCTCGCGACTCAATCAAGATAGTACGAGATTACGTGGCGACATCCACATTCTACTGATGGGAGATCCAGGTGTCGCCAAGTCACAATTGCTGATCTACATGTCGAAACTCTCGCCGCGTGGCATGTACGCTACCGGCGGCGGTGTCACTGGCGCTGGCTTGACCGCCGCCGCCGTGCGCGACGATTTCAGCGGCGGCGGTCGCTTCGCTCTCGAAGCCGGTGTCCTGCCACTGTCAGACAGGGGTCTCGCGGCCATCGACGAATTCGACAAGATCAGCGAGGAGGATCGTCGAACCATGCACCCAGCGATGGAACAGCAGCGTCTCGATATCTCAAAGGGCGGTGTCAAGGCGACCCTGAACACCCGCTGCTCGATTCTCGCTGCAGCGAATCCGACCCAGGGTCGTTTCAGTAAGCGAGGACCGAACGAGAGTGTGATCCACTCCTTCAAGGAGACCGGTTTGCCACCTGCTCTCGCTTCGCGCTTCGACATCATCTGGATGCTCAGAGACGAGGCGCGCGTCGAGGATGACGAGAGGATCGCACGTCACATCCTCGAGGTACGAACCAGAGGAATCAGCGAGGCGAAGATCGATGAGGCGATGGAATACGACATTCGAGAGGCCGAGGAGGGTTTGATTTTCGCCACAGGATACGATGAATCAGAACACCTGACGATAGAGTTCCTGCGCAAATACATCGCCTATGCGAAGAGGAATATCCATCCGGATCTGAGTGTTGACGCTAAAGCGTTGATTCTTGAATATTACACCAATGAGAGACAATCCTTCAATCGCGACGACCAGTATGGCGAAGTCGATGTCATTCCAATCACTCCGCGTGCACTCGAGGCATTGATTCGATTGACTGAGGCCCATGCGCGGATGTTCCTTCGCGAGGTGGCGAATGCGGATGACGCGAAGATGTCGATCGCTGTCTTCAGACATTGGCGCGAGGAAGCGGGGATCGAGGATGAATCGGAATTGATCTCGGGAGTATCGGTTCAACAGCGGAATGCGGCTCAGGTGATTCGAGTGACGCTTCGTGACATAATCTCGGAGAGGGGCGTGGCATCGATGAATGATCTGCTGAATCGAACCGCTTCGAAGGGTATTACAGAATATCAGGTCGAGGACATGATCTCGAAGATGCTGCAGAGTGGTGAATTGTTCAGTCCTCGCAACGACGAGTATTCATTCGCCCGTTGAGCCTATGAGCCATGACTCACCGCCTCGTGGCGTGAGCGCATCGCAACCCTTGGGCGACATCCGGCGCCCTTCGAGCCTAGACCAGATCGGGCTCGGCTTCATGTGCGGTCTCGAGATTCACCAGCAACTCGCGACCGGCAAGTTGCATTCGCGGATGCCGAGTCGGCTCTTCGACCTCAAAATCGAGGAGATTCCAGCGCAATGGAATCGCAACAACCGACGCCTCCGAGCCACTCAAGGCGAGGGTGGGCGCGTCGATGTCGCAGCCCGATTCGAGGCGCGCCGCAATCGCTCATTCGTCTATGTTCAATCGCCGAACGCAGGCCTCATCGAGATGGATGAGGCCCCACCACTCGGTCACGATTCGAAGGCGATCGATACGACCTTGACGATAGCGGCGATGATGGACGCCAAGCCGGTACCGGTTCTGCAGGCAATGCGCAAAACCGTGGTCGACGGCTCGAACACGAGTGGCTTCCAGCGCACGACTCTGGTGGCGACCGACGGCATCCTGACGACTGAGACGGGTGAGGTCGGAATCGATGTCATCTGTCTCGAGGAGGATTCGGCGAGAAAACTCGACACACGCTCGACCGAGCACGGCGAGGTCGTCATATACACACTCGACAGGCTCGGAATGCCCCTTGTGGAGATTGCTACAGCGCCCGATGTGCAGAGCCCCGAACATGCGAAAGAGACCGCACTGGCACTCGGAACCCTGCTGCGTGACACCCGCATGGTTCGACGCGGACTGGGTACCATCAGACAGGATCTCAACGTCAGCCTCGCCTGCGGAGACCGCGTCGAAATCAAGGGCTGTCAAGACCTTGACTGGATTCCTCGAATCATCCGTCTCGAGATGGCCCGCCAACTCCACCTCTACCGACTCGCAAACGATCTGCGTCAAGAGGCGAATCTGCCCGAACTTCCCACGGACCGACGCGATGACCAGATTCCAACCGAGAATCGCGTCGCAAAGGCAGCCTCAGCGCGTATACCCATGGAACTTCATGAAGTCACAGGACTGTTCGCCAATTGCTCATCCAAGATGGTCACCGACTCTCTTGCCAGAGGAGCCAGCGTCAAGGCAGCAATCCTACCAGGCTTCGCCAACCGAATCGGTAGCAAGGAAATGGACGAAGAGAACGCCCAATTGCCTCGCCTCGGAAGAGAGTTGGCAAGCGCAGCGAAACTCGCAGGAGTCGCGGGCATCTTCCACTCCGACGAATTACCAGCTTACGGAATCGAAGCAACAGAAGTCGAAGCCATCCGCAGCGACCTCGGCCTCGCAGAAGCAGACGCCTTCGTACTCTGTGTAGCACCCGAGTGGCAGGCCGACCTGGCCCTCGAATCGGTCATCACCCGAGCCAGAAAAGCCTACCACAGAATCCCTCAGGAAGTCCGCAACGTGGTCATCCGCAAGGGTTCTCCTGAGGACGGAACGACCACTGCCATGCGACCCCTCCCCGGGGGAGCGCGAATGTACCCCGAGACCGACATCCCCACTCTGACCCTCGAAGAGCAGCGTTGGTCCGACATTCAAGCCAACCTGCCTCTCAACCGTGAACAACGCAGAGACCGCCTGACCGCTTACGAAATCTCGCAGAACCAGATCGAGGCTCTGATCGGCGCCGAACTCGACGATGTCTTCGCAACCGCTCTCGAAGGCGGCCCATGCGGATGCCCACCCCTACCAGCCAAAGCCACAGCATCAGCACTCCTCGACAACACGCGAGAGCAGATCGCCGAGGGAACCGGGCGAACAGCCGAAGACGTACCGTGGCCAGTCCTCACACTGTCATTGCACGCCCGCGAGCAAGGCGTCATCACCAGAGAAGGAATCGTCCCGATGGCCCGCACCCTCTGGCAGAACGGTCCATCCCATAGCGAAACCGAATTCGATTACCGCCTTGAATGGTTCACCACGCAAGCCGAAGAAGCAGGCTTCACACCAGCCGACACCAGTGCGGTCGCCGATGCCGTCAAGGCCGTCATCACGAGCCGAGCCGACTTCATCACAGAGCGCGGAATGGCCGCAGTCGGCCCCCTGATGGGAATGGTGATGGCAGAGTTGGGCGGGTCCGCCGACGGTGCTCTCGTGAGCCAGATCCTCAGAGAGAAGATTTCAGAGATTCTGAAAGATTAGACTCGACTAACTTCATAGACTGATGAATCAGCCCTCAGGCTCCATGTCGGACAAACTCAAGACCGCATCGATTCTAGTCCTCGTCGCCCTCGTTTTACTCGCACCAGCGATACGCGATGCAATCTCTGAAGAATCTGCAAAATACGTCCGCGATAGCGAATCGGCACACGATGGACTGCCGTCTGAATGGAATGATGAACAAGTCATTTGTGTGTTATTCCCAGACGATTTCCCTCACTCGATATACTCGTCTGGAGTGACAATGATCGACGCCGACGGCTCGGCAATCGGCGTGAATGAAAACTACAACGTGACCGGCGCCTGCGTCGGCGGATTTTCCGGATATAGCGATGGCATGGAATTCATGCTCGATGCGACCCGCGTAGCAGGTGGCCATTTGGCAGTCGGCTACGAGGTCGGTGATTGGGGACCATACGTTCACACAATCGGAGGGCTCAACGATGCCGAAGTCACGGGCGACTTCAGTGGAGCATATTGGGAATTGCACCACAACGGCGAGATGTCGTGGCTGGGAATCGGCGATGTAATCCTCTCAGAAGGCGATGTGATTCTCTGGCGCATCGGCACTTGGTGAGTTCTTCCGCTCAGCAACGCTGAAGAATGACCTGACCGCCAGAGAAACGGGGTTCCGGTATGTACGACTTCCACAACATCGCTCTGACTCCGGCCGAGACCCTTCTGCTCAACGCCGCAATTCTCTCCGTCATCGTCTTCGCTCTGCTCAAGGCCGAGCGTCGTTTGGATGAAAACAGCGGGTGGATTATGCTGGCGCTGCTGGCTGTTTTCGCATTCGCAGGTCGCATCCTCTTCGAGCCTCTGCCGAACATCCAACCGGTGACGCTGATCGTTCTCCTCGCGGGAATCTATCTGGGTTCTCCCCGTGCCTTCGCCCTCGCTGGCGTGGTTGCGCTGTCGACCAATGTTCTGGTCTTGGGACACGGTCCGTGGACTCTCTTTCAGGTGATTGGCTGGGGTGCGGTCGGCTGTTCCGGTGCGCTTCTGGCCGACCGACTGCTGATTGAGGGAGAACTTCAACTCAACAGGGTTGCAGCCCTCGCCTTTGTCTCGGGTTTTACTTTCAACTGGATCGTCTCTTCGAGCATCCTGCTGAAGACCGACCCAGCGATGCTCGCCCCGTATCTGCTCAATGGGCTGCTATTCGATCTCTACCACGCTGTGGGCAACCTCGTCTTCGCTGCGTGGATGGCAGCTCCTATCGGTGATATGCTGCTGCGCCATTCCATCGCACCGACGAGTGAGACGGTGAGTGAGATTGTCACGAACTGAAGAGATCACCATGGTCCTCGTGACGCGTGCGGACCTCAAACTCTCGAGAGGCAAGTTGGCGGCTCAATGCGGGCACGCTGTTGCGGAATGTGTTCTGCGGGCGCGTAAGGTATCGCCTCGCACACTCGACCGTTATCGCAGGGATGGCGGGCGCAAGATCGTTTGCAAAGCGCCCGACGAGGACTCGCTGCGGCGCATCCTCGGCAGAGCAAAGTCAGCCGGCCTTGTTACCTACCTCGTCAGCGATGCCGGCCACACCGAGATTCCAGCAGGGACCGTCACGGTCGTAGGCATCGGCCCTGGACCGCGCTCTTCGATAGATGCCATCACCGGTGACCTGTCATTGGTCAATTGATTTCCCAGGTCAACCAATCACATTCGTCAATTGATTCTCCTGAGCAGCAGAGGCCTACGAGAAGGCCGAATCGCCAGGAACAGCAGGTTTCCCACGAAACTGAAGAAGCCTCCACAGAGGGAATCCTCTGAGGGGGGTTGAGAGTATCGGCGAGGCTGGGAGAGAAAACTCCCCCAGCCTGCCTTACGTGTATCAGTTCAGTGAATCAGATTCCAGAACTTCAGAGCAAGTCGTCGACTTGGCCAGCCACGAAGGCACCAATACCGACTAATAGTCCGTCAACAATCCAAGTGGGTGCAACATCTCCAACGGATCCAAATCCATCCAACATCATTGCAGCCATCTCATTTGCACCGGTTGTACTGATGTCGCCACCATAGTCCATTCCCATTGAGGCAAATAGAGCCATTGCGGCAAAGCCGCTGACCCATGCTGAATCACAGCGTGTGTGCACAGTCCAGAAGATTGCACCAGCTGCGATCATTCCGAGGGCACTCCAGAGGTCTGGAGCCTCAAAGGCATTCGCTACCCATGGGCTGTCTAGTGCACCGGCTTCAGTCATCAGAAGTACAGCAAGTACGGCACCAACAATCTGTGCTAACAGACGCATTCCGTTCGCCATCCAATTTCCTTCGACGTCGCCCAAATCACCAGTCATCATGTGACACCAGGTCACAACTGGCAGTATGTGGGCGCCACTGAAGGCCATCCAAGCAGCTGCCAAGACAACTGCCCCTTCAAGCGAACCGAATCCTAAGCCCGCGCCTCCTAGGATGAGCCAAGAGACAACAAAGGCCCCTCCCATCTCTGCTTTCATTGCATTCATATCCATTTCCATATCTTTTTTCCTCCCGCCTAAGCGAGCAGTTGCTGCGCTATTCGGTGAGTATATAACAAAAATGGTCGATTTCCGGAAGCAGTCTATCATTGTTTCACTTTTACCGATTCGCCGGTGTGCCCTAGAACACTTGCTTACTCAGCGCGCATCGAGTGTAAATCGGCTGCAGAAATATCGGAATTGGTGCTCAGCACCAAGGACGGAATAGTCATCAGCGGCGAGCCTTTCTGAGGAATCAATGGTCACTCAGGTCGACCTCGAACCATCGGTTCGAGATGAATTATTGTCCCGATGTACAGGCCTTTCGGGCCTGATAGAGTGGCTCGACGAGATCGATCGCAGACCAGGCCTCGACGAGCTCGACCACCGACTTCGAGGCATCTCGCTCAACCTCGAAGCACTGAGGAATTGCATCGGCTCTGCCGATGTCGACTACCAGAGGAATGTCATCAAGAAAAGCGCGTTCTACGAACTCGTAGCAAATACCTGGAAACCCGGCCAATCGACGCCGATCCACGATCACGTCGGCAGCGACTGCGCCTTCCTCATCGCCTCCGGCGTCTCCACGGAGACCATCCATTCGCTCGACGCGCAGGGTCTGGCAGTACCGACCAGGGTGCGGACCTACCAACGCGGAGAGGTCTGTGCAGCTGACGAACCCGACATCCACCAGATTTCTAACGACGCCGAACGCGAACTGATAAATATCCACATCTACACTCCCCCCTTGTACGCCTTCAATGTCTACGAAGCGGCTTCGGGAACGACTGCGTAGCAGTCGACGAAATTCCTTTCAATCCTGAGTTTGACGAGGCTTTCAAGAGCCGGATATCTTGGTGACTGCGGGCTTTTCTTCGCGCCGGTTCTCACGGTGGTGCTCTTGATAGGCAACGGGATGCACGGTGCGCTGTGCGTGACTATCCGAGTGAGCGTGTCGACCTGCGCTCCGACACCGTGACTCAGCCGACCCCGGCAATGCGTGAAGTGATGGCGAAGGCGGTGGTCGGCGACGATGTGCTGGGTGATGACCCGACCGTCATCGAATTGCAGAATCGAGTTGCGGCTTTGCTGGGAAAGGAAGCGGCTCTTTTCGTGCCCTCCGGAACGATGGCGAATGCTCTGGCGATCAAGTCTCAGACGAAGCCGGGGGACGAGTTGATCGCCCACTCGAAATCCCACATCTACCTCTACGAAGGGGGCGGCTACGCTGGCATCTCCGGTTGCTCGATCGCTCTGCTCAACGGACCTCGCGGCATCATGTCTCCAGCGAACGTCAAGGCTGCGATTCGCAAAGCCGAGGGCAGCCAGTCGCACTTCCCCGACTGCAGCCTCATCTGCGTCGAGAACACCGCCAACATGGGCGGCGGTTCGCTCTACAGCCAAGCAGCGATGGACGAGATATGCGCCATCGCCCACGCCAACGATTGCCGCGCTCACCTCGATGGTGCGCGCATCTTCAACGCCGTTGTGGCCACCGGTACCGAGGCGGCCCGGATGGCCCGTGATTTCGATAGCATCGCAATCTGCCTCTCCAAAGGACTGGGCGCGCCCGTTGGATCCTTGCTGATTTCTGACCGAGCGACGATCGATGAAGCCCACCGCTGGCGCAAGATGCTCGGCGGCGGCATGCGGCAAGCAGGCATCCTCGCCGCTGCCGGACTCTACGCGCTCGACCACAACGTCGAGCGCTTGGCCAACGATCACGTAAGAGCCCTCAAACTGGCGGAGTCCGTCAACGCCATGGAGGGTTTTTCGGTGGATTTGCAGGCCGTTCAGTCCAACATGGTCTTCGTCGATACTGCTGCTGGGGCAGCTGCTGATTTGGTCAAAAGTATGGCCGAGCAAGGCATCGATGTCCTCGCCCTCACCGATTCGAGCATCCGCGCAGTCATTCATCTCCACATCACGGACGAGGATATCGAGCGCACGATTGCAGCTTTTGCTGATGTTTGAGAGCCGATTCGCAGCGACGCAATGAAGCCGAACCTTTCATCCGAGAGTCGATTTCGGAAGCACGATGAGAACCATTCTGGCGCTCGCCTTGACTGCGCTTCTCCTCGCGCCGATAGCCGCCAGTGCTGAGAGCGAGCCACTGTGGGAGGTTGCCCGAAAACAAGCTGATGCAGGGACTTTCGGGGGTCTGACGATAGACTTGGGTGAGGGGGCGAGTGACACTTCGATTTCGATGCAGTACAACGATATGCCGAGCATCGTCGAGGTCTACACTGCGACTTGGTGCTCGAACTGTGTGACCTCAGAGCACGCGATGGAGGAAGTCCTGAGCGGCATTGATGCGGTTCAGATCCACTACCATCGACACTTCTTCGAGATCGAGGATCCATTTGGTAGCAACAGCACCGAGGAGCGTTGGGAGGCGGTTTACGGTGAATCCTCGACAGCGGTCGGCGGCGGCCCTCGCCTAGCCCCCACTTCGATCATCGATGGCGAGCGGATGCATATCGGCTCCAGTCCAAAGGGAGAGAGTCTGATTGACGATTACACCTGGTCGATGGCTGTTGGCAGCACAGCTTGGTTCGTGGGAGGAGCGATTGAATTCGGCGTCTCATTCGAGGCTGAAGCAGCGACTTTCTCTTGGTCGCTCGACGATCTCGTCTTCTCCTGCGCTGACGACTGCCCCGAACAGCAGACGACGGCTTGGTTGATGTTCGTTGAGGATTCTGCTTACTTCTCAGAGGGGTCGAATAACTTGGAGGATTATCTCCACGTTCTGCACGAGGCGATCGCTCTCGATAGTGACAGTGGAAGTCTGTCCGTCGAGGTCCCAACAACGTGGGATGGCGACGATATGAAGGCGATTCTGCTCGTCGATTGGGAAATCGTCCACGATGAGGCCCGCAACCCGAATCCGCTGCCAGCAGCGGGCCTCTCGACACTGCTCTCACTGCTCGCAGCAGTTCCCGTCGCGCGGCATCTGCGCGAAGATTGAGCGCGACGCCCGATTCGTGCGTTTGATTCAATAACCCCCGCGGTGCATCGCTGACGCTCGGTGAGGTCATGGTTATGGAATCTGTCTTGTGTATCACGAATGAGGAGGTCTTCGCCGGGGCCTTGCCAGAGTGGTTGCGCAAGCACCTGATACGCCAATGCAGGGAGTTCCGCCCTGTAGCGTCGGGCGGGCCCGCCCGCATTCTGGTGATTCATCCTAGTCCGGAGGCGAGGCGTGAGTGTCTGGCCGGCCTCGCCGGTGAGGGGGTGGTCATCGACAGGACTCTGCACCACACCCTCGAGTCTCTGGAAACATCGCTGCTCGCGGATCTTCGGATGCCTCGTGCGCTGTCGCTCTCGGGTGGCTGGGAGATGGTTCTGAACGAGGCCTGCGCGGCAGCGGCCACTCGCCTCGAATTTCCGATTCTGAATCCGCTGCCGACGATACCTTGGGGCGAGCACAAGACCGAGGCACTGGCGCAATTGCACACATTGCTCGCCCGTGAGGGTTGCCTGAAGGATTGGGGTGGACCCGGAATCGATGCTTTCTCGGGGATTCTGCTCCGGCGCGCGAAGGAACTCGGAGGGACGCATCCGGACTTCGTCACTTCGGGGGTGATCGAGCGACTGGAGGAGTGGGTGAAGAGGGGTGAGGCGCCGTTCAGTCTGCGAGATGTGAGCGGCGTGATCATGCTCGATCATGCACCGGTGATGGGCGCGAAAAGGCGCGAATTATTGGTTGCGATCTCGCGCCATCGACCGCTTCATCAACTGGTTCATCCGGGTAATTTCAGGCTCGGACAGCACGGTTTGCTGCTCCTCGATGAACAGCCTGTTCGGAAGGCTGACGGGGTGCCGGAATGGTTGCTTGAGCACGAACCGTTGGCCAGAGGTGCAGAGCCCGAATCGAGCCATGTGACTCGCCTCATGGTTCAGCGCGAGGAGCATTCGATGCCCTTCGCGCTGGACGCGCTGGCTTGCCGATTGCGCGAGAATCCAGATGTCGAGGTAATCATCATCGATCCATCTCTGGAGGAGAATCGTTCGCGCTGGCAGCGCGGTCTTGCCGATCATGGAATCCTAATCGCGAGCGTTGAGACGATGGCATCGGGCAAGCCGCTCGGACATTGGCTGGCCGCGAGTTCAGAGATCTGTCATGGGCCGAATTGTTTCGCCCTCGAATCACTCCGAGCCTTGGCGCTGCAAGGCTCGATCACACTTTTTGAAGCCCCCGCGGCCCATCCGACAGAGGCCCGAATCAGGCCGAGCGCAAACGCTGATCTGATGACCGAGATGGCTCGAAGCGAGCATGTTCTGGGCGGCCCTGGCTCGCTTCGACGCTGGATGGAAACTCTCGCTCGCGAGACCACCGATGAGCGCAGTGCTCTCGCCAAGGAGAGCACTCAATGGTGGTTGCTCTGCCTCGCGAAGACCAATGAAGCTCTTCTGGCAGAACACGACCGAGTCGCGCTGGGCGAGCCCGAGATGCGGATCGGCTGTCACAGCCGCCAAGCCCTGCCGCTGCCCACGACCGCTGCAAGTGGTGATGAATGGCTGACTGCAACGCTGTCACGCGTCGATCTCACAGCCAACATGCGCGGCTCGAGCGGCTCCGAATCCCTCTCCGCCGCCGTCGTCCAGAGCCTCGTGGACGCCCACCATCGCCTGCGCAGGATGCAGGAGAGCCTCGGTCAATCGAGTCCAGCAGGCGGGGTCGATTGGGTCGAAGAATTGTCCAGCCTCCTGCGCACAACTCCAGTTCCAGCAGGAGGCGGAATCACCAGTGGTCGAATCAGATTGCTGACTCCCTCAGATGCATTAGGCTGCACTGCCGATCTGATCATCCTCTGCAATCTCTCGAGCAGCTCTTGGGACTTGCGAGTCCCTAAGATTGCCTTCCTGGGCGATGAAGAGCGCCACACACTCGATATCCAGAGACCAGATTCACCCATCAGACAGGCTCGCCACCATCTTTCCCACCTGCTCGCAGCCGCGAGAGAGGAAGTCATCATCCTCGACCCCAGCCTCGACGATTCCTCACCAGCCGCTGCACCGATTCGTGAATGGGCCAAACTCAACGACCCCGAGGACGCCGCCGAACAGCTCCCCACAAGACCCGAAACATCGGCGAGCCCACGCCATCAACGTCGTGTCGACGGAGAGAATCTCGATGGCATGCAACCGTCGTCGAGAAGCCCACTGAATCCACGAGCGGTTTCGATTCCTCTTGATATCGCTCTGCAACGAGACCGAGAGCGCAGAGAACCGAATGAATTGGGCCCTCAAGGTTACCTCCCCGAAGAGAATCGCCCCTTCGTCTGGGGGATTGGAAGCAATGATCTGCTGCGCAAACCACCCGGTACCAAAGTCAGCCCTCGAGCCGCAGACCGCTGGCCAGTCATCGGTGGCCCTGCCACGATCGACCCGCGTCCCATGCTGCCACAGGAGACGGGCTCGCAAGCCTTCGATAACAGACATGGACACGGCGAGGGAGCCGGTCAAGTTGTACCGAAATGGTCGGCGAGTCGGTTGAAGGATTGGCTATCATGCCCACGGAAAGGCTGGCTTTCAAAAGAACTCAGAACGGAGGAGGAAGAGAAGCAGCAAGAGGATCTCGACGCCCGCACGCACGGCGAATTACTCCACGAAGTCCACCATCAATTATTATGTAGAGTGCTCGGAATGGAGGAAGGAATCGAGCGCGACATCGGCGAGGTTCTGGCTCAAAATCAGCCGCTCAACATCGCCGATTCTGAACTCAGCGATGCTGAATTATTCCAGATCGCACTAGAAGAATTAGACAGGCTCGCGCCTTGGCTCGAGCGCACAGACGCAGTCTCGACGAACCGCCTGCGAATGCTGACCGGCTTCGACCGGCGCGATTGGAGGGACTGGCTCGCCAACCCTCGACCCACCCCACCAAGTGGTCGGATAGGCACGATTGTCAGCGCTGAGGCGGAGGTTCGCGGCTCGATGCCGATCGCTTACGAATGGGAGGCGATGTCCCATGACGAACGTGGCATCGAAATCAGCCTAGCTGCGATTCTGACCAGTCCAGCAGGCGAGCAATTGCCTTCAATCCGCCTGCGTGGGATGATTGACCGTGTCGACCTGCTTTCATTCGACATCGGCAGAGAGGTCTGGGTCGACGACGCTGGTTCTGCCAGCGTCGCCCCGATTCGCATCTTCGGTACGAATTGGAAACCACGCCGACTCGTCATCATTCGCGACCTCAAGACGACCGAGTCGATAAAGGCGAAGAAACGCCATGCACTGGGCTTGCTCGAAGAGGTCCAACTCGCTCTCTACGCCCGCGCATGGGAAGTCGCCCACCCCGGAGACCTGGTCGTTGGCGCGGGCATCAGCGTGATGGGCCATGACACCGAACACTGGGTCGAAGTCTCCAGCCACATTCCAGTTCTGGCTTCGCGCCCACCGTTCGGAACGCAGACTGACCTGACCAAGAAGCTCCACCGCTTCCCCGACGAAGGACCGAATCCGGAGAGCGATGCTTTCCGGGCTTGGTTGGCGCAGCGGCTCTCGGTCGCACTCGGCGCCGCTGCCGGTGCGGCCGCCGGCCGCGTCCACGCGACTCCGAGTCAGGAGGCCTGCATGTATTGCAGAGTCGCGTCGATCTGTCCCGTGGCGATTCGAGGTGATCCGAGATGACTTTGAACACCGCCCAGAGAATGGCGCTCAATCTCGACTCTCACATCGCCATCGATGCTGGGGCTGGGACAGGCAAGACCAGCACCATCGTCGAGCGCGTCATCGAGCATTATCTGACCGAGGATCAACGCGCGACCCGCATCCTCCCGCGTCCGGAACGTCCCGGCCGCCTGCAAGGCGGCCTGCTTGTCTCTCCGATGTCTGAGCGAATCGACCTCAACGACTGGGGAGGATTGCTGCCCGGAGAGGTCGTCCTCCTGACTTTCACCAACCTCGCAGCCGATGATATGCGCGACAGGCTGCGAGACCGAATCGCTCAATTGCGCTCCGGTTCTTACTCAAGCGACAAGGATGACCAGAGCGATCCACGCATCCGTCACGAGGGATTCCCAGAACAACTCCTGATGCTCCTTGAGGATGCACCGATCGGGACCATCGACTCATTCTTCAATCAACTCGTGACACCTTATCGCAGCCTGCTCGGCGATACTCTGGGCCATGATGTCGTCACCGAGGCTGGTCGCATCCGCATAATCGAGGCGGGCATCAACATCCTTTGGAGGCTGCCCAGAGCGGCCAACCTCCTCGGTGATGCAGTCGATGCGGGCGTCCCAGCCGATGATGTCGAAGCGGTCTTGGCAGCCCGCGACAGAATCGCCCGCCACTTCGCGGGCCGTAAGAAATCGGCTAGAATGCTACGCAATCTGATTGACAATTCAGTATTTATCGGCGAGGGCGAGCGAGGTCTTCTCAACGCCACGAACAGAGTCGATCCTGAGCTGCTGCGGGCGCGGTTGATGGAGTCGATCCGTAGCCAAGACATCGACGAATTCACCGGCCGACTCGGTAACTCGATTTCCGATTATTGCGAGGTGATACGCAATCACATCAGCCATTTCGCAGCGACGGGATGGGCTCCCGAGACGCGAATGGCGAGCCTCGTAGAACTCGCAGATGATGGCCGACCGGCCGACGATTGGGAACGACTGGTCTGGGCCGGTCAAGTCCTGATGTGCACGGTCAGCAGCAAATTGTTGAAGCGAGACCCGACCATCTTCCCCAGCCACAAATTACCCAACGATCAGCAGTGGCCAGCAGGAATCGAGCCTTGGTCCACCATCAAACCGAATGCTACGAAGATGGCAGTTCGAGACCAGATCCACATTTGCACGAACGCCGTCAAGGGTCTTCTGGTTTCTCCATTGGGTCAGAGAGTCCTGCACCACACCCAACTGGCGATGATTCTCGAAGCCACCCCTGGAGCCCACGCACCGCCCGACCACGCCTCGTTGCTGCGTCACCTTCCCGAACCTCTTCCCGAGCGACTCAATGGTGGTTTGAGAGCGGCGACCTCGGGTTTCACGCTTACCGCTGAAGCCCGAAACCTCGACGACCTCAGAATCATTCTACGCGGCCTCATAGGCATAGTCAAGATGCTCAAAGAGCGCGAGGAAGTCCACGAATTCGACGACATCACCAGACTGGCAGGCGACTTGCTGCTTGCGAAATGCCCCGATATCTGTCGCACTTTTTACCCTCGCAGGATTATCGACGCGCTCGATTCAATCCCCGATGAAGCCTGGCGCGACGATCACATCCATCGAGCATTCAGGGCACTCGAAGCGCTCGAAGCCGACCCACTCAGCGCGGCAGAATCGGCAGATGTTCTTGGCGAGATCCGTGCGGATCTCGAACGCCGGCTAGCCTTGCTCAAACAGATTCGCCGGCGCTATCGAGCCTTCATCATCGACGAAGCACAGGACAACTCACCATTGCAGTGGAGACTGCTCTCGAGGCTTTGGGGGCCACGTGAAATCAGGACCGACGAGGTCGAGGAACCGGACACGGATTGGCAACCGACGATCTGCTATGTGGGCGATATGAAGCAGTCGATCTACGCCTTCCGCCAGGCCGAAGTAGCCGGATTCCGACTCTACGCCAACCGCCTCCGAAGAATCAACGAAGCCGAATTCCAGAACATTCCAGTGCTGACTCGCGCGCCCGAACTTCGACGCCAAGATGCGAGCAGAGACCCGCGATATTCACACCTCCTCCAAATCCTCAGAGGCTCCGAATTGGCCGACGCTCGGGCTCGAAATATCACTGAATGGATTCCCTTCGATTCAAACGACGGCACCGTGATTCTGGACGCCGATGAGGTGACGGCGCGAACTCAAGGATTGATTTCGCTGCGCATCAATTATCGGACCCAAGGTGGCTTGCTGAGGGTCATGAACGAGTGGTGGGAAGACGTCTTCGATGAGAGACACCGCTTCTTTTCTGACGCCGACTACTACGCCGAGGCGCAACAATTGATTCCGCAACCTTCGAAGCAGAAGAACTCGGGAACTCTCGAGTGGATATGCCCAGTTCGAGACGGCGGGGAGAGCGACCCGCCGCGCGAACTGACTACCTATCTCGATCCATTTGGACCGGGCAAGCCCGATTCTGCCGAGCGCCAAGCGATGATGATCGCGATGCGCATCAGGGCTTTGCACGATGGTACGTCTACTCGCGTACGCGGGGCTGATGGAGAATGGCGAGTGATTCAGACCGTTGAGAAGGTCGAATATGGCGACATCATGATTCTGATGGCGAGCAGGGGGAACCTGCGCGACACGATGATTCGCCATCTGCACGATCTTGGTATCCCAGCGCAGGCCGACAGGGAAGGCGGATTGCTGCGTCGGCCTGCCGCTGCTGAATTGGATGGCTTGCTGCAATTGATCGCGCGACCGCGCTCACGCCACGCGGCTGCATGGGTCGCGCGCTCATCGCTCATCGGCATGAATGATGACGAGTTGCAACGCTACCTTTCGGCTGACGATGAAGATGACCTCCTGACTCGGTTGAGCCGCCATACAACGAGTCAGAGACAGGCGAATCTAGTTGCTAGGTGGATTCAGCTAGCCGCCGCCGACCGACTAATCGAAATCCTCGAAGAGACCATCGATCAGTCGGATCTTCTGACAGCGCACCACGACCATGTCTCAGCCCAGGATGTCGAGCAGTTCGTCGATGTGGTGCGCCAATTGGCATCAGAGGTCGGCGGCGACCCAATCGTCATCGCCGACCGCATCAGAGACCTGCGCGAACAGAAGGGGCGGGCTCTGGAAGCCAAGACAGTCCCGCCTTGCGAGGCGGTCCGAGTGATGACGATTCACGGAGCGAAGGGACTGCAATCCAAGGTGGTAATCATCGCCGACCTGTTTTCCGACAAACAGGTATCGATGACTATCGAAGACAATCAACGGCTCATCGTCAGTCCCGAATTCTTCGCCAGCCACCCAGCGCCGTGGGCCGGCCTCGATACGCCACTCTCCGCCATGTGGCGGCATACCCGTCGCATCCACATGGCGCGCAAGGATGCTGAGGCTCGCCGACTTCTGTACGTTGCAGCGACCCGAGCTAAAGACCACCTGATCATTGTCGGCTCGCCGCCGAAGACGAAGTGGAGTGACGACGGTGGTATCGAATTGCCTTGGGGCTACACGCCGACAAAAATCCAACTCGGCCAGATGTGGGCCGAATCGCTGCGACAAGGATCTTGGCGACGCGGTGAAGCCAACAGCCCTTGGTCTCAGGATGGCGATGCTGAGGCGATTGAACAACTGATGCCGGCCAAGGGCGAGACCCGCTTGCTCGACCCCGCCGCCCTGCAAATCGAAGGACACCTCGGCGGCGGCTCGATTCTGCCCGGAATCACCGTCTATCATCATCCGGATTGTCTCATCGACGATGAGGCAAATACAGAGACACCATTCACGCCACTTCAGAAGCATGTTCGATTCGATCGACAAGCCCATGCCGTTGCTCAGATCTTGCCCACAGCCCAACCTCGCTCCGATTCGGGAGCTCGCCTCAAACTCGCTCCACATCGACTCTCTAACATCGACCGATGCCCCCGTCGCCACTGGTTCGAGACCCGAGGCGGTCTGCGCCCAGACCCAATCTCGCACGGGCGACCACTCGGAGACGAAGATTGGGACGAGGGAGGGGAGGACGGTGCTGAGGATGGAGCGAATCTACCGACCCCATCTCAAATGGGATTGATGGTCCATCGCATCCTCGAAATCGGCATCGGCAACTCTGGACCGACAGGCGAAGAACCAACCAGACCACTGCCTGAGACTTGGACGAGGCGATCGACCAGCCGATTGCTGGACGAAGCCCTGATCGACGAGGTTTTCGAGGAGCTTCTGCCGAAAGGCGTGGACGAAGATGCGACACGCGAAATCGTCAGAACCATGCTCGAGCGCATCGAGGCTGGACCAGTCGGGATCCTCAGCCGCGGCGATGAATTCGAAGGCAACCGCGTCGAAGGACTGCGAACCGAATACCCATTCACCATCTCGAACGCGGTTGAACTCGGTACTTTGGAGCGCAACAGATGGACGCCCGACGGCCTCGAAGCACTCGCCCGAATCGACTCGGCGACCGTAGACATGGATGGCTCCATCGACCTCATCCTGTGCAGCGTCAGCGAGTCGAACTCGACGGTCCGAGCAGTCGACCTCAAAACCGAACAAGCAAGATCGATTCTCGACGGAAATGGAAGGCTCATCAAAACCCTCGGCAAGACCGGCTCAGCACCGGCATCAAAGGCCGAAACCGAGATGCTGCTCCACCATCGACTGCAACTGGCACTCTACCACCGAGCCCTCGAGAGAATGGAATCACAACGCCCGCAGAATGAGCGAAGAGAGGTTGTCCGACCAGCCATTCTGGTAGGCGTCACAGGCAGGCTGGTCGAATACCCAGCAGAGATGTTCGATAGCGCACAATCCGAACTCGACACAGTCCTGCAGACAGCGGCGAGAATGGCGTTGACGACCGAATTACCCCTCTCCGAGTTCGAGCGAAGACCGGCCGAGGAAGCGCAGATCTGCAAAACCTGCCCGTTCAACCAGGGAGCGATTCCAATCTGCAGGCCGCAAGACGAGTGAGCCGCAGCAATCGAAGGCCTCATTTGCCGAACATGAGAGGCGCGCGCATGCCCATCGACTACACGAGCATGATGGAAAAAAACGAAGCCATCTGGGAGGGGTCGATTCTACCGAGCCTGTCCGAATTCATCGAGATACACGCACTCTCGCCAGGCTTCGAGCCGAACTGGGCAGAATTGGGCGAGCTCGACGCAACTATCGACCTCTTCTGTGGCTGGCTCGACACTCAAGACATCCAAGGATTGACCTACGAAACCCACCGAATCGGCGACCATTCACCCGTTCTGCTGGTCACCATCGAAGGCACTGGAGCGGGCGAAGTCCTGTTCTACTCGCACCTCGACAAACAGCCGAGCCGCCCCGAACTCTGGTCCGAAGGGCTGCACCCGCTGAAGGCCGTGCGCAGGGATCCGTGGCTCTTCGGGCGCGGCTCGAACGACGACGGCTATGGCGGATACCTCTGCGTGACGTCGATTCGTTTGTTGCAGGAAGCCGGGATTCCACATCCGAGAGCGACCTTCCTCATCGAGACCTGCGAGGAGTCGGGATCCTACGATCTACCACCTTACCTCGACGCTTTAGGCGACCAAATCGGAACCCCTGACCTTATCGTTGTACTCGACAGCGGTGGTCCAACCTACGAACACATTTGGGTTACTGAGGCGCTGCGAGGGCTTGTCGCGGGCCGGCTCTCGGTCCGCGTCTCAACCGAGGGAGTGCATTCCGGCATGATTGGAGGCACAATCCCCTCGTCTTTCAGAATCCAGCGAATTCTGCTCGATCGCATCGAGGATTCGAGTACTGGCGAGGTGCTGATTCCTGAGATGCATGTTCCGATTCCCGATCTCGTCAAACAGCAGGCAGCGGGGCTTGGTGCGATTCTGGGGGATGCTCTCTGGGACAGTCTGCCAGTCGTCGAGACTCTAGAGCCTCAGACCGAGGGTGCAGATCAGATGCTGCTCGATATCAATTGGCGGCCAGCCCTCGCAGTCATCGGCGCGGATGGCTTGCCGCCCGTGCAGACAGCGGGCAATGTCCTGCGCACGAATACCGACCTCAAACTGAGTTTCAGAATCCCTCCAGGGGTTGAGGCAGAAATAGTCCAGAATAGGGTCAAGGAGATTCTCGAGGCCGACCCGCCATACGGGGCGCAGGTGACTTACGAAGCTGAGCCACCATCGAATGGATTTCGCGCCCCTGCGATGGACGAGCGCGTGGCAGCAGCCCTCGATGAAGCGGCCATGAAACTGACCGACAGTCCACCGATGACGACATGGATCGGAGGTACGATCCCGTTCATGGCGATGATTCAGCAGAAGTACCCCGGGGCCTCCTTCCTCTGCACGGGATCGTCGGGGCCCGGCAATAATGCCCATGGCCCCGATGAGAAACTGCATATTCCCCACTCGAAGCGAGTCAACGTGGTCCTCGCCGCGGCTGTGGCAGCCCTGTGTGAGTGAAGTTTCCATTCCTAAGAATAGGGTCGTATGAGCGAGTCGAGGAGAGTGCAGCAACCGCTTTGCAGCATGATTGTGAATCCGCCGCAGTTATAGAGGAGCCAAGGCTCGACTGTCGCGAGGAGTGCTCATGACCGACGAAGCCGGCACCGTATCACCCGATCTCCGCATCCGCCAATTGGAGGAGGATCTGCTCAAGGAGAAGGATCGACTCGACAAGTTGTACACCGGTTACATGGAGTTGCAAAAGGAGGTCGAGGAGAAGGCCGCGGTCATCGATGTCCTCGAGAAAGAAGCCATCGACAAGGAGATCGAAATCGAAGGCATCGACTCGCTGCTCTCAGAGAAGGATTCTCGCATTCGAGGCCTCGAACTCGATGGTGCCAAGTCCGGCAAGCGCGTCGAGCACCTCGAGCCGGAACTCGAGAAGATGGAAGAGATGTACACTCGTGAATCGGCTCGTCTTGGCCGTGTGTTCGAAGTCGCAGAAGACCTCGACGAGGCTCTGCGCGTTGCCAAGGCAGAACTCTCGACCCGCGATGATTGGTACGTTCAGCATATGCAGGTCTTCGAGGACTTGAATGAAGCTATCAAGACTCGATACGATATGATCGACAGCGCCATCGAGGCGATTCGCGAGCAGGAATTGAAGCAAGCGACATTCCGCGAGCGGATGGACGAGGCGCTCGAGGCGGCGGCGGAATCCGAAGAGGAAGCCGACGGCGACGATGATGACGACTCCGACGACGAGTGATCACTCGGGCTTCGAACCATCAGCTCGTCGAATGCATTTCGCAGGAATTCCACCCCAGACTTCACCGGCTGGAATCTCAGTCCATTTCGGCAAGACGGCCTTGTAGGCGAGAGTAGCGCCATCACCGATCACACATCCGGGTTGTACCGTTGATTGACCTCCGATTAGACAATTCTTGCCGATGACGATCGGCGCGAGTACCAACTCGCCCTTCTCGGTCAGGTGACCGTTGAGTACAGCATGGCCTCCAACGACCGTTCCATCTCCTATCGTCAATGTCCAGGCATCGTTGAGATTGTCGCTGTTGATCTGCACCCCCTTTCCTATCTTGGCTCCCATCATCCGATAGTGCGTGTTACCGATCCATGTCGGCGTCAGGTGGCGCAGGAAGAGCAGTGCGAATCTGTGAAGAATCGAAGCCAGAGCCCAGCGAATCGTCGTGTAGGATTGCAGTGGGACTCTGGCTTCGAGAAGTCTCGGTTTGGTCAGCATGCCGATGAAACCCGAGAGGAAGATCGTGCATAGCCCGAATGCCAGAAAAGCCGCACCGCCGGCCAGCCCGAAACCGATGGCTTGCTCTACGAAACTGAAATCTGCGACGAATTCCGATGTCCACAGCAGAATCCCCGCTGAGGGAATCATGCAGATGCCCCAGAAGGCAGCGGCGACGAAGATGAATGCAGTCGTGGCGAGATACTGGATGGCAGCGAAGCCACGCATGGCTGCCCACAATCCACAGATGACTTGAGCGATTCGGCGGCACTCACAGCCGAGTCGGTATTCTCAAGACGGCCACTGCCGTCCAAATGGCATGGCCGGTGCGTGTGGCATACTGGGCGAGGGTACTCCGGCGGTCAAGATCCACCATCTGGTCAAGGCACCGGAGAACACCGCCTCCTCCATCGCTCGGCGTGAATCATGGGACGCGAGCAAGCCGGCGACGGTCTACATCACACCCGAGCGGCTGCCCGACGGAACCCATTGCAAGGCAGCCACGGTCATCATGCGCAGCCGCGGTTGTGCTTGGTGGTGGAAATCAGGATGTACCTTCTGCGGTTATTTCAACGATGTGCGCGACGATGTGACGGCCGACGACCTCTTCGCGCAGTGGCAGGAGGCGAAGCGCAGAACCGATGATTTCGAGGGCTGCAGCATGGTCAAGGTCTACACTTCTGGAACATTCTTCGAGGACCAGGAGAACCCGCCTGAGTGGCAGGAGCTGGTACTGCGAGAGACTCACGAAATGGGACTTCACCTCATCGTCGAAGCACAGGCTCACATGTGCAGCCCCGAGAAGTTGGCATGGGTGGCAAGTCACCATCCGGGCTGCACAGTGGCTATTGGATTGGAGGCTTATGACGACGCAGTGTTGCGATTCCACGTCAACAAAGGCTTCTCGGTCAAGACTTGGCACAGGGCGATAGCTGACCTGCGCGCCAACGATCTTCGAGTCAAAACTTACCTTATTTTCAAGCCACCTTTCATGTCTGAGGGCGACGCTCTCAAGCACACCACAAAGTGGCTCATCGAAGTCGCCCCACTATCCGACGAGGTCTCGATAAATCCGATGAACATCCAACGCGGAACCATCGTCGACCGACTCTTCCGCAATCGCGAATACCGCCCGCCGTGGCTGTGGTCGCTGGTCGAGATGATCGAGCAAGCCCACCAGCCGACAGCCACACACGAGGCGCGAATCATCGTACACCCGACAGCGGCGGGAAAAATCCGCGGCTCACACAATTGCGGAGCCTGCGACAAAGAGGTCGCCGCCGCCATCGAGCGCTACTCAGTGTCGCGAAACCTGTCCGAATTCAAAGGGCTGGATTGTGATTGCAAGGCGGTCTGGAGAACCGAGGTCGCCGCTGATCTCGCTCTCCCGACGCCATTGGGTACAGGGCGCGACAGACGCCTCAACCGAGTTGACGCGATGCGAGCGCCCTGACAGGAGGGACGTAGTCCCTCGCCGAATGCTTAAGGGGCAATCTCCGGTGGTCGGGGCGTCCTGAGTCCTCAGGGTGAGTGGTGCGTGGATGTCGAACAATGATGAATCATTGGGCGGATTTCTGCAAGGCGAACAGGAGCCATCGGCTTCCTGGGCGATTCTGGTTCTCGGATTAGTCGCCTCTCTGACTTTCCTGACTCTCTTCAGCATCCTCTATCCTGGCCAGAATCTTCCAGTCCTTTCCGACTTCGAGACTTTCGGCAATCTGACAGGCGGAATCTGGTTCTTCATTCTCGGAGCGATCTTCGGATTCTTCTCGATCATCGCGACGATGATCACCGAGGCAACTCGTGAGTGAGGTGATTTTCATGGATGCAGTACTTTCCACGATGATGATCTTCTGGGTCTTGATCTTCGCTTTCTACGCCCTCGTTCACCGTGGGCTGTGGATCTTCACCGACGTTGCCCGAGGTATGGGTCTATTCATGCTCGAGAAGGCACTTGGTCCTGGAATCGAATTGGTCGAGGGGCGCGAGAATTCGGCTGCCCGCTCGTGGATAATCCAGTCAGCTCTGTGGTTGTTCTTCGGTGCCACGCTTACTTTCGAGGGACTTTGGTTGACCCATGAGCCGACTGCACTGCACTCTCTCTCGGCCTGGGGCTACAACCCGACTTCGGCATCTCTGTCCTCTGCTGGTGAGTACGCTACGCTCTACGGAGCCGTCGGGATGGCGATGATCGGCGCCAGCTTGCACATCATGCCGCGCCTGCTCGGTACCGAACTTGCGAGCGAGCGCAACGCCACGCTCGTCTCCTTTCTCTGGTCTCTCGCAACTTTCGTTCTGGTCATCGGCGCGCACGATTCGAGCGTTCTCGGCGCACCTGTGCTGGTCATCGGAACCACCCTCCAGACACTTGCTTTCGCGGCGATTCTGATCAATCATCTGCTGACTCTCGCGAACCGCACACGCGCCATCGCCCTGCCCGCTTGGCTCATCATCATCGGTCTGGTATCCGATCCGCTCGCCCTGCTCGCGAACTATATCGCGGGTGGCTTCGAGACTGGCGTCGGCCAGTGGTTGATGGTCCACATGATTGGTGGTACTTTCTTCTTCGCGACAATCGCTGGCGTGGTTCTCTACACCGCCTCAGTCGCCACAGGTAATGCTCTGTGGTCGCGCACATTGGTGGGTGCGACTCTGGTCGGCTCGATGATCGCGATCAATCCTCTGGGTGCTATCGATGGCAGCATGGCTGTGGGAATGCTCGGTCTGAGCGCTGCTGAGTTGGCGCCATCGATGGATGAGCGCATCGTCGCCAGTTTCCTGATGGCCTTCGCGCTCATCCCGATCCTCGCTTTCAGCGGCAATACCCTAGTCACCATCCGTGGCGAAGATGCCTCCGTCGAGAATTTCGATTCCGCGGGAATCCCTGAGATCAATTTAGGCGCAGTGATGCTGATTCCACTTACGATTGGGGCACTCTTCATTCAAGGCGACACCTTGAGCGGGGTCGCTGAATTGAGTGGAATGGCAACGACGCTCGGAAAGATGGGAATCTGGCTGATTCTGGTCCCACTCGCCTTCGGCTCGGCTCTCGCACTCTACCCAGCGATCTCCGGTCGTCACCTCGCTTCGCAGAACCGCGCTCGCTGGGCTTTCTGGCTCAGCGCTGGTGGGGCTGCCTTCGGCCTGACCCTGACTCTGATGTCTGATGTCATCGGCATGTCTCTGCTTTCCGCAGGCGTCCTGGACCCTTCCTCGTTGGCACACGATCTGTCCGTCACCGGCTCGGTGATGTTCTACGGTGCGGTCATCGGTGCGATTCTGCACTGCCTCAACATGGTCAGCGGTCTGTTCCGCGGCGCAATCGTCGCCGAGGCTTCGGCAACCGCTTCGAGCATCAAGGCCGATTCTTACTCATTGGCTTCACCGACGAGCGTTCGCCGGATTCTGGCGGCTGGTGCTGGCATGGACACCGAGGTCGTGCCGGTGGGCGAATCGGACGAAGCCGGCAGTGCTACAAAACTCTGAGTTTGTGGCAATCAATACGGTCTGGGATGGCCGTTATTTTTCCTACTTTGGTAGGAAACCTGAATCCGTGCGACCGTCAAGTTGAGGGCCGCTGGCTCTCGTAGGTGTGGGGGGAGCGACATGAGGATAGGGCTGGTCGGCAAACCGAATGTCGGCAAATCAACTACTTTCTCGGCTCTCACCGCAACACCCGTGGACATCGCCGACTACCCTTTCACAACCATCGAGCCCAACGTCGGGGTGGCTTGGTTACCACTGCGCGAAGACTGCGCCTGCGCGTCTCTGCGCGCCAAACGCGAGGCTGATGGCAGGTTGGACGCGGTCAGCGAGGATGATGCGAGAGCGGGCAGTATCTGCACTCCGAACACCGGCTCGTGCATCGGCCACAAGCGTTTGGTTCCGGTGACTCTGGTCGATGTTGCCGGCCTTGTTCCTGGCGCTGCGAGCGGCCGCGGGCGAGGCAATCAATTTCTCTCAGACCTCGCCCGATGCGACGCCCTGATCCAAGTCGTCGATGTCTCGGGCTCGACCGATATTGAGGGCAATCCCGTTGGCTCGGGCGGCTCGGACCCTATCGAGGAGCACGAGTTTCTTCTCGAGGAACTCGATGCGTGGATCCGTGGCATCATCGAAGGTGGCTGGCCACGCGGCGCGCGGCGGGTGCAATCAGAGGGTGACGCGGCCTTGGTGACCTACCTCTTCGATCAACTGACTGGAATCGGTGCGAGCGAGGCCGATGCTGCAGCAGGAATCGCAGCGGTTCATGCTGGCTTCCCCGATGCCGGAGTGCCGTGGTCGTGGGGCGAGGCGGAACTCTCGACTCTGGCGACAGCGGTTCGAAGTGCTCTATTCCCAATCTGTGTCGCAGCGAACAAGGCGGACCGAGCGCAAGCGGGTGATTGGGATGGGCTGCGAGCAATGGTCGAGGATTCTGGCGGAATCCTCGTCGCGACAAGTGCTGAAGCGGAACTCGCTCTCAGCCGCGCCAGCGCGGCTGGACTGATCGATCACAGACCCGGAGATGAGGGATTCACCATCTCAGAGGCAGGTGAAGCGAAGTTGACCGACCAACAACGCGGAGCATTGGCGAGTATTTCTGAAACCATCACTCGATGGAGCGGAGGTGGTCTGATTGGGCTACTGGGCGAGATAGTCTTCGACAGGCTCGAGCGCAGGGTCGCATATCCAGTGCAGGACGAGACGCATTGGGTCGATGGTGAAGGCAACGTCCTGCCCGACGCACTTCTCGTCGCCTCAGGAACCACCGCCAAAGGGCTCGCATACGCCGTTCACACCGATCTTGGAGACGGCTTCATTCGCGCCACCGATGCACGCAGCGGGCGCGTCATTGGGGCGGAGCACGAGGTCCAGAACGGCGATATCATCCGCATCCATGCCAAGACTTGAGGCGAGTAAATCCTCGTCAGAAATCACAATTCGACGACTGGTTCGAGTGAGAGGGTGAAGGTCATCGCAGTCCATGTGATGTCGTAATCTTCGTCATTGTCATTCAGTGGGCCTATCCCTGGCGACGAGCTCACATCGGCGGTTATCGTAGCCGCCCAGGTGCCGCGCGCGAATCCCATATCGTCCCACAGCGCGCGAATCTCATTCTCAGACATATCAGAAGAGGTGTACTCAGTTCCATTGTAACTAGGAATCACATCCCAACGGAGGGTCACAGCATCGCCTTGACAAAGGCCACTATCGCTCTGGTCAGAGAAATTTCCTGAGTTCACGCCCGAGACATCGCTCGCCACATCGACGGCATCGCTGAAGCCCGGGGTCAAGTCGTCGTTGTCATTGCAAGCGACGACGACTTGCACATATCCGATCATCAAATCCGATTCGAGGTCGAAGAAAGTGTCGTGTGAATCGCCGTCACCGAGGTTGACGCTCTCCTCCAGAGTGATTGAAGTCTCCTCAAATCGAACCACCCATTCTCCGCTTGGCCCGCCACCCGAGGAAGAAGCCATCAGGTCGTCGTCGATGAGCATCGGCATGACAGCGAAATAAGCCGGAAAAATGATCATAAAAGCGACCGAGATGCCGAGCATCGCTTGTTTGCGCGGCGTGTCAACGAGGCTGTCGAGGTCCATACGCTCTCCGCTCTGCCCTCGCGCATCAGCCTATCAAGAAGTCTGCGACTCCAAGTTCGAGCAACTCGATTCCAACCCCGTGCGGTAGCGTACGTGCTGGTTTGTTACTAATCGTCCGTACCAGACGGTGTGCTGGATTCCTCTCGGGAAGCCCAATTCTTGAGATCGATTCCTTCGCGTCCAAAGAGGACGCGACTGCGCCTGTATTCAGGCAAGAGGTAGCCGATCATCGAGCGCTCGCCGAATGTCCACCGCCACGGGCAGCGGGGCAGTCGGCTAGACCATTCATCGAGAATCTCGGTCCAGAACTCACCCTCGATGGCGGCAGGAATCTCAAAGGAGACGTGAGTCAATCGTCCAGCCGAGCCTGGTGTGTGAGACCATGTGCGTAGACTGAGGCCAAGCACAAGCCCATCCTCGAATTCAAGGCCAAGGACTTGCGCTTGGCGGGTCAGAGGCATGATGATGGCCCAGCGATGAACCATTCTGCTCTCTTCGAGGCGCTTCATCGACCAGCCGCGCGCCTCGCCGAGCAGGCGCAGCGCGCGAACCGCATCGGTGGGTGAGACCGAAGTTGGAATCTCGAGCAGCCGACCGACCATCGATATGCTCAGTCGAAGCCGTCATTTGAGGCTTCGCGCATCGGCTTCGCCCATTGATTTCGCATTGATATCTTGCAGCCCGGACGCGGAAGGGGTGAGCCGATTCCGCGGCATCCGCCCAATAAGAGCGGCCAGCGTCAGCACAACCTGATAGCCACCGCTCAGCGGTGTGTGCAATTTCGTTCGTGTTTGCCTTGCAGCTTCAACCGAAGAGGGATCCGAGGCCTTCGAAGCCAGCGGCGTCGTCTTCCTCTTCTTCTTCAGCCTCTGCTTCTTCTACAGCAGGCGCAGCGTCAGCCGAGCCACCGGCAGTAGCCGGGGCAGCAGCGACGGGCGCTGCGACGGCAGTAGCCATCGCTTCATCGATGTTGACATCACCTAGAGACGTGACGAGAGCCTTGACTCGGGCTCCGTCAACATCTACACCAGCAGCGCCCAGAACTGAGCTCACGCCGTCTTCATCAATATTCTTCTGTGCAGAATGCAGTAACATTGCAGCATATACATATTCCATTTTTCTCACCTATTTTTTTCAGCCGAAAAGGTCACCGAGTCCATCGAACTCAGGTTCCTCTTCTTCCTCCTCTTCCTCTTCCGCGGGTTTTTCGTCCGCCGAATCCGCCGCATCGGAGGTTGCGGCAGAAGCGCTGGATGTGGCGGCAGCAGCACCGAGTGCTGCTGACAACCCTTCATCCAGAGCTGAGGAATCTAGTTGGCCCGCGAGGGCCAAGGCGCGCGCGTTGGCGCGCGAGATGAACAGTGGCATCGTGACATCGTTGCTGATGCCAGCTTCCATGGCGACGGAAAGAGCCTCGCCGCTCGCCTTGCCAAGCAGGGTCGGCATGGTCTGCGCGGAGAACCAGCGAACGTTGCAGGCGAGGTTGAAGGCGGTTGAAGTCGCGGTGATGACGTCCCTGCGGAAGCCATCGACATCGAGGTTGAGCGCGTCAGCCTCGAAGAGGTAGCCGTCATCGATGGCGCCGGTCAGAATGATGCCTATCTCGATCGGGTGGATTCCGAGCTTGGCGAGCATGATGCCCATGTCGCCTGAAATCGCCTCGCCCTTCTCAACGACGGTCGAGGTCCTCTGAATGGCGACCTTGCCCTTGTCGATCTTGGCGGGGATTCCGACAGCGTTGAATTCACCGACGATCGGGCCCGGTCCGAACTCGGTCGGGCCCTTCTCGATGACGATGTCGATTGGTGAGATCTCGCCTTCTTTGGCGGCTCGGCCTTGGCGAGTCTTCTCTAATTCGCTGAAGAGTTGGAAGGCGTTCATCGTCTCGCTGTGGACGAAAGCGGGTTGGGAAGCGCCCTCAAAGAGCGTGTCCAATTCCTGCGAGGGGCGGCCGGCTTGTTCCCAAGCGAGCCGCATTAGGGTCTTCTTGGCCATCGTGATGCTCATCTTGCTGCGCAGCGAATTGCGCATCGCGAGCATGTTCTTGGCTGGAACTCCGCCGACGTCGACGATTCCGAGGACACCGTCGGCGGTGATGACTGCAGCCAACTCGCCGACGCGATCCTTCTTCCAGGGTGCGATCTTCGCTCCGGTCATTCAATCACCACGACCTTGATTGCAGGACCCATCGAGGTCTTGACGTAGCAGGAACGGATGTTGCCCGCGCCGCGCTCGAGTTTTCCAGTGACGCGCCTCCAGATGGCGAAGGCGTTGTCGGTCAACTCGTCGAGACTCTGCTCGCGCGAGCCAACAGGGGAGTGGAAGGTCATGCGGTCGCGGCTGCGAACCACGGCCGTGTCCTTGAGTGTGGCAGCGATCATCGCTGGGTCGAGAGCAGGTGGGACCGGGCGTGGCATCTTGCCGCGCGGACCGAGGACGACTCCGAGGAAGCGACCGACGGTTCCCATGTGAGGGATCTCGGCGAGGAAGAAATCGATGCTGTTTGCGAGTTTACGAGCCCGTTGACGGTTGCCACCGAGGTCCTCGATGGTGCTCGGGTCGATGATGTCGATTCCAGCAGCACGAGCCTTGGTAGCCATCTCGCCGGAGGCGAACATGGCGATCTTCACTGGCTTGCCACGGCCATTGGGGAGACGAATCTCCTCCTGGATGCGGTTTGCCGGATTCTTCAGGTCGATGTCCTTGAGATTGAATGAAATCTCAACGGACTCAGTGAACTTGCGCTCAGGAGCGCTGTTCAAGGCTTCTTCAATCGCTGTTTGGATGTTGTTCTTCATTTTCCCTCACCTCTGCGGTCAACGAGGTTTCCCTCTCCCGCGGTTCGTGATGATCATTCGAAATGCTCGTCGAATCTCCCTTCTGCCATCGCCGCGAGGGCGTCCTTCGGGGACAGGCCCTCGACATTCACGCGCATCGAGACACATGTTCCCATGATCTCGCGGCTGCGCGCGTAGAGTGTTGCACCGGTCAAGCGGTCCTTCTGCTTGTCAGCAATCTGCTTGACCTGATCCATGCTGAGGTTCTCGGAAGCACTTTCCCAGTCGCCGTTGCACTTCTTCGCTCCAAGGGTCTGGATGATGATGTGAGGTGTCTCGTTTCTCGCTGACATTCTCAATACCTCCCCTATGAAGCGACTCGGCGACCTGCTCTCCCTATTTGAGCGTGCTGACAGTCCCTCCGATTGCTATTTTCGCGCTCACTCGACGCGCTGTGTGACACGGACTTGGTCAGCCCTTACAGTGAGAGCGACAGGTACTGCTGCCTCGAAGAGTTCGACCGTGACCTCTTCCTTTGATTCTGTTACGCGGATGACGCGAGCCGACTGGCCCTTGAACGCGCCACCGCTGATCTCGATGATGCAGCCCTCCTCGATGCCAGCGGTCGCAGCCTTTGGCTCGAGATAAGCGAGTGTGTTTTCGAGAGGTGATACTCCGGGGAGGACCTTTCGACAATTCTTCAGGCGGGTGGTGGTCATTCCGACCATTCCGATGAGTTTCTCGACGTGGTGCTGAGCCGAGGCTTCGACGAAGATGTAACCGCGCACGTGAGCCGGATGCAGAACTCCGAAGACCTCGTCCTGGATGTCCTTCAGCGAGCCGGTCCCTGAAAGTCGCGCGCGAATCTCCTTCGAGACATTCTGCTCTTGGCCGATGCTGGTCTTGAGGATGTAGAGGTAGGAAGCCACGTCGCCGTACATGTCACCGAGTTTCGGAATCGAATAGCGAGAAGCGCCAGTGCCTTCCGAGTGGTCCGACTTCACCGTCTCGATGTAGGCGGGGTCGACCCACTCGTGAGCCTTGTAGATGGTTCGGGGACTGACTTCACTCGATTCGGAAATGAATAGAATCGGAGTGACATCGTTCAGGCGGTTGCCGAAAGCGAGTCCACGAGCAGCGCCTGAACGGACGTGCTGAAGATCCTCGGTTGGAATGCCGGTGCACTCGGTGATGCGAACCGCGACCGCGTCGACATCATCAGGGTCGCCAATGCCGTAGACGCCATCCCAGGAGCCCGGGAAATCAGCGACCTCGTCGGCTCTCTGCATGATTAGGACTCGCTCGCCACAGCGAACGTAAGCGACGTATGCGTCAGACATCATTTCACCTCAGGTCTTGGTCAGCCAGTCGAAGAAGGAGGGCAGTATGTTATCCATCAGAACCAGCATTGCGAAGCCGATCAGACCGAGGATGAACATCCCGATGCCGCAGACGATTATGGTCTGGCGGAATTCCTGCTTGGACGGCTTGCGAGCCATCTTGAGGATACGTGCCATGGAACCGGTGCGAACGCGTCGAACGCGCTCTTCGATCTCGTCCTGCCAACCTTGCACGGTCTGCTCGACCGGGCCGACATCAGAGTTCTCGATAGCCATGACTCTCCCTCAAAGCGACTCGGCGACCGGCGGACTCCATTTAAGCACGCCGACCGAACCCTAGGGGTTCGTCTCCGTGGATGTTCAGAGCTTGAATCGAATCGGTTAATTGCCGTTCATCGAGAAATCAATTGACGAATTCGACGGTGCGGCTGCGCAGGTTGCGCATCTGTGTGTGCAGCTTAGCACCGTGAATCTGGTCGGACTTGACGCCTGTTAAGACGAGCAGCACGCGGATTTCATCGCCCATCGATGGGTCGGTGGTAGCGCCCCAGATGATGCGAGCGTAGGGGTTGATTCTGTCGCGGATGAGTTGGGCACAATGCTCGGCATCGCCCAGAGTCATTGTAGGCCCGCCGACGACATTGATGAGAGCGCCGCGAGCATCGGAGATGTCGATGTCCAGAAGAGGTGAGTCGAGGGCCTCATTGGTCGCGGCCTCAGCACAATTCTCGCCACGAGACTCGCCAAGCCCGATCATCGCCACGCCGCCGCCATTCTCCATGACCGAGCGCAGGTCCTGGAAGTCGAGGTTGACGACGCCTTCCTTGGCGATCATCTCAGAGACGCCTGAGATCGAGCGCAGGAGCAATTCGTCAGCCACGCGGAAGGCGGCATCGAGCGGCAGATCACGAACACCCTCGATCTCGAGAAGCCGCTCGTTCGGCAGCACGATGACAGTATCACAGACCTCGCGCAGCCGCTCCAGACCCCACTCCGCATTCTGTCGACGTAGAGCGCCCTCAGAAAGGAAGGGATAGGTCACGACAGCGATGGTCAGAGCATTCGCAGCCCGAGCCAATCGCGCAATGACGTGAGCAGAACCGGTGCCTGTGCCGCCGCCGAGTCCCGCGGTGATGAAGGCCAAGTCGCATTCTTCAGCTTCTTTCTTGAGAGCTTTCTCGGATTCAAATGCAGCCTGCTCTCCCTTCTCGGGGTCTCCTCCAGCGCCCATTCCCCGAGCGCTTCGACCAATCAACATCTTGCTGTCGACACTCACCCTCAGAAGATGCTGAGCGTCGGTGTTGATGGCGATGCCCTTGACGTACTCGCCATCGAACAGCCCCTCCAATTCCAGACGGGCCACGGTGTTCGAGCCGCAGCCACCACAACCGAAGACACGGATGCGGGGTTGCAGGGATTTCAGCAGCGTTTTGAGTTCAGGATCAGTCTCAGTCACGATCGGCGCAGACGGTGATTCTTCCCCCTCCCGAAGTTCCAGAACTCGATCGATAAGATGCTTCATTGCTCTCGCTGCGGCTCGGGCTAAGGATAATCATTCCCCTCCTCTTCGACCGCGACATACAGGTTTTCCAAAGGAAAACGGTCTGCCGCTGGGTCGATGAGTTCGATTCATGGACTGAGTGATAATGTGGGATGACCCAGCACTGCTGCTGGTTACGGCAGTTTCCACGGTTTGTTGGGGAGAAATTCGGTCGGCTGTGGGGGCGAGTTTTGCCGCCCGTTTTCGGCGGTTTTGTTTCAATCGGCGAGAAGCCGCTTACGGGTCTCAGCGAATCTGACCAAGAAAGTGTAGATTCCACCCCAGAATGAGACCGCCAACGCCAGCGTCATGCCGTTGAGATCGGTATTCCCAAGAAGCGCACATTCTGCATATTGGTGAATGCCAGAAACATCGATTCCAGCACCGCCAGTGCCAGCCTGATAAGCAGCCCAGAGCAGTCCTGCCAAGGTGATGACCAAACGGTCGGCGCGGGAGAATCCGCCATACAGCCGACCCAAGCCGACCGACTGAGCTTGAGTCCCCATGTACGAGCCGAGTAAGGTCAGAAGAGCGGCGGCCCAACCAGCCATCGGGTCGATGACGAAAGCAGCATTGTAGCCGATGGCAATCAGCAGACCGACATCGACGATGCGGTCGATCGTATGATCCAGGAAATCACCATACGGTCCGTCAGTGCCTTGGTGACGAGCCAGAGCGCCGTCGAGCGCATCGAACACGCCAGCCAGCAAAACGAGGATGACAGCACCGATGATCATCATCGAGCCGGTGCTGTCCAAAGAGGCGATGGCAAGCAGGTAAAACGCTGCGAGAGAAATCACCAATGAAGCCCAGGTCAGAACACTCGGATCGAGGTCTCCTAGGCGTACGACGATGGGTTGAACGGCCTTGGTCCAGGTATCGCGCATTTTCTCGAACATCATTCATCCATCCTTGCAATCCAGTCCAGCACGGCCTCAGGGCCGGTCGGTTTGAAGCCATCTGCAACCCACGCTTGAATCGCTGCGACTACCGATTCCCCACTCGCATCGGTAGTGTCGAACTCCGCCCACGGCGCTTCACCTTCACGCTCGTTCCACGCACCGCCAAGCAATTCCCACTCGACATTCCCTTCAATTTTTGATGATGAATAACCACGCTCGCTCAGGCGTCCGCGGAGGATTTCTGGGGAGCAGCGGAGTACCACGACAGCGTCAGCGGGGAGGTGGTGCGAGAGGTGTCCATCGATTATCATCGGCGAGGCAGGAGCCGACTTCCATGATTCAGTTAGTGAGTCAAAAAGTGCATCGAGGTCGACCGGACGAGCATCGTCGACAGGGTCGACCTCGCCCAGTGCGCCGGCCGATTCAGCCAATTCTTCGAGGCTGATAATGCCGAAGCCAGCCTTTGCCAGCAGTGCCGCAACGGTGGTCTTGCCAGTGCCGGGAGTGCCGGTCAAAGACAGTCGGAAGGTGTTCTCCACGAGTCTTGGGCGAGTGGAGGAAGCCATGAACGCATCGAGAGGCAGGCGCAACATTGACCGCATCGCAGCACTCGCACAGACGCATGAGCACGAGTGCAAGCATCCTCAAAGCGATCGACCCGCGCACGACAAAACTCAATCTGCTGCTCATCGCAGTACCATTGACCTGGTATTTCGCCTACTGGGCAAACGACTCCACAGCCGCATTCTTCGCCTCGATGGTGGCGATAATGCCGCTCGCTTTCCTGATGGGACGCGCAACCGAGGAAATCGCCTTGCAAACCTCCGATTCCCTCGGCGGCCTCCTCAACGCCACTTTCGGCAACGCCGCCGAATTGATTATCGCTTTATTCGCAATAATCGCAGCATACGAAGGCATCACTTCCGGTACCGAAGCAGGACTCGAGACATCGAAGACGATGGTTCACTTGGTGCAGGCCAGTCTGATCGGCAGTATCCTCGGAAATCTGCTGTTGGTGATGGGGCTCGCCTTCGTCTGGGGCGGAATCCACTACGAAGAACAGTCATTCTCCCAAACCCAGGTCTCCGCAAACGGCTCGCTTCTCCTTCTCGCGGTCATGGTTCTGGTCGTTCCAACGGTGTTCCACTCTGCGGTTGGAGGGTCTGAAGGCGCTTCTGGAGTCGAGAACCTCAGCCATATCGCAGCTCTCGTTCTACTGGTTCTGTACGTTTTGTTCCTGCTGTTTCAATTCAAGACTCATTCGCATCTTTTCGCGACTGAGGGTGGGCATGATGAGGAGCCGACGACGAGCAAGAAAGATGCGATGATTCTGCTGGTTCTGGCGACGATATTCGTCTCCTGGATGGCCGAGATTCTCGTCGGTTCAGTCGAGGTTGCGGCAGCCGAAGTCGGACTGCCACATCTCTTCATCGGGGTGATTCTGCTGCCGCTTTTCGGTAATGCTGCTGAACATTTCACCGCCGTTTCTGTCGCTGCCAAGGACAAGATGGATCTCTCTTTCGCGATTTCGATGGGCTCCTCGACGCAGATCGCGGTGTTCGTCGCCCCGCTGATGGTGGTCATCGCTTGGGCGCTCGGCGTGCCTCTGACGTTCGAGTTCGGGGTGCTCGAGACCGTGGCTGTATTCATGGCGGTGATGATAGTCAATCTGATCGCTGCGGATGGCAAGTCGAATTGGTTGGAGGGTGCGATGCTGCTTGGCACTTACCTGGTTCTCGGTGCGGCTTTCCTCTTTCATCCCTGAGTCAAAGGGTAGCCTCTGAAAGGGCCCCCATAGTGCCGGGTAAAGGTTAATTGTCATAACTAGAGTGTGGGAAATTATGGATATTCCTATTGTTCCTAAAGTAGGTAAAAGGAAAGTAAAGGAAATATTACTCGGATCAAGTTTGATAATCGTCCTCTTGGCGACTGTTCTCTTCCCTTGGGCTGATACCTATCGCCAATTGGGTACCCATGACTGGGAAGAAGTCCCAGCAACAGTCAGTATTTCGCAGGTTAGGGAATATCAAAACTGCGACGGAGATGGTCCATGCACAACTAACTATTACCCGTACATCGCATACACATACGAAGTAGAAGGAATGAGCTATTCCAATGACGACATTGTATTAGAAGAAGATTGGACGGCAAGCGGCGGTTTTGGATTCAGTACATCACTTGTTGATGAATACCCCTATGGTTCAGAAATCACTGCTTATTACAATTCAGAAGATCCCAATCAAGCAGTTCTAATGAAAGGTTTTTCAGGAGCATCACCAGTAATTATTATGCTTCTTGGAATAATAGCTTTGGGATTTGCTGCGGTAGTAATTTTCCTAATAGTGTGGAAGATACTATTCCACATTCAACCGGCAGGAAATAGGAAAAAAGCAGAACAAAAATATGCTGATGATGAAGATGATGAAAGACATGAGAGAGAAATGTACTCAAAATTAAGAAAGGCAAGCAAGATTGAGACATTCGAAGGTGAAAGCAAGACACTGGCAGTTCAAATCGATGGTGAGGAAGGAGTAATCGAGGTTAGGACACTGAGTGACATATTTGAATCACCACTCCTTGACTTTAGGGATGTAGGCATACTGTATCTGGACGACTCCCATAAAATGGGACGAAACCTAGAGTTCCGGTATTCAAGTGTCGACGAAGACGAACTCGAGATTAGGGAATTCGCAGGCGAGGAATTGATTCGCGAACAATTAATCAACATGGATATGAATCCCATGGAAGCGATAGATTTCATCTCTGATGCCCTAAAATCGGCAACACCTGACACTGACGAGTGGTGGAATTAATCATCCCTTCAAAATCGAATCCTTCTGACTCAGAGGGTACCTCTGAATTTGTTTAACCAAACAACATATCAATCAATGTGATGGGGAGGAGAATGAGAACGTCGAAAGTAATGAAGATAGTAATGAAGATAATACCGCACTTCTTGTTAAAACTAAGTTCTGACCAGTTTACCCCCCGTACATGTGCATCTGCTAATCTGTCCAATATATGCATGACTTCCTCACTCTCCTACAATTGATGAAGCTTTCTTCGGATTCAAACAGCGCCGCAGTGCAACGACACAGTCCCTAAGGACCTATTGAGCACTTAATTAAATTGGACCTGTACGCCTTGGTGTGATAATCGTACACCCTCGCTATGCCCTAGTTGCCACCTTCGCCCTTGTTTTACTTCTGATGACACCTATCTCGTTGGCGGACGATGGCGATGAGAGTGAGGGTGACGACGGGTTTGAGGATATGGGGGAGGGCCTAGGCACCGTCTCCGCATGGCTACTAGGCCTCACTCTGGCTTATTTTGGATGGAAGCGCGCACTGCCCGGTATTCGCAAGCATCTGAAGACGACTGAGCAGAAAGACAAACTCAAGCAACTCAATACTTGGAACAAGAAAGTGCTTCCAATTCACACGCTCTTGGGCATTACGGCCTTGATCACAGGCGCCGCCCACGGCCTGATGATGGATGAGGGTGGTTTCCTACTCTGGACAGCCATCGCCCTGATGGGGCTACTATCGGTGTCTGGGGGGCTCATGAGATGGAAGTGGCCACCCCGTGAGGTCAAGAAGGGCGCACGACTCCTCCATATGCAGAGACTAATGTCTGCAGTGGTAGTGGTCCTGCTACTGGTCGGCCACGAAATGGTCTGAACCCATTGGAACTTTCTCTACCCATTGAATCCCCAATCAACCACCTGTGGCCTATTGGGTACTCCTTTGTTATGCCCTTAATCGAAGGGACCCATTGAGTCAGGCTGGATCATCGTGGTTCTAATCGGTGTATGCGCTTTCACCGTGTAGAGTCACGTCCAGTGCAGCCTCAGCCTCATCGGTCACTCTCACCGGTGTGATCATGTCAATCATCATCAGCATCCCGTAGGTGAACGCGAAGGCCCAGACGCAGGCCAGAGCCAATCCGGCCAACTGCACCAAGAAGAAGTCCGAACTTCCTGACATGAGACCGTCCGCCCCTGCAGGGTTGATCTCAGTGGAGGCCAGAACACCCAGCATGATGATTCCCAGAGCACCACCTACGCCGTGAACACCCCAGACGTCGAGAGCATCGTCCAATCCCTTCTTCTTTCGGAATACCACGGCGAAGTAACACACCGCTCCAGCAGCCACTCCGATGAGCATCGCACTCTGAGGGCTGACAAAACCTGCGGCGGGAGTTATGGTGGCCAGTCCAGCAATCATGCCGATGAGCATCTCCACAAACGAGGGTTTTCCGTCATAGAGCCAGGCCAGAAGCAGCCAGGTTATGGCTGCGAATGCAGCCGCTATCTGAGTGTTGATGAAGGCGACCGCTGTGACTTCGTCAACAGCCAGCTCGCTACCGGCATTGAAACCGAACCAGCCGAACCAGAGGAGCGCAGCACCTATGGCGACAAAGGGAACATTGTGGGCGCCAGCATCCTCGACCCGCCTTTTCCCCACATAAATGACGCTGGCCAAGGCCGCCATGCCCGCCAGAGCGTGCACCACGATGCCGCCGGCGAAATCGAGCACTCCCCAATCAGCCAACATGCCTCCACCCCAGATCATGTGGACGAAGGGGTAGTAGACGAGAATTTGCCAAGCCACCAGGAAGATTAGGTAGGCCTTGAAGGTGATTCGGTTGGCAAAGGCCCCGGTGATCAGGGCCGGCGTGATGATGGCGAACATCATCTGGTAGGCGACGAATAACAATAGCGGAATGGTGCCGTCGACACCACCGAAAAGATCGGTCGGTTCGATGCCTCTCAGGAAAGCCATATCCAGATTTCCGATTATTCCCCCTACATCGCCGCTGAAACATAATGAATACCCCACTGCGACCCAGAGTATCGTCGAGACACCCATGGATACGTAGGACTGCATCATGATTGCGAGGACGTTCTTCCTGCTCACAAGGCCGCCATAGAAGAAGGCCAATCCGGGTGTCATTATCATTACCAAAGCGGTGGCTACGAGCATGAAGCTAGTATCGCCAGTGTCTAAAGGCATGATTCGTGCATTGATAATCTACACTTAGTCATTGGGACTGATGTAGCGGCAGGGAATGAGTCGCCCCTCAGTCAATCGATATTAATGAGTCAATGGGGTTTCAATGGCTTCGAATCCACGAGGATTTACTCTGCACATATGCCAACTAAACTCCATAGGAATATCCATTGTTAGTTGCTGACTTCAGCGAATAATGGAGCTCCTCCTTCTCGCTTGCCTCGGGGCATTCTTCGCTGCGGCTCTAACCGTGCCAGCAGGTTTCGGCCTCTCGACCATGCTGACTCCGATCGTCCTCCTCCTAATGGCCCCTCACGAAGCGGTGGCTGTCGTTGCAGTGGTGCACGGTGCACACAATGCGGGGAAATATCTGGCGTTGCGTGAGAGCGTCGATGTCTCCGCCTTCAAACACTACGGCATCTGGTTGGTCATCGGTGCCATCGTCGGCGCCTTATTGCAAAATCAGGTACCGCAGGACCCACTTCTTGCCATAATCGGCCTCTTCCTCGTTCTCCTACCACTCTTGTCTCTAAGCGAATCGTGGACAGGGCATAGGATTCCAGAGGTCAACGATCGAGTTGGGGGCTTCGCGTCCGGATTCATGGGGGGCCTCTCTGGGCATCAGGGTGCCCTGCGGGCAATGTTCCTAACCCGACGATTAACGGACAAGATGGCCTACGCTGCAACAGCGAGCGTGCTCGCGCTGTGCGTGGACGCCTCGCGGATTCCAGTCTACCTCATTTTCCGTTTCGACGAAACCGTAGCACATGCACAACTCACGGCATTCCTCGTAGTTGCCGCCTTGCTTGGCGTTCGGGTGGGGAAGCGATGGTTGGAGTCCATGAAATCGGAATGGATACACAACTTCGTGACCGTTGGAATCGTTGCCAGTGGGGTCTTCTATCTCTATGAGGCACTTACGTGACAGTAGAATGGGACGAGGGTTTGGACCCACGAGGATGCTGTAGAATCACTCGCAGAAGACCCTGACAGTGTCACCGTCACTACTGACGATGTTCACATCGAATTCCTTGACAGCTTCCAGCAACTCCTCCGTAGGGACTTCGTCTATGAATCGGTCTAGATCGAAGCCCTCGTCCTCCATGGCTTTCCTAACGCTTCTAGGGATGAAGTGGTGGAATTTCATGGACAAATTGATGAGGATTAGTGGGATGCGAATATTCACCTCGTCCCCGTCGTTGCTCTGCACCATTATGTAGAGGAATCGTGGATTCTTGGTGGTGGTTTTCAGTTTGTCATTGGCCATGTATTCTGGTTGAAGGCCGTGCCTAATAAGCCTGTCATTTCAATGGGTTCGAACTCACGAGGGTCCAAGCCGAATCAGAGAATACCCTCTGATTCAGAGGCCCGCATAGTAGTCGATGACAGCCTCATCGAGGGCAAGCCCTGCTGCTCGCTCATCGACGGTCAGCGTCGTACCATCGCGTCGCAGCGCCTCGCCCTCGACGAAGACATCCATCACGCGCCCGCCGGAGTAGAGAACATTCGCCAACAAGCGTCGCCCATCTCTCCCAACCGGCTTCATCCGAATATCATCCAGATCCCAAGTCACCCAATCCTGTGAGCCCTTGGTAGCCAATTGCCAAGTCGCAATCGGATCCAATACTCGTGCATCCCAGTGATCGTGTTTCTGAATCAAGCTTGCATTCTTCGCTTCGGCTCGCATATCCAGAGAGTTGTTGCTCGCCGAACCATCAGTTCCCAGCCGCACATCGACTCCAGCATCCTTCATCGCTGGATAGGACATGGTTCCCCCGCAGCCGAGTTTCTGGTTTGAGGTCGGGCAGTGAACGGCGTGAACGTCGTGGCCAGCGAGTATTCTCATCTCCTTCTTGGTGACCCAGCCGCAGTGTGCACAGACCGTGCCCCCATCATCTGCGCTTTGGAAGTAGCCTATGGAGTCGAGATATTCGACAGGATACATCCCCGTTGCCGCGTGACAATCCGCAACCTCCTTGCGCGTCTCGGAAGTGTGGATATGAAGAATCGCCCCGGTTTTTTTTGCCAATTCTGAACCCTTGAGCAGAATCTCCTCGTCGCACACGTAAACCGAATGCGTTCCCACTCCGTACTCTATGCGCTCGGGCCGGGGTGATGGGGCCCGGATCAGGCTCTCCATGTGGCGCAGTGCGTCTCCTGAGCCGGGTGCGAAATTTGGTGTGAGTCCGTCTGTTATCGGGCCGCAGAGGATTGCTCGAAGGCCCGTTTCTGCCAGAGTTCTCGCTATCGTTCCGGTGTGGAAATACATGTCGCAGGCGAATGTCGTTCCTGTCGCTATCATCTCTGCTGCTGCTGCGCGTGTGCCAATTTCGATGAGTTCGGGGGTCAGTCGGTTCTCGACTGGGAAAATTGCTGATTCCAGCCATTCCATCAGGGGCAAACCTTCACCCATGCCTCGGTTGAGGATCATCGCGAGGTGGGTGTGCCAGTTCTGGAAAGAGCGGGTGATCAGTCGGTCGTTGCCGTCGATGGTTTCGAGGACATCCTCGTCGCCGCTGCTTTCTGCCCAAGAACCGTCGGCGTTGAGGATGAAATCGCCGCGTTGGGTTGCTCCGTCGTGGTCGATCAGCCAGGCGTTGGTGATGCGGCGCGCGCCCATCTCACTCGCACTCGCCATGGCCGTCCGAGTTGCTCACTCGACAAGAACGAGTTGGTTTCCGTTTCGCTCGTTCGCGACCATGTATTCGATGAAGTAGCGCGCTCGGGCGCCTTGGTCTGGAGTGATTTCGCTGCGGTCGCTGTAACGGCTCATCAGATTCGTCCGCGAGGGGTTATGCTGCTCGATTGTGCAATTCGCGAACTCGCTCGGTTCCTGATCCGGCCGGTCGCTCTCATAGGCATTGGCGGTGCAACTGAGAATCTCCTCGCACCAGATGTAACAATCGTATGGAGTCGAGCAGATGAAGTCACCCGTACTGTAGCACTGCTCGGTTGGCGTGAGCCAGTCCTGTGTCCAGACGAATGCTCTCGCGAGGTCCGAATCCGAGTTCGGGTCGTCGTAGAACTGGTGAGTGTGGTAGAGTCCGAGGAAGTGGCCGAGTTCGTGGCTGGGAACCGGGCTTGTCGCGAATGTCGATGCCCGCACCGTGCTGATGTAGTATTCACGCGAATACCACGGATACATGCTGTAAGAACCCCATCCGATACTCTGCATGACGATGTTGACATTGGCTGGGTTGTAGCCTTCAGTGAAACCATCGCCGAGTTGTGAGACCGAGATCTGGTCGCCGAAATCACCGCCATCTTCGTTCGAATTGTTGATCGTGCCAGGCTTCTCACCCTCATCCTCCTCGTCGTCTTGGACGTCCGGGAAGGCTTCGTCGATCCAGATTATCTCGTCGAGGACGAAGTGGATTCCATATGGGTTGTAGATCGAGTTGATCAGTTCGATTCCGGTGTCGATCGATGTTTCGTTGATCAGCCAATCGATACCCTCGTTGTCTCGATACACGAAAATTGTCATCGCTAGGGTTTTGGAAAGTCCGGTTTCGCAGTCGAGTCCGGGGTATGGTGAATCTTCTGAGATTTCGAACCAGTATTCCTGCTCGTCGCAGGGCTCGTCGCTGCCGTTTGTTGAGCCGCCGAGGCAACCTGCGAGAATCGGTGCGGTGAGCAGCAAGACGAGCAGAATTGAGGTAGTTCTCACGGATGTGCGCTCCGCCACGGATAGGATGAACCTTCCGAGCAGATTGTGGTTTGCTCAATCAGTTGCTGCGGTTGGCCATGAACGGCATGAGCCTTGCTGCTAGAGCCGAGATGTTTCGGGTTTGGATCCAGACCTTGCCGTTGCCGCTGAAGTTCATGACGATTCCTTCTCCACCTAGCAGAGCCGAGCCGAGTCCGCCGACTTTGGTGAGTTTGTATCCGACACCGTCGCTGAATGCGACGACGTGACCGGTGTCGACGATGGCTGGTGTTGCTGGGGTGATCTCAATCTCCTTGATTGCACCGTATGCTGAGTAGAAGACTGTGCCTGCGCCCGCGGTCGTGCTCGCCTTGAGGAAGAACGCGCTCTCTCCCGAGAACAAGCCCTTCGCGCCCTGGAACTTGGTGTCGGTCTCGACGTTCGCTGTGGATGCGATGAATGCTCCACCCTGCATGAAGAGGTTCTCGCCCGGTGCGAGGTCGAATGAGCCTATGTCGCCCGGTGAGCCCGGTGCGATTGAGACCCAGCCGCCGTTTGGTCCGGCTGTGTAAGTGTTGAGAATGAAGGACTCGCCACCGAGTGCCATCTTCTTGAGGCCCTTGAAGAAGCCGCCGGACATTCCGGACTTCATGTCGACGTCCGGTGACTGTGCCACCATGGCGCCAGGCTCCACCTTCATCTGCTCGTTCGGATCGAGGTGGGCGGTCATCAGTGTGAATGCGGGTTGGAATTCGAACTCGGTCTTCATCGACTCGGGGTGAGGGGTTCCCTTTTTCAATCCGATGCCGTGAAAAGTAGGCGAATTCACTGGCAGACGGCGGAAAAACTGCTGATTTTTTCGCCGTCTGAATTCATCATTCGGGCTTCTACAAGATCACCGGCTTTCATTGGGCCAACGCCCTTGGGGGTGCCCGTCCAGATTAGGTCTCCAGGTGTCAGGTCGTACCACTTGTGCAGATGTTCGAGGAGTTGGCTGACGCTGTGAATCATCAATTCGGTCGAGTCGTCCTGGCGAATCTCGCCGTTGACTGAGAGACTCAACCTCATTGGAGAATCATCCCACTGCGCCCAAGTTCCAAGCACTCCACTGCCCTTGAAAGCCTTGCCTTCGGTCCACGGCCAACCCTTGCCCTTGGCGAGTGTTTGTCGAGTTCGATTCGTCGTGTCACAGCCGACGCACATCGCTGCTGGTTTGAGGTCGGCGCCGAGTCTGACGACGAGTTCGACCTCGTGGTCGATGTGCTCATCCGGGCGCAGCATTTCGATGATGTTGGTTCCGTCCGCTGCGGCCTCCACATGCGCGCTCGCGGGTTTGAGGAAGAATCGTGGGTATTCTGAGATGTCTCCACCAATCTCCTTCGCATGCCCGAGGTAATTTCGAAAGCAGCACCAACCCAAGCCCATGGCTCGCCCTCACCTGCTTCCGGTTTGATTACATCGGCTTCGCCAAACTTCTACCACCTTGGATGGATCGACTTCTCCAAATTCCCACCACCCTGATAGAACCTGCTTCACCTACACCCGCTCTACTCCGAGGATTGAAGGGGATGCGCCGCTCGACGGCTAACGATGGCCGACGACCCCTACCTTGTCTTGGGCGTTGGACAGGACGCGACGGAGGCCGAAATCAAACGCGCCTACCGCAAGTTGGCGCGTCAGCATCACCCCGACCGGAATCCCAACGATGCGGCGGCCGAGGAGCGCTTCAAGGCGATACAGGCCGCCCACGCTTCAATCGGCACGGCTGCGGCGCGCAAGGAGTATGACCAGCAGCGCCGCATGGAGGAGATGTTCTCGCGCGGCGGCAACCCATTCGGGGCTGGCTCCGGCGGTTTCGGTGGTGGCGGCGGCGGCGGTGGCCGCTTCGGCAGCTCGGGTGGTTTCGACTTCTCAGATATCTTGAACCAATTCATGGGCGGTGCCCGCGGCTCAGACATCCGCTTCGAGACCGGTTCGGGCGCACGTGCAGGACGCCAACAATCTCGGCCACGTCCGCAACAACAAGCTCCCGCGCGCGGGCCCGATATCGAAGCAGGGCTCGACATCAACCTCACTCAAGCCCTGCGCGGAACAAAACTCGAGTTCGGACATCGACGCCTTCGCCTCTGCTCTAAATGCAAAGGTGTATCCTTCAATTCCCGTCAAACCTGCGCAGTCTGCAATAGCAGAGGCGTCGAAACTCGCTCTTCAACAATCACCGTTACCGTCCCAGCCGGAGCCCAGCACGGCCAACAATTGCGCCTGAAGAAAATGGGCCACGAACACCCACAAGGCGAGGCCGGCGACCTCCTCATCACCCTGCGACTCGACGCCGAGGAAGGCCGTCGCTGGGAGGACGGCCGTCTCATCCAGGAGGTCGCCGTACCCTACACCACCCTGATGCTGGGAGGTTCGATCCGAATCCGCACACCAGCCGGCAAACGCGTGCAGATCGAGGTCGCAGACGGCACTCGCATCGGTGACGTCCGGCGACTCGCAGGCCACGGCCACGACGGCGGACCTCTGGACATAGAATTCGTTCTGGCAGAGCCCGAGAAAGTCAGCAAGAAGCAGATTGAAACCCTCAAGAAAATGCGTGATGCAGGACTCTGATTCAACGGATTAGTGTAAAAAGGAAAGCGCCGGAGCCCGACAACATGTACGAGGTTCGCGACTTCGCTCGGGTGGCGGATTTTCTGCTGCCGAGGAAGAATCAGGTGCACGCGGTGATTCTCGTTATGAGCCTCGTGATGGTCCCCGGATTGATCGCCAGTCTGACTCCTATCGACATCGAATCCTACGATATGGAATCGTCGGAATTGACCGCTTTCAAAGTACTCAACGAAGACTTCGCAGCGTCCGAGGAAGCCTATGGCGTCATGATTTCGATACGTGACCCAATACACGTTCAAAATGGCCCTATTGCGCCCCACATCGACGAAAATGGTGATGTGCTCCACGGCGAGCTTCCTTCGGCCAGGGAACGGGTCGGATACTCTGGTGAATCTGCTGGATTAGTCGGTGAGGGGATTCCTCTGGGCGGGATTCTGAACCTCACCGTGCTTCGTGAAATCGAAATGAAGATTGCTCGTGTGACCGCAGACCCTCTGGCCGAATTCATGCGGCCACTGGTCAGCGAATTGTCGGGTCAGAATGTTGCTGGTGCACTGGCTCTGCCTGACAATTTCCGCAGTTTCATGGCTGGCGAATCGATGCTCACGCGCGGGACGGTGAATCTTTTCGGACAGCCCGTTCCCGCGCGAACGAATTGGGATGATTGTGGTGTTCTAGAATGCCTCGAATTCGACGATGTGAACATCACTCAGGCGCACATCGACCTTGCTGCACATCGGATGATGCTGCATTCGGATGGGGCGATGTTGCGCTGGCTCTCGACCGACCGCGGCTTCACCTACGATGAGTCGAGCCCCGTGATCGGTCCGATTGGCGGGAAGATGAGCGAGGATGGGACTTTCGCCGCCGATATCGAGTGGGGTCCTGGTCGCTGGTCGGCTTCGACGACTTGGATTCTCTTCCAGTTGAGTCGCGATGCGATGGAGGAGAGTGGATTCACACACTCTTGGGCAGAAGCGGCTGCCGAGCCGGATGGATATACTTACTTCGGCTCGAAATTGCGGACGACTGCTCCTATCAACACGGCTGAGGAATGTCGGGCTGCGGTAGATGCTGGAGAGAAGCCGTGTAGCGCCGAATGGGCGATCATCGCCCTTGAAACGAACCTTCGCACGACCGACGAACTCACCCTGACGATGGTCATTGGGGAGGGCATCAATGTCGAGGTGAACCGCGAATTGCAGGAATCTGTGATTCTGATGGCCGGAATGGCTGTAGCGATCCTCGTCTTGCTCTGGGTCAGTCTGCGGCGATTCTCGGATGTTGCGATCGTCGCCGCGACGCTCGGTTTCAGCCTCCTGTGGATGCAGGGCTCGATCGGCTGGGGAATAATTCTTGGAAACGAATTTGGATTCAAGATAATCAGTCGAAGCCAATTCTCGAACCTTCTGCCGATTCTCGTTCTGGCGCTTGGCATCGACGATAGTCTGCACGCTCTCCACCGCTACAAAGAGGAGCGGCGCAGTGGCAAAGCGCCCCAAGACGCCGCTCATTCATCGATTTCCCGTGTGGGTCGTGCAATAATGCTGACTTCCTTCACCACGATGGCCGCTTTCGCTGCCAATCTGACTTCAGATATCGCTGCACTACGCTCCTTCGGCATCGAAGCGGCACTCGGTGTCGGTGCGGCATTCATCCTCACTGGATTGTGGGCGCCGATCATCAGGATGGACTGGGATTTATTCTTGGAGAAGCGCGGCAAATTACCCGAAGAAACGACTGGTAAAGTCCACATGATTCGCGAGGAATGGCTCACTGGCATCGCCGATAATTCCTCGAAACACGCAGCGCTGCTGCTCGCAGTGATAGTTGCCACGACCGCCCTCGCGGTGCCGGTGATGATGAGCCTCGAGGGCGATTTCAAAGTCGAGGATTTCATCGATGGCGAATCTGATTTCGCTCAGGGAGTCCTCCTGATAAACACCAGATTCAGCGATGAAGGCGAACCTGCTTCAGTCGTCATTGAGGGCGATATGCTCGATCCGCGCGTTTTCGCTGCGATCCAAGCGACGCGCGACAATATGGCCAATGCTTCGGCCAATGATCCTGGAAAATATACCACGACTCCGCTCGGTACGCCAGAAATGCACGCCATCGACGAACTGGTATGGTTCGCCGAAGCCAGCATGGTGGTCGATTCGACACCATTCGAGGCTGCGGGTTGGGGGGCGAGCGACCTTGATTGCGATACTGATTCGAATGGACTTCCTGAGGAGACAGACCGCGATTGTCTGCGCTTCATGTTCGGCTTCGTCTTCACCTATGGGATTCCTGCTGGGGGCATCATTCCGACGATTCCAGCGTCGATCGCAGGACTTTACATTCTACCGGAATGTGAGTTGGATCCACTTGCAGTCCACCTTTGTGACGACGGAGCCGAGCCAGAATATCTGCGCATGACGATGGCATGGGGAATTTCCAATGCGGAGCAATTCAGTCTTGTCGAATTGGCTTTGGCCGAGTTGAAGATGGACATGCAGCCCTTCCAGGATCTGGCCGCTCAGGACATCTCGGTTAGGGCCGGAATCGGTGTTGCGAGTGAAGAATTTCCTGTGACTTGGGCTATTCCGACAGGAGATCCCGTGATTCGATATGTAGCCGCTTCGAGCATGCAGAATCAGTTGCAATCCTCGCTGTTTCTTGGGGTGCTTTTCTGCTTGATCACGCTGTGGTGGGGCTTCCGCAGAATTGATTCTGGATTCACCGATTATTCGACGAAAGACCTCCTCCTCTCCTCGCCTGTCATCATCGCACTCACCGCCTACGTCTACTTCACTGTCGGTAGCGGATTCGCCGCACTGCTCGGTGTTTGGCTGGTTGTGGGCGCCGGGCTCTGGGGAGCTCGGTCGCTGTCGACGGCGATGTTCACGACGATTCCAATCGTCGTCGTCATCATCTGGTTGTACGCGATAATCGCGTTGGCTGGATACGGATTGAACATGGTCACCGTTGCTATCGCGGCGATGGCTCTGGGTGTTGGGATCGATTACGTGATTCATGTTGTCGAGCGCTACCGTGAGGAGCGCTCGGAAGGTGCGAATGTCGATGCGAGCATTCGCGCCATCGGTGGTGCGGCCGGTTTGGCGTTGTTCGGCTCGGCGGTCTCGGATGTCACAGGATTCCTCATCATCGCGCAGTCGCCGATGGGATTCTTCGCGAGTTTCGGCCTGTTCTGCGCTGTGATGATCGGATTGTCACTCTTCGCGAGTTTGGTCACGACACCAGCGATGCTGGGCTCGCTGGCGCGACGCCGCAAGACGCAGACTCAGCAGGTTGAAGCCCAGTAAGCCTAGCGGTTAACATGAGCGAATCGGACGAGTTGACCGATCTCGAGCGCGCCGACGAGAACTGCGTTCTGCGCTTCGCTGACGGCACAGCATTCACTCTCGGTTACATCGAGCTGCGCCTCGTCTGTCCCTGCGCGAAGTGCAGGCCGAGGCAGGAGAACGAGCAGAGAATGATCGAATTCCGCGAGGAGGTCATGCGCTTGAGGATGGCCAAGCCGAAGGCCGAAATGGTCGGCCGTTATGGCCTCAGATTCGAATGGCCAACCGGATGTTCGAGCGGACTGTATTCCTTCCCGTTGCTGCGCCAGGTCTGCGAGATCGATGGGTCAGTGTTGGGTGAGTGAGCCGATTTTCACGTTCACTTTCAGTGCATACCCTCATTGATAATTCTTCAAGAACTCTGAACAATCGTTGACCCCTCCCCTCACCAGCCGTTGTTTTCCGCTTTCAATCACGCAGAATAATCACCTGTCCAGGCCCATTAAGACACCTCTTTCGGGACCCGAAGCGCTCAAAGGTGACCCACCACTGGCCCAAGCATCGCAGCGTGGGATTCCCTCCCCCGCAGCGGTGGGTGATTCAATGACCCAGAACGACACGGATGGACAGGCAACCGCGCCAGACGCGGAGGATGAGTGGCAACTCTACGCCACCGCTGGATATGCTGCTGCCGAGAATCCGTGGGACGACCTCGTCGCCTTGAATGAGAAGCCGGAAGAGGCTGAAGAGTGGTTCGACGGCGACGATTTCGAAGTTGATGGTGCTACCATCGACTGGGATTCTCCTCCCTGCCCTGCTCCGCTGGGCATCGCTCACATGATTCGCATCGGTGCTTGCGACACATGCTTGCATCGCGTCGGTGGTCGCCGCACCGATGAGGTCGGCGCGGCTGGCGGCGCTCTGCTTCGCGCCTCCGCCTTCGCTCGTGACAAGGAACTCGAATCCTTCACCCCCCCCGACCTCTGTCCGCTCTGCGAGGACCTGTTTTCTGATGTTGACAACATCGTCGAGCGCATCGTCGAGCAGACTGGTGAGCTCGACCATGGCAGCCTGCAGATCGGCATTCACGTGCCCAAGGATCTGCTGGCTGAAGAAGATCGCATCCGCACCCGCCATGGCGCGGGCGGCTCGCGCCCGTTCAAGGCTGCCTTCACTTCCGCCATCAAAGCCGGTGTCGCGGAACGAATGGATGGCGTCTCATTCGTCAAGGAACGCCCCGACCTGATGATCCTCATCGACTGTCTCACACTACGCGTCAACGTCGACATCCGCCCTGTCTTCATCTACGGTCGCTACCGCAAACTCGGTCGCGGCATCCCCCAGACCCGCTGGCCCTGCCGCGCCTGCCGCGGCCGCGCCACCGGCTGCGAGGCCTGCGAGGAAACAGGCTTGCAGTACCCAGATTCTGTGCAAGACCTCATCGGCAAGACATTCCGCGATGCACTATCCGCCGACGACACATCGTTCCATGGCATGGGTCGCGAGGACATCGACGTCCGCTGCCTCGGCAGGGGCCGCCCATTCGTCCTCGAAATCAAGCGCCCGCGCATCCGTCGCACGGACCTCGAGAAGATTATGCATGCGGTCAACACCAGCGCTGCCGACAAAATCGAAATCAGCGACCTGCGATGGACCAACCGAAGCGAGGTCAGCAGAATCAAGGAGACGCGAGCCGAGAAGTCCTACACCATCCGCTTCACACTCGAGAATCCACCCGACGAAAAGCAGATTATCGCCGCAATCAACAGCCTCTCTGGAGTCACTCTCGAACAACAGACACCGAAGCGAGTCTCACACCGTCGAGCCGACAAGAAGCGTCGCCGGAAGGTCGTCTCGATAGACAGAATCGAAATCTTCGATAAAGAAATTCAATTCTCAGTTCGCTGCGAAGCCGGCACTTACGTCAAGGAACTGGTCCACTCCGACGAGGGCCGCACGGTTCCGTCAATAGCCAGCGTGCTCGAGCAGGATTGTCAGGTTCTGTGGCTCGATGTTGAGGATATCCACGCCGACTGAGTCCGAACCGATTGAGATGGCCTTAAGAATACGAGGCAGGTCGCCGGCTCGCACGACCTAAGGTCGAGGGGTGAAATCATGCGCCGAAGTCACGGAACTCGTCAAGGAACACGCAGTATTCTGCGCCGCTCGAAGACACAACGCAGTCGCATCAATATCGCTCGCGTGATGCACCAGTACGAGATTGGCGACCGCGTCGCAGTCGTCCTCGATGGCGCCCAACAGAAGGGTATGCCTCACCGCCGCTTCCAAGGTGCTACCGGCATCATTCAAGCGCAACAGGGACGTGCTTGGGTGATTGACCTGCACGACAAGAACATGGCCAAGACAGTCGTCGCCCGCGCTGAACACCTTCGCCCTCTGGAGTGATTATCATGTCCGATAAGGAATTCGTCGATTTTGCCACCGTGCGCGACCTGCTGCTGGATGCTCGTGAGCGCCGTGGCGAGCTCTCCTATGAACAGAAAGTCGCTCTCTTCCACGCGGAGTGGGCTGCAAGCGAGAAGCGCGGTGGAATCAAGACCGATTCCGCCATTTTCAAGCAACTAGTCAACTCCTTGGCTGAGAACGAGAAACTCTCTAAACACCCAGAAGTCTGCGCCAAGATCGCCGAACTCATGCCGATGAGGGTCGAGGATGTCCGGGTCATCATCGCTTCGAAGCGCATCGCCATGGACACGCCGGAGATTGAGGAAATCATCGACATAGTTCGCAAAATCATCCTCTGAAACGCCACTTCGAGCAACTTTTCAGGCGTTTCCGCCGATGAATCCCTTGAAGAATGGTAACCGCCCTCCAAGGGGTGAAGATGATGCAGCCGAATGGCGAGAACAATGGTGACGAAGAAGCCGAGGGGCCACTCGCAGACCAGACCCATCTGAGGGTTCTCGACATCCGTGAACGACGTCCTGTCGGTCACGAGATGCACGCCCTGACCGAGCCCGGTCTGCAGATAGTCAGGGCGCGGGTTCATTCTTCTTCCACCCACGAAATCGGTAATCATCTCGAGGTTTCCAGTGACGGAATAGGGCCGATTTCGATTGTTCGATTCCGCGATCTCACGAATCAGGCGAACAATTCCCTGCTCGATGCCGTCAAGGAATCGATTACCGAAAATCCCGACGAGCATCTCAGTTTCTTCAATCGGGCGCAGAATCTCTCACTGAAGATGCACGCTTTCCAACTGCTGCCCGGCGTTGGCAAGTCGACGGCTCAGAGTTGGGTGCAGATTCGTGGTGCCAACGGCTGGGTCGACTTGGACGAGGTGTCGAAGGGGTTGGGCGTCGATGTGATCACTCTGTTGGCTGAGAGATACGTCAAGGAATTGGAGAATCCAGCCGAAGTCCCGAGCCTCCTCGAACTTCTGGTTCGCTCGGAAAATTAGACTCGGGTGGTCCGATGGATGACCTCGATGTTCGATTGCTGGTCGATCTTCTAAGGGACCGGATCCGCCCTGACCGCACGCTCGGGCAGCACTTCCTGCTCGACGAAGCGGTCATCGCGCGAGCTGTGGAATTAGCAGGCGTGGGCTCTCCAATCACAGCCGCCAGCCATTGTCTGGAGATAGGTCCGGGTCCTGGCTCACTGACACTCGAACTCCTACGCACGGGCGCGAGGGTCACGGCGCTCGAGGTCGATGCGGAGGCAATCGCCCACCTCGGCCGCGTATTCGGTACCGCTGATGGCCGTCTGTCAGTCCAACAAATCGATGCACTGCAGGTCGATTGGCCCACAGACATCAGCCATATCGTATCCAACTTGCCATTCCAGATTTCGAGCCCGGTCCTCGATCGCATCCAGAAGCATCACGCGCGCAACCCACTCTCCGGAATCGTTCTGCTCGTGCAAGACGAGTTCGCAGAGCGAATGGTGATGAAGGGAGGTAACGCCAGCCGTGGCCCTCTCGGCCATTCGCTGTGGCTACAATTCGACATCGAACTCGACCTCAGAGTTTCTCCGAGCTCCTTCAGCCCTGCACCCAGAGTCACCTCTCGACTCGTCGCCCTCAAACCCGCCACTCGCGAGAACACCGACCAGATTGACGAACGCCTCTTCCGCCTCGTCATCAGCAGTTGTTTCGCCAACCGCCGACGCAAGTTGCGCACCACCCTCAAGCGCCCACCAAGACGCCTCAACCGAATCAACGGTTGGCACAAAGAGCGCTGGACAAGGGGGGTCGAGAGACTCGAACCTGCACTTCTGGACCTCAGACCAGAGAATCTGACATCCGAGGATTGGGCCAGCCTGATCGGCAAAATCAGTTTGGAATGAGGTCATCCGAGCCTATCGTGCCCGTGCCTTGATAGAGGGCCGCTGGTTCCGAGGGTCGAGGCGGAGGAGAGCGGAGCTCGCCTCAGACGTCGCGGAGGGATTGAATGGCAAAGAAGGACACCTATCTGGCCTTGCTGCGTCGCGGCATCGATCAGACGACCGCTCAGACACTCGCTGATTCCGGCCTCAAGGTCGGCGACCTGAAGAAACTCGACGAGGAAAAACTTCGCAATAACTACGGTCTGACGTCAGATATCGCCAAGTCCGTTCTTTCATCCGTCAGGTCCGGCCCACGTGCTGCCTCAGCCCAACGTTACCTCGCCGACGTCCTCTCCAAAGGCAAGAAGAAGAAGGTCGACAAGATAGAGGAGCAGCGCTTCAAGCGCGAACAGAAGGATCTGATTTCAGAACTGTTCGAGAAGAAGGAAGAGCTGCGAATCGCCAAGGTCGAGTCGTTCCGAAGCAAGAAACTGGTGATGAACCGACTCGGTAAAACCATCGAACTCATCGTCAAACTCGAAACCTCGTTCGATGACGAAGGCAAGCGCGAGCAGCGCAGTAAATTACGCGACCAACTCGAGACGCGCGGCCTGGAAGCCGCGCGCGACCATGAGATGCTGGAGTTGGTCGGCACACCACAAGACATCGTCGATTTCCGCAGGAAGCTCGCGCCGGTACTGTGCATGTACGCCTGCCCATCTTGTGGGGAGGAAATGGACCCTCGAGGGAGCAATATCGTTGAGAATCCGAAAGATTTCTCGTTCATCTGCTGGGATTGCGAAGAGGAATTCCACGCACCGATGGCAAAATTCGTCGACGACCGACTGAACAACGGAAACCAAATCAAAATTGACCCCGATATCAAACCCCGACACAAGGTCGTCAAACCACCCAAGAAGCAAACCGCTGAAACCATCAAGGACATGATGATGAAGGATCTGGAGGAGACTGGCGCTTCTGCCGAAGAGATGGCAGCGGCGGTCGAAGCCAGCGAACTCACTGGCGGACTGATGAGCATCGATGAGTGGATCGATCAGACGCTCGCAGCCAAGGGCTACATCCAGGCGCAAGAGCACCGTGAGGACTTCATTCTCGCGACGGGCGCGGGTGCGACGAAATTCAACAAGTGGATGAAGAAGGCTGGACTGCGCTTCAACAAGCAGACGGGTCAGTGGACCCGCTGGTCTGACCGATGATTGAAGGCGGGGCGATGTCTCGCCGTCGCATGGCGATTATTCGGTTCTATCGAGGTGGGCTGCTCCTCGGGACGGCTGAGGCTGAGGTGGACGAGCCATTGGTCGAGGTGGCTGAGAAGGCCGGCGTTGAGATTCCGACCAATTGCACCTCGGGAAATTGCGGAACTTGTCTCGTTCGATTGGTCGAGGGGCGGGTCGATTATCCGGACCCACTGCCGCCTGGATTGGATGAGTTTCTGGTCGAGGGCGGCGGTGTCCTCGCATGTTGCATGGAACCGATCGGAGCCTGCGACATCGATGTCATCCCACCATTGTGAAGGAGGTTGAGAAATGGCATTTGCAGGAGATACTCAACTTCTGGGCATCATCATCATCGACATCATCGGTGTGACCATCGCCATCTGGTTTCTAGCTAGCAGATTGCGGGCAAAATTGGCCGAAGTCGAGGCGCGTCAGTCCAAGCGCTGGAAAGTCGACAAATTACCGCCGAAGTCAGAGGAAGAACCTCCCTCACACGAAGAAGAATGATGCACTACGCCCTGATTTGGTGTATCACAAACCACGCTCAGAGCCGGCCACAAGCCTGCCTCAAAGCCAGCCTTTCTTGCGGAACCAGATGCCAGCAATCACAGTGAAACCGGCCATGACAGCGAGTACATGTTTGAGGTCATACGCCCCACCTCCAGCGCCGAATGCACCTAGATTCATGCCAAAAACGGATGTGATGAGGGTCAGCGGCAGAATGATCGCACCGATCAGAGTAATCGTCGAAATCACTTCGGTCAGCCGCTGATTAGACTCTGCAAAAACCAATGAACTCTGGGAAATGTAGGTGTCGCGAACGGAGGAAGTACCCGTGGAGAGGTTGTTCACCCGCTCGTCGATTCCCTTGGCCTGGTCGGCCAGATCTTGGTAGAAGACCTTCAATTCTTCGGGGACGAAATCGGAGTCTCGCCGCATCATTCGAGCGATGATTCGATTCAATGGTTGGCTAGATTTGTGGATTTCTCTGAGGTCCTGCTTGATCTCGTGCATCCTCTCCAACAAGTCCGGATACCTCGTGTGCGGGTCCAACACGTTATCTTCGATCGTCTCCAATCTCTCGTTGAATTTTTCAAGCACATTGTACCAGTCATCAGCGACCTCGTCGAGCAGTTCGTAGAGTAGATATTCTGCTCCGAGGGCGCTGCGATTCTGCGAGCGATCGGTTCTGAGCCGGCGCTCGAATTCATCGATTGCAGGCATTGCTGAGTGGCGCACCGTGACGATGTGATTATCGCGCACGAAGACGCTGAGATATTCTGTATCCAAATCGCCTCGGTCTTTGTCACGGGCTAGCAATACGACGAATTTGTGGTCGTCGTAAACATAGAATCGAGTTATTGGTTCGGTGAAACAATCCTCGACTGCGAGTTCGTGGAAACCGCATGCGAGAAGGAAATCCTTCTCGGCTTCTGAGGGATTCTTGATGTCGAGCCAACCGCCTTTCGCGAGTTTGGCAGCGGCCTCGTCAAGGCTGATTTCAGCGGCTTTTCCGCGCCCGCTGAGGCTGCGGAAGCGGAGTTTGGACATGGTCATCCTCGCTTTGGCGGAGAGGATGGAATAGATAACGGCGACTCATGGATTTCGACGGACAATTCATCGGTTCATAGCGGGCGAAAGTTCGGATTATTCGTTGACAGCAGCGGTCCAGCGGTCGGCTTGTGGTACGCCCACGACTTCGATGTGACAGGCGAGGACTCCGCGCTGGGATTTGATGTCCGAGCGCAATGTGATGAGGTCTGCGAGGCAGCACGGGCAGTGCGCTCTGGTTGGCTGTATCCACAATTCAACGATGCCCGCATCGTTGACTTCAACACCGCGTAGAATGCTATCGTCGGTGAGATTCTTTCCGTGTGGTTCCTTGCGTCCGCGCAGCAGCCGTGCGAGGCGGCGCTGAGCCGTTGCCCTGGTGCGAGACACGCTTGCGGGCAGAGGTGCGCGGGCTTAGTGCTGATGCTTTTGGAGCTTCAAATGTCGAGCGTGGCTTTGAGCCACTGCTCGGCTGCTGCAACATTGGGAAGGTCGGTGACATCGGTGCCGATTCGGCGATGATCGAGACGGGTTCCAGCAAGGTCGGCCGACCATCCGCCGCTGCTCGACATCACTGCGACGGGCTTCTTGATCTGCCAAGCGAAGGCGATTTCGGAGAGTGTTCCCGAGCCGCCCTTGACGCCGATGCAAGCATCACCTGCTCGGGCGACTAGCATGTTGCGAAACAGGCCGAGACCTGTCGGGATGATGACGTCGATGAATTCGTTTGCAGATTCAAAGTCCCCCATCGGCAGGATTCCGATGGTGTCCCCTTCTGTGTAGCGCGCGCTCGAGCGCGCGCCCTTGCAGACCGCGGACATGACTCCACCAAGACCGCCACAGGCGACTCGGCAACCAAGGTCGACGATGGTTCGCCCAAGGTCTTCGCAGAGTTGCTGGACATCTGGAGAATCGCTCAGATCATTCGAGCCGAAGACGGCCACTGTCGGCCTGTGGCTCATGCTTCCCACTCCGTCAACAAATCCCAAGACGAGCCCGAAGTCAGGCATTCCATGCCGTCCGAGGTTCGAGCGAATGTGTCTTCAGTGCCGATTGCGCCTTCGTCGAAGAGGACTTTCGGCTCGATAGCCATGGTTCCACCGACTTCGAGCGGTCGGTCGAAGCGGTCCGCCACCACCGGAGTCTCGTCCAACTCCAGACCGACTGAATGGCCCAAGAAAATCGCTTGATTCGGCGGCATGCCCATCAGATGCTCAGAATATCCCATCTCGCCGGCGAGCCCACGGCCGATTCGCCAGGCCGCTGAACAATCCTCGCCTCTCCCGAGGCTCGCTACCACAGAATCTCGAATCTCAGCCATGTGGCCGAGCCGCTCATGCCACTCCTCCGAAAGAGGTCCGGCGCTGAACATCCGCGTGCAATCAGAGACATAGCCGCGGTGGAGGTGAACGATGTCGACGATGACTGGCTCATTGGCCACCACCTTCGCGTGACCAGCGCCCAAGGAAGAAATGGGACTGGCACCCAAACCCCCCAGAGCCGAGTCGAAGTAGGACGGAATCGCCCCCGATCGACCGGCGGCAACAACCACACGATCACAATCCATCGGCCAGCGCCGCATGCGAATCCTACCACCGAATCCAGCCTCACGGCTGACCTCATCGGCCGCACCAGCCAATTGCAATTCAGTGCGCCCAACACCGCCGCAGTCGCGGACTGCGGCGAACATCTGGCGATTGATAGCACCGCTCTCGCGGTGCATAGCCAACTCCCATTCGGACTTTGTCTCGCGCAGGCGATAGAGAATACGAGTACAATCCGCAACCTCACCCAATGAGGCGAGTTTACCTGCGAAGAAGACGAAGCGGTCGTGAGGCATCTTACCGGCCAGAAGGGCAGGAGCCCTCGTCCCACCAGCCGCCCGAATCGCATTCGCCAGAGCACTCATGCGTGGCTGAGCAACAATCGAATCAGGAGCATCATCTCCACCAGCCTCGAATTCAGCCCGTTCTATCGACTTGCGAACCCAGTGAACATTCGAGACATCAGAACCATCTGCACCAACCAGAAGCAGACCGTTCTGTCGACCCCCCGTCAGCCAATACAATTCCACAGGATCGTCGATCAAAGCAGATTCCAGACCGGCTTCAGAAAGGGCCGAGCCGAGCCGTTGCCGCCTCGCCTCCAATTCAGCGACGGGAACCCTCCAGTCCGCGCCATCCGGCCCAGTCAAGCGAGCGGCATCCCAAGTCATGAACACTCCACCATGCGCGAACCACAAAGGCATTGGGGGAACGGCAATCAAGCCAGCCGCTATCCATCACCATCATAACACGCCCGCGGTTGCCAAAAAACGTGAACGGCGTTTTGTCGCTGGACGACGTCCGCCTGAGCGGCAAACGAGTCTTGTTTCGAGTCGATGTCAATTCACCACTTCACCCCGAGACCGGCGCTTTCCTCGACGATAGTCGATTGCGTGGGATAGTCCCGACTTTGAGAGCACTTTCCGACGCCAAAGTTGTCATCATCAGTCACCAGTCGAGACCGGGAAAATCCGACTTCACCAATATGTCTGGCCACGCCGAGAGAATGGTGAGAATCCTTGGTCGACCGGTCCGATTCATTCCAGATGTTTGTGGAGAAGTCGCTTTGGAGGCAATTCGCTCGATGATCAACGGCGAGATAATCTTCCTCGATAATGTCCGGATGCACCCTGAGGAGATGGCACTCTCGCGCGCCACCCCCGAAGAGCTCGCAAAGTCACAGATCGTTGCCACACTCGCCCCCGAATTCGACGCCTATGTCACCGACGCCTTCGCCGCAGCACACCGAAACTCACCTTCGCTCTCGGGCTTCGCCGAAGAACTTCCGTGCTTCGCTGGGAGGTTGATGGAGCGCGAGATCAGCGCCCTCGGATTGGCTGTCACGGCCCCGCCTCGGCCCTATGTCGTGATTCTCGGCGGCGCCAAAGCCGACGACTCCCTGCGGGTTGCAATCAATCTCATCGAGCGGAATGTCGTCGACACCGTGGCTTTTGTCGGAGTTGTCGGCAACATGATGCTGTGGGCTAGTGGAATCGATATTGGTGAAGGCAATCAAGACTTCATTCGCAACACGCTGGGAGACTCATTCGAAGAGACCTGGTCGGCAGCACGGCACCTGCTGACCGACCACGAGAAACTCCTCTTCCTACCATCCGATGTGGCGGTGGAAAGGGATGGAGAGAGAATTCCGATCAAGGTGGAGGAATTACCGACCGAAGACCCGATTTACGATATTGGATTGGAGACTTTGATGCGACTTCGACCGCTTCTTCTCGATGCGAATTGCATCCTCTGGAACGGCCCGGCCTCCTACTTCGAAAAGCCGCAATTCGCCTTCGGGACCATTGAGATTCTCAACATCTGCACCGAATCGGCAGCGCTGACGATCGTTGGCGGAGGGCACACCAGCGCTCTGGTCAGTTCGCGCGGTGTGGGCGACAAAATCTCACACACCAGCACCGGCGGCGGCGCCTGTCTGACCATGCTTTCCGGCGCCCGAATGCCGGTAATCGAAGCGCTCATGAGAAGCGCGAGCGTCTTCTCAAAATCTGAGTAATAAGCGTGGGAACCGGCTTCGCGACCGCGAGGCCGCGACTCCTGAATGATGAGGAGTTGGAGCCACTGGGGAGATTTGAACTCCCGATCTTCTGATTACGAATCAGACGCTATACCGAGCTAAGCTACAGTGGCGACGACGCGCCCACCTGAGATTTCTGCATAAGCGAATCGGTGTCTGCAGAAGCCTCTTGGCCTACCGAGTTCAGGGCGGGTCGATGGAAGAAGACAGCAATCAGCCCTATTTGGACGGCACGCCAGCAGACACGCCTCCGGTTCAGCAAACGGTATTCGTTCAGGATGGCCCAGTAATTCCAGTTCAGAAAAGTGTAGCAGCCAAAGTCATTGGTTGGATTGCGATAGTATTGGGTTGTTTAGGTATCTTGTCTGCACCCCTAGGTTTCGTGGATTGGGGGGTGATGGATTTTGATGGAAATCCAGTCACCTATTCGATGTCGTACAAGGTTGTCACAACTCTGACGGCGCTCGTGTCTGGTGGTTTGGCAGCAGTCGGCGGATACAAGATGACGAATTACGAAAAGAAAGGAATCTGGTTGGTTTTCGCCTCCTTTGCTGTGAATTGGGTGGGCGGAATCGCCGAAGTTTATCTGAGTCCAGATGTGATGGCATTAGGCCAAGATGGGATGTCACTGATGGCCGGAGCAACAGGATTTATTGGAATTTTCTGCTATGCAATCTGTGGAATGATTGTCGCTATCCCGCTGCTTATGGCAAATGGCGGAATGGAATAATCAGCGCAGATCGCTGAGATCCAGCATGTGACCGATGCGGTTCTGAACATCTGAGAGAATCGCATCGAGTGAGTCTTCGTCTCGCCCCTCTGCACGCATCACCAGAATCGGCTCCGTATTGCTCGGTCGGCAGAGGTACCAGCCGTTCGGATAGGTAACTCGGATTCCGTCAACCGTCGATTTGGGTAGGTCTGAAAACGCCTCCTCCACCGCGCTCATCGTCGCTTCGCGCTCACCGGTCAGAGGAACCTTCGTCTCGTCGGTCGAAGGATAATCGGATAAGGCGGAGAACCGCTCCGAAAACTTTGGTCCTCCAGAATTTGGGCTTGGGTCACGGCCGATTATCTCAAGCAAACGCGCGGAGTTGTAGAGTGAGTCGTCAAAGCCCGGCCAGCGGTCATTGAGGAAGAAATGGCCCGACATCTCACCGGCCAGAGGAGCGTCAGGATTGGCTCGCAGTTCCCTCTTCATGAACGAGTGGCCGGTCCTCACCATGCGTGGGATTCCACCTGCCTCTCGGATCATTTCTTCAAGCGCCATACTGCATTTCACATCGTAGAATACCGTACGCTCCGCTTCGGTCCCATCGCGGCGGTCGACGAGTATGTCTGCCGCGAAGATCGCCATCAATCGGTCGGGATGGATGAAGCGGCCGGCTTCGTCAACGACGCCGATTCTGTCGCCGTCGCCATCCATCCCGATGCCGAACTCACAGTCGTTTTCGACAACAGCGGCCGCCAAGTCGAGCATGTTCTTCGGCCGCGTTGGGTCAGGAGGGTGGTTCGGGAAGGTGTTGTCCCATTCGCAATGGACTGGTATCACCTCGACTCCGAGCTGCTCCATCAAACGCAGCGCCAGCGGGCCGGGCACGGCATTTCCGCAATCGATGGCGATGCGCATCGGGCGCTGCGGTTTGCCAGCGTTTTCGACGATGATTTTGAGGTATGATTCTTCGAAGTCAGGAACTTCGTTACTGCTTCCTGAACCACTGCGGAACACGCCAGCATCGAATGTCGCCTTGAGTTCCTGCAATTCCTCTCCAGCCATCGGCAATGTGCCATCACAGATCTTGAATCCATTGTATTCAGGCGGATTATGACTGGCGGTAATCGACACCGCCGCATCGACTGGCAAATCCACAGTAGCCCGATAAAGAACCCCAGTCGTAGTCACACCGAGGTCCATTACATCCGCTCCCGCCGCATTCAGACCGGCAACCAAGGCAGCGTGTAATTCAGGCCCTGAATCGCGGATATCACGAGCCACAGCAACCGTATTCGCATCCAGATGAGTGGCCAGTGCTTGACCTAATTGATGAGCAAATTCCGCATCGAGTTGGCTGCCCGCCAAACCTCGAATGTCGTATGCCTTGAACACACTCATATCCCGGGCCAGATGCAGACACTCCTAAGCGTTCCCGATTCGGGACAGCCGCTCAATCAGCGTACTTATCGGCTCCTTGGAAGTGCAGTGAGACATATTTCTCGTCTCCAACGACCCAACTGTCGTGAGGTTCAGGGCCGATGTAGAACAGATCACCCGGACCTAGGGTGTACACCTCGCCGTCCTTGAAAGCACAGGTCGCATGGCCTTTGAGCACCATCCCGAGGTGCTCGACCTCGCAGAAATCCGTACCAGACAGTGGTGAGACATCGACCGACCACTTCCAACCCGGCTCGTAAGTTGCCCGTCCTATGGTCATACCATCGAAATGGACTACTTCGAACCTGCCCTTCTCAAACTCTCGTAACTCATCAGGCTCCTCAAAACGCTTCAGGATGATATCATGCATCAGGCTTCCCCACAACCGCGAAACGCCTCACAGATAATCTCAATCAACGCGCCGCCAGGTAGGTCCGCGACTCCGTAAGTTGCTCTGGCAGGTGGCATAGAGTCTCCGAGCCATTCGGAGTAGATTTCGTTTATTGTAGTGAAGAATCCTATGTCGGTCAATAGGATAGTGACCTTGACGAGGTCCGATTTGGAACTGCCGGCTGCAGCTAGCAGACCATCCACCTTAGCCAAAGTGCCGTGAGTTTGTGCCTCTATGCCGTCTACTGAAATATCCACTTGCCCAGACAACCAGATATGGTCCTTCACGGTGATTCCTGGGCTATATGGTCCGAAGACAGCTCCTCCAGTATCAATCTTGAGTTTGCGTGCCATGGCTGTCCGAGGGTGCCTGAGGTTATGGCTATTGACGCAGCATATCGACTATGATCAGATGGTCACTAGCGACATTTTCGGCGCTCAATGCATCGATTGTCACCCAAGCCGCTGACTCAGCATCATCAGCACCGACCGGCGTCGCATCGAGGTCAGCATCGACCAGATAGAAGAGTCCGACGCAGTGTTTCCGAGGGTCTCTGCCCGGAGTTCCTAGCACCTCGAGAATTCGTGGATTCTCGCCTGAAACACCAGTCTCCTCGAGCATCTCTCGCAAGACCGCGTCCTCGGGGTCCTCGCCGTAATCGACGAAGCCGCCGGGGAACGCCCAGAGCCCAGCCCAGACGGCGGGTTCGGGACCTCTCGTAATCATCAGCAGTTCGAGCCCTTCGTCAGTCTCACGCGCAGCGACCGCATCAACGGTGACAGAAGGGCTTCGATAACCATCTCTGCCGCATTCTGGACAACGCTGGCCAACCAAATTTTCGTTACTCTCAACTACCATATCTTCGCCTTCGTTTCTGGTAGTCATCTATGGCCTCGTAGAGGTCTTTGCGGGTGAAGGAAGGCCAGTGAACGTCCGAGAAGTAGAGTTCGGAGTAGGCGATCTGCCAGAGCAGGAAGTTCGAGACTCTCTCTTCGCCACTGGTTCGGATGACGAGGTCTGGGTCGGGCAGATCTGCGGTGTAGAGGCGACTCGAGATGGCTTCAGGGTCGATCGAGTCGAGGGAAAGTTCGCCACTCGCGTGGTCGGCCGCGATGTTTTTGACTGCATCGACGATCTCCTCGCGGCCACCGTATGCGAGACATATCGTGAACAGGAAATCGTCGTACTGCGAGGTTGCTGCTTCCGCGCGAGTGATGGCTTCGCGAACACGCTCGGGCAGCAGGTGGCGCCTGCCGACGACCTGGACCTTGACTCGATTATTGTGGATCAGTGGGTCGGCGCAGATTTCGTCAAGGCCAGTGACATAGAGGTCGTAGAGGGTGTCGAGTTCGTCTCCTGCGCGCTCATCGATATTCTCTGTCGACAGCGCATAGACGGTGAGATAGCGGATGCGCAGGTCGAGAACCCAGCGCATGACTTCCTTGAGGCGTTCCTTTCCTGCTGCATGACCGGCATCGCGCTCGATGTTCTGATTCCAGGCGAAGCGGCGATTGCCGTCCATAATCATCGAGATGTGCCTTGGCATCAAGTCTTCATCCGCCGACTTGATGCGGTCGCGAAGTCGAAGCGTGCGGATGCGGTCCATCCTCGAGACGACGCTCCAAGTCAGGGAGGAATTAGCTATCCAGCGTGATGGTGCGGCAATGATTCGGAACTTAAGGAGCCATTTCGCGAGGTTGTCGATTCGACGACCTGCGGCATGACGGGCGCGACTCATGAGATGACCAGATGCCAGCCGCGCTAAAGGTCGTCGGCGGCAAAGGTTGACCCGCTCTGCCAGTCATTCAAAGACGAGGTCAGCCGAGTCGCCCAACTCATCGAGCAAGCCGCGTTGTGGATTGACTACGATGACTTGGCCGGCATGCTCCCAGACTGCGATGTCGTGCCGGCTGTTGCCAGCGTAGCCGAAGCCCTTCTCGCCATATCGGCCAATCAGAGCTTCTGCCTTCTTACGGTCGCGCAGATTGATCTTGCCATCCGAGCCCATGACATCGTCGAAGAGGCCGACGTGCGCGCCGATCACTTCGGCCACAGCGCGGTCTGAGGCGGTTGCGAGAATCAGCGTCCGACCGCGTGCCTTCTCACCGGTCAACCAATCGAGGAAGGCTTCGTGGTAGGCCAGTTCAGCAGGGTCGAAGACGAGGCGACGCGCCAAGTCCTGTTTCCACTTGGCACGGCGGCCAGCCAATTCATCGAGCAGCACTCCAAGAATCATCCATGGTCGCCGCACGAAGATCCGTTTAGCGCTGAGCGCACTCATGTCGGTGAGGATGAGTGTACCATCCAGATCGACGGCCAGAGGCATCTCGACGGGGGCCTCAATCATGTCTTCTCGTCCCACCGGCCTCGGTTCAAGGCTTCGGGAGGACATCGACGAAGCCGGACCGATTGCATCAAGCATGATTCTCTCGTCGCCGAGTCGTGTCGACCTATGAAGAGGAGTCATCCGTACCATGGCACCCTGCTGCCATGGTCGAGATCGATAGCCAATCAAAGGCTCCTTCTGGCTTCGTATCTCGGCAATTTCGGGGAATGCAACTCAAGTTGTCCCTCATCGAACCAGAGAGTGAACCAACCTCAGCAGAGGATTGGTCGAGTCTCATCTCGAGCCTCGAGCCATGGGGCGAGACACCTTCCGAGATTGAGGCGTTGACCTGCATCACGACCGAGCGTGGACCGGTTCTGACCCTTGAAACCTCATCGGGCAGATGGACAGCCGAAATCCTCCCGTGGGGCAGCGCCAGAATGAGTCCACGCAGCCGTATCGCACCGCCGGAATTCTGCACCCCGAACGGCGGTTACACAGACGAAGGCACAGATTTGATTCTCGTCCGCCGAATCAACGAGTCAGCAACCGATGCCCATTCAGTCCTCGTCGACCACCTATCACGCTCCGACGAATCAGCAGCCAGAGCCTTACTCGAGCGTTGCGGAGCAGCCTTGGGCCGATTCCACGAGGCAGCAGCCGAGGAATGGACCAATCCACCAGACCAGAAGCGCTGGAACGAACGCTTCCACGAGATCGAGGGCCGCCTCAAAGCCCGCTCGTTATGGCGCGCACCATTCACCCGAGGCGCACCCGCAACCCTCAGCATCGGCGACCTCCGCTTCTCGATGTTCGCCCAAGACCAATCCGGCCGAATGGGAATCCGCCTCGGCCCCCCTCGTCTCGCCGATGGCCTCATCCCCCCCGACGCTAACATGCCGGCAATCCGCGACCTTGCAAGCCTGTTACACGATTTGTCGAGAGTTCACCACCGAAGTTCGACCGACATCGAACTCTCGAATCTCAGAGCGGCCTTGATGGCAGGCTGGGCCTCGACCGCTCCAGATCAGTGGTCCTCCAAACAATCTTTCAGTGCCCACACCGGAGGGGTCGTGATATGGGAGTATGAACAAGCTCTTCTCGACGTTGTCGAAGCCGTTTCGAATCAGTCAGGCAGTCCCGAGCCAGCGGTCAGCATCATCACAGCAGTTCCAGTCCTGCAACAGGGACTTTTCAACGCTAGAATCCTCTCAGCAGGATGGATGATCTGCGCAATTTTTGGTGGAATCGGAGTCTATAATTGGATTCAGATCATGCTTGAAGGGACGATGATCATTCCGACTTTCCCCATCGTTCTCTTTTCCGTGGCTTTCCTGCTCCGAAGACGCTACTTAGCTGCTGCGCCGGCGCCCGAAATGCCGATTCATTGAGGCGTGGAAGGCTCGAAAAACACGCTGCTTCCCTTTACGCGACCCTGATGATATCGCCGTTGTCGAACTCGTAGTGAAGTGGGACGCCCGTGGGAATCTCGAGGCTGGTGATTTCGTCGGCCGAGATATTTTCGATGTGCATGACGATTGAGCGCAGCGAGTTTCCGTGGGCGGCGACGAGGAGATTCTTGCCCGACTCGAGGTCGGGAATGATCTCCTCGAGAAAGTAAGGGATTGTGCGTTCTGCGGTCATCGCCAGACTCTCTCCGTTTGGTGGTGCGATGTTGTACGAGCGCCGCCAGATGTGGACTTGTTCGGCACCGTGAATCTCTGCCGTTTCGGCTTTGTTGAGGCCTTGTAAGTCGCCGTAATGGCGCTCGTTGAGGCGCTCATCATAGCGCGTTGGAGGGTTGTCGGATGCCTTGTTGTGCGACATCACGATCTCGGCTGTCGCCTGGGCTCTGATGAGCGCGCTGGTATGGATGACATCGAAGCGGACATCGGCCAGCTGCTCGCCGGCCGCTGCCGCTTCGGCCTTGCCGATTAGCGATAATTCGACATCGGTCCAACCGGTGAAACGGTTGGCCGCATTCCAGAGGGATTGGCCGTGACGAATCAAGACCATCCTGGTCATCGGTTCTGCACCTCAGTTCTGGCGGCGCATGCGGGGTTCATGGAAATTGAGACCACAGTCGGCTGCGACGGATTGAGCGACCAGCAGGATATCCTCATTCATCTCGCGCTGCGAAGCGGAGGACTGGACCGAGTAGAAGTTCGTAGCGACGATGACCATCGATGGAGCGAATGTTTTGACTCGTACCCACGAAGAATCCTCCTTGACCGCGCGAACATCCTCCTTGACGATGGCGAGGAGTTTCTCGCAGAATGACTTCAGTGCATTCGGTTCTGAATCAGCTTCGAACTCGAAGGTCGGTTGGATGCGGCGGAAGCGGCGCTGACTGAAGTTCTCGACCGGCGAGTTGACCAGATTCGAGTTCGGTATGGTGATCAGCGTGTCAGCCGAGGAGCGGATGAGTGTGGTTCGTAGACCGATCTCGACGACCTCGCCTTCGATGTCGTCGACCAGAATCCAATCGCCGACATTGAACGGCTGGTCTATGATGATCGAGATCGCTCCGAAGATGTTGGCGACGGTGTCGCGCGCAGCCAGAGCCAGAGCCAGTCCAGTGATTCCGAGTCCGGCGATCAGGCCATTGAGGTCGACGCCGACAAGGCCTGCCATGACGAAAGCTGCAATACCTACGACGGCCAAATGACCGACTGATTCTGCAACGCTCGCGAGGGAGCGCCGAGACGCCATGTTCGCCTCGCCCTCGACGACGATGAAGGCGTCGAGGTAATCGACCAGACGGTAGGCTGCGAGAAGCAGTCCCATCACGAAGAGTGTGAATGACCAATCGATTAGGTTGCTCGCCAGAGCAGCATCCCAAACTGGTTCTGTATTCTGGTCAATCCACGCGAGTGACTTGCTGAAAGCGAGGAATCCAATCATCCATCCAAGAGACCTTGGCGCCATCAGCGACTTTCCGTCGATTCTCTCGGTTTTCGAGAAGAAGTCCATCAATTTCGGGAAGATGAACCGGCGAGCCGTGATTCCAACACCAATCGATAGACCCATCAAGGCTAGAACAATACCCAGCGTCCCGCTCGAAAAACCTAACGTAAACGCATCACCGCTCATCAATTCATTCAGGATATCCATCGGGAAACCGGAAGCGGTTTCGCCTCCGTCAGTAGCATCTTGCATGCTCCGGCCGACGACGACCCCGCAATAAACCCACGCTCGATGACCTTGTCCGGTCCTTTGGACCGTGTCAGCGAGGGATTGAAGACCGGCTCGCGGGTCGAGCGCCTGTTGGACATGGCGAGTAGCAATGAGGACACAGTTGGGGGGCGCACCGCCAACAGGCGCCGAGTTCCGGCCCTCGCCCTGCTCCTACCGCTTCTGCTCTCGGTCCTCGCACCGGCGATTCTGGTGGCTCCAGCAGCTGCCCAGGAACCCGAGCCTGAGGTGAATCCAGAAGACATCTGGTCCTACGACTACGCTAACCAGATCTTCCCGTGGGCGATCTCGAACAACGACCAACTGCAGTTCCGCGCCTACCACGATTACGATTCAATGAAGTTGAGAATGGAGTATCTGGCTGACCGGAATCCCGACATTCTCTCTTTCCAAGAAGGCTTGATTGGAGGCGTCAACGCTCGCGGTGATGAGATGACGGCCGACGATTACAAGGGCTGGTATTACAACAACCCGAGTCCATGGGTGAAAATCACCGCCGACGTCACCGGTGGCGACTGCCACGCTTTCGTCGGCGATTGCGGGAATTACGCCGACCGCCCCGATATCATGCTGGTCGGCGTCCACCACGCTCGCGAATGGATGTCATACGAGGTTCCGATGTTCTTCCTCGAGACCCTCGTCTATTACTACGGTCAAGCCGGCATCGACAATGACGGCGATGGACTCATCGATGAGGATCCATGGGACGGAATCGATAACGATGGTGACTGCGGTCGCCTCAATGCTTCGGCTCAGGATTCCAACAATGATGGAGTCGCCTGCGGCCCTGGCGACCTCGGTGTCGACGAGGATTTCAGTGAACAATTCATCACTGACATGATCAACACGCGTGAGATTTATCTCATTCCGATGTTGAATGTCGATGGTAATATCTACGATCGCGAGGAATACTGCGACTATCCCGCCTGGGAGACTTGCTACCGAAGCGGCTGGCGTAAGAATCTGCGCGACAACACCGTCACTGGAATCACACCGATTCCAGATATCGACGAGGAGGTTGACGAGGGCTGCGACGGTGTCGACCTGAACCGCAATTTCCAGTTCGAATGGGGCGCACCTCTGGGCGCTACGGGCCCGCTGTTCCCCGGAATGTGTTACGCTGGCGGCGTGAACAATGACGTCTACAACGGGCCGGTCGACACCGTCGACAACGATGAGGACGGCAAAATCAACGAGGATCACGTCGACGGCAAGGACGACGATGCGGATGGTCTGGTAGACGAGGACTGGATGGGTGGCAACAGCGAGCCCGAGACGAAATTCATCCAGGATCTGACCGAGATGAACGACGACGACGGTGATGGTTCGTCGGAATTCAAAGCGACACTGACCTGGCACTCGTTCTCAGAACTCGTGCTCTGGCCATGGGGTCATTGCACGGATTGCACGACCCCCGACGATGAGTATCTCATCTACCACGGCCAAGTCATGGCGGCGATGACGAATTATGCACCGATGCAGTCGTCGGACCTCTACCCGACGACGGGTGATTTCTGCGATTGGCATTACGGCGTCCACAACTCATATTGTTACACAGTCGAGATAGGCAACGCCTTCCACGAATATCCCGAAGACATTGCACACACTGCTGTGCGCAACGTCGGACTCCCCTTCTACATGGTCGAAATGGCTGACGACCCGAAGTATCGTGCAATCCTCGGAATCGAGAACACGACCCACTCGCAGTGGCTGGTTCCTCCCGATGAGATCGATGTGCCGACGAAGGGTGACATCCCGATTGGTTTCTGTCTCGACACGACTTTCCCCTATACGACGAACCTCACTCGCACGCATCTCAGTTGGAGGTTCGTCGAGCCGACTCGTCAACAGGATGATTTCGGGCCGACCGAATGGGTCGAAGTACCGTGGAAGAGGGCGCCTTTCGAGGAGACGGAGGATATTTGTGTCCTGCTCGACGGCTCAAATGGAACTCTGCTCTCAGCGGACGTTCCCTTCCCCAACACTTTGGTCGGGAAGATACAGTACAGGGCGACGCTGGGGACGACCAGCGGCGCCTTCCCATTCACTTATCCGAGCCTCGAGATGGGTGGAAATTACTACGAGTTCGGCGTGCCTTATCGAGCCAGCTTCGGCTCGGCGATCCTCGCCGTTCTGATGTTCGCCTTCATCGCTACAATGGTCTGGGGTGGGCTTGGATACACTCTGAAGGCAATGTTCGATGACGAGCGAGACGTTCTCGCCCTCCCGCCTGATATGAAGGATAGGGAGGGTGTCTGAATGGATTCTGGCGGCTCGGACCAGTTCAGTGGCCGCCTCGGCCTGATCTTCGCCACTATCGGAGCGGCGATCGGGACTGGCAACATCTGGCGCTTTCCGAGGATGGTCGGCGCCAACGGCGGCGGCTCCTTCCTCGTCCCTTGGTTGATTTTCCTCTTTCTCTGGTCGATTCCGCTGATCATCGCGGAATTCGCTCTAGGCAAGCGAAGCCGCACTGGAACCGTCGGCACATTCCGTATCTTCGCCGGCCGCCGTTTCGCTTGGATGGGGCTGTGGACGGCGTGGATCTCGACCGCGATCGGCTTCTATTACGCGGTCGTCACAGGATGGTGCGTCAATTACTTCCAGACCGCCATGCGTGGCGGTCTGACCTCTGACGTCGATACTGTCGAGGTGTGGAATTCATTCCTGCAGAATCCTCTCGAAGTCGTTTTCTTCCAAGCGATTGCAGTCATCATCACGATGGCCGCCATCTGGAAGGGCGCCAAGGCCATCGAGAAGGTCAATGTCATTCTGATGGTATCGCTATTCGTCTTGCTCTTCGCAGCTCTCTTCCTCGCCTTCGTGATGGACCTCGAGGACGGTACGCTGGACGGCTTCATCTACATGTTCAGCATTCAGCCGGAGTATCTGATGCAACCTGAGACTTGGATAAACGGCCTCTCTCAATCAGCGTGGTCGTGTTCGGCCGGAATGGGAATGGCGATCACTTACTCAGTCTATATGCGCAAGGACGAGGACACGACCCTCAACGCGGCGACGATGTGCCTCGCCAACAACAGCATCTCGATAATCGCCGGCCTGACGGTCATGATGGCAGTCTTCGCCGTCGTCGACGACCCCTTGAGCGCGGTCAGCGGTGGCAGCAGCGCCATCACCTTCCTCGTTCTCCCCGAAGTCTTCGCACAGGCCCCGGGCGGGCCAGTCGTGCAACTTCTGATGGTGGCGATGTTCTTCCTCGCGCTCTCATTCGCAGCCCTCACCTCGATGATCTCGACGGTCGAACTCTGCGTTCGAAACTTCGTCGACCACGGTATCGAGCGCTCACATGCGGTCGGCTTCACCAGCATGGCAATCTTCCTTTTCGGTCTGCCCAGCGCAGGTCTGTGGATTCTTGTCGACCCCTCTACCGGGGTGGCGTTTCCCCAGTTCTTGGAGGTTCAGGACCACATCTGGGGCTATGGCCTGATGTTCAGCGGCTTGTTCATCGCTTACTCGATCTGGAAATACGGCTGGAACCGCTACAAGGTCTGGCAGGACGATAACGATGTCGAGGGCTTCAGTTTCCGCGATTATCTCGACCATGGGGTGTCTTCATTCCGTGACGATTTCATCAATACCGGAGACAATGATTGGTGGATTGGGAAGTGGTGGGATTACATCATGTACATCGGATTCCCACTCATGTTCTCGGTTCTGATGCTGTCATATTTCGTCGACCTGCTGGTCAATGTCCACAATCCGTGGGATCCGACAAACGCAGACGGAATCTCCATCATCCTGCTCTTCTGGGGTGTCACCGCTGTCCTCTTCGTGAGTCTGAACAGATACGTTCTCGTGAATCGTATCGTTCCGACGACCGACGACTTCTGGCCTCTAGCGGTGCTTTCGGGCAATTTTGAATTGGAACCGCGCCCGCTCTATCGGAATGTTCCGGCGGGCGCCGAAGTCGACATCTCGATGCTGCCCGGTGGCGCCGATCCCTTCGTCGTGCAGGCCGGCGAGTCGCTGCCGACCACCTTTGAGGATGAGTACGGAAATACTCACACGCATACGTTGGCAATAGTTGAAGCGGACCTCGCCTGAGTGAATACTCGGATGAACCTCGATTCGTCGGCTCGTCAGCCGGCTTGCTGGCAGATGCACTGGTCCGAGGTGGCTGTGCTCGATGCTAATGCTGCAGCGCTCGGAGTCGAACAGAGTGATTTGATGAAGGCCGCTGGAGCGGTTCTGGCCTCTCATGCGGCTGATATGGTGGCAGGTTCGAGAGACGAGCCGATTCTGATTCTATGCGGGCCTGGTAACAATGGCGGCGACGGCTTCGTCGCCGCTCGAATCCTGCTTCGAGAAGGCTGGGATGTGACGGTGATCGCGAGCCACGCGGAGTCGCGGGGTGAGATTGCGGCGCAGGCTCGCAAAGCAGCTGATGATGCGGCTGTGAAGATATGTATGTGGCCGCAGCGGCCGAACTATTCTCCCTCTCTTGTCATCGATTGTCTGCTCGGTGCGGGCGCGGCTGGCCCAGGGGTCAGCCTACGAGGAGCAATCGCGGAAATCGCTGATTGGGTGAAGGACTTCGATGTGCCGATTCTGGCCTGTGACATCCCGAGTGGATTATCTGGTCCGGATGAATTGGCAGCGAAGCGATGCGTGACCTTTCACAGCGATAAGAGAGGTCTTGATGCGGAGGGCGCTGGCGAGGTCGTGGTCGAGAGTCTGCCTTGGCCGGCTGAAGTCGAGGATTGTGGCCGCGGCGATGCGCATCGATATCCTGCACTGAAAGCCAGCGCTCACAAAGGCCAGCGAGGTCGTGTGCTGATCATCGGTGGCGGTCCCTATCATGGCGCGCCGCTGCTGGCGGGAATGGCAGCGGCTCGCGCCGGTTGTGATCTGGTCCATGTGGCGATGCCGAGGGCTGCGCTGGCGCGAGCCGAATGGCCGACGAATCTGATTCCAGAACCTCTGCTCGACGAGGAATTCCTCTCCCTCGAGTCTCTGGCACGTATCTCAGAGATTCTGACGGCCCGTCGTATCGATGCGATGGTCATCGGCCCGGGCCTCGGGACCTCTGAGGAGACCATCACTACCGTCGGTCGGATCATCGATCTGGCGATTGAGCGTGGAATACCCACCGTCGTCGACGCCGATGGCCTACGAGCTCTGCCGATGGGCAGATGGCCAGAGGGCCTAATCGGTGTCGCCACACCTCACGCCGGCGAGGCGAAGCGATGGCTGGGTGGAGTGACTCCTGCAGATGCCTTGCTCGCTGAAGCCGGCGAATCAGCGGCCATCGTCATCACCGGCGCAGTCGATTCTCTGACATCGCCAGAAGGCCGACATTGCCGTGCCACCGGAGGTCATCCGCGCATGGCGGTTGGCGGAACCGGAGACCTTCTGGCGGGCTTGATCGGTGGACTGCTCGCCATTGACATGCAAGCCTGGCCCGCCGCGCGACTGGCTTGCGCGCTCTTACGGCAAGCTGGGCTCCAGACCGCTGAGGAAGAGGGTCCGGGTCTGCAGGCAGCCGACGTTGCACGAAGAATATCAAGAGTTTTGGGCGAATGGATCGGTGGTTAGATGCTCGTCTCTGAAGATTATCCTTGGCCGAAACTGTGGCGTGAATATGCCATGTTCTGCGCCGTTGGTTGCATCAATGTCGCAATCTTCTTCCTGATTTACTGGTTTCTCTACGGTGTGCGCCTGTCAGAGACTTATCCAGCCGGAAGCGCTTGGGCCGTGGCTTACTTCATCAGCGCTTGGCAATCTCATTTCATGCATCGTTGGTTGACCTTTGAATCGCAGTCGGGTTATCGCCGAAGCCTTCTCGTGATGCTAGGAATCTACACCTTATTCCTCGTCATCTCGACGACTTCGCAAGCCTACTTCGCTGATACACTCGAGTACAACCACTACTACGTCTGGGCGGGCAATACCGCGGCTTTCGGATTCCTGACTTTCGTGGCTTTGAGGGTCTTCGCCTTTCCGCTCTCGGACGGCCGCATCACGCGCGCGGAACGGCTTGAAGAATACCGTGAGAGCCGTAGGGCTTGAAGTGCGGTCGTTCGTGGCCCTCCTCGTGACACAAGGAGTACGTGGCACGCGCGACTTCTATCCAGATGACATGCGCATGCGCAACTGGTTGTTCAGCCACTTCCATGCTGCTGCGCGTGCGCACGGCTTCGAGGAGTACGACGCGCCGGTGCTCGAGAGTGAGGAGTTGTACACGCGCAAGCAGGGCGAGGAGATCGTCGGCCAACTCTACAACTTCGAGGACAAAGGCGGGCGGGCCGTCGCTCTGAGACCTGAGATGACGCCGTCTCTGGCTCGCATGGTGATGGCCAGAGCCGGCGCTTTGGCGCTTCCAATCAAGTGGTATTCGATTCCACAATGTTGGCGCTACGAGCGGACCCAGCGTGGGCGCGGGCGCGAGCATTACCAGTGGAATGTCGACATCTGGGGCAGCGACGCCCTCGGGGCTGATGTGGAACTGCTCTCAGTTCTAGTGAACTTCTTCGAGGGTGTTGGACTGACAGCTGACGACTTGGTCATAAAAATCAGCAGCCGCAAGGTGCTGGAGGAGGTTCTCGGCTCGTTGGGAATCTCTGGTGACGCCTTTGCCGCCACTTGCATCGTCGTCGACAAAATGGACAAACTTCCAGAAGACGTCGTCGCCGCTCAACTGGCCGAGCAGGGGCTCGGCGCTGATGCAGTGGCCACCATCCAGTCCACACTCGGGGTTGACGATCTGGACTCTCTTGCAGCCGCACTCGGTGGCGACAGCGCGGCCGTCTCGGAGCTTGCAGGACTGTTCGACCTCATTGATGCCTATGGCATCGCCGACTGGGTTGCCTTCGACGCTTCGGTGGTCCGTGGTCTTGCGTACTACACCGGCCCGGTCTTTGAGGCACACGACCGAGCAGGACAACTTCGCGCCATCTGCGGGGGAGGGCGCTATGACAGACTCCTGTCGAGTCTTGGCGGCAACGACATGCCGGCCACCGGCTTCGGTTTCGGCGACATGGTCATCATGGAGCTACTCATGGACAAGGGACTCGTACCCGACCTGCCTTCGGGCAACGAGGACATCGTCATCGCAATCAGCGAGGATCTGCGCTCGGCTGCTATGTTGGTAGCATCCAAACTCAGAGCAAGTGGGCGCTCGGTCGATCTCGTACTCGAAGACAAGCGCATGAAGTGGGCTTTCCGTCATGCTGAGCGAACAGGGGCACAGAGGCTCGTTATGCTGATGCCAGAGGAGTGGGCCGCTGGAAATGTTAGGATCAAGAATCTCGAAAGTGGCGAAGAGTCAGATGTTGCCGTTGGCGATTTGTGATTACTCTTCTTCGAGGATTTCTTCGATAGTCTCACCGGCTCCGAACATCGAAGCGATGATTGCAGAGACCCAGTCGAACATACGATCACTCTTCGCGAGTGAATCTGCTGGCACGGACTGCAGCGAGTGCTAGAGCACCGATACCTGCTACCAGACCGAAGCCGGGCAGAGCGTCTGAGACTGCTCCACCGATTCCGTCTCCGTCACCACCACCTTCTCCTGGGACGGTCTGGTTGACAACAGGGAAGTTCGTTTCTACTGTGTAGTTCTCCTCGTTGTTTGAGTAATATAATCTGAATTCACCTGTGCAGTCCGTAAATCCAACCTGACACAAAATGTCAGTGTAGCCAGGCCATGAGAACTGGACATGTATCTCAGGCTCCTCGATACTCCGGTTCCAGCGTGCCATTGTCTCGTTAGTGTTCAGATTCCATTGCAATGCCTCCTCGTCCCCGTCTTTGTTCACGCTGGGAAACTCCTGCTTTGCAATCTCAGTACTCCCCTTCATGAGGGTGAATGTGAGTGGTATACATTCCTGATTACTGTCATCACAGTCATCGGCTGACCAAATACTCACCACGAAATCGAATCTTATCGTTCCGTTCGCATCTAGGTACAAGTCCTGCTTCAGATTCTCTTGCATCTGACAGCTGAAATCGACCTCTATCTGCTGTCCCGCAGGAAATGTCTCCTCCCCATAGCCCTCGGGAGCGGAACCGGCGGAGTCGTTCTCGTCGAAGTGAGTCCAGCAGTTGTTCAGGCCGCTGTCTCCCCAGAAATGCATGTGGGGGTTTTCGACGGAGGGTTGTTTGGGATCTTGGACCGCATCCTGCGCGCTCGCGGGCGCAGCGACTGAACCGAGAGTCAATATCAGTACCAGACCAATTGCCTGCAACCGCACTATAGTCTTCATGAATCATCCTCGAAGTGAGCACCGTTTGAGGCTTTGCACCCTTCGGGAGGCCTCAATCGAATCGCTGCAGGCTACCGCCTTCCTTGAAACGACCGTGGCGGGCGATGTTCAGCGCCTCGCCGAGCATATCACCGCTCATCATCTCACGATCGAGTCGCTCATTGGCGACTCCGGTGATGATCGACATCACTTTGATGGTATCACCGAAGGCCGGGTCTTGGCGCGCGCCGAAGATGACATTCGCATCAGGAGAGAGGCGCGAAGTCATCAGATCACAGACCTGATTCGCCTGTTCGAGAGTCATGTACGGGCCGCCGGTGACGTGTATGAGAGCACCAGTCGCACCGTCGATCTCGATATCGAGAAGCGGATGGTTCAGCGACTCGTGGACTACTTCTTCTGGACCTTGGTCGCTTTCACCATAGAGCATCATGGTGACGCCGCCGCCTTTCATGATCGCGCGCACGTCGGCGAAGTCGAGATTGATCAGGCTGGGCAGAGTTATCGTCTCGACGATGCCCTTGACGATTTCAGCGATCAATTGATCCATGATTGAGAAGGCCTCGTCGAGCGGCAGGTTCGGGACGTAGTGAAGCAGTCGGTTATTGTCCAGAACGAGCACCGCATCTGCCGCCTTGCGCAGTAATTCGAGACCCTCCAAAGCCCGCTGCATACGCATTCGGCGCTCGACGGAGAATGGAGTGGTGACGATGGCTACGACCAGAGCGCCGGAGCGCTTCGCCTCCTCGGCGACGATGGGGGCTATGCCAGTCCCTGTGCCGCCACCCAGACCAGCCGTCACGAAGACGAGGTCAGAGCCTGAGACGATTCGACTGATGACGTCCCTGCCGGCCTCCGCGCAGCGGCGGCCGGTGACAGGGTCGCCACCTGCTCCCAGACCGCGCGTGATGTGGCGACCAACAAGCAACTTCTGCTGCGCCCGCGTATGATCGAGGTGCTGCTTGTCGGTGTTGATGGCTACGGTGATCGCACCTTCGACGCCGATGTGGGTGATTCGATTCATCGTATTGTTGCCGGAGCCGCCGCAACCGCAGACCAGAATCCGCGGGTCGGGTGGCCCGAAAGCCTCCAATTCACGATCGGTCAAAGCGGTCGGAATCCGCGTCGCAGCTGTGCTCGCCGAGTCTCCGCTCGTATCAGAAGTCGAAACATCCCCCATCCCTTGTCCTCCTTGCATACCTTGGCAATGCGCCTTACGTCCGCGAAATGGTCTTCTCGGCCTTCTTAACCGTTGAGGGGAGGGGAAGGGGCGTGAAGCCGATTATCGGAGTGGATAAGTTCGGCCGGAGGCCGTCGAAATCATGGATGTTCAGTTTCAGTTCATCTGCCTCTTCACATTCAGTTTCTCGCTGAGTTTCGTCCCAGAATCTCGCGACGGACATTTACAGTCATCATCTGCGTCGGCGAGTGTTCGAACGGAGTAACCGGAAAGCGAGATAAAGAGGAGTTCGCACGAGCAGCCAGCCGCGCTTAGCTCAGTTGGCTAGAGCACCTGACTGTAGACTGGAAACACTTGGTTGTAGGCAGCCATCAGGGGGTCCCCGGTTCAAGTCCGGGAGCGCGGACCAACAGATACCAGCGATTGCAGTTGGTACGCGCTCTGGTTGAGAAAAATCGAGAAGCGGAACCCGAAGGGTCCCGAAGTCGGAGAGTAGGCTCATAAAGGGGAGTTCGGTCGGCGGCTCGCTTGGAGGGTGAGATATGGGTGTCATGAAGCATCTTGGAGAGGTTTGGAAGCGGCCGAAGGCGAACATTCCGGCCGCTCACCGCCGCGAACGCATGACCAGCTGGCGCCGCGAGCCAGTGTTCCAGCGCGTCGCGCGTCCTACGCGCCTCGACGCCGCTCGCCGCCTCGGTTACAAATCCAAGCAGGGCATCACCGTAGTGCGCACGCGCGTGCGACGTGGTGGTCTTCGCAAAGGCAAGATCCACATGAAGCGCAAGCCGAGCAAGTCCGGTATCAAGAAGATCACCATGGGCAAGTCGATTCAGCGCATCGCCGAGGAGCGCACCAGCAAGCGCTACCCGAACCTCGAGGTTCTCAACTCCTACTGGGTCGGCGAAGACGGCAAGAACAAGTTCTACGAAGTCATCATGATCGATCCTCACCACCCGGCGATCAAGTCCGACAAGCAGCTGAGTTGGATCGCCACCGGCGCCAGTCATCACGGCCGCGCCGAGCGCGGATTGACCAGCGCTGGCAAGCGTGGACGCGGCCTGCACAAGAAGGGTAAGGGAGCAGAGAAACTCCGACCGTCACTCAAGGCCAACAAGAACCGCGGAAAGTAATCATCCTCAGATGCGAAGCATCGGGCACCAAGCGCCCGACAGCACTCATCGAAAATCGGCTCCGCCGACGATACAATCTGAGGCCGTTCTGATGAATGTCTCAGCCCGCTCGCTCATTTTCACACGCTTCCTAATTTGATTGAATTCCTTGTCGAGAGGCCGAAGATTCATTGCGCTGAAGCTTCGCCTCTCGGGCAATGGCAGAGAGCGATGTCAGTCAGATACGCGACCTTCCGGTGATTCTGCCCGATGGCAGGTTGCTCGGAACGGTTCACGATACGGTCGTCGACACAGAAGCCTGGAAGTGCACTCACATCTTCGTCGCTGACCCACCGGCAGACATCGTCGAAGGGCGAGTTCATGTCGCCATCCCGTGGAATTGGGTCCGCTCGGTTGCAGACGTCGTCGTTCTGCGCTGGTTCCCACCCACTCCTATTCCGCGTGACACCTGAATGGAGGGGTGAAATCGAACCTCTGGTTCGTGATACTTGGCCGAACGCGACTGCGATACGATTCAAAAGGTGAGAGCGAACCCATGCTCGATGCGTAGTTCAGCCGCCATGGTTCTCCTGCTCCTTCTCATTGCAGTCTCAGCACCGGCAGTCGAGGCCGGAGCGAGGGGTGTAATCTCCTGCACTCCGGCCGATATCGATATGATGCCGGCGAACTGGAATATCGATGATGGAGCCTGTGTTCGAGTCGATCTGGGCATCCTTTCGCCCGGTGACACACTATCTTTCGATGTCGAATCAGACGCAGCGGTTGACATCCTGTTATTCGCTGCGAGTTCAATCTCGGTCTACCAGAACGAGCAGAATTACCGTCATGACTCGGTCTGGCAGGACGAATCGGTCTTTGAGTCCTTCACAGGAGCGGGCCAATGGCACTGGACCGCGCCATCGGATCGGGGCGACACGCGTTGGTATATGGTCATCGACAATATGGCACACCCCCAGGATCAGGGTAACGGTGCACAAGGGGGTTCGCTGGCTTCGGTGACCTTGGATTCGCAGACCATCACTTCACCGATCTTCGGAATCGTCGACACCATCGTGCGACTCGATGTGGGTGAGCACGCGGTTCTCGCCGGCCCCCTCACTCTGGATGCTGGCACTCAGGTCGATCTCTTCGCAACCACGATGGAAGGACATCCCGATGTCTTTCTGATGACTCAGGCTCAACTCGATCTCTATGAGGCGGGCGGAACGGCTGCTGCACGAATCGGCGAGACAGACATGCTGCTGATCTCGACGGAGCGGAATCTCGTCTGGTCGGTGACAGAGGAATACGAAGGGACCGATCTCTATCTCGTCGTCGACAACCGTGCTGGCCCCTCCGGCGGTGGTGCTGGAACCAGTATCGTGGCGACCACTGTCGTGATGGATTTGACGCCGGTTCTCGAACCGGTCATCAGCGACGCTGAGAATCTTGCGACAGTCGATGTCGGTGCCTCGGTGATGCTCGATGCTTCCGAGACTCCGAACCGCTCTGATCAGATTCCTTCGACCGGCTTCCACTGGGACACCAATGGCGACGGCATCGATGACACTGTCGGACTGACGGTCAATGTCAGTTGGACGCAACCGACGAACGTGACCATCCGACTGCGAGTGATTGCAGAGGATGGTCGCTCAGACAGTGTCTATCTCGAGATCGAAGTCAGCGATATCTCTCCTCCCGAGGCCGACATCGGAGCCTCGGAGACGATTCGCCGCGACTTCGACGATGACTTGGTGCTGAGTGCCGCATTCTCCGACAATTGGGGAATCGCGAGCGTCGAATGGCTGGTCGATGGCATGGTCATCGATTCTTATGATTCCAGAAATTTCGACGATGGTCGCTCCTTCACTTTCCGATTCGATACGACTTACTCAGCTGGAGAGCACATCGTGACCCTGCGCGTCACAGACGAGCAGGGTCAAGTCAGTGAGGATACAGCGACCATCGAACTCTACGATTCAACTCCACCTATCGTGGCCAGCCCGACCGAGGAGATCACAGTCGTCCTCGGTACTTCCTACCGATTCGAGCCCGAGGTCATCGATCCCGAATCGGTCTCGTTGGATTATTCCTGGGACTTCGACATCGAGACTGATGGTGATGGCGATGGTGACCCGACCAATGATGTCGATGCGAGCGGGCACCAAGTCATTCACGAATTCCTGAGCAAAGGGACTTTTCGAGTGATTTGCACGATCACCAACGACGCTGGCGTCTCCACTCAGATCGAATATTTCGTCAGCGTCGTCAGTACAAGCGATGACAACCCACTCGGACTCGACCCGCTCGTACTGGTCGCCGGCGCCGTGCTCCTGACCCTGATCATCGTCGCTCTCGTAGGCATGGTCGGATGGCGCAGAATGTCCAATGCCCGCCTCGAAACGCTGCTCGCCGAGCAGGCGGTAGCCGAGGCGGAGAAGCCTCGAGAATTGAGCCTCGAAGAGCAGAAGGCGATGTATGGCGGTGGCACTTCGGTGACTGAGCCCTCAACCGAAACCGCGAACTCCCCCTTCGGTCAATACGCGACAGGGATGTCCGCGGCCGGTGATCCCCATGCTGCAGAAATCAGCCCTGCCGCCGCGATTGATGATCCTGATCTGGAGGCTCTCGTCGGTTCTTCCGTGCCAATCCAAGCCAGCTCTCCTTCAAGCCCAGCCGCAGATTTGCTCGCCGAATTCGCGGCGGACGAAGCCGCCGTCGCTCGTGATGATGTGGATTTCTCTCACGACGAGGAAGCGCCGATCGTCGGTCAAGTATGGAGTCATGAAGCTGCATCAGATTCGGCCCCCGAAGAATCTCTGCCAACCCCTCCACCACCTGCTCCTGACACTGCCGAGATCGCTCTACCGTCTCCGCCTCCTCCATCGCCGGCGGAAACGGAATCATCACTGGCAGACGAGACACCAGCAGAGGCTGAAGCAGATGCCGAATCGACGCTTCCATCACCTCCCGTTCCAGCCGGCGAGGAGGAGGTTCAGCCAGCGCCTGAGCCAGCCGCTGAGCCAGCCGCTGAACAAGCACCGTCAGCGCCAGTCGACCGCACCGTACAACAGGATTGCAGTCAGTGCTCTCAGCGCTTCGAGGTCACCTTGCCGGAGGGCCATGATGTGGCCCGAACTGCCTGCCCCGGTTGCGGTTCGATCGAAACCATCAGTCTGACTTGATCGCCCCCCACCATAAGCGTCTCAAGTCGATGCTTCAGATGCTCTCGCAGCCCAAGACCCTAAATCGCACCTCAGAGAGGTGCGGACATGGCGGATGCTTCAGTGCGGCTCATCCGCAGGACACCGTCCGCCAGAATCTCCCCGACACTCATCATCAGTCTTCTCTTCCTTCTGCCCATAATCGCCCCACTTGTCGCGGTAAGCGCCGAGGCGAGAATCGAGTCGCAGGATTTTGCGATTCTCGATGATCTGGCCGACGTTCTAAAGCAACGCGAGGATGTACTCGGGACTGATTCGGTTGGACGAATCGCAGGCCCGCTTCTCGATCAGGTGCGGCTCAGTATCACGAATACCTCGATCGCCGATCCCCTGCACGACATCGACAGCGCTCTCGAAGACGTCACTCTGGTCGATACCACGCCCCCTCCGCCCACACATCCTGAACCTTATCGGATCCTCACCGATGAGAACAGCCGTCCGCCCGGTGAGGTCCGAACCATATGGTCGACGTTGCTCAATCTGACAGATTATGTCATCATGACAAGATACATCGACGCCGACGGCAATGTCGTCGAGAATTTCGAGTCGATAACATTCACTTCATCGCTATTCTCGATATTCGATTCAGATACTGACCCTTTGCTGCATCAGGTGGATGTCGATGACGATGGTGACGATGACCTCCAAGTCGGTCTCACCATCTCATTCGAGAACATCGCGTTGGATGGCGACACCCTCTCTGTGGAGCCACAACTCGACTACAAGATCAGCGTTCTGCCCGATAGTCTGACCGATCCTGATTGGGACGATTTACGCACCCTCGAAGTAGCATTGCTGAAAGCCTTCGCATATTCTGAAGGCGTCCTCTCGGAAGGTGAGAGTTATGTCTGGGTCATCGATGCGAAATTCACCCACACACCCTACGATTTCACTCTTGGAATCGGCTTGGAGAAGTTCTACTTCGACATCGCCGATGCTGGAGTGGATTTCCTGACCTCGCTATTCTCATTCCTCTCCTTCGGTCTCCTCGATCCGAACGCCGACGAATCGGGCATTCGCATCGCCTCGATCGCTGCACCGTATGAGATTTCGATAGAGAACGAAGGACAGACGAATTGTCCAGAGAGATACTCGCCGATCGAACTGAGGACGCTGCCTTCAGGCGAGATCAACTGCGGCGTAACTGTCGGCTTCGGCTATGTTCACTATTCTCCGCCTGATGCGTCGGGCGATCGCGATGTCTGGGAGGTCGCATACATCGAGGCGGCGATCCATCCGAATGGACTCAGTCAAATGCTTCCAGAGAATGTCGACGTCGTCATCCGTACCGACAGCACGCTGGCCGACGGCACCGGTGGTGCCGGTGAAGGCGGACTGACGACGATCGAATATTGGGCCGACCGCAGAGCGGATCTCTTCATCCATTTCCATGAGAATCGCTCGGAGGTTCCGCCCGAGAACGCCGATGGGGAATATGGCAATGTCACCGATTCAGTGGGGTGGCTTCGGGGCATGCCAGCAGGCTCGTTATCGAGTGAGGAGATAGATCGCATCTTCACCATGCTCGGCTCGAAATCAGAACCCGAACTGCCAGGTGGTCAACCAGAGAAACTCGGACTGATTCTCGCTGTCAAGAACTTCACTCGTGACAACAGTCAGAATGTCGACGACCCGACTCTACCGGTCAATCCTGCTTATCCGCCCACGACTCTCGTTCTGTTCCGAGCCGTGCAATCGGTCGATCAGGTCGAATACCATTCATGGATGAAACGAGGTGGTGTTGATTCCGACCACATACGCATCGAGATCACCGCTCTCGATGTGCCGACCGCCGTGGTTCTCTTCGGTTCTTTCGAGCTGGGTGGCGCATCGAAGGCCGACACCAGCTTCGATTCCGAGCAGAACCTCGATTTCATGTCAAGGATACTCGATGTCGTATTGATCAACATCGTCGATCTATTCCTCGACATCGGCGGCGTGTTGAATGATATTCCGACCGCGACGGTCGAATTGATCAGCGGCGGCGTCGGTGGTGCGGGTGGACTGACCGGTCGGACGATTCACCTCTTGATGACGGATCATTGGAGGGTGGATAGGGTCGATCTGCCGATTACCAGCATAGGCATGCAGATCGGCTCGAGCCCACATCCTATCATGCCCGGAGACCATCTCATTCTGGCCAAGGATCGAGATTTGGAGATGGTCCAGGGCAGGCTTGGTCCTGTAGAACCACTTGTGGTGGTCGCCGCAAGTCTGAGATTCAGTGGGCTTGCTGCCTTCACCCTCGTCGATGATCGAGATGAGGACGTTCAGAGGATTTCGTTGCGGACCGAGTCGACGACACCATTCTCCTTCCTCTACATAGATCATCAGCGCGAAAGCCTCGATTCCGCAGCTCATCAAGGCGTCTGGCTTTCGGACATTCCTGACAATCTGACGGCAGAATTGACTTCTGAAAAGGCGACGTACTCAGCGAGTTCGACGATTCACAGAATCAGTTATACTGGGGTGGATGAAGACCAGAGACAAGCGGCTCACATCATCGATTTTCCGGCTGAATTCGAGATTGAATTCGGTGATGTGACCCGTTTCACCGCGTCTACTCCGATTTCGACGATACATACCCAGATGACCAATTCCAGCACACCAGCAACAATGGGTGGTGACCACTTCCTCTTCCAGCATGACCCGGTGGCTGGCACATCGACCATCTCGGCTCGCATCTCTGGTCTGCAGGAGGTCGGTTGGAGGGTGCCGGTAGAAGCCGGCGCGGATGGGCCGGCCGGCCGCGGGGCCGCTTTCATGACTTCAGCCGGCGATCGTTCGATGAGCATTGAGGTCGACCACGCGCCGACGGTCGGCAGCGGCGGCTTGTCGGCTCTGGTCCTCATCGATCCTCTGCCCTCGACTCTGTCGGTCGATGTTCCGACGGGTTCTGATTCGGCTTCCAGCCTCGTCATCCCTGAGTTCAACACCACGCAAGGCGTCGCTGGAATCGCTTTCTTCCTCGGCGGCTTCGCTGAATTGGGTCGCTCGGTGAACAGGGTTCTCGCGGGTCTGACGAGCGATGTAGCGACTGGCTCCGGAGGGGGGAACGGCTCGTTCTCATACGGACTTCAACTCGATGCCGATTCCGGCTTCGACATGATCTTCGAAGCGAGCCATGGCAATGGCACCGTCGAGGCGCCGCCGTGGGTGCACGGCATCTCGCTGGAGGCGGCGCGCAGTGGAATAAGCGATGGATTCCATGTCCGAGGCTGGTTGCCCGGACTACCGCCTGTGATAGATCTGTCAATCACCCGTGAAATGACTGAGAATGGCCAGGATTGGGCTATACAGCTGGGTATGGACGGATGGTCTCCCGCACGCAGCGAATTCATCATCGCCGCGCGCGGAATAAATGGTCAGGATCTCATCTTGACTCTGCAAGGCCTTGAGCCCGGAACCTCGACCTCGTTAGCGATCGACACGATATTCGAGATCCGAGAGACAACAGGAGGAATCACCGAGGTCTCGACCTCGACCCATTACTATCTCTCTAACAGACTCGATTGGGTTCATGCTCTGCTGATCAATCGAGAAGCTGGTGCACGCACGGAGATTCTCATCAATGACATTCCTGAATCCATCGACCTGCGCGCCAGTCTCGGTACGGCGATATCGATCGACATGACGGTTCCAGATGCCTATCGTCGAGCCGGCCCTGCGGTCGGCTCGATCATGATGCAGCAGATGCAATGGATGGACGGTCAATGGTGGCCGGCGACGGTCTTCTTGACCGATGTTCCCGATTCAATCAATCTGACGACTGAGCCTGATCTGAATTTCGACATCACTCAGAGCCTCGCCTTCCAAGGAACGCCTGTACTCGACTTCTCAGCCTCGTCAGGTGGAATGTCACTCTACATCGAGGCCAATGGCCGCGCCGTCAACCAGCGCGGCGACATCATCCTGCTCGCCCAGGGCATGACAGATAGAATGGTCATCAAACCGACTGAATCCTACGGGCTGGCGATCCGCTCTGGCGGAGATGGCGTTGAGCGAATCTATCTGAGGATCTCGAACATGCCGATGGCACCGCCGATCGTTCTCGCGGAGATGGAAGCGCTCGGTGAGAATCTTCGCAGCGCGACGATCCATGTCAGGCAGGTCGTCGGGCCATACAGCGTCATCGAACTCGAAGATGTTCAGGGCGGTCGAATAATCGCCTCCGCCCGCGCATCGGCCGAAGTTGACCAACTCGGTATGACCTTCGACCTGCGCGGAGTTCTGCTCGACGCTCAGACCACCGGAGGCGTGCCGACTGGCACCTCGATCGGAGTCAACGGGCTCGCCTCCGACCTCTCATTGCTCAACCTGATTCCCGGCTTCGAGGGCTCGACACACCACCTCATAGTTCCCGAACCATTCTCCTCCGCCGTTCTGACGATGGCTGCGACTTTCCTTGGAGGCGACTGACGTGGGTCTGCTCGAGAAGATGCGTCAGGCCGAGGCAGTCGCCAAGGAACCCGCCGAAGATGCGAGTGACGCAGTCACAGAGCGCGCTCACGAAGTACTGCAGATAATCGGTGAGCGCGTCGAGACAGTCAGACCAGCTCGGGTCATCTTCGCTTCGATCGCAGTGCTTCTCATCCTCAGCGCGATGCTCATTATCACCACTTGGCTGGTTCCATACGACAGAACATCGGTCGACATCGTCTACCTGCAAGGCGGTTCCGGCCATGTCGTCCTCGTCGAGATCGACAACAAGGGCTCACGGTCGATTCTCGATGTCAACCTCGACATCAGATTCCTTGATTCTGCCGGTCTCGAGATAGGCCGTGCCACCTTCGAGACCGATGAAATCCCAGCCCATACATCGGTTGCCGGCGACCAATTGGAATTGCTCATCAACGGCGCTTCGGTCTGGGAGAATTACACCATCGAGATCCTCCTCGACTACACTTACGGGGGCGAAGAGATGCACGAACGTTGGACCCACGCTGTGGGTGAGTGGACGATGGAGACATTCACCGATTCGGCACCGATTCGACTCTTCTGACACGACCTACGGTCGTGATTCAACGTGCATCCACCTGACCCGAACGCTGAAATCGGAATCAAGGGGGCGCGAGGACATGAGAAGGCGCAGCGTCGTGGTCATGCTGGGGATTCTCCTGCTCTCCTATGCTCCTTTGGCGGGAATAAGCGGTGGGGTGGGAATTGCAGCGGATGACGATCTGGGCTACTCGGTGAAGAGGGTCGAGGTCGCTCCTGATTCGGATTCGATTCAAGACCTCGGCGAATCAGTTGTCATCCAAGGCTTCGAGCGAACTCGTGACAATACTGCGGATTCGACAATCGGCGTTTATACGGAATTGGGATTGATTCCCTCAGTCGTGCTTTCAGAGGAACTTGCGGCTCCTCGTAGCGATCTCGCGATGGTCATCGTCAGTGGCTCGGTCGGAATGTGGGATGCGAGACTGGCCGTCGAGGAAATCGATGGCGTTGAGATTCGCTCAGCGATTCCGCCATCGGGATTCCTCGTTCAAGGCGATGCGAAGCAACTCGAGATACTCGAGAGCAACTCGGTTGTTCTATCGGTGGCGGAAGTTCCTGCTGGACTTCTGGTTCATCCATTGCTTCAGGTCGTCGATGAGGGTACGATCATGGTCGAGATACTCGGCTGGAAGGACGACGACCTGCAGCGCCACGAAGAGGCGGGCTTCGGCTTCACGGATTCTCTTTCACGGGTTGCAGAACTCTGGATGACCGATGCTTGGAGTCCCGAGGAAGGCCGCTATTGGGGCGAGATCGAACTTGGTGATATCGGCACCATCATCCAACATCCTTCGGTGGCTTGGGTGGCACCTTTGCCGGTCTTGGAACTGAAGAACGATCAGGCTCGAGTCCACATGGGCATCGAGACGGTCGAGACATTCTTCATTAGCGACCTCGATGGTTCAGGCCAGAAGATCGCGGTCGGAGATTCTGGCCTCGACGATGACCATGGTGACTTCGCCGGCCGAATCTCGGCATTAACCTCGGTCACTCCTGGTGACTCGTCGACAGCCGACATCAATGACGGCCACGGAACTCACGTAGCCTGCACCGTCCTCGGCTCGGGCATGCGCAGCGGCGGCACTTACGTCGGAGTGGCGCCTGCTGCGAGCCTCTACATGCAAGCGATGGAGGACGATGATTCAGGTACTCTCTACAGTTATGGCATCAACAGCATGCTGAACTCCGCCTACAATGCTGGCGCCCGCCTGCACACGAATAGTTGGGGCGCGGGCAGCGGACACGGCTCATATTCGACCCAATCCGAGGACGCTGATGACAGAACCTCGACCTGGGATCAATACTGGAATTACGAAGGAATGACTGTCCTGTTCGCAGCCGGAAATGAGCGAGATGAGGGCATTTCGCCACCTGGAACTGCCAAGAATATCATTACAGTCGGCGGCCACAAGAATCGCTACAGCGGCGCTCCTGACACGATGTACCACTGGAGCAGCCGCGGTCCGACCGACGACGGTCGCATCAAACCGGACGTTCTCGGACCGGGAGATGGAGTTCGTTCCTGTCTCTCGCAAGAGGCCGAGAACGCGCAGTCCGGCTGGAGCAATAATTGGTACATCGAATACAGCGGCACATCGATGTCGACACCAGCCGTCGCCGGCGCCGCCACTCTCGTGCGCGAGTATCTGATGGAGGTCGCAAACAGACCCGCGCCCCAAGGTGCGTTGGTCAAGGCGCTCCTGATTCTCGGTGCCAAGGATATGGGTACTCGCAACATCCCCAACAACGACGAAGGCTGGGGACGCGTCGATCTGGTCAATTCGCTGGTCCCTGACAGCGACGAAGGAATCTTCGTCGACGACCGGAATCGACTGAGGAGCGGTCAGACGCGTGAGTACTCATTCGACATCACGCGCTCAGGCGAGCCTCTCAAGGTCGTCCTCACCTGGTCTGATTATCCCGGCTCCTCCTCCTCGAGCCAGCAGCTTCGCAACGACCTCAACCTCGAGGTCGTTCACCCGAATGGCCAATTGACCTACAAGGGGAATGTGTTCAACAGCGGGCGCTCGATAACCGGTGGAAACTGGGATTCAAAGAACAATGTCGAAGTCGTCCTCATCGACAGCGCCGCGTCCGGAATCTGGACCATTCGCGTCAAGGACGACTACCATTCGGGCGGCCGCACCTGGCAGCCCTTCGCTCTCGCTGTTCGCGGGGTCAACGTCAACGACCTCTCGCCCGACCCTGCCTTCCTCCCCGGAGTGGTGGTATCGACCCCGATTCCACAAATCGGCGAAGAGGTCCAACTCACGGTGACGATCCAGAATCTCGGCGCTGGCTCGGTGCCAGACCTCAATGTCATGGCCCGCGCCGATGGTACTCTGATATCGACCAAGACCGTCTCGATGTCGCCAGGCGAGAGCTTCGATCTCTCATGGAACTGGACTCCGACCGCTGAGGGGCTTGTCGACCTGTCATTCCACATCGACCCCAACGACATGATCGAAGAAGTATCTGAGACGAATAACGTGCTGACCCATACGATCGTGATCAGCGCACCCGGCGTGCGTGTAACGTCTGACGAGGTACTTATGACCCTCGGAGATGCGACTGACAGCGCTACCAGTTGGCAGTTGACTCTGACCAACACCGCTCTCTTCGAGACCAACGCAACCATCGCGGCCACGACTCCTCAACGGATGGCTGACGGCCTCGTTTTCGACTGGTTCTACTCATTCACTCTGAACACTTTCACTCTGCAGGCGGCGGAATCCGTCAGCATCGGTTTCACCCTTGTTCATCCGGCGCCGCCTGAGCCAGGAACCTACGAAATCACTGTTACCGGCACCGATATCGAGAACGATATCGAATCTGAGATTAAACTCTACTTCGAGGTTCCAGTCCTCGCTTCTGCCGACCTCGACCTGCCCGCTGAACGGATTCTCGTCAGCCCTCTGGTGGCGACTCAGATGCAGTTTCATGTCACCAACGAGGGCAATGGCCCACAGACCTACGATGTCGAGTTGATATCGCCGGCTGGCTGGCACCTCGGTCTCGACGTCCTCGGCGCCTTCGCTGGCTCCTCACACGGCTCGACTGGAACGCTTGCGGTAGATGAGCGCCGGGCCATCGCCATCACCATCAATCCACCCGGCGCGATGATTCCGGCTGGTACTATCATCGAATCCGCGATCATCATCCACTCGCGCGTCAGTTCCGATTCGTGGTCAGTTGACATGTCTCTGGAAGTCATTCCGATCGATCAATTGTCGACCACACCGATCAGTGACGGGATCGAGCACGATCTCGCCCCCGACGCGAATGTCGTTCTGAACATCGAATTCCTCAACAGCGGCAATCGCGACCTCGGATTGACGCCACTGCTGCGCTCAATCCCTGGCGGTTGGAATGTCGTCGGCGGTCTCGATGCCCTCATCGTTCCTGCGGGTTCTTCCGCAAATTGGTCGGTCACAGTCGAGGGCAACGGCCGCGCCGTCAGCGGTGATCTGAAATTACGATTCACCACCGAGGATGGCTTCTCGGTCGATTGGAATCGCACTCTGGATGTTCTCTCAGGTGCGATTCCGACGATGCAGTTCCACCAAGTGGTGCTCGCCGACGGCACCTCCTCCGATCATCCACTGGGCGTCGGTGCGCATCCCGTCAACACGGGTTTCGACCTTTCCTGGCTGGTCGTGAACGAAGGCACCTCCACCTGGCGGCCGACCACGTCGATCGAACTTCCCGATGAGGGTTGGTCGGCGACTTGCTCAGCGCCCTCGACACTCGCCGCGGGCGCCAGCACCATCGTCTGGTGCACGATGACGATTCCACTCTCCGCCGAGGCCGGCAGCGAGCCCCCCGTGACCCTCGTCATGGAGGGTGAGGGTGTCGAGGTTCGACACACGATAACCCTGCTCGTCGATGCGGTGGCAGCTGTCGAGTGGAGTCTACGCAGCCAAGCGATCGCTCACGAAGGGTATTCGTTCGAGATGACCATCGACATCGAGAATGTCGGAAATTCGCAGATCAATCATCGTCTCGATATCATCTCGCCCTCGGGCTGGAACCTGATCATCCACGACGGCGTTCTCGTCATCCTCAGCCCGGGCGAATCTCGCTCGATCAAGATTGAATTCCGGCCCGATTCGGGCTCGGATGGCGAAATCGAATTGACGTTGCGAAACGCAGACGACGTTGCCGGCTCCAGCTTCGTCATCCAGGTCGATGTCATGCCCGGCAAGAATGGCGGTGGCGGCGGCCTTGGAAACATGTTGATGCCGATACTCATTCTGCTCATCTTAGCGATCATCGGCGGTACAGGATTCTACGTCTTCAAGCAGAGAGGTGGGAATCTAAAATCGATACTCCGGTCCGAGGCGGTCGTCAAACTCACCGAATCACTCAATCTGAACGAGGATGAGAGCGGTTCAGGCATCGAATGTTGGATCTGCAGCAAGGACATTTTCGAGGGCGAAGCATGGGCTTGCGGCAGTTGCGGAGCCCGCTATCACCAAGGTGGCCAAGTCTCTGGTTGTGACATCGTGAGGCTCGGTAAATGCCTGCAATGCAACGCCGAGTCGGACGAACTTGTTGAGGTATGAATACCGCGACCCTTAGGGTCGCGTGGCCCGAAGCCCTTAGAGGGACGATTCAGTCCGTCAGCCGATGAATCGACGTGTATCTGCCCGATTGCTCGTCGCTATTCTCGTGCTGACGGTGCTTTCACCGCTGGCCGCTGCGAATATCGAGCCGCGGCTCACTGCGAGCCCGATGGCTCAAGAGGCCGACGCGGATAATCCCGCAGAATACGACATCACCGTCCACAATGACGGTGATGATGACATGTTGGTCACGCTCAGCACACAACAGGATGCTTCGGATTGCAATGGCTTCTCTTCCTCGATCGAACAGGTATCGGGAAGCATAGAAGGAGGTCAGTCCGAGACAGTCACACTGACTGTGACGGTCAACGAGCAGGCCGATGGTGATTGCGAGACCACGGTCTTGGCTTCAGCCACGGTCTCAGGCGGCGTACCGGGTACGCCGAAGAACGACGATATCACGGTCACCACGACAGCCGGGGACGGCGGTGGACTCTATGCGGTGAAACTGACTACGGACGACATCAATAAGGAATACGATGGAGAGGACGAGGTCATCTGGGATATCGAGGTCGAGAATACCGGTGAGCAGCAGGCCAACGTCCAACTCGAGATGACCTCGGACAACGACTGCGAATCCGACGAACTCACAGCGACAGTCGATCCTGCACTGATCAATCTCGATTCTGGCGACAAGGAGACCGTCGAGGTGACCATCGAGGTTCCCGACGGTCAATCTACCGAAGCCGGAGAGCATTGTTTCCTCATCGTCGCGACGGTCACCAACGATCCGAATCAGGCTGACGCGGCCTCGGACAATCTCTCACTCAGCCTCAGTGTTCCTGAATTGAAGGAATGCGACGGCGGTCTTTCGACATCTGCCCACAATCTCGACCCCTTCGAGTCCGCCGAGAACAGTTTCGAGGTCGAGAACATCGGCAATACTGCTTGGACAGTTCAGATGCAAGCGGTAGTGAACGGCATGGACATCACCGGATGGGTAGAATTCGACAGTCCACAATCCAAGCTTCTCTCGAAACCGGGCGGTACAGAGGACAGTCATACCTTCACCTTCTCGATCACGCCCGACGACACGGTCGAAGCCGGAATGCAGGTAGAGATTCGCATCCAAGCGCGCTCCAACCAAGGAGTCGGCTGCGAGCAGACGGTCATCGTCACAATCGGCCAGATCCACGATGCGAAACTGACCCTGAGTTCGAGTCGGCTGTCGAATGTCGAGCCGGGAAGTTCGGATTCGATCACTCTGACGATCGAGAACATGGGCAATGGACTCGATACATTCTCCCTGACGACTTCGGCGATTCCAGAAGGATGGCAGGTCTCATTCTCACAATCTTCAATCACTCTGAACAGTCGTCACGATTCGGATAACACAGGCTCGGTCACAGCCACGATCAATGTCCCAGCAGATGCGTTGGCGGGCGATAACACCGTCACCTTCGGGGTCACAGTGAGTGGTTCGACGACAGTGCTCGACAGCAAGAGTCTGACAGTCTCGGTCGCCGCCAGACACGCCCTGACCGCTGATATCCTATCGACTCAGCAGACCGGCAGGTCAGGTCAGGTCGTGCAATTCCCCATCGATGTGGTGAACACTGGCAACATCCGTGACACGTTCAAGCTGCAGGTCTGTGATCCCGGCGATCAAACCGGCTGCAATCCGCCGATGTGGGCAGCCTCTTACTCGGATATGTCGGGCAATTCGATAACGCAACTGATCCTCAATCCCGGTGAGTCGAAGCGAGTCTTCCTCGACGTGACCGTAGAGGGAGAGGAAGACGCCGATTCGGTTGACATCCTCTCACGCGTAGCGATATTCGAGACGACCGAGAAGGTCGAACACTCCGTAAGCGTCGTCGTCTCGAATTACGATTATGGTATGGCGATCTCGCCCGAGATGCCCGGTCAGATCGCCGGCCAACTCGACATCGTCCTGCCTCCGGGCGGAATCTTGGAAATCAATTTCTGGGTCGAGAACACGGGAAATTTCCCCGGCGGTGACAAGGCAGTGATATCAATCACTGGCTTGGAATCCTCAGTTCTTCGGAAGGTTCTGATCGATGGTGTGATCGCCAATGAAAACATCGTTGTCGGCTCTGGCGACCGCGTCCTCATCACCGTCCAACTCGAGGTCCTTGAAGGAGTTCCTAGTGGTACGACTGGAATCATCAAGGTCAGCGCTTCCTCTGAGAAGAACGCTGCTCAGACAACCTCAGTCAATCTCATCTTCGAGGTTCGCACGATTCACGATCTGCGCTTCACGCTCGAAGGCGAAGACGAACTCTCGACCGACGACGAGAAGAGTGTCCAGTTCATCCTCCACGTGACCAATCACGGCAATGTCATCGAGACCGTGCAGATCCTCACCAGCGATTCTCTGCGTGGCTGGACGGTCAATGTCATTCCCGAGGAGTTCGAACTCGAACCGGGAGACTCACGAGAAGTCACAGTGAGAGTCACACCACCGGCTGACATGATTCAGGATGATACTTACCGATTCACCCTGACAGTCCAACCCAAGGGCATGCCGGTGGCGGGTCAGCCACTCGATCTGCAAGTCACAGCTGAGGTAAGCCCAGGTCTGAATCTGCTGTCCGAGGAGTACGAACAGATTCTCGTCTACGGACTGACCACAATCGGTGCCCTCCTCGTCGTCGTGCTGTTTTTCCGCTCGAGGGCTGAGAACAAGCGCATCATCGAGGCGCTTGAATTCGACGCCGAGGCTTAAGTCATCAATACCGCGAACAGTGGGGCTCCGGACTGGCTTTCTCAGCCTCGATGTCCGTGCCTGCAGACAGCACCAAGCGTACGGTTACACTTATCTCCAGATTTCTGCTGGGAGCCTCTGCCGGTCCCTATGGGACCGTCAGGTGTCTGCAATGTCGACGGTTCCCGAAGCCTATCTCGCATTGGCGATAATGACCCTCGTCGGCATTGGATTTCCTGTCATGACATTCATCGGTTCTTATTTCCTCAGACCGACTCAACACCCTCACGACCGCACCAAGGTGCGCTCGATTCTCCTGCCCGGTTATGAGCGTGACCATAGCTTGTACATACGGCGAGACAGCACCTACGAGTGTGGTTCAGACCCGGTCGGGGATGCCCACATCAACTTCCATTTCCAGTACTATTGGTACGCCATCATCTTCCTCGTTTTCGACATCGCCTTCATGTTCCTCGCATTCGGTGGCCTCGTCGCCATTCAGGAGGCTGACGGCGAGATTGACATCTGGTCTGCGATGGCGACTATGACGATCTTCATCACGCTGATGAGTTTGGGCGTCTGGCACGTATTCCGCAAGCGCGGCAGGATTTACATCTGAGGTGATTCAATGAGCGATGATGGTCAGAATTTCTCAGTCTTCAACAGTCGCATTCTCGTCGACACGGTCGGCGATGTGACCGACGAGGCTCTCAAGGCGAGCCGCATGAAGGAGGTCATCGGCGTCCTCGCCGGCCGCCTATTCAATTGGGGTCAGCGCAAATCACTCTTCCCGCTGCATCTCGGCATCAAGTGCTGTGCGCTGGAGATGGCTGCGGCGGGCGCGAGTCGCTTCGACGCCGAGCGCTTCGGTGTCTTCTTCCGCTCCAGTCCCCGCCAATGTGACGTCCTTCTGGTCAATGGCCCGATCTCGAAGAAATTCGCCGACCCAATCACTCGACTCTGGGAGCAGATGCCAGAGCCGAAGTGGTGCATCGCTATGGGTGAGTGCGCGATTTCGGGCGGTCCTTACTTCCAATCCTACAATATTCTCGAAGGCGTCGACACGATCATCCCAGTCGATATCTACATACCTGGATGTCCGCCTCGCCCCGAGGCGCTTATCGACGGCTTCGGCAAGCTGCGAGAGAAGATCATCCGCATCGGAGCGGTACCCAGCGAAGTTCGGCCCATGAGTGAGGCACCGCTGATTCTCGGGGACGAGTGAAGGAGGCTGTAGGATGGGTAAGAAGATCTCAGCGGCTGCACAGTTGAAGTCTGCCGAATCGCTCGCCGCTGCAATATCGATGATCGACGGCGCCAGCGCCGAGGTCTCAACCCGCTCGAGCGGCACTCAGGACCGCCACACGATCAAGGGCAGCTGCACTCCAGCCTCGTGGCGCGAACTCGCCGAAACTCTGGAGTCGAAGCATGGCATCGATTACTGTTCGATGATCACCGGCATCCATTGGCCAGATGCTGCCGACAAAACTTGGGAAGTCATCTACCACCTGATGCGAACCGGAGTCACCGACCCCGCCCACGAAAACGGCATAGTCCAGCCCAACATCACAGCGGCTGGCAGCCTCAAGGGTGGCAAAGTCCCGCTCGAGATCGAGATCAGCATCGCTTTACCAGACACCAGAACGCCTTCTGTAGCGTCGGTCCAGGACATCTGGGTCGGAGCGGATTGGAACGAGAAGGAGACTTGGGATCTGGTCGGAATCGATTTCGACGGCCACGAGAGGATGCGTCGGGTCCTCAACCCACACGAGACTCCGGTCGGATACCACCCATTACAGAAACAGCACAAGTTACGCTACCACGGTTTTGAGGAGATGTATGACGATGTGCAGGGATTCCGCCGCAAACCGGCCGATGCTGGCAAAGTCAAGTGAGGAGGTCGAAGAATGGCAGAAATGTGGATTTCGATGGGTCCTCAGCACCCTATGACGCACGGATTGTGGACTCTCAAGATCAAGGTCGATGGAGAGACGGTCATCGATACAGAACCTGATCTGGGTTACATCCATCGAGGGGTCGAGAAGATCTGCGAAGCCCGCAACTTCACTCAGATCACAACCTACTGCGACAGGCTCTGCTACGCCAGCGCCAACACCTGGTCACACGCCTACATCTACGCCACTGAGGACCTCCTCGATGTCGAGGTTCCCGAGCGTGCCGAATACATTCGTCTGGTCGCTGTCGAAATCCAGCGCATCGCCAGCCATCTGATGTGGCTGGGCGCTTACGGTCCTGACATCGGCAATCTGTCAATCATGGTCTGGTGCCTGCGCGAGCGCGAGATGATGATGGATCTACTGCAGGAATTGGGCGGTTCGAGATTGCACTACAACTTCCCTCGGGTCGGAGGAGTCAAGCGCGACCTGCCACACGGCTTCGCGCACCGCGCGCGAGCCAAGCTGACACTCTTCCAAGACCGCATTCAGGAGTACGAGGCTCTGTTCGATGAAAGCACAATCTTCCTCGTGCGCAGTCAGGGCGTTGGCTATGCCAAGCCTGAGGAGATGATCAATGCCGGTGTCAGTGGACCGAATGTCCGTGCTGCGGGCGTCGATTACGATATTCGCTGGGCGCATCCGTATTCGGTCTACAGCGAACTCGACTGGGCTCCTGCCGTCGAGCGCTCTTCGATCAAGGGCGCGGACTGCTACGACCGCTACCGAATCCGTATCGAGGAGATGAAGGAGAGCGCCAGCATGGTTCTGCAGGCGCTCGACAAGATGCCCGGCGGAGCCGAGACGTATCACGAGCCGGGTGACCCGAAGATCCTCGCCAAGGCTCCTTCGCGCGCAGCCGAAGGAACCACTGGCTACCATCACTTCGAGGACTCGCGCGGCGAGTCGATGTTCTACATCGCCGGAGGCGGTGATGGACGTGGAAAGATGCCTTACCGCGTCTCGATCCGCTCTCCGATGTTCATCACCATTCCATTCGCGGCCAAGTGCATGGTCGGCTACAAGGTCGCCGACATTCCAGCCATCATGGGTTCATTCGACCCATGTATCGGAGAGACAGACAGGTGAGGTGAGAGAATGGCAAGTAGCGACTGGCTTGACATCCGAGGCTGGATGGATTCTATCGTCGGATGGTCGATGGATTCGGTTCACGACATTCTTCCAAGCACCGACATCGGTCTCGGACCACTAGGGACTCTCAACATCCAAGCTGAATTCGCCTCCGTACAAAGCCCTCTCGAGACACTCATCTTCACCACCATCATGTGCACTGTGGTCTTTGGAATCCTGATGCTGACTCTGATGGTCGTGCCGTATATCGAGCGTAAATTCATAGCACGTCTGATGGATAGACTCGGGGCCACGACTTCTCTTCGAAGTCTGTGGATTGGAGAGGGCCGAGTGACCGCCGGCCAATGGTGGAATCAACTGCCATTCGGAATGGGAGCGCCCATCGGTTGGACCATCGGCATCCTCAATTCGACATTCGGTAATGAATCGAAGCACGTCGCCGTCAACCGTGTTCACAACCGCGGTTACCACGGCATCTGGTTCCTCTTCCCCGGCTTCTTCCAAGCGCTCGCGGATTTCCTGAAGTTCGCTACCAAGGAGCACATCGTTCCAGCGAAAGCCGACAGACTGGTCTTCGAAGTCGCTCCGATCATCATCATCTCAACCACCATCATGGTCTACGCCTTCATCCCCTTCGGACCCCACATCTGGGCGGCCGACCCTGAACTCTCTCTCATCTTCATGATGGCTGTTTTCGGCGTAGCACCACTCGGCGTCTTCTTTGCCGGCTGGGCTTCCAACAACAAGTACACACTCATCGGCGGGATGAGGTCTGCCGCTCAGTTGACCGCTTACGAGATTCCACTCCTCATCACGGTCCTCGCGATAGCGGTCGTCAGCGGCTCGTTCAACATCCTTGAGATCATCGATTTCCAGATCGAGACGAGCAATACCTGGAACCTCTTCATTCTGCCCCTCGGCGCGACATTGTTCCTCATCACCATGATCGCCGAAGTCGAGCGGATTCCCTTCGACATGCCCGAGGCTGAAGCAGAACTGGTCGAGGGCTGGTGGACTGAATACGGCGGAATCCGCTGGGGTCTGATGTTCGCCGTCGAGATGATGCGCGCTTACGCGGCTTGCCTCCTCTTCGCGCTCTTCTTCCTCGGCGGCTGGCAGGTTCCTTTCGAGGACAGCCTCGTCGCACTGCCATACATCGGAGGCGGCCTCGAGACAGTCTTCACCGCGACTCCAGGCATCTTCATTCTCCTCGCCAAGGCCTACATCATGTTCGCCTTCTTCGTCTGGGTCCGGGCCTCTCTGCACCGAGTCCGCACCGACCAGATCCTCGAATTCGGCTGGCGCTATCTCCTACCGCTCTCATTCGTCAACCTCGCTATCGCCATCTGGCTGCGCCTCGAGGTCTGGAACAGCACAGCAGCAGGCGGCTGGCCAATCTGGACCGCGCCAGCCCTCTTCGGAGCGTTTGTTCTACTCTTCATCATCCTCGCAATCGACGAGGATAAGGAAGCCCTCGAACTCGACCGCAGAATGTACCAAACACAGACTCTGGACAAGGCCAGTCCCGGGACGCACAGGGAGTAATGGAGGTGAATGAATGAGTGAGAATGATGGCAGAATGGAATACAATACGGGTCACCCACATGCGGCACCGAACTTCCGGAATCTCATCGTCAAACCGATGTGGATGACGATGAAAACCGCCTTGCGAACCGTTCCCTACATCGGCAGGGCTCGCTGGCTGAAGAATGATTATCACGGTCAGCAAGTGAACATGACTGACGATTTCACAAAATCTCGAATCGGCGACTCACACCTCTCCGAGGGTCACGTCTACGCCGCCGACCGCGAGTCGACCGACCTACTGCCATTCCTCGAACGCCCTGTGACTGTGATGTACCCTTACGAGCGCCTCGAAGACATGGAACCGTGGCTCTTCGTTCCGGGAAATTACAACGGCCGAATCGGCATCGTCTGGGAGACCTGCACCGCTTGCAAGGCCTGTATCCGCGCCTGCCCTAACGACTGCCTCCACATGACTACAGAAGTGCGCGTCAACGTCCTTGACCTCGCTGAAGAAGGCGACGAATGGCACGGCTATGGCTCCGAGATTGAAGCCGGTGGTTACGCTGCAAAGCCGAAAGATGACTTTGTGGAAATAGAGGAATTCGATCTCGTCAACGAACACGTAGCACCTCCGCAGCAATACGATTTCGCCGAGGTCATCGAGATCTCCGGCGAGACCGCGACGGTTCGCTGGATGGATGGCTCGGGCATCGAGGATATTTCGATGGACGAGTTGACACCGGCCGAGACCGACATCGTCAGCGGCCGCATTGACATGGGTCGTTGCATGTTCTGCGGCCTATGTGCCGAAGCCTGTCCATTCGAGTCATTCTTCATGACCAATGAATACGATGGCATGACCGGTTACTCGCGTGAGGACCTCTGGTTCGATGCCGACCGGACTCGGGTTCTGCCCGCGGTCCACCAAGAGCGCGTCGATGCGGAATTGGCCAAGCGGGCGGGCAAAGAGAAGAAGAAGCGTGAGCGCAAGGCGGCGAAGGCTGCCAAAGCCGCACAATCAGAGGCGTGAATCCAATGAATATCGATTTCGAGGCCATCGCCTTCGTTATCATGTCGTTGATGGCAATTTTAGGCGCTCTGGGCTGCGTCTACGCACGCCGTGTCGCCCACTCACTGCTCTCGCTGATGATGACTTTCTTTGCAGTCGCCGGCGTCTTCGTCCTCGCGCACGCGGAATTGCTCGCCGCTGTGCAGATTCTCGTCTATCTCGGCTCGGTCATGCTGGTCGTGCAATTTGGCGTCATGCTGACCCGCCGCCAGATTCAGGAAGGTGACGTTGAATGAAGGCGGTCAGCCTCTTCGCGCGGCTCGGCGTCTTCGCCTTCGTCCTCGTTCTGCTGCGCGAAGTCATGGAGCATCCGATGTTCTCCGACTCTTCGACCCAGGTCCCACCGACCACAGTCGACTTCGCGGTCTCGATTCTCAACGATTGGGCGATCGTCACCATCGTTCTGGGTCTTCTTCTCGCCATGGCGATGATCGGCGCATCATACCTCGTGCGCGACGAGCGCCTCGTCAATCTGCTCTACGATATGGGGGGTGAAGAGAGATGATTGCAGCGAGTTGGATCGCCGGACTCGGTGTCATTCTCTTCGGCATCGGCCTAGTCGGCGCTTTCAGCCGCAAGAATGCCATCGTCGTTCTGATGTGCATCGAGGTGATGCTCAACGCAGCCAACCTCAACTTCGTCGCCGGAGCCTTGCACCACGGCTCGGTCGACGGCTGGGTCTTCGCAGCGATTGCAATCGCGATCGCAGCAGCAGAGGTCGCCATCGGCCTCGCCATCCTACTCTCACTCTACAGTACTCAGGAGACGATCTCGCTCGACGAGGCGACCCTGCTGAAACATTGAAAATTCGAAAAAAATCGTCAACTAAAAATCGAGGTGAAGAAACATGGGAGAAAGCAAGCAAGAGTGGGACCGACTGCTCTTACTCATCCCCTTTCTCGCAGTCGTTCCCTACCTCATTATTCAAGGCGAGTCCTCGACTGATTGGGCTTGGCTCATCGTCGCCGTCCCCTTCATCATCTTCCCGATCATTGCTATCGCTGGCCAGATCTGGAACGGTCACGATACATGGGTCAACCGCCTCAAGGAGGGTGGCATCATCGCTCTCGGGGCTCTGGGTCTGTCTCTGTCGGCTGGCCTTTGGTTGATCTATGAATATCTCACAACCCAACCTAGCAAGCGATTCACCCCCGACCCTTGGAGTTGGCTCTCTTTCGATGTCCTCACCTACGATGGAGAGGGTTGGTCGGTCGCGGCATCCGGTTTCGATTTCTTTGGTCTGGGATTGTATCTCGATGCACTCAGCATCATGCTGCTCTTCGTCGCGACTTTCCTCTGCTTCCTGATCTGCTGGTTCGCCGTCGGCTACATGACGACGGACCCGATCAACGACAATTCCAACCACCGCTTCTTCGCAGAATTCGTCCTCTTCAGCATCGGAATGTTCGGGATGGTCTTGGCGGACAACTTCCTCTGGCTGTTCATCTTCTGGGAGATCATGGGACTTTGTTCATATCTTCTGATTGGATTCTACTACTGGAAGAAGAGTGCTGCCTACGCGGCGAAAAAGGCCTTCCTCACGACGCGCGTAGGCGATGTCTTCCTGCTGATCGGCTTGCTGATGCTGTACGACATCTACGGCTCGCTCGACTTCTCAGTTGTCTTCGACGACCCATCGACTGGTGTCGGCGGCGCGGTCGTCTCGGCTGCTAAGCTACAGACAGCGTTGCTGATGTTGTTCATCGGCGCGATCGGCAAGTCGGCCCAATTCCCACTTCACGTCTGGCTGCCTGATGCGATGGAGGGGCCGACGCCCGTCTCGGCTCTCATCCACGCGGCGACGATGGTCAACGCGGGATTGTATCTCGTCGCGCGCATGGTGCCTTTCGTCGACGTCGCAAATGGCGGCGTCGCTGGGATGGAAGATCTGGGATTGATCGTCGCTTGGATTGGCGGCATCACCGCTTTCATGGCAGCGGCGATCGCCTTCGTTCAGAATGATATCAAGAAGGTTCTCGCCTATTCGACGATGAGTCAACTGGCTTACATATTCACTGGATTGGGCGCCGCCTTGTGGTTATTCAACACAGGAAATCACGAAGCTGGGGCTCTGGTCTTCGGCGGCGCGCTGTTCCATCTGTTCAATCACGCCATGGCTAAGGGGATGTTGTTCATGGCGAGTGGTTCGGTCATTCACGAAGTTCATCATGCCCATGACCATCTCCATCACGAGGGTGATGATTCGGAACACGACCACGCCAGCCACCACGACTTCGATGCCCAGGACATGCGCAACATGGGTGGGCTTGCAAGCAAGATGCCCGTCACTGCGACAGCGATGATGCTGGGCTCGATGTCGATCATCGGGATTCCTCTGATCGGTGGATTCTGGTCGAAAGAAGTCATCATCGGCAAGACCTGGTACGCTTACTTCCACGGCGCTGACGCTCTGCTCGGCCCTGCTCTGCTCATACTCGCAACCGCCGGAATGACCGGCTTCTACATGTCACGCATGTGGTTCATGACCTTCGCCGGCGAGCCGAGGAACGAGTTGGTTGAGCATGTTCATGAGGCGACTCCGTGGATCAAGACTCCACTCGTCGTGCTCTCGATCATGACGGCGCTGGGCGGCTTCGGCCTCGCAGTTTACGGCGCCGTCGAATTCCTCTCGGCCGAAGCCAATTATCTCTCACTGCACGGCCACACCCTGCTCGAGCAGATCATCCACGAGGTCGAGCACGCCTTCCTGCCCGAGGATATGCAATTGCGATATGTCGGCTGGGTGACGATTCTACTCGCCTTCATCATTGGACCAATCATGGCCGCGCGCATCTACGGAGGCGCGCTCAAGGAAGGTGAGCAAGCGATTCCACTCGTCCACTGGCTGACCTCACTATCGGGCAAATTCGGCAGCCAGAACGTCGACGACCTCGCCAATTCCGAACTCGCAGAAGCACTGCAACAACGCCTCTACTTCGATGACCTCTACGAGGGCATCCTCGCGCGCACCATAGTTCCCTTCGCCGCCTTCGCAGCTTGGTTCGACGCCAATGTCATCGACGGCGCAATCAAGCAGATCGAGTCGAAATCAGTGCTCGGTTCAGTTCAGATTCGCAGAGTCACAACTGGCAGCGCGCGCGACTACATCCTCATGGCTGCCATCGGCACCCTGAGCATTTTTGCCTTGATCTGGGGGGTGAACGCTTGATCACAGCAGACCCACTGACTTTCATCACGCTGGCACCAATCGCCCTCGGTATGGCGCTGCTGATTCTACCACAAGTTCTGCCAACCAGCATGGCCGAGTACATGCAGCGCATCGCCCGGCCACTCTCGATGGGCCTCGCTCTGGCCATATTCGCAATCACGACGATGCTCTTCCTCGGCCAGATCGGCGCTATCGACTGGCTCAACATCCTGCAAGGCGAGTACGTCTTCCAGAACACGCCAGTCGTCCTGCTCGAAGAGATCGGAGTTCGCTGGGTCGTAGGAGTCGACGCGCTATCGTTCCCGATGGTCTGGCTGACAGCGATGCTCATCCCGGTCTCGATGCTCGTCGAATGGGACGCGAAGAAAGGCCACATCTTCCACCCATTGATCCTCATCATGGAGGGCGCACTGCTCGGAGTCTTCGTTGCTCTGGACCTCTTCGTCTTCTTCGTCTTCTGGGAAATGACGCTGATTCCGATGTTTTTACTCATCCTCGTCTGGGGTGGGGACGACCGCCGCTACGCCTCGATGAAGTTCTTCATCTACACTTTCACAGCCAGCGTTTTCATGCTCATCGGCATCCTCGTGATGTATTTCAACACGGCCGACACGAGCCTTGCCGGGACTCTGACTGGGCATCATTTCGACCTGATATCGATGACTGCGCAGGCCGCCGGTAGCGGTCTTATCGATGGCGCTGGCCTGCGACATTTCGTCTGGATTCTACTTCTCATTGGCTTTGCAACCAAGATGCCGAGCGTGCCTGTTCACACTTGGCTGCCCGACGCGCACGTGGAGGCACCCACGGCTGGCTCGATGCTTCTGGCGGGGGTGATGCTGAAGATGGGCGCCTATGGATTCCTGCGCGTCTCAGTTACGATTTTCCCAGAATCAACGGTGGTTTTCACGCCGCTGCTGTTACTGCTGGGAATGTCGAGTCTTGTCTACGCGGCGATAGTCTGCATGGGTCAGACGAATCTCAAACGGATGGTCGCATATTCGTCTGTCTCGCACATGGGATTGATCTTCCTCGGCATCGCGACGATGCAGCCTCTGGGCATTGCCGGCGCGCTGTTCATGATGTTCGCACACGGCATCATCAGCCCACTTCTGTTCGCGGTTGCGGGGGCCTTCAAGCACCATTACCACACCCTCGAGATCGGCTCGATGAGGGGAATAGCACACCACTCTCCTTGGCTGGCCGGCCACATGATGTTCGGCTGGATGGCAAGCCTCGGCCTGCCTCTGCTGGCAGGATTCGTGGCCGAGATAACGGTGCTGATAGCGTTCTGGATGACCTTCGGCTGGCTGGTGATTCTACCGGCTCTGACGCTGATCATCACCGCGGTTTACTACATTACAAGCATGCAGCGTACGATCTTCGAGGGCGGCGACCCACATGTGGGGGTTCTTCCCGATTCGTTGCACGGCGAGGAGGCTCGTGACATAACTTGGCATGAGAATGCTGGGATGTTCGTGCTGGTTGCGCTGACCGTTCTGTTCGGCATCCTGCCCTTCATCTTCTGGGACATGATGTCTGACTGGTCGACAGAATTCATGCTCGAGACGCTGATCGACGCGCTGAATTCGCAGGGGGTGAAACCTTGATTCTGAGCAATACCGAGATGGAGGTTCTACTGCCTGAGATGATTCTGGTAGTCGGCGTCGTCCTCGCGATTCTGGTGCCGAATATCGGTGATGCGAAGTTTCGGATTCCATTGACGCGCGTGCGAGTGCCGATTTTTGTCGGTGGCACGCGCTTGAAGGGGACTTCTGACCCAAGGCTGCCGGCGATGATTTCGATCACGGCTTTCTCGTTGGCGATGTTCTTCTCGTTCTTCGGGGTTAGTGCTGATTCTTCGGCTGTCGAGATAGGTGGCGTTCTGGCTGTGAACTCGTTCAGCCGAATGATGTCTTTCGTCTTCTACGCCGCGCTGCTTCTTGCTGCTGTCGCTGCGAATTACCGTTTGCCTGCGCGGCCATCCGCGCGCGCACCGCGTGAGCAAGATTCAGCCGCGCAGGCTGAGCGATTGGTTCGCAGTCTGATGGACAATCGCCGCCAGGTCGATTTCCACATCCTGCTGATGATGGTCGGACTCGGGATGAGTCTGATGGCGATGGCGAGCAACCTCTTCTTCATGTTCGTCGCCATCGAATTGGCTTCGCTCGCCTCCTATATTCTGGTCGCCTTCCACAAGGAGGAAGCGGTCGGTGGCGAGGCAGGAGCAAAGTATTTCATCGTCGGTTCGGTCGCCAGCGCGACTGGAATCTATGGCATGTCGTTGGTCTATCTATGGGCTGGCGACCTAGATTTCGATGCTCTTGCGGCTTCGTGGGCAGCGATGGACGGCTACGACCCACTGGCCGTCATCGGTCTTGGTCTGATGCTCGTCGCCTTCGGCTTCAAGGTCAGCGCCGCGCCCTTCCATCTGGCCGCTCCCGACGCTTACGCTGGCGCTTCTTCACCTGTCGCAGGTGTCCTTGCTACCGCCTCGAAGGCGATGGGATTCGTCGCTCTCTTGCGCGTTCTCCTGCATGTTGCAATGCCGGATGAGGGCGAGGCGATCTGGTTCGTTCTGCTCGCACTCATCGCTATCGTGACGATGACTTGGGGCAACCTAGCTGCTCTGACCAGCGAGAACCCGAAGCGCATGTTGGCTTACTCGAGCGTCGCACACGCGGGATACATGCTAGCGGCGCTCGCCGCAGTCGGTAGTGGTCTGGGTGATGATTCGACGACTCGATTGGTTCTCGTCGCCATTATTTTCCATCTGTCGGTTCTCGTGCTCTTCAAACTCGGCGCTTTCCTCGTTTTAGGCCTGCTCGAGACCGAGGGTCGCAGCCATCGCTTGGAAGACCTTCATGGATTGGCTCACCGCGACCCACTCGTCGCTGGTTCGATGTTCATCTTCATGCTCTCTCTTGCCGGCGTTCCGCCGCTTGCCGGATTCCTCTCAAAGTTGCTGATGATCAACGGAATCATCAACATCAGTGCTGGAACAGGAAGCACTTCTGCCGATGCCATAATTCCTTGGGCAGAGAGTGTTGACCCGGTGTTCTGGTTGGCTGTGGCTATCATTTTGAACAGTGCTCTGTCGCTTTTCTACTACCTGCGCATCGCCCTCGTGATGTTCTTCGAGACCCCCGAATCCACCAAGCCTCTTCGCAGGGCCACCCACCTCCGAAACTCAATCGTCGCCCTCGCCTTCTTGACCCTCGCATTCGGTATCGGCTCGGGTGCCGATTTCCTCCTCGAGCTCGTTCAAAATGCCGTGTCGGCATTTTAATCGAGATCTCCTCGACCGCGCCATTGGCGCGTTATAGACTAAAATTCGTTCTCAGAATGCGCCCCACGCATTCTGCTCAATGCTAGTAATAGCGTGGGCAGCCCTAGCCCTGTAGAGTTAGGTTCAGTTGGTTTCGATCAAGTCGAAAAGTGCGGCGCGTGGTTCCCCTTCCCGTCTTCTCTCGGGGCATGGTTTCACATAGGGGGCGCTTGACCGAGAGGCTGATGGCGCGTCGTGAGGAACGTGTGGACACAGAGTTGCTGGCGCAGCTTGAGTCCGGCTCCGGCGACCGAATCCGCGTTCCTCTTCCGAACAAGAAAATCAACGAGATGTTCGCCATCGCCGACCAGATTCTAGGCGGTCGGAGGGTCAGGGCAGTCTGCGCCGATGGTGAGAGTCGCCTGGCGCGCATTCCAGGCAAGATGCGCCGCCGCCAATGGGTTCGAGAAGGCGATTTGATCATCGTCCAGCCTTGGGATTTCCAAGACGCCAAGGCCGACGTTCGGATGCGCTACACCAAGACTCAATCCATCTATCTCTCACGCAAGGGAGTCCTGCCTGAAATCGTCGACCTCTTCGGCATGGCCGAAGACCAATTCGGTGATTCAAGTTCAGATTCCGGCCCATCAGCAGCCGCTCCTCCAGCCGAGTCCTCTGCCGCTACAGAACCTCAGGATGATTCTGAGGATGTGGGCGAGTCCACCGACGAGGTAACCGAAGAGAAACCGGCAACTCCGAGCCCCGCATGGGCTGACGACGACGACGATGATATCGACTCATTCTTCGGGTGAAAACGATGTCAGACTCCGACTGGGAGGACACCGACCCGGACGCGATAATGAAGTCGGCGCGGCAGCACGAATGGATTTCCGATCCGCGCTTCAAGCGAATGTTTCTGGAAATCGAAGACAAACTGCAAGGGGTGCTCGGTGGCGGTCAATACGATTGGGTCGACCGGCGAGTTTTCGACGCTGTTTTCGACCGCTCGACACTCATGTCGCTCTACAAATTGATGCAAGCGGGCGAGATTGAGACTGTTGATTACCCAATCGCTCGCGGCAAAGAAGCCCACGTGTTCCACGCTACGACGAACCAAGGTCCGGCCGCTGTGAAGATCTTCCATACCACTAATGCCGTCTTCAAGAACCTCGCGAAATACATCGATGGCGACCCGCGATTCGGAGGACTGAAGCGTCGCCATCGCGAATTGGTGAAAATCTGGGTGCGTAAGGAATACCGCAATCTCAAGCGCTTGCGCAATAATGGTGTACGCGTCCCGAAGCCTCGTGCCGTCCTCAACAATGTACTAATCATGGATCTCATCGGTGATGCCGACGAGCCTTCACCCCGCCTCAAGGATATCACAGTCGACGATCCTCTCGGCCTCTTTGAGGACCTACTCGAAATCCTCGCAGTCATCTGGCAGACCTGCGACCTCGCTCATGCTGATTTCAGTGAATACAACATTCTCTGGTACGACGGCGAGCCGTGGGTCATCGATGTCGGGCAAGCCGTCGTCAGCGCGCACCCGAATTCGAACGAATTCCTCGTGCGCGATGTAACACGGTTAGTCCAATGGATAAATCGTCAAGGATACGATATCAACCTCGCCGATAGCCTTCTGCGAGTCCTCGAAGATCCCGTTCCTGAGTATCCGGCGCTGCCGGGCGGGGATTAAAACGGGAAGGCGACCCGCCCGCTTTGTGGAAATACTCGCTCGCATCCCGAAGGATCGCATCGCGGTGCTCATCGGCAAGCGCGGAGCGACGCGTAAGATGCTGGAAGAAGCGAGCGGCGCTGGCATCGTGGTCGACTCCGAGAGCGGCGATGTCATGGCCGATTGGGGCGAGCAGGAAGTTGACCCGATTCTGCGCATGAAGATGCCAGATGTCATCCGAGCAATCGGCCGCGGATTGGCCCCGAAGCGCGCAGTCAAACTGCTCGAAGACGAGATTTTCCTGAGAATCTACGATATTCGAGAATGGGTCGGCCGCCAGCCGAATCAGACTCGCCGCATGCGCAGCAGATTGATTGGCAGGGACGGCCGCATCCGCAGTCTCATTGAGGAGATCAGCCGCACCGAGATAGCGATCTACGGCACTTCAGTCATCGTCATCGGAGACCAGGACGGCCTCTCCCTAGCAACACCGGCAATCGAAAACATCCTCAACGGTGCTGAGCATGGTAATGTTCTGCACGGGCTTGAGAAGGACCGCAAGAGAATGCGCATCAACTCGCGAAGTCTCGATGCTTACGAGCTTCGCGAAGATGGACCCGCTGACGCCTTCGAGACCCTCGTGCCTGATTTGGCAGCCGCGCGCCGTCGCCGTGAACGTCGCTACAAAGGCGCGCAAGTCAACCCGGAAAACGAGGGTGAAGTCGCTGAGATGCTCGAATTGGAAAGCGACGAATCGGTCGGCTTCGAAGAAGAATGAACCCCCTTTCATCAGGGTTGATTGGCTTCCATTTTTCTTGTTTTTCGAGCCGCCACACTCAAGCGCAATCGCCGGCTCGCGCCGCCATGATGAATGCGCTTGAAGAGTGGTATGACTACGAACAGGCGGTCATCAAGGCGCTCGCTGGAATCTTGACTATGTTCTTCGCCGGAATTCTGCTGCACGAAGCAGGAATATCGAACCCGATCTCGGATTTCATCTACGAATTCTATCTCGACCCGATTATGGGGGAATCAACTGGTGACTCGGGATACAACATGGTCAACACAATGACCTACGGACTCGTCCTCGCCATGTTCGTCGTCGCTCTCAGTGGATGGTTGCGTCATCTTGGCGTCGACGCCTCGGACAGCACACTTCTCGCCCTGCTGCCGTTCGTGTTTTGGGCGGCATTCGGCGAGGTCGTCGAGGACGCCCAAATGTTCTCGGAGCCTCTCTCCGCACTCTTCGTCAGCCCGGGCGTCCACTTCCAAACAGCAGCATGGGTCGTGGTAGCGGGAGCGATTGGCTATTCCGTGGTCAATGGAGAGTATGAGGAGGAAGAGCGATTCACGCGAGTTCAGGTTTTGTCGACTCTGCTCATCGTCGGGCAATTCGCGGTTTTTGGGCTCTCGATTTCGGAAAGTGACAGAGTGGTTCTGAACGAAATCGATTTGTGGCCTTTCCTGCTGCTTTCGGTCGCGGGAATGACAGCGCCAATCTGGTTGGCTCAGAGCGCTGAGAAGTTCGATCACGTCCAGCGTTCTGTCTATTTCACTGGGATTGGTGGGAGTCTCGTTCTGTTCGGTGCGATGGTCAGTTTCATGCTCTGGCGGCCCGAAGAATCGCTCAATCTATGGCCGCTCGTGGTGGTCATCGGTGCACCTGCAGTTTTGGTCTACGCAATGGTCCAGCATGGACAGGAAGCGGCTGACGAATTGGCTGCTCAAGGCATCATCGCCGGTGTTCTTCCGCCCGGTATGACCGAGGAGCAATACCTCGATTCGAGCTCGAAAGAGAAGGATTTGATCGAGTCGCTTCGGTCAAAGGCCGTGATGGCTTATCCGGTGGTCTTCCTGCCTGTCGCAGGGCAACTTCTCGATGGCTTGGCAACCTGGATCGGCATCGATTATTTCAGCTATAATGAGAAGCATGTCGTCTCGGCCGCGGTCATCGATCTGTTCGACACTGCGGCCACCTTCACAGTGCTCAAACTCGCTATCGGCGGAATCATTCTCTGGTTCTACACACTGGCGAACTTCGAAGATCGCCAGCAGCACCTACGCCTGCTCATCGGCCTCGCTCTGATGGTCGTTGGAATGGCTCCGGGTCTGCGCGATGTTCTGCGCTTGATGCTAGGCGTTTGAAATCAAACTACAGAGGCACAGAGACACAGAGTCGGATGGCGGCCTGTGCCTGATTCCGATTCTGTTTGACCAATCACTAAACACGACATCTACGATGTCGGGTCCATTTAGTTGAAGGGATGGCGGCAATCTGCGGTGTTCGGAGCCATGGATAGATTGCCGACTCGCGTGGCGCGAGACAGTGATGATTGGGAGCGCCGACGCGAGCATAATATCGCTCTCGCTGCCGACCTCAAGGAGCGCTTGGCTGCAGTCAAAGAGGGCGGCGGTGGCAAGTATGTCGAGCGCCATCGCAGTCGCGGCAAGATGCTGCCACGCGAACGTATCGCAGAGATTTGCGATGCCGGCAGCCCATTCCTCGAATTCAGCAGCCTCGCTGCGAACGGACTCTACGACGGCAGAGCCCACTCTGCTGGAGTCATAACAGGAATCGGAGTAGTTCACGATCGCGAGTGTCTTTTCGTCGCCAACGATGCGACCGTCAAAGGCGGCTCCTACTATCCGCTGACCGTCAAGAAACACATCCGCGCCCAGAACATCGCCGACGCCAACAATCTGCCCTGCATCTACCTCGTCGACAGCGGCGGCGCCTTCCTGCCGATGCAGGATGAGGTCTTCCCCGACATCAATCACTTCGGCAGAATTTTCCGCAATCAAGCGGTCATGTCGGGCAAAGGCATCCCCCAGGTCGCAGCGGTTCTGGGCAGTTGTACAGCCGGAGGAGCATACGTTCCGGCGATGTCAGACGAGTCAATAATCGTCAAAGGCAACGGCACCATCTTCCTCGCCGGCCCACCTCTGGTCAAGTCTGCGACAGGCGAGGAAGTCAGCGCTGAGGACCTCGGAGGTGCTGACGTCCACACCCGCAAATCGGGTGTGGTCGACCATTTCGCTGAGACGGAAGCCGAGGCGTTGCGAATGGTTCGAAACGTCGTCGAGAATCTCAATATCGAAGCCAAGCAACGCCTCGATACGAAACCGGCCGAACCGCCCGCGCACGATGGCGAGGATCTGATGGGAATCATCCCTCTGGATAATCGGACGCCCTTCGATGTGAGGGAGGTAATCGGGCGACTGGTCGATGGTTCACGCTTCCACGAGTTCAAACAGCGCTACGGAAACACACTGGTTTGCGGCTTCGCTCGAATCCATGGATATCCGGTCGGAATCGTCGCCAATAACGGCATTCTCTTCTCCGAATCCTCGCTCAAAGGGGCTCACTTCGTCCAACTTTGCGGACAGCGCGGAATCCCCCTCATTTTCTTGCAGAACATCACTGGCTTCATGGTTGGCCGTGACGCTGAATCGGGTGGAATCGCCAAGGATGGAGCGAAGTTGGTCACGGCCGTCTCTTGTGTTCCAGTGCCTAAATTCACTGTGATAATCGGTGGCTCGCACGGCGCTGGGAATTACGGCATGTGCGGCAGGGCTTACGACCCGCGCTTCTTGTTCATGTGGCCGAATGCGCGGATTTCTGTGATGGGCGGCCCGCAGGCTGCCGACGTTCTGGCGACAGTCAAACAGGATCAGCGGGCTCGGGAGGGTCTGGCGCCGATGACCGCTGCGGAGTGGGAAGAGTTTCGGCGGCCGATTCTTGAGAAATATGAGACCGAAGGCTCGCCTTATTACTCGACTGCGCGGCTCTGGGACGATGGTGTGATCGATCCGCGCGATACTCGAGATGTGCTCGGATTGTGCATCTCGGCGAGCTTGAACGCGCCCTTCTCCGAGACGAATTTCGGCGTTTTCAGAATGTGAGGTGAGAGGAATGAAAAGGGCGAGAATGAGCGATGCAAGACCTGAATGTGGGTTGTGCGTTCTGGATTTGGAAGGCTCAGTCGCAACCTTGACTTTGACGCGAAGTGAGGTCTTCAATGCGATGAATGCACAGTTGATTTCCGAGATGGTCGAAGTCCTCGAATGGACTCGGGCTCGCTCAGTCGGCAATACTCAGGTTCTCAAGGATGAGGACGGCGTAGCCTTCCTCCGAGTGTTGATTCTGCGCGGAGACGGCAAGCATTTCTGCGCTGGTGCTGATATCAATATGATGCGAGATGCTGGTGCCCGTTCCGCTGAGGAGAATCGCGAGGATTCCGAGCGCTTGGACCGACTTTTCAACAGCCTCTGGGCTCATCCATGCTTCACTATCGGCTGCGTTCAGGGAGTGGCTCTGGGCGGTGGAGCGGGCCTTGTTGCCTGCGTTGACCACGTGCTTGGTGAGCCTCGCACGAGGATTGCTCTGTCTGAGGGAAATCTCGGAATTCTGCCGGCTGTGATCGGACCCTATGTCTATCGCAAGATCGGCAGCGCTCAATTCCGTCGTCTGTCGGCGCTGGCCAGCCGAGTTGGTGCTGAGGAGGGCTTGCGAATCGGCTGGATCAACGAATTGGTCGATTCGCCTCTAGGCTTTGATGATGCGATAACTCGGCTCACGGATGAGGTGCTGCGGACTGGCCCGATGGCCGTTGCAGAGTCCAAGCGATTGGCTCTTGCCTTTGATCGCTGGATGGCAAGCGATGAGGAACTCCGTCTCTGGACATTGGATAAGACGAGTAAGATGCGCGGTTCAAGAGAGGGTCAAGAAGGGCTCTCGGCCTTCCTTGAGCGCCGACCTCCAGATTGGTCACCGGATGCAGAATGAGGTCGGCGGAATGCAAAGCGAGGCCGCACCATGATTCCTGAATGGATGGTCGGCGCGCCTCGACCATTCGATTCTGTATTGGTTGCGAATCGCGGTGAAATCGCGGTTCGAGTTCTCAAAGCCGCTCGTGAATCTGGGCTTCGCGGAATCGCAGTCTACTCTGATTCTGATGCCGGCTCCCTGCATGTCGAGACCGCTGATGAAGCCGTTCATCTGCCCGGCGATACTCTCGCTCAGACCTATCTCAATGCTGATGCCATCATTGAGGCAGCGCGCTCGAGTGGCGCACAGGCGATTCACCCGGGATTCGGATTCCTCTCGGAGCGAGCCGATTTCGCACAAGCCGTGCAATCGGCGGGCTTGCTCTGGATCGGACCGCCATCGGGCGCTATCGAGACGATGGGAGATAAGATATCAGCCCGCCGCTGCATGATAGATTCCGGAGTCCCAGTAATCCCTGGAGAAGAGATAGCAATCGACGAGAATCCCGATCATCTCGGGGTGCTGGCGGCTGCAGCCGCCCGTGTCGGCTATCCACTTTTCATCAAAGCCAGCGCGGGCGGCGGCGGCAAGGGAATGCGCGCCGTCCACGAACCCAAGATGCTGCGCACCGAATACGAAGCGGCAGCGCGCGAAGCCGCCGCTGCTTTCGGCGATGGCACTGTCTATGTCGAGCGCCTCTTGACAGGCGCTCGCCACGTCGAAATCCAACTCATTGCCGACAATTACGGCGCTTGCGTCCATCTCAACGAACGAGATTGTTCACTCCAGCGCCGTCACCAGAAAGTCATCGAGGAAGCCCCCTCTCCAGCAGTCACCCCGAGCCTCCGCCAAGCAATGGGTCAAGCTGCAGTGCAAGCGGCTCAAGCAGTCGATTACGAGGGCGCTGGCACGGTTGAATTCCTCCTCTCGAGCCGCGGAGAGTTCTACTTCCTTGAGATGAATACTCGACTGCAAGTCGAACATCCAGTCACTGAGATGATCACCGGCGTCGACATCGTCCAGAAGCAATTCGAGGTCGCCGCAGGACTCCCTCTTGGCTTCACCCAATCCGACATCGGCATCACAGGCCATGCCATGGAAGCCCGAATCTACGCCGAGGATCCATCGAAAGGCTTCCTCCCAGCAATTGGCAAACTCGCCATCTGGAGGGCCCCGCAAGGACCGGGCATCAGGGTTGATACAGGCGTTAGAGAGGGCGATGATGTCACCGTCGAGTTCGACCCGATGTTAGCCAAACTCGTAGTCCACGCGCCGACTCGACAAGCCGCCGCGCGACGCCTCCACAATGCCCTTTCGGACTTCATCGCACTGGGTGTCACCACCAACATCGGCTTCTTGCGACAAATGGCCATCAACCCCATTTTCACCAGCGGTGGCATAACCACCGACTACCTCGATTCAACCTCCCCCTCCGACTTCAGCCAAGCCGAGCCCGACCCTAGCATTCTGGTTGCAATCGCAGCCGCAGCAAGTCGATTCGGTCTTGATCGCACCACCACAGGCGGCGCCCAAACAAGCACTTTCGACGAGCATACCGGCCATGCTGGTGACCCCTTCCGAACCCTGTCGAGGACGTTTCCCTGAGGTGATGAGATGGAGTGGAGCATTGCAGATTCGAGCCCGCGATACAGCGTGAAATTGAGCGATACCGATGGTACTCTAACACTCACGGACCTGCAAAGTGACGGTAACGAACAGCCCATCCCGAATATCAGCATCAGACGCGATGAACAGGCTGGCCGACTGCTTGTCGAGGTTGACGGGTCAGCCCGCTTCGCCCACGCCGCGCGCGTGGGCGACTCATGGTGGATTCACATGAATGGGAGAATTCATGTCCTCCATGGGCACCAGCCCGGCAGTGCAAGTGCTGATGCTGACGAGGGTGGTTTGAGCGCATTGATGCCCGGAACGATTCTCGAAGTATTAGTCAAGGAAGGTCAGCGAGTTCGCGAGGGACAGACGCTGCTGGTGATGGAAGCGATGAAGATGGAGCATCGAATTCTGGCTCCGAAAGCAGGCGAAGTGCTCGCTGTGAATTTCGCCGCTGGAGACCGTGTCGATATGGGTGCGACTTTGGTCGAACTCGGCGATTAACCAAACCGCAAAGGACACAGAGGCACAGAGGTTCAGATCAGTAGCGTGGCCGTGAAGATCCAAGCCCAGAGGGCGAAGAGGATGAGTCCGCTGGCAACATAGACGCGGGCGCGAATCTGCAATCGGTTGTGGGTCAGTGCGATTCGGGCGTGGGCGAGACGTCCGATGAGATAGAATAATGCGAGGGCGAGGCTGATCTGGTCGACAGAATCGAGCACCATCGCTGTTATGCAGGCGGCGTAGAACAGCATCGGCACCTCGAACATATTGCTGAAATGCTGGTCTGCTTGAAGCGAGAATCGAGGTGGAGGACCACCCTCGAATGTCTTGTAATACCGCCAATCAAATCCCTCCTTCACCGCTTTTTCACGACGCAACCTCATCGTCACACCGACGGCGAACGTCAGACAGACCATGCCGAACATCGGAATCAGCATCAACTCCGAATCCATATCGTAGCGTCTCTGCACGAGACTATCAGACCACCGCTTGCTGCCGAATCGTGCGGGGCTTGGATTCAAGACGGACAGCGTGTTCCGAGAACCATGAATGAAGCCGATATCATACTCGCTGCGATGATGGGAATCAGTCTTGCGGCAGCCTCGGGTTTCCGTGTATTCCTGCCACCATTCCTGCTATCATTGGCTGTCAGATCCGATTTCATCGAACTCGACCTCGCGGGGACCTCGTTCGAATACTTCGATACGAACATCGCTGTCATTCTCCTCGGGGTGGCGACGGTCGTCGAGTTCGCAGCCTTCTACATTCCATGGGTCGACAATCTGCTCGATACCATCGCCAGCCCCGCTGCCGTCATTGCAGGAGCCTCGATGACCGCAATCGTGCTGACGGGGAGTGATCCGATTGTTCAGTGGACTTTTGCGATAATCGCCGGCGGTGGCGTTGCTGGGGTGATTCAAACAGCCACCGTAGCAACACGTGGATTGTCGACGGCCCTGACCTTGGGAACTGCAAACCCGATCGTCGCAACGGCTGAGAATATCGCCAGCGTCGCGCTCACAATCGTCGCATTGCTCGCACCGCTCCTCGCCGGAATCTTCGCCATTCTAATCATCTTCCTGATGGTCAGGCGATGGGTCAGATCAGAGAAACAAACGAATCCAGCCTAAGTCGTTCAAGGCATGCTGACCGTGACCGCAATCGACTTCGAAGTCGGAGTATTGCTGCCATCTGCAACGCTGTCCAATGGCACCAGCACATTGGCTTCTGGGAAGTATGTGCAGAGATTCCCTCTCGGGATTTCATAGGACACCACCTTCCAAGCCGCGGCGTGAATCTGTCGCTCTTCGAAATGACTGGTCAAGTCCACTTCGTCACCGGCCTCAATGCCTAATTCAGCCATATCGAGGGGGTTCATCATCACAACTCTGCGAGCGCCATAAATGCCCCTGTAGCGGTCGTCCATGCCGTAGATCGTCGTGTTGTATTGGTCGTGGCTGCGAACTGTCATCATGGTGAACTGGCCCTCTTTCGCGACGGCGTTTGGCAACTCGTGAACGGTGAACTGCGCCTTGCCAGAGGGTGTATTCCAAGTCGGTCCATCGTGCGGTCCGTTGGGCAGATAGAAGCCTCCATCTTCGCGAACGCGTGAATTATAATCATCAAACCCTGGAATCACCTGCTCGATGACCTCTCGAATCGAATCGTAGTTTTTCGCCATCTCGGCCCAGTCGAACGGCTCGGAGCCGAAGCAGGCGGTGCCGATGCCAGCGACGATAGCTGGCTCGGCGAACAATTGCTCGCTCGCCGGCGTGAGCGAACCTCTGCTCATGTGGACGATTCCCATGCTGTTTTCGACCGTGACGAATTGCTCACCTGTGGCTTGTCGGTCCACCTCCGTTCTGCCGAGGCAGGGCAGGATGAGAGCCTCTCTGCCAGTGACGAGATGCGAGCGATTCATTTTGGTTGAGACCTGAACGCTCAGGTCGACATTGCGCATTCCTATCGCGACCTGTTCTGTGTCTGACATCGCTGAGACGAGATTTCCACCCATTCCCATGAACAACCGAACTTTGCCTCCGAGCATTGCGCGAACCGCTTCGACCGAGTCGTAACCCCCCTCTCGTGGGCTATCGATTCCGGTCGCCTGGCCGAGTCGCGAAATGAAGCCTTCACTCGGGTTGTGTTGGATGCCAACCGTCCTGTCACCCTGCACATTCGAATGACCTCTGACGGGACAAGCACCTGCGCCGGGCCGCCCGAAATGACCTCCCATGAGCAGCAGATTCGCAATCTCTTGGATCACCGAGACGGAGTTCTTGTGTTGGGTCAATCCCATGGCCCAACAGATGATGAGTTTCTTCGATTCAGCGACCGCCTTGCCCAATTTCTCGATCCGCCTTCGGCCAATTCCAGAACCAGCGATGATTTCGTCCCAGTCGGACGCTTCTATCGCCGTTCTGAATGCTTCGAAGCCTATCGTGTGCTCATCGATGAAATCTCGGTCGAGTTTGCCAGATTCGAGAACGACTTTCATGACTCCTTTCAACAGCGCAGCATCGCCATTGATCCTCACAGGAAAATGGTCGTCGGCAATCTTCGTGCCCGAGCCGATCATGCTCAGAATCTCTTGAGGATGTTTGAAGCGGCGCATTCCGGTCTCTTCGAGCGGGTTGATGCTGACGACAGAGCCACCATTGCGTCGGCAACTGGCAAGGGCAGTCAGCATGCGTGGATGATTCGTGCCAGGGTTCTGGCCGATGACCAGAATCAGGTCAGCCTCATCGAAGCAAGAAAGGCGTACAGTCCCTTTACCGATACCAATGACGGGGGTGAGTCCGTAACTGCTTGATTCGTGGCACATGTTGGAGCAGTCTGGAAGATTGTTGGTGCCGATTTGGCGAGCCAGAGTGCCCCAAAGAAATGCAGCCTCGTTGGAGGTTCGACCGCTCGTGTAGAGCACAGCCTCGTGCGCGGAATCGAGGTTATTGACAGAATCAGCAATCATCCAAAAAGCATCCTGCCAAGAGATGGACTCGTAGTGCTCAGAGCCATCTCGAAGAACCATAGGCTCTGTCAGTCGACCCTGTTTGTCGAGCCACATATCCGGTTGTTGTGAGAGTGAGGTCACAGAATGTTCTGCAAAAAATTTCGCCGTGACTCGCTTCTTCGTCGCCTCGGTCGCGAATGCCTTGGCGCCATTCTCGCAGAATTCGAAGCCACTCCGATGACCATCGGGGTCGGGCCAAGCGCAACCGGGGCAATCGAATCCATCGAACTTGTTGACAGTCCGCATCGCACCCCAGGTTCGGCCCAGACCAGCCTCGCTCAATCCGATGGAGAACGACTTGGAAACCCCAGTTATTCCGGCAGCGACCTGTTTGGGCTTGCCGACCTTTAGCCTCTCCGCAGTTTTTAGCGGAGTAGCCCGAGTTGCTCTTTTGCTCATCAGAATCTCCTCCCATCAGAGAAGTAGGCTACAGACACAGCGACCACTATGTGGTCGAAATCGGCGTCTCTTTGTGAAGGTATGTCGTATGAACCACCCCTCGCCTGTCACAAAGGCCGGAGATGATTTCAGAGAGATTGGAGAACTTCCTGCCCACCCATGTAAGCCTGCAAAACCTCAGGAACTCTCACTCGACCATCTTCGAGCTGGTTCTGCTCGAGAATCGTGACGAGCGCCCGGCTGGTCGCAACAGCGGTCGAATTCAGCGTGTGAACAGCCGCATTTCCATCAGTAGTTCGATACCTCATTCGCAGCCGATTCGCTTGATAATCGGTGCAGTTAGAGCAGGAGACGACCTCTTTGTATTCGCCAACTCCAGGCAACCACGCCTCCAAATCGTATTTCTTCGCAGCGATACTCCCCATATCGCCGGTGCAGATGTTGACGACCCGGTAATGCAGGCCAAGACTGTCCCAGAGTTCGAGTGCGTTTTCGAACAATTCTTCATGGTGCTGCCAAGAATCTTCAGGCTTGCAAATGATGATCTGCTCAATCTTCGTGAACTGGTGAACCCGCCAGATTCCTCTGTCGGACAGGCCATGCGCGCCCACCTCCCTGCGGAAACATTGCGAGATTCCAACTTGTTTCACCGGCAGTTCTGCCGGCTCGATTATTTCGTCCATCCTCATCGCTGTCAGGGGGTGCTCACTGGTCGCGACGAGGTAGAATTTATCGGGCTCGACGCCGTACATGACGGTCTCGAAGTCGGCCAGATCAGTGACGCCCTCGTAGGCCTCTCGATTCATCATCAGTGGTGGTTGGACGAGCGTGTAACCACGCTCGACGAGGAAGTTCGCAGAGTATTGCTGGAGGGCCATTTCGAGGCGTGCGAGGTCGCCCATGAGGAAGTAGAAGCGCGAGCCTGCGACCTTGGCGCCTCGGCCGAGGTCGACCCAGCCATTTGCCTCGACCAAGTCGTTGTGAGTTCGCGGTTCAAAGTCGAGTTCGACCTTCTCCCCGTGCAGGCTGTGCAGGGTGTTCTTCTGGTCATCTTCGCCTACTGGGACCGACTCGTGCAGAATGTTCGGTACGCGCATCCGCAGAGCGTCGCGTTCGGCCAAACAGGTATCAGCCCTCTCGGTCAGAGCGTCGATCTGCGCGCCGATGGTCTTGACTTCGGCCATAATCGCATCAGCCGCCGCCGTGTCACCCGATTTCTTGGCCCCTGCAATCCCGCGCGCAGCTTCGTTGCGCACCTTGCGCAATTGGTCAGAATCATAGCGCGCCTGACGCCATTCCTCATCGAGGCGAATCACCGCATCGATGTTGTCGTGCGGCAGATCGCGCTTGTCATGGTCCGCACGGATGATGTCCGCGTGTTCACGAAACATGGCGATGTCCAGCATCTCAATCAGCCCTCAGGGCTCGACAGTCGTCCTTCAATGAATCGGGAGAATTCCGTCATAGGAATGTGATACTCTGGAACAGTTCGGAGAAGCCGAAGGCATAGATTCCACTGATTAAGTAACCCAGAATTGCCCCGCCATTGAGCAGCGGCAAGCCCGGTTGTGGATTGCCTTGAGCGACGAATCCCATCAGCACCACATAACCAGCCAGACCACCGATGAGAGTGCCTACGGCGACGACCAGCTGTGCGAGATGGAAGTTGCCGAAGACGCTCCAGACCTCGGGTCCCCACTCCGGTAGGAAGGAGACTGCGGAGATGACCAGCATGCCTGGGAAAATGACATCGCCGAGTCCCATGAACAGAGCATCGCGCCCCTTCTTCTTCCCGCTCGGGAACTCGGCATCCATCACGCCAGCAGGAGGTGGTGGCATCCCTGCAGCCTCTCGCATGATATCACCCTCTTGCTGCAAGAAGGAGTAACCCTTCTCTTTCGGAGAGACGAGCAGGACGGGCAGCTTGAGACTGATCATCGTGTCCGCCAGCTCGAGCATATGCTTGCTCTTGTGAACAGCCCAGTAGTCGTAGACGGCGGCGAGTATCATGAACATGATCACCAGGGTTGGAACGAAGGATATTCCAATCATCACGATGACTCCTGCACCGACCATGATACCGACAGAATTGACCACCCACCATTCAGGATGCTTATGCAGAACGTACATCGCACCGATTGAGATGATCAGCGTACTGAGCCCCACCGAATTCGGACTCGCAAGCCCCGCAAGCCACAGAATCAGCAGTGTGAATGGCTGAACAGCGTAGAACAGGCTGAACCATAATGCGAGCATCACGAAGCCCTTGATCAGCCAATCGAGTCCCTTGCGCGCGAGCCAGATTATGAGGAATGTGAAGATGCCGATCATGACCAGTTCGAAGAGGATGAAGCCGCTCTTCGTCGTCCCTTCCTCACCGAATGCACGGGCTTCAGGCACATCGTAGAGAGGTTGGATGAAGAGACCGATTGCGATGGTACCGATGAACATCGCAGCCATGCCGGTCATCGATTGCCATTGTTCGAGCATCAGCTCGATGACACTTTCATTCTCGTCGGACACAGACGCCACGAACTTCAAGGGCCATATCACCTTGACCCGTTCCCGCACTGCTGACGCGGCCGGCTCAGGTGTTGAGATGACGATACGAGAATGGCTTGAAGACCTGCGATTCGCAGGGATGAAACTGGGTCTCGAGCGCGCTCAGGCTCTGCTTGAGCGCCTCGGCAACCCACAACTCGAATTTCCTTCGATTCACGTTGCTGGGACCAATGGAAAAGGCTCGCTGTGCGCGCAGTTGTCTGCCAATGCAACAGCGAGCGGGCTTTCTGTCGGCTTGTTCACGACTCCGCACCTAGTCATGGTCGAGGAGCGTATTCGCATCGACGGTCGGCCGGTCTCTTCGGCCGATTTCGACCGTCACGTCGAGGCAGTGCATGAGGCGGCGTCAGAAGGCGAGGTGCTCGAGCCGACATTCTACGAAGTGACCTTCATCGCAGCGATGCTTCACTTCGCTGAGATCGGAATCGAGCGAGCCATCATCGAGACGGGTTTAGGCGGGCGAGGCGATGCAACTCGCCTCGTCGATGCCGACTTGTGTGTGATTACCACGATATCCAAGGATCACGCAGAGATTCTTGGTGACACCTTACCCGAAATAGCCCGCGAGAAAGTCGGAATCCACCGCCCAGGAGTCCCCCTCATCGCCCTCGAGTCCAACGACGGTGCGGTCACAGCGGTCTTCGCAGAAGTCGCAGGCGATGACCTCTACCTGCACGAGAAGATGCCCGGCCACTCACCTTGGGAGATCTGGGCCGAACTCGCTGGAATGATTTCACTCGCCATGGGTTGGTCTGAAACAAACGCGCCTTGCACATGGCCAGGCCGCTCACCAAACTGGAAACCGAGCGGCTTCGACAGACAAGTCACTTTCAGCGCCGCCCACAATGACGAGGGTTTCCAAGCCGAACTCGACCGAATCCAAGAGCCGTGCGTCTTCGTGATAGGAATGTCGGCCAAGCACGACCTCGAACATGCAACAGCCTCGGTTACATCAGAACTCTGGCACTCGAACATCTTCCGGCACATCGTAGTCACCCAGCCGACGTCGGGCCGCTTGCCCGCCGTCGAAGCCGAAGACCTCGCCCGAATCATCTGCGGAAACAGGCTCGACCCACCGCTCATCGAAAACGACCCAATCAGAGCTCTGAATCTAGGCGTTACGATGGCGAATCAGGGTGGAATCAATGTGGTTGTGATGGGCAGCATCTACCTCATCGGCGACATTCTCTCTTACCATGCTCAGCACGATGGGCTCGACCTCTGGGAAGAGTTGAGCATTCATTGAGAATCAAAAAGGATGGCCCCTCTGGAGTGATTGCGCATGTCGAGCAAAGCCGATGATAAGGTCGAAGTGAAGGTCGTTGTCGAGTCGAAAGACACGAGTTCGAAAGTCATCCTCATCATCCTCATTCTGGTCCTTGCAGGACTGATGGTCGCCGTCATTGCCAATGGCGGTCCAAGTGCACTGCTCAAAGATGGTCTGCTTGGGGAGGGCAATTGTGGGGATGGAATCGATAATGACAAGGGCGGACAGGCTGACGAAGACGATCCCGATTGTTACTCTAATCCAAGCGTCTGGGAAGGCTACGACCCGAAGCGAGTGGAGGCGAACCGAGATAACGACCCTCCGAGCGGTCAACCCTGAGGTGGTATCGTGAGTGAGAAGTGGGACAAGCGTTTTCTGGCTTTGGCTTCGCATATTGCGGGCTGGTCGAAGGACCCTTCGACTCAGGTCGGATGTGTCGTTGTGGGCCCCGATCGTGAGATTCGCTCGACAGGTTTCAACGGATTCCCGCGCGGAATCGAGGATTCGATTGCACGGCTTGAGAATCGTGAGCTGAAATATCCTCTGATTTGTCATGCCGAGGAGAATGCCATCATGCACGCGGCTCGCATCGGCATCTCGCTCAAGGGCTGCACCGCTTACGTGACTTGGCCGCCTTGTTCGCGGTGCGCACGCTCGTTGATTCAGGCCGGGGTCGACGAGGTCGTCTATCCGGCCGAATCTGAGATTCCTGAGCGCTGGGGCGATGATTTCGAGATTGCAACCTCGATGATGAATGAAGCCGGTCTCGCCGTTCGCTCAGCCTAGCACCACGAGCCGCCTGAGGCGGTTGAAACCACAGAGGATACAAAGTCACAGAGAGTGGCTCTAGTTCAGAGCGACTATTGTTGTGAATAATTCCGAGTTAGAACCCTGTGTTCTCCGTGTCTCTGTGGTTCAGTTTTCGGAAAGAATGTTCCAGAGGTCTTCGAGGTCGGCGTGCAGTCCGTCGATATTTCCGTCGTTGATGAGCATCATATCGGCCAAGGCTGCGGTCGCATCAAGGGCTTGGCCGGCCTCGTCTTTCGCCTTCACCTCGGACTCTTCTTGAGCGATGAAAGTCGCTTTGTCGAGAGGGTCTCCGGTTCTCGCCCTGTCTTGCGCTCTGGACCAACGCGCCTCGATGCCCGCTCTGACTTCGATGAGGACGAACTCGTCGCGGGCTCGTAATGCCTCCACCTCTCCGGGCGTTCGGATGGAATCGATGACGGCGCTGTCGCCGTCGAGCATCTCAAGGAGCATCTCAGCGAGGATTCCTGAACCGCCTCGGCGGCGTAATTCGCGCCCGCCTTCGATCAGCGCATCGCGCGATTCGGCGATATTCTGCTCGGCCAGCCAAGAGCGAATAGAGTCGGAACAGGATGCGGACCGCAATCCCTTGGCTGCGAACCATTCTACGATCGTCGTCTTGCCTGAAGCATTCCGACCCGTTAACCCCACTAGCACATCTCACACGACGAGCCGAGTGTCCATATTGATTTCTTATGACCAATATCGCCTTGTGCGGGCGTATTGGAGTTCGGCATTGTGGATTGCGCGGAGCAGCGCAATGCGATTTCCGCGCGTGTGTCCGCGTAACAATCGCGTCGCTGTGCCTTCCGCGACGCCGCGTGCCATCATCGCCAGGACAGCGTCGTGACCATGGGTGCGAATCAACTCTGCATTCTTGTTCATGCGCCCTCGGTCTTTCGGGTCACGGCTCGTCACCCAGTCGGCCAGCATCGCCTCCATTCTCTCCGGTGCACAGGCTCGCATCGTGCCATTGCACCTCGGGCACGGCTCGATGCGGTCTTCCATTTTGCCCACGCGCTTGCGCGTCTTGTCTTGGCAATTGAGGCAGATCAGAACGCATCGCTCGGCCAATAAGCGCGTCTCCAGCCGCTCTCTGAGTTGTGCGTCCGACCATGCGGGCAACAGCATGTCGCGCTCGCCCTTCGGCGACATCCCGAGTGGGCCTGTCGCCGTGTGAACAATCTCCACATCTCCGTTCTGGATTTCGCGGATCAAATCCATAGTCGCTTCGATATCCATCCTTTCGTGAAACAGTTTTGACAGCGCTTCCTCGACCACTGGCGTGCCGCGGTAGCGCGTCATCAGACCCTGCAGATTGACTCTGCGTGGGTCGACTTTTTTCTGCAGAACACCCATCTTGCGCGCTACTTGAACCAGCCGCCAGCGTAGCGCGCGACCGTTTGGAATCGTCATTCTAAGTATCGTCTCAAGAGCTTCGGGGGAGGTCTCGGTCATCCATTCGATAACGTGCGCAGCCGTCGTTCCAGGAACTTGGTAAGCGATTCGGTAAGGGTCGACCAACGTCGTCCCCAATTTGCCCTCACGCATCGAGCCCATCGCCTGAATGAAATGCGCCAAGGTCTCATTGACTCTACTGCCGCGACAGGTGTTGAGAACCACCGCTTTCTCTCGCGTCTCAACCGTCAGCACGCGGTCTGTGGGAAGATATTCTGTGGCATCGAGGTGCTCTACAACCGCCTCCAAGAGGTCAGCTCGCGCCTCGTTTGAAAGTGGATAATCGTTGAAATCGATATCTCTCGATTCTGCTTTCATTGCGCCGACTGCAGCCGCCGCACTGCGGCGCAATCGTCCGACTTCAAGCGCGACTTCGATAGGCACCGGCGGCAATTCGCCAGCCCACATCGGAGCCTCGCCGGTGTCCTTGACCGGAGCCACCAGCAATTCGGATTTCTCCGGGTCTGCATCAACGATCATCCATGTCCGGCCAGCCATCACGAAGCGGCGTGGCCGGCCAGCCCCGTCCTCGCCCAGATGGTTCAGCGAGAGGACGAAGGCTTCGTCGACGCTGCCCAAGGATTGCCTCGTGACCGCGTCGCGTACGCGATACGATATCTCATCGGGAATCATCGAGATGTGGTCCGTGCGGGTTCGACCCAGTCGTCCGGCGGGTGAGAACCAGCCGTTCTGGAGGTGTTTGGGAAGTTCTGGCAGCATTGCTCGGAGCCATTTCTTCTTGTCTTCTTCGGAATGGTCGATCTCCCAAGATGGTCGCTCGGGTGGCACTGCTTCCTTCGCGCTCCCACCTCCTATGGCCCTTGCATTCGCCTCTCGCGCCAGACTCTCCCACAGCCTCGGATGCCAGATTGTCGGGTCGGATTTCGCTGGCTCGTCAATCAGGCGAAGCAGCCAGCGATCGTCGAGGACTCGTAGCACAGCGAGGGTGTCCTCGTCGGCCCATTCGAGGAATATTGAGGCGCCTTGGAGAATTTCTGTCGCTTTGCTCATCGGCATGAATCCACGCTCGATGGCCATCTGCAGGAATTGATTGGCCGCAACTATCGCTGGGTCGTACCGCCATTCGACACCTTCGATCTCGCCCGCCATCGCGCGGCGGGCGATGACTGCTGATTCGGCGATGTCATCGATCTCCCAAGCCAGGACATCGCCTCTGCCAGTTCCGCCCAGGTGGTGCTCCGCGCGGCCGACGCGCTGAAGGAGGCGGTCGACCGCGCGTGGGCTGTTGAGTTGGTGGACTCTCCGGATGGCTCCGATATCGATGCCGAGCTCGAGGCTTGAGGTGCAGATTAGTCCGTGGATCTCTCCCGCTCGCAGCGCATCTTCCATCTGGGTTCTGGTCTGGGCTGCGAGGCTGCCGTGATGGACCCCGACATTGATCTCCGGCACTATCGTTGCGAGGCGTTGTGCCACGCTTTCTGCAGTTGAGCGGGAGTTGACGAAGACCAGCGAAGGCGGATCTTCGATGAGGGTTTTCGCGAGGTGCCGAAAAGCAGCGATCGACTTTGGCGAAATCCCCCATTCACCTGCCAGAAGGTCATCTTCGGGCGTAGGGCTTTCGCGATGTACCGTCACTTTCGTCGTACGTGGAGCCGGGCCATGAATCGGTTTGGCCCGGCCAGAAACCCACTTCGCCACCTCTTTGGGATTTCCGACTGTCGCGGAGAGCCCGATTCGCTGGAATGGCTCGCCAGCGCCTTCCAGCGCAGAGATTCGTTCCAGCCCGACGAGGAGTTGTGATCCTCTCTCGGATGCTGCCAGATCGTGAACCTCGTCGAGCACCACCGCCCGAACGCCGGCCAGATGTTGGCGCAATCGACTGCCAAGGAGCATAATCTGGGTTGTCTCGGGCGTGGTAACGAGCAGATTGGGGGGATTCTTCGACTGCCTCGTGCGCTCCTTCTGTGTCGTGTCACCGTGGCGCAGTCCAACACTCATACCTAGAGGTTCTAGCAGATTCTTGAGCCTTCTGTCGATATCTCGGTTGAGCGCTCGCAGCGGGGTGATGTAAAGAATCGAGAGACCCGTCCAGCCCTCTACGAGCGCCCTCGAGGCGAGCGGCAGCACCGCCGCCTCGGTTTTCCCGCTACCGGTTGGAGCCACCAGAATGCGGTCGGCACCAGCCACCAATTCGACCGCCGACGCCTTCTGAATCGGAGTCAATTCCCAGCCGCGATCTTCGACCAGCGCCCGCACCTCTTCGTGCAGACAATCGAGCGCAGCATCAGCCATTCACTTCGGCCGCCGCAGTCGTTGTGCAATGAACCAATGGGTCGCACCCGAACTCAGTAGCAGTCCGACTCAGCGTTTGTACCAATATTTTGCCCGCTGGATGCTCAGGGATGCGGCGGCACATCATCCGACCAATGTTCCATCTCATTCAGTGTCATCGTGACGTTGACGACCTCGCCGTCCTCCCAGAAATCGACCGCGATGAAGGTCGGGCGATCATCGAAAATCTGCCAACATTCGATCGCCCGCGCAAGCAATTTATCGTAATCGTTGACCGCCTCAGAGCGCGTCGGGTCCCCGAATCCGAAGATGCTATTGAGCCAATTGTTCAGATGCCAAGCCTCCGTCTCACCACTCCCACGACCAACCGTGCAAGACATCTCTTCCTCCTCATCCTCGCCGTAGGGCGTGTCCCACGAGTGCGTCCAAGCGTGGTGCAGCCAAGGGTATCGCTCGTCGTCGGAATAATCCCAGAAGACGACTAGATTCTTGCCGCTAAGAACCAGATCTCCCAGCGTCGGCCAAGCCTCGCCGACTTTGTGGACATAGGCCTTGTCGATCATGCCGGCTGACTCGAAAAGATACTCGACATGCTCGGCGGGGACGTAATTCTCAATCAGAATCGTAACGACGTCCCCACTGCTGTAATTCATCAGAGAATTGAGTTGCCCAAGCCAAGCAAAGGCATCGACCTCGGAGTAGATGCAGGGGTAGAAGAGGGTGGAGTCGGGGTCCCCGTGGCAGAATCGGACATCCTTTTGTTCGGTGTCTTCCTTCGTCAGATGGTGAATGTCGATCATGTAAGCGCGAATCCCTCCTTCCCACTGCGCCTCGAGGGCTGTGTAGTGATTCACCGCCATCCAAACCTCATCCTCGACGGTCGAAAACGAGTTGTGCGTCTCGGGGAAAGAGTGGTTGTCGTAAGTTCGCAGACAGAACCTCGCTTCGCCTTGGCAAACGATCCCATCGGACCCGTTCAAAGGGTCGAGGCCGCGCTCGATCTCCCAGCCGTTCGGCAGACCGTCTCCATCTGCGTCGGCCTCGGGGTCCAGCGGTTTTTCGGGCTCGGCCAAGCAACCTGAAGCGATCAGGCCGAGAGCGACGAGAATCGCCAGCGAAGCCTGCTTCATCGCCGCTTGAGCAGACGATTCTCGCTTCAAATCATTGGAACGTCGCGCGATAAGGAACATATCTCAGGAGCGCGACGCGAAGTTGAGAGATGGCGCGAGCAAGGCATGTGAAGTTGGGCCCGTTCAAGCGATGGTGGGCGAGCAGATCGGATAGTCACTTTCAGATTGTCACGAGTGTTTCAATCCTCTCCGTGGCTGCGACTCTGTGGGGCTTCGTCTTCCTTTTCATCCTCGGTGGTGCGACCGATCCGAGCAAGCAGAATCTCGTTCCGTTCTCTTGGGGCTGCCTCTTCTTCGGTGGTCTTTTCGCATTCTACATCCTTCCCGAATTCTTCGTCTACCTCGGCCAGCGCACCGTGATTGAGGATATTCTGCTGCTGGATTCCCGGTCCGAGGTGCTGCGCCGTCGAGGCGAGGCTGAGGACGCTGCTGAGATGCTCGGGCCGGTGTATCAGGCACGACTTCTCGGTTTGTATCAAGAGTTGGGAATCAAGGCTGGAAGTCGCTTCCGAGGCGTCGCGCCTGTGTTCTCTTCTGGGGGTATTTCCGCCGGTCCGGTGAGTGATTCGGGTGATTGGACCGATGATGGCCGTGCTGCTCGTGTGATGTCTGATGCGGGCGCTGGATTCATCTCGAATTGGTGGAATACTGCCGATTCGCGCTTGGCTGGATTCCTTCCGGGCGCGCGAGCCTTGCGCGAGCCGGCTGGCCATCGCGGCGTTCTTCTCGCCAGCGCTGGAGCGTCTATTCTGCTGCTGTGGAATATGTTCTCGGGGCTCGCTTCCGAAGGTGGCGGCGCGCGCGAGTACACCGTCGACCTGACATTGTGGCTTGCCGGTGAGGATTCGATTCACGCCCTTGCGCCCCACTTCGACGGTGTGGGCATGCTTCTTGCCGCTGTCTCACTGACCCTTCTCTATCTGACCACGCCGAGCGCAGAAGTCACCATCTCATTCGCTGAGGAGGAGTGAGCTTGTTGGACATTCAAGTGCTGAAACGCGAGGCGATCCTCGCCATCGGCCTCGTCGTTCTGCTGCTCGGCTCAATGACTCTCGCAACCGGTTCCTACCCTCCGATGGTGGTCGTCGAATCCGGCTCGATGATGCATGATACAGACGGCTCGGTCGGGGCCATCGACCCCGGCGACCTCGTGCTGGTGATGAACCCGAGCCGAGTCGAGATCATCACCTATCTTGAGGCGACAAAAGAGGGCGGTGAGCATGAAGGCTACGAGACTCACGGCATGGCTGGAGATGTGATAGTCTACCGCAAGAATGGCGGTAATGATACGCCTGTGATCCATCGCGCTCTGCTCAAGGCGGTGGCTAATCCCGAGGGCGGTTGGGATGTGCCTGGGACCGATATCGTGGGGGTTTCCGAAATCACCATCGAATTGGACTACGACTGCTTCCACGGCAACACGAAACTGACCATCGAGCGTTGGGTTCCCGCGCATGAAGGCTATCTCACGACGGGCGATAACAAGTGGAGCAACGGTTGTCAAATCGACCAATTACGAGCCCGTGATCCAGATTTGAGCGAGCAACAAATTCGCGGTCAAGGCCTGAAGGATGAGCATGGTCAGCCTGTTCAGGCCGTCAAAGACGAGTGGGTTGTCGGCGTGGCTTCACTCGAACTTCCGTGGATCGGCGCCATCAAATTGGCGGCCTCTGGGACGGGCGATCAAGTGCCTAGCAAGTCGTGGAGTCGGCTCGCTGTGGTCATCGCTTCGATCATCACCGCGCCGGTCGTCCTCGAGATGATCACCGCCCGAATCAGTGGCTCTCGTAGCGACTCTGACGATGAACTCGGTTCAACCGAAGAAGAATAAGCCCATGCGGCTCTGCCGCGTGTTCATTTCAAACACTGAGTGATAACTCTGGAGATGTGGTAAACTTGGCGGGTCAATCGGCTAGCACAACAGTTGAGACTCTTCTGAGATGCATCAGAAATCGAGTTCGGTTTCTCCGTGAGTCAAGGTCATCCTCGGATTCAGCCCGAACTCTGTGCGTCTGTGGTTCTATTGAATTATACGAGGTATGATGATCGGAATCGCGATGATGAAGAGAATGAACAGGCTGCTCATTCTGCTCAATCGCAGAGCGAGATTCTCAGCCTTGAGAGGGTCCATCTTGCGGGCGACGCGTTTGATGACAGAATGAGTGCCGTCGCGAACGAGGTGGCCGCCATCGAATGGAACCATCGGAATCAGATTGGCGAAGCCCAAGAGGAAGTTTATCCAAGCCAGCCAGAAGAGGAAGTCGAAGGCTGCGAGCATGCCTTCGGTGCCCAGAGTCGAAGCGATTACCCCGTCTCCGGCGGTGAGCATCGCGCGCTGCTCGAGATTCATCGTATGACCGTCGAGAGCGATCGGCACGCCGAGCATCGCCAGCGGTGCGAAGATGGTCCCGACGACTTTCTCCCTTCGGCTGAAATCGTCGTCGAAGAAATATCCCCAATTGTCCACTGCGGCGGTACTGGACTGCAGTCCGCTGACCCCGAGGAAAGCGTCTCCTTTCTCGATTCGCAACTCCGCCAGAAGTTCTTCGAGAGCGGCTTCGTCGCAGTTTTCGCCTTCTCGGCATTCGTTCATATGGTAGTCCCATCGATCGGTGAAAACCACCTCGATGAGCCTCTCCTCGACCTCGCCTTGGCTTGGTGGGGTGAGCACGGTCATTGTCGCCGAATCGCCTGCTTCGAAGTCTGACATCGCCTCTGTGAAAGAGGAATAATCGATTACCTGAACATCGTCGATCTGAGTAATCGTTTCGTAGGGTTTCAAACCTGCATCTTCGGCACCGGTGTCTTCGATGATGCCGACAGCATGGACGCCATCGTTAGTCGCCGCAAAGCCGGTTGCTGTGGCAGAGAGTAGGATGAGAACTATCCAACACGCTAACAGATTGATTGAGGGACCCGCCGCGTAAAGCCGCATTCTCTCACGGCGAGGAGCCCGGATCATCTCCTCGTACTCGGGCTCCGCAAAAGCGCCGACAGGCAATGGACCTGCTAGCAATAGGCCGAAGGAACGTACCTGCATGCCGTGTGCGCGAGCCTGGATGCCGTGGCTGTATTCGTGGATGATTAGGGCGATGATGAGGGCGGCGACGGGCCACCAGAAGGGGACGAAACTGGTGACTCCAGGAATCAACAGAAGGTCTCTCGCAGGCAGCACCTCCTGGTGCGGGTCCATGGTGATCGCCCAAGCGCTTAGGAAGAGCAAGAGAAGGACTCCAGCCATCACTACGAAGCATAACCAGATCGAGAACTCGCCGTAAGCCCGCCAGAATCGACGCGGCTGAGATACTCGCTCAAGGACTCTCTTGCCTCTGTTGGTTCGCAGCATCAAGATGATTCCAAGGGCTCGCGTAGCGTTCCAGCGATCGAGGATTCCGCGCCTTTCCAGCGCTAACAATCCGAGATACCAAGCGCCGATGAGGACTACGATCCAGAGCGGCGCCCAACCGCTGACCCAGAAGAGTGCGAGAATGCCAAGAAACAGAATCTGAGTGAAATCGAGACTCGCTTCCTTCTCCATGTCAGGCTGTCCCAGTATGAGCCTCTTCAATGTGTGCGAGAAGCGCCGCAACGGACTTGACCTCCACCCCGCATCGAGCGTCGTGGTCAGCAGGGGGGACATCGATGCTCGCCAGAAGGCGCGGCGGATCGACAGATTGCGGCGCGAGGGCGAGACCATCGGTCGGCTGCTGCGACAGGCTCGCCTCGAAGAGGTTAGTGAGAGCATCGTCCAGGCCACCGAGCAACTCGATGAAGTCGAGGCCAAACTCGAGGGCTCGGATTAATTGCTGCTGGTGTCGATCATCTCGCGGATTATGGTTCCAGCGCTCGTTGGAGTTTCGATTGCCCGCGCGCCATCTGAGCGACTGATCAGAGCGAGGAATCGATGCAGGGGCATGCCATCGTTCCAGTTGAGGTAGGGCGTTCTATTTCGGGTCAGAGGGACGTCTGGGATGCTGCGAGCGAGATGTCGTAATTTTCCAGTGAGGGAGTCTATCGGGACTTTCATGATGGTCCAACTATCGCCTCTGACTCCCTTCAGTCGGTAGGCGTACAAAGGTAGCAGGCCGCAGCGTTCGCCAGTAGATTGTAGCGCTTCATACTGCAATTTCGTGCGCCCTGAGAGGTAGATTCGGTCACCTTTCGATGACTTCACTTCCAATGGGAAACACATGTCTCCGCGCAGAGCCAGAAGGTCCCCCGTACCTTCCGAGCCGCTGCCGGGCGCGCGCACGACCAGAAACGGTCTTTGACAGACCTGCATCGCACGGGCTCGTTCTACTTCTGAACAAGAGCGCGTGACGGCTTTGACGCCCTTTCGCTCCCCCGCCAGAACCGAGCGCAATTCGCGCTCGTAAACACTGCTCACGTTGGCAGCGTATTGTCAGGGTTCTTGACGACATCGCTCATCACAGGCTCGGTGTACCACATTTCCGACTCTCGACCGGAACACCGCGTCGGCGGCTGCCCTTCCGCTGCATAAACGCCGCCGCCGCTGCCGTCGCCAGAGCAACGATTGAAGCCATGATGTTAGACTGAACGACCGTGCTAGCCGTCGCCGTGCGAACCGAGGATTTCCGTCTGGCATACCGGCTTCTCGACATATTGCGCTCCTCGGGTATCGAGCACGTCCAGATTGACCTCCATCATCCCGTACCTCGCGGGGTCGATTGTTGGATAGGCTCGCACGCCGAGGTCGGGCGCGCCGAAGATGGCCGAGGAGTCGGTTGTGAAGTCGACGAGATCGACTTGGTCATCGGCTCGATCATGAATCGGGTGCGCGCTGGCGAAGAAGTACAGCGCCTCTGTTTCGGTATTGATCCCGGCCCCCGCCCTGGTCTCGCATGGCTGGCCGATGGCAAACCGGCTGGCGCTCTGCAACTAGAATCGGTCGATGCCGTCGTCGACCGTCTCATCGACATCCTCGCAGACATCTCGCCAGTCGAAGCGGTCGTCAGAATCGGCGATGGGGCTCCCACCATCTCATCGCGCATCGCCAATGTCTGCCTCGCGCGCGGGCTTGCAGTGCAATTCGTCGATGAGCACTCAACATCGATCGGCTCGCGCCACGATCACATCGGCGCCGCTCGAGCCATCTGCTCATTGGAGGGAATCCCAGTCATCCGAAGGGTGCAGGTGATTCCCTCAGATGGCGAAGTTCGCGAGATTCAACGGCGCAGCCGGAGAATCTCGGAGGGCCGCCTGACGATCCCACAGAGTCTCGCCCGTGCGGTCGCAGTCGGCCGATTGACACTCACGGAAGCCGTCGAACTCCATCTCAACAGCCTCGACGGCTGAGAATCAGGGAAATTTACCCTTGCGATAGTCACGCGTACGTTCGATGCCTGGGAAGCGGTCCTCGGATTCGCGGTATACCGTCTTCATGTTGTTGAGAAATTGATTGTCGTCGGTGACAATCAGAACCATATCCACACCGGGGTCCTCACCCTCATCCATCCATGCTAGGACGATTTCCATGATCATTCGCGCCCCTTCCCGATGTGGGTAGGAGAAAATGTCCATGCTGAGAGGTGGCATGACCAGAGTCTTGCGCTTCTTGACAGTGGCAATCTGCTCGAAGAGTGATGTGAAGGATTGTTTGAGCAGATCGCGCCTGAAATTATCATGATTCGGTCGGCGACAATCTGGTCCGACGACATGAATCAGATTGTCGAATGGAAGATTGAATCCAGGTGTCGTGACAGCCTGTCCGACGGGGCATGGTTGGAGATTACTTTTTCGACGTTCGACAGCGATTAGATGGGTGAACGCACGCAGTTCCTCACCAGCCTTCTGATGGATCTTCTCGTCGATTCCCTCACGGCCCGCAAGTCGGTTGTTCGCCGTCGTCACCAGAAGGTCACCCTCGACGCGCAGGATGTCGCCGAACAGAACTCTGACCTGACCATGCTTACACTCTCTGACGATGACTGTGTCGGCCATACAGATGCGAGAAGAGGCCGTCCGCTATCACCCCTTCGCTCATTGAATCTTCGAGATTGTCCACGGCGAAGGCTTCTTCGCCATGAAGCCACCACAGAAAGACAATGTCTGTGGGATATGTGCTGATAAATGTCGAACCGGGTTCGGAATTCTCCGTCTTCGATGAAGCGTCGAGCCTGTCATTCGTGGTCGATGCGAATCTCCTCTTCGGCGACCACGATCTCATTCTCAAGATAGAGGCGGGGAATATGGGTGAAATCGCCCGAATAGTCGTCGACAAAATCCGTTCGATCAAGGGCGTTCAGAACACCAAGACCCTCGCTTGCGCCGAATTATGACTGTAAATCAGTCTTTTTCGAGCCCTTCGGGATTTCAGGAAAGGTGTCCACAGAGGCGCAGTGATGCGTTTATCCGCCTCAAACTTCATAATCTAACCGAGTCGCCCGCCCGGTGGAGGTGAATAATTCAATGTCTGGCAAGAAATACTTCGTGTTGATGGAAGGTGGCAAGGATACAGCCCAAGTCTTCGTGAGCAAGCAGCCTCGTGGTGCGGCTCTCAAGGCAGCAACGCGTGGTCATACCGATATCTGTCTGCGCGAGCGCGGAACGAACAAGGTGCACTGCTTCGCGGGCTCGACCGCGATGGTCCCGAAGCCCAAGAACGGACCCGCATGGTTACCGGCACAGATCAAGAAGGCCAACGTGAAGAAGACCGGCATCAAGCACCTCTGAATCTATCAGAGTGCGCCGATCTTCCCACGCAAGTGCTGATTCACGCAAACCCCTCATCCGGGCGTCAGCTCGGAGAGGGGATATTCACCATACTGCACCGCAGTTTGTGACACTCGGTGTTGTCGACTTCACCTCGCCTTAATCTAGGTCGATTCGAAGGCTTTGACGGAAGTGTTGTGAGATGGAGACTCTCTCTCGGTTGCATGTCGCGCCTTACTCGAAGGGAGAGGAGATTGCCAACGTAATCACTCACGGCCTCGGCGCTCTACTCGCCGTCGTAGGACTCTACATTCTTGGCGTTGAAGCGAATCTCACCGGCGACCTCTGGAAACTTGGGTCGAGCATCACTTTCGGTCTCTGCATGATCGCCTGTTACCTCTGCTCGACCTTGTATCATGCGGTGACCGATCTTGAGTTGAAACACCGCATGAGAATCGCTGATCATATCGGAATCTATCTGATGATTGCGGGTTCGTACACCCCTTTCGTGCTGGTTACGATGCACGGATGGATCGGTTGGACGTTCTTCGTGTTGATCTGGGGTTGTGCGATCACGGGAATCGTCATGCGTCTGTGGAATCGCAACGTTCCCGATTATGTCTCAGCCGTACCTTACGTGATTATGGGATGGCTGGCGATCTTTGCCATCAAACCGCTCTTCGATGCACTCGGCTGGGAAGGAATGGGGCTCATCATCCTCGGAGGAATATTCTATTCGATTGGTGTCGTCTTCTACAAAGCCGACAGGATTCCATTGAATCATGCGATTTGGCATCTCTTCGTCCTCGCTGGTTCAATCACCCACTACTTCGCGATACTGAACAGCGTCATTTTGGCTTAGGAAACCACAGAGACACAGAGTTCTCGCAAGTGCACGGGCATACCTCGTACGGTTACGGATTGGCGTCTTGGCCAGTGCGCTGGCTCCCAGGATGTGACTCAGCAAGGTAGCGAAGCCACCGTAACTGCTGACCGATTGGCTCAGGACCGCAAGCCGAGCTTGCGAGTGATCATCGCCAATGGGTCGTAATACTCTGTGACGACTCTTTCCTTCAGCGGAATGATCGCATTGTCGGTGATGTTGATTCCGGCCGGACAGACCTCGGTGCAGCACTTGGTGACGTTGCAGTAACCGAGGCCGAAATCATCCTTGATTTCTGGAATACGACTCTCGACATCGAGCGGATGCATCTCGAGTCCTGCGAGGCGTACGAAGAAGCGAGGACCAGCGAATTCGTCGAATTTCTGGTGTTCGCGCAGAACGTGGCAGGTGTCGAGGCAGAGCATGCATTCGATGCAAGAGCGGAACTCCTGGATCCGGTCTGCTTCCTCTTGCCCGAACTGCCAATCGAGTTCTTTGGGGCCGTTGACTGGAACCATTTTCTTGTTCATCTCGTATGCCCAGGAAAGGTCGGTGACGAGGTCTTTCGTCAGTGGGAAAGCCAGCATCGGCTTGATCGTCACCGGCTCGCCCTCAGGCGTTTCTTCCATGATGTCTTCCATTCGAGTCATGCACATCAGCCGCGGCATTCCATTGACTTCGGCTGAGCATGAACCGCATTTTCCGGCTTTGCAATTCCAGCGGCAGGCGAGGTCTGGGGCTTGTTCGGCCTGAATTCTGTGAATCACATCGAGGACGACCATTCCCTCGTCCATCTCGACGGTGTAATCGACCATCTCACCGAACGGATCGCCATCTTCATCAGGCTCCCCTCGGAAGACTCGGAAGGTCACTTCATTGGCCATTTCACTCCCTCTCTTGCAGGTCGGCTGTGTCCAACAGCGATTTCAACTCGGGATCGATCGGGGGGTATCGACTGTACTCGATGCTCATCGAGCCGTTCGACTTCATGGCGATTACGCTGGTGATTTTGCCCCAGTGCTCGTGATCTGGATCAGGGAAGTCTCCGCGGGTGTGGGCGCCGCGAGATTCCTCACGGTGCAGCGCGGCCAGCGCGCACATTCTCGAGACGTCGAGCATGGCGCTGAGTTCGAGGGCTTGATGCCAGCCCGGATTGTAGATTCTGCTTCCACCAGGGCTGGTCGATGCGGCTCGTGATTCAAGTTCGTCGAGGTCCAGAAGTGATTCCTCGAGAAGTTCGCGGCTTCGGATGATTCCAACCTTCTCTTGCATCATCTCTCGAAGGTCTTCGACGACCTTCGCTGGATTCTCGCCCCCCTCGCGACTGAGCGGGGCGATAGTTTCTGCGATGACATCGGCGATTTCTTCCTCATCGATGTCAACAAAGCCATCGATTTCGCTGGCTTGAGCGGCGGCGCGCTCACCAGCGATTCGTCCGAAGACCAACAAGTCGGTCAGTGAATTCCCACCTAATCGATTAGCGCCGTGTAAGCCGGTCGCCGCTTCACCAGCCGCGTACAGTCCAGCGATTGACGATTCCTGAGTCTCAGGATGAACCTTTACTCCACCCATGACATAATGGGCGGTCGGCCCGACTTCCATCGGCGTCTTGGTGATGTCAACAGCTGCCAGTTCCTTGAACTGATGATACATTCCTGGCAACTTCTTCTTGATTTGATCTTCATCTCTCCACGAGATGTCGAGATAGACTCCACCGTGCTCGCTGGCTCGGCCGGCTGCACGCTCGGAAATGATTGCCTTGGCGACGACGTCGCGAGTCAGAAGTTCTGGCGGTCTCCGCACCGTTGCCAGTTCTCCAGCAATGATCTCGTCGACCCATTCGAGAGCCTCTTTTTCAGTGTCAGCAAACTCGTCCTTGTACATCTCTGGCACATAATTGAACATGAATCGCTCACCCTCTGAATTGGTCAGCATTCCACCCTCGCCACGAACACCCTCTGTGACGAGGATGCCCTTGACGCTCGGAGGCCAGATCATGCCGGTCGGGTGGAATTGCACGAATTCCATATCGCCCATCTCCGCTCCAGCCCAGTAAGCCAATGCGTGTCCCTCGCCGGTGTACTCCCAACTGCCGGAGCAGACCGACCAGCAGCGGGTGATTCCACCGGTCGCGAGAATTATCGTCTTGGCTCTGAAGACGTGCAGTGAGCCATCGTTGCGGTCGTAAGCGAAGCAGCCGGTGACGCGCCCATCGCTTTGGAAAAGTCGGCGCACGGTGAATTCCATGTAGACCTCCATGCCCATGTGAACGCCTTTCTCCTGCAGCGTGCGAATCAATTCGAGACCGGTCGCATCTCCGATGTGAGCCAGTCTCGGATAGGTGTGGCCACCGAAGTTCCGCTGATTGGTCATACCCGCCGGGGTGCGGTCAAAGACAGCGCCCCAGGTCTCCAACTCGCGAATCCGATCGGCCGCCTCGCGGGCGTGGATCTCGGCCATTCGCCAATCGTTCAGGTACTTTCCACCCTTCATCGTGTCACGGAAATGGACCTGCCAATTATCGCGCGGATCAGCATTGCCAAGAGCCGCAGCCGCCCCACCCTCAGCCATCACGGTGTGTGCCTTACCGAGCATCGACTTGCAGATCATAGCCACACTCGCGCCGCTCTGACTGACCTCAATCGCGGCGCGCAAACCAGCCCCACCAGCGCCGATGACGACGACATCATGTTCGTGAGTGACATACGATTCGGCCATTTCACAGACCTCCCCAGAGCACGATATCGGTCCAGCCGAAGAGCGGGTCGGTGCAGGCGTAGACATAGAAATCGGCGAACATGACCCAGAACAGCGAGTAGAGCGCCCAGTTCTTGTGCTGTTCATTGAAGTTAGTCGAGAAACTCCACAACCGGTACCTCAAACGCCCCAGCGCAGAGCCGGACCAGTCGTTGGAACTACCTCCGACGAGGTGGCGGAAAGCGTGGCAACCGAAGGTGTAGCCACCGAGCAGTATGACGTTGAGCGCTAGCACGAGCGTGCCGATGCTGATGCCGAGTGAATGCTCGCCATCGAGATGGAAATTCATCGATAGCCAGACATCGAAGGAGAGGATCGGGAGGTAGGCGAGAGCCGCGTAGAGGAAGTATCGGTGCAGGTTCTGGACCAGCAGGAGTTTGGTCTCACCAGCGTATTCATTCCAAGGCATCGAGACGGCGCAGCCGGTCGGTTGCTGGAGGAAAGCGCGATAATACGCCTTGCGATAATAGTAGCAGGTCGCGCGGAATCCAGCGGGGAAGATGAGGATGAACATCGCCGGGCTCATCCAGTGGAATTGCGTCGGCAGCCAGGATTGTTCACCCGGCAATATCAGCGGACTGAACAGCGGGCTCAGGACGTGGCTGTCCTCGCTGTCGATGTACATGGTCTGGTGGCCCGCACTCCTGCCGAACTCTTCGAAAATCCAGAAGTCGGCCTCCATAAATCCGCGCCATGTCGAGTAGAGAATCATGATGCCGAGATAGGCTGCCATCGCTGTCGGACCGGTCCACCAGTCGTCGACGCGGTCGGTGGCACCGAAGCCCTTCTTCATCGGAAGCTTCATGCCGTCAGCCATCCAAAGGACTCCTAATGCACAAAGGGCGTTGTCGATTGTCCATAAGCGATTGCATTTGATTGGTTCCAACACCTTGGATGAGCGTGGGTTCAAGGCGGTCGTCTTCTCTCGCGGTTTGATTGACATGGACGAGTTCGGAGGCGGTGGCATCGAATCCTCGATTTGCCCCAATTGTGGACATATGCCCGGTGCATGGTTACCAGGGCTGCCCTGCCCAGAATGCGGCGAATTGCTTCTCTGAATTCTCTTAGGATATAGGCAGAGAATCATCTTTGAATCGTGATGATTGAAAGGGATTTTAGAACAGGGGTGAAGAGACGACACCATGCGCAGGACTCGAATCATCGTAACGATAGGTCCTGCCTCTGATTCGCCTGAAGTCCTCCTCGCACTCCTCGAGGCTGGTGCCGATGTGTGTCGACTCAATTATTCACATGGCTCTCCTGAAGACAAATCTGACATCTATCGATCAATTCGCTCTTTCGAGGATGAGATTGGCCGACCGACCTGTATTATAGCGGATCTTCCGGGTCCAAAACTTCGCCTTGGTGACTTCCCTGGAATCGTCCATCTCGACTCAGGGTCAAAGCTTGAACTCCACTGTGGCGCAACAGAGATAGACGGTGCTAACAGTGAAAAATTGCCGGTGGAATACGCTGGACTTTCTGCGGAATTACAAATTGGAAACCACGTCTTAATCGCCGATGGACTGATTCGACTCGAAGTGACTTCAGTTCCTAATGAGGTTGGAGGTGTTGTTCACTGCTCCGTCGAAGATGGTGGTCCTGTAAGTGCCCGCATGGGTGTAAATGTGCCTCAGACCTTGGTGGATCTGCCGGCGATCGGCCAGCATGATGAAGCCGCTCTGTCGCACGCACTCTCCGCTGGAGTGGATTATGTGGCGGTGAGTTATGTCCGTACTGCCGATGATCTACAGCCGGCGAAAGATGCGATTGAAGCGGCTGGATTGCATGTACCTGTCATTGCGAAGATCGAGCATCCAGCCGCCTTGGAGAACCTTGACGAGATACTTGATTCAGCAGATGCGGTGATGGTTGCAAGGGGGGATCTGGGAGTGGAGATTCCCTTGGAAGAAGTACCCATTGCTCAACAGAGGATCATTGATGGAGCACTATCGCGAGGCATGGTAGTGATAGTTGCTACACAGATGCTGGAATCGATGATTCTCAATCCTCGTCCAACCAGAGCGGAAGTCAGCGATGTGTCCAATGGGATTCGTCACGGAGCCACTGCGATCATGTTGTCAGCTGAAACTGCTTCTGGCAATCACCCGCTCGCTGCTGTTGAGACGATGTCTCGCATCGTATCTTCCACTGAAGGAGAACTTGCATCAAGTGAACTCCGACCAACCAGTCTTGCGAAGTTCCAATCAATTCGGGCGGTAGCCCACGCAGGAGTCGAATTGGCAAGAGTCTCGGGCGCTTCTCGAATAATCGTTGCAACGAATCACGGTAAGGCACCACGCCTCGTCTCTGGTTATCATCCCGGGGTGCCCATCACCGCAGTGACTGACCGGCTGTCGGCAGCTCGAATGGTGCAGTTGTTGCCCGGAGTCGATTGCGTAATGGTCGATGAGCATCCTCGTGGCTCAGATACGATGCAAGAAGCGATTCGTGAACTTTTCAATGATGAACGAGTCAAGGTCAATGAACGGATCGTGGCAATCTCAGGAAGTCCTTTGGCTATGCGAGGTGCTACGAGTACAGTCAGGCTTTACCAGATCAGTGAGAACGGCGAGATACTCGGTGTAGAATGATTTTCTTAACTTGAAAATGGACGTTCTCTCATCCAAATCATTCTTCATGAAGACTCTTTGTCGAAATCACACAGCCTACGTCATCTAGCGGGAATCCCAGCAGGCGGCGATACTCCATACGCTGAGTAATAGCGTGGAAACGCCTCTAATTTGGTGAGTTGAGCCACCCACATCGTTCTTGGTTGATGGAATCTTCCCGGATGATAAGCGCACGTGATCTAGCGGTTATGATACATGGTTCCCAACCATGTCACCCGGGTTCAAGTCCCGGCGTGCGCACCAACGAGAAGCAGAATCAATCCGTTGTTCGTGAATCAAGCGAGGCCGGAGTAATCTGCAACTGCTTCTTCGAGTTCGATCTCTTCGACGTCCATCTGAGCGAGTTGCAGCTTGCCAGAGAGCTCGTCGTTGACAGCGTGCCAGTAGGAATAAGCCTCGATGACCCAGATTCCCGACTCGCGAGTTCCGTTGCCGCTGCCTTTGACACCACCAAATGGTAGGTGTGCCTCAGCGCCGGTGGTGGAGTTATTGATTCCAGTCATTCCAGCCTTGATTCCAGTTTTGTAGCGGTATGCTTCGAGGCGGTCATTGGTGTAAATCGCCGAGGAGAGGCCGTATGGGCTAGCGTTTGCGAGGTGCAGTGCGTGGTCGAAATCCTTTGCCTTGACGATGGTTACTGCCGGTCCGAAAATCTCTTCGTGGAAGCATTCCATATCTTCTGTGACGTCAGCGTAAACGTGTGGCCAGACATAGGCGCCTTCGGATGGATTCCCAAGGAAGTTGAGCGGTTTGTTGTCCTCTGTGATCATCCCTTCACCCCAAAGTTTGGTGACTCCGCTGGTCTCGCACATCTGTAAGACTCTGAGGAAATCCTTTGCGTATCGCTCGGACAACATCGGTCCGTAAAGCACGTTCTCGTGAACCATCGAATCACCGATTGTTGTCGACTCCACTTTTGCCATAAATTTCTCGACGAATTCGTCGTAGATATCTTCGTGAATGATTAGGTTACCAAGGCTAGTGCAGCGTTGTCCCGCTGTTCCGAATGCTGACCAGTACGCGCCTTCTACCGCATTTTCCATGTTCGCGGACGGCATGATTACGAGTGGGTTCTTGCCACCGAGTTCGAGTGAAACGCTGACTAGATTTCTGCCACAGATTTCACCGATCATCTTGCCAACTGCGGTGCTACCTGTGAATGAGATCTTGTTGATCATGCCAAGGTCGACTGCATCGACCAAATCTTGTCCCGCCCCACTGCCCTTACCGTGAACCAGATTGATTACTCCGTCGGGCAGCCCTGCCTCATGCATGATGCGTGTCAGCATGAATGAGAGGAGAGGAGCGTCTTGTGGCGACTTCCACACACAGGTGTTTCCACACATGATCGCTGGAATCATCTTCCAGAATGGAACTGCGGCTGGGAAATTGCAAGCGTTGATGATTCCACAAACACCGAGTGGTCGGCGGTAGGTGAAAAGTTCCTTGTCGGGCAATTCGGAGTTGACGGTCTGCCCGTAGAGCCGGCGACCCTCGCTCTGGAAGAATAGGCAAGTGTCGATCGCTTCCTGGACCGAGCCGGCGGATTCCTTCAGAGTCTTGCCGATTTCGCGGGTTTCGACGCGGACGATATCGTCCTTGTATTCCATCAGAAGTCGACCCATGTTTCCAATGATTTGACCACGGGTCGGAGCAGGAGTTGCAGCCCATGCTGGGAAAGCGGCGCGGGCGGCGGCGAGTGCAGTGTGAACATCTTCTTTTGTCGAGAGTGGAAATTCACCCAAACAGTCGGCGAAAAGCGCTGGATTATGACTTTCAAATGTGGCGCCGTCACTTGAAAGTGAGATTTCTCCATTAATGATGTTGTATCCCCGAATTTTCGGGCTTCCGTTCGGATTTGTTGCGTCCATCTGCTCGAATCCAGTCTCAAGTACGTGAGTCATATTGCGCGCGACTGACAATTCTGCAATGAAACCACCGCATCGGGTTTTGTGAGATTTTGGGCGAAACCACGGAGGCACAGAGAACACAGAGAGTGGATGAAGGAACTCGTCCTGCCCCCCCGTCACTCGAAAATTCCGCGCCTCTCTGTCCCCTGTGGTCGACAATCAACTGAGGAAAACACTTCCTTGCACATCGCATCTCTTGGTTCCGATAACCGATTGCACCGATACGACAGCGTTCGTTTGGAGGGTTTAACAACCCCCGTTGCCGACACACCTCCGTCAAGGTGACCTCTATGACTGAAGAATCAGCTAAGGAACTCAAGTTGAGGGTAGCGAAGGCCATCCCGAGCGATGTCGGTCACGGCAGGGCGAGGGTGCCCTTCGACAATGAATTGAACCTCAAACCGGGCGACATCGTCGAGATTGCTGGTGAGCGTTCTACAGCTGCAATCGTCTGGCGCTGTCGGCCCGAGGATGCCAATCTCGGCGTTATCCGCGTTGATGGGATTATCCGCAAGAACGCGAGCGTCTCGCTTGGAGATCGCGTTGTAATCAAGAAAGTCGAGGCGCAGTCCTGCACTCGACTGGTTCTCAGTCCTGTGATGGCCAAGCAGCAGAAGGTTCGCTTCGGGCCAGGCATCGAGGGTTTTGCCCGCCGTGGTCTCAACAAGCGTCCAGTCGTGGCGGGCGACCGCATCTTCATTCCGGGGATGACTCTCTTCGCTGAGGCACTGCCCTTCCAGATCGTCCAGACGAGCCCTAAGGGCATCGTCCAGGTTCTTCCCGATACTGAGATCGTCATCAAGGAAGAGGCTGTGGATGAGGAAGAGGACGCCGAGGTCTCGAGCATCACCTACGAGGACATCGGCGGCATCAGCGAGCAATTGCAGAAAGTCCGTGAAATGATCGAACTTCCTCTCAAGCACCCAGTATTGTTCCGCCGCCTCGGAATCGACCCACCTCGCGGGGTTCTGCTGCACGGTCCGCCAGGAACGGGCAAGACTCTGATCGCCAAGGCTGTCGCTTCCGAGACTCAGGCCCACTTCACCTCGATCAACGGGCCTGAGATCATCTCGAAGTATTATGGCGAGAGTGAGAAGCAACTGCGCGAGATATTCGATGAAGCGACTGCCAATGCACCGGCGATAATCTTCATCGATGAACTCGATTCGATCGCGCCCAAGCGCGAGGATGTCAGTGGCGAGGTCGAACGCCGCGTCGTTGCTCAACTCCTGACTCTGCTCGATGGCATGCAAGGGCGCGAGAATGTCGTTGTCATCGGCGCCACTAACCGCCGCGACGCCATCGACCCTGCGCTGCGCCGTCCGGGCCGCTTCGACCGCGAACTGGAGATTGGCGTGCCCGACAAGAACGGCCGCGAGGAGATCATCAACATCCATACTCGCGGCATGCCCATCAGCGACGACTTCGACATGGAGTGGTTGTTGGATAATTCCTATGGTTTCGTCGGCGCCGACATCGCGGCGCTGGTCCGCGAATCAGCGATGAAAGCCCTGCGCCGATACCTGCCGATGATGGACCTCGATGAGGAGACCATTCCTACCGAAGTCCTCGAGAAGATGGAGGTGCAGATGAACGACTTCCGCGAGGCGATGAAGGAGATCGAACCCAGTGCACTGCGCGAGATTTATGTCGAGATTCCCGAGATATCGTGGGAGCAGGTCGGTGGCTTGCTCGAGGTCAAGGAGCGACTCAAGGAGAGCATCGAGTGGCCTCTGACCAAACCGGAGGTATTCGACCACTTCGGCATCAATCCACCACGAGGAATCCTGCTCTTCGGGGCACCGGGAACCGGCAAGACCCTGATCGCCAAAGCCATCGCCAACGAGGCGAAAGCGAACTTCATCTCGATCAAGGGACCCGAGTTGGTCTCGAAGTGGGTCGGTGAATCCGAGCGCGCTGTGCGCGAGATTTTCAAGAAGGCCAAACAGTCGAGCCCTTCGATCATCTTCCTCGATGAATTCGAGAGCATCGCTGGGGTGCGCCGCTCGAGCTCCGGTGAGGGCTCGGATGTGATGAACCGCGTCGTCAATCAACTTCTCAGCAGCATGGACGGCGTCGACTCGATGGAAGGCGTCATCGTCGTCGCTGCGACCAATCGCCCAGAGCTGATCGACCCAGCTCTGCTTCGCAGCGGTCGCTTCGAGCGGGTTCTGCACATTCCACCTCCCGATGCCGAGTCGCGCCTCGAAATTCTCAAGATCCACACGGCTGAGATGCCTCTTGGAAAATTCAAAATCGCAGATCTGGCTGGCAAACTCGACAATTTCACCGGCGCCGACATCGAATCGGTCTGCCGCGAAGCAGCCCTCATCGCAATGCGGGCTGAGAGGAAAACAGTCTCCAAGAAGGCCTTTGAGGATGCAATCAAACGCGTCCGTCCGACCATCACCGATGAGATGATGGAGTACTACGACCGCATGGAGGCGATGCTGACCAGCGGTCTTGACTCGGTTCGACGCCGCCCAGACTCCCTGATCGGCATCGAAGCTGTATGAGGTTGAGAGATGCGGACGACCTTCGGCCGTGAGATTCTCGGCCGCGATGTCGTCGATCAAGCCGGCGACAAACTCGGCGCGCTGGCCGATTACAGAATCGATATGTCGACAGGCAGAATCACCGCGCTTCTCGTCGCTCTCGAAGGCGATCTCGATCCTGCGATGCTGCCTTGGCCGACCGTTGAAGGCCTGCTCTCGGTTCCGGTCGAAGAGGTCGACGGAGTCGGATCGACCATCCAACTCTCCCGCTGACGCCGATGCAGATTCCGTGCATCTCTGAATAACGGTCTTAAGTCGAAGTTGAGGCTCGCTGGCCGTTCCTTAGGAACGGTGGCTTGCAGCATGGCGGATTCGAAGGCATTACTGAGGCATCTGACATCGCGCCGAGCAAGGCGCGGTGCACTGGTCTTCGCCTTCTGGGCGATGCTGCTGATGCTCGTCTCGACCATCGGTGCGACCTACATCATTCCCGGCCAGACCCAACAATCCGCTTACGGCGATGATTGGGACGACCTCGGCTCATTCCGAGCCGAGGTCGCGAGCATGGGCGTCGAGACGACGGCTCTGGTTTCCAGCCCACTGTTGCTCTCGGAGATTGACAATCCCGAGCAGGCCATCTTTGTGATTTCGGGTGTCGAGCGTGACACGATTTCCCTGCCTCGCTTCACCGGTGATGAGAATATCATCGATCTCAAGGAGAGTGATGGTTACACGAGTTCTGAGATAGCCGCCATCAAGGATTTCGTCAAAGCCGGCGGCACCGTCCTGCTGATGGACGACTTCGGTTATTCAGCCGGCCTCGCATTGGAATACGGTCTGGAGTATTCCGGCCATCACCTCTACGATGGTGAGGCCTGGGCTCGTCAACTCGGTTACCAGTATGTCTGGGCCAATGAGACTTCAGCCTTCAATTTCACATCGACCTCGGGTTCGGTAGCGAACTCGATCCATCCCTGTCTGCGCGATGTCGACATGGACGGCATCATCGATCTGCTCGATGACGCGCCGTACGACCCCAACGTCGGCGGCATCATCACCGTCGAAAATGTCGGTCTATGCGCCCACCGTTGGGACGAGACCACGGGCGAATGGGACTTTTCAGAGAGTTACAATCTGTTGACCAATTCGCCCTCGGCCTTCGAGAAGACCTCGTCTTTCAATCCGGCCGAGAACCGCTACGCCATCGTCACCTCGACCCTCGACTCCTACCTCGACACGAATGACGATGGCAACCTCACGATCGGCTTCGAAGCGGCCGGAATCGAGGGCGACGAACAAGGTCCATTCGCAATCTACGTTCGCTACTGCGTCGATCGCATGTGCCTCGATTCCGACTCGGGCCGCGTCCACTTCGTCAGCGACGGTTCAATCCTCATCAACTCGCTGTACGACGCCGGCCCGCTCTCACCATATTCCAGAGCAGTACCCGAGAACGACAATCGCAAGTGGGTTCTCGACCTCGTCGCAGAAGCGCTGCTGCTTGGCAATTCCAGCACTTCCGCGACCGACGACGCAATCGTCATCTTCGACGAATCGCGTCACCAGCAGACCACGCCGATGGGAGACACCTACAATCTGCTGTACTATCTGCTGGTCTACTTCACCAATGATTGGATGGCGATGCTGATGCTCTTCCTCGCCCTCTTCATCATCCTCGAAGCCGTGCTCATCCGCAAGGACGACCCCGATGATTGGCGACACGTCTTCCGCATCATCTACTACGGCTTTGGTGATGCTAGACGTTACGAATACTACCAACGCCCCTCGAAGATCCGCCAAGTCCTGCTCACGCGCGTGCGGAACCTCAACACGATGTCGAGAGAGGAGTTCGACGCGATGCCAGCCGCGGAGCTGCAGCGCGTCGTCGACGATCCCGTTCTGGTACAATTCATCTTCGAGGATCGTCGCTACAAACCGGATGAACTGGTGGGGATCATCAAGCGAATCAAGGCCTGGGGTCAAACCTCAGAGGAGAGTGATTCCTGATGTGGACTCGTAAGGCTGCGGTCATGCTGACCAGCGGTATTTCGCTGATTCTCATCGGCATGATGATCTCACATTTCCAACTGATGATAATCGGACTCACCTTCGTCGCTTTCATCGTCATAAACGGCTGGGTCACCGGACACGCTGACCTTGAGATCACCCGTACCATCTCGGCTCAGAACGTGTACAAGGGAGATGACATCCTCGTTGAAGTGCAGGTCACGAACAACTCGTATCGGCGAACTCAATTGCTCGAGTTGTTCGACAATGTACCACATGAGATGAAGATGCGGCGCGGCATAAACACGATGCGATTGAACCTCGGACCGGGTCAATCCACGACGATGCGATACACGGTCCGTTGCCCGCTACGCGGCCATTATACAATCGGTCCAGTCTCGGTTCGGCATCGCAATTCATTCAATCTCTTCGTCAACGAATCGCTCGTCCCCGATCGCTCTGACATCACCGTCTTCCCGCAGGTGCGCGATGTCGAAGAGGCTCTCCTGCGCTCGAATGTGCCTAAGATGTACACCGGCGCGACGACGCTGAAGACGCCGGGGCAGGGCATGGAATTCTATTCGCTGCGCGAGTATCTGCCCGGCGACGCCTTCCGCATGATCAACTGGAAGGCTTTCGCGCGGACAGGCGAACTGATGGTCAACGAGAAGACGCGCGACGCTGTCACGGACGTCTTCATCATGCTCGACATCCGCGATGTCGCACGTATCGGAACAGTGCTCAAGAATCCGCTCGAGATGGGCACGGTCGCCGCGGCGTCGATCGCGAATTACTTTATCCGACGCCGCGATTCTGTCTCAATCGTCACCTATGGCGACCGCATGAACTACCTCTCACCCGAGACCGGCGACAAGCAGTACTACAAGGTCCTCAGCATGCTTGCTGGAGTCAAGGCGAAGGGCAGCATGCCGCTGCAAGCCGTCACCAATGCGATGACCTCGCGAATCAGCCGCGGCTCGCCCATCTTCATCATCAGCAGTTTGGAAGGAGACGGCACGACCTTGCCAGCCATCCGCAGCCTCGCAGGCAAGGGCCACGAGGTCATCGTCCTCTCACCCAGCAGCATCGACCTCGAGCGCCTCGTCAGTCGCATCCCTCGAATGTCCTACGAGGTGCTCAAGTTGGAGCGCCAGAACCGCCTCACAGCGATTACCGGCTATGGTGCCAAGGTCATCGATTGGATGCCTGACATCGAGTTGTCGCAGGCGCTTCTGCAGGTGAAGACGGTCTGAAGCTGAGAATTTGAACGAAATCGAAAAACGGAGGTGAAAAAATGGCAATGGAAAGCGTACCACCGAGTCAGACCCTTCACCTGCCACGCCTGCGTCGGCGCTGGCAAATCCTCTTCCTGCAGACTCTCGCCACTGCCGCCCTCATCCTGCTGCTCTTCAGAATGAGCGAGGTCTACGGCCCCTGTAGTGTGGAGTTCGTCGAAGCAGGAGGGGAGTGGTGTCCTTCATACGAGCATACACGAGGATTGAACTGGGCTGACGGAGCATTCGATGAACAGGCCAATGATGACAAGGATGGATTGCTCATCCCTCGCACCCTCTTAGGCATAGACTCAACCGGGTTCTCCAGTCAGATCGTGCCACTGCTCCTCTGTTTCCTAATCACTGGATTGTGGATCGTCTATCAGACTCAGAATCAAAGATTCCGACTCTGGGCGGCGCGCGGAACCACCGGATTCATCGCCGCTTGGGCGATTCTTCCCTTCATCTTCGCTTGGGGTTCCTCGATTCTCGCTTATGGCTTACATCTTCCATTCGGCCAGCCTTATGCTGACATGAATCATCTTGCGATTCTCTTCGATCCTCTGCAGATCGCCGTCGAGTTATTCTTCCTCGGTATCGTCTTCGCGCCGATCCTCGCCGGCTTGATCGGAATCTGGGGTTTGTCACGAAGGTCACTGACATGGGCTGTCGGCTTCTTCCTGATGATCATCGGAATCCATGCTCTGCTGACCTTCGAGGGAATCACGGAAGCGGTCTCGGGAATCGGTCTGCAACCGCTTCCGGCTCAGATAGGTGAAGCGACGTTGTACGGTGGTTTGATCTCGCCATTGGCGCTCGAACTGCTCGAGATCGCGATTCTGATTCTGCTCTTCCACGAGAGTGGCACCGCGGTCATCGGACATCTCGAATACGCGGTGATGCTGCCCGATGCGTCGAAGTCTGACCCCGAGTACGTTCGACAATTCACCAATGTCATCAACAGCCATGTGCTTCACACCGTCGCCATCATCGCAGCCGTCGCATTGACCACTGCGCTGGCGCTGGAGTTCGACGGCTTCATGCTCAATATCGTCGCTGTCATGGAAGGCTCTCAGTGGAGTGGTCAGGTGGCTGAATCACTCGAATTGCAGTTGACTTATGGCAAGGTCATCTCGGCCGGATTGTTCCTGCTCGTTGTGGCCGGGATGCGCTATGTCGTTCCCTGGCAGCGCGTCAGTGGTCTGATCGAAGCGGGCATCTCAAGCCTGCGCGGGTCTCGTGCGGACTCCTGATCAGCGGATCCCGCGCAACTTCTCGATGAGTCGGCAGATCTGCTCCGTGAGGAGCACTGCTACGAGGCCGAGTCCCAGAATCGCGACAGGCTTGGTAAGGATTCCGAGATTGGAATCGAGCACGTCGAAAGCATCCGGCGCCACCATCCACGCGCCTGCGAGGCAGGAGGCGAGGACGATCCGGTCCGTCCAAGGAGAGGTGCTCTTGCCAGGAGTCGTCGCTCGATTCGGCAGTGGACTGGCTTGGTTCACGCCCCGCGTGCAGCGAATCGAACCCATCAATCCACCGCTTGAGGGGCTTCGGGTGGCCATAGTTGGGTTCAAGCCGAGCCAATGAGGGCGCAAGCCATGGCAGTGGGCATCTCAGTTGCGCAATGCAGCCGCTGCCCGAAGCCCGCGATACTGCATCAGGAATACAGCGGGCAGCACTACTGTGGCCAGCATCTGGGTCAATCGATTCGCAAGCGCTTCTCTAAGGAACTTCGCAATACACTGGTGCTGCCCAAAGACGCCCACCATTCCGACGGCCGCCCGTTCCGCATCCTCGCCTGCATCTCGGGCGGCAAGGATTCAGCAGTATTGCTCGACCTGCTCGTCGACATCCTCGGCAAGCGCCGAGATGTCGAGATAATCGCCGGATGCGTCGATGAAGGAATCGATGGATATCGCGCGCCCTCGCTCGAGTGCGCGCGCCAACTCGCAGAATCACTCAGCATAGAATTCGTCACTATGTCCTACGAGGAGATGGGCTATGAGAGGATGGATGAGGTGGTCCTGCGAATGCCTGGGATAGGGGCACAGCACAGCGAAGCGAAGGGTTTGATGCCGTGTTCATATTGCGGAGTCTTCCGTCGCCAGAGTCTCAATGCGATGGCTGAGAAAGTCAACGCCGATGTCATGGCCCTCGGTCATAACCTCGACGATATGGCACAGTCGATTCTGATGAATCTTCAGAAGGGCGAGATCGAGAGAAGCGTCCGCCTCGCTCCTCACACCGATGCGCCGATCGAAGGATTGGTACCCCGCATCGTACCCCTGCGTTGGGTCCCAGAACAGGAGATTCACGCCCACGCCATAGCCAAGGGACTGCCGATTCACCACGGGGAATGCCCACATGCGCCGGGCGCGATGCGGCAGCAGAGCCGCTCGATCGTCGCTGCCTTGGAGGCCCAGACTCCTGGCGCCCGACATGGACTTCTGCACGCGCTCGAGCAGATTCGTGAATTGCATCGAGCGGCGAATATCGACCCGCACGCCGAGGTTACTAATTGCGAGGAATGCGGCGAGATAACCAGTCGACAAATCTGCCAATCCTGCACGATGAAACGCTGGCTCATCGAATCTCACTCGCGCTAGGCGCGAGGTCAAGACTGACGCGCGTCGAGCCGCGCTCGATTATTGATAAGCGTGGGAACCGAACAAATTGTTGAGGAATGGTGCGCCCTGAAGCAAGGTTTCAGGCGTTCCTCTGATATTATGAGACAATTGAGAACAACTCCGAGACTCTGTCTCGGATGGGGGACAAGATAATTCGCAAACGCACGCTCGCGCCAAACATGCGAGCAGCAGCCTTGCTCATGGGCGCCATGATGTTCACCGTAGCACTCTCAGGCTGCATCTTCGGCGACAATACACCTCCACCTCCACCCGAGGAACCAGCGCCACCAGATGGCTGGTTCGTAACAGGTCCCGACGGCCAAATTCTCGACCTGCCGATGCTGCCGATGGACTTCACCTTCAGCGACGTCGGTCAGGACGGCGCCGAGCCGAGCATCGGCATAACCTCGAGCGGCTGCATGTTCTTCATCGCCTTTGAGAAAGTCATGCGCTCGTGCGACCATGGCGGCTCGTGGGAAATCGTCGACGACATCGCTTCGCATCCATCGACTTCCGACCCGTACGGATGGGTCGACCCGATAACCGACCGAGTCTTCAACGTCCAGATGGTCGGCCTCATCACCACTTGGATAGCCTGGAGCGACGACGATGGAGAGAGTTGGCTCGGCAACCCGCACGATTCAGGACCAATCCCACTCAACGACCACATCAAGCTCGCATCGGGACCTTGGACCGACGACGGTTACGGAATGTTCGGACAACTCAACCCGACTTACGAAACCGCCGTCTATTTCTGCTACAACAAGGGAGCAGGCATCTTCTGCTACACCAGTTTTGACGGCGGAGCGACATTCGAGGTAGGAGGACAGATCTACGGTTTGGCGACGACGAACGGAGGATTGCACGGAGCCATCTCGACGGCGCCGGACGGAACTGTGTACGTGCCGCCGCGCGTCGAAACACCAACGATCATCTTCTCCAAAGACAATGGATTGACTTGGTCGGAGCGAACGATGGGTTTGGACACAGGAACGCCATACCCACGCAAGAATTCGGAGGTGGGAACGGATAGTGAGTCCAACGCATACCACATCTGGACCGGCGCAGATCAAGGAGTCTACATGTCTCGCAGCACCGATTCGGGCAATACCTGGGAGGAGAACAGCATCCGCATCAGCCCTTCAGCAGTCATTTCGTCGGTCTTCCCGCACATCGACGCTGGCGACCCGGGCCGAATCGCAATCACCTATCTCGGCAGCGAAAACGCCAGCGAATTGAATCAATCTGACATCGATGGAAATCCGTGGGACGGCAACGCGCACTACGCGCCCGCGAACGTCAGCTACTACCTCTACGTCACCTTCAGCCTCAATGCTCTGGACGACGAACCCGTCTTCTACACCATGCGCATCTCTCCTGACCCCGTACAGATCGGCGCCATCTGCCTCAACTCCGGGGACTGCCGGGATATCGGGGGTTCTAACAGGAATCTTCTGGATTTCAATGACCTTCACATCGACCGGGACGGTCGGGTCTACATCGCCTTCGCAGATGGTTGCACAGGCGATTGTGCTGTCGGCAATAATTCGACTCCCGAGGATTCTCGGAGTCGGCGTGGCTCGGTTTACTATCTGAGCAACGGCCCGAGCCTCTTCGAAGATGTCGGCTTTCTCGCCGAATTCCTCTGAACAGGGGTACTCTCCCAACAAGGGTTCGAGGCATTCCCTGGAACTGAAATCGATGCTGAGTAGCACGACTTAGTCGTGCACTATATTGGCCCGCGCGCCACTGCACGCGGGTCAGAGTATTGATTCGGCGAGTTCGTCGATGTTCTGGGTTCGGCCGCAATACGAACATCGCACATCGAGTGGCTCTTCTGAGACGACTCGCAACTTGTGCGGAAGAGGCTCACGCGAGTTCTGAGTGATGCAGTTCGAGAAGGAGCAACGAGCGATGTTGATGAGTTCCTCACCGAGCTGAATCTGTCTCTTCTTGGCCACGCCGTAATTGCGGATGATGGCGACGGAGGCGTGGGGAGCGATGAGGGCGAGGCGATCGAGTTCCTTCTGCGTCAATTCTCGGTCTTCGATTTTCAGAACATCCTTGCGACCGACCTTGCCGCTCGGCACATTCATGACCAGGGAGATTGGGCTCGACCGACCGACATCTATTCTCAGCATCTGCATGACCTGCAGCGCCCGACCGGCTGGAATGTGGTCGACGACAGTGCCGTTGCAGATCGCTGTGACACGGCGCATTTCGGTCATCATTTCACCTTCTTCGGAACTTTGACGCCAAGACTTCTGCACAAGAGCGCCATCCTCGTGGGTACACCATTGAAGGCTTGTGCGAAGTAAGCTGCGTGTTTCGTGGCATCGACGCTCGGGTCGATCTCATCGACTCTTGGGAGGGGGTGCATGACGATCATGCTGCCCTTCGCTGCCGACAGATCGCTGGCAGTCATCTTGTAGATTCCAGCGACCTTGATGTATTCATCCTCGTCTGGGAAGCGCTCCTTCTGGATGCGCGTCATGTAGATGACATCGGCGTCGGGAATGGCTCCGGCCATGTCTTCGCTCTCGCTGACATCGCCTCCGGCAGCAGTCAGATCGCTGACGATCTCTTCCGGCATGCGCAGGCCTTTGGGCGAGATCAGCGTCAATTTCGCGCCGAAGCGCACCAGTGCGTGGGAGAGGGAGTGTGTGGTTCGGCCGTAGCGCAGGTCGCCGACGAGGACGACGTTGAGGTCTTCGAGAGTGCCGTGCGACTGTCGAATGGTGAAGAGGTCGAGTATGGTCTGAGTCGGGTGGTCGCCAGCGCCGTCGCCGGCGTTCAGCACAGGAATGTCAACGGCGTCGGCGCTGTATTGAGCCGCACCCTGATTCGGATGACGAATCACAGCGATATCCGAGTAGCCCTGAACCATCTGCATGGTATCGTAGAGAGTCTCGCCCTTCGAAACGCTCGAGCCGATGGAACTGAGATTGATGACTTCGCCACCGAGCCGCTTCATCGCCGACTCGAAAGACATCCGAGTGCGGGTCGAATTCTCGAAAAACAGATTCCCAAGAACCTTGCCTGCGAGGAGAGGCGCGTAGATTTCGCCTTTTGCAACGGGGAGGAGTCTGGTGGCCGTGTCAAGGATTTCAACGATCTCGGAATTGCTCAGATCGTCCATCGTGATCAGGTCGCTCATGGCCCGCCCTCCGACGAATCGCGACGCGGCCCTCTCATAGGTGTTGCGCGCGGGCTGCGCGCGTGTATTCCAGCGATTTCCATCAATGTCGACGGTATCGATAGTGTGAGAATAGTGGCGCAGTGATGTTCTCGGAGCGCGAATCATCACCGTGGTTTTGAGAAGATTGAGATTATCCGCGCTCCGTCGGCTTGAAGTCCGATGTTCCCACCCCGCGCTCGATGATTATCTCGCGTACGCCCGTGCGGGTCTCGTTCTGCGGCGGCGGGACCGATGTCGATTGGTTCTCAGACTCCGAGCCAAATGGGGGGCTGGTCACTTCCCTCGCGCTCGCTCGCCACATCCACGTGACGGTCAACGCTCGCTTCGACGAAAAGGTACGAGTGTCATATTCTGAGATGGAGATAGTCGATGATTTCGAGGACTTGCAGCATGAATTGATCCGTGAGGCGATGCGCATGACTGGTGTCACTTCCGGTGTCGAGATCACGACCATCGCCGATGTGCCTTCTCGCGGCACAGGCCTCGGCTCTTCTTCCACGGTCACTGTTGGTTTGCTGAATGCTCTGCACCGCTTTGCTGGGCGGGAGGTTGCGGCGGCGCAGTTGGCCGATGAGGCGTGCCGGATTGAGATTGATATTCTCGGGCAGCCGATTGGCCGGCAGGATCAGTATGCCGCCGCTTTTGGTGGGCTCAATTCGATTTCTTTTGATTCGAGTGGAGTGGTTGTTGAGCCACTTGACCTTGGCGATGAGGTGTTCGGGCGGCTCGAAGAGGAATTCACTCTGGTTTTCACGGGCCACTCTCGAAGCGCCAGCAGCGTACTCTCGGAACAGCCCGAAGATGAGGCCGACAGATTGGCTCGCCTGCGCGTCATCCGCGCGCAGGCCGACGAGGCTCGCGCCCACCTTGAATGCGGTGATTTAGCAGGCTTGGGTGCGCTCCTCGAAGAGGCTTGGCAGGCAAAACGCGGGATCACAGCGAGCGTCTCGAACGCCGAACTCGACGCTCTGCACGACCGCCTGATGGCGGCCGGCGCCAGTGGAGCCAAACTTCTGGGCGCCGGCGGCGGCGGCTTCTTCCTCGTTCATGGCGCTGCGTCCCTGCGCCAGAGACTCGCCGCCGAACTCGGAGACGAACACAGAATCATTCCTTTGGCAGTCGACCATGATGGCTCGACGATAATCCACGACGGAAGTGAGTGAATGAACAGAAGAACCTCGGCTTTGACGTTCGCCATGTTGCTGCTCTTCTCGAGCCTCGGCGCTCTGAACACCGCAGCATCCGACTCTGACTCCCCGAACGTGCGAGACAGCGCGAGTTTTCCTGTAACAATCGATGGTCTTTTTGATGATTGGGAGTCAATCCCAGTTGTGTATGCCGACCCTGCCGGTGATGGAACCGATGAAGATTTCATTATGCTGAAAATTGCTAATGACAACGATTTCATGTTCTTTTCCATTGAGTTTCATGACGGGGAGCAAATGATGCAAAACTGGAACGATATCCATCTTTATTTGGATACGGATGCAGATGTGAACACGGGTTTGCCAGTTCATGGTATTGGAGCCGAACTGGACTGGTGTTTTGGCTGCCGAAGCGGGTATTATTACATCATGGATGGAATCATTGAAATATATCAAAATGACTTAACCTTGAGGATTGCACCCACCATTACTGGTGAAAGATTTGAAATTGCCATCAGCCGTTCAAGCGCTATTTTAACAATGGATGGGACCCAGGAACCAACAACCATCAAGATTGTCTTACAGGGAGGCGGAGCGGCTCCTGACATTCTGCCTGATGAACCGGGAGGGATTGAATATGAGTTCGACTCTACACCGGTGCCATCACCGGAAATCATTACACTTGAAAAAAATGAAATGGAGCATCTAAGAATTCTATCCTACAATGTTCGGCAAAATGGATTGTTTGACCCCGAACGTCAAGCAGAATTTGAGCGGATCATCAAAGCTTTGGAACCAGATATCATGGGATTCCAGGAAGCGTATGATGACAACGATACGAATGATGTCAACGATATAGAAGCGCTATTCGAGGATTGGTTTCCGGGAGTGAACTGGCACGTGAGCAGTGAGTGGAACGGAAATTTTGTCGTGTCCCGATATCCAATCTTACATCAGGGGCATCATTCATGGAGATCTATGGGTGTATTGCTGGATACAGAAGAGGATTTGGGGACACCATTGTTTTTCATCAATTCACATTTCAGTTGTTGCGATGCCAATGATAACCGTCAGGAACAGGTGGATGAGCTCATGAGTTTCGTAAGAGATTTGAAAAATGGATTGGGTCCCTTTACCTTGGAATATGGTACTCCCATTGTACATGTGGGAGACTTCAACTTGGTTGGGTACCGACAACAATTAACGACACTTACTGACGGCGATATTGTTGATGAAGCATCCTATGGAATTGATTTTTTACCAGATTGGGATGATTCTCCTTTGACAGATCTGTTTTCCCGCCAAACTCATATTCGAATGGGATATACCTGGAGAAGTGATAACAGTGAGTATAATCCAGGGAAACTGGATTATATTCTTTATACGGACTCAGTTTTAGAACCGGTTAAGCATTTTGTGCTGAACACACTGGCAATGTCTGAAGAGGATTTATCCTTTTACAATCTGAATTCAGAAGACACAAAAATAGCTTCTGATCATCTCCCGCGGGTTATGGATATCGCAGAGGATTCTGAGGAGCCCACTTGGGTGTGGCCCGACAGCGAAGTCCCATCAGCGTCCTCAACGATCAGAGTCCTCATCGTCTTCCCCGACGAGGGGGCGGAGGAGTTGCGCGCCTACGGTGAAGGCGAATCTCTGACCGGCCAGACGACCATCGATGGCTACGTCTCTGAAGTCTTCAACTCTACCAACCTGAACTACGCTCGTAGCGGCATCGATGTCACTTTCGATATCATCGAGACGATGGCAATCAATTTCTCTCATCTTGGCGCCGACTGGAAAGCCAAGATTCCCGGAGCCATGATGAACCCCGGAAGTTCGTGGTGGTACGCTGAATATCAAGCTGAATTGGAAGCCTTGCGCGACGCGACCGCAGCGGATGTGGTGATGTATTGGAGAATCTCTGGAGATGGTGGAGCGAGTGCGAGTGGAGCGACTCCTTTCGATTCCGAACACGCTGACAAGACCTTCGTTCATCTCATCAAATGGCACATGAATCCGCGCGTCGTTTCTCACGAATTGGGGCATTTGCTGGGCGGTGCTCACCATGTCGGATTACAAGCGGTTGCCAATATGTCCTACGATGGCGGCGACTTCGAATTGCGTGAAATCCGCTCTATCGAGACCAGTCAAGTATCCTCCTTGGGCTACGGTTCCGCGCTCTATCTCTGGCTCTTCTCCGATGCTAATGCGACCGTCTCTGGGTCGATTCCTTGCGGTTACGGCTCAGAACATATCTGCACTTTCGCCGAACCTACACCTGTTGGCGACGAGAATCACAGTAATGTCGACCAGATGCTTGGCGGGGCTTCGATTTCGGGGCACCGCGACGGTACTGAATATCCCGCTCGGGCTGATGAAGTGATTTCTGGATCGTCTGGATTGGAGATAATCGACCTTATCGAGCAGTCTGCGAGCATCGCTGCAAGTTGGACTGCGAGCGTTGCTGTTCACGATGAGTACGGCAGTGATCTGCTGGCGGATCAGAACCTCGGTGTGCGGGTGCAGATCGACCAGCATCTTGGTGATGGCAACGGCTGGGTCAGCCTGCCCGAAGTGGCGAATTTCAGCGCCCTCGTGGCGAGCGCGCGAAATTGGACCGATGCATCAACTGGCGGCTGCTGTTCACTCGACCACACTGCATTCGAGGCGGCTGGTGGCACGACTGTCGAGGTATTCCTCGCCGTCGGCCCGGTCGCTCGCAACATGAGTTGGGGCTGGAGCGAAACGGCTGTTCTTGTCGGTCAGACCGACGGTCGCTCGACTCGACTTCTCGACCTACCGCGCTCCGGCGGGCTCATCGAAGAGGTCCCATTGACGATTACCCTGCCAACTCCATGGGAATATCGATACTCGGCGATGGAGGACATCATCGAGGGAATGCCCGGCGAGTTCGTCGTCAATCGAAGCGCCGCACCAGTCGCTTCCAACATTCGCATCAGTCTGGGCGAGAATGAGCCGCCTGGGGCCTATGGAAATCGCCTCAACGGCGGCTCGTCATCAATCTCTCGAGATCAGCCCACAACCTTCGAGGGTCAGTGCCGTGACAGCGGTATCGAAACTCCTGAACTGAAGTGGGACGTCAGCGATAACGGCACAATCATCTGGACCAGTACTGAGCCTTGGATCAGCGTCACGCCAGCAGATTTCAACTTCAGCCACGGCGAGGTCGTCAGTGTCAAATTGACTTGCAGAGATTCCTTCAGCGCCACCAATATTTGGTACGATAACGTCGTGGTCGACGCAATATCGCCAACTTGGGAAGCTTCATTCACAGGCTTACCACCCACCGAGGACCCCTTCGCGATCGATGCCTCAGACGGTATCATTGAAATCGGCAGCGAAGACATTCTCGAAATCAACATCTCAGCCCTCGATGACTCGGGCTTCGATACGACCATCGAGGTCACGAGCAATCGAACCAGCGAATGGCGTCATGTAGATTGGAACGAGATGCTGGCCCAGAGTCGCTTCCCGCAGGGCGATAAGGTCAACGGCCTGCATCTCGATGTCGACTCGCGCCACGAGGCCAAACCGCTGACCACCTACAGCCTCAACATGACGGCCACCGACGAATCTGGCAACACAGTACAGCACAATTGGACCATTCTCGTGCTCGACGGAGCCGGTCCGCAGATCCTCCCTAACATCTACTCGAATGGCACCCTGATAGCTGCTGAACACCCCGCTCGGGCTGGCGCGATCCTGACCGTCAATCTCACAGATTCCTACGATGATCTCGACTCGATTCTCGACACCCGATGGACTTTCATCCTCAATCAAGAACCAATCTTTGAGAACAAGTCGTGGACGGCCATCGAGTACTTTGACCTGCCACCACTCGAGGCCGGAAGTCACTGGTTCATCTTCATGGCCTGGGATTCGAAGGACAACCTCAACCTGCTTTCCTTCTCGGTGGCTGTTCAACCGGCGCCAGGAGTCGATATACGAGTCTGGAATGTCAGTTATTTCGGCGCACCGATCGTCGGCGAGACTCTCTCGGTTCACGCGATTGTACAGAATATCGGTGGCGATGCCGCCACCGGCAGGCTCTGCAGCGGTGAGATCTGCTCGCAATTGGTCAATATCCCGTGGGCAACGGCGACTGGGCCCGGTGTCGTCGGCGTTGATTTGGATGTTCCTCTGAAGCGTGCTGGCGAGTTGCAACTTCGCTTCGAATGGGGGAGCAGTCAACTGAATGTTGAGGGTCAGATCAATATCGAATCCAACATCATCGTCAATCCGAATTCAGGTCCTCTCAACATCGTCATCCTGGTCTTCGTCGTCCTTGCTGGATTGGCTTGGGGTGCTCATCGATTGTGGGGTTCCGAGCGGTTCGATTGATTGATTCGGCTGTTGGAAGCCGCCCTATGGGCGGCTCACCTAACCGCTTGACTCTTGACCTGAAAGCGTCGGTCGCTTCGCATGGTGCTGCCGCCGGACCACGCGGATCGGGTGATTGCGTCGCATCGCGCGCGGGTCGAGAAAGTCGCGATGCTCGGAACTCTGGTGCTGATTGGGTCTGCTTTCTGGTGGCTTCTTCCAGCTATCGATGGCAGCGTCGAGATGCTGCCTCGGCTAGGACCTGTTCTGGGCATTTTCGCCGCTGGTCTTCTGCTGATGGATTTGATTGATCACGGGCCTGTTGAGCGCGCGCGGCTCGCAGTCATCGCTTGTATCGCTTGGCCGCTGAGCCTCGCGATGGCAGTGGATTCTGCTGGATCTGGGGACCGTGCGCTGGCTGCCGCTCTTCTGATAGGGGTGGCTGCCGTTCTACTGTTGTATTCGCGCGAGGCGCTTTCTGTCTCGCTCCCTTCAAGGCGCCTGCGTGGTTTCGGAGGCCTTGCGGGAGCTGCTCTGGCTGCTGCCGTTCTGGCTTCTTTGGGGACCGAACTGACGATGGCGGGGGCTGTGGTCGTGGCTGCAGTTCTACCGGTGATACCGGACTTGACTGCCAAGGATGATGATCATGAGGCTCGGCAGTCATTCGGCGTTGCGCTGGAGGCAGCCGAGGCCGAAATGCTGACTCTCCGCTCGAAGAATTCGGGGCTTGAACAGGCGGCCTCGCTGATCAAGCAGGCGCGCGAAGAGGGTTGGAAGAAACCCGCGCGCGGCATGGTTCTGATCGAAGAAGCCGAGCGTGAGGCCGAGCGCATCATGGCGATGGCCATCGACATCAATGCGATTCGTGCAAATTCATTGGCCGCAGTCGAGCGCTCAGAGGCTGTCGCTGTTGCTGCAGTGGGTCCTCGCAAGGCCTTCCAGATGGGTGACCGTGAGGCTGGCCATGGCTCACTGCGCGAAGCTGAGATGCTCTTCCGTCTCGCCAAGACCAAGGCGGCGACCATCGAAGAGCATTGGCAGGGCGCCGTCGATTCGATTTCAGCCGCCGAGGCTGCAATTTCAGAACATTCGGGCGCCGCCGCCGATTCCGTTCGGGGTATCCTCGCTGCCGCCCACGAAGCCCTTGACGCAGAGCAACCCGCCGAAGCGCTCCACATCGCATCCTCGATTCCAGCCCACATCGAGAGCCTCGCAGCCTCGGCAGGCGACGCAAAGTCTGCCATCACCGACGCGGAACTCGCCATTTCAGCGGCCGAAGGCGAGTTGGCTCTCCGAAACGCAGACCGCTTGACCGAAGCGAAGGAAGCGATGGCAAAAGGCGATGCACCCCTCGCGAAGGGGCTCGCAGACAGCATCACGCGAGAGGTGCGCGAAACCACCGAAGCGATGCAGGAGGTGCAGCGGGCCTTGCGCCAGCGAAAACAGATCACTGCGGGTTTCCCGAGCGGCCAAGCCGGCGAGGCTTGGGCCGCTCGATTAGAAGAAGCAGAAACCCAGTCAAATGCAGGTGAGTGGACTTTCGCGGCAGAAGCGTTGCGAACCCTCACGAGCGATTTGCAGGCTTTCCAAGTGCAGATGAGCGAGGCCGACGAACTACTGTCCTTCGTCCAAGAAGAGTGGATTTCCCTCCGCCGCCGCCTCGATTCCTCCAACATCAAAGCAGATGATTCCGACCGAATCGCCGCCGAAAATGCCGTCAAAACAGCCGCCGATGCTTACGAAGCCGGAGACGTTCAGTCATGCCTCGCTGCGCTCGGCCGAGCAGACGAGTTGATTGAGAACCTGCGCCGACGAGTGTGAGTGATGGAGATGCGAAGCACAGCCCTAACCGTCATATCGATTCTCATTCTCTCGATTCTATCGGGCTGCCTCGGCATCGACGATGCAGATTCCGACGGTATCGCCGATACCGACGATAATTGCCTCAACACCGCCAACTCAGACCAGAGCGACCTCGATTCCGACGGCCTTGGAGACGCTTGTGATGAAGATGCTGACGGTGATGGCGCGAGCGGCTCCGACGATGCGTTCCCGCTCGATTCCAGCGAGATCAGCGACAGCGATGGCGATGGAATCGGAGACAATTCCGACGCCGACCTAGATGGTGATGGTGTCGACAACGACGAGGATGCATTCCCCGCCGACTCAACCGAATCCACCGACACCGACGGCGACGGAGTCGGCGACAATGCCGACACCGATGATGACCACGACGGAATCATCGACACAGACGATCCATTTCCGTTGACGATTGCAACTTCCCTACTCGAGTCTGGACCATATTCAGTCGGTACAAACGGCTACAAATTCACTGGCTCGACCGGTCTAGAACTCACCGTTCAAGTTTGGTATCCAACATCTGACGAGTCTGGCGAGGCGGTTATTTACGACTCTCTTTATCTTGGTGAATCGTGGGACTCCGCCTCGATCGACTGCTCCGAAACCCACCCAGTTCTGATGTTCTCACACGGCCACACTGGAATGCGCTGGAACACCGAATTCCTCACCCACCGGCTCGTCTCACACGGCTTCATAGTCGCCGCTCCCGATCACAAGTTCAACACATTCTTTGACAACACCGATGAAAAATACCCTGAATTGATCTTGCGAAGACCCACCGATATAATGGATGCGTTCGACTGGCTGGTCGACGAATCTGCAGCAGGTGGGGACTTCGAGAATTGTTTGGATGCTGATGCAGGATATGCAGTGGCTGGCCATTCGTTCGGAGGCTATACGACATTGACTCTGGCAGGCGCGACGATTGACACAGACGACCTGACTGAGGCATGCGATTGGGGGATCGACGAGGGCTGCGAAATTCGCGATGCTTGGTGGGACGAACACCCGAACGAGGATATGGTCACGCTTCGAGATGACAGAATCTGGGCAGCAATCGCACTGGCTCCCTGGAATGGGGGAGTGCTGAAAGCTGGTCTTTCCGACATTGCCATTCCGACGCTTATTCTCACCGGAGATTCCGATGAAACGACAGATCTGGCACATGTTTCACAAATCGTCGAGGACATTGGCGAGGGCGTCGATTTGACTTTTGGAGTCATTAACAACACCGGTCATTACCAATTCTCGCCGATAGGCTGTGACGCTTTTCCCGAATACTGCGACGGCCAATTGGGTAATCAGCAGGTCGCGGATATCACCAATCGTGCGGCGCTGGTTTTCCTCTCGCGACTGCTCGGCTGGCCTGGCGCCGATTCGCTGGAAATCTCCGATTCAGAATTCATCGAATGGCAATGATTGGAAGTCGAGAGGGAATTGAGATATCATGGCCGTCGAAGTCTGTTCAAACTGCTTTAGCCCCAGAATCGCGCCTTACATGGGCTATGAGACTGGCAAGCGATTCATCTGCCAAGATTGTGGCCACATCAGCGCGGTGACGCTCGAATTCGAGGATATGGACGCGCTGGTCAAAGTGCTGCAGGTGCGAAGAGATGAGGCTGGGGAGAGCGAGTAATGAGTGGCGAATCCAATCCGGATTCAGTTTCGCAGCGATTCCGTTCAGCACCAAAACCTGTTCGCTGGACCGGCGCTGTCACGGCGATTTGGCTGGCATTGATTCTTCTGATTCAAATCAGCGGAGTCTTCGCCGCTCTAGGAAGTGATGCCTTCCCTGTTCAATGTCCTGAAGATGCCCAGAACTGCACTCGCATCGCGTCGAATCCTCACCGCGCAGATGGGGTTGAGGAGTCGCTCCACAACGCTTCACCAGAGGCTCTGCGCTCGGCAGTAATCGCTTGGGTGGAAGATCAACCGAGAACTCGAATCGTCTTCGATGACGGAACCGAATTCCATGCAGTCTTCTACACTGCATTCATGTTCTTCCCCGACGATTTCTTCTTCCAAACCTATTGTACAGAGGATGATAGGGCGGGCCTCAAACTGCATTCCGAATCGCGTTTGGGAGTCAGTGATCTTGGTGTGAATGACGTGAGGGTTGCCGAACTCGTAGCACATCTTGACAAGATAGAGTTCGAACCAGTCGACGAGTGCATTCCTGCCCCAGTCGCATGACCGGCGACTATGCCATTTGCTCGATGCAATATGGGCAATGTTCCTCGATGAGGTAGTCCGGCGAAGCGAGGTCGGCGAGGGTCAGCGGTTCACGGCAAGCAAAGCACAATTGCAGGGCGGTTTCCTGAAGATTCTTGTCCAGAGCGACGCGCTGATCGAAGACGAAACAATCTCCATTCCAGTGCGAGCCGTCGGTCTGCTCGAAATATCCCAGAATTCCGCCATTCAATTGGTAGACATTCTCCCAGCCCTCATTCTCCATCACGACGCTGGCCTTCTCACAGCGGATTCCACCGGTGCAGAACATGACGACGGGAATCGATTTGTTCTCTTGCGGAAGTTGTTTAATGGCATCTGGGAAATCTCGGAAAGACTGGATGTCGAGGTCGACAGCGTTCTCGAAGGTTCCAACACGTAATTCGTAATCGTTGCGAGTGTCCAGAATCATCACTTCCCTGCCCTCATCCAACCAGGCCTTGAACTCCATCGGCTCGATGGTCGGACCAGAGTGCTCTGCCGGGCGCACTTCATCCAATCCCAGTGCGATGATTTCCTTCTTGAGGCGGACGAGCATGCGGCGGAATGGTTGGTAATCGCTGTAAGAGATCTTCAATCTGATGTCGGCGAAACGCTCGTCCGAATTCAGGAAGGCGAGGTAACCGTTCACGCCTTCCTGAGAACCTGCGAGGAAGAAATTGATGCCATTCGGGCTCAGCAGAATCGTCCCCTTGAGTCCCATTACAGCGCAGATGTCACGGAATGGTTGGCGTAATTCATCGCGGTCGGGCAAGTCGACGAAGCGATAGCCCGCGAAGTTCACAACCTGCTGCGCAGGGCTTTCCACTCTAATCATCTCAAAATCCTCAGGATTGTGGCGGAACGAGCGAGAGTTCGGGTGAGCGATTGGTGATCTCGGCGAAGATTCCAGCGACGAAATCATCGATTGGAACCCCGTTGCTCTGGTCGCCGTTGCGCGCCCGAACCGAGACTGTCGAGTTTGCTGTTTCTTCTTCGCCCAGAATCAACATGTAAGCAGGGCGCATCTTGCGATGCATTCGGATCTTCTTACCGATTGTCGCATCCGAATCATCGACTTTCACGCGAACTCCAGCAGCCTTCAGAGCATCGCTAACTTCACCAGCATACGCCTTATGCTTCTCTGAAATCGTAATCACTTGAACCTGAATTGGAGACAACCAAGTCGGGAAGTTTCCAGTCCAATGTTCGGTCAAGAAAGCAACAAAGCGCTCGTGTGTTGAAAGTGGAGCGCGGTGAATGACGAAAACCTCGCCATTCTCAGCCCCTGTCTTATCCATGTAGGACAATTTGAAGCGCTCTTTCGCTGCGAAATCTAACTGAATCGTCGACATCGATTCTTCGCGGCCGAGCAGAGTGTGGAATTGAATATCGACCTTCGGACCGTAGAAAGCAGCCTCACCGACAGCCTCGACATAATCGACGCCTAAATCATCGAGAATCCCCCTCAAATGATTCTCAGTCGACTCCCAATTCTCGGGTTGATCGATGTATTTCTCTGGATTCTCTGGATCCCATAGCGACAGTCGGAAGGAATAATCGCTGAAACCGAATGTCGCATAGTAATCCTGAACCATGCGAATATTATCAGCAAATTCAGCTGCAACCTGGTCGAGCGTGCAGTAGATGTGCGCATCATTCATCGAAAGCATGCGAACGCGGAGCAGTCCAGTCAGGGTGCCGGAGAGTTCGTTGCGGTAGACGGTGCCATATTCGGCGATTCGAATCGGAAGTTCGCGGTATGAGCGTTTCTTGTTGGCGAAGATCAGATGGTGCATCGGGCAGTTCATCGCCTTCAGATAATACGTGCCATCGTCCATCTCCATAGGTGGATACATCGAGTCGGCGTAGTGCGGCAGGTGGCCGCTGCACTCGAAGAGTTGCTGCTTTGCGAGCACCGGGGTGGTGACGCGATCGTAGCCGTACGCTGCCTCGGTCTCGACCGCATAGCGCTCGATTTCAGATTTGAGAACTTCACCATTTGGTAACCAGACCGGCAATCCCTTGCCGATCAACTCGTCAATCATGTAGAGTTCCATTTCTTTGCCGATCTTCTTGTGGTCGCGCTTGCCGGCTTCTTGGATTTGCTTCTGGCGGGCCTTGAGTCCTTCTTTGGTCGCGTAGCACATTCCGTAGATTCTGGTGAGCGGCTCGCGTTTGCTGTCGGCGCGCCAATATGCTTGGCTGGTGCTTGTCAATTTGAAGAAGCGCAGGTGTGAGGTGGATGGGGCGTGTGGTCCGCGGCACATATCGATGAAGTCACCTTGGCGATAGGCCGAGGAGCCTACTTCATTGCCGATTTTCTCTTCCATTATCTCGAGCTTGAATTTGTTGTCGGCGATGACTTCGCGTAAGCCAGCATTGTCGAATTCTTCGCGGATGATTTTGTGATTAGCACGAATGTGTTCTTTCATCTTCTTCTCGATCATCCGAAGTTCTTCATCACCAATCGGGTCCATGTAGAAATCGTAGTAGAAGCCGTGGTCGATTGGCGGGCCAATCGTTGGTTTGGCATCGGGGAATAACTCGGTGACGGCTTGGGCGAGAAGGTGAGCGCATGAATGGCGCAGAATGTAGAGGCCAGCGGCTGATTCGCCGAGGATCGGCTCGACTGAACAGTCAGCGTCCAACTCGTAGGAGAAGTCGCGCTCGACTCCGTCGACGAGGGCGGCGACAGCACCAGAGCGCTTGCCGTGAACATTGAGAATGACATCACCAGCGCTGATGCCAGAGGCATACTCATGCGGCTCATCAGAACCGATTTCAACAGATATCATCGACACCTACGGTTACCTCTGTCGGCTATGCCGACGAACATTCTCTATCAATCTCTTGGCGATGGGGATGCTTATTCGAGGGTGAATTGGGTGCCGGCGGTGCCAGCAACCATCGCTGGCAAATCCGCCAGTGCCCCAATGACAGCACGCTGTCCCGTTCTTCGCACAAAATTTCCCGCAGCCTCGACTTTCGGTCCCATCGAGCCGGCTGCGAATTCAAACCGCTCGATTTCTTCCGGCGTCGTCTTCTCAATTTTCCGAGCATCTTCAGTTCCCCAATCGAGATAGACGCCGTCCGTATCAGTCGCCAGAATAAGCAGATCAGCATCCAACTCAAAGGCGAGCAAGGCACTTGCTCGATCCTTGTCGATAACCACTTCAACCCCCTTCAGATTTCCTTCCTCATCGTAGACTGTAGGAATCCCTCCTCCGCCGGCGCAGATGACGATGGTGTCCTTTTCGAGGAGCCAGTGAATCGGGCGCATTTCGAAGATTCGGTGTGGTTCGGGTGAGGGTACGACGCGGCGCCAATGTTCACCATCAGGCTTCATCGTCCAGCCCTTCTCGTCGGCTAATTCCGTGGCTTTCTCCTGGCTGTAAATCGGTCCTATCGGCTTGGTGGGTTTGTGGAATGCTGGGTCTTCGGGGTCGACCTCCACCATGGTTAGTATGGTAGCGAATGGAACTGTGATTGGCAGTAGATTTCCGAGCTCCTGCTCGATCATATAACCAATCATTCCCTCGGTCTGGGCTCCTAAAATATCCAATGGATAGGCTTCTACTTGGTCATAGGCTTCCGATTGCAATGCGAGTAGTCCTACTTGCGGTCCGTTGCCGTGGGAGATTACCAATTGGTTGCCGGTTGCTAGCGGCGCGAGGGCTTGTGCTGCGATTTTGACATTCTCGCGCTGATTTTCTGCTGTCATCGGCTGACCGCGGCGCAGCAGTGCGTTGCCACCGAGTGCCACTACGATTCGCATGAGAGTGCGGCGGCAGGCTGTGTTGATATTAACGCGCGCCTCGTGGGCGAAGTATGGTTCGCCTCGGCTTGTTGGTCAATCCTGACGCTGGTCTGGGTGGTCGGCTCGGCCTCAAGGGCTCGGACGGACAGGCTGAATACGCTCGCTCACAAGGTGCTGAAGACCGCGCAGGACCTCGTGTGTGCGATTCCTTGACTCATTTCTCCCGGGTACACCGGGATTGTTCGGAACTCGAGTGGCTGACGAGTGCTGGCAGAATGGGAACCGACTGGATCGAATCTGAGATCGGGACAGTTGAAACTGTTCATACTTCATCCGGACTGACAACTGCCGAAGATACAGCTGGATTGGTCGAAATTCTTCTGACAGCAGGAATCGATTTGCTGGTTTATGGCGGCGGCGACGGGACGACTCGTGACATAGTCTCGGCTCTAGCAGCGGCGAAGCGCAGCGACCTGCCAATCATCGGCGTGCCGTGCGGAGTCAAGATGCATTCTGGGTGTTTCGCCGCCTCTCCAAAAGCGGCGGCCGAAGTCCTCTCAGCATGGCTGACAGGCGAGTTGTTGCTGGCGAGTACCGAGGTTCTGGACCTTGACGAGGAGATTTATCGGCAGGGCAAATGGGTTGTTCGACTCTACGCTGAGGCGATGACTCCGGCGAGTCCACGCTGGATGCAGGGTGCGAAGCAACTTGTAGAATCGGCAGGCGAAGAGGAGATTGTCGAAGGCTTGGCTGACCACATCCGCGAGTTGCTCATGGACGAGAAACGACTGCTCATATGGGGCTCGGGCGGAACGCTCAGGACGATTGGAAATCTTGTGGGGTTATCACCGACGCTGCTGGGAATCGATGTGAGTGTTGGCGAAAAACAGGTCGGAACAGATCTGAATGAAGCGAGCCTGCTCGAATTGCTTGCCGGACATGAGGGGCCGGTCACTCTCCTGCTCTCCCCGATGGGTGGTCAAGGCTTCCTGATCGGGCGTGGCAATCTGCAATTATCTCCGGCAGTTCTGCGACAGGTCGGCGTGGACAATGTATTGGGGATTTGCACGCCGGCAAAGTTGCTGACTGTTCGGCGGCTGCGAATCGAGACTGGGGAAGCTGAACTCGATGCTGAATTCGCCGAAAAGCGCTATCTCAAGGTCTTGCAAGGATTCCGAACGACAAGAGTTCTGCCAATCGCCGTGGACTGAGGTCGGTTTCGGTAGCCTCTCGCAGAGAACGCAGGCTCGCCGCACGAGCATGCAGTCCACCCACCGACACCCTTCACTTCGTCACCCTCAGCAGACTACCGCCGAGTGACTCGGAATTGGATTCAGTACAGAATTGCGAACAAAGTGAGCGCTCGGGACTTGCATCGCCGCTTTGGCGACGATGATTAGATTGGTAGGCCGACGGCGGCTTTGAGTAGTCCGAGGAAGGGCGGACTCGGTCGGTTCGGTCGTGACTTGAATTCTGGATGGTACTGCGTTCCGACGAAGTAAGGATGGTCATTCAATTCCATGATCTCGCAACGCAGTCCGGTCTCATCCTTGCCGACATAGACGAGGCCTGCCGCCTCGATTTGCTCGATTAATTCCGGATTTACTTCGTAGCGGTGGCGATGTCGCTCATCGACGTGGTCAGCGCCACCGTAGAGGCGACGAATCTTGCAATCATCGACGAGGAAAGGCGTCGGTTTCGTGCCTAAACGCATCGTTCCACCCATGTGGGTTTTGGAGATTTCTGGCATGAAGATAACCGCTGGGGTCGGTGTGTTTTCGTCGAACTCGGTCGAGTTCGCATTTTCCAATCCCAAAACATTGCGACAGAATTCGATAGTAGCAGTTTGCAGTCCAAGGCAGACGCCGAGGTATGGTACGTTGTTGGTGCGGGCGTAGTGCGCGGCGGCGATCTTGCCTTCGATTCCGCGGATGCCGAATCCACCGGGGACGAGGATCCCGTCAGCTGCCTTGAGCAATTCCCATGCTTCATCCTGCTTCTCTGAGTTCTCGTTCGGGTCGAGGTCGGTGGATTCGATCCAATCGATGACCAATTTCCTATCGACGGCCAGAGCCGAGTGCTGCAGGGCTTTGATGACCGAGAGGTAGGAATCTGAAAGTCCTGTGTATTTGCCGACCATGGCGATGTGAACCTCTTCGCTCAGGGTGTCGATCTTGTCGGCCATTCTCTGCCATTCGTCGAGGAATGGTAATTCGTCTGGAACCTCGAAACCGAGTTGCTGCGAGACTTTTCGCAGAACGCTCTGCTCGTAGAAGGAGGAGGGAATCTGATAGAGATTCGAGACATCATGAGCCGATACGACAGCTTCTTCGTCGACATGACAGAAGGCTGCCAACTTCGCCCGTGTATCTGCCTCGAGAGGCTTTTCCGAACGGCAGACGAGAATATCTGGAATTATCCCCAAGCCGCGCAATTCCTTCACAGTGTGTTGGGTTGGTTTGGTCTTTTGTTCACCGACTGGGCCCATGACCGGCACTAGGCTTACGTGAACGAAGCAGACATTGTTCTGACCGACTCTGAATTGAAACTGCCTCAGGGCTTCAATGAAGGGTGCACTCTCGATATCGCCCACAGTTCCGCCCAATTCGATGATACACGCATCCGGAGTCTCGCCCGAACCATCGCTGCAGACATTGGCGACACGCACGATCCAATCTTGGATCTCGTTGGTGATGTGCGGCACGACCTGCACGGTCTTGCCGAGATAATCTCCGCGACGCTCCTTCTCAATCACATTCGCGTAAACCTTGCCAGTGGTGATATTGTTCTCGCGCCCGAGCGCGATGTCGAGGAAGCGCTCGTAATTCCCGAGGTCGAGGTCGACTTCGCCACCGTCATCGAGAACGAAGACCTCGCCGTGTTCGAACGGCGACATGGTTCCTGCATCGCAGTTCAAGTAGGGGTCGATCTTAATCGAGGTGAGGCGCAGTCCAGCGGCTTTCAGCAGAATGCCGATGCTCGACGCAGTGATTCCCTTGCCTAATCCTGAGAGGACTCCGCCCGTGACTATGACATACTTCATGCAATCAACGGGGTTTGAAGCCGACGAGCATTGCCTATGAAGGTTGGCCCTAGCGAGAGCGGATACAGGTGGCTCACAAGTTCGTGTATCTACTGAAGGTGGTGCTCTGACCGTCACGAATCGTCTGAACTTCACTCTTACACATTCATGAATCGCCGGAACTCCGGAGAGGACATGGCGAACCCGCCCGGTTCGAAGAAACTAGGAGAGAGGATTCTGGTTACTGGTGCGCTGGGTCAGATCGGCACGGAGCTGGTCGAGGCTTTGCGTGCCAAGTACGGGCCTGACGCGGTCGTCGCCAGCGACCTGCGCGAGATGCCCGACCATCCGGTTGTCAGAAGTGGACCGTTCCGTCATCTGAGTGTCATCGATGCTGATGGATTCGATTCTGTTGTGGTCGAGGAAGGCATTGCTGTGGTTTACCATTTGGCGGCTATTCTGAGTGCGACTGGAGAGCGGTTGCCGGAGTTGGCTGAGCGCATCAATGTCGGTGGGATGGTGACGGTTCTGGAGGCTGCGCGCAAGCATGGTCTGCGGGTTTATGCCCCTTCTTCGATTGCGGTTTTCGGCCCTGATGCGCCCGATGTCGCTCCTCAAGTGACGGCGCTGAATCCAACTACAGTTTATGGCCGGACCAAGGTGACTGGTGAGCGTTTGGCGTTGAATTATTGGAAGCAATACGGGGTTGACGTTCGCGGGATTCGCTATCCCGGGTTAATATCGTGGAAGGCTCCTGCTGGTGGTGGGACTACTGATTATGCCGTGGATATCTTCCATTCAGCGGTCGCGGCTGGGCATTTCGAGTGTTTCGTTCGTGCTGATACTCGCTTGCCGATGATGTACATGGATGATGCGATTCGCGCGACCCTCGAATTGATGGATGCGCCTGCCGATTCTCTTGGTGATGATCGTGTTGGCTACAATATCCGTGGCGCTTCCTTCACCGCTGGCGAGTTGGCCGATGCTATTTCGGCGCGGGTGCTCGGTTTCACCTGTGATTTCGTGCCGGATGTACGGCAGGAATACGCAGATTCGTGGCCGGATGATGTCGATGATTCGGTTGCGGTTGCCGAGTGGGGATGGAAGGCGGAGTTTGGCTTGGATGCCATCTGCGATGCGATGCTGAGAGGAATGAAAAGTTGAACCACAGAGTTCGCACTGAGCGCGAGGCCATCCGCTGACTACAGAGTCGTTCCCAGGAAAATCACTCAGCGATAGAGATGAACTCGTAAGAATCCGAATGGTTCAAATTTGATCTTCGGATTCTTCCGAGTTCCAATCAGGGGTCCCGGGCTCGACCTGGGCCCAGAGCACATCGTCTATGCGAAGGACACTGATGGCTGCCTCGGTGGCTCCAGTCAGGGCTTGGCGAGCGACGAAGAGCGGGTCAGTGATCCCTGCGCTCGCCATGTCCGTCTTGTCGCCGCTCATGACATCGAGACCAATCCAAGGGCCATTCTTGGATTGGGCTGACGAGAGTTCGAGGATCTCGTCGATCGGGTCGAGGCCTGCGTTCTCTGCGAGGGCTCGTGGAATGATTTCGAGTGCGTCTGCGAAGCCCTCAATTGCGAGTTGTTCTCGGCCTTTCTGGCTCGGTGCATAAGCTCGCAAGTGCCTCGCGAGATGGATTTGTGTAGCACCGCCTCCGGGCAGAAAACTCGATTCAGCGCTGAGGCGGTGAGCGACGCCAAGGGCGTCGTCGAAAGCGCGGCTGACCTCTTCGCGCATCGTTGGAGTCGTGCCGCGTAGCAGCGCAGTCATCGCCGCGCCGCGGTTTCCGTCAATTCTCAAGTGCCACGAGTTCTCGATCTTCTCTTCCGAGCGTGAGCTGTATTCACCCACATCGCTCGCTGACATTCTCTCAACATCTCTGACCATCGCTGCTCCGGTCAAGCAGGCGAGGCGCTCGAGGTCCTCGCGCTCGAAGCGCCGGTAAACTGTGATTCCAGCAGCCGTCAGCATTACATGCGCTTCGTCTGCAATTCCGTCGCGCACGCATAGCAGTTCAACGCCCAGACTGGCGAGATGGTCTACCTGCGCCTGCAGTTTCTCGCGCGTGCGTTGGTGGAACCCTGCGAGAACGCCCAGACTGCGAACCTCTATCTCGGCATCGATCATCAATTCCCTATTCTCGAGTCCTCCATCGACCAGGGCGATCACGCCACCGTCGCTTGCACTCGGTGTGGTGAAATCAAGACGTTGTTTCCGGATGACGAGGCCATGAACGACCTCGGAATCAGAAGCCTTTCCACTCGCGACTTGCAAGCGCTTGACGCGCAGGCGCTCGAGGTCTCCTCCACCTTCTTCCTGAGCCAGAGCGGCGGCTGCATCGAGCGCCAGATCTGTGAGGACTGAGGCGAGTTTCGTGTCGATTTTTCCAGCCAGAGCGGTAGCGATGACAGCCCTGCTTTCGGACTTGTCAGCGGCTTCGCGAGAGATTTCGGCCAATTGTGAAAGTGCCTCGTCGAGTGCGATTCTGTAGCCATTCATAATCACGGAAGGATGGACTCCGATTCGGGTCAATTCCAGTGCATTGCGGAGCAGTTCAGCGGTCAGAAGCACCGTCGTTGTCGTCCCATCGCGGGCCAACCGATCCTGCGCGGAACTGGTTGAAATCAGCAGATTCGCAGTAGGATGTTCGACTTTCGCAGTCTCGAGAACAGTCACCCCATCGTTCGTCACCACGACCTCGCCCCCCTCGCCGACGAGCATCTTGTCCGAGCCGCGCGGGCCGAGTGTCGAGCGCACCGCGCCGGCCAGCGCGAGAGCCGCGTTGACATTGTTGACGAGCGCTGCACGACCTTCCAATCGGTCGGTATCCTCGAGATCGACTTCAGGCTCGGGACGTGACATCGGATTTGCCCGAGCCGAGGCTTCGCTTTGAATCCGATGCTGGGGCAGTTGACCTTTCAGAACCATCATCTTCGCTTTCAGATTCTTTCACTTTCATAGGTGGCGGACCTTCACTTTCAGTCTCGCGTGCGTACCTCCGATACCGTTTGATTCAAATATGCCCACACGTTCGGACTATACAACCTCAGGTTGAGTAGTGATTGCATGAGTACACCCGACAACGATGAATTCGATGACCGAGTCCTCACCGAGATGTCTCGTATGTTCACCGAGATGGGCATGCCGATCGACACCGAGGTGTTGAAGAAGATGATGCGTCAAGTCAGAGAACAATTCGAGGCCATGGGCATAGATGCCGAGAAAATGGCCTCGTCGGAAATCCGCATGGGCATCGATTCTGACCCAGAGGAATTCCGCAAGAACATGGAGACGCTCCTGAATGGTCCGGGTGGCATGGCGGATCTGTTCCGCAACATGGGCATCAATGTCCAGTTCGAGGGCGCGTCGAGCAATGAACCGGTTACCGAAGTTGAAGTCGATGTGGAGGAGGGCGAGGAGACCGAGGAGATCGTCAACAATCTGCCTATCGATGACGTCTTCATCCACGAAGACCGAATGTGCATCACCGTCGATATCTCCCGCTTCACCGAACTCGCGCCAGAGGATGTTGAGTTGAATCTGACCGGCGGTGGAGAGATTCTTCAATTGATGAAAACGACTCAAATGCGGCCACTGAACCGCTATACCCTGCCCTATGCCGCCGACAACATCGTCGAGTGGGATCTGAACAATGGAATTCTCGACGTCAAATTTGACATCAATCCGGACGCGGTTGCCGCGGCCGATGAAAGTGAATGAAATCAGAAAAACAGATGAATAGGAGTGAATGGAAATGAGCGCACCGATAATTGGAATAGATCTTGGAACAACGAATAGCTGTGTAGCGACCCTCGAGGGCGGTCAAGCGGTGGTCATTCCGAATTCGGAAGGCTCGCGCACCACACCCTCCGTAGTCGCCTTCACGAAAGACGGCGAGCGCTTGGTCGGTATCACCGCCAAGCGCCAGGCCGTGACCAATCCGCACCGAACAATTCTCTCTGTCAAGCGCGAGATGGGTTCGGATTGGACGAAGAAGATCGACAAGGAGAAATACACACCTCAGGAGATCTCCGCATTCATCCTTCAGAAGTTGAAGGCTGATGCTGAGGATTATCTCGGTCAGGAAGTCAAGCAAGCTGTCATCACCTGCCCTGCTTACTTCACCGATGCTCAGCGCAAGGCGACCCGCGACGCTGGTCGAATCGCAGGACTCGAAGTCCTGCGCATCATCAACGAGCCCACCGCCGCCGCACTCGCGTACGGTGTCGACAAGCAAGAGGATCAGACGATTCTGGTCTTCGATTTAGGCGGTGGAACATTCGATATCTCGATTCTGGAGATTTACCTCGTCGATGGTCAACCTCAGATTGAAGTCAAGGCCACCAGCGGCGACAATCGCCTCGGTGGAGACGATTTCGACGAGGTCGTGATCGAGTGGATCGTCGCCGAATTCAAGAAATCAACGGGTATCGATCTCTCCGGCGACGTGCAGGCGATGAGTCGCCTGCGAGAAGCTGCTGAGAAGGCCAAGATCGAGTTGTCCGCAACCGGCTCGACTCAGATCAATCTGCCATTCATCACCATGCGCGACGGCCAACCAGAACACCTTGACATGAACATGTCCCGCTCTAAATTCGAAGAGTTGATCAGCCCGCTCATCGAGCGCACGATAGGTCCAACCCGTCAGGCGATGAAAGATGCTGGCCTCAAGAAAGGCAATGTCGACAAGGTGCTGCTGGTCGGTGGCTCGACCCGCGTTCCCGCTGTCCAAATTGCCATCGAAAAGGAGGTCGGCAAAGACCCATTCAAGGGAATCAACCCCGACGAAGCCGTCGCCGTGGGCGCTGCTCTGCAAGCCGGCATCATCGTCGGTGATGAGGGCGTGACCGATGTATTGCTCCTCGATGTCACGCCGCTGACTCTCGGTATCGAGACACTCGGTGGCGTAACGACGACGATGATCGACCGCAACACCACGATTCCGAGTCGTCGCTCAGAGATCTTCTCCACCGCCGGCGACAATCAACCGGCAGTCGAAGTCCACGTCCTTCAGGGCGAGCGCGACTTCGCCAATGACAACACAACCCTCGGCAGGTTCCATCTGTTGGGCATCCCACCTGCTCCACGAGGGATCCCTCAGATCGAGGTGACCTTCGATATCGACGCGAACGGTATCGTCAATGTCTCGGCGAAGGACCTCGGGACAGGTACCGAGCAATCGATCAAGATCGAGAGCCAGACCTCCTTGTCCGAAGACGAGATCAACGCCAAGATCTCCGAGGCCGAATCCTTCGCCGAAGACGACAAGCGCCGCAAGGCTCGAGTCGATCTGCGCAATCAGGCCGACAGCATCGTCTACCAGACTCGTCGCATGTTCGAAGAGTCAGGCGAGAAGCTGACCGAGGAGGACAAGGCTTCTGCAATCGAGCAACTCGACGCGCTTGAAGCGCTGATCATGAACGATGACACTCCAATCGATTTCGATGATCTCGACGAGGCGGCGATTCAAGCCAAGATCGGCGAACTCGAACAGGCCATGCACGCCGTCTCGACCAAACTCTACGAGGCAGCAGCCGCCGAGATGGCCGAACAGCAGGCCGCCGAAGCTGGCGATGCAGGCGATGTCGAGACCGGCGATGGAGTTGTCGAAGCCGACTTCGAAGTCGTCGATGGCGACGACGAATCCTAATCCTCGTCTCCGATCTCAGTGCCTTCACAGCCTCGGGCAGGCGTGCTCCGCGCGCACGCCAGCAGAGCCCTTCCCTTCCGGCCGTGCAGAGGTCACGCTGCGCCAGCACCGCAATATTGGCAACCCTCGACGATGGGGCTAACTACAATGAGCAGATTGCCGATGCCGTGGAACCGAAGAAGGGCGGGCTGGGCTCCCGAATTCTGATGGGCCTCATCGGCATCCTGATGTCACTTGTCATTGCGGCGCTCTCATTCTACCATAAGTTTGGGCAAATCGATCAGGCCGACCTGACCTCGCCTGATTTTGTGCCGGTTCGAGATTCGATGGAGACCCTCTCGGCCCTGCTGGCATTGGTCATCGTCCTCGCTCTCGTGACCATCATCTGCTCTATTCTCACCTTCATTGGATTGGGATTCTCAAAGAAAGCATTGCTTGGTAGTAGCACGATCATGCTCGTTGTTCTGCTGGCATGCGTGTGGGTGGAGTGGAGCATCGTCCAAACCATATTGGGATGGAACCTTTTGACGTATGCTCTAAACGGTAGCCGGTTGTTGAGTCCACTCATCGCTTACTGCAACCTTGCAGGGTTGGCAGTCATGGCGTTGATTGCTCGGCGTTTGGGTTAGACGAACCTTGCATCGTTCTCAATTCGATGTGATCAAACGATGCAAGGTTCGGACGTGCACACCGGTCGCACCATGGGCGACAGTGGCATTCGTCTTCGCCCCCCAGGCAGTACCCGCGATATCGAGGTGGGCCCAAGGAATCTGAGACATCTCGCCATCCTCACCCTCGCACTCCTGCACGAATTGTTTGAGAAATGCAGCCGCGGTATTCGCCCCACCCCACCTAGCAGTGCCGAGATTGCGAACATCAGCGATCTTTGAGCCAGTCATTTCCTTTTCGAAGGCGGGCATGAGCGGCATCGGCCAAGCGATTTCATCCTCTGACTCCCCAGCCTGTTTAATTCGCTCCCGCAGCCCATCATCATTCGACCACAATCCACTCGCTTCGTGACCAAGAGCGACCACGCAAGCACCGGTAAGAGTCGCTAAGTCGATGATGTAAGATGGATTTAGTTCCCCAGCTTTCCACAAACCGTCGGCCAGAACATTTCGGCCCTCGGCATCGGTATTCAGCACCTCGATGGTCTTGCCAGAGTAGGTGTCGATGACGTCACCGGGCCGGTACGCCTCAGCGCTCGGCATGTTTTCCGCCATGCAGGTGATTCCGTTCACGCGACCTTCGTAACCAGTTGCGTGCAGCCCCTGAAACAGTCCGAAAACCGTCGCTGACCCGTGCATATCGAATTTCATTTCGTCCATTTTCGCACCGGCCTTCAGCGAGATTCCTCCGGTGTCGAAAGTAATCCCCTTGCCGACAATGCAAGGAACCTTTTCGTCCGACTGCGCCCTTGGGTTGAGTCGAAAGAAGACCATACAAGGCTTGTGAATGCTACCTTTTCCGACAGCGATAACGCCCTCCATTTTCTCGCTGTGAAGCCGCTCATAATCCCAAACCTCGACCTCGACATTGTCCTTGCCCTTCGCCCATGCCAGAGCCCTGATTCCATACTCTTCGGGGTAGAGTTTGTTCGCCGGCTCATTACCGAGATCGCGCGCAAGATGGACGCCAGTAGCGATCGCAGCGCGCCTCTCGATTGCATCTGACAATTTCTCAAGATGCCTCGAAGAGGCCTGACAAGTCAATTTCCACGGGCCTTTCTCTGCCTTGTTCTTCTTCGTTGAAGAAGATTGATTTTGATATTTATCGAAGGCATAATCGCGCAGAATCATGCCTTCGGCAAAAGCTGCCATAGCATCCAGCTTCCAGCCAGAAGTGAACCGAACCACGACATCTGTCCCATGATTTTTCGATAATTTCGTCAGACACTTTGCCCCCGCGTCACGCGCAGCCTTGTGAGTCAGAGTAGAAGACTTACCAACGCCATAGAAAACTACCATGCAACCCTTCGTCCAGACGTGTAGCAACTCACCCCTCTTGCCCGTCAGAGCCTCACTCGCAGCCGCCGCTTTCACCGCGATGCTCGCCCCGCGACTCAAACCAGTGGTGGTGTTGTTCGGCGCCTTCTCCACGCCCTTGAAAACGGGTATGATCAATATGTCTCCAGTCTCTTCGAATTTGCCTACCGTGGCATCCATGGGAGTGGTATAATGTTTGATTATACAAAGGATTGCTATTGAAAAACTGCCCTATCCCGCCTCGATTGGTGTTCAAACTGGTCAAAATGTTGCTGAATCGGTCAATTTTCGCGGCGTGTCAGTGCCGCGCCGAATAGAGCTATTAGACTCAAAAGAAGCGGGGGAGCAGGCAATAATGCAGATTTTTTAGCCCCGATATCGATGACTTCACCATCGATTGGTTCGTCGACCCAAACAGCAGCATCGATGACTCTTTTTTGATAATGAAGCGACCAAGTTCCACCCTCGACCGAGGTCAAGTTCGAAGCGTCGAGAAAAGCTTGCGAATCATTCGACGCGTTCACTCCGAACGGCGCCGAATGCCACAATAATTCTCCATCAGAATCTGAGTAGTGAATGCTTGCATTAGCAGTGCTGGCCCAACCATAGTTGACGACATCCACTTCGACCACCTCACCTCGAACCTCAAGGCTCCTGACATCGAGTCGAGCCCGCCAATACCAGACGTTGTCAATCAGATACCGCATCACTTCCAGCTCGACGGCAAGCCGATCTGAAAGTGATTGAACAGTCCACAGAAGGAATTGTTCATCATCGGTCTCAAAGGTGAAGCAGGGATAGCCCATGACTCCGTAACCGTAGTCGCGTGAGGTGCCGTGCGTGGGGTAGATTCCGGCGTTGGCATTTCGCACCGGTAGGTCAGCGCTGATGTTGGCGTGGACCTCGTCGGCGATGTGCGTGAAGAGCTCGTGATCAGGTGGCATCTGCGGCGTGAATCCCCACGGATAGGCGAGGATCCAGGTGCCCGTGTGCATGGTCACGTAGAGGTCTGCATCGGCGACCCATTCGCTCATGTAAGCGGCGTTGTTGGCGGTCTCTGGCTCGCTGAAGGGACCATCGCCCGAGGCCGTCTCGTCCTCGGTCCAGTGATGGTCGTAATTGCGATTGAGATCGACTTGATTCATGTTCCAGCGGGTGTCGGCATCGTTGCCGTCGGCGTTCAGCATGATCATTATGTGGAGTTCGGTGTTCTGCAGGACGCGAATCGCCTCAGCATCCCCTGCTGCCCATCCTTCGATGTAGAATTCAGCCGTCAGGAAGGCCAATTCGGTCCCCAGATGTTCGTTACCGTGGTGTCCGCCGTCGATGTAGACCTGTTCTTTTGGTGTTCCATCGCTCTTGTTGGTAAGCGACCAGTCGGATATCTGCACGACCCATTGATCGCGCCCGTACAATGTCTCACCAGCTGATACCACTCGGACGATGTCTGGGAAGTCCTCCTCCCAGGCCATGATGTCCTCGGTGAGGGTGAACCAATTGTGGTACCAGTGCTCTTGCAGCGGGTCTGGTTGCTGTGCTTCGACCATTGGTGCGGCTGTCGCCAGCAGCACTGCGATGAGGAGTCCTACTGCTGAGCGGCACACGCGCCGCTCTTGCGGTGATTGCATACAATCATTCGCCCCTGCTGCGCAGGTGCGATGCTGTATGCGCGGCGAGGATCTTCGTTGCGAGGAGGGCAGCACTGAACTCGGTGAGGGGGCTGTCGGCGCCCGGTGCGATCTCGTTGACATCGGCGCCCAGAACGTTGGCTTCACTGGCGAAGAGCCGCTCGATGATCTCCACCGCTCCCCAATGACTGAGGCCTCCTGGGACTGGTGTTCCTGTGTCAGGAACGAGCGCCCCGTCGAGCCCATCGACGTCGAAGGTCAGCCAGACCGGTCCTTCGATGGCCTCGATGCGCGCCAGCAGGCGCGCCCACCCCGACTCGCCATCAACGGGACTGAAGAGGTCGCGTGCGTAGAATGTCTCCACGCGACCATCGAGTGCGGCGAACTCCGCTTCGTCGCGGCACAGCGCTCGAATGCCGATCTGGATCAAGCTTCCAATGCCGGCATCGAGCGCTCGGCGAGCGGCACAGCCATGGCTGAATCGCTCGCCGTTCAACGAATCACGCAGATCAGCATGAGCATCGATCTGAACGACGGTCAGGTATGAGAGGTCACCAGCGAGAGCGGGGTGGCCGGCAAGAGCCCTAACCGTCGGCGGCAGAATCCCGTGCTCGCCGCCAAGTAAAATCGGGAAGACTTCCCCCCTCATCCAGGGCACAAGGTGCTCGTGAATCGAATCGAGTTGGTCGAGGAGCGTCGGCGCATCCGAGGCCCATGCCTCAGCCGTGTGGATCCGCAATCCACACGGCAGTTCCTCGCTAAGCAAAGGATCGTACAATTCGACCTGCGAGGAAGCAGCGATGCAAGCCGCAGGTCCGTCCTCGGTCCCTTCGCCCCAACTGGTCGTCATCTCGAAAGGAATCGGCAGAATCACAACATCAAACGGCTCACCATCGGGCTCGGGCAGACCGAGGAATGTGGCCCGCCCACCACCGCTGACGTCCCCGCTCCCGTCACCGTCCATGGGCGTGGCAAAATCAGGTTTGGATTAACGACTTCGGGAATGGTGGGTCTGCGAATCACCCGAATTTCATGTCCATTTCGACTCGAATCCTTTGGATTCGTGATGCTGACAAGCGATTGTTGATATAGAACGGTCTGCTATATTCTAACGCAGGGGGAAGACGATATGGGCATGACACTGGCAGAACTGACTCAGGCCATCCGCCTCAAGGTCGACATCGACATGGAGGTCACGGTTGCTGAATCCATCGCCGAGCACGCTCTCGGTTTCTTCGGTTTCTCCAACCGCATCATCGACAACGCCCTCGAGCCCACCGACCGCAACCTGTTCTACCAATTGCAGGACTACGACTTGCTCACCACCGAATCCGAGGAGACTACTCTGTGGGATGGACGCGAGTGGCGGATCCACTACTGGAAATTCAAGGCCGACGCTCGCGAATTCGCTCGCAATGCGATGTTGAATGCCGACCAGAAGAAGGTCGAAGAGGATCCTTATGCTGGAATCTACGATGATGTCCCGACCTCGCTCTGGCGCGAGCGAATGACCGATGAGGATGAAGACGACGATTGGGAAGAGCCGCTCTTCTGACGACGCTGAGGCGGTGACGCCGCCGAAGGCGACGTTCAAATGGAAGTGATTGAGAGAATGGCTATGTCCAGTAGATTCCATGCAGCCGCTCTGATGCTGTTGCTGCTTCTCGCGCCCTTCAGTGGAATCGTCGGTGCCGACGAGAATGAGCCGGCGCGGAGCTGCGAAATCCTCGTCGACTGGGATTCGGAATGGAGTGCTGACGACGCTTCAAATTGGTCATACAAAGTCATCCAAAGATATGTGGTTGAATTCAATCCAGTCTTCGTTAATGGCACATCTCCGAGTGCGGTGAGCGTGAATGTCGAGCATTTGCGAGATGGTTCGGTCATCGGCAGCCAAGTGAATGCTTCGATAATCGTCGCTGGGGGAAGCATCGATGTGATCCTGGCGGATGAACCTGAATTCCTCGACGAGGTCACAATCGGTGTCGATACGTCCGAGGCGAGTTGTTCACGCCGCTTGCAGATGACTCTGTGGAATCAGCCCACTGCGGACCATGAGATCACCCGCGAGACGACTTGGGAACTCGATAGCGAGGCTGAAGGTGGTTCGAGCTTGTTCTTCGAGGGTCGAGGCTGGCAGAAGCGAAGTGGCACCGAATTGACAGCCAGTGAATTGGGCAATGGCAGCCTCATCCTCGACCTCGACACGGGTGGCGAGCAGACCTATCTCAGCCTCGAATTGGATCGAGTCTGGCTCAACGAGACCTATGATGGCACCGAACTCATTCGACAGGATTTCGAGATGCATGGAACGGGATCTCTGCTCTTCGATTCAACCAGTGGGGAGAGCAACATCAGCATCGAGGCGAACGTCTACGACGCTTACATCTTGCGCTCTTGGGAGAATGGCATCATGACCGAGCGGCTTCGCCTCGAAGCCAACGGCCAGCTGACTTTCGACGGTGGTTCCAACAACAGTTCGACCGGTGGCTTCGGCGAACTTTCAGTCTTCTACTTCGAGACTTGGGATGAGAATGGCATTCGCCGCCTTTCGGACAGACAGATAGAGGCGGCGATGACCTTGAGGATGCAATCTGGAGATGATTCGTTCAGCTTCGAGTTGGATGAATTCAAGATCCGCGAGCGCTGGCTCGACGGCATTCGCGAGGAACAGATGTTCAAGATCAAGGGTTCAGGAGAATTCGGTTTCGTCGTCCGCGAAGACCAATTCCACATCGTCGTCAACGGCACCATCGCCGACCTCCACATAGAGCAATCTGGTGGTGAAACTGTTGCCGATACTTTGCATCTGGACGGCCATTATTCGGGTGATGCTTCCGGAAGTTTCGGTATCACTCGACACATCGAGAAATCTGAATTAGAGGACAATTCTGAGGGTGAGAAATTCGAGGTCGATGTGATTCGCAACGAGTTCTGGTTCAACATTTCAGCAACTCCGATAGGACCGATAGGGGATGATTTCAACGCCGAGCACAATCTGACTTTCGAATACACCGTGCCTCAGACCGATTGGGAGAATCGCACGATTCGGTACCAATATATCGATGATAACGGCACGGTTGAGGACGAATATCCAGAGAATTCACCAATCAGACAAGTGGCTCAACGACCCGAATCCACAAGTGAGATCTCGGCTTCGGGATTCAGAGAGGCCGGAGTGGTTCCGGACGAATTGGTTGTTGGCGATGTTTTCCCGATGGGCCGAGCCGGCATTGGTGGATTCGTTCACGTCACTGGAATCTCGTTGGCTATCGCCGATGGCCACGAGGTCGAAGTCGCCGAGTGGTCAATCGATTCCGACGGGGTTGGATTCAACGCCAGTGGCAAGGTCATCAATGAAGGAATTCTGGCAGGACTCCTCTACGAAGCCGAGCGAATTTTCGAGATCGATTTATCCAACGCAGAAGAGAACATCACGAATGTCATCCGAATCGCCGAGCACCAGACCCTCGAGCGAGTCCTCTATCCATCTGTCATCACGGCTGAAGGAAATACTCCTCCGGCGCTGACGAGCCTTGGCTTCCGCGAGGGTATGCTGTTCACCGAAGGTGGCATCGCCCATCTGCAAGCGGTGGTCGAGGATGTCGACACAGACACGATTGCGGTGGCGGTCGACCTCTCTTCCTTCGGCCTTGGAATCATCCCTCTCTCCGACACTGGTCTCTTGGGAGACGAGGTGATTCACGATTCGGTCTGGACGGCCCGAATCGAGCACACTGGCCTGGAATTCGGAGTAGAGGAAGTCTCGGTCAAGATGGACGACCTATGGGTCGATGTCGAGACGACTGCCTCACTCGAAATCTCCAACGCAGCACCTCGAATCGTCTCGCGAATCTTCACTCCAGATACCGTTTACCGAGGTCAGATGGTCGATGTTCAGATTCGCGCAGAAGACGGTCATGGGGTGGCTTCAGTTGGTATCGATCTGCTCAGCGCAGGTGGCGAATTGAGTGCTTTGACACTGGATTCGGGAACGGGAATGTGGATAGGTTCCTTCACCGTTCCCGACTCGCTCGCACCCGGACGCAGAACAATCCCGATCCAAGTCTCGGATGCTCAGGGCGCGAGCGCTTTACTCGATGCAGGCGCCTTCCTCGATATTCTGAACGAGGCGCCGTCAGTCAGCAACATTTCATTCATCGAATCGGGCGAATGGTCGGCTCAGATCACCATTCCCACAACTGGCCAAGCAACATACCTGATGGAGGTGGTAATCCATGACCCCGACGGAGTATCCTCTGTGCAAGCGAAATTGGGCCGACTTGCACCTATCGGCAAGGCTGAAACATGGCTGCTGCTCGTCGACGACGGCACTGCTGGAGACCGCCTCGCGGACGACGGAATCTACACCCTCGAGTTGTCAATCCGCTCAAGTTTGACCGCTGGCGAGATGAATTTCCTCGTCCGAGGAGCCGACATCTTCCAATCGATCACACCCACCGAGAGCCAGATCCACAGCATCGAATTGGTCGAGGGAACCGACCAAGGTGGAAGCGGCTCAAGTTGGTTAGCCCAGAATTCGATGGCCATCATCCTCGTCACTCTTTTCCTCCTCCTCGCTCTTGGCGCAACAGCAGTTGTCATCACCATGCGCAATTCAGACCTCGAATGAGTCTGCTTCTCAACCATGTCATCATCGATTTGGCGACGCGCGCTGCAGGCGCGCTGGGCCAACCTCCATAGGACGCCCCCTTTGCTCAAAGTGCATGGTTCGAATATCCGCAGTGGTCATCGCGGCCCTCACTTTGACAGCCTTGCTCGTACCAACGATGGTGCTCGCAGAAGAAAAATCCGGTCCGCGAAGTATCACATTCGACTTTTCCTGGACTCACGTGGACGGCGATTATGTTGAGTTGGACAGCGATGAGTGGACGACCATTTTCAAAGAGGATGTGGAGAGCGATGGGTTCTGGAATCGAGTCACGATTCATTCTATTCGCAGCGATTTCGGGTATTATTACCAAGCTGATGAACAATGCACGATAGGCGACTACACCGGTAACTGCAACGTTCGGGACTTCCGCCTCGGCTGGCACTTCACCGCCTATGCGGATTCTTTCGGCATCTCTCTCGAGTCCGACTTCACAGAGGACTCGACCATGCGAAGAGCAGCGAGTGGTGATTGGCGTGATATGGAATATGCCTACTACGACGATTACTACATCGATATGGGTACTTGGGGGGACGACGATGAGGGCGAGACCTGGGAGAATTCCAGCACCGAGTGGTGGGAGACTGGTTCACCGACCAGCGCGACGGTCGGAACTTCATTCACCGAAGCCTCAGAGAATTGGGAGGATTGGACTTCTGTCGATCTCAAGGCGAATGGTTCCCGAACCGATGAGGCCGGCTCCGAACACTGGTTCGAGAACATCAGTTTCGAGGGTTTGCAAGAGATTACGATGAGCTTTGAAGGATACAATGAGGCTGATTCATCAGGATCTTCTCCGACGAGTCTGACCGTCCTTCAGGTCGAGGTTCGCAACGTCACCGATGGACAGAATGAGTTACTTGCGCTGCAACTCTACTCTGAATGGGGTGGCGTGGCTGGAATCTATCTCGATCCCGAGAATGCCACCGATCTGATTCCGATGATGATGTGGCGACATACTGGCGGGGTGCCTGATGCCGATGGCGACGGCTGCCCCGACGAAGAGGATGCATTCCCGAACGATGCGAGTGAATGCAGTGATTTCGATGGTGACGGAATCGGCGACAATGCCGATTCCGACGATGATGATGATGGTTGGAGCGACTCGGATGAGTATCTCTGCGGTACGAATCAATTCGACGCGACTTCGATGCCTGCCGATTTCGATGGCGACGGAACATGTGATGGTATCGATAGCGATGACGACAACGATGGATATACCGATCCAATTGACGATTTCCCTCTCGATGCGAGTGAGTGGAACGACAACGATATGGACGGAATCGGCGACAATGCCGACCTTGATGACGACAACGATGGACACACCGACACTTACGAGCAGGACTGTGGTTCTGACCACATGAACGGCTTCTCACAACCACTCGACACCGACCGCGACAACACTTGCGACGGACTCGACAGCGACGATGACGGCGATGGCTGGAACGACAACCTCGACGCCTTCCCTCTGGACGCATCGGAATGGGTCGATTCAGATGGCGATGGGCAAGGCAATAATGCCGACCCAGATGACGATGACGACGGCTGGGTCGACATGAAAGAAGGAGATTGTGGGACCGATCCACTCGATGCTTCGAGTCAACCTGGGGATCTCGACGGCGACTCGCTCTGCGATGCCGTCGACACCGATGATGATGGTGATTACTGGGCCGATTCAGTCGATGCCTTCCCACGTGATTCTTCAGAATGGTTCGACACAGATGGTGACGGAATCGGCGACAATGCCGACGAAGATGACGATGGTGATGGATGGACTGACGTAGCTGAGGATACTTGTGACGGCGAGCGCCTCGATGCGACGATAACGCCGACCGATTCCGATGGCGACGGTATCTGCGACGGGATGGATCCCGACCGTGATGGAGATGGCACTCTGAACGATGTCGATGCCTTCCCCGACGATGCCACAGAAGACACTGACACCGATGGCGATGGATTAGGCGACAACGCTGATCTGGACGACGATGGCGATGGTCTGCTCGATGTCGATGAAGCCGCAGCAGGAACCGACCCGCTCGACCAAGACAGTGATGACGACGGCAGGGCTGACGGCTTCGATGCCTTCCCACTGGACGCTGGAGAATGGAAGGACAGCGATGGTGATGGTGTGGGCGACAATGGCGACGCATACCCGAATTTCGGGCCGTGGCAGACCACTGGCGACATGATGTTGACACTCATCGTGTCGATTCTCATTATCGGCCTACTGGGCGGTGGTGTATTTGTCATGACCAGAGGCAAGAAGGGCAGTGGAGATGGTGGATTGGCTGCCGACCACACTCATCATTTCTCACCTCCCAGTCCGGTCGCGATGTACACCGATGAGCAATTGCGCGAAGCGGGCTGGACCGAGCAACAAATCCAAGATTCACGCAAATTGTGAGTTCATCTCAAACTCTGAATATACAACCAGTGACGACCGGGTCTTCAAACTCAACTCAGTGCCACACATCGATAGTAAGCAATAGTCTGGTTGAAGACGAGGCGCTTGCACCAAATTATTACTTCAATTTTAATCGAATTTGGTGCGAGCGCCGGGATTTGAACCCGGGTTCAAGCGTTGGCAACGCTCGGTGATAACCGCTACACTACGCTCGCAGCGAGCCTCGCCACCTTCGCCGCCTTTTTCTAAGCGTCGGTTGGCGAACTAGAGAGCCGTGCGAGGTTCTCGGAGATCGCATCTCTAGTCCGACGATAGACCACGATTGGTAATCCAACAGGATCTTCCAATCCCCAATCCTCAGCGATTGGCAACTCGGGACAGTGGACCCCACAACCCATGCTGATGATCATGTCCCAACCCTCTGCATCGACATCGTTGATTGATTTCGGAAACAAGCCATCGATATCGACACCCATCTCTTGCAAGACCGTAAGTGAATGCGCTGCGACAGCACTGCCTGAGCGAGTCTGAGTCCCCGCCGAGGCCGCCTCATGGCCCATATTGCGTGCAAGCGCCTCGGCCATCTGACTGCGACAGGTATTGCCGACACAGACGAAAAGAAGGCGCATGAGAGAGCCATCATCGCCTGGCCTACTTGAATCAGCCACTCGCAGCATCCCTCGCAGAGTCTCGAAAAACCAGCCCAAAGGGCTGTAGGCTGACAGAACAGGATTGAAGTAGGTCTCACCGCGCCCTTACGACTGAATGGCCGACTCTCCCATCTCCCACCACGACGGCTCGACCGAGCAAGGCGATGCTCCCAGCTCGGCGGCCACCGAAGCACCTGCTGACCCTTCAGCCTCGCCAGAGCAGACGGCGCAGATGGAGCAGGCCTATGCCCAGATGCGCCGCAAATTGCGCATTAGTAAATTGGACGAGGAAATCAAACACAAGATCATGGTTCTCTCCGGCAAGGGAGGAGTTGGCAAATCCACCGTCTCGGTCGGACTCGCCCTCTCTCTGGCCCGCTCGGGCAAGAAGGTCGGCCTGATGGACATCGATATAACCGGCCCGAACATCCCCAAGATGCTCGGCCTCGAATCAGCCGAACTCAATGTCGAGGACGGCCAGATCTTCCCAGTAATCGGTCCGCACGGAATCAAGGTCATCTCGATGGCATTCCTCCTCGATGACCCTGACAAGCCAGTCATCTGGCGTGGGCCCATCAAACTCGGAGCAATCACTCAATTCATCGGCGACGTCGCTTGGGGTGAACTCGACACACTGATCATTGATTTCCCTCCCGGCACCAGCGACGAGCCGCTGACAGTCTCGCAGAGTCTGCCAGGGATTGACGGTGTCGTCATCGTCACCACACCGCAGGAAGTAGCCCTGCTCGACAGCCGCAAATCGATCAACTTCGCCAAGACGATCTCGTTGCCATGCCTTGGCGTCGTTGAGAACATGAGTGGCTACACGATACGAGGTACAGCCGAGCCGAATACGACCATCAGCGTAATCGGCCCGGCGGGCACACCCATCGAAGCCCAAACAAACGAAACAGGTGAGTGGTCCCTCACTCTCGATATCTTCAAGTCGGGCGGCGGCGCATCCGCTGCCGCCGAACTGGACGTACCATTCCTCGGCGCACTTCCCTTCGATCCAGGCGTCGTGCGCGGCGGCGATGATGGCGTCCATCGCATCATCGCCGAGCCTGACGGAGCCACTGCCGTCGCCTTTGACGAGGTCGTCAAAAACGTCCTCGCCCAAATAGCGGGCAGCAGCGGCCCGAGCGTCCGAATCTCTTAGATTCGGACGATATCCAACCGGTATCACCAGTCGATTGGGTCGGGGTTGCATTCTTGACGCACTGGTGACCTCGACGAAGCAAGGGAGCAGTGAAGACGTGGCAGGCGGTTCGGGAATCTACATCTCGTGGCTGATGGGGGCGATTCTTCTCTCCATCGCTTTGATGCCGTTGATGAAGCCACCTTGGGCGAAGATTCGAATATCGGGTTTCGTCGATATGTTTCGGCGATATTGGGTTCACATGATCGCCGTTTTCTCGGTATATCTGTGGAAGGATATACTCGATCAACTCGATCGCACTCTGATGGCGAATACGCAGCTCGACATGACGCCGTATGTCTATGCGATTGAAGGCGACATCGTGCTTTGGGTGCAGCAGGCTTTCGAGAATGATCTGCTGTCGATCGGCTTGACTCATTTCTACGTAATGGGCTTCATGACAGCGACCTTCGCTTCATTCATCTACCCGATTTATTTCGACGACCGACACATGGCTGACCGCGTCTCATTGTCGCTGTTCTGGGTCTACGTTCTGGCCATTCCCTTCTACCTGTTCTTCAACGTCCGCGTCACCGGGGACCACATTCCAGCGATGGAGACCATCGCTTACGATCTGACTCCAGTGATACACAATTGGTTCACCCGGATTGATCCGTTCACGAACGGCATGCCGAGTCTTCACATCGGTTTGCCGTTCGCCGTCTGGTTGACCTATCTACGCTGGGATGAGGATGGGCGCTGGACGAAATTCAGGGCTGCGCTTGTACTTTACATCTGGGTGACTGGCTTCGCGATTCTGTATCTTGGGATTCACTGGGTTCTCGACATCATCGGCGGAATCCTCGTCGGAATTCTGGCTGTGATGCTGACCGATTGGACTCATGGGCCGTTCTGGCGCGTTGCCGATGAGCGACTCTTCACGAGGCGACTGGCGAGGTTGCTCGATGATCCGAAGGCTTGGATATCGAATTCCTTCGGTGTGATTTCGCGGATGACGGCACCTGTTCGGGTGCCGTCGAGTCAGCAGACCAGTGCCGTGATTGTTGCGGTGCTGCTCGGCACCGGAACCGTTCTGCTGTGGGATGCGACGCATCAGGACTTCCCTGTCGAAGGCGTCGAATGGCCGACCGCTGCTGCCGGCGCGGGCGGCTGGTTGGTCGGCGTTCAGGAACTTCCGGATGGCAGCATCAGCATCGTCGCGTGGAATGCCAGCACAGAGACCGCCGTGACGGTCGATGCCACCTTTGGTGAATGGGATGTGTCACCCGAAGTCGAGGTCTCTGAGCGAGGCTTCGTGCTATATGATTCAACCCGCATCGATTATGTCGAATTCACCGACCAAGCCGGTGTTTTCAGACCGATGTTCAGCAGTTTGAGGCAGGGCATCACCGACGTTGTTCTAGCAGAAGACGGCTTCGGTGGTGATATCGTGGCGGTGGTCTATGATGATGAGATCAGCTACCGCAATCGATTGGGCAGCAGCGTCGATCTGGCCGCTCCGCCAGCGCCGTATTCGGTCGTCGCAGCCTCGGGTTCACTGTTCGCTTCGGCAGTATCGACCGATACAGGTCCTGCCGTCGACATCATCTCTCTGGCTACGCAACTCAACCTCAGAATGGAAATCGATGCGCGAGCCGATAGTATCAGCGACGCTCATCTCGAAGAGACCTATGGAATGCCCGTCGATTATCTGAATTCGACAATCGTCGAAATGGCGATGGATTCACGCTGGTTGGTCGCCGTGGTCGATGTTGGACCTGTGAATCGAACGATCCTCGTCGACACGGTCAGTGGCGACCAGGTCATGCTCTCGGATCCCGTCTGGCCCTCGTCCTCACCGAGCCTCGCTCTCGGGCAGGTCGCTTTCCTGCAAATTCCTCGCTTCGACCCGACAGCCGAGCCAGAAGACCGTTTGACCGCGAGGGATGTCTTCCTGCACGATATCGGCGAGAACCGGACCTCACAGTTGACGCTCGACGATGATGTCGATCAATCACAACCTCAGGTGCTGCGAGAGAATGTCGCTTGGATCGAGGAAGATTCTGATGGACTCCTCGAAATCAGGATGTATATTCTGGAGGAGACATTCGAGCCTTATTCCTCCGTCGTACTGCAAACCGCGATTGTGATGCTCATCCCACTGATCGTCCTCTGGGCTTTCCAGGCATCACGCGATCATGCGCGTGGCGAGAGCGCTCGAGATGGACCCTCGCGTAATCTGGAAGCCGGCCTCGAATCCGACTGATTCGCCCTCTTGCCTGATTATTCGGCGAGCCGGAACATCTCATCGAGGCTGCGGCTCGCTCGCTCGATGACATCCGCATTCAACTCGATGATCTGCTCTGGTCTTGGGTCCCTCAAGGCTTGCAGGATGTCTTCGAGTTGTGTCATTTTCATGTAGCGGCACATGACACATGTGCCGATGAGATTCAATTCAGTTTCAGTCTCGGCTCGAATCCTGTCGGCAGTTCCGCACTCGGTGATCAGCATGATGTCGGGACTGCCCTCTTCACCGAGCCTTATCGCTTCGTCCATCAGAGCCTCGCTGCTGCCGACGACATCGCTCTCAGCAATCACGTCGGCATCGCATTCAGGGTGGCTCAGAACTTTCAGATCGATGCCCTGCGCGGCTGTACGCTCACGCCACGAGCGAATCTTCTCACCGGTGAAAGTGGCGTGTACGTAGCATTCTCCATCGTAATTGATGACTTCCTTCCGACCCGCCAGATATTCTGTCAGATGCTTGCCCATCAGGCGGTCGGGCACGAAGATGAGTCGGTCGCCCGGAAGCCTTTCGCAGATGCGGAGATAATTGCTGCTGGTGACGCAGACATCGACCTCGGCCTTGACCTCGGCGCTGGTATTGATGTAGCAGGCCACCGGTACTCCCGGATACTTCGACTTCAACTCACGAACATCCTCTGCGGTTATGCTGTCCGCGAGCGTGCAACCTGCCTCTGGGGAGGGGTGGAGAACGGTCTTGTGGGGGCTGACGATCTTCGCGGTCTCGGCCATGAATCGAACGCTCGAGAAGAGAATCGTCTGCTGCGGCGCGTCACGCGCGGCCTTCGAGAGCGTGTAACTGTCTGAAACCGAGTCAGCGACTCCGTAGACTATGTCTGGTGTCTGATAGGAATGCGCGATCAGAAAAACATCGTTCTGAGACTTTAATTCGTTGATTTCGAGGGTCAGCGGGGCGATGGTTCTGCAGGTCTCGAGATCCCAGAGTCCTACTTGCCTGATGGCTTCTCTGAGTCGAAGAGCTTCGGCTTCGATTTGGTCTTCGGAGTACGACTTGGTCATCAGCGAGCCGCGGGGCAGCGGCGCAGTGGGCATCTGCATACTCATGCTTACTCGCTGTGCCCTCAGGTGCAACCGCTTTCAAGGCATCTCATCTCCGAGGAACGTGACTCGCGCGTCCATCCCGATGTGGTTCGAGGAATGTGTCTTGCACATCGGGGCGGAGGCGACGGTTTCTGCTGGGACCTGGCTGGGTCGGCGCGCGGTGCTGAAGAAGCGTGAGCCGCGCGCTTATCGCCATCCGGATCTTGACCGCAGATTGACCCGCCAACGCATGAACGTGGAAGCGCGGGTGTTGTCTCGATTGCAGAAATCAGGATTCGCAGCGCCTTCTCTTCTGGATGTCGATGTCGAAGAGGGATGGATGTTGCTTTCGAGAATCGATGGTAGGCCTCTGTTCGAGGCATTGCGCGATGATTCGGCTGGTTTGGTGGAGGTGAAGGAGTTCGGCGGATTGATTCGCCGTCTGCATGAATCCGGAGTGTCGCACGGTGATCTGACGACTCATAATGTGATGATTGACGAGACAGGCGCGATGTCGCTGATAGATTTCGGATTATCCCGAATCGCGCCCGAGATCGAGCATCTCGGACTAGATCTGCAGGTTCTCAACGAATGCTTGACCGCCAGCCACCACCAACATCAGGGGGCGGTCGATGCGATGCTCGATGGTTACCGTAGCGCCGATAGCGGCGCCGAACCCTCAACGGCAGAGGTAATCGAGAGGTTCGACGCCATTCGCAGCCGGGTCCGATACCATTCCTGAGGTGATTGAATGAGGATTCTGTTCGCAACAGGCAACGCTGACAAAGTCAACGAGGCTGCTCAGATTCTCCAAGAACTCGGCCATAGTGTCGAGCAACTCATGAGCGAGGCTGAGAGAATCGAGTTTGACGAGCCGAAGAATCTTGGATTGGAAGGCGTTGCACTGTCGAAGATCGAGCAGGCGAGAGCCATGATCGAAGGCACTGAATCGGCAGACTGCGCGATTCTCGTCGAAGATTCTGGGATTTTCCTCCACGCCTTCGATGAATGGCCCGGTGCCAACTCATCCGACGTCGAACAAGAGCTCGGTCTGGATGGTATACTCGATCTTCTGACCGAAGAGCAGGACAGAGGTGCGGAGTACCGTGCGGTGGCCGTTCTGGCGCTCGGTGAACGTGTATGGAAGACGAGCGGTGTCTGCAGAGGAAGGATATCTGCCGAGAAACTTGGAGACAACGGATTCGGCTACGACCCTATTTTCATTCCAGATGCAGGTGACGGCCGCACCTTCGGACAGATGCTCGCGGCCTCGAAGAACCTCATCTCCCATCGCAGAGCAGCGATGCAAGCCCTCGCTGAACTCCTCAAAACCCCGTCAAAGTGAATAGAGACGACTCAGCGTCGGCAGCGAGGAGTCAGGAATGGTCTCGTACACTCGTCTGCTGGTTGCTGCCCTTCTCGCAATCGGCGCTCCTCTGTATCTCATCCTCCAGGGGACCATGGATAACGGCATCAGAATCGCCTCCGGAGCGGTTCTGTTGTCTCTGCTGGCCCTATTCGTCTACTCTGGTCGCCAACCACTGCCCAAGTCACCTGCTCTGCCCAGAGTCACGATCGAGGATGATGGAGCGGATGAAGAATCGATTCCGGCGCCGGTGACCGAATTGGATGGCACCAGCCAGAAGCGAGATGAGAAGATCAAGCGAAGTCGCGGGCGCGTCGCCGCGCCCGTAGCCCCTGCGATGCCCATGCCACCGATGCCTATGCCTGCACCCGGCGCACCGCTGCCACCTGCCCTCGGCATCACACCTCCACCGCCGATGGACCAGCCTTCACTTCCAGAACCTCCAGCGATGCCGCCGATGCCGCAGGCCGGAGTGCCACCAGCCTTGCCCGCAGACGGCTCGACGGTGGCGCAACGGTTGATCGTCGACAGCGACGCTCAGTCGCAGATGGAGACTGAGATCGAGGCCTTCGTCGTCGAGCGCCGCGAGAAGCGAGCAGAGATTCGCAGCCGCATCGAGCGGCGCCGGAGAATGGCACTCGCCGAGCGCCGCGCAGCCAAGGTCCGCATGTGGACGGAACTCGAGGATGGCGAGGATCTCGGAGCCATCCTCAAGCGTCCTGATCACGGACTCATCGTCATCGACGAGCCCGAGAGTCCCGACGACTCAAACCCACTCGGGGTATCATTCGTGCGCATCGACGAGGCGCGTATCCTAAAACTCAGACTGCCCCTCGATGTCCAACAGAAGAGCGCTGAGCCGGAAACCCCAGCGTTGCCAGAGATGCCCCCTCCACCAGGCCTACCACCGCTGCCACCGCCTGATGGCGCGCCGTTACCACCTCCTGTCGGGATGCCGTCTCCGCCGCCTGGGATGCCTGGGATGCCTCCGCCACCTCCGCTCGACTGAGCGTATGTTGAAGCGAGAGAGGCTGCTGGCGGATTCATGAGTGAGGATGTGCTGCTTGTCGAGAATCTTCCCGTCAGTGGATCGAGTCCAGAGGGTGGCGTGATTTCGCTCTGGACGCTCAACCGTCCTGAGAAGTTGAACGCGCTGAATTCCGAATCTCACGAAGCCATCAAACAGGCTTGCAGTGATGCGGAATCTGATGATGATGTCCGTGTCGTGGTGATTCGTGGGGCGTCTCCGCCCATCGCTCCTGAGGGTAAGCGACAGAAGCCCGCAGCCTTCGCTGCGGGTGCGGACATCTCCGAATTCGTAGGCAAGGATTCGGACGATGTCCGACCATTCTTCGAGAATAATGCCTGGGAGCGAGTCTGGAATCTGACCAAGCCGACGATAGCGATGGTCGACGGCTTCGCCCTCGGCGGTGGAGCCGAACTGGCTCTATCCTGCGATCTTCGGGTAGTCTCGGATAGAGCAAAATTAGGGACGCCAGAGATCAATCTCGGGTTAATCCCGGGTGGCGGCGGAACCCAGAGGCTTTGCAAGATTCTGGGCTACGGCAAGGCGATGGAGATGGTTCTGACCGGCGAGATGGTCGGGGCAGAAGAAGCACTGAGCCTTGGTCTGGTCAACAAAGTCGCGACACCCGAAGACCTCGAAGCTGTGACGATGGCTCTAGCTGAGAACATCGCTCGCAAGTCGCCTTACACGGTGAAAGTCGCGAAAAGGGCGGTTCGCGCAGCCCTCGATCTGCCGCTTAGCGAAGGGATTCTTGCCGAGCGTTCGGAGTTCGTCGCGCTCTTCGATACCGACGACAAGGAGATTGGCGTGACAGCCTTCCTCGAGCGCAGCGAGGCGAAGTGGAAGGGCAGTTGAATCGCTTGTCTCACCGCCGCAAGGCGGCAATCGTCATTGATGATGGGCGATGGCTGAGTTGACATGAGCGGCCGCGTCATCGTTCTGTGTGGGCCACAGGGTTCTGGGAAAGGTGTGGTCGCAGGCCGCGCTGTCGAGCGCGGCATTGCGGTATTATCGCTGGGTGATGTGGTTCGTGCACAGGTTGCAGCTGATGGGCTGGAAGCCAGTGCTGCGAATGTCGGTTCGACCGCTCTTTCGATGCGTGAAGAATGGGGCGAAGCGGTCGTTGTCGAGCGCCTGCTGCCGATGGTTCACGAAGCGCTCGAGGCGGCTGACGTGCTGATCGATGGCATGCGTCAGCCGCTAGAATTCGATAGACTGGTCGAGGATTTCGCAGAGGCGGAAATCCTCTCTCTGGAAGCCACGGATGAGGCACGTCAAGCATGGTTGGCGGGCCGAGGACGGGGAGAAGATGAGAGTGGTTTTGGCGAGCGTGAGAAGCGAGAATGGGATTGGGGCTTAGCAGAATTGATGGCTCGAGCGCGGGTGACGATTGTCAATAATGGCTCATTCGACGACCTTCTGAAGAGCGCCGATCAGGCCTTCGATGCGCTCGGCGTGTGATCATTTCATCGCCGTTTCGATAGCCCCGAGTGGATCGTCTTCGAGCGTGACATCGATGAGTAGCCAACCGTTTTCGCTCCCGAGTCTGACCATTTCATCGTGAATCTGTCGAATCTGCTCGATGTGGTCGAGATAGTGTCGAGCCGACCTGTCATTATGCTCTTGACGCGACGCGATCATCCTCACATGTTCCTCCAGATCGTCCACGTGAAGGACCACTCCGCACGCCCTCCCTCCTGCAGCGCGCCAATCGTCGAGGAGAGTGAATGATGGTGCTATGTGGACTCCTTCAAGCAGCAGATCCGAGCCGCGCTTGCGCGCCCGCTCGATAACCGCCTCAATGCCGTCCGATAATGGCACGATGGTCGCCCGCCAATCTTCTATCGCTCCTGAACCGGCGGTCTGGAATGATGAGCGATGCAGAGCCGGTTCGGCTTCGATACCGAGTTGAGTCTTGAGAATCTCACGAACCGTGTCGGTCGAGGCGACCTTCTCGAATTCCAATGCCGAAGCGACCCTTGTCGTCAGCGTCGATTTTCCGACTCCACTGGCACCCGTTATGACCAGCAGGCGGCCGACCATCAGCTCGCCTCAGCGTTGAATTGCCTTGATTTCGAGGAATTCCTCGAGCCCGTGCAGACCGAGTTCGCGGCCGTTGCCCGAGAGTTTGTAACCGCCGAATGGTGCACTTACGTTGAATGCACCACCGTTGATGCTGACCTGCCCGGTTCGCATGGCTCTCGCGACTCGCATGGCCCTTTCCTCATCAGCCGACCAGACGCCGCCGGACAATCCGTATTCCGAGTCGTTCGCAAGGGCGATCGCCTCTTCTTCAGTCTCGTACGTGGTGATTGCCAGAAGTGGTCCGAATACCTCTTCGCGGAAGATCCTCATCTCGGGCGTGACGTCTGCGAATGCTGTGGGTCGAACGAAATATCCAGCCTCCAAACCCTCTGGCATGCCTTCTCCACCGGCTATCAGAGTGGCACCATCTGCGATTCCGCTGGCGATGTAGTCGGCGACACTCTCCTGCTGGCGCTTTGAGACCATAGGCCCGCAGCGCATCGATTCGTCGAGTGGGTCACCGACAGAATAGCGCTCCATCGTCGCAGCCACGACAGCCACGACCTCGTCGCGCTTGCTCGTCGGCACCAACAATCGGCTGAGCGCCGAGCATTCCTGTCCTGAATTACCGAAACAGGCGAAGACAGCCATCTTGGCTGCCTTCGTGACATCTGCATCGTCGAGGATGATATTCGCACTCTTGCCACCCAATTCCAGCGTCACACGCTTGACGGTGGGTGCGGCGACCTCGCTGACTTGGACACCAGCTCCAGTCGAGCCGGTGAAACTCACCATATCGACATCAGGGTGGCCGGAAAGCGTCTTGCCGATGTCACGGCCGTGGCCTGAAACCAGATTGAACACGCCCGCGGGCAGCCCGATGCCGTCGATGATGTCAGCCAGAACGAAGGCGTTCAGAGGCGCTTCCTTCGACGGCTTCAGCACCATTGTGCATCCGGCGGCAAGGGCGGGGGCGACTTTACCGATTATCTGGTGAAGGGGGAAGTTCCAGGGCGTGATCATCCCCACGACTCCGATTGCTTCCTTGACGATCAGCGAATTGCGCACTTCCGACTCCCATTCGAAGGAATCGAGCATCTTCGCGTACGAGCGCGAGACGACCCGTGGAGTTCCGACCATGGCCATTCGACTGTAGTTGATCGGCGTACCGACCTCGGAAGTGATGAGTTGTGCGAGTTCTTCGCCACGCTCGCCGATGGCAGCCGAGATCGCGTTCAGATAGCCCTGTCTCTCTTCGATTGAGGACTGTGACCAAGATGGGAATGCTGCCTTGGCCGCGGCTACTGCTGCGTCGACGTCCGCGGCCGAGCCGACCGGCACAGAACCGATGCACTGCTCGGTTGCCGGGTCGATGACTTCGATTACGCCCCCGCCGCTTGCTTCAACCCATTGACCGTTGATGTAGATGCGGTCGCGCGCGTGCATGGTGAGGGGATGGAGAGTTGACTTATCACCTTCATGCAGTTGAAAAGCAGGGCTTCGACTGGGCAGCCATGAGCCTCGTGGTGCAACGCCTAGATGATGGGGTCGCGCTCGTCACACTCTCTGCTGAAATCGCGCGGAATGCTTTCTCGCGAGAATCCATCCATACGATATCCGATACTCTGGGTGGATTGCTCGACGATGCGTCCTGCAAAGCAATCGTTCTGACTGGGACGGGTCGATTCTTCTGTACCGGTGCTGATGTCGGCGAGTTCGCCGATGCGATCGATGATGGTACCATCGCCGACCTCGTAGGCGAATTGACTGGTGTCCTCCACCCTCTGCAATTGAGATTACGTCACGATTCGACGATCTTCGTGGCGGCGATGAATGGGGCTGCTGCGGGTGGAGGATTGGGGCTTGCACTGACTGCCGACTACCGAGTTTGTGTGCCTGAAGCGCGCTTGGCAGCGGCTTTCTTCAGTTTGGGCTTGTCACCCGATGGTGGCTCGACTTGGTTGCTGCCGAGGCTGGTGGGAGGTCAGCGAGCACGTCGATTCTTCTTCGAGAATGATATTTGGACTGGCGAACAGTCCTTTGAATACGGTGCTGTTGACGAGGTCGTGAGTGCCGAGGTGCTGCTCGATCGAGCCGTCGAGGTTGCGGCGAATTGGGGACGCTGGGCACAAGTCAGCCGTCAGGCGACGAAGCAATTGCTCGACGCGGCCTCGACCACATTCATGGAGACTCAACTCGAGTTCGAGAGAGTCGCCATAACGGCTGCTTCACTGACCCCCGATTTCGCCGAAGGAGTCAGCGCCTTCCTTGAAAAGCGAGAACCGAATTTCAGCACTGCCGAAGAAGAATGAATCGGCCGAGCGAGAATCTGCTGACCACCTCGTAGCGAGGTCCTTGCGAAGTCAGCGTCGAATGGACGAGGACGCGAGTTCAAACTCGCCTCTGGCTGAGTTCTGTTGGTGGACGTGGCGAGATTTGAACTCGCGGCCTCTTCGTTGCGAACGAAGCGATCTTCCAGCTGATCTACACGCCCTTGGTGACCCCGCGGTTCGACCATTGAGTTTTAGCCTTCTCGACGCAGTCGATTGACTCCGATGATCAGCGCGAGAATGCAACCCAGCGCTGCGATATTGGCAAAAATCATCGCCAGCGAGCCAATCAAGAAACCATAGATGAGCCAGAGCGAGAGCGCGAAGGCGACGAGCCAGAATGTGGGTAGTGAAATCCCTTCATGTTTCTTCTCTTTCCAGACACGGCGGAGCTGTGGCAGCCAAGCGACGACGCCGAGGATTCCAGCGACAATGCCAATCGATTCGACGAGCAGTGGATCCATACCGATCATTCACAGTGGCAGGTCATCGCGTTCAGCCTTGGCTTCACCCGACCAGTCGTAGATTCCCATGCCCGTCTTCCTCCCCAGAGCGCCCTCTTCGACCAGCGCATCGAGGAGAGCGTGTGGGCGGTAGGAATCGTTCTGGAAGGCGTCAGCCAGATTGTTGAGGATGTCTCGTCGGACGTCGAGTCCGACGAGGTCAGAGAGTTCGAGAGGTCCCATTGGATGACGGTAGCCGAGTCTCATGGCAGTGTCGATGTCACTCGCCGAGGCGACGCCGTCGGCGAGCATTCTGATGGCTTCGTTGCCGAGCACGACACCGAGTCTGCTAGTAGCGAATCCAGGTACGTCGCGCACCACTATGGTCTCTTTCCCCATCGCAGAACCGATTGATTGCGCGGCTGCGATGGTAGCATCCGAGCATGCGTCGTGTCGCACCAATTCAAGCAGTTTCATGATTGGAACGGGATTGAAGAAGTGCATGCCGATGATGCGGTCAGGGCAACCGGTCGCCGAGGCGATGTCTGAAATCGGCAGCCCTGAAGTATTCGTTGCGAGGATGGCATGTGAGGGGGCTAATCGCTCGAGGTCAGCGAAGATCGAGCGCTTCAATTCGATGATCTCCGGCACGGCTTCGATGACGAGATCCGCTCCAGCGACAGCTTCAGCCATCTCCGAGTGTTGACTGAGATTGGCTGACCATTCCGCCTTCTGCGCCGCAGTGGTCTTGCCACGCTCGATGCCTTTGTCCCAGAATCCATCGATTGCAGCCATACCCTTGTCCAAGCCATCGGGAAAAGCGTCGAAAAGTCGAGTCTCCCAACCGCTCTGGGCGCAGACCTGAGCGATTCCAGCGCCCATCGCCCCAGCCCCGATAACAGCGACGACTCCCACATCCATCAATCTCCCGCAACTGCCGTTCGGCAATAGCCATTGCGAAGTCAGGCATCCCACGGTGCTCACGGAATTCACTATGGAAAACTGGATTAGTTGAAGACAAGAAATGCGATTACCATTTTGGATTCATGGAATCTCTGTGTTCGTATTGAGGACGGTAATCTGCAATTCATCCACCAGAACCCCCTTCGACAGATTCAAGGCCGTAGACCTTGAACAGGCGGTATGAAGGAATTCAGACTAATCATGGACGACGCGCCCGGATCGCTTGCAACTCATTGTGAAGCCATCGCTGCAGCCGGGGTCAACATCCTCGCCATCGTTGCGATCGGTGATGACTCAGCATCGGCAGCAATCCTCACCGACAATCCAAGCGCCACCATCTCAGCACTCGATGCAATAGGTGCGAATTACACCGTATCGAATCTCAAGAGCGCCAAACTCGACCACAAACCCGGAGCCCTCGCCGGATTCACCAGAGGTTTGGGGAACTCGGGCGTCAACCTGCGCTCGCTCTACGTCATGTCTGTCAGCGGTGATACTGCGACAATCGGTTACACCACCGACTGAAATCCAATCATCAGGAGGCCTCTCACGGCGCTCACAGAGATTCCATCGTTACACTCTGGATACGTGCATGTACGCGCACGAGGAGGATGATCCTCAGTTCTCTTTGTGTGCTCTGTGGGAGGTAAGTTTCACGAACGCCCGTAAGCCGCCAAAGCTGCTTGGAAGAGCCGCTGCCGCGGCACATCATGCTCCAAGAAACAAGTGAACGGAGCTACATCCTTCAGCAATTCGATCGCCGAGATATAAGCGCCGTAAACGAAGGGGTCGGCGACCTCCGTCGCCGGAATCTCAATCCCCAATTTCGACAATCCCTTGCGGCTGTCCTCATCCCATATCGCGTAGGTGTGTTGGGTGAAGTGGAGGTAGGAGGAGAGTCTGCGGATATCCGAGCGGGCATTCTCGGTGAAGGAGTCGAGCAGGAGCGTGTCTGGGTAACGAATCGCGTACATCGCCAACTTGACTTCACGCGTGGTTTCGTCTCGCCAATCGCGCTTCGGCAATCCCATCCATTCGTCGATCATGTCGAGCATCGCGTCGTCATAAGGGCGGTGAACCTTGTACAGAAGCGCCTCGTACCCGGTCGCATTCTGAGCTTCTGAATGGTGATGCTCGTAGAAGAAATCGGTCAATCCATCGAAGAAAGGCTTGCACTTCTCCTTGTCGAAAGCGAGTAGCGCCACGTGCTGCATCTAATCACCCGGATGCGGCTCAGTCGCCCTTCCAATCGCGGTATTGAATCCACTCTTGCTGCATGTAATCGTTCATCAGACGGTCTTCGTCTTCGTCTGAAGGAAGAACCTCGTCGAGGTAGGCTTGCCAATCGGAATCGTTCCCTTCGAACATCTCGCCGTCCAATGTGTAACGCTTGCCGGCGAATTTTCCGATGCCGCGGTTGAATCTGTCGGATGGGATGAACAACTCCGGCTCGCCCTCCATGCGCGCTGAGGAGATTCTTCGCATCTCGTCGCGCAATTCCTGGAAGTAGAATTCACGGCTCGCCTCGTTGAGGTGGAGCCGATCCGCCTCTTCGCTTGATTCGCGCTCATCGTAGCGCCCTTTGACGCCGAAGACGTAAGCCCACTGAGCGCTGGTTGAATCGTCGGTTCCGAAGAGGTCGAGGCCGGTGCTGACCCACTTGTTGACGTATTTCTGTAGGAAAGCGCAGGGAATCACTCCTTGCTTGACGATTCGGCGCAGGCCGTTAGCGCCGGTGCCGAGATGGAATGATTCCTCTTTCAGCATCGGTCCCATCGAAGCCGCGAGCGGCTTGAAGGAGGAGGTGCTGAGCATCTTTAACTGGAACTTGCCGTCGCGGTCGATGAAGTGGGTGAAGCAGAAGAAATCCAGCCAGTGGTCGATCGGCTCGTTGAAGGAGCCGAGGATTCTCGTGCCTTCCTGGGCGTTGCGCTCGAGCAGTTTCGCAGCCTCGCGGACGCCGTGCTCGCCGAAGTAGGTGCAGAGCAGGTAAGCCATCTGCCAGCCGTGGCGCTGCTCCTCGCACATGATTCGCAACGCCGACTTCTTGTCGTACTCAGTCGGTGCTGTCTCGAGCAGGTGGTTCTGCTGCTCGACGCTGGCGAACTCAGTATCGCCTTGCACGCTGACCATGCTGATGATCGCGTCGCGGATGTTCTGCTGTGGAATCTGCATGCGGCGCTGCCACTTCGGCATGCCCTCGAAATCGCCGAACTCGATTGTGCTGCCAGCGGTGTCCCAATCGAACTTGATGTCGAATCGGTAATCGCCCAGCCAAGACGGGTCGAAGCCGATTCGAGTCTGCCATTCACTGAAATCGCGAATCCATTGTTCAAAGTTCGGGGAATAGTCCTGAACAATCTCTGTCTCTGCCATGGAGCGAGCGAATTAGCGTCGGTATTTCAATCACTTGACCGAAGACATAGTCTTCGGGTGCCCGAAAAATCGATGCTGGCCCAGTTTTCTGAGACAGAGTCTCGACGCTGCTCAGTTGCCTGTGAAGCGAGGTGTACGGCGCTCGGTATAAGCCGAAATACCTTCCTTCGCGTCGCTGCTGTGGAAGAGCGCTGCTTGCAGTTCGCGCTCGAGCGCGAGGTGATACTCGAAGGGCATCTCGGGCCCAGATTGGCACGAGCGCTTGATGTTGCCAACAGCCATCGTCGCCTTGTAGGGAAGGCAGTACTGGCCTGCATAGTCGAGGATGTCTTGGCGGAAATCGTCGATTGAGCAATCCCAGACGTGGTTGATCAGATCCATTTCTTTCGCCGTCTCGAACGCCATCAATTCGCCGCTGACCATGTATTCGAGGGCGCGAGCCTTGCCGATGAGACGGGTCAGGCGAGCGGTGCCGCCGGTTCCGGCGAGGACGCCGAGGTTGATCTCGGGAAGTCCGCACTTGCCCGCATCCTTGCGCGCGATGCGGATATCACAAGCCATGGCGATTTCGAGGCCGCCGCCGACCGCGTGGCCGTTGATTGCAGCGATGACGAGTTTCGGAGTCTGCTCAAGGCGGCTCAGAGTCTCATTGGCGTGAAGGCAGAAATTGTACTTGAAGCCGGGTGTGACCGAGTTCAACATCTGGATGCTGGCACCGGCCGAGAAGAACTTGTGTCCATGGCCGATGAAGACGATGACGCTGACGTCGTCGTCAAAGCGAGCCTTGACGACAGCGGTATCGATGTCTCGCATCATCTCGTGAGTGTAGGTATTGGGTCCGACCTCGTCGCCCTCCAGCGGTGCGCCGCTGGAATTCGAAGCCAGTTCGATGATTGCAATCCCGTTTTCAGTAACGCCGTAATTCACCAGATTGTTAGGCATCGGCTCGAGTTCAGGCCAGTTGGTCATGGGGCGGCCATCGAAGGTCGGATTATGAATCACACGGGTGCTTTGGCAAGCTCATTTCGGGGCTTTTCTGGGCTGTTTTCAGCACTTTCAAGAGGCTGTTTCAGGCCTTTCAAGCCTCGTTCTCAGCGAAAGATGTCTGTCCTCCACCACGTTGGATGGACTTCCATTCCTCACCAATTTCGATCGCACGCGCACTGGGTTCCCAGACATCTCTTGAGAGGGATTTCCTGAACGGCATGCGCGAAACCATTCGTCCGTCTTTGAGTTGTTTACGTCGCAGCATGGCGAATTTGACGACGGGCCAGAGCGCCCGTCGAAAAATACCCGGCTGGTAGACCCATTTCATGAAGTGGAGTCCGTCACCGTGGCGTTTCTCATCACGAACCCAGTGGGTTGCGACCATTTTGAAGCCTCGATTGCTGACTCGATTCATCAGGAAGCGGTTGATGGCGCTGGCGCGGACGAGTGGGACCAGTCTGCCCCGAATCTCCTTCTCGTAATCGCATCGCTCCATTATCGAATGGGCTGCCAGCGCACCACTGGTGATTGCGTACCTCATGCCGAATCCCCACATGAAATCCTGCAGACCGCCAGCCTCACCCACGTAGTAGCGACCTTCGTGGATGTAGCGGTCGGGAAGTGAGAAATCGCCTTTGCCGCCGACCCTTTTGATGGGTCGTCGATTGAGTTCGTAGTGTTCTTCGTACCAAGCGATGGTCTCGTTGAGGTAACGGCTGCTCTTCTTCTGCTGGCGCCACAGGCAGGTGCAGATCAAGCCGATGCCGTCGATGATGATGAGATAGGAATAGGCGCCGGGGGCGAGTTTGTCGTTGAGTTGGAAGGAGACGTGGTTCGGGTGGTCTGTGTGGAAGATCTCACCGAAGGCGATGGCGCTGGATTCCTTGGGTCCAGCAGCTATGATGTCGCACTCTTCTGGGGCTTTGCGGGTCTCGTAGTGGATGGTGGCACCTGCGGCTTGAGCCATTCTCTTGAAGCCTTGATCGATGCAGTGTGAGTCTGTTCCTCGCTCGACGACGCGGAAGGCCGGCTTGTCGGTTGAAGGCTGTGTGATGACGTCGTCGGGATGGATGAGGTCGATGATATTGAATGGCGTTGCCTTGAATTCCTCTGGGTCGAAGCCCCATTCGCGCATCTCATCGAAGAAGTCGGTATCGCTGGTCCAATTCTCAATGCCTTGGAAGTCACCGTCGAAGCGGGCGCCGCTGTCGGCGCGAATCTCGTAGACGTGGACGTCGTAACCCTCACGTGAGAGTATCGTCGCCGCAGACAGTCCTGACAGGCCGGCGCCGAGGATGTCGATGCGACGGGTCACGAAGGCGCCAGCCTGCGGCTGTGCTTGAAGGGTTTCGTCGAGTTGCGAGGATTGAAGCGAGGGTGGGTGAACCGGCATTCGTGGCCCGAGTCGTCGTTCGTGTGGAAGAGGATGCCCTCGACCCATCCGCATTGCGCGAGTTGCTCGATTCGAGCGGCTGTGGCAGCATCGTCTCGTTCGTGGGTCTGACTCGAGGCCAGGAGGACGGTGTCGCCGTCGAGCACCTCGAATTCGATGCTTGGGAGCAGCAACTTCCTTCGGTGCTGCAGGATATTGCCATTAGAGCAGTAGAGCGTTTTGACGTCAGTTCGGTAGTTATGGCTCACAGAACAGGGGTGGTGAAGCCGGCCGAGCCGATCGTCTGCATCCATGTCGGCAGCCCTCACCGAGCCGAGGGATTCGAAGCCTGTTCCTGGCTCATCTCCGAGTTGAAATCGCAAGCGCCACTGTGGAAGAAGGAGGTTCTTGCGAGCGGTGAGGTCTGGAAATCCGGTCTTGGTTGAGTGAAGAAGCGCTCAAGCTCGCATTCCCGCGCTTATCTCGTCGACCGCTTGATGGAGATTGGCAGCGATGCCCTCGACCATCATCCAGCCGTGACCCTTGACGCCATCGCCGACCAGACGAATGCCCTCAACGCCGATGTCCATTGGCAATTCGGCACCTTGGGGTGCACGATTGCATGGCCAATTGCGATGATAGGTGTGGACACAGATCTCTTCGCCGTGGTCTGCCAACCAGGGAATCGCCTCGTAGAGGTCCTCTCGCCCCTTGCTGATCTCTGATTTGACCGAAGGGTCGGGAACGAATTGGTGAGTGATCATCAGATGTTTTCCTTCCGGCGCAAGGCTCGGGTCCGAGAATGTCGGAATGACGAAGCCTCCGACCCGTTCGAGATTCGGTAACATCGTCACGCCACTGCTTCGCACAGGAATATCGTCATCGAGTGCGAAGCAGAAGCCGATTCCACCGACGGCCTGTGTATCGGCAATCTGCTTGCGGATCCCGTCGGCCACCTCGAAGTCATCCGAGAGCGCCTTCAGAAGATTAGGGTGGCCGCCATTGTGAATGATTGAATCAGCTCCGACCCACGAGGCCGCATCTCGCCCGCGCCTTCGAACACCGACGCAGAACCGATGCTCCTTCGTCTCCTCTTCAGCATCGCCTGGTAGAATCTCAGTGATCTCGTGGGTCAACCACAGCTTGGCGCCATTCTCGCGCAGATCGGCGCGCAACCCATCGATTACGCCTTTGCAGCCCCCTTTCGGGATATGCGGTCGGTCACTCCAGAATGAGTTCTGCAGAATCCGCACGACCGTCGAGGCCGGCATCTGCTCGAAGCGCAGACTGACAGCGAAATTTGAGAAGGCGTCGACAAAGTCGACGAATTCATTGCTGAAATACCGACGCAGCCAGGTCCGACCATCAACAGTCTCATCCGCCCACGGCTGCTTCGCACCTTTGGCCAGCAGGCGAGGCAGGTTCAGCGTGTCTCTGGCGGTGAACCAAGGCAGGGTTCCGTAGACCGAATTGGCAGATTGGTATCGCCCATCCTTGAGCCGACAGGCGAAATGAGTCGTCGGCAGAAACTCGACTCCATGCCGCCCCAAATCCAGCCCACCTTTGCTCCGCTTGCCTAAGATGAGGTCGGCGAAGGGTCCTTTCTTGCCGTGGGGAATCATGTGAACGGCGCCGGTGGGAATCTGATATCCATCGTGGTCATGCTGGGTGAAACGACCACCGGCGAACGACATCCGCTCGTATACGGTGACCTCGAAATCGCCGGACTGCGCCATTATTGCAGCGGATGAGAGGCCACCGACGCCGGCTCCGATGACCAATGCCTTCGGCTTTCCCATGCGCTCACCTCAGGCATAGACGAGGGCGCCGGTCGGGCACCAAAGGAGACATCGAAGGCAGTCGGTGCAATTCGTTTCGATGACCTCGCAAAGTCCCTCGACGATGAGGGCATCGTCCTGACAAGCCATCAGGCAGTAAGAGCAGCCGACACATAATTCGTCGATGACCTGCAACTTCATGCCCTCCGCAGTCGGCCGATCGTGTTCGACTCCAGCCTCAAGTTGAGGGACGATTCCGGGAGTCGCCTTGTCGCGGAATGCTTCTGCCACGTTGCGCAATCTCATACGGGGTATTTCAGCACCATGCCTCACTTCCGAGCCTCTGATAGGTGATGCACACCTCGCCTAGGTTGACGGGGGGGCCACATTGGAAGAGACTTGGACAGGGATTATTGATGTTGGTTCGAAGCCGGTGGTCGCGCGCGAAGCGGTTGCGAGCGGCGTGCTTCGGCTCTCTGCTGCCAGTCTCGATGTTGTTGCGAATGGTCGATCGCCAAAGGGTGATGTTCGGGAGGCGTCGAGCGTCGCTGTCATCCAAGCGGTGAAGGAGACGCCTCGAATGTTGCCGCATTGCCATCCGATTCCGATTGAAGGATGCTCCGTGGATTGGGCCCTCGAGGAGGGCGCTTTGCGCTGTACGGTGAGTGTTCGGACGCACTGGACGACGGGGGTCGAGATGGAGGCTCTGTGCGGCGTGAATGCTGGACTGCTTTGCGCTTGGGACATGCTCAAGTCGATCGAGAAGGACGATGACGGACAATATCCAAGCGCTGTCATCGACGATGTTCGGGTGCTTCACAAGAGCAAGGGCGAGGCCAGTGCAATCTGACTCAATCGATGTTCAACCACTGAGGCACAGAGTCAATTCAGTGGTGTCGCTGAAAGTCCGTCTCTGTGTTCTCTGAGCCTCCGTGGTTCGTCTTTCTCTGTTCCTAATTTTGGATAATTCTCGACCCGTATGATTGAATGCTGAATGCGGCTCGGAGAGTCGAATGGCGACGATTGATCTCGAGCCGCATTTTCTCGCGGCCACAGGGGCTGCTGCGATTGCAGCGGCCGCGTGGCGCGGCAAAGGAGACCGCAAGGCTGCTGACGGCGCGGCAGTCGAAGCGATGCGCGCCGTCTTCGATGGCGTCCCCTTCAACGGCAGGGTAGCCATCGGTGAGGGTGAGCGTGACGATGCTCCGATGTTATGGATAGGCGAGCCTCTGGGCTCGATGCAAGGAGATCCGAACGCTCCTGCGATAGACATCGCCGTGGACCCACTCGAGTGCACGAACCACGTCGCTCTCGACCAACCCAATGCGATGGCGGTGCTCGCCGCTGCCCCACGCGGGACGCTGCTTCACGCCCCTGATTGTTACATGGACAAGATAGCAGGTCCAGCCGAGTTGTCAGGTGAAATCAGCCTCGACGCACCGACCGATTACAATGTCGAGGCTGCCAGCGCGGCCCTCGGGAAATCCGCCTCGGAACTGAACATCGTCGTCATGGACAGGCCGCGGCACAAGAAGCTCATCAGCGAACTCGAGGCTCTGGGTGTGAACATCGTCCTGATTGGCGACGGTGATATCTCGGCGGCGCTCAACGCCGCTGATGCGAACTCCGAGATCGACATGCTGATGGGTATCGGAGCCGCACCCGAAGGCGTCATCACGGCCACAGCTCTGAGGGGTCTGGGAGCACCGTTCGAGGGTCGTCTCGTGTTCAAGAACGAGGGCCACCGCGAGCGTGCCGAAGTGATGATCGATGGCGATATCGAGCGACTCTGGGGTCGCGATGAACTCTGTGCCAGCGATGACGCCGTCTTCATCGGAACCGGAGTCTGCGCCGGCCGAACCTTCGGTGTCGAGCAACTGACCGACGGCCGCTACGCTTTGCAATCCGAGGTCATCGACGTCGCCAGCGGCGACCACAGATTTGTCGAAACGATTCGCGAGGCTTGACCGATTCTGCGATTAGAATCGGGCAAGCCTTCATTTCCTGAACCCACCACGTCGCCCCGAGGTTCAATCGTGGACAGCGAATTACTTGAGAGGACAGCGGCCGAACTCGTCGCTGCCGGCAAGGGAATTCTGGCCGCCGACGAGAGCAATGGAACCATGTCGAGTCGGCTCGAAGCGGTTGGAGTCAAAGCCTCGGCCGAGACTCGTCGAGGTTACCGAACCAACATCTTCGCCACCGCCGGCTACGAGATTGCGGTCGGCGGTGTCATTCTCTTCGACGAGACCATCCGCCAGAGCATGGACGATGGCACCTCAGTCCCTGATTATCTGACGAGCAGAGGAGTCCACCCCGGAATCAAGGTCGACACCGGTGCCAAGGAACTCGCACATCACTCCGGCGAGAAGATCACGGAAGGCCTCGACGGACTCCGCGAGCGCTGCGCAGAATACTTCGCCATGGGCGCCCGCTTCGCAAAATGGCGCGCAGTCATACGAATCGGTGAAGGGATCCCAAGCCCGGCGAACATCTCGACAAATGCCCACGCACTCGCCAGATACGCAGCCATTTGCCAGGAACAAGGACTCGTGCCGATCATCGAGCCAGAGGTTCTGATGGACGGTGATCACACGGCTCAGCGCTGCTACGAGGTGACCGCCGAGATTCTCGACGCCACCTTCGCAGCGCTCAAGACACAAGGCGTGCACGTCCCTGGAGCATTGCTCAAACCCAACATGGTGATGTCCGGTAAAGCATGTCCGGAGCAAGCCTCGAGGGCAGAGGTGGCTCAGTTGACGGTGGATTGTCTGACAGAGCATGTGCCACACGATCTTCCCGGAATCGTCTTCCTCAGTGGGGGCCAGTCAGACGAGGACGCGACCGCCCATCTAAATCTGATGAACGGCATGGATGTCGACCACCCTTGGCAATTGTCCTATTCCTATGGTCGAGCTCTTCTCGCGCATGCGTTACAGACGTGGGCGAGCGGCTCGGGCGAAGACAGCCAGAACGCTTTTGCGCATCGAGCTAGCATGAACAGCCTCGCTCGCAGCGGAAGTTGGTCGGTCGAACTCGAAGGTTGAGAGCGAGCCTTCGAATTTTATCGAATCAATTTGAAACTGATTCGAAGTCGAGCCAGAACTCCTCAGAGCGGATTCAGTTCTCGCCGTCGAGGACGCCGGGACGTAGGGTCCAGACACATATCTCGTAGCGGCCGGAGAGCGCCCCGCCGCGCTTGGTCGTAGCGACCTTGAGGATGTCCTTGTCCTTCGAGAGAACATTGCCGAGTTGCTGTGGCGTGGTGCCGTGGCGCATCGTGCGATTGACGTGTTCGAGGATTTCAGTGGTGTTCGCCTCTCCTCTCTCATTGAGGAATTTCTTGATCTTCTGTCGTAGTCTTGTCGTCCGCATATTCAAATCTCCTTTCTTTCATTGGATCGGGCTCGCTCGTGGTGCCTGACCCAGGAACTCGATGCCCATTCCGAGATTGGCAGATCCGTCAAGCGCATGCCGCTCTTGCGGACGGTGCCGATCCTGACAATCGATTCGTCCGCTTCGAGGATGTTGGTGACATCCTCGGGGCAACTATTCGGGTCCATCTGACTGGCGAGCCAGGCAGATATCTCGATGGTGTTCCTAGGTCGCTCGGAGAGGTAGTTTCGAATCAGGTCACGCAGATTCCGCGAGTCCATGTCTGTCTATGCCTCCGAGTGCATCGGTCCTGTGAGCCGGCCCGATATGCACAGGACGGCAGGCGCTGATATAACAGTTCTGCAACTCATAGGCTCTCTTCGTTACGGATAGTTGCAGAAAATGCGGTCAATTCCAGCAAGAAAGTCGGTGTGGAAATGAAACTGATACATATTCCATAGGAAATCTGTAACGATATGTAATGAAATAGCATAATTTAATGATAAGGTTACACCTCGCTGATTCTGGAGGGGGTGCATCGTGTCGGTTGACTCGGAATTCGGAGCTTCTGGCGGCTCTTCAAGGCAAGTGCGCCGGATTCGCAGTGGGCATCGCCGTCGGCTCTTGGATCGATTGACCGACGGCGCTGCGACAGTCAGCGTCCTCGCTCGCGATGCAGGGCTGCGGATTCCGCACGCCTCAGCCGAGCTCCGACGGATGAGAAACGATGGACTGGTCGCTAGTGACCTCGCCGCTGGCGCCCGCGGCGCTCGCCTTCATCTGACCCAAGCTGGCTGGGAGACGATCCGCTCGGATGAGCTGGCGAGGGCTCTCGAAGCCCTACCATTGCCTCAGCCGTCCGCCCAATGTTCACTTCTTGCGCGCGACGGAGCCAACCTTCTGCTCGGTGTTCTGGCTCCGATGGACAGCCCTCTGGTACTGATTCCCGACCGCCCCGTCGCCCCGACTTCCAGCGAGGGCACTTCCACCGGAAGCGAAGGGGTGTCTTGGATCTGGGCGGCCCTTCGTGAGCGCAGCCCTCGCTGGTTCGATCTCTCGACCCTCGAGATGCTCCCCGAACCTCCGACTGGGCACGATCCTCAGAGCATCTCGGCCTATGTCGGAGACAACAACACACTCGGCATCGTCAGAGCTCGCCTCATCGATGTCGACAGGCCGGTGGCGCTGGCACCTGGAATCTGGTTCGAGCCACCAGTCCACCGGCCTCAACCCCCCCTGCCGGAAGCCAGCCACCACCGCGGCAGGTGGGTACTAGGAAACTGCCACGATCAATCCCCAGAAGTCAGACCCAAGGATCCTCTGGTCGCAATCATGGACGAGCGACTGCCTCGCTCGATGCTGCTGCGAACAGCCCGAGCCAACGCATTGGTCATCGCCGACCTCGGAGGTCTCGATGCAAGCGGCGATGATTACCCGATCTCATCACTCGACAATTGGATCGCTCGCGCTCATCCCCGACTCAGACCATCCGAGCGCAAGCGCAGACTCAACAGTCTCAGGGAGCGTTTGACGTCGACGCGCAGGGTGCGTGTGGAGGAATCTACGTGGCGGCGTTTTCGTAAGGATTGGGGTGAATCCGACTTCACATTGGAGGAATCGTCGCTGCGATTATTGGACACGAGAGGGCTTGGAACGGCTGCTTCGACGGCGCTGGTCGAGTGGGCTGTGGGCACCGATGAAGGGCCGGCGTTGGTGCTTGAAATTCAAGATTCACTGCCTGATGACGTAATCACCGCGGTCATCTCACACCCTCGACTTCGGCTTGCACTCACCTCATCGCCCATGCCTGCGTTCGGTATTTTCGATGAGTTGGAGGTTGATCCTCTTCGCCCGCTGCCCTGGTTGCGACTGCGAACCCGCGGCGGGCGCGTCCTCCCCTTGCGTCTTGTCGATTCCGTGCCGCGTGCTGAGGCAGTAGAGACAGAAGCTGACGAATCGCTTTCGCCGTGGCTGCTGTTGAGTGGCGAGGTGGGTTCGGGTCTCGCTGCGGCTGGTGATACTTCGATGGTGGCGTCTGCGAGTGCTCAGTTTCCCGAGGGCAACGAGGATTGGGCCAACATGATGGAAGCGAGTTATCCGATCGCTGCTTGGATCGCTTCTCCACGTAGGACGCGTTGGCATCGCTGGCAGCGGCTGCGCTCGCGGCTGGATTCCGAGTGGTTGGCACTGATGGATCTCGAGCATCTGCCACTCGAGCGGCTCGCTGAGGTGGCAGATGAGGCGCCGGATCGTGTGCTGGAGATGTTTGCCTTGCAATTGCGCGCGATGTTGCGTAACGATTCCGAGATCGCGCTGCGCACGAGGCCGGCGATTGACCCGGCGCAATCAACGCGGGGCGCTTCTTGGGTTGCTGCGCAATTGTTGGCGAATGCTGCTTGGCTGCCGCCATTCATGCATTCGGACTTGTTGGGCTGGGCGCTAGAGGCGTGGTTGGTCCACCCTCCTGCCAAATCGCGCCCAGCCTTGGAGGCTGTAGATTGGATTCATTCTGAAGGTCGGGGAACAGGCTCGGACTACGGGCCGATTCTGCAAGGGGTTCTACGTCGGGCGAAGCACACACCAGACGGTCAGGATCTGAAGACCTGGTCGCTCCTGGTCGAGCGGATCCTCGATGGCAAGAGTCTCGAGATAGAGGGTGTCGAGGCGATCGTCGAGACTCTACCGCTAGATTGGTGGGCGCCGCTGGCGCCTGAATTGTTGATCAATCTCCTAACGCCAGAGGATGGCATCGAATGGCTGACGGAGAATCCTCTGCCATGGGCCGCAGCCGTGCTGCGACCACAGGGCGAAGTCAGCTCCGCGCCGGGCTTGCGCACGGCGCAACATCCAGGATGCACTCCTGAGTTGCGAGGCGCGCTGGCCCGACGCCTGCGCGTGCGCAGCGAGCGCGGCACTCTTCCGAAAGGAGCCGAGGCCTTGCTCGACCTGCTCGACGCGCTCGATTCGATCCACTTGGGTGAGGCGCCCTCGACTGGACGGACTCACCCGCTGATCGGCTGGCTGGCTCAGCCCATCGAGCTCTGGCCAGCGATGACCAATGAAATGGTGATGGTCGGCGACCCGCACGTCGCCGAGAGACTGATTCAGCGCCGTTCAGGATATCACGAGGAACTCGCGCAGACACAACAGATAACCTGAGCCGACCAAAGAAGGCGGCGATTAGGCTAGAAACCAGCCGAAATCAACAGAAAAACTACTTTCACTTGGAGTTTCGATTCCCCTCACCCCCTCCGAGAGGTTCATGAAGGGTACATGGGAGCCGGTGGCTGCCCGACCGGCAACACCGTGCCGACGAAAGCCCCAGCCGGAGTTAGTAGGATGAATCACGGTACCACGGAACGGGATTTCCCATGTGTCGAAGACCGGCGTGACCCTCTGCTGGGGTATGACCGTCGGAGCAACACACATGGGTGGATTGTGATGGGTCCCCGGATGACCGAAAGGAATGACTTACGGGACAACCCCACAGTCCGACAGACGTCCCGGGGTGGGTCAGGTGCCCGAGCTTCGCTGTGAAGGCTACCGTTACGCCCCGGGGCACACATCTTCTCCAAAGTCCTCAATACTCGATACTCAGGCTCGATTATGATGCACCCCCTCGGTTTGCTCGGCGGTACCTTCGATTGCTTCCATGCTGGACATCTCGCACTCGTCGAACGAGGCTTGGTCGAGTGCGAGGTCTTGGAGATCTGGCTTACGAGCGATGCGCTCGCTCAGCGTAAGGATGCGAGAACTTGTTCTTGGAATGAGCGAGCGAGCGATCTGCTCGATTCAATTGGCACGGCTGCAGCGCAGCGGGTCAGCCTTCACACTCTGGAAGATGAGGATGGGCCGGCCCCGATCCATGAGGTTGCGACGGCGATTCTGTGTACGCTCGAGACGCGGGCTGGTTGCGCGCGAATCAACTCGATGAGGGCGGCGAATGATTTGCCTGATCTGGCGGTCATCGAAGTTGAACACGTGCTTGCTGCTGATGGCGAACCGATCTCGAGTTCAAGAATTCGCGCTGGTGAGATCGACCGTGAGGGACTCGCTTGGATTCCCGAATCGGCCCGTACAGGCAGAATCGTCCTGACGCCTGCAGTCGAGGCCGAACTCAAGGATCCCTTCGGTCAATTGGTACCAGGCCCTGAGGACGACCCTTCGGTGGCGATGTCTCAGGTCCTCGCTCAAATTGAATCCGAAACAGGACCCCTCATCGCAGTCGGCGATGTCACGGTCCTCGCTCTGCAGGAACTAGACCACCCCGCCGACATCGCTCTGATCGATGGACGCACAAAGAGGCAGCCTTGGGAGAGCGCCGATGCGATAGATGCCTCCGTTTACGACAAGGTGTTGCGCTGCCAGAGCCCCGCAGGCTCTCTCACACCTTCGCTGCTCGAAGCCTGCGCTCAAGCGCTGACCGCATGGATGGATGACGGCAGCAGCCACCTCATCGAGGTGGACGGCGAGGAGGACCTCGCCCCTCTCTTCCTGCACCCCCTCGCACCGATGGGCGCGATGGTGCTCTACGGACAGCCCGGAAAAGGCGTAGTCGTGCGTCGGACCAACGAAGATGCGAAGCAGCGCTGCCGCAGACTTCTGAGTGGATTCGCGTCGACAGAATGAGTTGCTGAGGCAGATTCAGGAATCGGCGAATCAAATGAGTTCAGGCTTCTGCAACATCGAGTAGATTGAGCCCGACACCGAAGGCGACTGGGACGATCATCACCGCGAAGACACCGGGATCGACCCAGGTGTTGTTCTGCACCGACCAGGCGAGATAGAAGACGATACCGACGACGATGAGCCAGTCAGCGAGGGTCTTGCGAGCGCCGTGCTCGGTGGAGAAGAGTCCAGCGAAGGTGCTCGGGAGATTCTTGAACCAAACAGCAACGCCACCTTCCACAGCGGATTTCATCCCAAGAACGCCCATGGCAGTAACCGCAATCCCAAGAATTCCGAAAACGATGTCGTCGACGGCGATTGCGACGCCGTCGTGCGCGGTGTAGATGTCTCCCAGCGCCCCATTGGAGAGGAAACCAAGCCACAGTACCTTGAATCCGGGGGAGTAAGCACCGTTGACGAGGTTGACGATGGTGAGGAGGATAACCCAGGAACCGAGGGCCAGCATGGCGCTGGAAGCCGTCTTGGAAGGACGCGTCAGCGCCGTTGACCAGTCGTAGTCTTGAAGGGACATCGGAGGCGGCGACCTGCCGACTCGGTTTAACCGTTATCGAGCCGGCTGAAGGGTCGAATCAGAGTTGGCTCTGCAGTCTGTATTTGCAGCGTGAAGCCTCAGAGATGAGCGGGTCGGCCTCAGCCATCGTGGTGATGGCATCGATGGTTTTGGGAATCGCCGAGTTGACCTGCTTGCTGCGTCCGCCCCTTCCCTTGCTGACGTTTCGAGCCATGATCATGCCCAATGAGTCGAGTTCGTTGAGCAGCGTCGAGATGCGTCGCGGAGTCAGAGGTTCGACGTTGACATTGAGGCAGGCATCGGAATATGTTCGATAGACCTCGCCTGTCGAGATGTTGCGCAAACCGTTGTCCTCGTTGATACGAATCGAGAATAGGACGAGTTTCTGATGCAGTGGCAGAGTCTGCAGGACTGGAGTCACTTGGTCGTGCTCCAATTGACTCTGGGCCAGTCGCACGTGTCTCGGCTCGACCCTGATCTGAGAGCGCTGCTCGGCTTTCTGGACCGAGATTCGCAGCAGGTCGAGGGCACGGCGAGCATCGCCGTGTTCCTGCGCAGCGAGGGCTGCGCAGAGTTGGATGACGCCCTGCTCAAGGACTTCGTCGCGTAGCCCAGTCGAGGCACGATCGCTGAGAATGTCCTGAATCTCGGTCGCGCCATAAGGGTGGAAGATGACGTCTTCCTGTCCGAGTCGACCAGCGACTCGAGGGTCGAGGAGCTGGGTGAAATGGAGGTCGTTGCTGATTCCGATGATGCAGCAACGCGAGTGCTTGAGAATGGTGTTGAGGCTCGTCAGGTTGTACAGAAGATTGTCGCCAGCACGCTCGACGAGATTGTCGATTTCGTCGAGCACGATGATGTGAACGCCACCGGCTCGATCCATGCGCTCGATCAGATGTTCGAGGACGCGATCGGTCGGCCAGCCGGTGAAGGGAATCGGTACATCACCACGAATCGCCAGTTTTGAGGCGAGGGTCTGGACGACACGATATCTCGTGTCGACATGACGGCAATTTATCTCGTACGTGCGCACCGGTTGACCCATGTCCTTGCCTTTCTCCCTCAATTGGCCGAGCACGAATCTGGTGACCACGGTCTTGCCCGAGCCGGGTACGCCATAGAGCAGCATGTTCGACGGGATGTGGCCGTTGAGGGCATCGACGAGATTGCGAACCAGAGCCTCGACCTCGCGATCCCGGTGTGGCAGATGAGAGGGTTCGAAAGCGTGGTCGAAGGCTTTTCTGTCGAGGAAGAGGGAATCCTGTCCGAGAATCTTCTCGAAAATATTTCCGTCCATTTTTTTTCACCGAGTCGTCACGCAACCACGTACTCACCTATGGTCGTCGGGATGACGGTATCGGCGGCAAACGCGGATACCTCACGACAACGTCAGGGGTAATGAAATTATCCGGACTCAAGATTAGCGCGAGGTATGGATGCCATCTTCTCGCTTCTCCGATATGTTGCTAATGAGGTAACAGGATTACGAAGAAAATATCAGCGATGCACATCGTTTTCCAGTATGAATGACTGGGTCGCTTTCATATTCACACCAAGTCCTGTGGACTGTTAGTCGCGCAGAGTGGTCGATGATGCGATCAATCTCGCAAGAGAGCGGACGCGGCGGGGGCGATTCCATGTCCTCAATCACCTCTCAGGTATCGATTTGTTATTATTCATATTTATAGAAGTTAAAATATCTCTTTATTTTCTAACAAGGAAAAACTCGTTCTCGGAGATGATGTCAAGAACATCTCCGTCCTCCAATTGGCGAATTTCCTCGGGTAGATCTGGGAGATCGAAGCCCTCGGTCTCGTCGGTTCCACTGGCGTAATTATGGGTTACAAGAATCATCGCCTCGGGGTGTCTCTCAGCGAGGGCGATGACATCAGATGGTGTGTGATGATGTGGACTTTGAACGAAATCCGGAACGCCCATTTCGACCAGAATCACATTCGCTCGAGCCGCTCTCGACTCGATGCCTTCGCATGGTCCCGAGTCGCCACAATGGAGGAATCTGAAGCCGCTCTGGTGAATCAGCTCGTAACCGTGCGGGTCTGTCTCGGGGGTGTGACAGACTGGGAAACGCTCGAATCTCCAGCCGCTCTTCGCGAGAACTCCAGACTCGGCCTGGTGCCAATCGATACGCTCTTCCAAAGCGGCTTCAAGGCTGCCAGGAAATCCCATTCGACATAATTCCGAGAGGATCTCTCGCCCACTCGGTCTGAGGTGAACATCTAGGATTCTCTCACCGGCAGCATCCGAGACATGCTGCCGCTCAAGGATCAGGAATGGGAATCCGAAGATGTGGTCGGCATGCCAATGGGTGAAGAGCAGATGCTCGATTTCAGCGGGTGAGATTGCGGCGCGCCGCAATTGCGGCAGCAGGGTCGGCGGCGCGTCGATGAGAATGCAACCATCGATCAGGGCGAGTGCGTGCATTCTGCCGTGCGGTGCGAAGGCGTTGCCCGTGCCGAGGAACTGCACGCGCGGCATGAGTCGCGGATGAGGGCATCATGACTTGACTTGTTCGCCGTCGAGGTGGAAGGCGAACCTTCTCCCCTTTGATTGATAAATGGAAGTCGGCTCGGCGGTTCGTTGGAGGATTGTTGATGGCCGATTGGAGTGTGAAGAATCCCTACTCCTCGAAGTTGACGGAGAACTTCATCCTCAACTCACAAGGCTCACGCAAAGAAACCCGTCACTTTGTCTTCGACCTGGGTGACTCCGGACTGACCTACAAGGCTGGAGACGCGCTCGCGGTGATTCCGCGCTGTCCGCCCGAGCTCGTCGAGGAACTTCTGGCTGCAAGCAATTTCTCGGGTGACGAAGCGGTCGAGACTCATCTCGGCGCGACCACGCTGAGTGAGGCGATAACCGACCACCTCGAGATTCACAGGGTCTCAAAGAAGTGGATCATGAGTCTCGGCACCCGACTCGTCTTGGATTCAGTCCCCGTGGAGATTCACATCGCTCGCCGCCACCGCGTCTCGACAGATGACGGCTCTCTGCTCATCGATTGGAGCGGCAGCGGCAAGGACGAAGATGTGCCCGAAGGTTATGCTGAGATTGGTGCCGCCTGCGATCCAGCAGAGGTGCTGTGGCGCGAATTGACGAGCGATGCCGCAGCGATGGAGGATTATCTGTGGTCGCGCGATTACGTCGATGCGCTGAGCGATTTCGGACATATCGGTTTCACCGCTCAGCAACTCATCGACGGCATGGACCGGCTCAAGCCTCGTCTTTATTCGATTGCCAGCAGCCCTGACCATGAGCCCGGAACAGTCCACTTGACAGTCGCGATAATCCGCTACTCTTACCATGGACGCGACCGGACCGGCCTCGCTACCGGCTTCATGGCGGATCGCTGCAGCATCGCGGAGACCGAAATCGGCGTCTTCATGTCCCCGACCCGCTCGTTCATTCTGCCTGCGGACGGCGACACGGATTGCATCATGGTCGGCCCCGGTACTGGCATCGCACCGTTCAGAGCCTATCTCCAACAGCGTGACATCAACGGCGACAAGGGCCGCAACTGGCTCTTCTTCGGCGACCGGACCGAGGCGGGCGAATACTACTATCGCGAGGAGATGGATGACTGGAAAGAACGCGGTGTTCTCGACCGCCACGACCTCGCTTGGTCGAGGGACGGGGAGGACAAGGTGTACGTTCAACACCTGATGCGCAAGAATGGTGTAGAGATCTGGAATTGGATAGAGGGAGGCGCATATTTCTACGTCTGCGGCGACAAATCCCGCATGGCCAGAGACGTTCACCAGACGCTCATCGACATTTGCTCCGAGCATGGGGGGATGTCGGCTGACGAGGCTAAGGAATACGTCGAAAAAAGTCTGATGAAGACCGAGAAGCGCTACCTGCGTGACGTCTATTGATGATTCGACCGCCTCTGGCGGTCTGTCAAATCCAATCGCCGAACTTATCATAGGATTCGACCATCGGGATGGATTCTGTGTTCCGCAGGGTTCTGATTGCCAATCGAGGCGAAATCGCCCTGCGGATTCTTCGCTCGTTGCGAACTTTAGGCATCGAGGCCGTGATAATCCACGGCCGCGAAGATCGTCTGACAACAGCCGTTCGCTTGGCCGACGAGGCGATCCATATTCCGCGCGACGACCCGCTCGCCTCCTACTTGGACATCGAAGCCATCGTCGCTGCGGCCAAAGAGGTCGGCGCGGATGCTGTTCACCCCGGCTACGGCTTCCTCGCTGAGAATCCGATCTTCGCCGAGCGGCTCGCCGCCGAAGGCATCACTTTCATCGGACCAAGCCCCGAGGCCCTGCGCATTCTGGGCGACAAAATCACAGCTCGCGAGGCCATGTCGCGAGCCGGACTACCCATCGTAAAAGGCTCGCCTGGGCCCATCTCCGACCCAGAAGAAGCCTCACAAATCGCCGACGAAATCGGCTTTCCAGTCATCATCAAGGCTGCCGCCGGTGGCGGCGGCATCGGTATGCAAGTGGTGAATTCCCCCGATGAGTTCGAATCGGCACTCAAACTCTGCCAAGGTCGCGCCCGCTCTGCCTTCGGCGACGACCGCGTCTTCCTCGAGAAATTCATTGAGGGCGCGCAGCACATCGAATTCCAAGTCCTCGGCGACGGCACCGACGCCATCCACTTCGGCGAGAGATTCTGCTCGATCCAACGCCGTCACCAGAAGATCCTCGAAGAAGGACCATGGCTCAGCGAAGAGATTCGAGCCGACATCGGCGCCCGCGTCGTCGCGGGCGCCAAAGCCGTCGGCTACAAGGGTCTGGCGACCTTCGAATTCCTCAGAGATTCAAGCGGTGATTTCTACTTCCTAGAGGTCAATCCGAGAGTCCAGGTAGAACACACCGTGACAGAGATGATCACCGGATTCGACCTCGTATCACTGGGCATCAGGGTCGCGGCAGGCGAGAGCCTGCCGATAACCCAGCAGGAGATATCCATCCAAGGACACGCGATTCAAGTACGTCTGAACGCGGAGGACCCACGCACATTGGAGCCCTCTCCGGGGCGACTCTGGGAGTGCCATTGGCCGGGCGGTCCGGGGGTTCGGGTGGACACTCACGCGCATACGGGATACGACATGCCGGCTTCCTTCGATTCGCTTCTGGCGAAGTTGATAGTCTGGGGGCGCGACCGTGATGAGGCGGTGCGCAGACTTGATGCAGCACTTTCTGAGACGATGATTCTGGGGGTTGACACCTTGATACCACTTCACCGGGCCATCCTCGCTGAAAGCGATTTTCGCAATAGGGATGTGACCATCACCTATCTGGACGAGCACCCGGATTTATTGGAGTGAGGTGGAAACATGGATATGGTGATCGTCGGCTCGATTAGCTACGATGATATCCAGACGCCGGAGGCGAGTGGTTCGGATCTGCTCGGCGGCGCCGCAGTCTACGCTGGATTGGCTGCCAGTCATCATCTCGTGAGGGCAGATGAGCAGCCGACAAGGGTTGGTCTGGTCAGTGCTGTAGGCGATGATTTCGAGCCTCACGACCAGATGGTACTGGAGAAGGCTGGAATCAATCTGGCCGGTGTTGTTCGCAGAGATGGTTCGACCTTCCGCTGGTCAGGGCGCTACTCGGGCGCGATGGAGTCGGTTGAGACTCTGGCGACTGAAGTCAATGTCCTTGCCGATTTCAAGCCTGAGATTCCGAGTCACTGGAGTGACCCTGAGATTCTCTTCTGTGCCAGCACGCATCCGGCGACTCAGGTCGTGGTGCTCGACCAGTGCCCCGGCGCGAAATTGACGGTTCTGGATTCTTTCCTGTTCTGGATAGAGACAGAATTCGAGACGGTCAGCGAGGCGCTGCGCAAGGTCGATCTGGCGATTCTCAATGAGAACGAGGTCTGTGCATTGACTGGTGAGGCGATTCTTCCGCGGGCGATGAAGGCGTTGATGTCCGGGGCGGCGCTGCACGGCGGCGTCGGCGCTGGGTCTGGTCCTCGGGCGTTGATCATCAAGCGTGGCGGCAGTGGTGTGCTTGCACAATTGCCTTGCGGTGCGATTGCTCTACCTGCTCATCCGACCGATAAAATCGTCGATCCGACCGGTTGTGGGGATACTTTCGCAGGGGCTCTGCTGGCCCATCTGGTCGGTCGGACCGGGGCGCTGAACGACATCGATGTGATGCGTCGAGCGCTGATTCATGCTACGGTGACCGCGTCGTACACCTTGGGTGGACTCGGTATCAGCGGCATCGCCTCGATGGATCGTGGAGCCTACCACGCCCGCGTCGATCGGTATCGGCGCATCGTTGGAATGTCCTGATTGGCCGGCTCATTGGAGACGACGAATACCTGGTAGATGCGCATCACCTTTGCTTCCCGTCGAACGAAGGTGACTGAACCTCAAATCTGCCTGTCCGGGCAGGAGATGGGCTGGATTCCCCTCGCCTCGCGAGATTCTATTGACGACGCTGTCGAGCGCATCTCTCGCCGATGACGGCGCTGAAGTCGACATGTTCCTGACCCTCGAGGCGACATCGGCTTGATGGTCCTGATCCGAACGAAGCCGAAGAAGTTGGCTCGAGCGGAATCGTCGGTCATGCCCTTCATTCTCACCGTCGGGATCGCCGTATTCTGCTGCGTAAGCAGGTTCTCTGACGGATCTTCGGTTCGATATTGGGGTGAGCAGTGATTCGAGCCAATTCTGTTTCGCAGGATTACCACCCGTGCTTCTCACTCGGCCGCTACCCATGCTGTTGGCGAGTCGTGAAATGGCTGGGAAGTCCTCTCCGAATCTATCATCGGTGAGCGCTGCAGCTGGTTGCTGCGTGATATCCGTATCACCGATCCAAGCTTGTTGGGCTCGGGCTTGTTTGACCAGCCCAGGTCTGCACTCCTCACGGACTGCCTCTTCGGTTGGGGTGGGGAGGCCCCATGAGTTTCTGGCGCGTTCTGCACCGTGCTGGAATTGAGCCGAGCGAATCATCTGAGAACTCGAGCGCCGCCTGTTGAGGTCGGTTGTGGCGGGCAGATTCCCGCTTCTCGTGCCATCCGCGAAGGAATCTGCAGGGAAGATATTGACATCCGTAGACGGTGAGTCGTAGGAGGGTGAATCGTGGGTAGAGGAACCGTAGGGCGGTGATACTGACAGACTTGATGACGTTGGAGTCGGTGATGATGCTGCGGGATAAGCCGGCTCGGCATCGAAGATTCCGCCTTCTCCAAAGAGGTCGAAGGATTCTACTGCATCCGAAAATACCTCGTCGATGCGATCTTCTCTCGGTCGAACCTCTTTCTCTTCATACCAATCTGGAGATTCGGGTCTGCCCCAAGCCCGCTCGTAAGCCGAGCGGTTATCGATTGGCTCGGTTTCTGCCCTCACCGGAGGCGGAATCGTATAGGATGGTGGTTCGATCGCCTCAAGGGAGGCGAAGATTCCGCCATTTGCTTCTGGGTGTGCCGTTTGAGTTCCAGCACTGACCACCGCAGCCGTCGATGAGGCTGCGTTGAATGATGAGACGGCACTCGGTCGTTCAGTCGGATGGAAGAGATCCATCCCGGGAGTGGCGATTGAATCCGGTGCACCGAGCAGAGCCGTCGGTTCTGGCTCGAGCATCCGTCGTTTCATCTCTTCGAGTTCAGCCAGACCGGCTTTCGCCTCTTTGATGCTGCTGCCGTGCATGACTCGGTCAACCATCATGCAGAGGCGTAGCAACACGGACTGGCTGCCAGAAACCAGATGTCTGTCTCCGGCATTGGTCTCGATCGCGAGCACCGGCGTCTTCATCGTCAGATAGGACAGAGTCGATGCTGCACCCAACATAGCAAAGGCGAATCCGAGGGGTGGAGCGAGAACTTGAATGCCGACCCAGACTCCAATCACGCCCATCGTCAGACATCCGACAGGAAGCTTCGCGATGTTGATGTTGGAGAGCGTCGAAATGGTCGAGAGTTTGATTCTGATTCCGTATCCCTCGAAATCCTGGAGGGTCAGCTGACGCTCTGTCAGTATGCCGCAGAATCTGCCACCAACCCCGACCAGAGTGAGGTTGTCGAATAGTTCCGACTCACCTTGCTCAAGTCGGGCAATACGCCCGGCTGAGTACATCCCAATGCAGTGAGCGAGTCTTCGTGGCTATAACTGCTCGGGACGGTGAGCAGCCTCGTGTGCGGCTTGGCGCGCGAGGCCGAAGCGCCGACCGAACCGTGAGCCACGTTCGCAATACTCAGTAGGCATGGCTGGAATCGGCGATTCGAGCGTTTTTTTCACTCGTGGAAAATGCTCTTCATGCGACTTCGATTCTCTCGACGCAACCCATGATTCGCATCGGCATCGCGTCGAGTTGAGTGATGAGAATCGAGGGTGAACCGATGCTGCGAATCCACAGCGGACTCTCCCATTCGACCGTTATTGAATCGCCTTCGACCGCTGTGACTCGGCCGACCACGAATTGCAGATCGACGGCCGCGTGGATGACATCGTCGAGGGCGACCTGCCGCTTCTGGAAAGGCGCCCGTTCGAGCACTAGATTCGACTTGTCGTGTCGTATCGGAGCATCGCCGTTCGGATGCACGATAATGCAGCCTCGATGCAGGGCTTCCTCGCGCAGATTCCGCAGGGCGAGGCCGACTCTGTCGCCGCTCACAGCGACCTCGACATCATCGTCCATAACTTGCAGAGAACGTACGACTGCGCGCTCGTTTGCTGGAAGAATCAAGACCTCGTCGTGCTTCTTCACAGCCCCATCCTGGACATATCCGATGGCGACCAGCCCCACTCCTTTGACGTTGAAATGCTGGTCGACCGGCAGCACCAGTGCGCCCTCGGTTCCAGCCTCGCCAGCAGCCTCAATATGAGAGAAAATCTCCTCTCGTAAATCGTGGGCATCCGGAAGAGTCTCGTGCAGAGCCCACGACTCGAGCCCTGCCTGTTTCAAAATCATTCGAACCTGGTCAGGATCGACCCAGCCGCCAGCATCTGGATTGATTATCACGATGCCACGCGAAATCCTCGCAGCCCCGAAAGCGACGAGAACCTCACCCATCGCGGCATCGACAGCCCTCACCTCGACAACACCGACTTTCGCCACATTGAGAACCGAGAGTAACGGCCGCAGACGCTCAGGGTGACGCAGGGGTCTCAAGAGGGAGAGGACGGAAGTTTCGCCGTTCCTTTTTTCTTTGAAAACGTAGGATTCGATATCGCGAACATCGTTTGATTTCGCCAGCGATCTCGCCAAGTCCGCCGAGCCGCAGAAGGCCACGTTGAGGACTGGCATGGCGGCGCGACCCGCCCCCCCTTGTTGAATAGAACGGTGTCGAAGTCGGATTCATAAGTCACCGAAGGGTTCTGCTGTTCATGGACGCGACGGCAAGACCGACGGCGGTCATTCTGGATCATGGCTTGGACGCGTCGACAGCGAAGCAACGAGATTTCGGAGCGGCGGCGCATATCATCTCGGCGTTTCTGATTCCATTCAGCCTTGGTTTCTCGATTCTGTTGCCTGCAGGTCTGTACTTCTTCCACAATCACTTCGCAGAATCGCGCGATGAATTTCTCATCAATCACATGCGTGAGGCATTCAATGCGAACGTCTCATTCCTCTTCGCAGCCTTGATTCACGGTGCCTTGATGTTCGTACTAATTGGCTTCCTGACATTCCCTATTCACTGGATTCTACTGGTAATCTGGTCGTTCAAAGCTCAGCGATCCCTGAAGAGTGGTGAATTCTATCGCTATCCATTCACTATTCGGATCTTCTGATTCTTCGCCAGTCGGTGGATTGAACCGATTGGTTCAGCGCATCGCATCGCGAGCCTGCTGCGCTGCATCCCAGAGTGCCTGCTCTTCATCATTCGATGGGCTGAGTTGAGGCACCTTCGTCGGCTTCATTTCATCGTCGACAGCGACCATGAAGAAATATCCCGAGCAGATCTCCTCTGGATCCCAGTCAGCGCGGGTCATCCTACACGATCGGACGAGGACTCCGACAGTGTGGGGCGAGGTCCAGACGACTCGCGCCTTGGTGCGGATGACATCGCCTTGGTAGGCCGGTTTCTTGAATTTCAGGGAGTCGACCGAGACGGTCACGAAGACATTGTGAGCATACTGGCTGGCAGCCATGCCGGCGGCCGTGTCCATAATCGCCATCAGTCGGCCGCCGAACAGCGTGTCGAGAGCATTCGTATCGCCTGGAAAAACCTCATTGAGAAGCACGACCGGGTTGGAAGAAGGCGGTTCAGACATCTTGCTCGCTCAGTGCGGCGCGTCCTCCCTCCTTGAATCCAACCGCGCGAAGTCGCCCCGAATCGCCGATGCCGAACCGTCGCTCTCAAGCACAGAATACGGCTCGCACTTACATGGATGAGGTCCGATTGACCTGGGATGTCGTCGGTTTCGACGACCCGAAAGGCGGTCGAATCCTGCTTTGGCCGCACATTCCGTGTCTGCGCATGCCCAGTGAGTTGAGGACGCGCGAGCACTGGGACAGCCTCGGCCTGCTCGCCTCGGCCGACGAGGTCGCATATTGGCCCGACGAGGAGCGGGAGGATCTCGCCAGCCCCGGCATTCACGTCCACGCAGCCTTGGCCTCGGGAACGATTCTCGGCCGCCTGCTCGATGACCTCGACGCCCTCGAAGTGAGTGGGCCCGCGATCCCTGACCCCGAACCGATGAGGCTTCTGCACCACGCGCGCAACGCCCGCGGCGGACTGCCAATCTACGCTTTGGAACCTCAGATGGAGGACGAATCATGGATGGGCTGGCTCGAGCGGGCTGCCGACGCACAGGTAAATTTCGGCACACTACTCTCAAAAATCACCGTCGGCCGGCGTTGGAAGCGAATACGCTCAGAGGCTACGGCTTGGGTCGCTCAAGCCAGAGGCGTCAACGCTGAATTGGGAGCCGCATCGGCAAGCGCTGCGGCTTGGTGGGCGGAGGAATGCAGTGGCTTGACTCCGGAACTCATCACCGAGAGAGATCAGAGGATGGCGGCACGAATGCGAGGTGCTTTGGCGAATATGCGTGGCGCTTGGCTGAATCTTGGCGATTCCTCAGTGAATTTGGTCGAGGGTAGGGTTGATGACTCGGACACACGAGGACCGGTACTGCTGGTTCCAGTCCATCAAGCACGGATGGGTGGCCTCGTGGCTTCCCTCGGCGCTTGGCCGGATGCCGAATCAGTCGAGGCGCTGGATGCGTTTGGCAAGGAGTGAGATGAATGGATGAGGGTAATCGAATCCGCATTCAAGTCGAGACTCAGACCTATCGTTTCATCCCGGGAAAACCGATAATTCACGACGAAGCCGTTCGTCTCGCGAAGGGCATCAAATCCGGCGTCTGGGTTGTGATCAGTCACCAAGAACCGCGAGCGACTTTTGTGATCGAGGAATCTGGCAGTGTTCTGGTTCATGGTATCGCGCGCCACGAAGTCGCCCGCTTGGCGATCGAGGAACTGCTGCTGAGCCTCGGCATGTCCGATGATGGACTACGCTCAGAAGCCGGAGACATGCTGATCAGTTTCTCATTGGGTCGAGCGGTCATGATGGATCTTGCTGCAAGCCGCTTCGCAGACGTCAGCCTCGACGAGCGGGTCGGCTGTCTGCGAATCGATGCGAAGCGGCATAAAGCGAACATTCTGGTTTTCAACAATGGCCACGGAGTCGTGTTGGGATTGTCTTCGAAGAGAGTCGCCGAGATGGCCATTCGACACTGGGCTGCCCAACTCGACGAGGAAGGCGCGTTGGCATGAGCGATCTGCTGGTCGACGGACTCTGGCATGGACCAATCACCGACCAGCACATCCACCTCGACCGCGGCAATCGATTCCTCGCCGCGGTCGACGAATTCACTCGTTGCGGTGGCACGGGGCTGATGCTGGTTCACAAACCTGGTTTCAGTTCTGACCTCCCGACCGACAGAGCCGGTTACGAGCAGGTTTACGCAGAAACTCTGGCAATGGCAGAAGACGTTAGACGAGCTTACGGAATCACCGTCGGAGTCGTACTGGGTCCACACCCCGTCGCTTGGCATCACCAGATGGAGAGCCTCGGCCTGGCGCGTTCAACCGAACTTCACCTCGAGGCTGTCGACCTCGCTCTCAAACACATCGAAGAGGGTACTGCTCACTGTCTGGGAGAGGTCGGGCGCCCGCACTATCCTGTCTCTGAGGCGGCTTGGAGTGCGGCGAATGAGATGCTTCTCGAGATCATGCAGTCCGCGGCAGGCGCAGGTACATCGATCCAATTACACGTCGAGGACAACGGTGATGCGACTTATGCCGAACTCGCCGAACTCGCAACGAAAGCAAACCTCCCATTGTCCAGAACCATCCGCCACTACGCCCCCGCCAACGTCTCAGGAGACTTCACCCACGGACTCGCCTGCACGGTCAGCGTCGGTAGTGGCAGCGTCGAAGCGCTGTGCGCCAGCCACGTAAGTGCTGGCGCATATTGGGGGATGGAGACGGATTACCTCGATGATCCACGCCGACCCGGCGCGGTTCTCGGCCCCAAAACAATCCCGAAGCGCACCAACGAACTCTGCAGAGCGCTTCTCAAACCCGAAAATGAAGGCGGTTCCGGCATGGAGGTGAGTGAGGTCGAGGAATTGATGCTGAACATCCATTCACTCTGGCCCAGCGAGCTTTACGGCGTTGAGTTCTAATTTGATTTCGCAGAGAGGGAGCGCAGCTTCGGGGTGAAAGTGAAGATTCCACCGAGAACGAAGAGCGTCAGACAACCGATGAAAACCTGCCAATCGGGCCAGGGCAGAGGATGGCCGAGAACTTCGAAGGTCATTCTCCACATCGGGCCGTTAATCGGCAGGAAGAGGAACATCATCGCGATGCCGAGTCGCTGACGCCACAACACAGGCAAGGCGACTCGACTCCACCTTTTCAACTTCCAAGCGCGAACAGCACTCGAGCAAGCACCGAATCGGTCATATCTGAGTCGTTGGTCGAGCGGGTCGCGCGTTCGTGGTGTAGGGGTAGCACAAGAGGTTTCCAACCTCTTAGCCCGGGTTCAAATCCCGGCGAGCGCACCATCCTCGATTTGAAGCGATGTTAGAGGATGGTGCGCTCACCTTATGTTCAGACATGCCAATCCGATGTACAACTGCTTACGCGCGGCTGGAGCCAGCCACAGATCGACTGGATGCGAGGGCGCTGAACGAGGAGGGGCGGCCTACCCCTCCTCGTTCTCCCATACCTCGCAGGTGAAGGCTTCAAAGGGCATTGGCAGAAGGAGCCGTTGATGATGTCTAATCCAAGGCCCGGCCCGAATCAAGGAATCGCCAAGGATTCTTCCGATCTGACGACGGATAAGCAGATTGTCGGCAAGCAGATTTGGCGAGTTCTACCGTACATCAAGCGATATTGGCAGCGCGCTGTCGGGGGCATCGTTTCCAATGCCATCGCGCGCGCTTTCGATCTCATACCATTCATCGCCATCGGGATGGCGGCAGACTACTATGCATCTGATGGTCAGGTCTTCACCGACGCGCGCGTCAAAGCCCTGATGACTTCGGATATTCTTCCTTCAGTCGAAGTCGGCTTCGGACTTCTAATCCTTGTCTCATTCGCCTGTCTCGCAGTGTCTCAGGGAATCAGCGAATACCTCTGGCAATCGACAGCCTACAAGGTTCAGCACGACATCAGAATGGAAGCAACTGCAAGCCTGATGGCTATGGAAGCATCATATTTCGAGACTCGTCAATCAGGAAATCTGATGTCGGTTCTGTCGGCGGATGTAGCGCAGTTGGAAGACGTCGTTTCAGACGCCAGCACAAGCATAATTCGAATCGTCATCACCTTCACGGCATCCTTCGTGATAATGATGTGGATGTCGTGGAAACTCGCAGCGATTCTCTTCACCCCACTCATCCTCATTCTTCCCATGGTGGTCTGGTTCTCCACCCGCGTCCAACGCAAGTACAAGAGGCAGAGAGAAAGCACTGGAGGAATCGTCGCGATTCTGGAGAACGTGCTCTCGGGGATCACCGTCGTTCAGGCTTACAACGCGACTGCTTACGAGCACTCTCGCGTCACCCGCGAGAGTGCCGAATACAGAGATCAAGCGATTTCGGCGTCGAGTGTTCGCAACCGATTCATCCCTGGAATCTATGTCGTGGCGGGCCTCTCTTTCGGATTGCTGGTTTCAGCCGGAGGCTGGTTGATGGACTCAGGTGAAATCACTATCGGCCAGTTCGTCACTTTCCTTCTGATATCGACGAGGATGACCATGCCGATGTTCGTCCTCGGCATGTTGCTCAACCAATTGCAGAAGGGCGAGGCCGCTGCGAGACGCGTCTTCGCGCTCGTCGAACTCGAGCCATCGATCGTCGATGCCCCCGACGCTCAGGACCTCACCGAAACCATCGTATCGGTCTCCTTCGATGGTGTCACATTCGCCTATCCGGGAACCGAGGTGAACGTCTTGAACAATGTCAACTTCGGGGCGCAATCCGGTGGTTTCCTCGGGATAATGGGGCACACAGGTGCGGGTAAGTCGACGATTCTGAAACTGCTCGAGAGATTCTACGAGCCGCAGGCGGGAGCGGTTCTGATCAACGGTCGTGACATCAACGATTTCACCATCGCATCGGTTCGCTCCCGGGTCGGATTCGTCAGTCAGGATCCTTTCCTCTTCTTCGGAACCGTTCGGGACAACATCGCTTACGCGCGCGACGCCAGTGATGCCGATGTCGAAGTCGCGCTGAAGACCGCTGGAGCGATGGAATTCGTCGACGATATGCCCGAGGGCATGCAGACGATGGTCGGCGACCGAGGGGTTCGTCTCTCGGGTGGTCAGCGGGCTCGCATCAGTCTGGCTCGGGCGCTGCTGATGGACCCAGACGTGCTGATTCTCGATGAGGCGTCGGCTGCGCTCGATGCCGAGACCGAGAAGCGGATCCAGCAGTCGCTCTTCGGAGGTGGTAACGGCTCCAACGGCAATCAGCGAATCACCATCGCCGTGGCGCATAGGCTCTCGACGATCCGCAATGCCGACGAGATCATCTCTCTGGTTGATGGGGCGATAGTTGAGCGTGGGACTCACAATGAATTGGTGGCGAATGACAGCGTCTACTCCTCTCAGTGGTCGATTCAGACCGGCCAATTAGATGGCGGGGAATGACCGTGGCCGAGTGGGTCCGGGTCGAGCCCGGACGCGCGGAATTGGGCAGCCAGAACCGCTCGATCCTTTTTGGCGGGATTGGACCGCGGCACATGGTCGAGATCGGCTACGGCTTTGAGATCAGCCGCAATCCTGTCGAAGCCGGACGAGCAGCCGAGCTGCTTGAGGAAGATGGTTGCGAGTTGGCATCAGAATCGGAATGGCAACTGGCTCTGGACAGGGGGGCGATTGCCGGAAGTGATGGAATCGAACTTCTGGCCGACCGTTTCGGAGGTGATTATTGGGGTAAGTTCCTCGATGGCCGCCCGATGCTGGTCGATGACTGGGTGTTTCGCATCGTCAAACAATGGAAGGCTGGACGCCCTTCAACTCACCTGAATTCTCAGAACTCCCGAGAACCCACCCACTCAAGGCTGGTGCGCCGCAACGAGAATGTCGAATTCTCAGCCGACGCGGCTCACCTACCGCCGGCTCGCAACACGGCCAAACTCATTCGCGAAGAGGTCACGATAATCCTCCTCGCTGGCATCATTCCATCATTCGCCTGGGCTTACTTCAACGCCAGCCAAGAGTATCTCAAGACTGGTTGGCCGGGGCTCATCATGGGTGGTGTGGTTCTTGGGCTGGTCACAGCAATCTTCTGGCGGCCGAAGACCACGTCTTACCGCATCGGCCGAAATTGTGGTAAAGTCAAACCGAACAATTGAATCTCGACTCATAGCGTACCCTTTGATTCGTTTTTTCAATCCCGAGAGCGATCATCGATCTGCAGCCCGGGATTGCCAGTGAGGATTCTCCACCATCCGCGCAGGACGCCCATGCCATAGTTCCAGTGAAGGGTGTAGGTGGCGATCGAGGAGAGGAAGATGGTCTTGCGGGTCTTGCTCGGCGAGTTGCCCTTGGACGAGCCGTACCAAGCGAGGAGATTGTAGAGGAAGATCAGCGAGATCAATGAGTGAACCCCAGCCCGAGGCCAACCCATCGGCACCGTCTTGAGGCTGATGTCCCAGAACTCGGGCCAGGCCAGACCTCCGTTCGCGAGACCCCAGAAGAAGAAGATGAAAGCCGCGCTGACGATCGGCGGAAAGAGCGCGACAATGGTGTGGGTCGGAGCCTTCAATTCGGGGTATTGATGGCTTGCGAGAGTTCGTACGAGGCCATAATTGCCAATCTGTTTCTTGACGCTTGAAAGGTCTCGACGGCGATGCCACATCACGGCTGTTCTGTCGGTCCACAACTTGTGTCCAGCCATGCGGATTCGATGGTCGAGCATGACATCTTCTGCACCGATAGCGCCCTCATCGAAGCCGCCGACTTCTTCGAGGACGCTGCGACGGTAAGCCGAGTTGACCCCTGGGAGTTGAGTGACTTCTTCGAGGTCTGAGGCGCCGAGATTGCCGTAATTCGTTCCGGCGGTGAAGAGGGTGCTGCAGAATGCCACATCGATGACTCGCTGCCAGAGCGTCGACTGCTCCACAGGTGCGAAGTTTGGTCCCCCCACCCCTGCGACTTCCTCACGCTCGAACCACGAAACCAGTTTCGCAATCCATTCCTCGGGCACGATCACGTCATCATCGGTGAAGAGGACGATTTCTGATTCGGTTGCGGCCAGCGCCACATTGCATGCATCAGCTCGCGTTCGGGAACCAGCATCATCTACGAAGCGCACGCCTGCGGCTTCGGCAATGGCCCGCCCAGGGTCATCACTTGGCCCAACAACCACGACTTCGAGTTCACCAGAATATGTCTGTGCGCCCAAGCCTTCGAGCACTATGCCGAGTTCGTTTGCATTCCGAACACTCGGAATGATGACGCAGACACTCGGTTCAGTCACGCTTCGGCGTGAACGCCATCGCTTTCAATCACACTCACTCTTCGTCAGCGTAGAACTTCATTGAGGCGTCCCACTCGACTCTGAGAATCGATCAGGGCTCGTTGCTGACTCTGGGAGCCAAAAAGTAGGACCAAGCCGCTCCGCCATCATTGCTGCTCCAAGTCAAGCGCAGCGGATATCTGTCTTGGAACTCGATCGAGACCTCATCGGTCAGGCCGCTCGCCAACTTCCGACTCAAGGGCTCGAGGAATTGCAGTGAATAGGTCGACTGCGTCGGTTTGGGCGCAATCAATTCGGACATCTCGCCAGCATCGAAGCGGACATTCACAGCCTCACCAGCCTCGACGGTCACAGAGACGGTCATCTGGTTCTTGTCGAGGCTGAGATCGACCAGTTCGCCGACGAACTTCGCCGCTCGCAGAGCTCGCGAGAGCCGCTCAGCGCTGAGTTTCGCCCTACAGTCGAATTTCAATTCCGGCATCCGCGGCTCGGCCATCGAGCCGGTGTCGAGTCCGCGCAGAATCCTGTGGACCTCGCCGACTCGAACATTGATGGCGCCGGTAGCGCCATCATAGTCGATTTCGACGAGATCGTTGGGGCCAGCGAGGGTCAGAAGATCGCGGAGTTTCCCGAGTTCGAGACCGATTTCAACGGGCTCCTCGACCTCGTATGTCTCGAAGACTGCGTCTGCGATTGTCACAGACATCAGCGCGACATGTGAGCCATCGACGACGGTCGTGCTGAGGCCATTCTCCCCCCAACAGAGTTTCGCCTCTTCAGTCAAAACCGATAGCAAGTCCACTATCTCTCGCATCAGTTGCTGTTTGGCAGTAACCCTGAGCATCTCCATCCCTCGACTACTGCCCCTCTGATAGACAGTTATTCAAATTTCGGCCTTCGGCTTCCCTCGTTCTAACATCGATTTCAAGAGAACGACGGAAGCCGAGGATGGAAAAAAATCATTGATATTCTCGGAAACGATGCCCACAGCCCTCACAGGTGCAGATTTTCGTTTCCGGTTCATCGCTCGAACGAGTTTGCATCAGAACGATGAAGATTCGGTCTTCGTCACACTTTGGACAGCGGTAATCTCCAACCCAAAGTGTGCCACGCGGGACTTCCTCCTCAACGACTTCAGTCAAATGTTTGAGCGAAGTGACCGAGGATTTTGCAGTGGCATTCGCGAGGTCGACAACTTCTCCAGTCATCGGGTCGACGAACTCAGCACCTCGACCATCGGCTCCCGAGAGAGGTCCTTCGTAGCCGCACTTGTAATTCGGGCATTTGATGAAGTTCTTGGCGTCGGGGAAAGACAGAGTACCGCATTCCGGGCAAAACATTCTCGCACCTCCTGTTTACTATCTGCGCACAGACCTTACAGCGCTCAGCCAAGCCGTACTTCAACTATTCTGATTGGAGGAATCAATTGATTTCGACTGGATATTGATGTAACGATGCGCCAGTCGGGTCTCCACATGGCGTGAGATTGAAGTCTGCAGTCAACCCCGCCACGGGCGTGCGGTTGTTGTTTGATTGGAGGTTGGCGCGCGTCGTCGATGCGAATGGCGCGATACTCGACGAGGTCGTGTGGTCGGGAAAGCGCTCTTCTGGCGCACTTGCCGACCGACTCTTCGATCTGCAGCGAGGTCGGCTCAGCCCCGAGGCTCGATTGCTGTCTGGGCGTTTCCCGGAGGCGAAGGCAGATGGCTTGGGAGCGATGTCCGATGTCGATTGGCCTTCGCTCGATGATGAGGAATCGAAGATGTTCGAAGCGGCTGCACCAATCTTGGCAAAGCGCGGCGTCGCCAACGCCGCTGGCGATGCCGACCGCCGCCTCGATATGCTAGTCTCAGCCGCTGCAGAGTTGCGCGCGGCTTGGACGACAATCGAAGCGCGCTGCGTCGAATGGACTGGTCTGTTTCTTGCCGAAGTCGACTTGGACGCGCAGCGCGTCGATATTCCTGCAGCGGTCGCCGGAGCCGATTCAATGGAATCCGCCGCTGCGGAATTAAGTGTCAATCCGCCAGTCCATTCGCCCTCGGAGACAGAGTGGCAGGCGCTTCACGACCTTGCTCACGGCGTGGTCGAATTAACCGCAAGACTGGATGCGCACGAAGAAGCCATCAGAGTCATGGCTCACCAACACTCGCCTTCCCTCGCTGCACTCATCGGACCTCTTGGGGCCGCCCGACTCATCGTTCTCGCAGGCGGCCGCGAGCGATTGGCCCGAATGCCATCCGGTTCACTGCAGGTTCTCGGTGCGCCCGCAGCGATGGCGGCGCACCGTCGTGGAGCACCACCACCGAAACACGGAGCCATCCTCTTCAGCATGCCACAGATAAGCCGCTCACCGCGGTGGGTTCGCGGCAAGATAGCCCGTTTCCTCGCCGGCAAGGCGTCGATCGCCGTGCGATGTGACCATTTTGGGGGTGAGACGTGGACAGCCGAGCAGGTGGCCGAAATCCACCAAGAAACCGAAGCGATAAAAGCGAAATTCCCACATCCTCCGAAACGCGGGCGGTGAGAGAATCGCCAAACCCACTCAACTCGCATGGGGGGTCCGTCGTGAGGGCCGAACCCTGTGGACGCGCAACGCTGTCAGAGGTGTCTCGGTGGGGGCTGAGCGCCGCAAGAGAGATGGTCGAATCGAGTGGCGGCGTTGGGATCCTACTCGCTCGAAAGTTGCAGCGAGCCTGATGCGCTGCAAGGGTAAAGCAGGCGAGCTATTGCCTGAAGTCGGCTCGACCTGCCTCTATCTGGGAGCTTCAACGGGCAGCACGGTGAGTCACATCCACGACCATGTCTGCGGTGCTGGCAACCATCACGGAGGCAAGGTCGTCGCAGTCGATATCTCTCCGCGGATGATGCGCGACTTGGTCAGATTGGCCGAGTCAAGAGATGGTTTGATTCCAGTTCTGGGGGATGCTCGATTGCCGATGGTGATCGCTCCATATCTGCCTCAGAAAGCGAGTTGGTTGCACCAGGACCTGAGCATCGGTGACCAAGCCGAGACCTTCGTGCGAATGACCGAGGCTTTCCTCGCTGACGGCGGCACCGCTCTACTCTCTCTCAAGGCCGCCAGCGAGCGCTGGATGGAAGGAGGTGATGATGCCCGCTTCGAGCACGCGAAGGCGGTCATCGAAGCGTCCGAGCACCTCGGAATAGTCGAGGTGATCGACATCAAATCATACGAGGAGCAGCACGTCGTCTTCCATTGCATTCGGCGTCAGTGATAGACGTCTGAATCAGCCGAAGAGAACCGGCACCATTTGCACGACGAACCAGACGATGGCGATGATCGAGATGACTTGCGCCGCCTTCGCCATGCCTTGATCTGGATGGCCTAGATGGGTATTGGTGACCTCAAGAGCGCCCATCGCGATGACCAGACTGGCGATCGCCGCCGGTCCACAGCAGACCAACCCGAAGATGCTGATGCCTAGAGCGACTCCGGCAGCGGTGGTCGGGAAATCCGGCATTCCCATGCCTTGGTTGACGAAGATCTGCTGCGGCGCGTTGTCCACAATGACGGACGGTTGGCCTTGCAACTCACCAGAATCCTCCTCCCACCAAGGCTTCTCTACCTCCTCTGACACAGAGTTGCCTCAGGCTTGCGGGCGTTATACTTGGTGCCGGCGCACTAATTTGCTTCAGAATTCGCCACTACTTGCGCCGATGCCAATAAAAATGACAAAGAAAACGACGTAAATCAGGATTCCAGCAATAAACAAACCAATGGCAATCCAACTGACAATTTTTGCCGCCTTAGCCATACCTTCATCTGGATGTCCCGGATATTGTTGAGCGGTTGCTAATGAAGAACTTGCCAGAATAAGTCCAGGGACGGCGGTACAAACTGAACACATGACAATGCCTAGGATTCCGAGCACAAGAGCGACCGTGGCGTTGGTCGTGGGGTATTGTCCGATTCCCGCGGGATTGCTCATACCCTGAACATAGAGGACCTCGGGAGCGGCTTCCTGTGCCATCGGTGCGCCCGAGATAATTCGAGTTGTTGGTGGACCGTTATCTTCGCTCATGCAGTAACGTGGGCTTGCCGCGATTTAAGGAAAACCCAATCCACCTCAGAATCTGTCCTTGCGTCACCATGAAGGGGTTTCTCGCGGAGCGAGGTCCATGCCGGAGTTACCCGAGGTCGAGACGGTTCGCAATGGCCTGATCCCTCACCTTGTGGGGCGCCGGATTTCCTTCGTTGACCTGCGTCGGGATGATCTGCGGTTTCCTTTTCCGAATGGCTTTGAGGAGGGCTTGACCGATTCGCGTGTCGAAGCCATCGACAGGCGTTCAAAGTATCTGTTGTTTCGTCTGGATAACGGCTTGACTTGGTTGAGCCACTTGGGGATGACCGGGGTCTGGACTATCGATTCTGATGGCGAGGGGAAGCACGACCACGTTCATATCGAGTTCGACGATGGGGTGGTGACCGCGACCTACACCGACCATCGACGGTTTGGGATAATGGATCTGTTTGCTACCGAGGACGAATACGAGCAGAAGTTGTTGGCCGGCCTCGGGCCAGAGCCGATGACCACTGAGTTCACGGTTTTGGCTCTGAAAGATGCGCTGAACGGTCGGAGAACACCGATCAAGACGGCGCTGCTCGATCAGCGAATCGTTGCTGGATTGGGCAATATCTACGTCAGCGAGATCCTCCATCGAGCCCACGTCTCGCCACTCAAGACTGCGGCGGTCGTGGCTGGCAAGAGTAGGCGAATCAGCGTGGCGATAGAGCGGATCCACAGACAGACCAACGAGGTGATATTCGAGGCCATCGAGGCCGGTGGCTCGACGATCTCGGACTTCCGTGGTGTCTCGGGCTCGGGCGACCTCGGCTATTTCCCGCACCGATTCACCGTTTTCAATCGAGAGGGCGAGCCCTGCAAGAACGATTCCTGCGCCGGCACGATTCGACGGATCGTCCAATCGGGCCGTTCAACCTTTTACTGCCCTAAATGCCAACGCTGATTCATCCCAACAAGGCTTTGGCGACGGCGAGTTGCAACCTCACAGGCGCAAGCCGCGTAATCAACGGAAGCGGTTTGTTCATCAAGCCGGGAATCACCTCTCGCCGCCCCTTCCGCATCGCTTTCACTGCAATCTCTGCGACCTTCTCAGCCGGCACTGCTGTCGACCTCTCCATGGCGCCGAAATCAAGCCCCGCGACCTCCTGAAACCCAGTCTCTACGAAGCCGGGACAGAGGGCGGTGACGCTGACACCTTTGGGGCGAAGTTCGTCGTGTAGCGCGCGTGAGAAACTCAGAACGTAGGCCTTCGTGGCACAGTAGACAGCCATCCCCGGGCCGGGAGTGAAAGCGGCGATCGAGGCCACGTTAAGGATGCGTCCACGACCTTTTCCGGCCATTTTTTTCCCATAATGACGTGACAGATGTGTGAGAGCTCTGACGTTGAGATCGATCATCGAAAGTTGCCCGTCGGTGTCGCGCTCGATGGTGCTCCCTGCGAATCCGAATCCTGCGTTATTGACGACGATATCGACTTCACCTGCAGTTGCGATCAACGCCTTCACTCCACCAACACTTGCCAGATCAGATACGACGACCTCAGACTGGACACCGTGCTTGTCGGCTAATTCTGCTGCGAGGGCCTCGAGCTCTGCTCGCCTTCGGGCGCAGAGTACGAGGTTGCAGCCCTGCGCCGCTAGTATTCGTGCGATTTCTCGGCCGATCCCGCTCGATGCGCCGGTCACCAATGCTCTCTCGATAGGTATTGATTGGGGGCTCATCTCAGGATTCGATTGACTCAATTCGGGCATGATTCTCGACGGCTGATGCGGGCTGGCGTAATCAACTGATTCGTTCGTGTTGGTCTTGCGCATTTAGCCGATTTGATGCATGGATGGGCAAGTATAAACTCCTTCTTACACCCAGCATATATTCTTGGGATTGAGCTGAATTTGACCGGGCTGGCAACCCTTGATATAGGCTCGCGTCAAGTGAAGATCTTACCGACAAAGGGCGATTACCGCCGACGCAATCTGGACAGCCCTACGAGGGCTGAACGGATGCTCAGCGGCGAGTCGGGTGGGTTGTTGGATCGGGCAAAACGGAGATGATAAAATGAGTAAAGACACAATTACAAAGACGACATGGACTCTCACGGTTATCCGTGACTATGAGTCCGGATTGAATGACGAAATAGAGGAGGCGAAGTTCGCCTTCGGGCGTACTTCGAACGAGATGAGCAATGAATGCCGCTACAGGTTGAAACTTCCTTCGGGACTGGTTCATCTGTTGCAGCGAGCGAAGTTGAGCGAAGAAGCGCTCGAGACGGGCTTCATGGTCGAGATGACCGGAAGCGCACAGAAGGAAGACGACTGGGAACTCTGCAAATTCACAATTTCCGTGATGCAACCAATCCCAGGAATCGGAGTCGGACCGGTTCGCGGACTGTATGTCGTTGAAGACAGCGAGTCGGTCTTCGAGATGGTCGACCTCGCACCGCCGTACGCACCATCGAGCCTGCCGACGAAGTTGTGGGTTCGCGTCTCGGAATTGCCAGAGCCGACGCTAGCTTGGGTTCTGAGCAAGGAATACCTCGACGGTGGCGATACCGAACAGATGTCGCTGCACGCGTGGTTCGACTTCGGCGATGCCAAGCCGAAGCAGGCCGATGAAGATGGTGAGGACAAGGCGTTGCCGTTGCCCGGCCCATCGAGCAAAGCCTACGACTTCTTCTGACACTCTGAGGCCGGCGAATGTTGATGGGCGTCCGAGTGAGGGCAAGGGTATGACAGAGCATTCGATGCAACAGAAATTGATGACGGAATTCATTGGGACTTTCTTCCTCGCGCTGACGATATGTACGGCTGCAGTGCACGGAAGCGCGGGTGCCAATGCGCCTTTCGCAATCGCTGCGACGCTGATGGTGATGATCTACGCGGGCGGGCATATTTCGGGTGCACATTACAATCCTGCAGTGACGATTTCGATTTATCTGCGTGGTGCTTGCCACAAGTCTGACATCGCTCCCTACATCGCCACACAGCTCGTTGCCGGGGTTCTGGCCGCTGTGGTTTCAGGCAGATTGCTGATGCCTGATTCTGTTGTTGAGGCTGCCGAATTAGAGCTTGTTCCGACTTTGGCAGCCGAGTTCCTCTTCACCTTCGCTCTCGCTTTCGTGATCCTCAATGTCGCTACCTCCGAGGCTACTGAGGGGAACGGGTACTATGGGGCTGCGATCGCCTTCGTTGTGCTGGCCGGTGCGCTGACAGTTGACAGCATCTCGCTGGCTTCGTTCAACCCTGCTGTGACCGCCTCGCTGGTCACCGCTGGAAAGATGACCTTAGCCGATTCCTGGATGCACTTTGCACCCCAACTCGCCGCCGGCGCCCTTGCAGCGTGCGCATTCAAAACGACCCAGTGAATCTTGACCATCTGGTGCTCTGCGCCAATTACTAGAACCAGCCGTAGGCGTCGTTCATGTAGTAGATTAGAATACCGAGTGGGACGCCATAGAATACGACTTTGAGGACGACAGTCCAGAAAATGCTGCCCTTGGTACGTTTGTCGATTTCATTTGATACACCCGCACCAACACCTGCGATAATCTCCTCAGCAATACGGTCAGGCATGACTCATCGAACCCTCGCTAAGTATTAAGGCGATTCGACGAAGATTGGGCAAAGTCAAGGCGATCATTCAGTGTTTGAAATGTCCTCGTCGCGCTATGCGCGGCGAGGGTTACATGTTGCGTCGGAATTTTCCGCCGATCTCGAACAATGCCTGAGTGACTTGCCCAACAGTGCAGTGTTCGACTATTTCCATCATGCAATCGAAGAGATTGCCGCCGTCTCGTGCGACTTGCTTGAGTTTCGCTAGGTCAGCCTCCGCCTCCGCCGCGTGAGCCTTCTTGAACTCGATATTTCGCTCGATGACCATCATTTTCTCAGCCTTGTCAGAGCGCGTCACATTCATGTCGAACGAGTCTGCATCTTCAGCAGACAGGCTCGGAGCATCAGGGTTCAGGAAGGTGTTGACGCCAACTATAGGCAATTCACCAGAGTGCTTCCGGTGTTCGTAAACCATCGATTCATCCTGGATTCGATTGCGCTGGAAATTGACTTCCAAAGCTCCCAAAACGCCACCACGCCTGTGCATCTCTTCGAAGAGCCGCAGAATCTCCTCTTCGACAGTCGAGGTCAACCACTCGGCGAGGAATGAGCCCTGAAGTGGGTTCTCATTGGCCAACCAACCGTACTCTTTCGCGAGAATCAATTGGATCGCGATAGCATCCCGAACCGTCTCTTCGGTAGGCGTCCCGAACGCCTCATCTCGCGAATTCGTATGCAAAGAATTGGCATTGTCAGCCAGTGCGTACAGAGCCTGTAAAGTCGTCCTGAAGTCGTTGAAAGTGAACTCCTGTGCATGCAGACTCCGCCCACTCGATTGAATGTGATATTTCAGTTGTTGACCACGATGCCCAACATTGTAGACATCGCGCATCGCAACCGCCCATATCCGCCGCGCAACACGTCCGATGACGGCGTATTCTGGATCCATTCCATTGGAGAAGAACCAACTGAAATTGCGCAGGAATTTGTCAGGGTCGAGCCCACGGGCTCGGAACAATTCGACATAAGTCAGCCCATTACTCAGCGTCAGCGCCGCCTGAGTAATCGGGTTAGCCCCAGCCTCGGCGATGTGGTAACCGGATATGGAGACGAAGTAGTGGTTTCGGACGTTGTTTTCGACGTAGAATTCGGCCACATCACCCATCATTCTCAGCGCCGTATCGAGATTGAAAACCAGCGTGTTCTGACCCATCGCTTCCTTCAGTTGGTCGGCTTGAACAGTGCCGCGAACAGTGCTAAGAGTCGTCGCTCGAATCTCCGCATTTTCTGCCTCCGTCGGCGCCCTTCCGTTCTCTTTTTCGAACTTCGCCACCTGCTGCCGGATGGCCACCGTGAAGAATGCCGCGAGATGCCACCAATAGTTGCCATTGATGGTTTTCGAGACCGACGTATTCGACGCACAGAGGTCAAATCCTTCGAAGAGCCGCTCCATCTCATCGATAGTCGAAATGCTGACTCCTGACTCGCAGACCTTGCCGAAGATATCGAGTCGCTCGATTGGATCTTGGCCGTAGAGCGATGGTGAGTCGAAGGCCGTTGAGATGCGGTTGAATGGATGGCCGCTCGAGAGGTAATGGAAGCGTTTGTTGGTGCGCTCGGCGCTGCCTTCTCCGGCGAACATTCTGACCGGAAGTTCGTCCTCGCGCTTGAATGGGAAGACGCCGCCGGTGAAAGGGAAGACTCCGGGAACGTTTTCGCTGCGAATCCACTTCATCTTCTGGCCCCAATCATCCGTTTCGGGTAGGGCCACTCGGGGGAGGTCTAGTCCGGAGAGGGTTTCGGTGGTGGTATCGACAGGGATGTCCTTGCCGCGGACCGTGTAACTCGCCTTGCCCGATCTGTAATCGCTTGCGCGCGCGTCGAATTCCTTCAGCATCGCCCACGCCGTTTCGGGGATTCTGGCTCGGACTTCCTCTGATTCTGCCGTGAGGTCAGCTGCTGATGTGAGTCGGTTCGATTTACGCATCTGTTTTGCTGCTGCTTCGAGTTGTTGCACCAGCCTGATTTGTCCTGCAATCTCGTCTGTGCGGGAATGATAGTCGCGCACCGCTGCTGCAACTTCTGCGAGGTAGCCTTGCCTTTCGGGTGGGATCGGTGCTGATCTGTGGGGTAAGCCGTCCACCCCGAGTCGTGCTTCAGCCGCCTCGAAAGTTTGTTCGTGGCGGTCGTTGAGAAGTGCTGAGAGTTGCTGCCAGAGTTGGTCGACTCCTGCATCTGCGAATTGGCTTGCAATCGTCGGGATGACTGGAAGGTCCTCGTTCTTGGCATCCCACATCTCTCTGTTTCGCTTGAATTGTTTGCGGATTTCGGTCAGTGCGTCCTCGGCTCCTGCCCGGTCGAATTTGTTGAGGACGACGATGTCGGCGAAGTCGAGTGCAGCGAGTTTCTCAAGTTGCGATGGTGCGCCGTACTCGCGTGTGGTGACGTAGAGTGAGATGTCGGCGACCTCGGTTATCGCGTCATTGCCTTGGCCGATGCCGGTAGTCTCGACGAGTATCAGATCGAAGCCTACCGCTTGGCAGGTTTCGATTGCGCGGGCGATGCAATCGGCGATTTCTCGCCCACTGCCTCGGCTTGCGAATGAGCGCATGAAGAGCTCGTCATCGGCGAGTGAATTCATCCTGATTCTATCGCCCAAGAGTGCGCCACCGGTTCTCTTGCGGGTCGGGTCGGTGGCGAGCAGTGCGACTTTCGCGTCTGGATTGTCACGCCTGATTCGCAGCATCAACTCGTCAGTGAGGCTTGATTTTCCAGCTCCACCAGTGCCGGTCAGCCCCACGACTGGACAGCCAGCGCCCGCCTCAACGCTGCGGCAGCGCTCCAGAACTTCGCGGAATTGTGAGTCTGAGCCATTCTCAGCCAAAGTCAACAACTTTGCGATATCACCATGGTCGCTGGCTGAAACTGGACTGATGAGTGAAGCGAAGCGCGCTTCGTCGAGCAAATCGCGCTTCGACGCCTCCTCGATCGCATCTCCAACCATTCCGGTAAGACCCAGATTGTGCCCATCATCGGGCGAGTAGATGCGAGCGATGCCGCCATCCTGCAGCTTCTTGATCTCCCAAGGAAGGATTGTTCCGCCGCCTCCGCCGCAGAGGAAAACGTGGTCGAATCCGGCCTCGTCGAGCAGTTGTTTGGTGTGGGTGAACATCTCCACCGCACCCCCCTGATAGGACGTGATCGCCACCGCATGTGCATCCTCCTGGATTGCCGCCCGAGCCACTTCGTCAGCGCCTCGGTCATGGCCTAGGTGAATGACTTCACAGCCCATCGATTGGAAGATTCTGCGGAAGATTCCGATTGCCACGTCGTGGCCATCGAAGATTGCTGCTGCTGTGACGATTCGAAGCGGCATTGACCTTGCGTCTGCTCCATCAGAAGCCTGTGCTGTCTCGTCAGCATCGCCCCCCTTCGCTTCGCTGACCATGCTCAGCCGACTTCAGAAGCCCACATGAAGTCGACGACGTGGTTTCGATGTAGAATTCCGGCTGATTCCGGGTGAGAGTTGAAGGTGGGTGAGTCGGTCCAAGGTTGATGGCGTCCGGCAAGGTGGACCACTTCTGCCCCCGAGATGGCGCGCGTTTGGTACCGCCCGAAGAGTCCGACCGCTCCGCTTTCACACGCAACGGCATCTTCCACTGCGACACTTGTGCTGGGATGCTTCTGAATGCTGAAGCCGCTGAATCTGTGATATGTGCTGAGAAACTGGGCCAGATGCACGAAGGCTTCACCGACGAGGGCACGCTAGTTGCCCTCGACTGCCCCTTCTGCGAGACTCAGATGCGGGTTCGGAATTTCGCTTTCCAGCGGCTCGATGGCAGCCTGACGGAGCCGATCGAGATTGATGGCTGCCCTGATTGCACCTCGTTCTGGCTCGATTCCGGGGAGTTGCAACGGCTCTCGCCGCCCGAGGGCAATGGCGAGCGACCGGCGCGAATGGAAGCCAATGCGCTCGCCGTCGTTCTGGAAATCCTCTTTCAACTGCCGGTTGTCCTGCTCTGAGCAGGAGGTGTGCGGTTGGGGGTTGGCGAGTCTGGTGCGAGCGGCGAGAATGCTGCTGACGAGGCGCATGGATCGGGGCGTAGCACATCGGTTTTCACCGGTGATGTGGCCTCGTTCGCGACCGTTCAAGAGAGCATCTTCGAGTTGGATGCGGCAGCGCTCGCGGCAGAGGAGAATCGTTTCAAATGGAAGCCATTCTTCATCGGTTTCCTGCTCATCCCTATCCTCGTAGGCGCGGCTATGGGCGGTCTCGCGGGGGCGTCAGAATTCGGAGTAGATGGTTATTATTACGGTTGGGACGATGACCTCGTTGCTGGTGATGATGTCGAGATCGATGGGTACACATACCACACTTGGACAGCCGATTATCACCTCCGAATCGACCCAGATCCAGAGGGGGACGAATGGCTCTACACCAGCATCGATTTCCGCTCCGACAGTCAGTGGATATACTGCTGGGTCGATATTGAACGCGCTTCGAGCAACATCGATGATTCGGGAGTGTCGTGGAGAGAAATGAATTGTTCAGAGGAATTTCGATATCGGACACAAGTCAGTTTCGAAGATGACAAATTCACTTATGCAACAGAGTCGACGAAAACGCCAGAACAAGCAAGTGTCGATGGTCAGAAACGCGTTGATTGGGAATTCGAACTGCTCATCAATCTCACCCCAATCATCCTCTTTCTCGGATATCCAGCGGTGATGATTGGAGCTTTCATCAAAAGCCGGAAAGAACTCGGAATCGGCATGGTCGTCGGCATCGCTCCGGCTTTCATAGCCTTCTGGATGACCTTCGGATTGATGGCGATGGAGTACAACAACTTCTGACCTGTAGCAAGCCTGTTCAGAAGACGCCACCGATGAGCAATGCGGCGAAGACGAACATCAGAACACCCATCGCGCCGTCGATGTAATGCGCCTTCGCGCGCAACTTGTCGATGGCACCGGTATCGGATAGAACTGTGGCCACGCTGACGTACCAAGTGCCGTCGATGGCGAGGCCTAACGCTCCCATCCCTAGCAAGGTCTGCAGGCTCGCATCTGGCTCGATGAAGGGCGCGTAAATCGCCATCATCCAAGCGAGGATCTTCGGGTTCAACAGCGCGATCATGAAGCCCTGAACAAAGCCTTCCCTTCCACTCGGGCCGTGAGCCTCAGTGTCGACAGGTCCGGGCGGCCCAGCCTTGGCGTGCCGCAGGAACATGATTCCGAGGTAGATTAGCAGCACAGTACCGCCCCACTTCAGCACCTCCTCTGTGGCGGGATGTGCAGCGAGTGCGATCGAGAGGCCGGCTGCGGTCGAGAAGGCGTAGACACCGAAGCCGATTCCGTGGCCCACTCCCGTTGCTACTCCCATCCGCTTGCCGCCGGCCATCGTGTTGCGAATCACCACCGCGACCGAGGGTCCGGGCGACATTGCACCGAGCACGAGAACGATTGCAAGGCCCAGCCAGGCCTCTGGCGTCAATCTCTCACCGCCTCAAGCATCTGCGTACATTGCTTCGATGACGTCGGCCCAATTCTCATTGATTTGCTTGCGTCGAATCTTCACCGTCGGTGTCAATTCACCATCATCGACGGTGAAATCACGGGGCAGAATCGCGAATTTCTTCAATTGCTCAGGATTCGAGAATTTTTGGTTCAATTCATCGACGGCCGCCTGCACCTCTGCCCGCACCTCAGCACTACCTGTGTAGTCAGAGAAGGGGTGTCCGAGTTCATCGAGCATCGCAAATTGCTTGGCAGGATCCTTGGGGATGTCATTCGGGTCCATACCTAATTTGTCCCGCAGAATGGCACTCGCATCAAGTGTGAACAGCGCACTGCAATACTTGCGACCATCGCCGACAAGGAAGCACTGCGAGATGATTGGAATCACCTTGAAGGTCTCTTCGATTACGAGCGGAGCTATGTTCTTGCCTCCGCTCGAGACATAGATCTCCTTCTTGCGACCGGTGATCTTGACATATCCGTCAGAATCGATTGACCCCACGTCGCCGGTGTGCAACCATCCATCCGAATCGATGGTATCAGCGGTCGCCTCAGGATTGCGGTAGTATCCCTTCATCACATGAGGTCCACGAATCAGCAATTCACCGTCCGCAGCAACCGCCATCTCGGTGCCTGGGAAGGGCTTTCCGACGGTCCCGATCTTGTTGTTTCCAGCATAATTCAGCGTCGCACCAGCCGTGTCTTCGGTCATTCCATAGCCTTCGAAAATTGGAATGTCCAAACTGTGGAAAAGCGTCAGAATGTCGGGGTTGATTGGAGCCGCGCCGGTGATCGAGAAGCGATTCTCAGCGAATCCAATCTTCGCCTTCAATTTGCCCTTGATCTTGCCGCTGATGACTGGAAGCTTTAGCAGAATCCGCAGAATCGCCTTGGCATCGAGTGCCGCCTTGATGTTTGAGTAAATCTTCTCGTAGATGCGCGGCACGCCGATGAACAGATGCGGCTGAACCTCTTTGGCATAATCGACTGCATGAACCGGCGAGTCGACGATGTGCAGGTGCATCGCTTGTCGAACGCAATATCCAGTGTCGACCAGTTGCCCGAAAACGTGTGCGAGCGGCAGCCAGGAGACGTAGCGCTCGCCTTGCTTGAAATCAAAAATCTCCGATGTCGCTCCCAACTCGAATTCGAAATTCCCGTGCGTCAATTCGACACCTTTGGGATTTCCTGTGGTCCCGCTCGTGTAGATCAACGAACAGGTATCATCAGCCGAAAGTGCCTCAATCCGACCGTGCAGGACCGAATCGTCCAGAGCATTCCCCATCGAGTAGAATTCAGACCAGCTCATCATCTTCGGATGGTCGAGCACCTCGACATCATCGAAGACGATGACATGCTCGACATCCGGCAGATTCGCCAATGCAGCGTGTAGTCGATGGACTGGCATCTTGCCCGTATCGCCGCCGTCCATCGGATTGTGGCCAACGAAGACGATCTTCGACTGAGAGTCGCCGACAACCCATTCGACCTCAACCGGAGAGCAGGTGTGGTAGACGCCGACCGCGGCTCCACCAGACATTTGGGCGGCAGCGTATGCGCCGTACCATTCACGTCGATTGTAGGAGTAGATCGAGAGGTTCTCACCAGCTTCGTAGCCCAACGAAATCAACGATTTTGCGATATCCATGGAGAATGCAGCGAAATCGCCCCACGAATCAGTCTCCCATTCGCCGCCGGAATCTTTCCACGACAAGGCGGGTTCATTCGCGTACTCTTGGGCATTTCTCATCAGGTAGTTGGGGATAAACATGGCATCGACTACATGTTCTATGACGATGATTCCCTTAAGGACATATTCACCGGTGCGAAGCGCCGATTATTCAACCACAGAGACACAAGGGAACGCAGAGAGTCTGGCACAGGCGCGAGGCTGCGATTCATCGCTTATCTCTGAGTGATTCCCCGAAATTGTGGCGATTCTGGTTGCCTGGTACCTTCTATTACACCCCTTCTTTGTGCCTCTGTGTCCTCTTTGGTTTGTTTGGTTTACCTAGGGTAGGACCGATCGGACATTTTCTCGCCAGTCTTTCCCGCCATTCTTGTTGGCGAGGGGCGAGGCGGGGCTTGGGTGCCAGCAGGTTCTGACTTCGACCTTTGATCCTAAGAGTGCGGCGGTGGCGCGTTTCTCGGCGAATCTGCCGACGCCGATGACGGTGTTGATCTCCATCATCTCGACGACCTCCCGCAGGTGGTCGTCGCAGCGGGCGAGTAGCGCGCGAGCAGTCTCGCCCGCGATCTTGTCGGGCGTGATATTGGTCGCTCGCTCGCCCGCGAAAAGCATCAATGGACAGTGGTTGACCAGAAAGACATTCGAGAGGATGTTCTCGGCATCGCCGTAGTGTTCGGCCAAGAGCCCCCAGAGCCGAGTTCCGCTGACCTCTTCCTTCGGCCAATCAAGCCCACTGACAGGCCGCTTCGGATGCGGTGTTCGCGGCTGCCCGACGTGCAGATCACGAATCCCCAGAAGATTACGAACCATGGCCGTGGCCGCGAAAGGAATGCCCATCTGACCCATTCCGTGCGGCCCGGGATTCATCCCCAGAAGCAGCGTTTTCGCACCGCCCACCCCTGCCATTTCGAGATAGGCACGGTGCGGCTGCCAAGCATAGGCAAGAGGATTGTAGACACAATCGACCAAAGCCCCCTCGACCAGCGCGTCAGCGAAGGGCTCGACATCGTCGCGCAGCCGAGCAGCCGCATCTACCAGGCGCGCGACGACCACCAAATCACCTACTGCTTGACATCCCCGACGATCGCCCCTGAGAGTTTCAGCAGATACTCGGGATCGATCGGGAAAACGGTGTCAGCCGAGCCGCCAGCTCCCCAGACGGTCTCGTATTGGAAGAGGTCTTCGTCCATCAGAACGGTGCACGGTTTGAGGTGCCCGAAAGGTGGTACTCCGCCCGGCGCGTAACCGGTGTTCTCGATGATGTAATCCGCTTCTGTCATGCTCGGTTTGTAGCCCAAAAGTCGCTTCACCTTGCGTTTTCGCTCGACCCTATTCGCTCCACTGGTGATTACCACGACCGCCCCCACTTGACCCTTGAAAACAATCGATTTCGCTATGTTTGCGACCTCGCAGCCGAGTTGCGAGGCTGCGTCCTGACTGGTTCTCGTGCCGGCTTCGAACTGTCTTGGTTCGGGTGTGAAGCCGATCTTGGCGCATTCAGCGAGCCATACCTCGTGCCCATCCACGCGCTCATCCATGTCGCTCGAGAGACCCCATTCCGACTTCATCGTTGGGGAGTCGCATTGAAGGTCGGAAGTCCTGAGCGGGAGGTGTGGGAAGCATCCTCGAAGCCGATTTCATTCGCAGAACTCTGAAGGCGACGATAATCACCGTCCTGCTGACATTGGTGACCTGCTATGCGCTCTGGGTTCAGTCGGGTTGTGACCCTTGGTTGCCCTTCATCTCTGACACCGATGTGAACCCGAAATCAGGTGTTCCATTCACCATCGGATTTTCGATCGCCGGTCTTCTCCTATCTCTCGGGGCAGTCCAACTCGGCCTTCTGCGCGATCGTTTCATGCTCGGTAATGACACCTCACCGAGTCTCATCTGGAGCAATAGAATCGCCATTCTGCCTGGAGCCTTCTCCGGGGTTGCACTGACGTGGCTCGCCTTCACTCCTTGGCATCAACAGATGGAACTCCATATCGCCCAAGCCATGGTGATATTCTACGGTGGAGTGATCTGGGCCGCTTTGGTCACTTTCGTTACTTGGCGGCTCGCAGTGGTCGAACCGGCCTTCAGAAGCCTGCTCTATCCTCGCGTCGTGGCCTGCTCCGTGGCTATCGCCTGCTTGATTCTGATGATGGTGACAATCGGCCAGATGGTCACGACGGCGAGTGATTTCAGCGCCATGGACGATTACTTGATACGAGTTCAGACCTGCACCGACCTCGGCAGCCCACTGCTCGCCCGTGCAGCATTCTTCGAGTGGTCGATGGTGCTGGGAATGGTCGGCGTCCTCGCTACATTCCTGCCCGAAGTCAGCATTCTGACTTCGCCAACCCAAGCAGCTGATTCAGAAGAGTGAAGCCCTTCCGCAATCGTAGGTTCCTCCAGATGATAATTTTCGAGGAATATTGAATCTAAACTTCTTTCAAAGCGAAGCCGGCCGATTCGGTTCGATGAACTGGCCCATCGGCCCCTATGGAACGTCGATGGGCGCGTTATTGCTGATGACGCTGCCAATCCATTGGTTCCTCACCCGAGACGAGCCGGAAAGCAGAGTCGGACTCCGCGACTTACCTCGCGAAATCCGCGAGAAGGGCTACGGCTGGCACATCGCTCTCTACGCCCTGATGTTCCTCTACAAGGCGCTGATAGACCACCACAATGAGCCGATGAAGGCACGAGTAGGGGGTTTCACGCATTGGTTCTGGAGCATTGAGGGAGATTGGACTCTGCGGGTTCAAGAGGCTTTTGAAAACGACTTATTGACTGATATTCTGTCGGGCCATTACCTCTTCATGTACCTCTTCATCATCTGGTTCAGCCCGATGTATTACATGCTCAGCCGAGACGAGCGAATGGCGGACAAAGCGGCACTCAACTACTTCCTGATCTACATCCTCAGCGTCCCACTCTACCTTTTCTTCAACGTCGAAGTGACCTCCTCGTACATCCCCGGAATGGACGCATTGTTGTATCACGATGATTTCACTCTGCGATTCTTCATCGACAATGACCCGATGGACAACTCGATTCCGAGTCTGCACATCGGCTTGTCGGCCTCTCTTCTGATGATCAATCGATTACACGTGCGCGAATTGGGAATTTCGATTTCCGATTGGCGCCATCGCGAGTTTGACTTGTTCATCATGGCGAATCTCGGCGTTTACCTATTTTCGATTCAATATCTCGGAATCCACTGGGTTTTCGATGTGATTCCCGGCTTGATGATGGCTGTTGTTACCGCCGGATTCGTTCACGCCGTGCAGCCAATCGTACGGGCGCGGCGTGAGAATGGCTTGGCATCTCTGCTTCCGGACAGGCGTCAGACCATCGCTGCGATCGGCGTTGCATTGCTCTGCTCGTCTTGGTTGATGATAGGTGTCGTCGATGGCGCTGGGGTCGATGAGGACCAGCCGAACTTCCGCTTCGGTGAGGGCGATGTGGTGATCGATGCCATTGAGGTTCACTCGTTGAATCATCCGGTGACGATGACCGTCAAGAATGTCGGAGAACATTCGGTCGAGGTCATGTTGATCGATTTACGCTCGGTGGAGGCTCATACGAGTCGGGGCGAAATCGATTGGGATTCGATTTCGAATTTCGACGAAAAATTGCAGATTCCAATGGGCGAATCCATCGAATTCTCAGTCTTGCCGGACAACCTCTTCGATACCCATTTGATTCTCGCTCGGCTAGCTACCGAATCGTCAGGCGGGGGGACGCTCGGTGAAGTGCGAATCACCCCTCATTATGTCGATGATGAACTGATTTACACCGCACTGCTAGCCAGTCTTCCAGCCTTCATCATCGTCGGTATCGTCATTGAAGGCCTCCTGCGAAGAAAGGAAACCACAGCGAACACTGGGAACACAGAGAGTGAATGAATCAGCGGGACCGGCGGGGCTTGGCCCCACTGCTCTTGGATGACGCACCTCACCCCTCCAACCATTGAGGCTTCACCTCGTTATCATTCTGTGTTTTCGAACAACTCGCGCTCTGCGCGAGATGACCTATGTCTCTCTGTGGTTTATTCTCAGAGGAAGAAGTGGGCGAAGATGCCCCCGGTGAACAAGCCTGAGACCGCACCGGAACCTAGCCAGATGCCGATGCGGAAGGGTGGATAGTTGCGCTTCCAGATGTAGGTGCTCTGCGCCACCCAGAAGAGGATGACAGGAATGAACCAGACGAAGAAGATCAGTTGTGGCAGGAAGCAGAGCAGCATACCGACCCAGGTTCCGACCAACAGCTCGAGTCTGCTGGCGTTGCCGACAGGGGCTCGCAGGATAGCAGGGCTCAGAGCGAGCAGTACTAGGAAGGAAGCGAGCAGCGAGCCCTCGATGAAGCGAGGGTCATTGCCCAGATAAGGCAGGCAGGCAGCCGCGAATCCAGCCATGCTCGGCGCGGCGACCGGCCAGAGCGGCGGCTCATCCCACTTCATGACTCGAAGCGTGAGCCGCCCCCACATCAAGATGCTGAATAGTCCGTATCGACTCTTTCAAGAGCAGTTGGAGAGTCGGAGGTCTCGATGGCAGAGGGAAAAATCGTCGCAGGTTGCCTCGCACCACACCCTCCGCACCTCGTCTACGCCGACAATCCTGAGCAGAATGAGGCGTATTCCGAAGGCGGCTGGGAGACCCTGCGTTGGGGCTACCAACGCCTCGCGCGCAAACTGAAAGACATCGATTACGATGTCATCGTCATCTTCACCCCACATTGGCAGACCTACATCGGAACTCACTTCCTCGGACTGCCTCGATTCAAGTCGAAGTCAGTCGACCCGATCTTCCCCAATCTGTTCCGCTACAACTACGACTTGACCGTCGATGTCGAACTCGCGGAATCGATGCGCGACGAGGCATCCGACTCGGGAATCATCACCAAGATGATGACCAATCCTGACTTCCGCGTCGATTACGGCACGATCACCAGTTGTCACCTTCTGAACCCATCATGGGACAAGCCAATCGTCACCATCTCATCGTGCCGAAACACGCATTATTACTCGCCTGAAGTCATGGTCGAGCAGGCGAGCGCGCTTGGCCACGCCTGTGCAAAAGCGATCGAAGAAAGCGGCAAGCGCGTCGTTCTCGTAGCAAGTCACAGCCTTTCCCACAGACACTTCGTCACCGAAGCACCCCTGCCCGAGGACATGAGTCTGGAGCATATCTACAACCATAGTCAGTATGTTTGGGATATGAAAATAGTCGAGATGATGCGTGAAGGCAAAAGCCGCGAAGTCATCGATATCATGCCGGAATTCACCGAGCAGACAATGGCTGAAACCGAGGGCGGCGGGCTGATTTGGATGATGGCAGCGATGGGATTCCCCGAATATTCCGCCGAGATTTACGGCTATCAATCGGTCATCGGAACCGGCAACGTGATCGCCTGTTGGGACCCGAATGACGAGACGCGGGAGTACGTTCTGTAGGTGATTTCATGGCTGACGCGAGCGAATCTGACGAACCGGAGATTCTCTTCGGCATCTATTGCCCACCTCACCCCCAACCCCTTCTGGCCCCAGAGCTCAATGACGGATACGCAAAGCTCCGTGCGGCATTCGATGAATGCCGGAAACGCATCGAGGAGAGTGACGCCGATTTGATACTGATTTACTCGACGACTTGGCCGAGCATCGTTGGACATCAGATTCAAGCGCTGGAAAACCCGGTTTGGACCCATGTCGACGACGATTTCCATTACCTCGGCAGCATGCCGTACGACTTCAGGATGGATGTCGATTTCGCCAATGGATATGCTGCGGCGGCTGTGAAACGTGGACTTCACTCGCGCACCGTGGCTTACGATGGCTTCCCAATCGACACGGGCTCGGTCGTCGCACTGCAATTGTTGAATCCAGACAATCGGATTCCAGCCTGCATCGTCTCGAGCAACATGTATTCGAATCGAGCTGAGACAATCGTTCTCGGTAAAGCCGCACGCGACACTCTGGTCGCGCAGGGCAAGAAGGCGGTCGTTGTCGTCGTTGCGAGCCTCTCCAATCGGATGTTCACCGAGCATATCGATGAAGCCGACGACCGCATCCATTCTCAGAAGGACGATGATTGGAATCGCAAGATCCTCGAATTCTTCGGGGATGGTCGGCTCGAGGACATCAGCCAACTGAGCCGCGACATCCACGGCCAGATGCGCGTCAACAAGGTCGTCGCCTACAAACCGGCCTGGTGGATGGCGGCGACGATGGGCCAGCACAACAATTACTCCGGAGAGGTACTGGCCTACGAAGCGCTGCACGGTGCGGGCGGAGCGGTCATCACGTTGACGCCGACGGCGGGTTCGTTCGGCGACAAGGAGTTCGACGAAGACGATGTGGAGTATTATCGAGGAGACCGCGACGTACTCGACAAGGGGATGCTCGAATGACCGACGAATCGACGGACAACGAGGCTGCCGAGGATGAATCGAGTGCAGGGGATTATCCTGATTTGATGCGTCGAATCGAAATGATCGAGGGCATAATGGAGGCACCGGATCATTTCGTCGAGAGACTCTACGATCATTATGGAAAATCCATGGTCGGCTCAGCCGGCCGCGCCGCAGGAGTCGCTGCCGGCTTCGCCGTCGGCGGACCGGTAGGCGGAATCGTGGGTGGCGTGGTTGGGTCGAAGGTCGCTGGCAACCTCACCAGTAACGATGGTCCGCTATTCTCCGAGAATGCGCCCGCTGCGGTCGGCGCTTACCCACATGCGCATCGGGTTGGAAACCTGCTTTTCGTCAGTGGAATCGGCCCACGTCAAGCCGGAACCGATGAGATCCCCGGTGGCCCGATCAAGGATGCTGATGGGATTCCGCTCGATTACGATGTCCGCGCGCAGACGCGCGCGGTCATCGAGAACATCAAAATCATCCTAGAAGACGTCGGCTCCTCGCTTGAGGATGTCGTCGACTGCCTGACCTTCCTCATTGACATGGACCGTGATTTCGCCGGCTACAACGAGGTCTATGCCGAGTATTTCGGAGAGATTCTGTGCTCGCGCACGACTGTGGCTGTAAGTGCCTTGCCGACGGCGATTGCCGTCGAGATGAAAGTCGTCGCCAAGCTCTGAATTCCGCTCTCCGCCTCTCGATGCCGGAGTATGATTGATGGTCAGCCCCCTCAACCCAACCATATGGAAGAGGAGGAGGAGGGTTGGTGGGAAGCAACCCCTGGGGACGAGCCGGAACCCGAGATTAAGCCCGAAACGACTCAAGCCACAGAGGCGCCAGAAACAACGAATGGTTATTTCGATGTACTCCCCATATTGAAAGTCTTGGCCATCTCTTCTGGTGGGCTGTTTTTCGGACTGTCTTCTCCTTGGAGCTGGTGGCATAGATCTGGGTTTGAGGTATTACGGAACTCCTTCTCAGATGTGGCATTCGTCCTCACAGATGGCCTCTCTTTGTACTCCGAATGGGGACTAACTCCTCTCGGCTATATCGAATGGCTGATGTTCCCACTCCTACCACTGGTTTTCGTAACAACCTTCGTAGTCACGTGGTACAATTCCCTACAAGGAGATTGGGAATTCGGGAGGAAGGCGAGCATCTTCCACCTCTCATTCTTTGGCGTATGGTATCTCCTCCACATCCTCAACTGGGTGTCATTAACGGGCCAATTTGAACTAGTTTTTCCAGATTCCTACAATTATGGACTATGGATTGCAGCCGCTAGTGGAATAGGTCTGCATCCTACGGTGTATGGACTAGTGGAATTGGAGAGCCTTGACGAAGAGGAAATCGCTAATCTGTCTGAGGCCCTGAACGCTGAGGACGAGGCTGCGTGGTTAGATGAAATGCAGTTTGATGACCACCTAAACCAGTGACTCGATGTCCTCGGAAGTGCACCAGGTCGGTGCGGTCAGCGGGTTGCAGGCGACTGGCGTGCCGTTGGGGATCTCGATCCAATAATCGATGCCATCGACCTTCGCTGGATAATCCGTCGAGATCGACTGCGCGCCGACCGAAACCGCCGCCATGAAGCGCGCAGTGTCGTTATTGTCAGCCTCACCATTCTCGGTATCGTCGGCTCGCGTGCGAACGATGTAGCCCACCTCGACGAGCCGCCGGATATCATCACCATTGCCCACGGGGTCGGTGTTGGAGAAAATTGCAGAAGTCGGTGTGCCTTCTTGGGACATCGTGAACATCAATGAGCCATCCAAGCCAGGAAAAGTCTCGAGATAATCGTCTCGAACTTCACCGCCGGCGAGGAGAATGAAAATCGCCTTGCCTCGAGATTCCTCGAGCAGCGGCCAGCCATCCTCCGTCACCGCTGCCGACAGATTGTCAGCCTGCCCGCGAACATCATCGGGAGTGATGGTCTTCTGGCGCGGCCAGAATTGACTGATCTCCTCCTCGATCTTGCCGAGCATGTCCTGCAATTGGATGACGGTCGGTAGGTCAGTGCCCGTCTGGACCCATTCTTTCGGCTCGACCCAGATCATCAGCGGCACGTGGGTCGGATTCTCCTCTGACCATCCAAGAAGTGTTGTCAAGCAGTCCTCGAAGGTCACGCAATTGCTTCGCACATCGTATTGGTTGTGGTAGACGTACAGTTCGCCCCGAGGGTCCCACCAAACGTCGATTTCGAATTGTCGAACGCCCTGTTCCCGAGCCTGCACATCGAGGGGCTCGTGGGTGTAATCATAAGCCCGCACAGTCGGTCCGAATGGCTTGATGTGGTACGAATTATGGGTTCCCTTGACCTGAATATGGTTAATCCGCAACGGCTCCGGTTCGTCATCGAAAAAGCCGCCCCCGTCGCCTCCGCCAATTCCTAGAGTGTCCAAGCAGCCGCCGAGCGGTGCTACGAACATCAGGCAAGCCAGAGCGAGCGCGGTGGTTCTCATCCTCGCTCCGCCAGCAAGGCGGTCGAGGATGAACAATTCGCATGCACGCAGAGCGCGTGAATCGTGCAAATGGCTCAGTGGTGGTGACCGCCAGGGCCGTGAACGTGGCCGTGGGTGAGTTCCTCAGGAGCAGCATCACGGATATCGACGACTTCTACTGCGAACCGTAGAGTCTTGCCAGCCATCGGGTGATTGAAGTCCACAGTGACGCTCTCTTCGGTGATGGCCGCGACACTGACGTTCAGCGTACCTTGCTCGGTTTGCGCTGGCATTACCATGCCTACTTCAAGTTCCATATCCTCAGGGAATTGCTCGCGCGGAACGACTTGAACCGCACCATCATCGCGTTCGCCATAAGCGCGCTCTGGAGTCAGAGTGAACTCGCGCTTCTCGCCGACAGCAGCACCGAGCATCTCATCCTCGAAGCCAGCAACCATCTGCTGGTGGCCGACGAGGAATGTCAGAGGGTCTCGCCCCTCGCTGGTGTCGAAAACTTTGCCTTCAGGGAAAGTCCCCGTGTAATGCACTGTCGCCACCTTGTCCGCTTCGATGACCATTGTCATGGCCCCCTCGCGGCGAGTCCGCCTTCTAAACCCAACCCTCGTCCCTCGCCTCGAGGCCAGTCGGCTGTGAAACACCTCGATGTCGCCGGATTGTCAAATCGTCGAACAGTTCGGGGAATCTCTGATTTCGACGATTCGCACATTTCTGACTTCACAACATTAACACGCCTTGCATAAGCACACGCGACTCAGCAGGGTCGGATTAGAATGGCCGCGGAAGGAATCGTCGACCAGAACTTCATTTCTCTGATGTTCGTTCTGCTGGCAGCCTTCTTGGTGCCGATTCTGCTGTCAAGGAATTCTAAAGTGAAATTGCCGATCGTCGTCGGAGAGATCATCGCCGGATTGATTCTTGGACCCAGTGTTCTCGATTTGGTCTCGCTGGACGGCGATGTAATCCTTTTCATGCGTGATTTCGGACTTGCATTTTTGATGTTCATCGCTGGGATGGAGATCGATTTCAACGCGCTTGACAAGATCGCAAAAGAGTCCCGCGCCCGCATCGACCTCGCCTTCTACCAGAACCCTATCTTCCTCGGCCCCGCCTCCTTCGGCCTCACCCTTGCGACCTCGATTTTCCTCTCCTTCATGATTGTCGGATGGGGTTTCATCGATGATCCGTGGATGCTGGCCCTGATTCTCTCCACGACCTCTCTTGGAGTCGTTCTGCCTGTTCTGAAGGAGCGCCATCTGAGTGATACGCGGCTCGGTCAGACGATTCTGTTGACGGCGCTGCTCGCCGATTTCGTCACCATGCTGCTGATATCTCTGTATGCTACCTATCTTTCAGAGGGTGGCTTAGAGGTCGAGATGCTTCTCGTCTTCTTGCTCTTCCTCGCTTTCGCTGCACTACACCGGACAGGTAAGGTGCTCGGGAGCCTACCCTGGATTTCGGACCTGATCGAGGATCTGTCGCACGCGACTGCGCAGATCAAACTGCGTGCGAGCCTTGCGCTGATGGTCGGATTCATCGTTCTGGCCGAGGTGCTGAACACCGAGATGATCCTCGGTGCATTCATCGCTGGAGTCATCATTTCACTGCTTACGACTTCGCCTGAGCGGCGGGTCGAGCGTGATTTGGAGGCATTCGGATTCTCTTTCTTCATTCCGATCTTCTTCGTCCTTGTCGGTGTCGGATTCAACCTGCCGGAACTGGCTTCGTCGGAACAAGCGAGACTTCTCGTGCCGCTGCTTCTGGGGGCTGCCATCGCTGTCAAGTTCGTGCCAGCGATGATTTTCCGCTTCGCTTTCAGCTGGCGCGAATCGATTGCTGCTGGTTCACTTCTGTCAGCGAGGCTGTCATTGATAATCGCCGCCTCGCTGATCGCACTCGACCTCGGAATTGTCGACGAGGCAACGAATTCAGCGATCATCCTCGTCGCCATCATCACCGTCATCTTCGCGCCGATGCTCTTCGCTGTGATGATTCCTGAGACTGAGGAAAGGCTGAGCCGGCGCGAGAAGGGCGAGGTCGCTCTAAAGCGCTTCTTGACCATCATCGATGATCTCGGAGACGAATTCGACAAAGAGGATCTGATGGCGATGTTCGATAACATCGATGTCAACCACGATGGTCATCTCGACATCCACGAATTCGTCGCCGTCTTCGAAGGCGACCTCCACATCGACGAAGACGACACTCTCTGAGCGGTTTCCGGACCTTGAATTCGGTGAAGAACAAGGCTACTCAAACCCTGTCGAATTGGTATTTCATCCGCTCAGCCGACTGAGAACACTCAAGCCAACAACCTCACTCGGCAGAGCCCGGAGGTATCGAGATGGCAATTGCAGGCCGAGCCAAGAAGGTCACGACCCACACGCTGCAGGAGATGAAACAGGCTGGTGAGAAAATCACCATGCTGACTTCATACGACTACTCGCTCGCCCGCCTCGTCGACGGCGCTGGCATTGATGTCATCCTCGTCGGCGACTCGGCTTCGAACGTGATGGCTGGCAACGAAACCACAGTGCCAATCACGCTCGACCAGATGATCTACCACGCGCAATGCGTGGTCAATGGAGTCGACCGCGCCCTCGTCGTCGTCGACATGCCATTCGGCTCCTATCAGGGCGACTCCAAGACCGCTCTGGATTCCGCCATCCGCATCATGAAGGAATCCGGCGGCCACGCTGTCAAACTCGAGGGCGGCGCCGAAGTCGCAGAATCAATCGAGCGCATCGTCAGCGCCGGAATCCCAGTCATGGGCCATCTCGGCCTGACGCCACAATCTATCTACAAATTCGGGACCTACGGCGTGCGTGCCAAGGACGACGCCGAGGCAGAGAAATTACTCGAAGATGCGAAGATCATCGAAGCCGCAGGGTGCTTCTCGATCGTCTTCGAGAAAATCCCCGCTGACCTCGCAACCTCGGTCAGCGAGGCGCTGACAGTCCCAACAATCGGCATAGGAGCCGGTGGGGATTGTGACGGACAGGTTCTCGTCCTGCACGACATGTTGGGCATAACCAAGGATTTCAGTCCACGATTCCTACGCCGCTACGCAGACCTCGGAGACACCATCGACAGTGCCGTCAAACAATACATATCCGACGTTCGCGCGAGGGAATTCCCGACCGATGCAGAATCGTATTGACGGCGGGTCCCTCTCCCGCCGGAGAGACAACCGAACCTTCAAGGGCGCCCGACGCGGGAGGCAGAGGGAGTGCCATGAGTGAGATGTGGGTTGAACGCCATCGACCGCAGACGGTGGCCGACATCAAAGGCCAGAAAGCGGTGGTCGACCGGCTCAAGGCTTACGCCAAATCGCGCACATTCCCACACCTCCTCTTCGCTGGGCCCCCTGGTACTGGAAAGACGACTGCGGCTTTGGCCCTCACTCGCGATGTCTTCGGTGAGAGTTACCGCATGAATCTCCTCGAGATGAACGCGAGTGACGAGCGCAAGCTCGAATCCATTCGAACCAAAGTCAAGGGTTTCGCCAAGACCGCGCCTGTGCCCGGGACCCCGTTCAAGGTGATTTTCCTCGACGAGGCCGACGCGCTGACGCCTGATGCACAGGGTGCGTTGCGGCGCATCATGGAGCAGAACTCGGCGACCTGTCGCTTCATCCTGTCCTGCAATTATTCCTCAAAGATCATCGAAGCTATCCAGTCGCGATGCGCCGTCTTCAGATTCAGACCGCTGGCCAGCGACCAAGTCATGGAGATGATTCAGAGTGTTGCGGCCGCCGAGGAGATCAATCTCGATACGGAGGCGGCCGAAGCCATCACGCATGTCAGTCTGGGTGACCTGCGAAAAGCCATCACTGCCCTGCAGGTCGCCGCTTCACTCAGCAAAGATGTCACTCGCGACCTCATCTACGAGACCACCGCGACAGCCCCGCCAGAGGAATTGCATGGCTACCTGCTGGCCTGCCGCGAAGACGGATTCCAGCCGGCTCGCCGTCGCCTCAAGGGGCTCTTGGACAAGTACGGCTTGGCCGGCACCGACATGGTCAACCAATTGCATCGAGGGCTGGGCGATGTCGCATTCCTCGACGAAGCGCAGAAACTGGCGGTCACCGAAGCCATGGCCGAGACCGACTTCCGCATGGTCGAAGGTGGCGGTGAAGCACTGCAACTCGACGCCATGACTGCTCGAATCTGCAGCCTCATCAAAGGTTGAACGCCGATTCAACCACATTTCAGGCAGTAGCAACCTGAGCGATGACAATCGTGTAGACACGATCCCAATCATTGCTCGTCCAAGGATCGCCTTCCTCTGAGAGATGAACCCGAACCTCGTATTCGCCCGGAGTCAGAGTCCCGAGATCGTAAGACATCCCGATATCGAGAGCGTGCGGAGCCACGGCATTCCCACGGAACCACGACTCGACCGTGTCAAAATCAGCAATCGCATCGGTTTGGCCAGCAGCGGTCCCACTGGCCAACTCTCGAACCAAAGCCCCGTACTGCCACAGACTCACCTCGATCTCGGCCCCCTCAGCATCGACATTATCTCGCACAGCAAAGCCTAGAACCACATCGACAGAGCCTCGGTCAAGCCCCAGAGTGTAGACACCCCCACGCCATTTCGCATCAACAACGCCGTCGGTGACCTCAACATCAAGCCCACCTGCGAAGGTTGGTGGAGCGATGTCAGCATAAGGTGGATTGACCAGAATGAAAGAGATTGCGAGCCAGGTGAAGATGAACAGGAAACTGCCTCGAAACCAATTGCCCTTGTCGAAAAGCGCAGAAAACTCACCCGGAATCAGGACTTTGTGCAGCGGAGGGAGGGTAGCGATCAGGAGCAGTGGAATCAGCCAGAGTATCGTCTCAGGACCGGTCAGAGTCGGCATCAGCACATAGCGCATCAGCATCCCAATGCCCAATCCGTAAACGATCACCAACCACATCGACCAAGCATCGGCCCTCTCCTTCAGATGGGCCGCGACGGGGTCGAAAGGCTCGAGTTTTCGGCTCTTCTTCTCTTCGTCTTTGCCGCCTGCTCTCTTCGGCTTTTTCTTGCCCGAATATGCGCTGGCGCGCAGGGCGGTATCGACGTCGACCACGCACCGGCGAGGTCGAGCCATTCATCAAGCCTGCTCTTGGCTCGGCCTCGTAGAGTTCCTCTCAAATGCTGAGTAATATTCGTGGGGTTGCCTCAGATTTTGTGGAGGATTGTGAACTCTTGAGGATGTGTTCCAGGCTTTGAATCAAGCTTATTGCCCAAACAAATCTTTCTCAGTTTGACCAACTGGTTGGAAAGTGACATCGTTCTGCTTCGAATCTTTCATCGTCAATGACATAATCAATCCGACGATGAGGAATAGAATTCCGCAGCAAAGCATGGCGATTCCAGACATAATGGATAAAAATCCAGAGACTGCCTGCTCAGCATCACCGCCGCTAATTCCGTAAGCGATTACTTTGACCTCATCTGTCGAGGATCCAATGGTGAAATTATCTGGATGTCCGCCAAACACGTAACCTAAGAATGTCTTGTCAAACTCGTCGTTTTCATCTGTTTCACAATCCTTGAAGAAAACTTCTTCTGAAGTCTGATTTGTAATCGTAATCTGATCTCCAAAGGTATTGCAATCGATTGTTTCATTCGAACCTACTGCGTAAACTTGGATCTCATAAAATACGCCTTGACTTTCGAAATTCCCGCCTTCTTCGCCGGAATACAATTCTTTTCCTTCAAAGTCGAAATTCAAATCTCCTACCGATTCTCCAACTTCTGCGCCTCCGAGCCCCATCGAAACCATACCAAAGATCGTGATGATGACGCCGAGGCCGAGTACTACCTTGCTTGCTGTGTGCATGAGGCGGCGTCGACCTACCCTTCTTGAAGACCACTGACTCATAATTCATTTGAATTGAGCCAGCAATCGCCTTCGTGCCGATGGTTAGAATCAAATGGAATCGGCAGGTCGAGCGGTTCACTGCCGGGGTGGCGTAGTTGGTAGCGCGTCGGACTCATAGGGTAACATTCAGCGGGGATTCACTCTCCGCTGCTGTCAATCGATGAGCGCAACAGCCTAACTGAAAGTGTCTGAGACATCCGAAGGTCGCGGGTTCAAGTCCCGCTCCCGGCACCACCACTTACCGTCGATTTCAGGCTCGGCCAGCATCGAATCATTCGACAATCGTCACTGGCTGGCTGCTCCAATGGACATAATAGGTCCAGTCGCTCCATTCGAATTCATAATTCTCTGCATAATGTTGTATTATGATTCCTGCATAAGCCACGAACGAAGCGTGGAATGAAACCGTATAGAGACATTCAACTCCAGGGGCAAAGTTTTCGTTATCTGAATAATACAAATTTGATAGATAATCTTCCATTCCATTTGAACAGACTACCATGATTCCGAAACCCGATCCAGTAGGCCCAGGTACTCCTTGGAATGTCACAATGTTATTGACAGCAATAGTTATGATGAATTGATTGCTATAGTCATCAGAGTATTCATTGTCGCAATCAAGTACACATGTTCCTGTGAGTTCGATTACAGCATATACTTCTCTGAATCTAATCATTTCTCCTTCAGATTGATGAATTTCAATTTCTAAATTTGCCCAATTGTCGAAATATGTTTCTGCCCCGGGAAAATCATGAGCTAATATCCAATAATCATCTGTATCCAACCAACCTAGACCGTACAATATATTTTCTGTAGTTTGAACCGATTGACTCGATCCAATCATCGCACTGCAACTCCCATCTAGGAACGACTCTCTAGACTGAGCCATATTCTCGCTATTTATAGTCGTGAAACTAAAATTTTCCGAAACAGCTGAAAAAAAATCGATTAGGGCTGATTCCATATCAGACCCTATTAATACACAAATGTTAACTCCATTCAAGTCAGAAATATCGGTGTTATCCGGCTCAAAATGATCAGAGTTGATTAATAGTCGATAATAATCTTCCACATTCATATTCAGGTTCCATTCTCCTTCTTCGCTCCCGTGGGTCGTGAAGAGATTGGCTGAGGTGGAGCCATTCCCTTGATTGTAAGTATTGTAGACAGTCTCGTTCGTCCAATAATTATTCGTCACTTCGACTGAGGTGTTATTGATGAAGTCTTGAAGATGGTCATCTATCATTTGATTCAAGGCATCCATATCGATTCCAGAGGAGTCGTCTCCATCCGGATCTCCGCCTACACATCCGGCGAAGGTGGCGGTCAGCATCAGAATTACAATGGGTAGCGCGATTGCTCTCATTGGCCCTTCATCTGAGCCGACCGTCAAAAAGGCTCGTTCAGCATTGAGTCAAACTCAGCTGTGTTGGTTTTCGTCGTCGCTGCCCTCTTCGTCATCCATCTCGTGGTCAGCGCCGTGCATCGCATCCATCCAGCACATGTCATTCTCGTCGGTCAGGGGTCCATCTTCGGGTAGGCAGGGGTGGTGGTTGGCGAAGACGTCGTGCTGTTGCAGCCAACTTCCGTAGATCCACGCGTGTGACATCCAGTAGTCCTGCAGATGCACATTCGTGCCATTCGCGCTGTCACAAGTCTCGTCCTCGAGTTCCTCGCCGACGACGAGGAAGGAATCGTTGGTGAAGCAGAGGCTCAGATGTCGGTGCCACCAATCGTTATCGCCTGCAAAGCCAGGTGGTGGTGTGGTCGAATCAGTCTTCACATACCATGCGAAGCCGACCAATTCGGAATCGGGGTCAGTGCCAGAATACATCAGGAACTCAGGTTTGTCGTACTCGAAGATGCCATCTAGGCGCGTGCCGGGAAACTCCGGATCCTCAGGGTCGAAATCGACATCGTCCTCCATCCAGTAATCGTTGAGACGGACGTGGTGAGTGCCCATGCCCGCGACGTAGCCGACCGCCATGTGCCAGCCGTCTGCTTCAGCGTCAGCGATGGTCGGCCATTGGCTCGCCCATTCGGCTGCAGCTGCGAATTGGATGCTGACGATCGCGCAATCGTCATCGGATAGTTGCCCCTTCATCATATCCGTGTATGCGGGGTCCATGTGATGTCCGCCCATGCCGCTCGAGTTGCAGAACCATGGAGCGGATTCGGGCTCGGTCTCGTGCTCACCGTGATTCTCGTCTTCGGTTTCACCCTCGTCAATGTGCTCGTCCTCGGTATCGCCTTCAGGGCTATCCTCACCCTCGTCGCCATCCGCCGTTCCATCGTCGATTGGGTTTTCGTTCTCGTCGTGAGCGTGGTCACCTTCCTCGTGGGTATGGTCTTCGATTTCGGGCTCGATGCAGCCCGCCAGTGAACCGATTGTCATCAGGGCTGCGAGAATCAGAGCGAGACTGCGCGCTTGCATCGATTCTCCCTGCTCTCGCCTGCCGTATTAACCGGATTGGCTCGCTGCATTCGTCACGCGTTAATTCATTTCAGAGGATATGTGGATGACATCCCTACGCTTCCATTAGTCGTCCTCCCGACGCTCATCGTTATCTGCTTCTACGCGGGTCTGATGTAATCACTAAGCGTTTGATTCATTGAGTATGGGTACGACGCAAGGCACATGGTCGATTGGCCCGAGCCGGGAACGCCGGTCAAGGTGGTCATCAAGACGTGGTCTGGGATGGTCGAACACGAAGGTTTGGCGCTACCTCCTTCCGGTCCGAAATTGGTCACTTTGAAACTCGTGAACGGTTACAATGTCAGTTATCCCGAGTCATATCTGGAGTCGATTGAGGTGCTCGATGAAGTGCAGATGGCCGAGGACGATACGCCCCCTCCCGCTCCCCAAGACGAGACTCTTCCCCTCGTTCACCTGCTCCACACGGGTGGGACGATCGCTTCCAAAGTCGATTATGCGACTGGTGCTGTGACTGCACGTTTCGAACCACACGAGCTGCTCGATGCGGTTCCTGAACTGCGTTCGGTGGCTCGCATTCGGGCTGTGAAATTGGGTAATATGTGGTCGGATGATATCCGGCCACGACACTGGAATCGAATGTTGAAAGCGACTGAAGAAGCCTTTGCCGAGGGTGCCGTTGGGGTTGTCATCACACATGGTACCGACACTTTGCATCTGAGTGCTGCTGCGTTGGGTTATGGCTGGGCTGGGGCCGGTGGACGGCCGCCCGGTCGGATTGTCATCACTGGCTCGCAACGCTCGCCCGATAGGGGGTCTTCCGATGCTGCTGAGAATCTCATCGCCGCGGTTCATTGGGCTGCCCATGGGCCTGCTCCGACGGGTTATCGGGATGCTTCTGTGGTGATTCTTCACGCCGCTTCCTCGGATGGCAGTTGTGCTGTTCTGCCCGGTGTCGCTTGTCGGAAATACCACTCTAGCCGGCGTGATGCTTTCAAGCCGATCAATCAGGATGCGCTTGCCTTCGTTCTCAACGATGGTGGTGGGCCGGTCATCGAGATGGCTGAGCACGAACCGGCCGATGCTCGGGTCGAGGCGATTTCGCCGATGCTCTTCGATGAGAATATCAAAATCGCCCAATTCATTGCCGATGCTCATCTGCAGCCGGAGTTGGTGAAGGCAGGTATCGAGGGTGGGTTCGATGCTCTGCTCTTCCACGGGACGGGTTTGGGTCACTTGCCGATTTCAGACCCCCAGGATGACTCGGTCGAGAACACTGTGCTGCGGCTGATGTTAGAGGACCATTGCGCCAATGATGGCGTGGTTGTGGTGGTTGCTCAGACCATTGAGGGGCCGATCAACATGAATGTCTATGCCAAGGGTCGAGAACAACAGGCGATGGGCATCATTGGTCATGGCTCGCTTTGTCCGCCGACATCTGCTCTGGTCAAATTGCACCATCTCCTGAGCCGAGGCGAAGGGCGTGATGGCGTGGCTGCTGGTTGGGTCGAAGATCTGTGCGGCGAGAATCCCGACGATGCTCGCGAATGAGCCCCGACTGGCTCTTGGGTTCACTTTCAGGCTACTCTATCCCTCCGCTTCCATGAAGAACCGCGAGGCGGTTTGGCTGGCTGATGGCAGGCGCATCGCACTCGGAGGACCTCGATGCGATGCGGCTTGAGGCGTTCAATGCGGGCGACCGCGTCAGCATGGAGGAATTGCGCAAAGCCGGCAAACAGACCGCCCGCGAGCGCATCAGCATGCTGCTCGATGCTGACTCATTCGTCGAGGTCGACACCTTCGTCCAGCATCGCTCAGTAGACTTCAACATGCATCTCCATCGGCCTTACGGCGACGGGGTCGTCGCTGGTCACGGCATGATAGACGGCCGCCGCGTCGTCTGCTTCGCGCAGGATTTCGCAGTCTTCTCTGGCACCATGGGCGAGATGCACGCTCGCAAGATCGCCAAGATCGCAGCCTTCGCGGAGAAGGCCCAATTACCACTCATCGGCATCTGGGACGGCGATGGCCAGCGGGTCGAGGACGGCGTACCGGCCCTCGGCGCGACGGGCGAATTACTCGACATCCTCGTCGCCTGCTCGGGTCGAATCCCAATTTTCTCGGTGATTCTCGGTACAGTCGCCGGAGTAAGCGCGCTGGCCGCCGGCCTCTCGGACTTCGTCATCCTCTCCGAAGACAACGGCCAGATGTTCATGCGAAGTCCGTACTTCATCCCCGAGATCGCCAGCGGCGAGCTCGACCAACAGAGTCTGGGCGGTGCCGAGGCACACGCCAGCCGCTCCGGCATCGCCTGCCTCGTCGCCGAAGACGAGGAAGACGCCATCCTCTCAGCCATCGAGATTCTCGCTTACCTGCCAGACCACACCCTCGCAGAGCCGGTCCGCATCAGAAGCGAAGACCCAGCGGACCGATCCTGCGACAAACTGACAGAAATCCTCCCCTCCGACTCGAATCGACCATACGATATGCGCCATGTGATTGCTGAAATCGTCGACGAAGGCCGCTTCCTCGAACTGTTCGGCACATACGCTGAGAACATCGTCATTGGATTCGCCCGATTGGACGGCCAAACCGTGGGAATAATCGGCAATCAACCAAAGGTTCTGGCGGGCTGCCTCGACATCGACGCCTCGGTCAAGGCAGCCCGATTCATCCGCACATGTGATGTCTTCAACATTCCAGTTCTGACCCTCGTCGACGTACCAGGTTTCCTGCCCGGAACGGTGCAGGAGTGGGGTGGAATCATTCGCCACGGAGCCAAGTTGCTGTACGCGTACGCAGAGGCGACGGTGCCCAAACTGACGCTGGTCACGCGCAAGGCCTACGGCGGCGCATACCTTGCAATGTCCTGCAAACACCTGCGCTCCGACTACAACATCGCATGGCCCTCTGGTGAACTCGCCGTGATGGGGGCTGAGAGTGCAGTGAACATCATTCATCGGCGCGAATTGGCCGAGGCCGAGGATACGGCCTCGACACATTCTGAATTGGTTGCTGAGTATCGCCGCAAGTTCGGTGATCCGTACGTTGCGGCGCGGCATGGTTGGCTGGATGATGTCATTGAGCCGGCGCAAACGCGCAAGAAACTGATTCAGGCGCTGCGCCCCCTTCGCAGCAAGCGCGAATGGGTTCCACCGAAGAAACACGGCAACATTCCGCTCTGATCAAAGTTGCTCGAGAACCTGAGTCAGGCTCGGAAGTGATTGCGCGAGTTCGGGCGCGTAGAGATGTTTCCAGGCTTCCAAGTGCTGTGCTGCTATCATGACGACCGCGAAGTCCTGCGGACTCGCACTCGAACCATAAGAGATTGAGACGTTCACTTTCGCAGCCAATTCGACACTCTCGCCTCCTCCTGGGGCGGCGTCGAGGTCGATGCCGAGGTCGGCTTCGATGCCTTCCCCCTCGCTGAAAATCGCTTCATCCCAAGGCCCGCTGAGCAATGCTCGCCGGCCCGATTCTGGGATGATCTGGCCGCCCGCGGCGGCCCATGCGGCGGCGATGGCTCGTGCTGCCGAGCCGCCGCCACGCATTCGCAGGATACTGCCTTCTGCTTCGATACCGATGTGCTTGGCAGCAGCGACGAATCCAAGCCCATCGGTACTCGTTCCTGACCAATTTCCATCAATCCGTTTCAATTGATTGATCGCATTCACGCCCGCTGGCCCATCAACCTCAAGCCGCGCTTGCGGCGAGTGTTTCAGCGGCGCGGTGCAACTCAGCCAGAGGTCGCCCTCGAGGCTCGTAACCTGCTTGAGGAAAGAATCGATGCTGCGAGCCTCGACGAAAATACACTGCGCTCCAGAAATCCCCAGATGTCCGCCCACGATTGTGAATAGTTTCGGGGTCAGCGAGTGGGCGATGGGGAAGCCAACGATGCCCCAGTAAGCGGGTCCGTCCACACATCTTCGCCGGAATTCTCGCCAATGAAGGTTTCAAGTCGGTTGTTACGGCGGCTCAGCCGATGGAAAGCGACCTTTCGATTGCGCGCGCGGCCACGATTCGCCCTATTGAAGAGGTGGCAACCAAGCTTGGATTGGAGCGCAGTGACCTGATTCTACAAGGACCATCGATTGCAAAGATTTCTTGGGAGCGACTCAAACAAGCATCAAACGGCAAACAAGGATTCCTGATTCTCGTGACTTCGGTCAACCCGACTCCGTTCGGAGAAGGCAAGACCGTGACGACGATCGGCCTCAATCAAGGCCTGAATCGACGCGGTCATAATGCAACTTGTGTGATTCGAGAACCCTCGATGGGGCCGGTTTTCGGCATCAAGGGAGGTGCTGCGGGTGGTGGCTTTTCACAGGTGCTTCCGATGGAGGAGATCAACCTGCATTTCACTGGAGATTTACACGCTGTGACGATGGCGCACAACCTCTGCTCGGCCATGCTCGATAACCACCTCCACAGGGGTAACGAATTGGACCTTGACTTGAAGCGGATTTTTTGGCCACGTGTCATCGACATGAATGATCGGAGCCTTCGCGAGGTGACGATTGGACTTGGCGGGAAGGCGAACGGGATTGTTCGTACTGATCGGTTCGATATAACTGCGGCCAGCGAGGTCATGGCGATTCTCGTTCTGTCCAAGGATTACGCCGATCTGCGGGCTCGACTCGGCAAGATTTCGATTGGGGTATCGAATTCTGGGGCGCTCGTGACCGCCGATGACCTCGGCTCTGCTGGTGCGATGGCTCTTCTTCTTCGCAACGCTCTGTTGCCTAATCTGGTGCAGACTCTGGAGGGTGACCCCGCCTTCATTCACGGTGGTCCTTTTGCGAATATCGCGCACGGTAACTCTTCGATCATAGCGGATTCTCTGGCCCTTGCGTGCGCGGATTATGTTGTGACCGAGGCTGGATTCGGCGCCGAGATGGGCGCCGAGAAGGCTTTGCAGATCAAGGCTCGAGCGTCTGGCAAAGTACCTGATTGTGTGGTTCTGAATGTCACTGTTCGGGCGATGAAATTGCACGGTGGCGGCTTTTCTACCGGTGGGGGTAAGCAACCTCCTGCGGATGAGTTGGAGGTCGAGAATGTCGAGGCGACACGGGCTGGTGCTGCGAGCAATCTGCGGCGCCACGTTCGGAATCTGTCGGAGACAGGGATTCCGCTGATCGTTTCTATCAATCGCTTCGAAGCCGACACCGATGCCGAGATCGAAGCGATTCGCCTCGAGGCTGTGGCTGCTGGCGCTCGCGATGTCGTGCTCTTCGAGGCTCATGCGAGGGGAGGTGAGGGTTCTGCTGCTCTGGCTGATTCCGTGGTCGAGGCCTGCGCGACTCATGCTGCGGCGGGCCGACCATATTCACCGATGGTCGAAGCCGGTCTGCCCGCCGAACAGACGATTTTGAAGATCGCAACAAATGTCTACGGCGCCCACACTGTCGATTTCTCCCCCTCGGCTCACCGGAGCCTCGTCGCTCTGCGAGATTGGGGCCTCGACACGCTGCCTGTGTGCATGGCGAAGACTCAGTATTCCTTCAGCCACGAGCCTTCTGAACTCGGCTCACCGACTGGATTCACCATGCCGATCCGCGAACTTCGACTCAATTCAGGTGCTGGTTTCATCGTCGCTGTCTGCGGCTCGATGATGACCATGCCAGGCCTTCCGATTCGTCCTGCCGCGAAGGATATGGACATGGATGACGACGGGCGTCTGACCGGTGTTTTCAGTTGAGGAGAGGGTGAGTCACAGCGCGCGAAATGTGAAGGACTTTGACTCTTGAGGAAGTGATGGAATGCGGCAACTGAAAGCCTTTGAAGAGGGTGTTCGTCTGCGAATCGACAACACTGATGACCTCTGGACCCTGGCTCAGATATGTCGTGTCGGCTCTTACCTCGGGATGCTCTCGCACCGCAGGGATTCCACCACTGGAACACAGGAGGGCGGGCGGGCCAAATCTGCTGAACGCAAGCCTATGTGGATTGAGATCGAGGTCGGTGAGACTACATTTCAGGCCTTCACCGACAAGCTTCGCGTTCATGGGGTGATTTCTGACGCGAGGATCGATACCGGTTCACATCACACTCACATCATCTCTGCTGGGGCCGAGGTCGAGGTTTCGTTCGAGGGTGGTTTGCCGGCTGTCGACAGGGCGCTGATCAAGACGGCGCTTGCTGCGGGGAGTCGTCCCAAGGCTGGATTGATCGTCGTCGAGAATGATGAGGTGCTGATCTTCGAGGTTACCGCGCATGGGATTCGTGACGTCTCTTCTTTCTCGATGCGCGGTGGTGGCAAGCGCGCCGATGATTCGACCAGTGTCCGGCGTGGATTCTTCAAGCGGGTCGCTCGCGAGACCAAGTTGGTCTTCCCCGGATTAATGCCGCTGGTTCTCTGCGGGCCGGGCATGGCGCGCGAGCATTTCGAGGCGATGCTGCGTGGAATCGGCGCTGAGAATCAGATTCTGAACGCCGCGACTTCGATTGGAGGGCGTTCTGCTGCCAACGAGGTTCTGGGTCAAGGTGCGGCGGATTCGGTTCTGGGCGAACACGAATTGGTTCGCCAAGTTCGGGCAATCGAGGAAGCGCTGAAGCGAATCTCTGTGGATGGAGCGGTTTCCTACGGCAGCGCAGCCATCGCTGATGCTGCCGAGCAGGGCGCTGTCGAGACGCTGGTCATCGACGCAGCCCTGTTGCGCTCAGATGAGAAGACCCTACGAAAACAGTGGGAAGAGATCGTTCGCACTGTCGAGACCTCGCGTGGAGAAATCATCCAGAGCTCGGTCGATCACGATGCTGGGCAGCAACTCCTCGGCATGGGTGGAGCCATGGCATTGCTGCGCTGGAAGGTCGATTGAATGGGCGGCCTTGTCCGCATCGTAGGTTTCGTTGGACCCGAAGAAGATTCAGGTGCGGCGGCTGTCCTCTCTGCTGCAAGTGCTTCGGCCGAAGTCGATATGATAATCGAGAATGGCTCGCCGTGGCCCGATTTCGATCACGGTTCGATCGATTGGCGAGCCCGGCTCAGCGGAGCACATTGGCTCGCCTTGTCTTCTTCGACGATCCTCGAGAGCGATTCTGCCAGAAGCGCCCAAGGTGCCGGAATGACCTTCGCTGAGTTCGAAGGAGCGCGAGTGATCATGGTCGTCGATATGCCTGCTGATGAGGAGCGCCTGGCAGAGGCTTGGGGTCATGTCATTGAGCGTATCCGCCAAATCCACATCCTTTTCCTGAGCACAGAAGTCTTACCAAGAATCGCAGCCCTTGAAGGCATGGCTCCGGGCGACCTCCAACATCAGATTCGCCTGCGCGGAATGGTTCCACAAGTCTGCACATTCGATGCCGACTCGAAGAAACTTCGAGTCGAGCACGCTCTCGGTTCAATCAGCGGTCGAGCGAGCGCCGAATCCGAGGCTGAATGGATCGCTCGATACATTTGCAAACTCCCTGAATCAGGAACCGGAACGGACGGTATAGAGGTAGCGTCAGGACTGGTTTAGATTCTGATTTACTTTCACATTCAGAGGCTGCGGGGGGACTCGTTCCTGATACCCCTTTAGTAGGGTCACCCTTTCGGGGCGACCTGCGGAGTGTACACGTTATGCCACTACGACTCGGACCGGCTGGAGTTCCACTGTCTTGCAAAGGCCGAACCATCGTCGAGGGAATGGACGACATCACCGTTCTCGGACTCGAGACGATGGAGATTCAAACCGTTCGCCAAGTCCAACCTCACCACTTCGACCAATACTGGCAGGCGGGTATTCTCTCGCACAAGGCCGACTTCGAAATGAACGTACACGGCCCCTATTACGGTGAAATTCTCGGTAACCGCCGCGAGCGAAATCGCACCCTTTCAAAGATGGAATCGTCGATGCAGGTTGGTAAAATCATCAACGCTCGACACATGGTTTGCCACGTCGGCCCCTACTGCGATTACGAGCCTGGGACCGAAGCCAACGAACAAGTCGCCAACGTCATGGCTGGTGTGGTCGACCGCGTCCGCTCCATCTGGGGAGTTGAGGAGGAAGAGGAAGACTACTCCGCCTTCCCTTGGGTGCATGAGGCGGAGCCGACCCTCGTGGGCATCGAGACGAGTGGACAGCAGGAATTGTGGGGAACAGTCGAAGAGGTTCTCGAGGTCGTCAACCACGTCGAGGGCACCGTTCCGGTGTTGAACATGGCTCATATTCACGCTCGAGGCCACGGTCGCATGAAGACGTCCGAAGATTATGCTGAGTTATTCGACCAAGTTCGCGAGACCTACGGCGGCAAGACATTCTACTGCCACTTCGCTGGCGTCGAACATCGCATGGGTAATGCTCAACATTATACTCAGATCAAGAAGTCTGACTTGAAGTTCGAACCATTCGCAGAATATCTCGCCGAAGAGGGCGACTGGATGGACATCACCATCATCTCTGATTCGCCCTTGCTCGAGCACGATGCGATGTACATGGTGCAGCACTATGACAAGGCGCGCCAGCGCCTGCTTGAGATCCGTGCTCGCGATGATCGTCGCATGAAGCTCGCTGCCGAGGCTGGCATCGACGTTGAGGAATTGGCTCGGCGTGAAAAGGAACAAGCCGAGGCTCGCAAGCAAGCCCTTCTCACTGACAAGGAGAAGAGGGCCGCGGCGAAGGAAGCGAGGGCCGCGGCGAAGGAAGCGAAGGCTGCCGAGGCTGCCGAGGCTGCGAAGAAACAGAAGACGATCCTTGTGGCCAAGAAAGCCAAGAAAGCCAAGAAAGACGATGGCAAGATGATGTCCATCGAGGGCAGCGACGATGACAAGGATTTCGAAGACTTGTTCTGATTGGGCCGTCAATTCAATTGACCTTACTGAAAATGATGTTCAGCCAGTCCCATTATTCGGATGAGAATGGGCTTCGCCTCATCTTCCGAGTCGAATGGTGGGACTGGCCGGACTTGAACCAGCGGCCTCCGCATCTTCAGTGCGGCGCTCTCCCAACTGAGCTACAGTCCCCGTAGCGCTCTCGCCAGCCCACGTTCCACTTCAATTCTTCCGCGGTGCAGTCGAGCCGTTTGTGTGTGGGTCGAGACGTTTTGAGGCGAGGTAGCGCCGTTCACTCGACGCCGTCGAGGATGCTCGCTTGGATCTCATTGAGTTTCTCGATGCCGGAGGTCGCCGCATCGAGGAGGGCGTCGAGTTCGTCGCGAGTGTAGGTGAATTCCTCTCCGGTTCCTTGGACCTCGACGTACTTACCGTTCGAGGTCATGACGACGTTCATGTCGACGTCAGCGTTCGAGTCGAGGATGTAGTCGAGGTCGGTGTAGACCTCGCCATCGATGAGACCGACGCTGATCGCAGCGAGGTCCCATCGCAGAACCGCAAGTTCGTGTTCGGCAGCCTGCTCGGCACTGAGTCGGGGTGGTTCCTTTCCGTTGCGGATCTGTTCAGGGCTCAGTCGCAAGTCTGCTGGCAGGCACTTTCCATTTGTGATGAGCCTGCGAATCGCCAGTCGAAGGGCGATGTTGGCGGCTGTGATCGAGGCGCATCGAGTGCCGCCATCGGCGTTCAGCACGTCACAATCCACTGTGATTGCAATCGGGCCGAGCTCCTCAAGGTCAATCGCGCCGCGCAGCGCGCGAGCCACGAGTCGCTCGATCTCCTGAGTCCTCCCCTTCGCTCCATTCCGCTCCCTTCGGAAGCGCGAATCGGTAGAACCCGGCAGGAGCGAATATTCCGCGTGAACCCAACCTCGGGTAGCATCACGTGGAAACCATCTCGGCAATGAAGGCGCAACGGTGGCGCAAGCCAGTATCATCGTGTTTCCCTGTCGGTAGAGGACGGAAGCATCGGCATTCGGGGTGAAATCGAGGGTCACTTCAATCTCGCGCAATTCGTCGACTGCCCTGTCGGATGCGACATCACCGGACTTCATCTTGGCCATGGTCAGGCGGCCTGAATCTCTCGTATAATATGTAATGCGAGATTAATCCCCGCGCCTACCTGCGTGCGTGAGGCGGTCGAAACGCGTCGACGACATCTGCATCTGTGGTGATGTAAGGTCCGCCGATGAGGTCCACACAATAGGGCACGGCGGCGAAAATCACCTCGAGGATTTCACGAATCGATCTCGGCGAACCTGGCAGATTGATGATCAGCGACGAGCCGCGGATACCCGCTGTCTGCCTCGATAGTATCGCCGTCGGAACATAACTGAGGGAAACCGCACGCATCTGCTCGCCGAAGCCTGGCAACATCCGCTCACAGACGGCTTCGGTGGCTTCGGGCGTCACATCGCGTGGCGCTGGACCGGTGCCGCCCGTCGTCACGATGACTGAGCAACCCTCCTCGTCGGCGAGTTCCATCAGGGCTTCTTCGATGAGTTCCTGCTCGTCGGCGACCAGACGCCTGACGACTTCCCAAGGCGAGGTCAGAGCATCGGCGAGGAACTCCTCGATAGCCGGCCCGCTGAGGTCTTGATAGTCGCCGGCACTGGCTCTATCAGAGGCGGTCAGAACCCCGAATCGACAATTCTCGCCAGCGGACATCGAGCCTCGACAGAGCGTTCGCGGTGAAAACCCAGTCGGTCGATGAGGCTCGTCTTCGAATGACTACGTTCAAAGACCTCCCCGTCTGCAAACCACACCCCGGAGGAGATGTGGTGTCGAGCCTACCCCAACCCACACTGAGAAGCATCGCTCTAGGCGTCCACTGCGAAAATTCCGCATCGGGTGCATCAGAGGTTGAAGTAGGCTCGCGTCCACTCCTCTGATTGCAGGTGAGCCGATGAGTGATGATGGAAGATATGCAGCGCAGATCGCTGTTGTGAAACAAGAATGCGAGAGCGCTGAAGACGAAGAGATAATCAAGGAATTCAGGCGGTACGAAGAGGAGTTCCTCATCCCGCCTGAGGACGCATTGAGGTCCGTTGTGCGAAAATTCCAGATGGCTTCGGGACAGCAGGTTTCGACCATCACTTCTTCGTCCCGCACCTCTTTCCCGGAGAAGAAAGCGACGAAGTTCTCCGAATTGGACAAGGATGACAAGAACGTCACCATCGAAGTCGCCGTCCTATCATACATCCCAAAGATCCAGACCGTCCGCGGCGAAGAGCGACAGATTGCCTACGGCCGGATCGAGGACAGTCCCTGGGAGGGCGAGCGAGAACGCTGGGACTTCACCGATTGGGGCGACCACGCCCAGAATCTGACTCAGGGCGCAGTCGTGCGGCTCGAGGGAGTCTCGGTGAACTTCTGGAACGACCGCCGCTCGATCAACATCAACCGGCCGAGCCGCGTCACCGTCCTCAAGGAAGGCGGCCCGGCCGTCACTCAACTCTCCGATGAGCCGGTCAGTATCGAGGTCGCTGGAAAACAAGAAGGCATGGTCAACATCGTCGCGCGAGTACTCTCGAAGAAGGACGACAGCATCGTCAAGCGCGACGGCACTGGTACGCTTGAGGTGGTTCGCGGCAGGCTCGCCGATTCATCCGGGACCATCGGCTTCATCTCGTGGCGAGCCTTCGACAACGAAGTCGGATCACTGATCAAGATTGACCGCGCTTCGATTCGACGATACCGCGACACGCCTGAGATCAACATCAGCGACTCGACGAAGATCGAACCCTATATCGACAAATCCTTCGCCAGCGTCGAGGAGCTGAATACCAGCACAAGATCGAAGATCGCCGACCTGCGCGATGGTATGCGAGATGTCGAGATTACCGTGCAGGTCGAGAATTGGCAGGCCCGTACCTTCACCAATGCTGACGGCGAAGAGAGAACCGTTCGCAGTGGAGATGTGATGGATCCGTCCGGTAGATGCCGCCTCACGGCGTGGTGCGACATCTCACCGGAAGCCGGCTCATTTCTGCATCTGAATGGGGCTCGCATCCAGTTCTGGCAGGGCTCGCCCGACCTCGTTGTCGATGACCCGAATCAGGTCATCGACCTCTCCGACCCGCCTTGGGATGCAATCGACCCCGAGACCCATTGGGTCGATGTCGACCTGACCACTCTGGTCAACGGCGGTTCGCGCCGAGGCATTCGAACCGCCGGCCGAGTAGTTGCAGTGCGGCCTGATTCAGGAATTGTCGAGCGTTGTCCCGAGTGCCGCAGAGTGCTGCGCGACAGCGCTTGCGTAGACCACGGGGCGCAGCGCGGAAATGAGGATCTGCGCGTCAGATTCGTCATCGATGATGGCGTCTCTAATGCCTCCCTTTTACTCAACAAGGAGGCGACAGAAGCCTTCATCGGCATGGATCAAGAGACCGTCAAGGCCGAGGTTACCAAAGAGGGTCAAGCCGGCTTCGTCGCCGCTCTCAGAGATAGATATCTTGCCCATAATCTGATCGTCAACGGCCGCGCACTGATCGACGATCAGGGCGCGATGATAATGGCCGATTCGACGACAATCGACCCTCGAACTCCAGAAGATGCTGCCAACGAGGTCATCGCCAAATGGGGGGTGATTCTGTGATTCAGCAACCGATTCGACGCAGTCGCCAGAGTGCCATCCGTCTCTTCGCTCAGGAATACGCAGACGCCGACCTTCCCGAGGAGGGTTCAGGCGAGTACGATCCTTCTTTCGTCATCACCAAGCTCGGCGCGAAGGTCAACCGCGCCTTGGTCGGCGGCGTCATCGACAGACTGGAGCGCCGAGAGCACGAGAGTGGTATGACCTTCACCGGACACATCCGCGATCCAACCGGCGTCCATCTGTTCAACGTCGCATCATTCCAACCCGAATTGCACCCCGACATCGAGGAACTTCTGCACCGCTTCGAGAAGGGCGACCGCTTCCTGATGCTACTCGTCGGTCGTGCCCGTTGGTTTGAGACCGACGACGGCGGAGTATTCACCTCATTTCGCGCAGAGGAATTCACCGTCGTCGACAAAGACCGATACACGCATTGGCTGGTCGACACAGCCGCAGCGACTCTGCGGCGCCTCGACGCTTTCGAAGCCTCGATGGAATCAGACCTCACACCCGCGGCGCTGGAAGCCTCGGGAGTGCCGAGAGACCTGGTCGATGGCCTGATTCTCGCCAGAGGCCATTACGGCGAATTCGACACTGAAAATTACCGAGTCGGAGTTCTGCAAGGCCTTTCGATGGCTCTTGGCAGCAATGCCGTCATCGAATCTGCGCCAGCTCCCGAAGCGAGTGGAGACCAACCCACCCTCGCCGAATCCGTCACAGAGGCCGATGATGGTGGAGTAGCATCGCTCGAAAGTGGTCCTGAGAAGGACGTTAATGAGGTGATCCTCGAGACGATTCTCCAGCGCGATGAAGGCAGCGGAGTCGACTACGATACTCTGGTGCACGCTTGTGTCATGGCTGGCCACCAGCGCGAGACGGCCGAAGACGCGATCGACCATCTGCGGGATGTCGACGGAGCGATCATCGAGCCTCGCTTCAGTTTCTTCCAGCTCCTGCCCGAGTGAATCAGCGCAGACCTGCGAGCAATTGCTCCGCATGAGTCATCTTCGCCCTGATTCGCTCGATCGCCTTCGAGTCAGCCGCCCGGGAGTGCACCCGGCCGGCGCTCACTGGAGTCGCACCAACCGCTTGGATGACTGAATCCTTAGCGCCCTTCTCCTCGGCGATCCGGGCTGCTACGACGAGCAGCCGTGTCTGTACGACTTCATTCTCGATGGGCCAGCCTTTGCGTTGAGCGATGCGAATGAACAGATTCTCTTCAGCCGCGGCCCATCGTCCACCATGACTGTTCAGAATCGTCCCGACCATTCTCTCTACATCGTCCATCAGCCCTTTCAGTGCTTGGAGGGCTGACCTCGCACTGGCCGATATCTTCTCACTGCCAGCGATGAGATTGTCGCTCGCATCCTCGATCACGTGGGCAGCGAGCGGCTCGAGGAAATCAATCGGCTCACTGGGAACCTCGACGACGATGATTTCCTCGACCTCCCTGTCTCTAAATTCGACAGCGGTGAGCGGCTCGGAACTGATATCGGGCAGACCATTCCGGCGCAGGCTCTTCTTGACCTGCCCCCAGCCATGACCCTGACTCGCGAGAACACCCGAGACACGCCCCATCAGAACGGTTCGAGTGCCGGTCAGGAGAAGTTCGAGTTTCTGGCATAATTTGTGCAACTTCTCGCGCTCCATCTCGGCCAAACGCTCGACTGTGAGCCTGCGAGAATCGAAATTGAGGTGCAGCCAAAGGCGTTGGCGACGCTCTTTGTGTGAGCCCGACGACTTGATTCCGAAGACCTTCAGTGTCTCGCCCAGTTCCTGATGTGCCATCGACTGGATGCCATCCCAAGAGAGGTCGTGCTCGGGCAGAATCCGATGTTGAATCAAGCGCGCCCGCAGCACTTCGACCGAGCCGTTCTTCGGCAAGCCAGCCGCCTCTGCTCGGTCTCTCAATTGCACCAGTCGAGCCCGATACAATTGATCCAACAGAACCCGATCAACAGCCATTGACATCACCTATTCATCCGCAGCGCGCACGCTGCGGTCATATCGCTTACGCATCATTGACGATGCAGAACCACGATTTCACGACGACGAGAATCTCGCCGAAGCAAATCATTCGTCGAGGTCGATCCAAGCGTCAGCGGCCGGACCTTCCCGAGAATGGGCCGCCAAAGCAACAGTGGCATTCGCCACCATCAGATCCCAATCCTGCAGCACTGCGATGGTCGCGGGTTCGTAATCGGAGTAGGGCACGAGGCGTTCGAGCGAGAGCGTATGGCGACCGTCATTAGAGAGAATCTCCATCCGAATCTCGACGTGAACCTCAGTATCGGGAACCTCGCCATAGGGGTCATGAAAAGCACTCTCAACGACCAAATCGAGAAATTCCTCTGCCTTCCTCATAATCGCTCCAACCTGCTGATGACGAACCAGAATTCCGACCTTGTCGACTTCATCCGCAGTCATCGAACCGAGCATGTGGTCCTGCACCCACCATGCGGTCTGACCCTCCAACTCCGTCACCAATTCGGCCAATCGCGAAGGAAACCCGACCCGAGCAATGAAAATCACCAGGTCAGAATAGGCGACCGGCAGAAAATGCTCGCCGCCACGCTCCTGAGGATCGACCCCCAAAGCGTGGCGCCGCTCATCAGGACGCAGCGAATCGTAGACATCACGCGAAGTCACGTAGGCATCGATCGCCCCAGATCCTCGCAAGTCCTCCATCCAGCGAGCCTGTTCGAGTGCATCACTGGGCGGCGCATCCAAGCCATGAATCCCGGCATAAGAAGTGGGGGCGAGAACACGAATTCCACGCCGCGCCCGGCGCAATTGCCGCCGAACAACCTGAGATTCAGCAAGAATGATCGCCGCCTTCGGCTGATACCACAAACGATTCTCAGAAACCAGAACTTGAGCAGTCCGCCTAGGTGAGCGAGCAGCAACAACAGAACAGCGAGCCTCCAACATCGCCATCTGATGACCGTGCAACGACCGTGCAGGCACCGCCAGAAGGTCGAATTCACCGCCACTCAAACGTTTCAAACCAGACTTGAAAGAAGGTACGGACTTGACGACCAGATCCAGATCGACAGCAGCGACCGAGTCCGAAAACTCCGCCAGAGATTTGGACACCAGACAATGGGGGTGGTCGAGAGAAGCGACTTCGAGTCGATCTTTCACAGCGTCCACCTCGGGGGGGGAGCACGCAACGTGCCCAGTCTCGCGGCCGCACGCCTCTTGATATAGGCAACCCCTAACCTGAAACCGGTCAAATGGTCACACTCCGCAACGCAAAACGCCACCTCTCCCGGCGGCGGGACGTGATCGATGAAGCGCTGGAGAATCTCGTGCAAGATCGACTGACAGGGACCGACGCGCCTGCGATGAGCCTTGCGAGTGACATTCTGCTGGCGGGAGGCAAGAGGTATCGGCCGATTCTGACTTTGCTTGCATTCGAGGCCGCCGGCGGCAAGGCCGAATCAGAAGTTTTGGACTTGGCCTTGGCCGCCGAATTGATTCACACAGCTACCTTGATTCACGACGACATCTACGATCAGTCGAAGACGAGGAGGGGCAAACCCACACTGCATTCCACGCACGGGGTTTCGCACGGGATCATTGCTGGGGACTACCTCTTCGTGATGGGTTTTGGACTCGGTGGGCGGTACGATGAACCCATCGTCACTCGAATGGCCGATACCTGTGCGAACATCGCTTCGGGTGAGTTGCTGCAGTTCGCGCACATTGGTGACCTCGCGACGACTCCTGAGGATTACTACGCGATCATCGATGGCAAGACAGCTGGTCCTTTCGCGACCGCTTGTGCCTGCGCTGGCATGGTCGCGAGGTCGAGCGCTGCGGATGTTGCAGCGCTCGAGGAATACGGCTGGGAGGTCGGACGGGCCTTCCAATTGGTCGACGACCTTCTCGACTTGACCGGTGATGTTTCGATGGGCAAGCCTAGAGGCACCGATGTTCACGAGGGCAAGATGACGCTGCCCATCATCCACGCTCTGACGATGCTTCACGGCGTTGAGCGTGAGCAACTCGCCGATGTCCTGCAGAATTTCAGCGATGACCGCTGGGGCGAGTTGACCGATCTACTGGAAAGCGCTGGTTCATTCGATTATGCGCGGCAGTTGATCGAGAATCATATCGACCGCGCGTTGAACTCGCTTGATTTGCTGCCTCGGAGTGATGCGAAGCGTCTTCTGGCTGAGGTTGCGAAGCGCTCAGGCAGCCGGCGCATCTGAGGAGGCTTTGGCTTCGCGCCGGTGGTATCGATGGTCGAATCGGAGGAGTTGGCTCCATCACAGACTCGAAGTGATTGGGATGTCATCGTCATCGGCGGTGGTCCTGCGGGCAGTACGACGGCTCGATATCTGGCTCAAGCCGCTGTTGATGTGCTGGTCATCGATGGTCGCGACCCGATTGGCACACCCTTGCAGTGCGGCGAATTAGTTCCGTCGAACGCCGAGATGAAGCGGCTCTGCCCAGACGTTCCTGAGATGGACGATCTGTTCCGGACGCCGGACTCTGCGATAGCCCAGAGACTCGAAGAAATGCACTTGGTGACGCCTTCGGGAAAGCGCTTGAAATTCCCATTCGAAGGCAATGTCCTCGACAGGGTGGCGCACGACGAAGCGCTGGTCCAGAGGGCTGAACAGGCTGGAGCGAATTATCTGATAGGTCAGCGTGTCGAGACCGTGGAAGGTGAGCAGGTTAGACTCCGCGACGGACGAATATTCACCGCCCGAGTCATCGTCGGCGCCGGTGGTCACAACGACCCTATCCGTCGCCAGCACTGGAACGAGGAATCGACCAACATCCCAGTCAAATTCGTCCTCATGGATGGGGTTCACAGCGAGGCGCTCGAACTCCACTTCGGTGGATTGGCGCCGGGTGGATACGCCTGGGTCTTCCCGAAGGACGGCTGCTCCAACATCGGCCTTGGGATTCAGCGTAGTTTCTCCAAAGACCGCAGTCTCAACCTCTTCGCTGACGACTTCATCAGCCGCTACGAGGGCAAGGTCTCCTACAGCGGAGCAGGCTCGCTGCCGATGTCGGGAACCATAAGCAGTTTCGTCAATGGCAACCACCTCCTAGTCGGCGATGCAGCGGGCATGGTTCTGCCCTCGAACGGAGCGGGAATCACCATCGCCATGATCGGTGGGCGCATAGCTGCACAAGCCATCGCCTCACACCTCCAGAACGGCACACCACTTGCGGATTACGAGGTGGAATGGCAGAGGCAGATGGGTGCTGTCATGACTAATTCCAAGCGCGCATTCCGCCTCGGCAGCATCATCTTCCGGCTCCCCGATCGGGTCATCGACCTCGCCTTCAATCGACTCACCAAGTCATTCCTCTGGCGCGGTGTCACCTGCCGCCGAATGTTCTGGCTCTTCTGAGCATTGAGATGTCCAGCACCATGAAGGATTACTTGGGCGCTGTGCCTTCCCAGATTGTTGCCATTCCAGGGAAGATGACCTTGGCTTCGACGCCCTCGAAGCCAACTTCTTCTAGCATCCGAACGTACTCCTTCGTCGTCCCGAAATGGACGTAAGTCTTGGTCAACCACTTCCACGGATGGTCGCTCACACCGCAGACGATACGCGCGTAGGAACCGACCCAGAATCGCATCCAGAACCAGCCGAAGAAGCCGTGCAGTCGATTCATTTTCGCTGGGTCCACGATCACCAACTTCGCCCCGGGCTTCAACACCCGAAGCACCTCGGCCAGCCCCGTCCGCTTATCGTACCAATCCCTGAACGAGAACAACGAGCAAACAGCATCAAACGAATCGTCATCGAAGGGCAAGGCCTCAGCTTTCCCAATCACGAATTCCACCGCATAATCACCACGCGAGGCCCGCATCGAATTCACCCGCGGCTCCGCAGCAGTAAGCATCAGGGCACTCGGATCGAGACAGACCAACTCACCCCCGATAACCTCCTCAGCAAAACTTCCTGGACCACAACCAACCTCCAAAACGCGCCCCTTCAGAACACCACCCTCAGAGGGCAATCGCTCACGAACCAGCCGCCGCCATCTGTCGACTTGACCAAGCGTTGCGAAGCGATTAATCCGGTCATAGACCGGAATCGTTGCTTCAAGCCCACGCATCAACTCCTGCCAATCGCCTTCATCGATGGTTTCGGAGTCCACGAAGGCACTCTGCGCAGGTCCCTTATTTGGTAGGTTTGGGGGGGTTGACCCTCGGCTGTCGGGAGTCCCAACCAAAAGGAACCGAAGGTTAGCATGATATACCCTTCTTCGGTCGCGCGCATCACCGAAGGTGGAATCAATGGGTCGAGCAGAAGTTCTGGGTACAATCAAAGACGCAGAAGACGATGCTGAGAAGATTCGGGCGACGGCTGACGAGAAGGCCAAGAGCCTGCTCTCCGATGCTCGCGTCAAGGCTGCTGAAGCGATTACTGCAGGCCGTCAATCGGCCGACGAAGAGGCTGCTTCGATTCTCAACGATGCCAGAGCAGCCTCTGAGAAGGTAGCTGCAGCAGTTAGCGATGAGGGCGATGTCCTTCTCGCTCAGGTAACGACCGACGGTGAGCAGAACAGAGAGGCGGCGGTCGACGCGGTTCTCTCAGCATTCCGCACAGCATGAGAACCGCTTTTGATGAGGTGTCAATATGAGCCAGTTCACGACTGAGGATATGTCGCGACTGGTCGCTGCTGGCACTCGTGACCAGCTCAAGACGACCATCGAAGTCGTCGCTGGCATCGGCTTGGTTCACATCAACGATTACAGCGCCGACGAAGAGGGTTTGTCGATGGGTATTCCTGTCGAAGAAGCCGAGGACATCAGCCGCCAACTGACCAGAATGCGCGGCTGTGCTTCGCAGGTCGAATCCGGCGATCAGCGCAACTTGCTCCCCGCTCCCGAAGTCCGCCGGAACCTCTCCGAATCTCTGGCAGGGGAGATTGACGGAATCATCGAGATATTCGATGAGATCGACGGCCTCAAAGCCGAGTCATCCCAGAATACGGAAGAGTTGGCGGTCCTCGAACTGCTCGCACCTCTCAGCCTCGAACTGGAATTGATGGGCGGCTACCGAACCGTCGCTTCATTCATCGGCACCGTCGCCTCCCTCTCCAAGGCCCGAGTCGGTCTCGCAGCGCTTGGCGACTCTGCTCTTCACCTGACCAGCGAGGTCGGCAAGAAGGGCGTCGTCGCGGTCTTCTGCCGCATCGAGAAATCCAGCGAGATCCAATCGATGCTCGGCGAGCACGACTTCCAAACGATCGCGGTCCCCGAAGGCGAGGGATTGCCCAGCGAGCGCATCGAGCAGTTGACCGCTCGCGAGGCGGAGATCGCCAGCCGCCTCGAAGAATTGCAGAGCGATGTCGAATCCTGGACAGATTCCAACGGTGGCATGCTCTTCGGCGGTATGGAATTACTCGAGCGCGACCTCGAGCTGGCAACCGCTCCAATCCGAGTCGCGACCAGCGAACACGCATTCATGCTCGACGGCTGGGTTCGCTCAGAGATCGCCGCCGATGTTGAAGCAGCACTCGCTCCGGTCTGCACTCACGTCAGCATCGAGGAGTATGTCGCGCCGGCTCACTCCAACCATCTCCATCTCGACGATGACCGCTCCGAGATGCCTCCGATCGAATTTTCGCCGCGAACCTACTCCAAGCCTTTCGAGATGTTGACAGATGTCATGGGTCGTCCCGCCTACGGCCGCATCGACCCGACTTTCTTCATGTTCATCACCTACCCACTCTTCTTCGGACTGATTCTGGGCGACATGGCTTACGGACTCGCAGTGATGGGAATGGCCGCCTTCGTCTGGAAGCGCTTTCCCCTTGATGAGATGATGAAAAACGTCGGCGGACTGCTCTTCATCATCGGTCTCTCAACGGTGATTTTCGGCTATATCTACGGTGAATTCGCCGGCTTCGAGTTCCTGCCCCATGGCGGCTGCGACATCGCGGGCATAATCGGTGTCGCTCAATGTGAAGCCGCCCATGGTCACTACCACTGGGAGTCTGCACACTCGCCTTGGTGGATCGCTTGGATGACCAATCTCTACCCATCCAGCGGCGAGTTATACGCGGTTTGGGAAGGACCGCTGAACATCGTTCTCGCCTATCCCTTCCACCGCGTCGCTAGCAACCTCGAGAACCTGATTCTCATCACCATCTACATGGGAGTCCTCCACGTCCTCTTCGGACTGGTTCTGGGTTTCCGTGACATCTACAAGGCACACGGATTCGTCGATGCACTCTTTGAGAAGGGCTCGTGGATGACCGTCGTCATCGGCGGATTCATCTTCGCTTACGGCTTCCTCGTCGAATCCGCCTCAGACATTCTTCTGCCCGGCGCAGCCATCACCGGTGTCGGCGTCGTAATGGTGATGGTTCTGCTCGTGCACTTCGAGAAGATGGGCGTGATTGGAATCCCACTCGGCATCCTCGAATCACTCGGAATGCTACCGAAGGTCGTCTCTTACGTTCGACTGTTCGCAGTCGGTGTCGTCGGAGTCAAAATCGCAGCCACCGGTAACGAGATGATTTACCCCTCTGTCGCACACACACTCTCCAACCTCGGCGAGGCTGGCGCGATGGACCTTGTTCTCCTGCCAGTGCTCTTCGTATTCTGGCTCGTCGTACAACTCTTCGCCCTCGTTCTGGGGGTCTTCAGTCCAAACATCCACACGGTGCGACTGCACTTCGTCGAGTGGATGATGCAATTCTACGAGGGCAGCGGAATGCCCTTCCAAGCCTTCGGTTTCAAACCGAGGAGAGTGGAAGTGGAATGAGGCGACTCGTGGGCAAAAAAACGGAGGAAAAAAACATGGAAAACAAGAGTATGAGAATGATTTACCGCGTTCTGATGGCTGTGCTGTTGGCGACTTTGGTCGCCGGTGTCGCAACTGCTCAGGAAGGCGGCGAAACAGATGCAGTGAATGACAAGGACACGATGGCCAAGCTAGGCGCAGGAATCGCGCTCGCTGGCTGTGGTATCGGAACAGGTCTTGCACAAGGCCCAATCGGTGCGGCTGCGGTCGGAATGATCGCTGAGGACGCATCCAAGTTCGGTACCGGACTTCTGTTCACTGTTCTGCCAGAGACGATCGTTCTGTTCGGTTTCCTTTCGATCTACCTACTTTGATCGATCGGGGCGAAAAAAACAGGAGATTCACGCATGTCATTGGACAAGTTAGCTAGTGAAATCGCGTCGCTTGCGAAAACCGAGGCCAAAATGGTCACGGACGCTGCGGCAGCCGAGGCGAAGAGCATCGGCGCTGCCGCTGGCGACGAGATTTCAGAACACCGCGGCGCAGCGCTGGCGCGGGCGGAGAAGATGCGCGACCAATCAGCGGTCGAGAGCATCGCTGCCGCCCGACAGAGGAACCAGAAGCGGCTCCTCGTCGCGCGCGCCGATGAACTCGATGCGACCTGGGACGAGATCGTCTCCAAGGTCGCTTCGGCGAAGCTCGATGGTCGAGAAGGAATTCTCAACTCGCTGCTCGCCGAAGCCAAGGAATCCGCCTCGGCGGACATGATCCTTCGCCCTGTGGCGATGGATCGTGCTGCTCTTTCGGCACAATCCAGCGGCTTCGAGTTCGCTGACGATATTGACGGGCTTGGCGGCTTCGTTCTCGAAACCGCCGATGGCTCGATATTGATGGATTACCGCTTTGAAGGAAGACTTCGCGAGGCTTGGGAAGCCAAACTCGGCGAAGTCAGTCGAATACTTTTCGGGAATGAATGAGAGGAATCAGAATGGCAGAAATCGCAGTCGGGAAGGGCAATTGGGCCAACGCCAGTGCGCGCAGCAAAGCGCGCAAGGCGAAACTCCTCGACGAGAAGCGATTCCGTCAACTGATGCAGAGTGGTCCTGAGACCATCGCTGCCAGCATCGGAGAATTGGGTTATCGCAAGGAACTCGACATGTATTCCGCCCGCCTCAGCGGTGCGGATCTCGTCGAAGCCGCCTTGAGTCACAATCTCCACCGCGAATTGAAGGAAGTCATGGGCTTCTGTCAAGGGCGGCTGAAGCGAATCGTCTCAGTCTTCGCTCTGCGCTTCTCCTATGCCAGCGCGAAGGCTGTTCTTCGCGCCGTCAACGGCGGAATCTCCGCCGATGAATTGGCGCGAACGGTTCTGCCAGACGAGGATGATCTCAACATCGTCTGGCTCGACATCGCTCGCAACAGCGAGTCGCTGCCCGACGCTGCAGCGGCGATGAAAGGCACCCCGTGGGGAGCCGCCATCGCCGATGTTGACGCCGAGGCAGCCTTGCAGGATTACGAAGATGCACTCGACAGGCATTACTACCACGAAGCGATCTCGGCGCTGAGGTCAAGCGGTCAGAGCCACAGTCTTCTGCTCGGCTATCTGCGCACCGAGATTGACCATCGAAACATCGTCAACCTGCTGAGAGCCCTGCGACAGGACCTCTCAGCGACACAACGCTCCAACCTGCTGCTGGAAGGCGGCAGGGCTCTGCGCGGAAACCTCCTCCGAAGTGCCGCGCAGGCCGATACCGAAGACGCCCTGATGGAGGTCTTGCGACGCTCCAACATGGACGTCGTCGAACTCGAGGAAGCGCTCACACGCTCGAAGGACCACGGCGGACTCGATCCGGTCGTGAGCCATCTCGCGTCCCGCCGTCGAGCGGATCTCAGGCGCATGAGCCACCTGAATCCGCTATCGGCATTCCCGATCATCCACTACCTTGAGAGCAAGGTGTTGGAAGTACAGAACCTCCGCCTGCTGGTGCGCGGCAAGGCGGTTGGCCTCTCGGAAGAGGTCATTGAAGCGCATATGGCATTCTGAGGTGATGAGATGGAGATTGCAGTAGTTGGAACTTCAGAATTCACCCTTGGATTCCAGTTGGTGGGGGTAACCCGCTTACACAATCCCACGAACGACGAAGAGATGGCTACCATCCTTCGCTCGATGCTCGGGGACAAGGAGGTTGGAATCGTCGTCATCGACGCAGCCGACCTCACCCGTATGCCAGACAAGTTGCGTCGACAGATGTCTGACAGCATATCGCCCACGATTCTGGGCATCGGAACCGAGGAGGACAATACCCTCCGCGAGTCCATCAAGTCGGCATTGGGAGTCGACCTTTGGAAGTGATTCCTCAAAATAAAATATGGAAGTGAATAAATGAGTAAAGAAAATGGATTGATTTACAGGATTTCAGGTCCTGTCGTAACCGCTATCGGAATTACCCCTCGAATGTACGAAGTAGTACGCGTGGGAGATGAAGGACTGATGGGTGAAGTCATCGAATTGCACGGAGACCAGTCGGTCATCCAGGTCTACGAGGAGACGTCCGGCATCAGTCCGGGCGAGCCCGTGATCCGAACTGGGCAGACCCTGTCTGTTCAACTCGGCCCGGGTCTGTTGACTCAGATCTACGATGGTATTCAGCGTCCGCTGGCTGATTTGGAGGCGAAAATGGGTGTCTTCATCAAGCGCGGTGTCGACGCTGATGGCCTCGATATGGCCAAGATGTGGGATTTCAAGGCCACCGTTGCGGTCGGCGACGAAGTCGCCGCAGGAGCGATTCTCGGCACGGTCCAAGAGACCGAGACCATCGAGCACCGCGTCATGCTTCCTCCTGGGAAGAGCGGTGTCATCAAGAGCATCGAGTCGGGTGAATTCAATGTCACTCAGACCATTTGTACTCTTGAAGATGGGACTGAGATCGCAATGATGCAGGAGTGGCCGGTTCGAACACCTCGCCCCTTCGTGCAGAAGTACGCACCCAACGTTCCACTCATCACCGGCCAGAGAATCCTCGACTTCCTCTTCCCCTTGGCAAAGGGCGGTACCGCGGGAATCCCCGGTCCGTTCGGCAGCGGCAAGACCGTCATCCAACAACAGCTGGCCAAGTGGTCCGATGCTCAGATCGTCGTCTACATCGGCTGCGGAGAGCGCGGTAACGAGATGACAGAGGTGCTCACCGAGTTCCCTCACCTCATCGACCCGCACACCGGCACACCGCTGATGAACCGCACAACGATGATCGCGAACACCTCGAACATGCCCGTGGCTGCACGCGAGGCGTCCGTCTACACAGGCATCACGATTGCAGAATACTTCCGCGACATGGGCTACGACGTCGCTTTGATGGCCGATTCAACCAGCCGCTGGGCTGAGGCCATGCGCGAGATATCCTCGCGACTCGAAGAGATGCCTGGTGAGGAAGGATACCCCGCTTACCTATCGAGTCGACTGGCCGAATTCTACGAGCGCGCTGGACGTGTCCAGACGCTCGCTGGCGGCGACGGCTCGATTTCCGTCATCGGAGCGGTATCACCGCCCGGCGGCGACATCTCCGAGCCGGTCTCTCAAGGAACACTGCGCATCGTCAAGGTGTTCTGGGGACTCGATGCCGGCCTCGCTCGCCAGCGCCACTTCCCTTCAATCAACTGGCTGAGTTCATACTCGCTCTACCCACAGGCGCTCGATCAATGGTACCGAGACAACATCGCGTCGGACTTCCCAGAGGTCCGCACCGAGATCAGCGCCCTTTTGCAAGTAGAGGCCGAACTTCAGGAAATCGTCCAATTGGTCGGTTCCGACGCTCTACCGATCGACCAGCAACTGACCCTCGAAGTGGCTCGAATGATTCGAGAATACTTCCTGCAACAGAATGCTTTCCACGACGTCGACACCTACAGCGACCTCAATCTGCAATACGCGATGGCCCGCGCAATCCTCTCCTTCCAGGAAGAGGCGAAGAAGGCCATCGCTGGCGGCGCTGGACTCGAAGAAGTCGTCAACGTCCAGGCTCGAACCGACCTCATTCGAGGTCGCTTCGAAGACGGCTACGCAGACCGCATCGAAGGCCTCGTAGCCGAGATGAGCAAACAGATTTCAACAGCCTCGGAGGGCAATTGAGGAGGGATATGAATGAGTGGAAAAGAATACCGAACAATCACAGATGTCAAGGGACCCTTGGTGTTCCTGAACAAGACCGAACCCGTCGCCTTCGGCGAAATCGTACAACTGCGCCTCACTGATGGCACCGTCAAGAACGGACAGGTGCTCGACACCTCGAACGACCAAGTCGTCGTTCAGGTCTTCGAAGGCACCGCTCGAATCGACCGCCAAACCGGCGTCAAATTCCTCGGCGACGTCTTCCGCCTGCCGGTCAGCAAGGACCTCATAGGCCGCATCCTCGACGGAGCCGGCCGACCTCGCGACGGTGGCCCGCCCATCGTCGCCGAGAGGATGGCCGACATCATCGGAGCCGCAATCAACCCTTACTCGCGCCGAAGCCCAGAATCCTTCATCCAGACAGGAATCTCGGCAATCGACGCTTGCACATCGCTGGTCCGCGGCCAGAAGCTGCCGATCTTCAGCGCTGCTGGACTACCACACAATGACATCGCGCTGCAGATTGCCCGCCAAGCGAAGCTGGTCGACAGCGACGACGATTTCGTCGTCGTTTTCTGCGCTATGGGAATCACTGCTGAAGAGTACAATTACTTCGTCAGCGACCTCGAGCGCACAGGCGCGCTCGAGAACGCTGCGCTGTTCATCAATCTCGCTGACGACCCAGCCGTTGAGCGCCTCATCACACCGCGCCTCGCGCTGACGGCAGCAGAGTACCTAGCGTTCGAGCACGATTACCACGTGCTCGTTATCTACACAGACATGACGAACTACTGCGAATCGCTGAGAGAGATCGGTGCGGCTCGTGAAGAGGTTCCCGGACGACGTGGTTATCCAGGTTACATGTACACGGATCTGGCTATGCTCTACGAGCGCGCCGGCCTTGTCAAGGGCAAGAAGGGAAGCATCACGCAATTCCCCATTCTGACCATGCCCGGCGACGATATCACCCACCCGATCCCCGATCTTTCGGGATACATAACCGAGGGACAGATCGTCATTTCGCGCGAACTTCACCAGAAGGGAATCTACCCGCCAATCAACGTTCTACCGTCGCTAAGCCGACTGATGAACGCTGGAATCGGCCCTGGCAAGACCCGAGAAGACCACAAATCCGTCTCAGACCAACTCTACGCTGCTTACGCCCAGGGAAAGGAGTTGCGCGGCCTTGTTGCGATCGTTGGTCAGGACGCGCTGAACGAGCGTGACCTTCAGTTGCTGAAGTTCGCGGATCTGTTCGAAAACAAGTTCCTGCGACAGAGCCGCGACGAAGATCGAACGATCGAAAGCACGCTCGACCTCGCATGGGATCTCTTGACCAACATCGATACGAAGTTCTTGGTCCGATTGGACCAGAAGTGGATTGACAAGTATCACCCGACTGAGAAGAAGGAGTGAAACTCAGCGCTGAGAATCGACGAAGGAGGTGAATGAGGAATGGCACTCGACATCAAGCCGACGCGGTCGGAACTCATCAATCTCAAGCGTCGAATCAAGCAGACGCGGAGCGGTTACAATCTGCTGAAGATGAAGCGCGACGGGCTTTTCCACGAGTTCCGAAAGCTGCTTTCAGAGATGATCAGCGCTCGCGAGGAACTCGTCGCGTCGTATCGTATCGCGGTCGAGGCAATCAGCCTCGCCAGCGCTATCGAGGGCGGACTTTCTGTCAAGAGTGCGGCGATTGCGAATTCTTCCTCTCCCGAGGTCGAGGTCTCGCGCCGCAACATCATGGGCGTCGTCGTTCCCAAAGTCGTTGGTCAGCATCTGACGACGACCATCGAGAATCGCGGCACTGGTCTGATCGGCGGTTCGTCCTACATCGACGAGGCCGCCGACGCTTACTCGGCGCTGATCGAGAACATCGTCAAAGCCGCCGAGATGGAAGCGACCTTGAAGCGACTTCTGGAAGAGATCGAAGCGACCAAGCGCCGTGTCAACGCGCTTGAGTTCAAGGTCATCCCTGAGATGGAGGAAGCACAGTCATTCATCCAACTGAGGCTTGAAGAGATGGAACGCGAAGAGACATTCCGACTCAAGCGATTCAAGAATAAGTGAGCCGCGCTGAGGGCGGTTCGCGCCTTGCGTGGTTTGATAGAGGGGGGTCCTAGTTCGCAACCACCATAGGTGGTTGAATCCGAGTGTCGAACACAGATCCATTAGTGCTCGACCACGAGGCGTGGGATCTCAGCGAACTCATCGAACACATCCTGACGCGACACTTCAATCTCGGCGACGAGGCGATCGGGGGAATTGCTTGGCAGGTGAGGTCCAGAGACGGAGGCGACGAGAGCGAGAGCCTCCTGCATGTCAATCGCTCACTCGAGTCGCTCGGTTGGGTAGCGATGCTCGACGAGGGCGATCCTCCGATTCTCAGCGTCGCACCACGGCCCATCGAACAGTTGCTGCTGCCGAATTGGCAATTGCTCTCGATCTGGTCGATGATGAGTGTCTTCCTGACTTTCGTAGGCAGCGCATGGCTGCTGCAGTTCGATGCCGATGCAGGGGCTTTCGACCCTGAGATACTGCGCCAAGCCGTGCTCTACTTCACCCTCCCAGTGGTTCTCACTATGGCCCTTGCGAGTGAGATTCGTAGGCGAGCAGCAGCACGATTCGGCATCAATATAGGCCATCTCGTACCGATTGTCTTTCCGATTCTCTCACCTATCTGGCCCTTCGGAATCGCCGGCCTGCTGAGTCAACGGCGTTCAGACCTCTTCCTCGTCCCGAACCGCCGTGCTCTGGGCATCATCGAGTTGGCGACGCCACTGACACTCTTCCTCTCCGGCACCGTCCTGACCGTCATCGGCCTAGCCTTGACGCCGAACGAACCGCCGGAGATCTCAGCCCTGCCGATGGCCTTCCAGAACAATCCTCTGTTGACGATTCTTGTCATGGACTGGCTCGGCGCCGACCTGTGGATTCGTCTGCAATGGCTTCACCCGACAGCTCTCGCCGGAATCGGCCTCTCGGTCGTCGGCTGGGCCTCACTCCTGCCGATTCCGGGATTTCCCGGCGACAGAATGCTGCACGCCATCATCGGCCCTGCCGAGATGACCGACTCGAAGCGCCAGACGAGCCTCTTCATCCTCATGCTCGGGGTGATGGTCCTCGTCTTCGTCGAGACCGAATACTGGCCTTGGCTGCTGATCGCGGCGATCGGGACGATGCGCCGATTCAGCACAGAGAACACTCCTCCGCCAATCATCGTCGATGAGTCGAAGGGGCTGTCCGATGTCAGCCGAAAGCAATTGGTCGCAGCGATGCTCATCGTCCTCATCGCCGGCTTCCCCGGCATGTATCCGACCTACCAGATTGCCGATTGGGACGCTGGTCTCGACACCAGCAACTGGGCCACTGAACTCCAATTGACCACCGACGAGCCCATCGAATTGACCCTCGACCTCACCCCGGCCGGAGTCATCCCTGTCTCCGGCTGGCTACAATTCAGAATCGAGGGCTCGACAGACGATTGGCGAATCGAATCTGACTGCCAACTCGAGAGAGAAGTCTGCAGATTCGACGGTGTGACCCAGGCCTCGCCGAGTGAAGTCAACCTGACCATCAGCCAAGCCACGAACGGCCAATACGACCTCAACCCGTTGCGACTCACCATCTTCATCGATGTCGAGGGTCGAGAGGCAGAGCACGCGATCATCCTCATGCCGATTGGAATCACAGCGCCGATCGACCCTCTCTGGCTGCTGATCGAGGAGACCGAGACGCCGAGAATCTGCCTCAGCATCGATGTCACGAGCGGCGATTCTGGCGTCCTCGCACTATCCAATCCATTCTGGGAATTCGAAGGAGAGACGAATCTGTCGTCTTCGGGGACGCACGATGTCTGCCTGCGGGGGCACGAGGGGGCCTTGCGATCTTCGACGTTCTTCGACTCTTTCAACCGTGTCATGGGGCCTGTTTTGAGCTTCGAGCGCGACAATGGAAGCGACTCGAATTGGTGGATGGCGGTCAACGGTTCGGAAGCGATTCTGACGATTTCTGACCTCGATTGGGAGTACCCCCTGTGGTTCGCTGCAACCGAAACCCTGACCTTCGCCTACGCTGACGACGGCACAGCATCCTGTCCATCGACTGATGTGATTGTAGAGATGGATACGAGCGGCGAGTGGAATTGGACTTTCGCCGAGCGCTCGGCAATCCGCATCCCTGCAGGGGTTGCGGCTCATGGAAGGCTGTATTTCGCGGCTGAGGGCTGGTTGGCGATCTGTCTCGAGACGCAGATGTTGGGTTCGTATCGAGTCCTTGAGGGAGTGGATGTGATGACCAAGCCTGGGCGGATTGGGCAAGCGATCACGGTGCCTCGATTCGGCATTGTCTTCAGCATCGTCAACCGGGAGGACCGTAATCTTCCGATCAGCGTCGAGTGGACTGGAGATTCTCCTGAGGCCGATGTCTGGGAAGTGACGATTCCTGACGAGGTCGGCGCTGATTCTGAGGTTGATGTGACGATTCTCGCGGTTGGTGAATTGGCTCTGGAGCGCGTCGTCTGGGTCACTGTCGGTGAGGATATCGTGACTGTTCATCTGGCTGCGCGCTGCCCCGTCGATGGCTGTGAGGCGAGCTGATGCGAATCGCCGTACTGGGCGTAGGCTCGATCGGCGGGGTCGTGCTCGGTGCGCTGTGCGATACCGATGCGGATTTGGTTGCCGTTTCGCGCGGTGGATTGGCTGCTAATCTTACTGAGATTGGCTTGATCCTCCACACTCCAGAGGGTACGATTGAGATGATTCCTCCCGAGCGTTTCATCGTCGTCGATTCCGGGGCTGGGCCAGTGTCTGGGCAGGTTCGTGGGACTTGCGAAGCCGCGATCATCTGCGGCAAGGCGGCTTCGACTTCGGTGCTTGCACAATTGGCAGAAGAATTGCTTGTTGACGACGGAGTGGCGGTCAGCATTCAGAACGGTTTGGGTCACTCCGAAACATTGGCTCACAGACTCGGTCGCGAGAGAGTTCTGGGCGGCTCGATAACCCACGCTGCTTGGCGCGATTCCGAGGAAACGGTTCATTGGGTCGGACGCGGTTCCGTTCGGCTCGGGGCGCTGGACGGTGGCAGGCCGATGGGTCATGCTGCAAGGCTCCTAAACGCTCTCGAGGAGGCTGGACTCGACGCGATCTGGTGCGAAGATGTAGGGCGAGTCGTGTGGCGTAAATTGCTGCTGAATGTCGCCATCAATCCAGTATGTGCGATTGCCGGAGTGCGCAACGGTGCGCTTCTCGAAATCCCCGAGTTGTGGGAACAAGGACTGGCAGCGATGAGCGAAGCTGCATCCGTGGCAAGAGCGAGTGGTGTTGACCTAGGGGATGTGGATCTTGCTGACCACCTGCGCAAGGTGGCCGAGGCGACTGCTGAGAATCGCTGTTCGATGCTCCAAGATGTGATGGCTGGTCGCGCCACCGAAATCGATTCTCTATGTGGCGCGGTGGTCGAGCGCGGCGAGGCGGTGGGAATTCCTACGCCCGCCAATCAAGCCCTGCATGCGCTCGTCAAAGGCATCGAGCGCTCTCCTGAATTCTCCTGACCGAACCCTCTGTATTTTGAGTGACGCAAAGGGTACCCATTCAATCGAGGTCGAGATTGTAGTGCAAGCCGACATTCTCGCGCCGTAGAATGGAGGCCTCGATGACCAACTCGGCGCAGATGATCAGATTGCGTAACTCGACCATCGTCTGCGTCGGTTTTGTCGCGTGCCAGAGTGGCACGACCTCACTGCGAATGTGAGCGATGCGGCGCTTCGCCCGAGCCAATCGAGCATCGCTCTTGACCAATCCCACATCATTCGTCATCATGCTTCGCAAGGCCTGCAGGTCAGTGTGCAGAGTGCCATGCTCAGCCAGCACATCGAGGTCATCGTCGCGCCAGCGCGGCAGGTCATCGACCAAAGCCGGCAATTCGCCATTCTCAGCCTTGCGAATCAAGTCCGAGGCTGCCCTCTCCGAGTAGACGACAGCCTCGAGCAAACTGTTCGAAGCCAACCGATTCGCCCCGTGAAGTCCAGTCCGTGCAACCTCGCCAACAGCGTACAAACTAGGCATGACCGCACCCTCACAAAGAGCCCGCCCAGCAGAATCCACGACCACTCCACCGACCATGTAGTGCGCAGCAGGCCTGACCGGAATCGGGTCGGGACCGAGTCGTATTCCCAACTTCGCGACCTGCGCAGCAGTAGTTGGGAACTCCTCCATGAGTTCGACGGCATCGAGGTGTTCAGTCACCAACAGAACATGTGAATCGCCACTGCGCTTCATCTCGCGATCGGTCGCCCGAGCGACCACATCACGAGTATCGAGCGAGCCTTTCTCAGAGTATCGGCGCATGTAGGAAGAGGCGTTCGGATCGCCCGCAGCAGACCCCGCCGAGACACCACCCGCAGCCCGCCAAGCAGCATGCTCGGAACGAGTCATCAGAACCGCTCCGTGCCCTCGCATCGCCTCGCTGATCAGGAAAGGCGTAGCAGATTCAACCGCCAGAGCAGTCGGATGGAACTGGATGAATTCCATATCCGAAACATCGGCCCCAGCCCGATGCCCCATCGCGATACCATCACCCGTGGCGACAGCAGGATTCGTCGTGGAGAGGTGAAGCATCCCTGCCCCACCGCTCGCAAGCACGACGGCCCGAGCAGCGAGCGTGTGCACCTTTCCCGATGGCGCCAAACACCACAAACCAGCAACACCGGACGAGGGATTATCCAGATCCCTACGAATCAGGTCGAGAACCATCCAATTCTCGAGAATCCGCAGACCAGACTCGTATTCGCTCGCAGCACCCTGCGTCAGAGCTCGCTCGATCTCAGCCCCAGTACGGTCCCTCGAATGCAGAATCCGCTTATCGGAATGACCTCCCTCGCGTGCCATATCGTACAAGCCATCAGCACTCAGATCGAATTCAACACCATGCTCGACGAGGTCTCCGATCCGCGCCGCAGCATCAAACACAACCGCGCGCACAACACCCTCGTCGCACAACCCCGCACCAGAGGCCAGAGTATCCTGCACATGGGCCTCCAAAGCCCCTTCATCATCAATGTCAAGCACACCGGCTATTCCGCCCTGCGCCCAGTTTGTCGAGGAGGTCGAGAGGCTCTTCTTGGTGACGATGGCGACCGATAATCCGTTCCGATAACAGCGGAGGGCGAGGAACAATCCAGCGATTCCAGAACCTATCACTGCGACGTCGACGGCCGTCAGTGACTTCTCCTGCGAGTCTGCCGCCATGTCAATTCCTGATTGGATTTCGCATTGAAGATTGTCCAATCGGATTCTACGCCTTCGGCGTCAGAAGCAAGTGCCTGCGTTTGGTGGCTCAAAGTGCGCCGATGCCTCAACCTTCATAATCTGTAAAGCGGCGAGCCCGTGCTTGACGTTGGGTGTTTTTCCAATCGTCATTAGGTGATGGGATGCACTTACTGCGTATCGAATTGGAGAATTTCAAGTCATTCGGCGGTCAGATCACAGTTCCTTTCGACCAAGGATTCACAGCCATAACCGGTCCCAATGGCTCGGGTAAATCCAACTGCGGAGATGCCATACAATTCGTTCTCGGGACGCGCTCCACCAAGGTCATTCGAGCTGCTAATGTGGCGGAGTTGATCTTCAATGGCGGCAAGAGTGGCAAGGCTGCCCGCCACATGTCGGCGACGCTCGTCTTCGCCAACACTCCAGAGTCTGACGGGCTTCGCCGTATTCGAGTTGAAGGCGACGAGATCTCGTTCACCAGGGCTGTTCGGTTGAGTCGCAAGAACAACCCGATCTCCTCTTACCGGATTGGCGACAAACCGGCCACTGCTACCGAGATGCGTCGGGTTCTGGCCGAGGCTGGCCTGCATGGTGATGGTTACAACATCGTCCAGCAGGGCGATGTGACGAATCTCGCGACGATGACACCACACCGCCGTCGCGGTGTCTTGGAGGAGGTTGCTGGAGTCAAGGCATACGACGACGAGATTCGTCGTTCGCAGAATCAGCGCAAGCGGGTCGAGGGCGACATCCAGACGATCGATCTGTTCGAGTCGGATCAGAAGACCCAACTCAAGGAACTCGAGAAGGAACGGGCTCAGGCTCTGAAATTCAAGGAGTTGAAAGACGAGCAGGACGAGGCTCGAATCGTTCTGGCGCAAACGCGTTATCGCAGCCGCCATGATGAGATTCGGCTGCTGAACGAAGAGCAGGTGAATTACACCGAGAAGGACGAGAGACTTCGGGGGGTGATGCGTGCTTCGAATCAGAAACTGCTCGAACTCGATGAGGAGTTGGTCCGTGTCAGGCTGGATATCGATGAGATAGCGAGTGGCGAATCGAAGAAGGTGCTCGACCAGATTCGGGCTCTCGATATCGAAGTCGAGACGAGCCGTGATCGCATCGGCGATTCGCGGCGAGCGTCCGAAGAGGCTACCGAAGAGAACGAGGAATTGAATGCCGATCTCGAGGGCGTACTCGGCGCTGAAGAGAAGATTCAGGCGACTGTCGATGCTGCACAGACTGCGACGAGAGTGGCCGATGAGAATCTCGTCAAGGCCGAGGCCGACGAGGGCGAGGCTCGCACAGCGATCGAGTCGGGAGACAAACATGCTCGCGACCTCAATCGAGCTTTGGGCAAAGCCACCGAGGCAGTCACCGAGGCGCATACGCAGCGGGCCGAGGCGCGGCTTGAAGCGGACCGAGCGGAACAGAATGTGCGACTCGCATCCGACCGCCTCGCCGATTTAGAGGAGGAATACGAGAGTGCGACCTTCGAGCGCGACGACCTCGAATTGACCGGCGAGGACCTGCAGGACGAGACGCCTACCGAGGACCGCTCGACGCTGGCGACGCAGATGCAGAAGATTCTGCGCGACGAGGTCAATCTGCGCGAGGATCGCGACCGGGCCGAAGGCAAGGTCCGTGAGGCGAATCGAGCCCTCGACAAAGCCAGAGCGAGGCAGGAAGCACGCGCTTCTCGGCCCGGTTCAGCCGTCACACTACGCGCCCTCGCCAAACTCCGCGAAAGTGGTGAGATCAAGGGAATCCTTGGTTCACTCGGCGAATTGTCAGCACCCAAGGACGCCTCCAACGAGGAGGCACTCGCCTTCGCTCTGGGCGGCGGCATGAACAGCATCATCGTCACCGACGACAAGGTCGCCGGCTCTTGCATCAAGTGGCTGCGAGCCAATGGCGGCGGCCGAGCGACCTTCCTCCCACTCAACAAGATCAGCGCTTCGAGAACCCAAGGCCGAGCCCTTATGGTCGCTCGAAACCCTGGCATCATCGGCTTCGCTCACGACCTGCTCGACTACGACGAAGAGATCGAAACCGCAGTCCGCTTCGCCTGCCGCAACACACTCATCGTCCAATCGATGGATGTCGCACGCCGCAACATGGGCGGCGTGCGAATGGTGACGCTCGATGGCTCGATCGTCGAAGCCACCGGTGCGATGACGGGCGGTTCTTCCAACAGAGGCAGCCGCCCTAATTTCGGCGGGGCCGGCGCAGGAGGATTGGGATACGAGAAGTTAGAGAGTGCGGTCGAGAATGCCAACCTCATCTATTCGGTCGTCGAAGCAGCCCTGAAAGAACTTCGAATCAACCAGCAGGATCTGCGCAACAAGATCAACGGCCTCGACGACAGTGACCATTCGGTCAAAGTACGCGAGTGGAAGGCCGATGTCGGAATCGCCCAGAAACTGGTCGACGATGTCGGCCGGAAAGTCATCGAAGCCCGGAAGGAATTCGAGGGAATCGAGGCCGAGTGCAAAACGATACAAACGAGCGCAGCAAGCGTCGAGAAGACTTACGAAGACGCCGTCGAAGCCCGCAGAGCGGCCGGCGAAGACCTGCAGAATCACACGCCGGACCATCTCTCCAAACTCCTTCGCTCAGCCCAGGACACACGCACCGAGGCTGAGCGAACCAAACTGCGCTCGGAAGCGGAAATCTCCAGCGGCACCGAGCGGCTGAGCGTTCTCGCCGAGCGCAGAACCGGCCTCACTCGAGCGATAAACCGCCAACAGGGCATCATCGATACGGCCGCAGAATCAATCGAGAAACTCAAGGGAATCATCTCACGAGCCGATGAGCAACTCGACGAACTCAAATCGGTAGCATCTCAATTCGATGAGGAGCAACAACAACTCAACACGCGCCGCGAGGAGATAGTCGACGAGCGCGCCAGTCTGCGGGCCGCTGTCGATCAATTGGAACGCCAGCGCGAGAACATCCAGACGCGGCTCGAGAGCCTCGCCGAACAGATACGACAGAAGGAGGACACGGTCGGCGAACTTCGCGCAGAACTCGCAGAACTCGAAATCGCCGTGCCTTCACCAGAGACTCAACTGCCAACAGTGGCCGAGGCGGAGAAAAGGGTGCAGGGCCTTGACCGCCGCCTCGGCCAACTCGGCGACGTCAACATGCTCGCTATCGAGCAGTACGACAGAACAGTCGAGCGAATCGCAGAACTCGTCACCGACGGAAAAACCCTCAGGGAACGCAAAGAGATGCTCGTCAGCATTGTCGAGCAGCTTGAGGATGAACGCTGCACGAGGCTGCTCGCAGTATTCGACCACGTCAACAAGAACTTCCAGCGCGTCTATGCGATTCTGCAACCTGGTGGGACGGGGACACTTCGTCTGGAGAACCCACGGAACCCCTTCGAAGGTGGTCTCGAAATGGCCTGCGTACCTCCTGGGAAGAGCCGGAACACTCGCCGTTCCTACCTCTCTGGGGGCGAGAAGTCGATGGCCGCATTGGGCCTCGTCTTTGCGATCCAAGACTACGAACCGAGTCCATTCTACTACCTCGATGAGGTCGACCAGAACCTCGATCCGTTCAACGCTGAGCGCATTGCAACACTTTGTCGATTGCGCAGCCAGAACGCCCAATTCATCATGGTGACGCTGCGTAAGGTCAGTCTGACTCTGGCCGACCATCACATCGGCATCACTCATGCTGGTGATGGTATCAGCCGCCGAATCGCTGACTTCGACCGGGCGGCTGCTCTGGAACTTGGTGATGAGTTCGAGGCTGAGGCCAAGGCTCGCGAGGAGGCTGCTGCGGACAAGGCTGAGATGGATGAGCTGCCCGAGCCCGAGGACATGCCGAAAACTCCTGAGCCGCTCGGCACGCCACAGAGTCTCGGTGGATTGGCCGAGCGCGCTGGCATCGAAATTGAGGGCGATGAAGACGTCGAAAACGCCGAAGATGACGCGGAGGACTCTGATGTGGCTGCTGATGGCGAAGAGATTCCCACCATCGATGCGACTGCCGTCGAAGCCGCTGCTGAGCTAACGACCGAGGGTCTCGAATCATTGCGCGAGCGCACCGAGGAATGGACCGAGGACATCGCCGAGAAGGAGGCTGCGACGCCACTGACTGAGGACGAGAGCGCTGTCGACCCGAGCGAACCGGTCAATGGAGTGAAAGTGGAAGCCGAAGTCGAAGCGGAAGCAGCGCCCGAAATGGAGGAGTGAACAGCGATGACCGTCTTCGATGCGAGCGCGATGCGCGACGACATCGTCACGCGGTTATTACAAGGCGAGACTGACCTCGAGACCAGTCGCTATCTCGACCGCTTGGTCGAACTCGCGAGCCTTGACGAGGCCGAACATCAATTCCTCCTCGACCCATTCGACCGCTCGGTCGCCCTCGTCTTCCAATTGTTCAGATCGAAGGATCTCGACCCTTGGGACGTCAATCTCACCTACTTCCTCGAGCAGTTCAACGAGCGTATCCAAGACGCTGACAACATCGACCTGCCGACCTGTGGTCGCTTGATTCGCATGGCGTGGTACACACTTCGAGACCAATCAACAGACCTCATCGACCGGCAAGAAAGAGCCTGGGTCGATGTCGAAGACGATTTCCTCGACTTTGACACTGGTGGTTGGGAAACCGAATTTGACGAAGACGACTACAACTTCTCCGTCGGCGTGCTCACCGGAGCGGCCGACGACGTCCTACCCTCGATGTTCCAAGGCAGAATCCACAGAGATGGTAGTCGCCCAGTGACTCTTGGCGAGTTGCTGATGGGACTGCAAACCGCCAAGCAGATCTCTGAGGACCAGCGCCTGCGCGAGCAGATCGCAAAGGAGCGCCGCAAAGAGAACGCACTCGCTCGCGCCCGTTTCAGCGGCAGCCTGCACATCGAGGACCTCGACGATGACATCCACAGGACCTGGCTGGCCCTGCGGCGGAGACAGGTCGCCGACAATGGAGCCGTCGACCTGAAAGCCATCGCTGAACACCTCAAAATCCAGTCACTCGAGTCTGGTATGGCAGCACCAGAAGCGGAGGCTGAAGCACAGGTCACAGCCTTGGTGGCAGCACTTTTCCTGACCAACCGAGGGTACGCGGATCTGACCCAGGCAGAGGGCCGAAATGGACTGATCACACTTCGAAATCTACACCCAGAGCGCGCCGATTACGAGCAACTGACCCTTGAGCTCAACCCCCCGCCGGAGGTCTTCGCAGATGTCTGACGAGGCAGCGCTTTCGACGATTCTCGAAGCGATTCTGTTCAGCGCTGGCCGCTCTATGTCGGTCGACGAACTGATGGAACAGACCAAGCGGACGAGAGGTGAAGTCGGGGGCGCATTGAGCGATATGCGGGCTACGATTCGGCGCCGACGCGATTCTGCATTACAGTTGACCGAGGTCTCTGGACGGTGGATATTCGAGGTCAGGCCGACTCTCTCGAATCATCTTCCGGAGTCGGTTCGGCCGGAAGTTCCGCAGCGCTTGTTGCCGGCCGCAGCACTCATCGCCTACCATCAACCGATGTCACAGGCGCAATTGGTCGACATGCTCGGGCAGCGCGCTTACGATCATGTCAGAGATTTGGCGCATTTTGGTTTCATCGACAGGCGCAGAGATGGCTTGACGCGGCGGCTGACGACGACGAGGCGTTTCGCAGAATATTTCGGATGCCCTGAGATTCATTATCGCAAGGTTCGGACCTGGTTCCGCGGAGAGGCCTCGAAAGCGGGTCTGACAAGCGCTCAGTTGGCCGAATCCTTGTCTGATGGACAGATGACCATCGAGGAGTTCACAGAGACTCCTTCTATCGAGTCGCTGGAACTCGAAGCGGCTCATGCCGAAGAGTGAGGTCTCACTCGCCGCGAACCTGTTTGAGGGCTGATTCCACCGCTGCCATCGTGATGCGCTCACCGCTCTCGCTGACGATGGCTGCGACAGCCTCGATCTCGTCTTTTGCGGCACCGGCTGAGGCTGCCATGTTGCGCAGGTGGAGTTTCATGTGGCCGGCTTGGATGCCGACTGTCGCGAGTGCTCGAAGAGCGCCGAGGTTCTGGGCGAGTCCCGCTGCTGCCATCACCTTGGCGAGTTGATCTGCTGAAGTGATGCCGAGCAGTGCAACGTTCGCTTGGGCGCCAGGGTGGATGCGGATAGCACCACCGACGAGGCCGACGGCCATCGGAATCTCTATTGAGCCAACGAGATTGCCATTTTCGTCCTTCTCCCAGTGAGTCATGGAGCCATAGCGGCGCTCGTGAGCCGCGTAGGAGTGAGCGCCGGATTCGATTGCTCGCCAATCCTGTCCGCAGGCGATGGCGATTGGCGAGATGGCGTTCATGATTCCCTTGTTGTGGGTGGTTGCTCGGAACGGGTCTGCAGCAGCGAAATGGTAGGCTTGTAGCACGCCGCTGATTATCTCGGTACCTCGCTCGCCATCATCACCACTCTCAGACAGCTCTTCAGGGGTGAAGGTGGCACTGACGCGCGCGAGGCGGTGAACCGCGAGGTTGCTGATTATTCGCAAGATGACTGTGCCGTCTGCGAGGTTCTCGACGCGCTTGGCTATGGATTCAGCCATGGTATTGACCGCATTAGCCCCCATCGCGTCGCGACAATCGACGAGAATGTGGACAATCACCATCGGTCCAGAGTCGGTTTTGAGTATTCTCGTTTCGATATCCTTGCAGCCGCCACCGAATTTGACCAGAATCGGGTCGACATCGTTGCAGGCTTGGATCAATTCCTCCTTCGCAGCGAGAATCGCTGCCTGAGATGCATCCGGATCCTCGCATCCGACGACTTGGATTTGACCAATCATGATCGGATCGGTGTTGTTCGAGGTGAATCCGCCATTGATTTGGCAGCGTTTCGCCATGTTCGAGGCGGCAGCGACGACGCTGGCTTCCTCGACGACGAAGGGAATCAGGTAATGTTCGCCATCGATGATGAAGTTCGTCGCGACGCCAATCGGCAGTGAATATCGACCGATGACATTCTCGATCATCCGGTCGGCGACATCCTCGTCGAGTTCAGCATCTGCCCAGGCCTGGACTTGTTCCTCGCTCAGGCCTGCCAGTTCAGCGAGCATGGCTCGACGCTCGGGAATGGAGAGCTTGTAGAATCCCTTCAATCGGCTGTTGTCCACTGGCATTGATTCACCGAGCCTCGCGACAGCGCTCCGGTTCTAAGCCCTTCGCGGTTCCACCTCCCTCTCATCTGTGCAGCGGCAAAGGAGAGTGCTGCTCCAAGATTCTTCTTTTCGTCCACCTAAGGGGGGGTCACTACGCCGATATGGCTGCGAATCTTCACCCGAAAAAGCGTTAATTGGGTCGTTAACGCTTTGTTAACGCATTGTCGAAGCGTTAGTAATGCGTTAATGGTAGTTTGACAGAACCGAAGTGCTGACCGCATATTCTTGAATCTACAATCCCGAAACATTGGGAAAACACGTTAAATCGGCTTCTTGTAAGCGTGAGAATACGTGAACATTATGTACCCAGTGAAGCGCAGTGTCGATAATGACTGAAGGTTCCGCAACGATCCTCGATCTGCCACCATTGCGAGGCAATCCCTTCGACCTGCGACCTATCGAATCATCCCGTGCAGAGCACCTCGTAGGGCGCAATCCCTTACTCAGCAAGTTGAGAGGATACCTGATTCTACACACACCGAGGATGGTTCTACTCGTCGGCCAGAGAGGCTCTGGCCGCACCTCTTTCATCAACACCCTAGCATCTCAGACTTCTCGTCGCTCGTACATCGGGCAGTTCTGGCCCGAAGCAGAGGACCCGACGCAGGGGATAATCCACGAGATATCGGTCCATATCGCCGGCTTCGAGGTCGCGGCATCGATGCAGCTGGTGTCGGATCGATTGGTCGAGACCCTCGACAAGGAGACTGGAGTTCTACCGCTCATCGCCCTCGATTACCCATCGCACATCGACCTCAACTCCACACTGGCCCGCCTCGCACCTCTCCTGCAGAGGCTTCGTGCGCTCGTCGTCGTCGCCATCACACCCTCACAACTCTCATCCCTCAACGACGATGTCCTCGATTTATTCGATGAACCACAGCGGCTGTCGAATCTGAACGAGAAGCAGATTCAATCGCTTTCCAACCATAGAATCTCCAAATTCGCCAACCAGAAATGGATAATCAAGCCGAATCTGCTCAAAGCGATCCACGAGAACACGGACGGCAACCCTCGACGAGTCGTGCGATTGCTGCGTGATCTCGTCGAAGAACGCCGCGATCCGATGGCAGGAGGCACTCTCGAGAGATTGGTGACTTGGAGGCACGCACAGCCCGAAGACCGCGAACCGCTCAGTGAAAGTGAACCTGAAACTGAATTCAAAGCAGAACCCGAAGCCATACCTCCCTCGATAGTCGAAACTGAGGCTGAAGGAGATACCGAAGACGAAGACCTCAACGAAGACCTCAACGAAGACCTCGATGAGGACCCGGATGACCTCTGGGACGATGCGGATGAGCTGATCAGTGAGGCCGAAGACGAGGCTGCGGAGATTCCAGAGGAAACTGCTGATAGGGATTGGAACGAAGGCTTCGGCTCGCCTGAGAAGATCTGGGATGAGGAAGAGGAATCTGCCCCCGCATCAGAGGTTGAGCCGACACTTGTACCTGAAGCCGAGCCAGAACCAGAGAAAGAGCCGGAAGCAGCGGCCGAGCCGGAGAGAGAAGTCGAAGTCATGCAGGCTCATTCTGCCGAGGAACCGGCGGAGTCAACGTCCGATGAGGGGGAGACTTACGAGAGGACCGAGACCGATCGGGCATTCCTCTACATGGAAGGAGGAACCGAACCGACGGGACGACCGAATCTCTCAGGCGGAAATTTCGGTAGCTTGCTCAAACGCACTATGCGCACCTCCGACCGCATGCCCACAGCCCCTGATGACACCCCTGTCACCATCGCCCAATCGCACCCAAGTCTGATGCCCAGAGCCCAGAAACCAGCGGTTCGCTCGATGCCGCCTGACAGTGTTATCGAAGAGGAATCCCAGGCGCGCATCGACAGATCGATTCAGCCGATCGAGGATGAACACGTCTACCACACCGACCACGCATTGTGGGTGGTCGAGCCTGGATCCGAGACGACTCTGCCCGATGAAAGCGCATACACGCCTCCGCCGGTGGCGACGATCAGCCTCGGGGCGGAGGCGATCGAAACCGAATGGTTCGTCGCCGAAAAGCCGGAATCGCAGATTGAAAGTAAACCTGAAACTGAAGTGCCGTTTCAGTCAGAGGTGCAAGAGATGACGCTGCCGACGCTTGCTCCGGAGATGCCGACGATTTCTCCGACGGTGCAGACGGTGCCGACCATTCCGACCATTCCGGTGGGTTTGACGACCTCAGCAGATGCACCAGCGATGGATGCGCCACCTGTCATTCCGACCTCGTTCGAACCGGTCTGGGAAGACGATGAGCCATTCGATGCGATGTGCCTGCACACCCTGACCGAGGCCGAGAGGATGATTCTGACTACGTCGGCGAGCCGCGAGGTTTCGCCGTCCGATCAAGAATTGCAGGCGCGGCTGGAAGTGGGTCGCTCGCGCCTCTCACAGATCTACAACGGGATGCGGCGCAAGGGCTTGCTATCCGTCCGCAAGCAAGGCCGCACCCGATTCTTCAAACTCAGCACAGCCACCAGTCAGCACTTTAGCGGAGCCCCGAAGGGGGTCGCGAGATGACTGATGAAGGAACCACGGTCACGCGCGAGAAAGTCGAGCAGTACCTCGCTATGACAGCCTCTGCGCGGGCAAAAGCGACACCACAGACCAATAATGTCGAGGATGCTGCTCGCCTCAACTCGATGATGCGGATGTGTGATGATTACACCGCCGATGCGCGCCATTTCCTCGAACAAGGCGACCTCGTTCGAGCCTTTGGTGCAATCAATTATGCGCACGCCTGGATAGACGCAGCCGTGCGCATCGGATTCATGGACGGTCATGACGATGACCGATTATTCACTCTGCCTTGATTGCCGCCAATGCATTATGTGGTCAATCATCTCCATCACGAAATTCTTCAGCCACAATTTTTCTTTCTTTCAAAATCGAAAAAAGAACCAATAAATCATGAAGATGATTAAAGGAATTACACTCAACCGGCTCCTTCGAAGATTTGTTTTGTGAGTATCGTCATGTTTCGTGCATAGCTCTTTGTTAGAGGGGATGTTCGCCTTGTTCTCACATCCTTCAACCGAGCATGTTTCAGCAAATTCAGATTGATATTTCTTATTTTCTCTGAGAAAAATCACCGAGGTTATTATCACACCTACAAACGATATGAGCCAGACAATCAATGGTAGATGATCATATTTTTCTGGCGTTAAATTCAGGAATAGTGCCTCAAAAGAAGAAAGAAGCCAGATTACCCATATTGCGAGTGTCAATTTGGTCAGCAAGATCATACGATCAAATTTTTCCATGACAGATGCGGTATTTCTTCTGACCTTGAAGTTATACACGACCCATCCGATTTCAAGGATGAAAGTATTGAGATTGACCTTCAGCGGGGCGGTTTTCACGTTCCCGAATCAACTCTGGACGTGCCGTAGAATCCGTTGCGCCGTGACCTCGATGTACGAGCCACCAGCACCGATCAATCTCTCCTTGAGACGGCGGTCGACGGTCAGAACCGGCCAGCCATTCGAGCCAGACAATTCGACCAGCATGTCATCCGAATGCCTGAGGCCATCGAGATCAGCCATCGATTCCGAGCGCCTCGCCAACAGATTGAGCAACATCCCACCGCGCTGACCCGCGACTCTGTCGAGTTCAGCCTGAACCGCATCGAGGACGATGAGCCTCGGCGCACCAGCGACTTCAGCCATCGCCGAATCGAGATTCAGCCGAGCATCGACCAGAGCGATCCAACCGCAGGCGTCGACAAGGACGCTGCTCAACGGCTCACCCCGTGATGGTGCCGTGACCAATCAACCGCCAGCGCGTACCGACACGGCGGGAGAGTGTGATGCGACTTCCCGCGGGCGCGCAGATAGGTAACCGGAGGCGTAGTGTCGCCTTTTTCGCCTTGATCGCGCTGACTTGACCGACACTCGTAGCAGTTGCCGAATTGACCATCAGCATCTCATTAGGTTGCAGAGGACGAACCTGCTCGGGATTGTCCTCGCCACTCGTGACCATGTTCTCAAGCAGATCCAAGTCTAGATTGAACTCCTCCCAGATAGGCGGCAATTCACCGATTCGAGCCATCACCTGTCCGGACAGATCGTCAGCCTTGGTGACGACGGGGTCCATCGGCGTAGCGATTCCACAAAGCCCACCAGCATGGATGGACTCAAGCGACAAACCGCCACCCTGAACGCTCTCGATGGTGGTCTCGATCGGTTCCCATCGAGTCTTGTTGCCCGCAGTGATTCTTCGGCCCGGCGCAATCAGAATCGAATCCCCGACAGTGAATTTTCCCTTCACCACCGAGCCACCTATGATTCCACCCTGCAACTTCGCCGGCCGCGTACCGGGCCGATTGACATCGAAGGAGCGCGCCACATACATCAGCGCCTGCGCCTCCTTGCCATGGTCAGGGGTGGGAATCGTCTCCTCAATCGCCTGAATCAGAACATCGAGATTGACATCGTGATGAGCCGAGATTGGGATGATCGGGGCCCCATCAGCGACAGTGCCCGTGACGAATTCTTTGATCTCGTTCCAAGAATCTACAGCCCGTTCGCGTGTCACTAGATCGATCTTGTTCTGCACCACGACGACATTCGAAATCCCTGCGATCTGCAACGCAGCCAGGTGCTCACGAGTCTGTGGCTGCGGACATTTCTCGGTAGCAGAGATCAACAACAGAGCTCCATCCATTATCGACGAGCCTGAGATCATCACCGCCATCAGCGTCTCGTGACCAGGAGCATCGACGAAAGAGACGACTCGAAGCAATTCCTTAGGCTCGTTTTCCTTGCCAGCAGGATGCTTGTCCTTGGGGTAGAATTCGCCCTTCTTCGTCTTGTAGAAGGCGGTGTCGGCATAGCCGAGTTTGATGCTGATTCCGCGCTTCCTTTCTTCTGAGTGGGTGTCGGTCCAGACGCCCGAGAGAGCACGTGTGAGAGTGGTTTTGCCGTGGTCGACGTGACCGACCATGCCGATGTTGACTTCGGGTTGACGAGGGAGCTGACTTGCCAGACTCATCAACTCCTGCCGCTTCACTCCTCTTCATCGGAGGGCGTTTTGGCAGCGGCCTCTTCCTCGAGACCGAAGAGTACGGGCAGGGAGCGCTTCCCCGCCTCTACGACCTTCAGATTGATCTGGCGGGTATCCTGACTGATGACGTTTCCACGCAGGTTTCGACGCCTGCGGATGCCTTGATACTTGTAGCGATAGACTTGCGCGTTCTTCTTCACGTAGCGCTTGCCTTTGTAGCCGACTCCAGGCGAGACGAGGACCGATTTCACACCGCTTCCGTCGAGGTCAGGTCGCATTGGGCGACCGGTGACATCCGAGCCGCCAGTGATTTGCAATTTGTAGCCAGAAAGACTCTGATCGCCCTCTCCGATGAACATGCCGTCTACTGCGTCACCGATGCTCTTGCCGAGGAAATGGTTGTAGTTCGAACCTGTGATATCCGTTGAATACGAACGTCCGTTCGACTTGGGGTTTGTGTCGTTGATCACCGCTTTGAAGCCCTGTTCCTTACCTGCCATGACATCACCTGAACGGCCCATGCGACATACGCCCCCTATAAGAGCGGTTCGGAATCACCTACGGTGAGTGTTCAGCCGCGCAGCATCTCTCTTTCGATTCTGCTCTCGAGGCTCGCTGGCAGGGTATTCGTCATGGTGATGTGTCTTGTTCGGCCGCGTCCGACGTTGGCCTTGGTGGTTCGAGTATCGATGAGGCCTTCGACCTCCAGTGCTTTCAGGTGCTTCCAGAAGGTGGTGTAACTGCGCGGTTTGAAGCCGAATTCCTCGCAGACGAGATTGTACAGTTTCTGCGCGTCGCCGCTCGAGATATGGTCGGCCTTCTTGAGGCGGCGACAGATTCCCAGCAAGACCAGTTTCTGATGCTTCAAGAGGACGTCGATCTGACTCGGCTCGAAGGCTGCCTTGCGCAGTGTACTGACTCGCACGTCTTCTGGCAGGACGTCGCCGCGGCCGGCTTTCTCGGCCCGACGGATGGCCGCGTCGAGCAATTCGATGGCGTGGCGTGCATCGCCGCTCTCGCCAGAGAAACGGCCGATCTTGGCGAGAGTCTCGTCGCCGACAGATCCTGTTCTGCAGGCGACATCAGCGCGCTGGCGCGCGATGCCGGTCAGGGTCACTTCGTCGTAGGCTGCGAGTTCGATGACATTCGATTGGCCGAGCCGCGAAATGATGGCCGGCTCGAAGAGTTTCAGCAGAGTCTGGTTCTGACTGACCAGAATCAATGAGAGAGAGCCGGACCATTCCTGCCCCTCGTCGATGCGCAGCAATTTGTAGATCAGGTCCGAGGAGTCTCTGAGAATCAGGACATCGACCTCGTCGAGGATGAGCAGCAGGTGGGCGTTGTGGGTGCTCAGGTTGCGGCGAATCGATTGGATGATCTCGCCGGAGCTGAAACCGCGCTCGGGATGGCCAGGGTCGAGTGCGAGGGCGATCTGCTGCAGAACCTGCGAGCCCGTGGGGTGATTCCGGCAATTGACGTGGGCGAAGATGATGTGTCGACGACCTTCGAGATGCTGTCTGATGTCGTCGCCGAAACGCTGGGTCAGGACGGTCTTGCCCGAGCCGACCGGCCCGAGGATCACTGCTTGGCAACTGGTGTATTGATTCTCCATCTGAGAGAAGATCGCAGCCATGTCGGCGAGTTCATCGTCACGACCGATGAGAGCAGGAGGGATCCAGTCGTACGACAGGGGGCCCTTGTCGAGTAGTACTTTGCCCGCTCCGATGCGGTCGATGTATCCTGCCATTCGCTGCATTCGTGCTCTCACCGTTATTAGAGATATTTGCTGCAGCGTGCGCGCATACACACGTATGTGTAGACGCGCGCGCGAGGAAGATTAGGGGATTTCGTCGAATTGGTAGCCGTTCTCCCACTGCTTCTCGCCCAGTGCGACCTCCAATTCGAAAGGCGTAATCAATGGCTTGGCATACTTCACCGCATCATCGATGGCGATGCGCGGGCAGGCGGTATTGACGAAAGCATCGACTGGATAGAAATCAATCAACTCTGGACCGACGTGGTCGAGGGCCAGAAGGTAGCCCTTCTTGCCATGTTTCTCGAGCAGCCGCTTACAACGAATAGCAAGATTGCGACGCATCTGACCCGGCTTCTCGCCAATCAGAATTCCAAAAATCTTCGCGTCATCGACGCTGAAGATTAGCCCCATTCGTTGACGCAGAATTCGCTCGATCCGCTCGAACGACATCTCGCCCGCTTCGCCGTTGTAGGGGTCGAGTAAAGCGAGGGGTTTGCCGGTGTGCATGACCAGGCCAATCGGGTGGAAGTCGCCCGAACCGAGGAAGAGATAGTGGCCGATTGACGGGTCATCGCCCGAATAATTGCAGCCCAGAACCTGCCCAGGGAAGGTCAAACGAGCTCCGCCGACGGGGATTGTCACTGCAAATCCGGCCGATTCCAAACGCGACTTGTAATCCTCCAGAAGGTGCAGATGCTGAATCGAGCCGACCAATCCCAATTTTGTTCCAGTGAGGGGTGCGACGCGGCCCACCGCGTCGAGAAAACGCTCGCGCGCTTCTTCATTCGTAAGGTCGATAGGGGATTCTGCCTCGACGACGCGAGCGTCCGCAATCGCCTTGTGACGCGCGAGAATCGGTAGAACTGGGTCGATTTCGGGGTCTCCATCGTAGGTCACGGGGATGAAGTGGGTTGGCATGCCGGAGTCGATGTTCATCTGGCTGTGGCCCATGTGAGCGACCAACTCAACGCCCATCATGCGCATCTTGTCGTGCACCAAGTCACAGGCGCCATAACACGGGTCTGCGGCCAGAATCACCTTTGCCTCGGAATCACCTTCGATTTTATCCATCATTTCAAGGGCTTGCATCTTCAAGCCCTCGGGAACCTGCAGAGCGATCAAACGGTGATCATTCTCCTTGATTCGCTCGACCAGCTCGTCGAGTTGGAAGTCGTGACGCTCCATGTCCATGCTTCTGACCGACTCGCCGTCCGGCGTTCGGTATTTGAGCAGTTGCATTGTTGTCGTGCGGGCAGGTGAGGTGAAATATGACGCGCTGGCCGACGAGCCCATGCAGCAGGGAGGTGAGTTGCGTGTCGGTGTCATCGGTGTGGGTAACATGGGTGGCGCGCTGGTGCGTGGTATTCTTGCGCGAGGTCTGACTTCTAGCCAGAATGTGATAGTCTCAGATCTCGATGAGAAGAAGGTCGCTGAATTGGTTGACGATCTCGGTGTCAGGTCGGCTTCGGATTCGTCCGAGGTCATGGATTTCGCTGACTTGGTCGTGCTCGCCGCCAAGCCACAGGCCTTCCCGAATCTGCTGGCTTCGATTGCCACTCGGTTTCGACCTGAGCAGACCATCATGAGCATCGCTGCAGGTGTTACCACCGCCTCGATCGAGTCGAGCCTTGGCGGTGAGCCTGCCGTTGTGCGGGTGATGCCGAACCTGCCTGCGTTGGTCGGTGAAGGGATCAGTGTGTTTTCACGCGGAGTCAATGCAGGTGATATCGATGTCGAGCGAGTCGATTCTGTGCTTCGCGCGGTCGGCGACTCGCTCGAAGCCCCAGAGGAATTGATGGATCCGGTGACCGCTTTGAGTGGTACCGGCCCAGCTTACATCTTCCACACCATGGAAGCCATGATCGAGAGTGGTATCGAGATGGGAATGTCGCCTGAAATGGCAGAGCGCCTCGTCCTGCAGACTGTCCTCGGCGCTGCTCGCCTCGCCATCGAATCACCCCTCGACACCACCGCCCTGCGCGAAGGAGTGACTTCCAAGGGCGGGACCACCGAGGCGGCGATCTCGCACCTCGGTGACAATGATTACGTCCGCCTCGTCATCGATGCGATCCTCGCCGCCCGCGACCGCTCAGAGCAACTCGGCGAGTGAACGATTAGTCGATGATTTCGACCTTGCCGTCGATGATGTCGATTCGTGCCAAGGATCGAACCGGCCAGTCTGGCCGCTCGCGATTCAAGCGCTCGCGTCCCTCGCCCTTCTCGATGGCGACGACGACATCGTGCAGGATGACACCCATGCTCTCGAGTTGCTCGAGCAGAGGCTCCAGAGTGCCGCCGGTGGAGATCACATCATCGACGATGACGACCCTCTCCCCTGGCTTGATGTCATTGATGTAAACGATGGACTGCGAGTAACCGGTAGCGACATCTACCTTGACTTCACCTTCCATTCCGTACGAGCGCTTACGGATCACCACGGTCGGCTTTCCCGTAGCATCCCCGACCGCAGCGAGCAGAGGCAATCCCATCGCCTCGACAGTGACGATCAGGTCGACCTCTGACCAGTCGATACTAGAGACGATCAGATCACGAGTCGCACGAAGCACATCCGCATCCATGCGCGGGATGCCGTCGGAGATCGGGTGGATGAAGTAAGGGTAATCACCCTTCCAGATTATCGGCGCCCCTCGAAGAGAGTCATGCAGAATCGTCAATGGGTCGCCGGGAACCATGCCCGACCACGCTCAGATGAGACCCTTGGCCCGCAGGTGCTCAGTACCTCGGGTGACGCTGATGGTGACCGAACTTGGGAACTTCATTCCAGCTTTACGAAGAGCATTGCGGGCGTCGAGGTAGAACTCCGCCGAAGTGTGGATCGAGACGATGACGTCATTCTTCCGAACACGCGCTGCTGTCCCGACATTCTTGCCGAATGAGAGTCGCATTCCTTGCGAGACACGGTCGGCGCCGGCACCGGTCGCCTGCTTGTTCTCGCGTAGAATGATGTGAGGATACTTGTGGATACGAAGAGCATAGCCCTCCTCTCCAGCAGCGTTTCGGATGGTGGAGTTGGAGACTTGTCGAGCCGCTTCGAGAGCGGTGTGACGAATCTGCACAGCATTTTTGACAGTAAGTTGAACCACGACATCGAATTCACCCGCCTCAGCTGCCTTGCGGTTGCCCATGTGGAAGCGCAGAATCCTGTTGTTCGGGACACCGCCGGTGTACTCTCGGCGGGTGTAGGCCTGTCCCTTGACCGATCGATACATCTTGGCTGGTTTGCGTGCCATCTCGATTCCCTCGGGCTCGGCCGACCTGCCAGCCGTATATAATGCTGAGTGAAGCCCCGTAGGGGCTAGGCCATCCCGTTTGCAGTCACCGCTTCATTCAGTCCACAATAACCGCTTCAACCGGTCCGGAGTTTCTCACTCTCGGCCTGCACCAAGCGAACTCCGGCGACTATCAAACAGAAGCCTATGAGAAGGCTCCAACCGACTTTCTCGTCGAGCAGAAGAACGCCGCCTAGAACACCGAAGAACGGGACGATGAAAACATAGGAAGCGGCGGCGGTCGCACCAAGCCTCTCGATGCCCATCGCGAACCAATAGTAGGCGAGGACGGTAGAGAGAGCACCGAGGTAGAGAATGGCGTACCAATCCCCTGTCGTGGGTTGTGGAAGGCCGAGTTGGTAGGCTTCCCAAACTGCGAATGGAGTCAGCATCAGCGTCCCAATCAGCGAATACCAAACCACGATTTCAAGCGTCGTCGCGTCCTCCTCACCACCCCTTCGCTCCATCATTCTCCGAGTCATGTTCGTCGTCGTCGCCCAACAGAGGGCGGCAGCAAGAATCAGTACGTCACCGAGCAGTCTCTCCTCGAATGGCAGGTCGGTGTTCGGGCTCCAGCCCGTCACGATCAACACTCCGATGAAGGCGCAGAAAAGGCCTGCGAACATCTTGCGCGAGATGGCTTGGCCAAGGAGTGGCGCTGCGAGCAGAACTGTGAAAATCGGGTTGAAAGTGATGATCAATGATGCGTCGCCGGCGGCCGTGAGTTTCATCCCGTGCATGAATAAAATCTGGTAGCCGAGGACGCCGGTCGCGCCGATGATTGCGAGAGTCTTCCATGATTGGCGCCTCGAGGGTAACCAGCGGACTTGTTGTCCTCCTGCGGCGCGCGCGGCGAACCAGGCGTAGAAGATGAGCATGGTGACTGCATAGCGCAACCATGCTCCAGTCATCGGCGGCAGGCCGAGGGCGAGCATTCGACCGATGGCCCAAGACAATCCCCAGATGAGTGCGACCAGCAGCATCCGACCATGCATTCCGAGTTGGCGATTCTCCCCCATACTGGTCGACTCCAACCAATGGCAGCGGCTGCCGGAGATAATCTCGCCGTTGGCGCTCTAACTCCAGCCCCTTTGGGGCGGCAGCAGGATTGCTTATGCACCCTCGGCTCGCAGCCGAGGCCCACGAGCAGCGTTAGCGTTGGAGGGATATGGCATGTCGAAGCGAGGAATGCTCGATCAATACGCTGAGATCAAGGCGCAGCACCCCGATACGGTGCTGTTCTTCAGGATGGGTGATTTTTACGAAATGTTCCATGAGGATGCGGTTCTGGCGTCGGAAGTCCTTGGTATCACATTGACCAGTCGGGACAAGAAGTCTGACGATCCGGTACCGATGGCCGGCGTTCCCTGGCACTCCGTCGAGGCCTATCTCCAGGGCATGCTTCGAGCGGGGCACAAGGTCACTTTATGTGAGCAGGAAGATGATTTGAGGCCGGGCGCGAAGATTCTCGAGCGCGTCGTTACGCGGGTTTACACTCCGGGCTCATTGTACGAAGAAGGGCTGATTGGCGAGGATGGCTCAAGCCTGCTCGCCGGGCTGGTTTCGCGTGGCGATGGGCTCGGTGTCGCCATCCTCGATTCTTCGACTGGACGGGCCTGGTTGCAGGAGCATTCCGGCCCGGGTCGCATCGAGCGTGTTTGCGATGAGTTGCAGCGTTGGGCGCCGAGCGAGCTGGTGCTCTCTCGCCGCGACGCTGAGAGTGAGGAATTGCGCTCTGTTCTGGCTGCTCTCGACAAGGTGACTCTGAGTGTTTATGATGGCACAAAAGAGCAACATCTGCAATCTGTTCGTGACCATCTTGCTTTGGCTGATCTCGGTTCTGTCGACCTCGATCGGCGACCGTTAGCGATGGAAGCCTGCGGACTTACTGCAGGTTACTTGGCGAAGTTGCATCTCGTCGATATCGTGCCCCTTCGAGAGGTGCTCTTCGATGCTGATGATGGACATTTAGTGCTCGACCAGACGACGCTGCGCAATCTCGAATTGACTCACACTCTGGCCGGTGAGAAGGAGGGTTCGTTGGTTCAGGCGATCGATTGCACGCGGACTTGGATGGGCCGCAGGCAGTTGAGGGAGTGGATTCTGCGGCCCTTGACGAATCCTGAGAAAATCACGGCTCGGCAGGCGGCTGTCGGCGCCTTGGTCAAGGCGCCGCGGCGTCTGGAGTCGATTCGCGAGTCGCTGAAATCGATGCGCGACCTCGAGCGCCTGGCGACGCGACTCGCTTACGGCCGAGCCACTGCGCGCGACCTCGTAGCGGTCGCAGACTGCCTCGAGCGCATGCCGAGACTGCAGGCGTTGCTCTCAGAAGGCTCGGCCGAATTACTGCATGAATGCGCTGAAGGATTGGGGGAACTCGAACCGCTGATGCATCATATCGCAACGCGGCTCGTCGCAGAACCGCCGGCGACGATTCGCGACGGCGGTCTCTTCCAGACAGGTGTCAACGAGCAGTTGGACGACCTGCGCCAGAAGGCGGCTGAAGGGACTGATTGGTTGCGTGGATTCGAGGCGAGGGAGAGGGAGAGGCTGGACATTCCGAGCCTGAAAGTGAAGCAGAATCGACAGTTCGGATTCTTCATTCAAATCACCACTTCCCACCTCGATAAAGTCCCTGAGGAATACCGCAGACGACAGACTCTGACCAATGCAGAACGTTACACTACGGACGAGTTGAAGGTATGGCAAGAGGTCATTCTGACAGCTGATGATCGAGCTAAAGCGCTCGAGGCAGAACTCTTCCGTGAGTTACGTAGCGAGGTCGCTTCACATTCGAACACTCTGAGCCAGATCGGGCGAAAAGTGGCGAGCGCGGACGTGCTTACGAGCTTTGCTCATCACGCTCGGCAGCGCTCGTGGAACAGGCCGGATCTGCGGATGGATTCATCCATGGAAATCATCGGCGGACGGCATCCGGTGCTGGAGGCCGATGGGCGTTTCGTGCCGAATGGGATTCGCTTTGACAACAAACGCAGATTCCTGTTGTTGACCGGCCCGAACATGGGCGGGAAATCGACTTATCTGCGCCAGACTGCCTTGCTGACGATTCTCGCGCAGGCCGGTTCCTTCGTTCCTGCTGAGAAGGCGAGGATCGGCATCGTCGACCGCGTCTTCACTCGTGTCGGCGCTCACGATGACCTGCGGCGCGGTCGCTCGACTTTCATGATGGAAATGATCGAGGTCGCGCATATTCTGCGCAGAGCGACACCTCGTAGTCTCGTTCTGCTCGATGAAGTGGGGCGCGGCACCTCGACTTTCGATGGCTTGGCGATCGCTTGGTCGGTTACCGAAGACATCGCCAAGAGGGTCGGTGCGAGGACCCTGTTCGCGACACATTACCACCAGTTGACCGGCCTTGCCGATGAGGTGAACGGTTTGGTCAACATCCACGTCCAAGTCGCCGATGTCAACGGCGAGATACGCTTCCTCCACACCGTTGCGGATGGGCCGTGTGACGACTCCTACGGCGTCCAAGTTGCTGCTTTGGCCGGTCTGCCAGCAGGTGTTGTCGAGCGGGCGCGCGACCTTCTTTTATTCCTTGAGAATCAAGCTCAGGGCGCGCGTGCAGGCAGTGATGGCACGCCCGATTCGCGGGCTGTGGGACAATCCAGCCTCTACGGCTGGATGCTGCGCTCTCCGGAGGTGCCAACTACGGGTGCTGCGAGTTCAGCCTCTACTGCAGAGTCACTTCCTGGGGATGTGGAATCCAGTGCTCCGCCGACCGAAGTCATAGTACAGGAGAATCCTGCGCTGCGTGAAATCGCCGAGCGGCTAGAGGCCCTCGACCCGGATTCACTGACTCCACGCGAGGCGCTGGAGGCACTCTACGCGATGCAGTCTGCGCTGGCGAAAACGGGTGAATCGAAAACCGTGGAGGACTGAGAATGGCCGAGTTGGAGCAATCAGGGCGCAGCCCAATCGTCCAACTCGATGATTTGACGATCGGTAAAATCGCTGCTGGCGAGGTGGTTGAGAGGCCAGCCCAAGTGGTCAAGGAATTGGTCGAGAACTCATTCGATGCCGGCGCGAGGCACGTTCGAATCGAAATTGAAAAAGGTGGATTCGAGCGAATCACCGTCATCGATGACGGCAGCGGAATACCTGCTGAGGAATTGCTTCTGGCGGTCACTCGCCACGCGACCAACAAACTCAGTGGACCTGATGATCTGTCGCGAATCGAGACCAAGGGATTCCGCGGTGAGGCTCTCGCATCGATCGGTGCAGTAAGCGAATTGTCCGTCTCCAGCAAGCCCGAGGGCGCAGAAGGCGCAGAGCTCAGAGTCGACAATGGATTGGTCGGCAAAGTCGAGCCTTCCGGTCTCGCTCCGGGTACCAGAATCGATGTACTGAACCTCTTCGCTAAGGTTCCAGCCCGTCTATCATTCCAGCGCCGGCCCTCGACCGAAACCGCCGCAATCGTCGATGTTGGAGTACAATTGGCTCTGTGTGAGCCGACGATTGGAATCCACATCGAGGTCGATGGCCGAACCGTCCTCGAATGTCCGCCAGCCAACGAAACCGAGGACCGATTGTACGATCTCTTCGGGGCGACTTCGAGCGAACTTTTCGAACTCAAATCGCCAGAAGCCGACGAAGATGCGCCGGGCGGCGAGCGCTGGAGCGGTTGGATATCACCCCCTGGCCTGACGCGGAGCCGAGCCGACGACATTCACATTCTGGTCAATGGACGCCCCGTCTCAGCAGGGCCGTTTCTGCAAGCGGTTCGCAGAGGATATCACAGCCGCTTGATGGTTGGTCGACATCCAATTGGAGTCATCTCGCTGACGCTGCCGACCAACGAGGTCGATGTCAACGTTCATCCGACGAAAAGAGAGGTCAGATTGAGGCATTCATGGAGGGTTCTCGAGCGGCTGGAGCGCACGATAAAACACACACTTTCGATGGTTGCGACACGGCCCGAGGCGAGTGAGGGAACCGTTTTGAAAGGCATAGCAGAACGCGCAGATGAGGGTCCAGCAAGCCAACAAATCCCACCCCAAATGATGCCAGAATGGGCAAGTGCAGTGACAGATGACGCTACCGTCCAAACACATTTCAGCAGTCTTCGAAGCGCTTCAATTTCTCAGCAGAAGGTTGAGCCGAGGCCGGTCTCAAGTTCTGAGATAGACCAGCAGATCCTACCCGGCCTCGACCAAAATCCAATCACACAATCACTCTCATCAGAAGAGCGGCAACTACACCGCCACGCCTGTGGAAAATCGGTCTCACCCCTTGACGAGCCACGGCCTGATGCAGCTGTAATCCCAGACCTTCCAGAAATGGTCGCATTGGCGCAGTTGGCTGATTCTTACATTCTCGCACAGGGCGGTGACGAGTTGTTCATCGTCGATCAACACGCGCTTCACGAGCGCATTCGCTACGAGCGGTTACGAGAGCAGATGATCAGTTGGGATGGTCAGGAACTGATGGCTCCGATTGTGATTTCTCTCGGAGCTCGCGAGAAGGCGTCGGCGATATCGGGAGAGTCTCGGCTTGCCGAGTTAGGGATTTCATTTGGGGTTACAGAACGGGGCATCGCAATAACCTCGATACCCGAAGTTCTGATTGGAAGCGATGGGCTGGAGGATTTTCTCCATGACCTGCTGATCGAACTCGCTTGTGCGCAAGACGGTGCTGAGGAAATCGACGCTGTCATTGAGTTGCGCGACCATGTCGCCTTCATGCGTTCGTGTCGAGGCTCGGTCAAAGCCAACGAGAGATTGAGCCTCGCCGAGATGCGGCGACTGCTCGAGGACATGCGAACGATTGCCAACCCTTGGGCTTGCGTGCATGGGCGCCCGACGGTGCTGCGGTTGACAATGGACCATCTCGACCGACACTTCGGTCGGCACGGTTGAGTCACCTCACGGTTGAATTTCCTCAAAAAGGCTGGAAAGAGCCAACAGAACGACGACGCTGATCAGATGCTCGGTTGAATGATCAATCGCTCGATTTCCTTTCGTTCGATTGGACCGAATTCCCCAGGTTTGAGATCATAAGCATCCAACTGCATTTCTTCGGTTGACGTTCGGTGGAGTTGAGTGACCGGGTTTCCTAAGGCTCCGAACATCCGGCGTATTTGTCGCTTCTTTCCCTCACCGATGGTCAACAGAACCACGCCAGGTGACTCTTGCTCGATCACTGCAGGCTTTGTCCAATACACATCGCTGGCTTCACCGTCTTCGACGACGATGCGCACACCCGTTCGGATGGCGTCCATATGATCTTCAGAAATTGCTGTTGTTGTGTGGACCCGGTAGGTCTTCCTGACCGTGTGATCTGGTGATGTGATTCTGTGAACTATTTTTCCGTCAGTGGTCACCAAGAGAAATCCAGTGGTGTTTTCATCCAAACGGCCAACGGTGATCAGGCGTTCATAGGTGGTTGGTTCCATATGCTCGCGAAACACCTCATACACCGAGGCTTTACCAAGCGCAGATTCATGCGAATTAAGTCGAGAGCAGATGCAGCCAAGCGGCTTGTGGAGGAGGAAGTGGACTTCTTCGTCATGGAGTTCAAGCACCTTGCCTCGGTAGGTGACCTCCTTGGTTTTGACATGTAATTGGAAGGTCATGTTCTTGACCACCGATCCATTGACGGTGATCTCACCGTCCCAAATGGCTTGCTTTGCTTCAGCCTTTGAGGAGAAGACCCCCGTCTTCGAAAGGAATTGATGCAGACGTAGTTTCATGACTCCCCTCGTCAAAGGCTGTGGCGGTCCCCTCTTAGCGCTTGAGTTTCTTCACTGCTTTGTTCCCAAAGCGAGTAATTGCTTGACGAAACCCGGGTGAGTCACTTCCGATATCTCAGCGCCGACAATCACTCCACCGACCTTCGAGGCGAGTACCATCGCTGTCATTGCGAGCCGGTGATCCATGTACGTCTCGATTGGCTCGATGGGTCTGTGCAAGGACTGTCCACCCTCTACGACCATTCCGTCTGCACTCTCCTGCGCCTCCAATCCGAAGGTAGCGAGCATCTCGATGGTGCCCGCGATACGATTGCTTTCTTTTCCGCGCGCATGAGCGATTCCAGTCAGAGTGCCACCGCTCGTCAAGGCCAACCACGCGGCGGCTGGAGTGACCAGATCGCTGGCATCGCTCAGATCAACTTCTCCCCCATCGGCGCGGTCAATGGCATCGATTGCAATCAACATCAGCGGGTCATAAGTTGGTAGCGTTGTGTTGAGACGTAAATCATCGTGAATGATTTCGAGAAGAATCGCCAGCGGAAACAGACTCAACTCTGGCGGGATGTCCACAACTTCTGGTACTTCGACCTGCCAAGGAACCAGCGACAGCGGCTCAGTCATACGATTAGGTGAGCCGCATCGAGCCGCGATATCGAAGCTCATCGCACCATATCCGCGGCTCACAGCCTCACCTTCCAAGGTCAGTTCGACCGCCCCAGCAAAGCCGGGAGAAGCCAGAACCAGCGCCGTCAAAGGCTGGCTCGAAGCACTGACATCCAGCACAGCAGAGCCACCTGAAACAGGTCCACAGACCTCGCAAGGCAAGCCGTCAGAAGACACCTGACAACCGAGTTCGCGAAGCACCTCAGCCAGCCCAGGACTGCTCCGTCGGCGTAGCGACTCGTCCCCATCGATGGTGACTGAGACCTCAAGATTAGCAGCCATCACCGTCAATATCCTTGCAGCGGCCCCCGAATTCCCACAATCCAGAACCCCTTCAGGAGCTCGCAAGCCCGCTTCTGGCGGCCTCACCAGCCAAGAACCAGCCTCACGCTCGATCTCGACTCCCATTGCCTCCAGACAGCGAGCCATCGACTCGACATCAGCACCTAGAACGCCCTCGAAACGCAACAGACATTCACTTTCACCTTGAGCGGCGAGAGTTAGAAAACGAATCGTGTGGCTCTTCGATGGCGGCAATCTCCACTCGAATTCGCCACTCGGCGACAATGCCTCGACGTTCAGCACGTCGCCGACAAAGCGCCCGCTGAATTGAATGCTCGCACGCTCAGATTTCTGCCCGAATCCAATCCCCGAAATCGCATTCTCCATCCCACGCTCGCGCCCGCGGTTCAATCTGATTCAACTTCATTTCATCCTCCAGAGTTCCCCGCAGGCGCACCAGATTGTTGCGCCTGAGAAGTTTCGGACTCAACCCAGGGAGTATCACAGCGAGAGCACGAGGGACGCGGCCCGGGTAGACTTCGTTGACGTGGCGCACGATGTTCGTTGTGCAGTTGTTGAGGATGCTGTTGTACCATTCCGGCTCGTCGTGCAGTTTGTTGCTGCGCCGAAGATAGGATTCCAGAATCCGACATTGATTTCCCTCGCCCAGAATCACGCCTTCGAAGAGATGCGTCTCTGAATCCCGACAGCGACTCCTGACCCCGACCACATCGCTCTCTGTCGCCCACACATACATGATTTCGAATTCTCTCATCAGGCCCCTGATCGGTGAGAATTTTTCGCCTTTCTCGCGCCTGACTTCGATTGAACACGCCAGCCTCGTGCCGTCGGCGAACTCGAAGCTGAAGATGGTGTGTGCAATCGGCTTCTGCTCCGGATAGAAATACTCGAGGACGAACCATATCTTCGTGCAGTCCGATATGCGAAACCGGCGCTCAGTCCACCGTTCATCGTAATCTCTCGTGGTCCGCCAGCGGAAGTCTCTGACATTGTAGAGGATCACCTCGTCTCCGTTGATTTCACAGTATGAGGTTCGCGCGTTATCGTTGACCCACGAGCGGTCATTCGATGGGTTTAGGTGTCTGATTCTTCGCCATATCAGAATGCTCAGAATCAGACCGATGGCTGCCACTGCTGTCGCCAGCATGGTCAGTCCTTCCATCGCCTCCATGTTGCTTGAGAGGCAGCGCCCAGCATCAAGTCTGCTCCGGTGCGGGGTTGCTGAATCAAGGCGATTCCGTCGCTCAGCCACTCGTGAAACCGAGGCGATTCTGTCGATTAGGTAGTGCTGAATATGGTGGTCAAATTGCGGTGAAAATAGTGGCGCGACAGGGGAGATTTGAACTCCCGAGGTGAAACACCACTGGATTAGCAATCCAGCGCAATGGCCAGGCTATGCGACTGCCGCAGTGTTCCGGCGACCCGAGTTTTCCGCTTAAGGCGAGCGGTTCGAATCACTCTTCTTCGCTTGCGACATCGATGTCGTCGTCGCTCACGATGAGGCCTGCTGGAAGCCGTGCGACGAATATTATCTCGTCCACATGTGATTTCTTCGCCGAGTCGCGCAACTCCATTATTCGAGTGCCTTTTGTGACTTTTCCGAGGGTTTCCTTGGTCTGGGTGGCGGGCATTCTGATCATCATCCCACTGGCCGTCAGCATGAAGAGTTGGTCGTCGAGGTCAGGTATCTGTCGGACGCCGACAATCTGATCCTTATCCCTGAGGGACATCGTTCGGATACCCTTGGTTCCGCGGTTAGTCTTGCGATAACCATCGCGCCGCATCAACGCTTCACCCTCATCGTCGAGGATTGCTTCGCCATCCTCGTCGAGTTGCGGAATCATTTCTCCAGAGCCGAGTCGACTGCGCTTCGCCATTCCATAGCGCGAGATGGTCAGAACGCTGGTGTCGAAATCATCGGTGACGATCATGCCGATGACACTGTCACCCTTCTGTAATTTCATGCCTCTGACACCTTGGCTGACCCTGCCTTGCACGCGCACTGTGTGGGTGGTCTGGACCTCGCCAGTCTCAGGGTGGGTCCGCGTTTTGACATGGGAGGGGAGGAATCTGCAAGCAAATCCTCCGGCCGAGACGAGGACGACGTGGTCTGCGTCCGTGGCCGGCCTGACTTGGATGAGGGTGTCGTCCTCGGTCGCGAATCTGAGTGCGAATTTGCCGTTGCGGTTGATTTTGACATATTCCGAGAGGCGGCTACGCTTGATTCGTCCATTCTTGGTGGCGAAGATGAGATAATTCCCCTCAGGTTTCTCGATCAATTCGCGGGCCATCGGCAGAATTGAGATCACTGCTTCATCGTCGCGTATTTTAGTCAGCAGATTGCGGATGTGGGTGCCTCTCCCATACCTGCTCGCTAGGGGAGTTTCCCATGCTCTCAAACCATAGACACGGCCCTTGTCGGTGAAGATCAGCAAGCGGTCCTTGGAGAAGCAGGTGACGATTGCTGCCGGTGCATCCTCGTCTTTGGTCGCCACGCCCTTGAGCCCCTTTCCACCTCTGTTCTGCAGGCGGAAGGCCTCTACCGGCAGGTGGCGGATGTAATTGTCTTGAGTCAGCGAGATGACCAATGCACGTTCGGCGACGAGGTCTTCTCGGTCCATCGAGAGTGGTGAGGGATCGATGTGGCTGCGGCGCTCGTCGCCGTGCTTCTCGACGACCTCGTCGAGTTCGTCGAGTAGGATCTGCAGTCTGCGAATGCGGCTGGCGAGAATCGAATTGTATTCCTTTATCGCGGATTCGAGTTTCTTCAGTTCGTCCGCGACCTCCTTTACGTTGAGTCTGGTCAGCTGGTAGAGGCGGCGCTCAGCGATTGCCTTGGCCTGCTTTACGGAGAAGTCGAAGCGCTTGATCTTCAGATACATCTCTTCACCTCGGAGGTATGCTTCGAACTGGTCTCTGGATTCCGAATTACGGCCGACTTCGATGATCTCCGCCATTCGCTTCTGCGCGCGGATCAAGCCTTCGAGAATGTGCGCGCGAGCCCCGGCCTTGTCGAGTTCGAATTGGGTGCGACGTTCGATGACCGATTCGCGGTGGCGCATGTAGGTATGGATGATGGTGCCGAGGTCGAGTTGCACCGGTTTTCCGTTGAGGATGCCCATCATGTTCGCCGAATACGACTCCTGTAGCCGACTCGATTTGTACAGTTGATTGAGGATTGCGTGTGGGTCGGCGTTATTCTTGACCTCGATGACGACGCGGATTCCTTCCTTGCTCGATTCATCGCGGATGTCCCTGATTCCCTTCACGACCTCCTTCGTCACCAGTTCCGCGATGCCTTGCAGCATACCGGATTTCCGGACTTGATACGGAATCGATGTGATGATGATGCGCTTGCCGTTCGAGTCGTCTCTGACCTCGGCCTCGGAGCGGATGTGGAATCGACCTTGGCCGGTTCGGTACATGTCGACGATTCCGTCGATTCCGTAGATCATCGCTCCCGTCGGGAAATCGGGTCCTTTGAGGTATTCCATATATTCCAGAACATCGATCTTCGGTGGCTTGTCGAGCGACCTTTTCGGATTTTTCTTGATGACCATCTCGGTGTGGAATGTGATTGCCGCTGCGACCTCTTTGAGGTTGTGCGGCGGAATCTTGGTCGCCATGCCGACGGCGATTCCATCACTGCCGTTGAGCAGCAGATTCGGCAGGCGCGAGGGTAGAACCGTTGGCTCCTTCTCGCTGTCGTCGAAGTTGGCGACCATGTCTATGGTGTTCTTGTTGATGTCGTCGAGCATGTGCTTGGCCATGCGATCGAGGCGGCTCTCGGTGTAGCGCATCGCCGCCGGCGGATCGCCATCGATGGAGCCGAAATTGCCCTGCCCATCGATGAGGGGATAGCGCAGTGAGAAGTCCTGAGCCATCCTCACCATCGTGTCATAGAGAGCCTGATCGCCGTGAGGATGGTACTTTCCCATCACTTCTCCCACCGACCTCGCGGACTTGCTGTAACCCTTCTCGTGGGTGTAGCCAGCTTGGTGCATACCCCAGAGGATTCGGCGGTGAACCGGCTTCAAGCCGTCTCGAACGTCGGGTAGAGCCCGACCGATTATGACGCTCATCGCATAGTTGATGTAACTCTCTTTCATCTCTTCAGAGATGTCTCTGCGAAGTAATTCCTCTGCCATTCTCAATCACCTCAGATGTCCAGCGACGTCACTTCTGACGCGTATTTCTCGATGAACGCCCGTCGGTCAGGAACATCCTCGCCCATCAGAATCGTGAAGAGTTCATCGGCCGCTTCGGCGTCTTTGATCTCGACTCTCATCATGCGTCGAACCTCCGGGTCCATCGTCGTCTCCCAGAGTTGTTCTGGATTCATCTCACCTAGACCTTTGTAGCGCTGAACATTGATTTTCGCCGAGGGCGCTTCCTTCTGCATTCTCGCCATCGTCTTCACTCGCTCATCCTCGCTGTGCACCCATTCCACATGCTTGCCTCGGCTGATGGAGAAGAGCGGAGGTGCTGCGATGTACACATTGCCGTTCTCGATAGCGCGCCGCATGAAGCGCCAGAAGAAAGTGAGGATCAGTGTCCTGATGTGCGCGCCATCGATATCCGCGTCAGTCATGATGATGATTTTCCCATAACGCAACTTCTCTGGGTTGAATGCGCCCTCGTCCTCTTCTTCGTTGCCGACTCCCGCACCGAAGGCGCGAATCATACGCTGAATCTGCTCATTGGTGAACACCTTGACGATATTGCGTCGCTGGCGTTCGACATTGAGTATCTTGCCGCGCAGCGGCAGAACGGCTTGTGTGCGACGATCTCTTGCGGTTTTCGCAGATCCGCCAGCACTCTCGCCCTCGACGATGTAGAGCTCGCACTCGTTCGGGTCGCGCGACTGGCAGTCGGCGAGCTGCCCTGGTAGTCCTCCGCCTTCGAGGACGCCCTTGCGTCGAGTAAGGTCACGGGCTTTTCGCGCTGCCTCACGGGCCTTGCTCGCGAGAACAGCCTTGTCGACGATCATCCGAGCGATAGATGGATTCTCCTCGAAGTATTCGCCAAGTTTGTCATTGACGACATGTTCGACGATTCCCGCCACTTCGCTGGTGACCAGTTTGGCCTTGGTCTGTCCGCTAAACGCGGGATCAGGGTGCTTGATCGAGACGACCGCCGAGAGGCCTTCTCTGACATCGTCGCCCGACAGGCTGCTGAGATTCTTCAACAGATTTCGAGATTGAGCGTAGGAATTGACGGTTCGAGTGAGTGCACTTCGGAGCCCTGAGAAGTGAGTTCCACCATCGGTGTTGTGGATGATGTTGGTGAAACAGTGAATGTTCTCAGAATAGGAATCGGTCCACTGCAAGGCTACTTCGACATGAACCTCGCCCTTGTCGCCATCTTTCGAACCGAGAATATGGACGACTTCGTCGTGAATCTTGTTCTTCTTCTGGTTCATCTCGGTGACATATTCCTTCAAACCACCCTCGTAGGTGTGGTCGATTTCAATCGGATCTTCACCGCGAAGGTCGCGCAGAATGATCTGTAGACCAGCGTTGAGGAAGGCGGTGCGGCGCATTCTGGTGTTGATCATCTCAAAATCGTACTCGACGACATCGCTGAAGATGCTGAAATCTGGTTTGAACGTGACTTTCGTGCTCGTCGAATCGGTCTTCCCGACGGCCTTCAATTTCGCGTCGGGGACTCCGAGTCTGTATTTCTGATGCCAGATTCTTCCTTTCCGATGAATAACCAATTCCAGCCACTCGGAGACGGCGTTCACCGCGCTGACTCCCACTCCGTGAAGGCCGCCGGCAACCTTGTATGCCTCATTATCGAATTTTCCGCCAGCGTGAAGCTTGGTCATTATGACTTGAGCAGCACTGACACCTTCGTCTTCGTGGATTCCGACTGGAATGCCTCGGCCGTAATCGGTGACGCTGACCGAGCCATCGGCATTCAGGTCGACTTCAATCGTCGGATTGTAACCAGCGAGGTGCTCGTCGACTGCATTGTCGATGACCTCCCAGATGCAGTGGTGGAGAGCCGAACCATCATGCGTGTCTCCAAGGTACATCCCCGGTCGCTTTCGCACTGCTTCGAGGCCTTCGAGGACCTGGATGCTGGAAACTCCGTACTCTTCACCCATCGATTTCACCATCCGTTTTCTGAGGGTTCCTTAGGAACCCTCAGGCTGTCTACGTATATTGTAGCCTGTGGGGGTTAATCAATCCTCCTGAAGGGGGCTTTGAGATGGGCTGAAAGTGATTGAATCGGTACGTCATCACCCTCCAAAGGAGGGGTTGGGCAGCACGACACGGTTAAACAGAATCCGTCGGTGCCGCGACCGAATGTCTCGACCGACCATCTGCGTCACGCTGAGAGGATGCTCGGTCGACGAGATGCTCAGCGATGCTGCTCGAGCGACTGCGGTCGGTGCGGATATCTGCGAGATTCGCCTCGACAAACTCTGGGTCATCAAGGAGTTGCCAGCTCCCGTCGAGAGAGAGGAACCGAAAGCCGACGGACGTCGAAGAAGGCCGGTCTACATCCCGCCTGATTACATTCCGCAGGAGATGGATTCAGTCGATTTGAAGGAGGCTCTGGCGGCGCTGCAAGGTGGCATCGACCTACCTGTGGTGATTACCTGTCGACCAATTCGTCAAGGTGGATACTTCCCGGGGACTGAAGAAGAGAGGATCGATGTCCTTCGAACCGCAATCGAGACGGGAGTCAGTTGGGTCGATCTTGAGACGGACATCGACAAGCAGACGCGAGATGAACTTCTCGCCATCGCTCAAGGTAAGACCAAAGTCATCGCTTCCCTTCACACCGACTCCGAACCGGCGAGCGCTGTGGAGGTCGTCGAGGATATCGAGGAACTCGAGGGTCGGGGTGATATCATCAAGATCTGTTACAACACATCGGGACGAAACTCAGGATTGAAGCTCTTTGAGGCTGCATGGAATATGAAGGATTCAGGCCTGAAAACAGCAATCATGGGCCTCGGGATTGGGGGTGACTGGACCAGAATCCACGCCCCTCTCCTCGGCCAGCACCTTGTCTATTCAACGATGGAAACTGGTGCACATCTCGCAGGTCAAGGTCAAATCAACGCCTCAGACCTGCTCATCGCTTGGGAAATGCTGCAATACGAGTGATTCGCCGCATCAGTCATCCGATTCATCACGGGAATCGTAACCCGGCTCGGATTCTAACAGTGGTACCAGCTGCGTCTTATCATCGGCACTGCCCTTCCCTGCAGCGTGGTATCTGGAGTGAAGAATGAGAGGAACGACGATGCAGGAGATTGGCAGGATTCCGATAATCAGGTAAGCGGTGAATTTCGGTAGTGTCAACCTCTCTTCGACATCGACCCAGACTTGCACGATCATTCCTCCGTCTACGGAATTCGCATCACTGGGTCTGCTGTTGTTCCAATTGTCGAGAACGAGGTAATAACTCGGGTCCTGCGCTTCTCCGAACCATGAGATCCAGCCTTTGCTGTCCGAGTCCAGAGCTGTCGAGAATGAGTTTGATTGTACCTTCTCGTAGGCATGAACATCCCTGAATGGCAGGAAGACAATCATGTCTCGCCATTCGACTGGAACCCATTTCAGAGCCTCTTCAACATTTGACCAGCCGTTCTGGTGTTGGGAGTATTCGGTGGTGTAATATCCCCAATTGGTCTCGGAGAGGAGGTAGACATCGCCAATCGGGGCGACATTCGGCGGGTCTTCGGGGTCCTCATGGAATTCAGTGCAGAAGGTGTACGAATATCCTGGAACCAATTCCATCCGTAGGGCTGCTCCATCGATTGGATCAATCGTCACTTCGGCGTAGAAATCACTGACCAGTGGAGCCAGATCGACATTCGGATCGCCCTGCGGTGACCATTCCCCAAAATTACCGTCATCGACATTTCTCAGTTCCGCCTGAGAGCCCCATTTGATTCCAACATCGGGAGCGATGTTGCAGTCACTCGAAGCGGCGATTGCAGGTGTGGCAGCGACGAAGAGAATGGCGACGAGAGGAGCTAGTAATCCGACGCTGAAACCGGTTGCTGCGAGCCTGCGTCCAGCCAATCTCAACCTCAGCGCCTCCGAGTCCTGATAGGTCGGACGTATCCTGACTCCTTGTTCCTTCGCTCGCCCACTGTCAGATACTTCGGTTGTGGTGGAGGTGTGTGCTGGTCCATTCCAGGTAGGCCTCCCTCGACCTCCACTTCCTGAACATCGTAGGTCTCGAGCATGTCTTCGGCGTCGAGTTCCTCCTCATCCTTCTGGCGCATGACGAGCCAGCCGAGGAAAAGGACGAGGCCGACAAGTGCCAACAATCCGGCGCTGCTCCTGTTCGGAACAAGGTCGCGCCAGGTAAGATCCGACCAATCGAGAGGAGGTTTGCTGTCTTCGACCGAGAGGACTGTGATGACAAAATCCTCAGTCGTGCAGACGCCGACGCCGTCGCAGACCTGCAGGACGACGCGTATCTCGCCGACCTGATACCAAGTCATGTTGCCCCAGATGAAATCATTGCGATAATCGCCGTCTTGATCCGAATCGATGAGAGCATTGAGGTCCCAGTCGACCTTCAACTCACCAGTCAGGCTTCTGTCTCGGTCATTCATCGGATCGCCATCGCCATCGCTGTCGTCGAAGGCGTCGAGGTCGAGCCAGGCTTCCAGCCCCTCTTCGAGGTCGATGTCGGTGGCGCTGTGGTTCAGCAGGACGAGATCGCCCTGCGTGACATAATCAGAATCGATAGGGTCTTTCGTGAGAATCTCTGGTGCTCTCGAGATGTGTACGAGGATGGTCGTCGTGTTCGTGTCACCGCCCTCGAAACCATCGACCACGGTCAAGGTCACCTCGTAGGTTCCCGGGCGCTCCCACGAGTGCCAGACGATTGCTCCTTCCTCCTGAGGGGTGGCGTCGCCGAAGTCCCAGATCCAGCGTGTTATTCCGTTCCAGTCAGCGTCTTGCTGGTATGGCGAGGTGCGGCCGACGAATTGCGGGTCGCCATCGTAACTCGCTGAGCCGTCGAGTAATATCGAGTGGTCTGGAGCGATGAAGGCTCCCCCGTCAGCAGCGAATGGAACCCACCAGATGACGCTGGCATTGTCGGCTGGAATATCGGCCAGGACGGTACCGTTCTCGCTCGGTTGGCGGAACTCTATCATTGGTACGGGAAGTGGATTGGCAATACGAATCTGGAAAGATTTGGTGGCTGATTCGGCTCCTCTCTGGTCGATGACAGTCAGTGAGACTGTGTACAAGCCCGGCTCGCCGAAGGTGTGGTGAACGCTGGAGACGTTCTCGATCGGTTCGTCGACGCCGGTGATGTCCCAGATGGTTTGGAGAAGAGAGGTGTCGCCGTCGGGGTCGAAGGAAAGGCTCTCGAAGATGTAATCCGACTCGACCGTGCCGTCTGCAGGACGCGCGAAGACGGCGACAGGTCTCTGGTTGAGGACTCGTACAATCAGGGTGACGCTGGACATATTCCCGTCGTCATCGGTGGCTTCGATTGTGACGTTCTTGAGGCCAGGAGTTCTCCATCCAACCATTGGATTTTGGTCGACAGAGGAGGTCGTGGAGAAGTCTGAAGTGAGGGTCAATCCGCGACCAGAGAGATTCACTCCGCCGTCGAAAGTCCAGCGGTATTCGACGATGATTCCATCGTCGTCGGTGAAGATATCCGGCATGGCGAGAGGGGTCAGTGTGAAGGTTTGCAACTCCTCATCGAAGACCTGGCGAGGAACTCTGTTGAGGATGCGGACGTAGACCTGATGCTCGACCACATGTGTGCCGTCATTGACCGTCAGCGTGAGTGTGTAGACGATGCCGTCAGCACTGCCATCGACATAGGAATGGCTCGCCTCAACCAATCCGATGCCCCCCTCGTCACCACCGTCACCCCAATTCCAAGTGAAATCGAGTTGCTCATGCGGGACGTTGTCGACCGTGCTGCGGGCGGAGAACAGAACGCGTTGATTCGTCAGCAGGACAATCTCATCGGTTATCGTCACGCCATCGACACGAATCTCGACGATCGGCTCGGTCGTATCGGCCACAGTGACGATCCAAGACTGTGATTCAGAGTAGTAACCACCCTGATCCTGAACCGTCAGGGTGATGGTGTATTCTCCGGCCTCCTCATAGATGTGAACTGGATTCTTGAGGCCGGAAGTGGTATTGTCGCCCAGATCCCAGATGTATGCGATCGGAGTTTCATTATGGCTGTACGAATTGTTCAACTGGCCGAAGCCCCAGACATCGTAGCCCGCACCGAAAAGGCTCACTGGAAGCCAAGTCTGGGTTATTGCCGTCGAGGTCGAGCCTGATGCGATAGGTTCCATGTTGCCCAACTCGATGGGCAGGGCGAAGGCGGTGTCGATGACCGCTCCGGTGACGTCGCGGATGCGCACGCCGAAGGTCCAGTCACCTGTCTCAGGCGGCGTGAACCAGACCGAGCGCTCCGTTGGAATGCTGTTGCCCGCGGTGACATCGAAGGTCATCGAGTCGCGTAGAGTGTTGTTGACGAATGCTTCAAGGGTAACCTCGATGATCTCGAAGAAGGCATTTGAGGTCACTTCCAGGTCGATTTCGATGCTGTCATCGAGATTGTCAGCATCGCGATCGAATGAGGTGATCGACATGATTTCTATATCGGCTGGGTCGGTGATGATTCCCGCTTGGACGGTTATCGAGGTCGTCGGGTAAGAGCCGGTCGTGATGCCGCAGCTGGCGAAATTATAGTCGCAATCGTTGACTTGAGATTCGTACCATGCGATCAGCCAGACCTCGTTGGTTTCGTTGCCGAAGCCGTGCACCAAGCCGGTGCCAGCGCCGGTCTGGGTGTCGATGCGAAGGCGCGACATCGACCATGTACTGGTCGCAGCATCCTTCGCCATGACTACCCCAGCGACTCCGAACTGGGTCGGTTGAACCATCAGATTGAGAGGAGCGCCGGTACCGCCAGCGAACTTGTAAGCCCGCATTCCCCAGCCCTCAAGTTGCTGAGCCGGTGAAGACCAGTCGTTCTGCCATTCATCCTTGTAACCACTCATCTGAACCTTACAGATGAAGCCGGTGACGCAACCTGCGGTCATGGCTATGTTGCTGAATCCAAATGCGCCTTGAGCGCTGTCGAGAGCCACCGCGGCTGAGAAATTGGCGAAAATCTCGGTCATCGTTGTGCCGATGGCTGTCGAGCCTGGCTGAGGGTTGCGAGCCAGATTCTCGACCGCGACTCCACCAGTCGCGGTGTCGAAGACCAGATCTCTGATTGCAGCGCCGCCACCGAGTTTGTCGGCCAGATACATCAGGAACATGAAGCCGGCACCGTAGTCAGCGAGGCGCTGATTCCACCAGCGCACACTCATGTTGGCGTTCTGCGACCATTCGTTGGCGTGTTGCGATAGTGTGTCGGTGACGCCGAAGCACAGGTAGGCGGCCATGTCTGCAGCCCCCTCGTCGATCCAGAGATACTCGTATGGGTCGCGGGCGTTATGGAGCAGGTGCTCGAATTCGTGAGAAAGAATGGTGTTCCGCCAAGTGAGGTCAGCCGAGTCGATGAAGAGAATCTCTCGGCTGCTGGCGACATTGGGGTCGAAGTAGCCGCCGATGCCGCCACCGAGGTCGATGTCGAAAATCAGAATCTCGATCTGGCAGTTGTTGTCGATGTCGGGCGGATCGCCGAAATAGGAGGTGTCAGTAGGGTAGATCGTCGACTCCCACGTCGATGTGAGATCGTTCAGTGTCGTCGATGGGATGACGACGCCATCCTCGACGAAGATGGCAGAGTTGGACGATATCTTCTCGACGGTCGCCGAGACGATTCCGCTGGAAGTCGCAAAGGTATCGGTATCGTCGACCGACCATTCACTTTCACAGGTCTTCACAGAGCTGCGCGAATTGAGAAATGACTGCGAGAACGGCAGCACGAGATTCGGATAGCCGTTCTCGATCCACTGCATCTTGAGGTATCCGAAGGCAGAGAAAACCGGCTCATCTTCGGCACCAAAGAGGTACTCATGACCCTCTGTCTCGGGGTCGAAACCACTCAAATCGCCGCTGACGATGAGTTCTGTCGCAGACGCAGAATCGGCAGCCGCGCTGACCATCGGCACCAAAGTAGCGCCGAACATCAGCCATACCAACAACAACGTAGTTGTTGGTCGATTCGATTTCATGTGTGACGCCATGCTGAGACACTCCATGAAGAAGACAGGTTCAAGCCCCACTCCAACCCGCTATAACATCGATGGAGCATCGTTCGGACGCCCCCGGCCCAAAGGGCCGTATTCCCAGCGCTTCGAATTCCCAATCGCGGATTCTGCCATTGCTTATTGTGACCATCCTCTTGAGTTCGGTTTCACCCCTCTTAAGCAGTGCAGGGGGAGAGGGTGCCGCGGAGGAAAGTGAAAGTGTTTGGGAAGTGAAAGTGATCGAACCGGAGGTTGTGAGCATCGTTCCACACGACCCGACCGCCTTCACTCAAGGTTTGGAAATCCACGACGGCAAGTTCTACGAAAGCACAGGTTTGTACGGCGAATCCAGTGTTCGAATAGTCAACATGACTACCGGCGAAATCGAGCTACAACGAGACCTTCCCGACCAGTATTTCGGAGAGGGTTTGACGATCTGGAACGACTCGGTGATTCAACTGACTTGGCGCGAAAAAATCGGTTTCATCTACGATATCGACACTCTCAAACCCATCGGGAATTTCAGCTACGACGGTGAGGGCTGGGGCATTTGTGAGTCCCCCTTTGAAGGTCTTTGGATCTCAGATGGTTCAAGCGTATTGTACAGACTCTCAGATGACCTCTCAACGGTCGAGGAAGAGGTCGAAATCAGAATGAATGGACTGGTTCTCGACCGTTGGAACGAACTGGAGTGTGGGTCGCATTTGATTGCAAATCGATGGTATGATGATTCGATTTACAGCATCTCCTCAACCGGCAGAGTCTGCCAAATGGCCGATCTCAGTTTTCTTAGAGAACAATACGAAACTGAGGAATCAGGAGTCCTCAATGGAATCGCTCGTGATGATCACCCTTCGGACATTTTGTGGGTAACCGGTAAGAATTGGTCGAACTACTACGGTATACGAATAGAGTTCGAGATGTTGGATGAGAATTGTGAGCGATTCGAACCGTCTCAGGCGGTTAATTCTCCATACACGGATTTCTATTCTACTCTATTATCGCAATTTATAGGGTCAGCAGTTCTCATCATTGTCTTGGCGACAGCAGTCGCGTATTATTCGATAGTCTCGAAGCGGCAAACTGAGAAGCCGCCTCGACTAGGCAGCGAGGAGAAGTAGGAGGTGAGTAGCATGTCTGAAGACGACGAATCACGCCGCAGCCGCTTCGAATGGTGGCTCGACGACCTCTCAGTCGACCCCGCAACGCGCGTCGCAGGCGCAATCCTCATCATCCTCGGCAGCATCCTCGGAGTGGTCACCGGAAGCCTGCACATCACAGCCGATGTAGGCGAAGTGCTGTCCGGCCAATTGGACGAATCTGGAGGCTCGGCCGACATCCACGGAGCTGTTTATTCAGCCCTCGTCGACGAGACCACCGGCGGCGAAGCAGTCGAAGGAGTTACAGTCGTCCTGTACGACGAGGAAGAACTCGAAATCGGCCGAACAACAACCGATTCAGGCGGCCGATTCGCGCTCGACAACGTGCCTCGGCAATCATCGCTCATCGTCGTCGACCACCCCAACAACATCACAGAACGAATCTGGCTCATCCCCGGGGACCATGCCCAGATCACGGTGACATTGACCGCGGGTGAGGGGGTGCACGAGCAGGACATGCGTGGCCAGAGTCATCTGAGTGAATCGGTTTTCATCACCACCGTCATCGGCGTGCTGATTCTCCTCGCGGGCTTGGCAGGGATAATCGGAGGCGTTGAAGCATACAATGGAACGAGTCACTTCCGTACCCAGCTCCTCGCATATCTGGGGCTCTGGAGTCAGGGTCTGATGTTCATCGGCCCGCTGCTGATTCTGATGGGGATGGGTCTTGCCTATCTCTCTCGTGGGCAGTTCGGATTCGTCGAGGACGCTTGAGGTGTAAGCGTGTATCTGATCACAATCGAAGGCGGGGATGGCTCGGGAAAAGGGCTGGCCACAAAGGTCGTTGCCGAAGTGCTGGAACGTGAGTTCTGCTTCACCTCGGTAGAGGTTACGGGCGAGCCGCGGCGGGACCATCCGCTGGGGCGGCTCGCTATCGATTCGGTCAGGCGACAGACGCACACTCCTGAGTCGGAGGCCGGCTTGTTCGCCGCTGACCGAGTCGACCATTCTCACGGTTGGATACTTCCTCGGTTGGAGGAAGGACGGATTGTCGTCAGTGAGAGGAATGTCCACTCATCTCTTGTCTATCAGGGGATTGTCGGCGAATTGGGTGTTGACAGGGTCGCTCATCTGAATTCTGCTGCGCTGGTTCCCGACCTTTGCATCTGGGTTGATTGCGACCCCGAGGTGGCGATCAATCGGATTCGCTCTGGAACGCTGCGGATGATGTCTGACAAAGCTGAATATTTCGAGACGACCGAGTTGCAGAAGGCGATTCGGGCGGGTTATGCTGCGCTCCTTTCGGGTGAGATCGAGATGCCGATTCCATTCGATATGGGGGCCATCATCGGTCCTGTCTCGAATGAGGCGACCGAGCGTGAGTTTCGGCGGAAATTGACGCTGCACATTCGCAAGTTCATCTACTCGAGGGTGGCTCCACTGAATGTCGAGACCGAGTCGGTTGAACGCTTCATGCTGCGCCGGCTGATCAAGTCGACGAAGGGGCAGACGACGCTCGATGACTTGGGGGTCGATCCGGCCCGAGCGCGCGGAGATTGGCTCGGCGGAGAGGCACCTTGGCGGGTTCTGAGGGCCGCTCAGAAGGCTCATTCTGAGGCTATCGCTGCGGTTCCTGAAGACGAGCGCGTCGATGTTCCGAAATCGGTGCTGGCGCATTCGATGAGCTCGATATGTGGCACTCTCTCGGTGCTGCCATCGGCCGATGTCAACGAATTGCGGGCAGCACAAGGACCTGTGCGAGCGGTCTCGGACAGTCATTCTCACAAGGTGCTGAGATTCCTCGCCGACCGCTCGAAGTGGGTCCACCAACACAAGTCGCTGCTCGGTCGCGATGCCTCGCGCAACCAAATCAAGGACGAGATGCAGGCCTTCGGCATGATGGCTCTGGTCATTTGGCCGCTGCGCAAAGCCCTCGCCAGATGGATTTCAAGAAATCCCGACACTCACCTTCGCTTCGCCATGGGGCAGATCGTTCGCTCGGGCCGGCAGCCGCGAGCCGTACGCGACACCATCGAGCGGCTGGCAATCCTCGGAAATGGCAAGGCCGACGCAGCAGCACCGGCCGGCGCCAGCGGTCTCGTCGCTTGGTGGCAGGGCCAGTGATATTCCTGGTCAAGCCCTGCAGAAAGTAAGCTGATTTTGGTCAGACGATGCGCAATTTCGCATCGGCTGGCAACTTCACAGACTCGGCGTCATCGAACTGATTTGGCCGAGCCGAGAAGGTCGCTGAGAAGAACCAACCTCCGACGAACCCGGCTGGGGCTCCCGTGAGGATCCGCAGAAGGTTCGTCGACTCATAATCGGTCAGCAGCTGAGTGAATCCGTCAACTGCCATAGGGCCCAATCCGACGGCGAGAAGGACGAGCATGAGCCTCATTCGGGTGTCGTTGAAGTAGAATCTCTCGACGCTTTCGTCAGTGAAGATCGAGAGGAAAGAATCTCTCACAGTCCATCGATTCAAGCCCTTGCGTGACCATAGCAGACAGGCTCCGACAAAACCCAGAAGAATCCCGATGTCGCGCGTGCAGACAGCCAGTTGGTTGCCGTTGATTTCCCAAGAACGCTCGAATTTCTGATGGCAATTGAGGTCGCCGATGGCGTAGACTAGTGCAGCCACAGGATTGAGGTCAGTCCAGGCGAATGTGCCGCCATTCTCAGGTTGGTTATGCCCTACAGCGCTCCCCTCGCCATTGTCGCCGTTGCCCCACGAAGACCACCCGTCATCGGTTGCGTAATCGAGCCGATTGGCTCGTCCGGACAAATCTGGTATCGTGTTCTCGGGCAGTGCGAGTGGGACCAGAAAGACGAGGATCAGATAGACTCCTGCGATTGCTGCGAGGTTTCGGCCGACCTTTGATTCACGGATGCGGTCTGGCCGGCCGTTACGAAGAGTGGTCGCTTCCTTGCCTTCGTCCTGTAGGCGTACGTCGCGGTCAGAAACTTCGTTGAGCCTGTTCACATCTCGGTCGGTGGGTTCTATCGTCATCAAGGTACCCGCGTCTCGTGGTTGAGGTCGGAGTACGAGACGCGTTGGCGATTTCATTGGTCATCGGCGTGATGGTCACCGTGATGTCGTCGATGATGGCGTTCTTCGCACTCGGAACTGAAGTTGACGAGATTGGGAATGCCCTTCAAACCGGCCTGATAATCGGCGGCGCGAGCGGCGCTGTGGTGTTGATGTTCGCGCTCGCGCGGGTGCGGAATCACACAGAGAAGGTCGAGACTCGCGATGCTGAAAGGGCGGCTGAAGTCGATGATCTCAGGGCTGTTCTGACTCACCTCGAAGATGCGACTTATGGGGCTTGGGTGGTTGAGGAGAGGGTTCGGCGTGAGCGTGGAGTTCTGACTTTCGATATGCATGGCTTGGATGCTGCTCAGGCAGCCGGCGCTACCGAGTTGTTGCTGGCGCACCGGGATGAACTCAAACGGGTGCGATTGGTGACCGGCCGAGGGGAGATTATCCACGATAAATCGGCCGACCCAGGTATTCGCCCCGCTGTCTTGCAGCGGCTGCGAATCGGGGCGGAAGCGGTCGATTGGCAGGTCTTGGAGAAGGCTGGTTCAATTACACTTCGACCGATGGGTGTCGCTCCTAGTGCGAAGCGGCGATTGGGCCGCTTCGTCGTCTTCGTCGTGCCGATGACCGGAGTCATGGCGCTGACTTTCCGTGATCTGGCCGGCTCGACTCTGGCTGACCAAGGCACGGCTTTCGGCATCGCTGCCGGCTTGTTCCTGACCGTTCTGCTCTCGAGTTATCGCGACCGCTCTGGCTGAGTTCGCTCAGGAATAGTCAGGCACGCCTTCGCAGCAGGCTTCGACGACACGGTGGCAGCGCGGACACTCCATGTGTTGGCGCATCGGAATCGATGCGCCGATGTAGCCGCATTCGCAGTCGATTGCAGCGCAATGGTCGTGGTCCACGGCCCGATTCAGCCGCTCACGGTTCAAATGAATTGCTCAGGAACTGAGGTCAGCGAGCTCTTCTTGCAGATGGCTGGTCAGCCATTCGTGCATCGTCTCACTGCCCATGGCGATGAGGGTTGAATTGAGGAAAGCCGCGACCAGTGTGTTGCGGGCTTGGTCGGTGTCGAAGCCGCGCGATTCGAGGTAGAACATCTGGTCCTCGTCGACAGGTCCGCTGGCGGTCCCGTGACCGCAACCGACGACATTGTGCTCGCTGACCTCGAGTTCAGGAATACTGTCAGCCTTGGCACCCTTCGAGAGCAGGAGATTCTGGAATAGTTGAGACGCATCTGCGCCGTGAGCGCCGTCGACGATTCGCAGCATGCCGGTTCCGACGGTGCGACTCTTGCCGCCGCAGGCGGAATGCCATTCGAGGCGGCTGAAGGTTTCGGGTGCGTCGTGATGGATTTCGATGTGGTGATCGAGATGCATCTTATCAGACGAGAGGATCGAGCCGAGGACTCTGAGATGGCCACCGATCTCGCCCATTCTGTAGCGCAGGTCGGCCTTGGTTCGCTCGCTGCCTGAACTGACCGTGCCGGTCTTAACCTGCGCGTCGCGGCCGATGGAGATGTTATCGACGCGCAGAAAGGTACCCGCATCGGTGTGGCCTATGACGACATCGTTGAGGATAGTGCCCTCACCGATGCGACCGCTGCGCAGTAATCCCGTCCATGGCGCAGCGCCGTCAATCTGTGTGATGAGTTCGAATTCGCAATGCCGTCCGACATCCAATGTCAGATGGACTGCGCAGGGCGAATCGCCTGTGTCGATGTCGAGGAATATCGGCTCGCTGGCGATGAAATTGTTCTCGACTCGCAGAGTGAAAGCAGAATCCGTGGTGATCGCTTTGAGGAAGGACTCAGTCACCGCGTCGGCATGGTGAAGCACTTGGTTAGCGCCGCTTGACTTCTCGAGCGAGATACCAGCCAGAACGACTCCGCCACTAAGCGAAGTCAGCGTCAGCGTCGGCGAGGCCAGACTCGTCGGAATCTCTCCGACCTTGCCGGTCGGATGCACCTTGCGCCACGGAGAGTAGCGCCACAGGTGATTCGCCCGATGTGGTTCATCCAGCGATAGATATTGACTCGCAGCGTCCATTCACACCCTTCTCCCGTGTTCTCTGCGACCTCTGTGGATCGCAAACGGAATCAGCCGATGCTGCCTTCCATCTCGAGTGCCATCAGATGGTTCAATTCGACAGCGTATTCCATCGGAAGTTCGCGCGTGAAAGGCTCGAAGAAGCCGTTGACGATCATCGCCAGCGCTTCGTTCTCCGCGTGCCCTCTGCTCATCAGATAGAACAACTGCTCGTCACTCACCTTCGAAACACTGGCCTCGTGCTCACAGCGTGCCGTCGAATTCGCCACCTCCATCGTCGGATAGGTGTCGGAGCGCGATTCCTCGTCGAGGATGAGCGCGTCACAGACGACGTTGACTTTGCAATTCTCGGCTTTCGCCGAGACCGTGACGAGTCCGCGATACGAGCCGCGTCCGCCATCCTTGCTGATGGATTTCGAGAGGATCTTGCTCGTCGTGTTGCTCGCCAGATGATGGATCTTGGCTCCGGTGTCCTGGTGTTGACCTTTGCCGGAGTAGGCCACGGAGATGACTTCTGCGTGGGCTCCTTCGCCCTTGAGGATCACTGATGGATACTTCATCGTGAGCTTGGAACCTAAGTTGCCATCGACCCATTCGATGGTCGCGTTCTCGTGGGCGATGCCGCGCTTGGTGACGAGGTTGTAGACGTTCGCGCTCCAGTTCTGCACGGTGCTGTAGCGGATGTAGGATCCGGGCAGGGCGATGAGTTCGACGACGGCGGAATGCAGCGAATCGCTCGAGTAGGTCGGGGCTGTGCAGCCTTCGACGTAGTGGATGCTGCTGCCTTCGTCGGCGATGATCAGAGTGCGCTCGAACTGCCCCATGTTCTTTGCATTGATGCGGAAATACGCCTGTACCGGCATCTCGACGTGAACGCCTTTCGGGACGTAGATGAAAGAGCCGCCGGACCAGACTGCGGTGTTGAGGGCGCTGAACTTGTTGTCGGAATATGGTATGACCGAACAGAACCATTTCTTGACAAGCTCAGGATATTCGCGAAGACCACTGTCCATGTCGAGGAAGATCACTCCCTGCTTCACGAGGTCTTCGCGAATCGAATGATAGACGGCCTCGGACTCGTATTGGGCCGTGACGCCGGAGAGCCACTTCTGCTCGGCCTCGGGAATGCCCAGCTTCTGGAAGGTGTTGCGGATGTCCTCGGGAACGTCATCCCAATTCGTCTCCGTGCCTTCGCCGGAGCGCAGGAAGTAGCAGATGTTGTCGAAATCAATCTGCTCGAGCAAGGACATGTTGCCCCATGTCGGCATCGGTCGCTTCTCGTAGTGCCGATAGGCCTTGACACGGAACTCAGTCATCCACTCAGGCTCGTCCTTGAGCGCCGAGATGTCGCGCACGACTTGCTCTGACAGACCATTGTCGAAACGGATGGTCGAATTCTCAGGATCGTGCCAGCCGGCCTTGTAATCGCCGACCACCGTGCTCACTTCTTCGGGCGTCATCATCGTGCTTGCTTCTTGTTCCGTCATTCACTCGCCTCGTTTATTTCCAATTCTCATCTGACCTTAATCTTTCGTCGCCGCGACCGTCTCGGACTCGGAGTCTTCGCCGCTAGGGATGAGCCAGTCATAACCGCGCTCCTCGAGTTCGAGGGCGAGTTCAGGGCCACCGCTTTTGACGATTCTGCCCTTGATCAGGACATGTACCCTATCGGGCTTTACATGTTCGAGGATTCTCGAATAATGAGTGATGATGAGAGCCGCGGAATCGCTGCCGCGAACCGCTGAGTTGATGCCCTTCGCGACGGTCTTGATGCCGTCGATGTCCAAGCCCGAATCGGTCTCGTCGAGAATCGCCAACTTCGGCTTGATTAGCATCAATTGTAGGATCTCGAAGCGCTTCTTCTCGCCGCCGCTGAAGCCATCGTTGACGTAGCGGCCGAGGAAGGAGCGCGGCATGTCGAGTTCCGCCATCGCACTCTTCAGAGTACGGCGGAACTCGGGACCCTTCGCAGCATCTTCGCCATTGATCGCTGCGACTGACTTGCGGAGGAAGTTACCGACCTGTAAACCCGGGACGGCTTGTGGATATTGGAAGGAGAGGAAGACACCGGCTCGAGCCCTCTCCCAAGGTGTCATCTCCATGATATCCTCGCCGTTGAGCTCGACGCTGCCTTGCGATACCTCGAATTCCGGATGGCCCATGATGATGTTCGCAGCAGTCGTCTTTCCGCTGCCGTTTCGGCCCATTAAAGCATGAATCTCGCCCGATCCGATCTTCAGATCGATGCCATTCAGAATCGGTGTATCATCGATTCCAGCATGAAGGTTACGAATCTCGAGAACGGGTGGGTCAACTGACATTTAGGGCTCCCTCAACCTTTCCGGATGCTCTGCCCCTTTTCAATGCAACCGTCGTAGACGGTCGATAGATTCTGTGAATTTTTCGATGGTGAATCAGAAGTAGGGGTGACCACACCGGCTCACCATGTCGGATGTGGACGACCTCGCCGAGGCCTATCGTCTGCAGGTCGAGGCGCTAATCGAGAAGGAGGCTCAGAAGCGCATCACGGAGGCTCACGATCCGGATGAGTTGGCTCGGCTGAGGGGACTCTCCCTGTTATCGTTGGTCAGTTCCGATGACCCCGATCTGGTGCCCGCTCTGATGGCGCGACTCGGACCGGTCCGAGCGGCTCTCGATGGGCATGGTGGAGGGCTTCTCATAGCTGCTTGCGATGTCAAGAGGATGCACTCCGGTGCAGAGGCTCTCTCGCTGGTCATAGATCTCGATGGTGCCTGTGTTTCCTGCGGGGCTGCTCCAGGTACTCTGAGGGGTATCCAGGATGACCTTCTGATGGATGAGGAAGTGGTCACTGTTCGCTTTGCTGCGGCGATGTTGCAGTGGTTCGACGAGTTGCAGCGCGAATTCGTTCTGAAGCATGGCGGAGTGACTTTCGTCGAGGTGTGAAGATGACTGATGCGAACCGACTCGATGCGCTTCGTTCCGCGCACCTCGCGGATGGTCAGCGCCGCTCTGCTCGACACAGCGTTCGAGTCGAGGATTACCTCGAGGTTCTGCATGAATTGGAGTTGGTCGAGGGGCGGGCGAAATCGGCGCGCATCGCCGAGCATCTCTCGGTTGCTCGCCCGACAGTGACCAAGATGCTCAAACGGATGGCTGAGGATGGTCTGGTCGAGTACGAACGATATCGTGGTGCGCAGCTGACTGAAGCTGGGCGCAAGGCTGCTGTTGGCTTGCGCGAGAGGCATGGATTAATCGTTCGTTTCCTGCAGGTTCTCGGTGTCGATGAGGAGACTGCTCATACCGACACTGAGGGCATCGAGCATCATCTGCACGAGACGACCTTGGCGGCACTACGAGATTTGGTCGAGAAGGCCGAATCGGACCCCGATTGGTGGGCTCAGCGCTCACAATGAGGTCTCTGTCCGCAGACGCCTCACATCAGGGTGAAGTAATCGCATTGTACAATGCAGTCACAGCTGAAGGGGCGAGACCGAGGACGGTCACCTCCTCGCCCTCGATTAATTTCGCATCAGCAGCGGCAGCACCTGCCAGATCGTAAGCTCCTGCCTTGCCTTGCCAAGAGCCGCTGCTGACCAGTTCGACGAGCCGGTCCTGGCTCAGTTCGTCGAATTCGACGACTGCGGATTCAGTCCAAAGATTCGCAGTCCAACCACCGTGCAATCTGTGTTCACCGTCTCGGCCGGGCGGCTGCAATATGGCGCTGGCGGACCAGACTCGGTGGCGAGTTCCAGACAGTCGGAGCAGCATCGTCGTCGCTTGGGAAGCATCTTCGGGCTTGCCCAATGGCACATTCGGGTCGTCAGGATCCTCGACGATTGTATCGGCGACGAGAATCAGATCGGGTGGCTCCGAGCCGATCGATCGAGCCATGGCGACCTCGCTCGCCGCCGCCTCAGCCTTCGCCAGACAGGTGTCGGTGGTCTGTTGACAAACAGGAATCCCGACCTTCACGACCGGTTCATCGAAGAGCAGCGGAGTGGCGAAAATATCGACGTCTTCGACGCCTTCGAAGCGTTCCACAAGCCAGGCGAGCCGCCTTTCAGAAGCGGAGGCGACTCTGACGCGAAGCACGTCAACCACCTCAGAAATCGATGCGCAGAGCGCAGATTGGACAGCGGGTCATTGTCAAGTCTGCCGCGACTTCGAATCTGCTCGAACACTCAGGGCACATCACCGGTCGGTTGAGCATCGGCATTCCCGGTGGCATTGGCATACCTTCATCGAGAGGGGGCGGGGGCAATTCTGCAGGCACAGCTGCTGATTCGGGTGATTGTGGCATCGACGGCAACGCTCCGATCTCGGTTGCATCAGCCACTGCCGCTCGCCTCTCGCGGCGCTGTCGCCGTTGCCCACCGGCGTCGCTTTCAGGTCCAATTTCGACCAATTCGACGATTGAAGAGGTGTCGACAGCGGTGACTGGAATGTCGTCATCATCGATGACTTCTACAACATCCTCCTCCAGCAACAGAATGCCTTCAGCGCGCACTCTCCTCCCCCCTCCCATAAAGCGGATGGCTCGCCCCGAAAGCACTCCCAGAACGATTGTGCAGAGGAGTAGCACGGCGATTGCAACACCTCCGAGGAGGATGTTGAAACTGTTCTCATCGAGCCCGAGGCTGTACCTCAATTGCTCGAGGATATCAATATCATCGCGACTCGACATGCTGTCATCTATCATCGCGCGAATCACCCAGCCTTGACTCGATGTGTGGATCATCACCGCTTCATCGCCAGATGGTGCGCGATCGACGGAATGCAACCAGCCATCGGCGATTCGATCCGAAATCGCGATCCAGCCCGACTCCGCGTTGATCATCCCGTACTGGATCTGTGGTCCTGTCGGCCCGACCATATCGTGCATCACCTGCACGCCTCGGCTAGTCTCGAGGAAGACCAACCTGCTGAAACCGGGTGCTGAGAGTCTCATTGAGAGATTGTCAATCGCCTCGAATGTGTCATCAGCGATCATCGCCACGAGTTCGGTGCCTTGTCCTGAGCCTTCGCGCCAAACGACGATTAAGCGATCCTCATTCTCAATCGTGTGGACCTTCATCTGCGCCAGCGAAGCCTCGTCACCGACCGCCTTCTTGTACGACCAGGACGACCTGCCCAACTCCCCATGCGCATACCACAGACCGAGTCTTTCGATACCCGTGGTGTCGTTCCTAAATGATTGGTAGAGGATGTGGCCATCCTCGTCGCCGAACTCGATCTGCACATCATCGGTCTGGCCGGCGATGACGTCGATGTCGGCCACGACGTTGGGAGTGAATGACCAGTCATTCGAAGAAGTCGGGGCGTCGGCCTGCAGTGTGAAGATGCTCGTCAGGTCCTGATAGGTGCCGCCGGTCAGCAGATCCCTGTGATATCCTGAGATGAGGATGTCTGAGCCTTTCAAATCGAGGTCGATGCCCCAGTATTTTCCGTCGGAGAGCAGAATCGGCTCCATCAGATCCTGAATCGGCGTCATCTGACAGGCTGAGTCGATGGTCGAGTAGGAGACCGTCTGCTGTAGATATCCGTTCGTGTCGAGGTATCTTCGCGTCCAGATGATGTGGGCGATTCCGTCATCGGTGCTGGCAGAAGCGAAATCGCCCGACCACGTCACTTCCAGTAAATTGGTGCAGGGGGTCATGCCGCGGTCGGAATTGAGCCTGTAAAGGGCCAATCCTCCGTCTTTCGAGGTGACGACGATACCTTCGCCCTCGAGCTCGATGATCTCAACTGGAATCTCACCGGATTGGAAATTCGTTATCCTGCCACCGGCAATCGTGGTCTTGTCGACCAGAGCGGTCCACTCGACCTGATTATTGCTCCAGTCGATGTCTGCGAGTGTGGATCCAGCAAGTGTGATTCTGAATTCGAAGGGTCCAGCCGCATCTGCGACCTGGGCGAAGTTGACGATCTGACTTCCTGCGCCCGCGATGAGTGGGATGCTGGTCGAGAGTGTCAACTCCCAGCCTCTATCGGTCTTCAGGAGCAGAGAGGCTTCGACGTTCTCGGCGGCTGTCGAGCCGAGGTTGTCGACCCTCGCGCTGATCTGGAACTGCTCTCCCGGACGAGGCACAGCCGGCAGTGTCCTGATGGCGCCCGGACTGAATGAGAGGTCGACGCCAGCCGGTCGTTGGACGACGAGGAAATCAAGGCTGGCGTCGTTATTCGTCTCATCGATCTCCGCGATCGAATCACCCGGATCGAGTGCGATGGTCAGAGTACGGCTGCCGACATCGCTCGGATTCCAGTAGAGGACGACTTCGATGATGTCGCCAGTATTGATCGAAGGAATCGTCAATTCGTATTTTCGACTGCCCTCTTCGAGCAGATAGACGACGACGTTGCTCGCCGCCATATCGCCGTCGTTGCGAATCTCCGCGCTGACATCGACGAAGGAATTGACGAATGTATCAGCCAGAGGAATCCCCCACTCAGAGACCGTCAGACCGCTCCTGAACATGAGGTCGGGGGCGGGAGGATAATTGTCGACTTCAACGGTGATACGAATCTCCTCAGATCGAATCCCTCCTCCGCTCATCAGCCGGATCGAAAGCCGATGTGAACCATCTGGATACTCGGTGGAATCCCAATTGAAATTGAACGAACCAGTACTCCCGCCCGAGCCCGCGTAGGTGACCTCATCCATCCAGTCATCCTTACCGACGCGCGACTGCAGAGTGCCGCCATTCACAGTCTCATACTGCCCTTCGAAGCGAACATTCCCAGCAACCGAAGATTGACCACTCGGACTCTCGAGGGTCACTTCGACGACGCCGAGTTCATGGTCCTGACGCTGAGTCTCGCTCCACTGATCGTACTCGTTGCGGGCTTGTACGAAGACTCTAATCTCAAGCGCGTTGATATCATCCTCGCGGAATTCCGGAATCGAGAAATCAGTCGACCAATTGGCCGATCCTTGGGCTTTGTGCCAATCGACCAGAACGACTTCCCGAGTCGGTGAGTCATCGGGTTTGTGAGTGTAGGTTATCTTCACCTGAACCTCCTCGACGCTGCCGTTGGTCTCTGCATCCTCGTCGATGTGACCTCGCACCGAATAGGTCTCGCCCTCGACCAGCCAAGAGTCTTCGATCGGTCTCTCGATGACCAGCCATTCGCCCTCACCGGGTGGTGGTGGTTCGGTTCCGTTGCCTCCATTGCCTCCGCCGTTGCCGAGCATTGCTGAGAGTATGAGATTGCCATCGATTATTCCGAAGCCGTACTGTTCGTTCCAGGTGTCTGATGCGTCAGGTTCAGAGGCTTCGCCCCTCGAATCCGAGTTTTCGCGCAGCAGGTCCTTGACTTCCTGAGGGTCGAGGTCCAAGCCTTCTTCCTCGCTGATCTGTAGAATCACTGCGACGAATCCGGCTACCGCTGGACAAGCCATGCTGGTGCCGCTCATCTCGAGGTAGCCGTCCTTTGCGAGGGGTTTGGGGGTGCCGGGAATCGGGCTGGTTGAGGCAGCGTGTCTGGCCGACATGATATCGCTGCCCGGTGAGACGACGTCGGGTTTGAGCTCGTCCTGATCGTCGTCGTCTCCATCGTCCTCGCGTGGTCCTGAATTGGAATAGGATGCAATCGCGTCGTCGCCACGACCTATCGTGTCCTTGTCGTCAATCGCGCCGACGGTAATCGAGGCGTCGGCCGCGCCGACGGAAGTGATTCTGCGGCGCCCGTCGTTGCCGATCGCCGCTACTGGGACCACACCTGCTTCTGCTGCTTGGTTGACGGCGCGGGCGTCAGCGCCGCTGCCGTTGTCGCCAGGATCGTTGCCTTGCGGGTCTGAGGCGCTGCCGAAGGACATCGACATGACTTGGATGCCGATGCTGGATTCGTTGTTGCCCCAATCGGTGTCGACATTGGCGGTGACCCAGTTGATGCCCTTGACCGTGGCTGCTGAGTTGGTGCCGCCAGCGTCGGTCATGACCTTGACATCGACGAGATATGCTCCCGGCGCGTAACCTTGGTTGACGCGCCGAGAATCGCCGGTGCCCAAGGCGATTCCAGCGACGTGAGTGCCGTGGCCGTCACCATCGTCTGGATCGTGGTCACCGGCGTTATTGCAGTCATTCTGGTTCAGAGAGGTGGCGTCACAGCCGGCGATCCATTTGGGGTCGGAAAGGTCTTCGGGGTCGTTCTCATTGTCGTTGTTGTCGTCCGAGAAGTCGTCGAGCGAGAAGTGTTCGTTGTCGACTCCGGTGTCGAGGATGGCGATGACTATGCCCGAGCCGTCGTAGCCGAAGTCTCGCATGGTCTCGTCGTAAATCTCGGAATCGCGAACCTTCGAGCCACGCGGGGCGCTGTCGAGCAGTGGCACGATGACGTTCTGCTGTTCGAGCAGAACGACTCCATCGGTCCGCCAGATATCGATCAGGGAACTTACAGGGACGTGGTCGATGAAGATGCTGTCGAGGATGTCGGCCTGCCAGAACCACGAGCCTCTCGCTTCCCAGCCGTGGGCTTCGAGGGTGGCTCGTAGGTCAGCCCTGTCAGTTGGGCCCGGATGCCATGCATAATCGACGACGATGGCAACCGTATCGCGACCATCCGGTCCGATAATCGAAGTTGGTGAAGGAGATTCGTAATCTCCAGATATGATTCGCTGCAAGCGGTCATCCATGCCGTTGAAATCGAGGTCGTACCAATAGGTGAACCACCACGCCGCATCTTCGACCGGCCAACTCGCATCGAAGGGTGGAAAGCGGACCGAACGGTCGATTGAATCGCACTCAGACTGGCCGCAGACGAGCGCCTCCGGCCAAGCCGGATCGCGCTCGATTGAAGCCGGTTCGACCTCATCGATTCCATAGGAATCGACGTTTCCTACACTTGGAAGTGCCGATGCTGCAATGCTGAAATCGAGCAGCAGCAGCATCGCTGCCAGCAGCATCGGAGTGAGGGTGAGTCGACTTTCACGCATGGCTCTGCAAGCAGAGCCTGACTCGGTCGGGGTATAAGCGGAACCCGTCGAGGAGCCGGTTCAGCGTCGTCATCGAGACCACAGGCGGCGCTCCGTTGACTTACCATCAATGGATGAAATCGCTGCGAAAACTCATGGCCAGCGGATGTGTTTGCTCGAAATCACACATCGCAGCGTGCAGTTCTCTCCCTGCAACCTGGTCAGAACCTCCCCCTCGCAAACCGGACAGACCACCTGCTCGGCCAACTCCTCCAACCAGGCCCTGCGCGTCTCGAGTTCATCCCCCTCTTCTCGCAGTCTTCGCATGATGCGTGCAGCCTCTCCCTCCAGCGTTTTTCCAGCCTCGGACCAAGGGTCAGATTCGAGGCTGCCCATCCTCGCGATCGCAGCGGCTCGCACGGCCTTCGAGGCCGACGAGCCGGCGATCGAGATATCCGATGAATCATCGAGCGGTGAAGGAGCACCTCTGGCGATGGTGCGGGCCAGCGCCCAAGCCAGCATGAAGCCGCCGAGGTGAGCCATGTGAGCGATTCTATCTTCCATCGTTCCGATTTCGATCTGGTACATGTTGTAGACCTCCAGACCAAGCCGGAAGGCAGCGATCATCCAGACCGGCCAAGGACGGATGAAGAAGAGCATCGGGAACTCAATCCGGTCCTCCGGCCAACAGGCCATATAGGCTCCCAGTATACCGAATGCAGCACCCGATGCACCGAGTGCCGGAGTCCACGAATCGGGGTGGACGAGGGTCCAGGCGATGTTGCCGCCGAGCAGACCGATGATGTAGATCGCCATCCATCTGCGGGGTCCCATCCTCTGCTCCAGCGGGACGCCGGCAAGGGCGATGACGATGATGTTGCCGAGGACATGGATCCAACCGGAGTGAAGCCAGGCGGCGGTGATGAATCTGTGAGCCTGAGTCGGTTCGCTGGCAAGAACAGGAATAAGACTGAGGAAGGTCCGCGGTTCGAAGTCGAACAAGCCCTGTTCGAGGAGCATTTGGTAGAAGGTGACCAGCAGCAGCGAGAGAACGGTGGCGAGCGCGAGACTGGTCTGTTGTTTCGCAGCCACGACATAGGGGGCTGTGGCGATTGCCAGAAAGAGGGCGATTGCGAGGTAGTCGCCGGTCGTCAAGTCGGACCAGAGGATTTCGTAATCAGTCCCAGCCATTCTGCTTCCTCGGGCTTCGACGGCCCGCTCGATGGCATAGGGGCTTCGATGGAACCACTCAAACGCACGCCGTCGGTCGAGACTGCGTGGGCGGACGGATTCTCATCACGGGCGAAGGACTAGTCGTCAATCGTGGCGCACGAGAGGTGCTGCGCGGTGCCGACTTCGCGCTCAGGGAGGGCGAAGTGGTGGCGCTCGTCGGACCCAATGGCTCCGGCAAAACTACTCTTCTCGAATCCCTCGCCGGCCTGCATTCGCTGGCAGCTGGCTCGGTCCGCCTGAGCCTCTCCACCTATTCGACAGTCGTGCGCGATTCGGAGGGTGAGCGTGGCAGTGTCGCGGGCATCGGTCTGACCCTGCAGAGCGACGCTGTCTGTGGTGAGGAGACTGTTGCAGAACACCTCGGCCACGCCATTCGCTTGGCTGGCCGAGACGATGCGGCCGATGCGCTCGCTTCGATGCTGACCGATTGGGGCATGAGTCATCGAGCCGGTGAGTCGGTCTCACAATTGTCCGATGGTCTTCGCCGTAGGCTCGCGGTGCTTTGTGGACTCGCGCCAGCGGTATTATCCCTAGAACCCACGATCTGCTTGTTGGACGAGCCCTCGGAAGGGCTCGACGAGGCTTCACGGCGCTTGCTCATCGGTTGGCTGCGCGCTTTGGCGGCTCGCGGACATGGAATAGTCATCGCAACTCATGACCCAGAACTGACCAGCGCAGCCGACCGCATCATCACTGTCTCTGGTAATGGTCGGTTGACGTCGGGTCCGGGCGAGGCTCTTGGCGACGTGGTGGAAATGGTCGAGCCGAGCGCGGCTCAGGAAGCCTCAGCCTTCTCCGAATTCGTCTCTTGGGCGTGGAGGATCGAGAAGCGCAACCCTCTCGATACGATTACCCGCGGAACGCCTGCCCTGGTCGCTTTGCTGCTGACCTATACGATGGCCACTGACATTCCCCGGACTGCCGAGAATCATGACCTCCTCGCCGCTCTGGTTCTCGCCCCTGCCTTCATCGCAGCGGTGGTAGCGCCTGCGCTCATCAAGCGACTCGCAGAAGAGCGCTCTGGTGATTGGTGGCGCGCGATGATCGGTCCGTGGTCACGCGCCACATTCTCAATCATGGGAGCCTCATTCATCCTGCCGATACCTCTGACCTACCTCGCGTGGTACGTCCTTGCGGGTGATATCGATTCGGCAGTCTACGATGAGGTTCTGCGTTGGCTGTGGCTTCCACCTCTGGCGATGATCGACATCAGTTGTGCGGCCGCCGCCCTGCACCTGATGGTCGCCGACCTGCGCCGAGCCAGCGCCGCGGCCGGCTCGCTCCTGCTCCTCGTCCTGGTTTGGCCCTTCCTCGAATTGACCAGCGCCTTGACGACGCTGATGGATACGGGAATGAGCTTTGAATTGGCGATGGGCGAGCCGATTCTCGATGTGCTCATCGCTGCCGGCTCGGCGGCCCTGATCTGGGCGGTCGCAGTGATTATTCCCGAAGACTGATTCAGGCTTGACGTATTTCCTTCTCGCGCGCGTTTCATTCTGATTTTTCGTCAGGTGGATTCATCACCGCGTCGCCCGACGACTCGGTGATGTCAACCCGCCAAGAGGCCGGCTTCAACCTCCTCGCAATCGGCCTCGCAAGCGTGTCAATCACAGCACTGCTCGGCCTTTTCTACGCACCTTCAGTCAGCGCAGAGTCGTGGGAGGCGCCCGAGGCGTATCGGATTCTCTTCCTCCATGTGCCATTCGCCTGGTCGTCGTTTCTGGCCTTCACTCTGCTCTTCATCGGGGCAGTGAAGTGGTATGCGAAGCGCGACGAAAACGGTTGGATCTGGTTCCAGACCGGGTCTGATCTCGGTTTGGTTTTCGGCCTTGGGGTCATCACATCGGGCCCGATCTGGGGTTCGGCGGAATGGGGGACGCCGTGGGATTGGGGAGACCTTCGCCTCAACACCTTCGCCCTGCTCACCGCGGTCGCTCTCTTCCTCGTCCTCTCTCGCCGGTCACAAGCCGACAGTCAGGAGACTCGCGACACTCTGTCAGCCGTCGGGCTGTTTGGGTTCGCGCTGGTTCCAATCACCGCTCTGGCTACTACTTGGTATCAGGAGCGACATCCCGGGGTCCTGATCATCGATTCTGAGGACTCTGGATTGGACCCAGAGATCAAGATGATTCTGCTCTTTGGATTCCTCTCGATGTGTGTTGTATTCGCAGGTCTGGTTCGCCTCTCTAACCTGCGCTATCGCTTGGCTGCTGAGTTAGTTGGGATCAAGCGAGGCCTCGATGAGAATTCGGTAGCAGCGCCTGTCGAGCACGATTCGGAGGTGGGCTCTTGAGTGGTATCCTCTCGGCCTATCTGGCCTATTCGATAATGCTGGGATTGCTCGGCTATCACACTAGGACTCTGCTCGATGATATCGCGAATCTGCGCGCGGATCTGGCTTCGCTAGCCGATTCGAATCAATCAGATGAGGATTGATTGCTGACTCATCTGCCTCTGAATCTGGTGGATTTTCTCACCCTATAGGGCAAGATTCCACCCTCGACCGACGCGGGAACCATTCAAACGACGCACTTCTGCCGAGGCAGGGGGAGCGCAATGGACAGCGGAGCATTCTGTGTTGCTTGCGGCGCGCAACCACCTCTTACCAGCAAGCGTCTGTGCGAGGCTTGCCTGCGCGTCAGAACCACATTTTCGAAAGTCCCTGAATGGATTCAACAGGATCGTTGTGCTAAGTGTTCGAAGCACGAGGTCGAGAAACGCTGGGTCAACATCGACGACGCCGAACTCGGCGAACATCGATTGCGCGAGAATCTCGATGTGGTGAGAGGCGCAACCGAAGTAGCCGTCGATGTAGCCTACCAGCCGATCGACGAGCGAACAGCCCGTCTGCACGTAACCGTCGAGGGCCAACTCGAGGGCTACGATTTCGCAGACGAGCACGACGTCCTGATCCAGACGAGCAATGCCGTCTGTCCTGCCTGCACTCGAAGAGCAGGCGCTTATTTCGAGGCGACGATGCAACTCAGAAGCGCTGGCCGCCGCCTATCAGACGAGGAACTCAAATCACTCAGAGGTACCCTCGATGAGCTCCTCGACGAAGCCGAATCCGACCCGATGTTCTTCATCACCAAGGAAGGACCCGTCACTGGAGGATGGGACCTCCAGCTCGGCTCGAAATCACTCACAAAAACCTGGGCGCGACGCCTCGTCAAGCGTTTCGGGGGCACCATCAAGGAATCGTCAACACTCGTCGGGATGCGGGAGGGGATGGAGGTCACACGCCTCACTCTCAGTTACCGGAAACCGGCTTACGCCCTCGGAGATGTGGTTCGACTTAAGCGACAGAATTGGCTTGTCTCCGCTTGGCAGAAGGGTGGTCCAACACTGAGCCGACTTGAACATAATCAGCGTACTGGATTCAGTTGGCGCGATATGGAGAAGGCTAGCGTCGTGTGCCGTTTTGATGACCAGAAAGTCGTCGATATTCTCAATCGAGACTCTTCAGGGGCTGAGGTCATGGACCCCGTCGATTACCGCGTGGTGACCGTCGCACTGCCCTACGATGATGATGGCTCCGGTGCGAGTCTGCGCATCGGATTCATAGACGACTCGTGGATGGCGTTGCCAGGATACGTAGCGGAGGACTGAGCATGGGCGAGTGGGATTTCGAGGCACTTCTAGCTGCTCACGACGCTGGCGACATGGCCGGATTCACACGTCGTTTCGTCGACGACCTCGAGGCTGCATTGGCGACTAAAATCGAGGTCGAAGCAGATACCGATTGGAGTGGAGTCCTCTGCCTTGGGATGGGAGGTTCCGGCGCCGGTGGGATGTTCCTCTCGGCTCTGGCTGACCATGCTGGTGGCTTGCCATTCGTGGTCTGGCGTGACTACGGTCTGCCCTCGTGGTGGGGGCCGGATTGGCTGGTCATCGCAACCTCCTACTCGGGCGACACCGAGGAGACTCTGGATGGGGTTCGTGCGGTTCTCGAAGACGGTGGAACCGTTGTCGGCATCTGCTCTGGCGGGGCTCTTGAAAATCTCCTTGCTGAGAGCGAGGAGTCACTCTGTTTATCGGTTCCCGCCGGTCAGATGCCGCGTTCTGCATTCGGGCATTTACTTGGCACTCAACTCGCCGTTTGCTTCGCGCTCGGAATTCTTCCGAAGCTGAGTGACGATGAATTGTCTGGAATGCTCGGGCGGCTTCGTACCGCCTCGCAGTCCGCTGATATCGTTGGTGGTGATGGTCGCGTGGCTGCCATGGCTCAAGGCATGGTTGGATGTGAGATTGGCATCGTCGCGCCGACCCTGCTCGGCTGCGCGGCTCGTCGCTTCGCGAACCAATTGAACGAAAATGCCGACCGATTCGCTCGTCCAGTAGACCTGCCCGAGATGAATCATAACGAAATCGTCGCATGGGCAGCCGACCCTGGCTCACAAGCCCTGCTCTACATGACTTCGAGTGCAGTCAATCCACGCCTGCGCGCCCGCATGGATTGGATGATGGAGAATATTGATTGCGATGCTTCCTGGGTTCTCGATTGCGAGGGTCAGAGCCTGTTGGAGAGCCTTCTCTACGCTGCCCATCTGACCGATTGGATCAGCATCGCCTTAGCCTTGATTCAGGGTATTGACCCCTCCGCGATGGCCTCGATCGACGGCCTCAAAGCCCATCTCGCTTCTATTCAGTAAATCGGCCCGAGTACAAGCCTCGGATCAGGATATTTCGCCAAGGCATCTTCGCGGTCCTTGGGGTCAACCACTCCGGGGAGGTCGTGGGTCTCTGGCTCGGTGTAGGAGAGTTGGAAGTGCAGGTGAGGATCCCAACCTCCGTTTTCTTCGCGTGGACCCATGTGGCAGATCACCTCTCCTGCGGTGACTCGTTGGCCGACCGATTTACCGATTATCGAGGCCGAGTCGAGGTGACCGTAGAGCGCCCAGATAGTCGCGCCATCGAGTCTATGCTTGGTGATGACGACGTTGCCGTAATCGCCGTCTGCTGGATTGTAGCCGAAATGGGAGATTTCGCCGTTCGCAAATGCCATGCAAGGTGTTCCGACAGGCGCTCCGATATCGATGCCAACGTGCAGGAAGCGAGCGCCTGCGAAGAGTTCTGTCGCATACATTCCGGGGCGTAGTTCATCGTATCGCCCAATATCGTACTCGGACTTCGAGGGCGAATAGTCCCCAGTTGTGAAGTCCCTGACTTCATATTCATCAGGAAGATGGACGACTGGATGGAAATCGTAGGAGCCCCAGTCGATCATGGGCTGCCGAGGCAGCCCGAGAACATCACTTCTCCTCTTCGTCCTCGACTCCTTCACCTTCGGAATCGAGCCATTCCTGCCCATAGTAATTCCATTGCTCCAAGGTCCAACCCTCTGGAACGCCTTCCTCGGGGATAGGTGGTCCTACCCCTTCGGCCACAGGCTCTGCGACTGGCGGCTCAGGGTCTAGCCCCGGTGGTTCAGGGAGGAGTCCAGGAGGTTCGGGAATCAGTCCAGGCGGATCGGCTGGGGGGGCTGGAGCGAGAACAGGTGGCGGAGTCATTTCAGGCGCTGTGAGGTGCGGAATCGCCCCCTCCTTCCCGCGTCGGCGCAGAATTACCGCCGTTGCGGTTCCACCGACGAGAACCACGAGAATCAGCATGATCATCGGTAGCAGGCTCTTGACATGGCGCGACGCATCTTTGGGATAATAATCACCGGCATCGGACCAACCATCGCCATCGGCATCGACGCAGCCGAGTCGATCCTCGCTCGATGAACCGGCCTCCTCGGGGCAATAATCCGAGAGATTGGTTCCCTGTTGGTCGGCATAACCATCGCCGTCAGCGTCAGACCAAAGTCGTACATTATCCGAAAACGCATCACCAAGGTCGGCCCAGCCGTCACCATCGCTGTCTGGACAGCCCAAACGGTCGAGGGTCGAATCACCCCAGTCATCGGGGCAGGCATCGGGCGCATTCGCCGGCGCCGGATTGTCACCGTAACCATCGCCGTCACTATCGAGCCACTGGCTCGCATCCATATCAAAGGCATCACCCTCATCAGACCAGCCATCGCCATCCAGATCAGGGCAACCGAGCCTATCCTGTGTGCTCGTGCCGTAAGTCTCGGGGCAGTCATCAGCCTGTTGCGCAGGCGCTGGATTGTCTCCGTAGCCGTCGCTATCCGAGTCGAGCCATTGAGTGTCATCTATCGGGAATGCGTCGGCCCCGTCCGCGGCTGTCCAGCCATCATCGGGATTGGAATAACCATCTTCGTCAGCATCGGGACAGCCGATACGGTCGATTGTAGAGTAGCCTTCAACCGACGAACAGAGATCACCATCCTTACCCTCAACATTGTCGCCGTATCCGTCACCATCAGTATCGAGCCATTGAGTCGACTCGGCTGGATAATCATCGCCAGCATCCGACCAGCCGTCACCGTCTGTATCGATGCAGCCGAGTCGATCTGCACTCGAGAATCCGTAGACTTCAGGGCAGTCGTCGGAGATGCTTGTCCCTGATTGGTCTGCATAACCATCCCCGTCATCATCTGACCACAACAGCTTGTTGTTCGGATATTCGTCGTTGGCATCAGACCAGCCATCACCGTCCCTGTCAACACAACCGAGCCTGTCGATGGTCGAGTTACCCCAAGTCAACAGGCAATCGTCAGGAGTGGTCGCGGGCGCGGGATTGTCGCCGTAACCGTCGGAATCAGTGTCGCTCCATTGAGTATTGTCAGAATTGAAGTCATCGCCATCGTCGGACCAACCGTCGCCGTCCAGGTCTGGACACCCCACTCGGTCCTCCGTACTCGTGCCGTAGGTCTGGTCGCAATCGTCTAGGCTGTCACGAATCCAATCGAGGTCAGCGTCCGGATGTGGGTCGATTCTGATGACTCGATTGTTTGACGAACTGACATAGTAGAGCTTGTCGTTCGGCCCTACTTCTAGGCCCATGATCGAGTTCGCATTGGTGTCGATGGTCTGCAGGTGGGTTGCGCTTTTGCCGTTGCCAGCGAGGCCATAAGCCTTGATTTTGCCATTGCCATTGAGCGAGACGAAGAGCTTGTCACCGTGCAATGCGATTCCCGATGGGTCGTCGAGTCCGGAAGCGAGAACGCCCCATTCGACACCGGTGATTTCGCTATACTCCGCCAGTGAGGAGTCCTTCTGCGTGCTGGAACCCATGATGTTCGTCGTCGTCGTGCTGGTGTCGTCGGTATTGACCCAGAGAACTCTGCCAGCACCGGTGTCGGCGATGTAGAGGATCCCGTTCGACTTGTCGAGTATCATGTGGCCGGGGATGCCCGCCCTGCGGGTCGGGGTGATCTCGCTGTAACGCCTGACGACGCCGTCATCGTGGTCGTCGCCACCGGTGTCGTGGTCTGAGTTGAAGTCATAATACACCAATTCACCATAGTAACCGTCGTTGTACCAGTAGGCATTGCCCGAGTCGTGGGCGATGCCCATTCCTTGAGGGCTTTCGTGCAGCATGTCGAGATGACTTCCCAACCTGCTGCCCGACTGATGTTCCTCGGCGAAGTGGTCGAGTGAGGAGGGCCAGAGAGCGGGGCCCATGAAATCGTTCGGGGATTGCTGTCCGTTGTACGTATTGCGCGATTCTTGGGCCGAGGCGAATATGTAATCGAATTCGGAATCATATTGCCCGAAGGCGAAAGCGCTGATCTCCTCCATGAAGTGATTCGCATAACTGTCTTGTCGGTTCTCAGAGTATTGATCCTCCAAACCGGTGTTGTGAACGATGGTGATGCTGTCGGTGGCGCGGTTGGCGATCCAGAGTTCATTCGGTCGAGCTGAATTGGGGTGGAAGGCGAGGTCGCGAGGGGTGCTCAGATCGTCATCGGTAGTGGCAATGATCACCTTGTCGAAGCTCGGTCCGAACTGTTCGACATAGGTGTGGGAGGAACGTGTATCCACTTCAGCGGCGGCACTCGGGGTCATGGCCAGCAGGAGACTGGTCAAGAGCATCGTCAGGATGAGAATCGATGCTCTAGCTAGGCCTTTGTTGGAGTCCATATGGGATGTCGACGCTACGCGAGACCTTTCATTCCTCCCCATCTGTGGAAGTCTTGTCTGGAAAGGCTTCAATCTCTTTTGGCTCTGGCAGTGCACTCGCTAGAGTGTCGGAGACTTGCAGATCGTCGAGACGACGTCCTTGGGGCAGAACTCGGCTCTCGTACGAGCGCATGGCGTCATTGTAGGACTTGCCAGCCTTGTCGAGATGTCCACCGACTTTCAAGAGGTGTTCGATGAGCGTGTTGACTCGCTTGTACATCTCCCGGGAGACTTCGTAAATCTCACTCGCGCCTTCTGCCAATGCATGTTGTTGCCAGTAGAGGGCGATAGTTCGCAGTAAGCCGAGCATCGTCACGGGAGTGGCGATGAGAACGAATTTCGTCATCGCATAATCCATCAAATCGGGGTCGATACTGAAGGCTGCTGCCGCCATGGCTTCGCTCGGAATGAACATCACGACATGGTCGAAATCACCCTCTATATCCTCTTGGTAACTCTTTGAACTCAACTCCTTGATCCGTTGTTTCACAGCTACTGCGTGCTCGGCGAGAAGGGCGTCTTGCTTTTCTCCAGCATCGAGTTCGACGGCCTTGAGGAAGGCCGCTCCTGAGGCTTTGGAATCGATTGGAATCACACCTTGCTGCGGCATGCGGATGATGTAATCCGGTCGACCGCCGCCTTCGATTGTTTCCTGTTCGAAGAAGTCGACATGTTCGGACATCCCAGCCATCTCGAAGAGGCGGCGGAGTTTCACCTCACCCCAATTGCCACGAGCCTGACCTGAGGTGGTGAGGGCTGTCGAGAGAGCGGTGGTTCTCACACCGAGGTTCTCGGTTTGGTCGCCCAGATCCTTCAGTTGACGCTTGATGGCTTGGTAAGCACCTTCGCGATCCTTCTCCATCGCTTGGTTGGCAGTTGCCATCTTCACCATCTCATCGCGTAGAGGTGTGATGAGAGCCTCGACCGCGAGTTTGCGAGTTTCGAGGCTCTTCTCAGCTTCTTTCTGACCCACTGCGAATCTCTGGTCGGCGAGCTTGAGAAATTCGGCGGTGTTCCGCTCGCCGACTTGTGTTGCAATATTCTTCATTTCTTCCTTCAGCAATTCGTTGACTCGTTTCTGCTCGCTCTCGCGCATTTCGCGGATCATCGATTCCTCGCCCTCGCGCGCCTCAGCGAGTGCTTCAGCTGTTGCTTGTGCGCGCGTCATTGCTGTCTTCGCCTCACTCAAGGCGGCATCTGTCTTCTGCTTCGCGTAGAGCCAGCCGATGGCCGCCCCCGCGAGAATTCCTACAATCAAGTATACGATTTCGTACTGCATCGTGAAACTGAGTAGACATCGAGGGTTCTTGAACTCTCAGCCGATGATGTGCGGCTCGGATTGGTTCGGAACCAGCCGTTTCTGGGTTTTGTTGACTGATTGTTTGCTGAAAAAGCGCAATCGTCATTCGAATTCTGGGCAGCAACCCAATAGCGCGACCGCATAGCGGGGATGTGCGCCAACGCAGACTCGCTATGACTCTCTCCTCGCTTCCTGAGCATCCTTGCGGGATTGTCGAGTTGGAACAATATGTGACTAGCGGCGATATGGCTGCTGCTTGGTTGGGACAGATCGCCGCTTTCGGCGACCTCGATTCAGATTCAGTGGTCGCCGACCTCGGCGCGGGCAATGGAGTTCTGGGAATCGGGGCCGCGCTGCTAGGTGCAACTTCGGTAGTGCTGATCGAATGTGATGAGGCTGCTTGCGCTGCTGCCTTCGAGGCGGTCGAGCAAGTTGACGTGGGCGAGGTGGTCGAGGTGATGTGTCGTAGCGTCGATGAGAACCTCGATGTGGCGGGTGTAAGCCTTGTGATCTCTAACCCACCTTGGGGCGCACAAAGCGCCAGAGCTGATAGGCCATTTCTCGAGGCGATGCTTCGCAGTGGTGCGATATGCCACTTGATGCACAGCGCCGCTGCGACTCATATCCAGTCGTTTTTCGAAGAATCGGGCTGGACCGTTGAAAGATATTGGGAAACGGATTTCGCCCTGCCAGCCGCCTATGCTCATCATTCGCGCCGCCAAGGCCGAACTCGAGTCGCATTCTGGCGACTCACACCTCCTGCTGAGTGAACTGCAACTTCTTGCCAAGCCCGCTGTGTACTCTAGCCCAAGACCGTGCTACGCACGGCCGTCGCGTTCATAGGGGGTTGTCCGGTCGGCGGCTCGATGAGTGCTGCTGCTGGTGACTTTGTCACACCTGGAAACTCCGTCTCAATCCCTGAGGGTGCGAGCCTTGGAACCGGCGTTCACGAGACCGGCACCGGCGTCGTCGCAACAGTTTCTGGCACCGTCGTCGATTCGAGCGGATCAATCTCCATCGAGACCACTCAAGTTGAGACGAACCTACCAATGGTCGGTGACGACGTGATCGCAGAAGTCACAAAATTGATGCCGAAAGTAGCTATGGTCCGTTTGCTTCACATCGAGAAGGATGGCGGCCATCGAGACCTGCCAGCACTGAACCTCTTCGCAGACATATTCGTGACTCAAATCGTCGACAGATTCCTCCCTTCACCTGGCGATGCGATGCGCACGCGCGACATCATCAGAGCCCGCATCACCCAAGTCGAGCCGAACATCAAGGCGACCACGCGCGAGGCGCCCGAACTCGGCGTATTGTCAGCCATCTGCCCTGCCTGCGGAGTCGACCTCGAGACCTCGTCGGCAAAACCCGATTTCAACGTCAAATGCCCTCGCTGCGACTACATCGGTTACCGCGTTCTCTCCAATGGCTTCGGTCACGGACACACCCTCGGCGGGGATGTCCAGAGCCTGAATCGGACCGGCGAGCGTTGGTCAGCAGCTGCTGAGTCGGGACTCGGCCACGAGGGAGCCAGACCATATCTGTCCCCAGTGGCCGACCATCGCCGCGGTATGGCACACGATATTCCAGCTGCCGCGGCCAAGATGCGTGCAGCAATCACCGGCGGGGGACGCGGCGGCGGCGGGGGACGCGGCGGCGGAGGTGGACGCGGAGGTGACCGTAAACCACGAGTTTCGCATGCTTGCAAGTGCACTTTGTGCCTAATCGACACGACCGTCCCATTCGAACCGACACCCGGAAAACCGATCCGCTGCCGAGACTGCATGAACAAGGTCAAGGACGGAAAAGCGAGCCGTGAGGAGCTTGCTGCCGAGCGAGAGATTCTCAAAAAGGCTCGAGCCGAGGCTGGTGAAACCATGGGGATCAAACTCTTCGTCGCGAGTCTATCCTACGAAACCTCAGAAGATGAGCTGCGAGAGTTGTTCGCCGCTCATGGCGAATTGAAGGAAGTCAGTATCGCCACCGACCGTGAGACCGGAAAGTCGCGCGGCTTCGCTTTCATCAAATTCGCCAGCCGAAAGGCAGGCGAGGCCGCACTCAAGGAACTCAACGGCACCGATGTCAACGGTCGCAAACTCAGCGTTCAGGAGTCCAACGATTCACGTGGCGGTGGTCGCGGTGGTGGTCGTGGTGGCAGTCGTCACGGTGGTCGCGATGGTGGCCGACGCCGTCGGAACTGAGCGAATTCTCACAATTTCGTGAGCGAAGTCGTGAAGGAGGGCGCTCGCGCCCGCGTAGATGGGATTGAGATGGAAGGCTGGCTCGTTCTAGATGGTTACGAGGATGAACCGGCCGCCTTCGGCGTGCCGAATTACCTCGGATTCCACATCCGCTACATCTGCGGAGTGTTGGAAGCGCGAGGGATTCCATACACCTACATGACCATCGATCGATGGCGGCTCGAACACAAAGCGCGTATTGCCGATTCAGGCGAGCGAGCCGCCCTGCAGCGAGAACTCTCTGACCTCGATGGAGCGGTGGTTCTCGCTGGTGCTGTCGTGCCTGGAAAATATGTTCGAGGAACTCCGATTTCACGCCGCGAACTCGACGAGTTCCTCGCCGTTCTACCCAGCGAACAACCAGTCCTTGCCGGCGGCTGGGCGATCAAACATTGGCGCTATGATGGTTGGCTGCCCTTGCGCTCGAATCTGTTCTGCGCAGTGCAGGATACTGACGCGACCTTCGACAATTTCCTCAGCACCGGAAAGTGGGCTCATAAACGCCGCACTGCAGACCAATGGAACACTTGGGCTGCAGCCGGTGCAAAAGGAAAATGTGTGACCGAACACCCTGATTTACGGACCGAAGATGGACGAGCTGGACCCCTCACCTACGAGGTCGAACTCTACCAAGGCTGCGTGCGCTTCAAGCGCGGCTGCAAGTTCTGCATCGAGCCCAAGAAAGGAGTACCGATATGGCGCGAAGAAGCAGCAGTCATCGCTGAGATCACAAGCGCCCTCGACGAGGGAGTTCGCCATGTCAGAATCGGCGGCGCGACCGACATCTACACCTACAAGGCGGAGGGCGTTGTGGAACTCGAATATCCCGTCCCGAATCCCGAACCGATAGCAAAAGTCCTACACGGCCTGCGCGAAGACGAACGCCTCGAAATCCTCCATGTCGACAATGGCAATCCCTCGATCGTCGCAGAGAATCTCGAACTGGCAACCGAGATCACCCGCACGATGATCGAAACACTCTCCGATGGAGCAGTTCTTTCCTTCGGCCTCGAATCAGCAGACCCGACAGTGCACGAGGAGAACTGGCTCAACTGCGACGCCGAGCAACTGAGAACAGCGGTCCGCCACATCAACGAATTCGGCCGCGAGCGGGGCGAGCGAGGCCTCCCGAAACTCCTTCCCGGCCTCAATTTCATAGCCGGCCTCAACGGTGAGACTGAGAAATCCTACGAACTCAACCGCAAACTCCTCCAAAGCCTGCGCTCCGAAGGTCTGTGGCTTCGAAGAATCAACATCCGCCAAGTCGAAGGCCAAGGATTCCAGCCCATCCCGCAAGACACATTCCGCGAATTCAAACGCCAAGTCAGAGAAGAGATCGACCACCCACTCCTGACCGAGATGTTCCCACTCGGAACGACCCTGCGCGAGGTCTGGTGGGAAGCCCACGGAGACCGCATCCGCAGACCCGAACAAGTCCTCAACCCGGAATACCGAAACCCGGCCATCCACGGCAAAGCCGGAATCACTTTCGGCCGCCAAATCGGAGCCTACCCAATCCTCGTAGGAGTACCCTACCAGATCCCTCTCGAAACCGGCTCGGACATCATCATCACCGGCCACGGCATGCGCAGCATATCGGGGGTCGAGTCGGACCTATCGATCAACACAGCCACACAGGCCCAACTCGCGGCCATCCCTGGCATCGGAGCGAAGGCCGCATGGAGGTTGATCTCAACCAGAGCGAAGGCGGCGCGCAAGAACCCAGCAAAACCATTCGAGAGTGTTGAGGAAGCTTTTGTCGAATCTGACGTTCAGTCCTTTGGACTGGCTCTAGAGGTGCTAAACGCATGATGCAAGCCGTTCAGGCATAGGGAATAGTCATAATCTCCACAACGACGCCAATACCCATGCTCTCAGCGCAACGCAAGTCAACCATCGCACTTGGAATCTGTGCCCTCTTCTTCGGCGTGACGATGCTTGGATTCCTCGCCTCTTCCGTGGAATATGCTGGTTCGGCGGAAAGGCCGGGTTTGCTTGATGATGAAGCGAGTGATGCTTTCACGCACTCCGGCGGTATTACGCCGAATGTGCGTGGAACCGAGGCCGGCTCGGTGTTTTCGAATTCGGCCCTCGACATCGGCCAGGATGGCCCAATCGTGGTGCTGGCCAATGGAACCACTGTCGAGTGGGTCAACGGCAGTCCGGTCTATACCGATGATTCGGTTGTGACGACTTCTGAGCCGTGTGTGATTCTGTCGAATAATTCGATGTATTGCACCGGTCAGAACAATTACGGACAACTCGGAATTGGCGCGACATCGCTGAGTGCTGGTTACGTCTCATTCAGCGGCATTGTTCCGGTGATGGTAGATTCCGGCAGCGACCATTCCTGTGCGATTCTCGTCGATGCCAGCCTCTGGTGCTGGGGTCGCAATCATCGTGGTCAGATCGGCGATAATTCGACGACGAATCGGGTATCACCGGTTCAAATCGATCTCGGTACGGACACCGATGCGGTGGCTGTGGCGGCCGGTGCCGGCCACACCTGCGCGATCACCCATGCTGGTGATGTCAAGTGCTGGGGCTACAACATTCGCGGTCAGTTGGGCGACGGCACGACGAGCGATTCTCTGCTGCCGGTCGTGGCCAACCATTCGACCGGCTTGCGGGCTGTCACTGTGGTGACGCCGGGTCGCAGCACCTGTGTGATTCTAGACAATGGCTCGGTCGGATGCTGGGGTGACAAATACACCGTCTCGACCGACAATGGTGCGGTCTCGGGCAATGTCCACATCGTCGATCTTGGGGCTGGTGTCACTGCGACGATGCTCGATGGCATCGGTTCACACACCTGCGCTGTGGTCAGCGATGGCTCGATGCAATGCTGGGGAGTCAACACCAATGGACAACTCGGTGATGGAAATTGCAGCTCGACGATCAATGCGATTTGCAGCGGCGAGAACATCTTCCCTGGTCAGGGTGATTCGCCCCTCTCGGTCAATCTGACGAGTGGCCTGACCGTCCTTTCAGCAACGACAGGCAGTGATTCGACCTGTGCGCTGCTGTCCGATGATTCGCTGCGCTGCTGGGGCGCGCAGTCGGGAGAATTCGACAATACGACCGAGCCGAAGTTGAATCCGTACGAGATGGATTTCGATGCTGGTGCGCACGTCGCCTATTCCGACCAGGACATGGACGGCGACGGTACACGCAACATCTTCGACACCCATCAGACGGGTGATTCCGACGGTGACGGCGTAGTCGACGCCGACGATGATTATCCCGACAATTCCGCACGTTGGACAGATTGCCCAATCGGCCAGTATGGCCGCTTGCTCTGCGTCGCAGCCGATGCTGGGAATTACGCGGTCGCCGGCTCTCTCAATCAGATCGCCTGCAGCGCCGGTACCTTCCAGCCCTTCACCGGACAGGGTGAATGTCTCGACGCATCGGCTGGGAATTTCGTCGACTCCGACATGGCGACCAGCCAGACTCCATGCGCATCCGGAACTTACCAAGCGAGTATAGGTCAAACCTCGTGCACCGCCGCTTCCGCCGGCCATTATGTCACCAGCCTCAGTGGCGATGCCGGCGACAGCAGCAGCACAGCGCTGCCGCTCTCGGCGATGAGCGCGATCTACACGGCAGCAGCCGACGGCACAGCCGATACGAGCGATGTCTACGAGATCGCTCTGGACAGGAATTCCTACTTCACTGCGAACCTCACTTCTCCATCAGTCACCGACTTCGATCTCGACCTGCTCAATGATTCATTCAGCATCATCACCTCGAGCATCAGCAATACGAGTTATGACGAGGTCTCGACGGCTGCAGCCAACAATACGACAGCGACCTACTTCCTGCGCGTACTGTATTCATCGGGTTCAACAGCACGCGCGAATTACACTCTGGTCATCGACCTGCGATCGACCGAGGGCGCGATGAACCCAATAGGTTCGACCTCGTTCGCAGTCGACGCGGAATACAGAATCAATGAGGTGGAGTGCGCCATAGGAACTTACCAGAACCAGACGGGCCAGGCCTCGTGCATTCCAGCTCAAGCGGGATATTACGTCTACAGCACTGGAGCGACCGCGCAGATCGCCTGCACGCTCGGCTACTATCAACCCAACACCGGAGCCACGACCTGCATGGTCGCGGCCATCGGCTATTACGTCGGCTCGACTGCAGCGACGATGCAGACTCCAGCCGCTCCCGGCTACTACGTCAACGTCAGCGGCGCGACCTTCCAAGCCCAATGCTCCGCCGGATCCTATCAACCGGCATACGCTCAGACTTCCTGCTTCTCGGCCAACGCTGGATATTATGTCGCGAGCCCGGCTTCAGCCAATCAGACCGCTTGCGAACTCGGCACCTACCAACCCTACATCGGCCAGAGTTCGTGTCTCAATGCCCAGCCCGGCTATTACGTCGGCTCGACCGGCGCGACGAACCAGACCGCATGTTCAGTCGGCACTTACCAGCCCTATTCCGGCCAATCGGGATGCTTGAACGCGGCGGCCGGACATTATGTCCCCACGACGGCATCGACTCAGCAGTATGAGTGTGCAGTAGGAACTTACCAATCTGCCACAGGCCAAGACAAATGCGAATCAGCCTCCCCTGGTTACTACGTCAACTCCACCGCCTCCGACAGGCAATTCCCATGCGTACCGGGAACCTATCAACCGGCGATCGGGGCGGACAGCTGCATAATCGCCGATCCCGGGAATTACGTCGATACTCAGGCCGCGACGGCGCAGATCCCTTGTTCTGCGGGTTCGTACAACCCCTATGCCGGGGCGGACAATGCTGACGATTGCATGCTTGCGGACCTGGGCTATTATGTTCCTCTGACGGGTTCGATCGCGCAGACTCCCTGTGCGCTCGGCAGTTATGCTGCGAATCAAGGGCAGATCGTCTGCGCTTCTGCCTCACCTGGATATTATGTCAATTCGGCAGCCTCGATTCAGCAGCATCCTTGCGAGGCAGGCAATTGGCAGGATATTTCTGGGCAGACCAGTTGCAATGTCGCTGAGCCAGGATATTATGTCGAGAATGGCGCTGCGACCGCACAGACGCCGTGCAGCGCTGGCACTTTCAATCCGAACAGCGGCTCGACCAGCCCTTCAGACTGCGTCACCGCCGAGGCTGGAAACTTCGTCGAAGATGCAGGTTCGAGCTACCAGACGCCGTGTCCCGCTGGAACATATCAGCCGGCGCCAGCCAGCACCAGTTGCATCGACGCCGACTTCGGTTACCACGTACCGGCTGAGGGCGCGACCGGCCAGATAGGCTGCACGATGGGCTCCTATCAAGGGTCGAGAGCGGGGACCGAGTGCTTCGAAGCGGCTCCTGGACACTATGTCGATACCCACTTCGCTTCCGCCCAGAAGCCCTGTCTCGCCGGCACCTTCAATCCGGCGCGGGGATCGACTTCGGCGAACGATTGCATTCAGGCTCAGCCCGGAAATTACGTCGCCAACGCGGGCTCGGGGCTGCAGACACAATGCGCCTTGGGAACCTACCAGCCGAACAGCGGCTGGGCTTGGTGCCTGACAGCTGACACCGGTCATTACGTCGATTCGATGGGCGCATTGGTGCAGACTCTATGCGCACCGGGCAGTTACAATCCGAACACAGAATCGGTCTCAGGCACGGCCTGCGAAGAGGCCGATCCCGGTTACTCAGTCGAATCCGAAGCCGCCCCAGCACAGACGCCGTGCGAGCCTGGAGAATACCAGAACGAGCGCGGACAGACCGCCTGCAAAGCGGCAGACCCCGGATACTTCACCAACATTTCAGCAGCGATTTCGCAGACTCCCGCGCCCATCGATCATTACATCGAGCAGACGGGCGCGACAGAAGCGATACCCTGCCCCAACGAACAGATGACCATGCTGGAAGGAACGAGCAGCCTCAGCGACTGCCACACCGACACGGATCGCGACAGGATACCTGACTTCCTCGACCGTGACGATGACGGGGACGGCATCGACGATGGCATGGATATGTGTGATTTCGGAGTGATGGGCTGGACCAGCACGCCGGCGATTGACAACGACGCAGACGGTTGCCGAGATGCCGACGAGGATGATGACGACGACAACGACGGCTATCTCGACGAAGACGATGAATTCCCTCTCGACCCAACAGAATGGATTGACACCGACGGCGATGGGATCGGAGATAATGCGGATACAGACGACGATGGTGATGGTATCCCAGACGCTGAAGAACTCAAACTCGGACTCAATCCACTGATTGCAGACGGCGATGGAGACGGCTACAACGACAGCATCGACGCATTCCCCAAGGACCCGAGCGAATGGATCGACACGGATGGTGACGGCGTCGGCGACAACGGTGACAAATTCCCGACGATTCGATATTACCAGACTTATTCTCAGGCAATGTTCCATCTCGTCATCGCCCTGAGCGTGCTTGGAATCGTCGGATTCAGCATCAAGATGGGTCGAGCGCGGGCCGACGGACCTGAGGACGAAGATGCCGAGATGATGGAGATTGGCGGGGTTGCCATTCCGGTGACCGCCGACGCTACCGCAGAGGTCGAATTGGCCGACCGGGACCACGATTACGATCCCGTTGAGGAGATGGAGATCGAGGCGGCGACCGAGCAGGAAGAGGCCGAGGTGGAAGACGACGAATTCGATTCGGCGCCCTCGATGTACGATCTGGAGTCTTCACAAGCCGAGGCTGAGCCAGAACCGGAGACCGAGGAGATCGATGCTGGGGAAGTCGATTCTGAATCTGAAACCACAGAGGACACTGAGGTCACCGAGGAATTGGAAGAGGAGACCGACGAGCCGGTCGAAGAACCGATCGAAGAACCGGTCGAAGAGGCGGTTGAAGAGCCGGTCGAGAAGTCCGACGTGGGCGAGTTCGACCTCGGCGCTCTGCTCGAGACTGCTCCACCACCATCGCCTCTCATCGAAGCGCCGGCTGATGCTCAGATCAACGAGCACGGACAGAAGGTCTGGCGCGGCGCGGATGGAAACGTCTGGGTGCAGAATCCCGATGGCTCCCTGCTTCGACACAACGAATTAACCGGAGCTTGGGAGCCGTTCGAGCAGTGACCGGTCATGGCCGTTATCTGCTCGACGGCCTCCCACACAAACGCTGTGGTATAGGCTCCGGAACGCCTCAACGGTTGTACGGATGGTGACGTTGGTCATTCAGAATTGGATGACGTTTGCTCCCCAAGCGAGGCCGCCACCGAAGGCGGCGGTTACGACTAAATCACCCTCTTTGATCAAGCCGTTATCCATCGCTTCACGCATCGTGATCGGCACACTCGCACCGGCGGTGTTGCCGTATTTGTGCAAGTTTGTGAAAGTCTTTGACATCGGCAGACCGAGCTTCTCCATGCCGGTCTTGATGATATTGAGGTTGGCCTGATGAGCAATGACGAAATCGACGTCCTCGATGGTCTTGTCGACCCGTGCAAGAGCTCCGTGAACAGCCTGTGGAAAGGCTTCGATTGCGAATTCCCAGACCGCTGGCCCGTCCATGTGGAAGTATTGCATGCCCTCCTCGAAACCCTCGCTTGGAATCGGAGTCCGAACACCACCAGCAGGTATCACAATGACATCGGCACCGCCACCATCACTCATCAGCCAGGTGCCGAGAACCCCTTTGCCCTCGGGCACTTCACCCAACACAGCAGCCCCTGCGCCATCACCGAACAGAACGCAAGTCGTACGATCTTGCCAATTCAAAATCCGTGAATAGATTTCGGAGCCCACAACCAGAACTTTGTCGTAGCCCGGAGTGCCAACATAGCGAGTACCCACATCCAATGCATGGACCCAGCCGGCGCAGACGGCATTGATGTCGAATGCGCCGCAATCAACGCAGCCCAACTTGTGCTGAACTATGCCTGCAGTGGAGGAGAGCGGGACGTCCGGAGAAGAGGTAGCGAGAATCAACAGATCGATGTCCGAAGCGACCAATCCAGCATCGTCGAGGGCGCGCTTGCAAGCCTCTACAGCCAAGTCCGAAGTGTGCGTGTTCTTGTCGGCAATCCGTCGCTTTTTTATGCCGGTCTTCGTGGTTATCCACTCGTCATTCGTCTCGACGATTTCGGCCCAATCCGCATTGCTCATCTCGTGCGGCGGCACATACGCGCCGAGTCCGATGATGCCGACTGAAGCCATGTTCTCAAGCCCATCGCGGGCGCATCTCTCTTTCAGACTTAACCCATCAGTCATGTTTGAGGCAGATGTTGAGAGGTTCTGAGAAGAATCCCAAACTCCAGCGGCCACCCTCTCTGCCAACGCCGCTGTTCTTCACTCCACCGAACGGAACGCGCAGATCTCGGTGCAGCCAGGTATTGACCCAGACCATTCCGGTGTGAATTTTTTCAGCGACCCTCTGTCCCTTCGCGAGGTCGCCGGTCCATACACTTCCAGCCAAGCCGTAGTCAGTACCGTTTGCAATCGCTACGGCCTCATCCTCTGAATCGAATTTGTGCAGGGTTACGACTGGCCCGAAGATCTCCTCCCTCGAGCAGCGTGAATCGGTTGACAGGTCGGCTATAATTGTCGGCGCGAGCCAGTTTCCATGCTCGAACTCACTTGCCATGGATGGATTTCCGCCAGTCAGAAGCGTACCACCTTCTTCGCCCGCCAATGCCACGTACGACTCAACTTTTTCGAGGTGTTCAGCGGATATCAGCGCCCCGAGTTCGGTCGCCTCATCGCTCGGGTCGCCGATTTTCATCGACTCCACAGCAGCGACGAATTTTCCCACGAATTCGTCGTAAATCGTCTCTTGAATCAGTATCCTGCTGCCACACAGGCAGACCTGTCCCGAATTCAAGAAGCCTGCCCGGGCCACTCCATCGACGGTCTTCTCAATGTCGCAATCGTCAAAGACGATGGTTGCATTCTTGCCGCCGAGCTCGAGACTGAGTTTCTTGAATTGCGGCGCGGCGGCTTCAGCGACCTTGGCTCCAGTAGCAGTTCCGCCGGTGAAGGAGACAAGGTCGACATCGGGGTGGGAGGTGAGCGGTGCGCCTGCCCCCTCTCCGCTGCCGTGGACGAGGTTGACGATACCTGCAGGGAGTCCGATTTCGTGAAGGGTCTCCATCAGAAGATTCGCCGTCATCGGCGTCAACTCGGAGGGTTTGCAGACAACCGTATTTCCCATGCCGATTGCTGGTGCGACTTTCCACGACAGCAAGTAGAGCGGAAGATTCCACGGGGTGATCAGAGCGGCGACGCCGACAGGTTTCGAGATGACGATATTGGTGGCGTCGACCATCTCGAACTGTTCTTCGACATGCTCGCGGATGAGGCCGGCGAAGAAGCGGAAGTTGGTCACAGAACGATGAGCATCAACCTCTCGCGCGAGTGAGATCGGTTTGCCGGTGTCCTGGCTTTCAAGCGAGGCTATTTCCTCGTATTTCGCCTCCAGAGCATCAGCGATTCGGTCCAACCAATCAGCCCTTTCAGCATGGGAGAGCGCCCCCCAATCCGGCTGTGCCGCCCGTGCAGCAACCACAGCAGCGTCGACATCTTTCGGCTCAGACAATGGAACCCGCGCGAAGCGGTAGCCAGTCGCGGGTTCAAGCACATTCAGCCAATCATCATTCGAGTGGGAAACGAATTTTCCACCGATGTAATTCTCGAGGTCGAGCGGCGTCACTCCATCGCGGTCCATCTCACCCCTCCAAGCCCTCATTGCTGAACGGATTTGGGCGCGTCGAGGCCTCAGTGTATTCCTTCCAATCGAGGGTGAAGCGGTCGCGGTCAGGGTCCCATTCATCCCATGTGACGACTTCTTCAAGTGCACTCTGGTATTGCTCTGGGACGATGCCGGGAACGATGAACGCCTTCTGTCGGTGCAGTGGGTAAGGGTTGCGAAGTTGAATCCCCAAAACGCCCAACACAGCGCGTGCGACGTACCATGTCGCCTGAGAATTCCAGCCGTGTGCGATCTTGATTACTATGCCTAGGCCCTTGGGCCAATCCGGATGGTCGATGGCCAATCCCATCAGACCATCCGCCCCTTCCTTCGCGATCAGTTTTCCATCTCCTGCTTTGAGGCAGGTCGAGTCGAGTCGATTGAATCCGCCGATCAGGTCTGGGTGGCGGTTCATCGCTTCCCAGATCCAGTCTTTGTCGCGGTGGGTTGCGAGACCTGCGAACATCACTGCGAGTTCGTCGACCGTGTTGGAGACGGTCGGAAAGCCGCAGCCGTCCTTTGCTACGCGGAGCGGTTGCCAGTCCGGCTTGTGCATGTATTCGCGTAATGTGTCCAAGTACATTGGGAACCAAGGCGAACTCGGCAGGGTGTAGCCGGCTCGGTTCATACCCAGCACTCGCATCGCCTTGAGGATTGCAGCGTGTTCTCCCGAGCAGGTGTGGAACCATCTGCGAGGGCGTCGGACCTGACGGCCGAACTGGATCAATGGAACGTCCAATGGGCATTGCATCAATCCCCATTCCGATTCTGAAAGCAGTGACTGGGCGGCTGCTACGTGTTCGGTATCACCGTTGTGTGAGGAGCAGGCGATGGCTTTCTGCGTCCAGTCGAGTTCGCCATCGAGAGCCTCGGTGAAAGGCTTCATCATCAGTGGCTTCATCATCGAGCGGCCGTAGACGAGGACATTGCCACCGAATGAGTGGATTATCTCGTCGCCATGCGCCCAAGCGATGGCGCCGTGGATGGTATTTTCTGAGACGTCCATTCGGCGGAAATCTACCAGTGGCTCCCATTCCACATCGCGGCCGGTGGCGATGCCTTCGTGCTGCTCACCGAGTGGATTTGTTGGGAAAATCGCCGAGCCTGGACGACCCGGCGAGACGCTCGATGGTTGCTCGGTCCTGCGCGCGCTCATCACTCATCGCCTCCGTTCACTCGCGGAACCACCGAATTCATGAATGCGTCCATGTTTCTCTGGACTCTCGCCGAATCGTGATTGAAGAAATCGAACCAGCACATCAGCCGGTCATCGGGGTGGAAACGCTCACGAATCTGTGCCGCCACCTCCTCGACATTGCCGATCACCGCATTGTCTGCTGCCTTCTCGACCTTCGCTGGGTCAAGCGTTCCTTCCAATGCATTCCAGTAGGTTGTCAGCGCGGCATTCGCTTCCAATCTTGCAGCCGCGCTGCGCTCTTCTGCAGTCAGTCCTTCCTCATCGTTGACAAAGACCATGACCGTTCGTGGCATCATTGAGCGGGTCCATGCACCACCGTCGGCGTGGTAGGTCTCAGCCATGCGTTCGTGCGTCGCATCGATGATGTGCGGGGGCGTGATGGAGAGGTTGAACACCTGCACTGGCCGCCATCTGTTGACCTCCATCTGCAGTGTCGGGTCGTGGCTGCCGATGACTAAATTCAGTAGATCTCGGCGCCATTCCTGTGGAATCGTCTTGATTTCTTCGAAGTTATAACGCGGTGCGATTTCAATCGATTCTGGCGGCGCGTCCAAGCCGTGCAACTCGACAGCTGCTGCCTGCACGGCTTGCCAATCCTCGTTGGAGCGGAAGTGGTCGCGGGTCAGGGTGGTGTCGCGGATCATCTCGGTCGAGATCGTCTCGCCATTCAGAAGTCGTAGGAAGATTTCCGATGCTTCGTAGAAAATCTGCCCGCGAAGCGCTGGCCATGATGCCTCTTCGACGATGTCACGAGGGACGATTCCGTACGGCCGGGCCATGAATTCGAAGCGACCGGCCGAGAAGCCGATGTGGAGTTTTCGAGACTCATTCTGGTCGAGTCCGTGGAGGGCGAGGAAAGAGCCGACTCGCTCTGCCTGAGCGATAGGTCCGCCCGAAGCGAGAATCGACATCACAGCGCTGCCGACTTCCATCCTCTTGGTCCGCGCGAACATCTTCTGAGCGATCTGGAAGAAATCGGTGCAGAGCCCGACCTCACCCGGATAATGCGGCACGACAGGCTTCGAGTTGCCCTTTTGCACCTCGGTGGACAAGTGTGCCTGCGCAACCCAACCAACACCGAATCCGAGTTCGTCAGCCTTCACGGCCTGATCGAGGAAATTCGAGAACATCTCACTTTCAGACGGAGTGTGACCGGAGGTGTCCGGCGTCTGCGAAATCGAGAAGAAGATGTCGAAGCGCAAGCGCATCACCAATCAGATTGACCTCATTCTGCCACCGTCGACGGCAAGACTGACCCCACGGATGGCTCCAGAGCTCGGCAAGCAGAGGAATGTGACAGCGGCCGCGGTCTCCATCGGGTCGACCAGCCGCTGAATCGGAACAGAATCCATCCATTCCTTGCGAACTTCATCGACAGTTTTGCCGGTTCGCTCAGAAATCGAGCCTGCCAGCGAGCCGAGGCGGTCGGTATCGGTGAATCCAGGCATGATATTGTTGATGGTCACGCAAGGATCGAGTTCGCGGGAGAGGGATTTTGACCATGAAGCCATGGCACCACGCAGCGTATTGGACAAGCCAATATTGTCGATCGGTTCGCGAACCGAGGTCGAAATGATGTTGACTATTCGCCCATATCCAACAGTTGCCATCCGAGGTGCAAGAATCTGTGCAATCGTGTGTGCAGCGTGCAAGTGACGGGCAAATGGTCCTTCGAACTCATCCAAATTATTGCCCAACAGCGGTCCTCCGGGCGGCCCGCCTGCATTATTGATGACAATCTCGACGACTCCGAGGCCGAGTACAGTTTCTCGAACGGCCTCGACATCCTCCAAATCAAGCACTAATGCTTCATGGCCAGAGCCATGCAATTCGCCGATCAATTCATCGAGAACTTCTGCTGATCGGGCGCAAGCGATGACGCGAGCGCCCGCGCGAGCCAGCATCAGAGCGCTCGCCCGACCAATTCCCTTCGATGCTCCACAAACCAGTGCGGTTCGGCCAGCGAGTATGTTATCGGCGTATGGAAAGTTTTCATTCAGTAGGTCAGTCATGCGTTTTCCTCCTCAGTCAATGTAGTGCGCGTAGGTCTGGTCAGCCAGTTTCTGGTTGACGACCTCAAGTATTTCAGGCCCTGCGTTTCGGAACGTCGGGTGTTCAGCTTCTCCTTGCGGGTGGCGCATTGTATCCCAGCGTCCGGATGTGTAAGCCATCAGTGCTTCCTTCATCAGGACTCCAGCCAAAACCAGGGTTTCGTAGCACAAATCCTCGTAGGTCATGCCCTTGGTTACCGGAACTTCTCGCCGTAGCAAAAGTTCTCCGGTGTCGATTCCGTTGTCGCAGAAGTGGGTCGAGGAGCCGATTGGGATGTCGTGATAGACGCTCCAAGCTGGAGATGCGGATCCTCGGCAATCTGGTAGAAGTCCAGGATGGCTGTTTATGACGCCGTTCCGTGGATGATCGAGAATCTCTCCGCGGATGATTCTCGTGCCGCCGAAAACGATGAGGTCGAGTGGTAAATCTGCCAAGTGTGGCATCACGTGTTCTGTGTTGTGGCGTGGCACTTCGATGTGTGGAACATGGACTCCGTCAGCCGCCAAATCAGCCAATTGCGCTGAAATGGTCGGTGCGATGTCATTGCCTTCGATTCGCTTGAGGAATTTCTCTCGCTCCTCGTCGCCGACTGCTGAATCTTCGCTGATTACGATTGTTGGGACGTAGCCTTCCGAGAGGATTTGGCGCAGCATTTCTCTGCCGTACGGGTGTTCCTTCAGCAGTAGATATGCGAAGCGCGGCTTGTCCGACATGACTCTCTCCGAATCTCGGAGAGGGTAATCGATACCCTTTCTTTTCGGTCGCACCGGCGGCGCGACCGAATGAAAACAATCAGCGTGGGAATCTGGAAAACTTGGTTTGGGTGGTGACGTTGGTCACGGTGTGACGCGAGAGCGGTCGCGTGGGAAGAGAACGACTTCTCTGATATTCCCAGCACCGGTCAGAACCATCAGAAGTCTCGCGACTCCCAAACCCCAACCGGCGTGCGGTGGCGCGCCGTAGCGGAAACCATCTGTGTAGAAAGTGAAATCTTTCGGATCCAAATCCATGTTTCGCAGATTCTGCTCGAGAACATCCACTCGATGTTCTCGCTGACCGCCACTCGTCATCTCATCTCTGCCATAATTCAAATCGAAACCTCTGCTCAACTGTCCACCAGTCGCGCCTTTCTCATCTTCATTGTGGTAGATGTAAAACGGCTTCATCGCCATCGGCCATCGAGGCAAAAAGTGGAATCCGGGATACTCGGCGGCTATGATATCGCAGTGGTGACTCTCGATATCGTCACCCCACTCAATCTCGCCGCCGCCATTCTGCACTATCTCAATAGCTTCACAATAAGAGATGCGGGGGAACGGAAGTTGAGGAATATCCACGGAAATCGTTTCTTCGCCTTGTGAGGTCTTGTATTCGTTGATGACATCTATCAGGTTCTGGTCATTGGCTGCAACCTGTGTCCAAATGTGGTGAATCATTCGCTCCTGCACACACATCACATCCTCGTCGTTCATCCACGCACCCTCGATATCGAAGGAGATGAATTCGTTCAAATGACGGTAAGTATCGTGCTTCTCGGCTCTGAACGCCGGTCCGATCTCAAAGACTCGCTCGAGCCCGCCCAGAATTGCCAATTGCTTGTAGAGTTGCGGCGACTGGGAGAGGAATGCAGGTGTGTCGAAGTACATCATCGGGAACAGGTTGGTTCCGCCTTCGGCGGCCGCGGCGATTATCTTCGGGCTGTTGATCTCCGCGAAGCCCTCGGTGATGAGGTGGTCGCGGCCGTACTGCAGGACCTTGCTGCGCATCTGGAACATCGCATTCACATGGGCTCGACGCAGGTCGAGGTAGCGGTTGTCGAGCCGAATGTCAAGGCCGACATTGACATCGTCGATCACACCTACCGGCAATGGCGCATCCGCAGAGGATAGTATCACAGCTGAAGTCACCTGTATCTCAAATTCGGGCGCCGGAGGCGCCTCGCCTTCCTTGGTCTTGGGGGGTCGCTTCTGGGCCACGGTTCCTGTGACTTGAATTGTCGACTCGCGGGTTGCTGATTGCAGGGCGTCGAAAGTTGCTTCTTCCATGTTATCCTTCTTTGCGAAGGCTTGGATGTGGCCGGTGCCGTCGCGCAGCATGATGAAGGCGATCGCGCCGCGTCCGCGCACAGTTTCAGCGTAGCCGGCGATGGAGACTTCCTCTCCAACGAGATCAGCGCCACCGCTGACAATTTGGCCAATCGTGTGGCTTCGGAAGGCGGTCGGGTGCCATCCACTGCTGTCCCGCATACCATCGCGTCCCATCTTCGATTTATCAATGAAATCTAATCATCGACTTCGATATCGCTTGAATATGGCCATTGGAAAACTTTGCCTGGAGGGTTTAGCATCCATTGCACCTGCAGACCAGACCGCAGATCAATCTCTGTTCAATCGAGTTTGCTTTGAAGAATCTCAGGGTAACCGAACAAAGCTGGTGTGCCTCCCGTGTGAAGGAAAACCACCGTTTGATCTCGTGTGAAATGGCCATATTCAAGTGACCGAGTTGAGAAATTTTTCGTCGAGCTCAGGCGGGAAAGCGAGCCAGCGGATGAGGACGAAATTGAGGAATCCGAAGACGCAGGTGTTGAACAGCCATGCGAGATAGTGGTTGATGGCCCATAATTCGATCATGATGTATTCCATCGTGGTGGTGACGACGAGGAGAGATGTGTAGCACCAGAAAGCGCGGTTCAGACTCTGCGCATATCTGAAAGTCGACTTGAAGGTGAATCGGTAGTGCATGAAATGGGCTTCGATGTTGCCGATGATGCTCGAGACCACCCAAGCCGCAACCGCCGTGTGCGCGTCCCAGAGGTTGATCTGGTAGAGCATGAGGTAGAGCAGGAAGGCGAAAGCCGAGTTGAAGCAACCGACGATGTTGAATTTCATGAATTCGTTGAAGATGACCCTCCCAGACCAACCGACATCGTCGACCCTAGTTCTGAAATCGCTCATCAAACCCATGATGGTACTCTCCTGCTGCTAGGATGATTTCTTGGACTCACTCTGCCTGATGACTTCGCAGACCTGGATTTTGAATTCGTCGTAGAACGTCTCTCGCCCCATCTGCATTGCCACACCGTGCTCGATATTTCTGCGCCATTTGTTCTGGCCTTCCATCGATTCGAACTCGACGATCGTCACCCGCTCGCCGTCGTCGGCAAGGAAGGATTTGTGCGAGATGTAGCCCGGCATCGTCTGTGCTAATTCGCTCATCCGCATCGCCATTTCCATGTATTCTTCACCGACATCGGAGTTGAGTCGTGAGCGAAACACTGTGACTATCATGACCGGTGAGGTAGGGTTTGAGTCAATCATAGTTGAGGTGTCGCCCGAGTATGAATCCGCCAATGTTGAATGCCAGATCAGCTGCTTTATTTGTGAGTTCTTCGATTGCGAATTCGAAAGGCAGGAACCACTCCATGACCTCCCATCCGATCGAGAGCGTCAGGAAAATCGGCCAGGTCATTTGCGTAAATCTTCCAGCGACGAACCAGATTGCAAAGTGAGAGAATGAGTAGGCGTTGATTGCTGCCAGCCTCACTCCTCCTCTTCGGGTTCTGGGGCGATTTTTGCGGCGATGATGAGGAAGGCGGTGTGGCCCATCGGCTGGTTTCCGGGTCGAACGCCGCCCTTCGCAGCTTTGACCCAGCGGCGCTCGATCATCTCGCCTGAGAACTCGACCACGAGGCCTTCTTCCTCGAGCGCATTCCAAGACTTTTCGAGTTGCGCGGTCGTCGGGCAATAACAGGCCAAACGGCCTCCCACTTTGAGTGCCGATGCGATGTCAGCAACAACTGTCCAAGGCTCGGCGATATCGATTATCGCCGCATCCAATTCAGCACAGATTTCTTTGACTTTTCCTGACGCCTCAGAAAGGTCGCCCTCGACGAGATGCCAGTCGGGAAATTCGCTCGAAAATTCGGCCATTCGCTCCATGTTCTGCCGTCCAACCGCAGCGTGTTCTGCCCGATTCTCGACCGAGATCAGGGTGCCAGCCGAGCCCATCACATTCGCCAAGTGCATGGCAAGTCCAGCAGAGCCATGTCCGCCTTCCAGTACCCGACTTCCTACACCGACCCCCATCCAAGAAATCAAGAATCCTGAATCTTTGATGCCGATGGTTTGAGCCCGACGAAACATATTCCTGCGCGCCTCCGGAAGAGCCGCATCGACGATAGTCAGGGATTTCTGTCCAACCATGATACGGTCGCCGACAGAATAGCCATTCAGAAGCTGGCCAGTATCGAAGCGACCGAGCCCCTTGACTTTCACCTCACCTGCCGTCCTATCGAGCAGGTAAGCCCGCCCGTCGTCCTCACGCAAAGCAACCCAATCTGGGGTGTTGGAGGGTGGGGTGGGGTCGGAAGTTGAGCCAGCCATCAGAGCATCCGCGGTGGCAACGACGCTTCAATACCTTCGATTCAAATACCCGCGACAATCATGCGAATTTATTCGATTCCCGACCCCTAGGGGTCGTTTCCAAGAGTAAGACACAGATAGATGAGTATTATACGGGGCCAAACGCCCGACAAAACGATGACCACAGCGCAGCGAGTGAACGAACTCTCTTCGATAACCATTGCAATTTTGATGCTGACCATGTCGGCGATGGGATTCTTTTTGATCGAGGAACAGACGACTGAGAGAGAACAACTGGCCGTCAAAGAGATGCCGAGATTCGCCACCAGCCCTGGCCATTCCGTCTTCGGTGAATATGTCGGAGCACACTGGTGCGGGCCGTGCATGGACAGCGCGGCCCCTTCGCTTGTAAACCTCAAGAGTTCGAATGGAGAGGACTTCACCTTCGTCTCGTTCTACGAGTCCGAGTCCGGAGGCTGGCCCGCCGACGGCCCGATCTATAGGACGGACCACGTTATGGCGGCCTCAAGCGGCTACCCGACATTCGCCTTCTCCGATGCTCAGAGCGGGTCATGCTACAAGGTCGGCTCTGTCGGAACAGACTACTACGACGCCGACTATTCGTCTGGCGGATGCATGTCTTCGGATGCATCGGAATACGCAATGGAACTCTCTACCGCCTTGAACAGCGCCGGTGACGAGGTCACCATCACAGTCGAGGCGACCTACTTGGGCTCGTCGTCTTCAGTCACCGTTTACCTCTACGGAGCGGTCACCGAGCAGGTCGGCGCCGATGCCTACGACAACGGCAACAGGCCCCACAACAACTGGAGGGAGTGGCTCCTCAACAGCGACAACAACGGCTTCGAGGAGTTGACTCTGACCCCGAACAACGCCGCTGAGAGGACTTGGACGGTTCCGTTGAACACCGTCAGGGCGTCAGGCGGGAACACCCAGTTCGAGAACTTCTGGCCCGTCCTCGCTCTGATGGACGGCCCGCACTCCTCGTACAACACCTTCCTCTCGGCCGTCGACCTCGACATGATCCCGCTCGTCGACATAGGCGTCTCCGACTTCCAGGTTGAGAACCAGAACGGCAACCTCGGCTTCGTTCCCGGAGACATCTTGGATGTCTCCGTCGAGATTACCAACAACGGCGTCGACCCCTACAACGACGGTGGCGAGATTGCCATCTACGAACTTCAAGGACTCGACGAAATCTACATCGGCGGCGCTTCAATCGCTTATCTCGCCACCGCTGGGACTCAGACACTGACCGTTGACTTCGACACATCCCAAATCACGCCTTACGCATCCGGCGCCACGACTTTCCGAGCCATGCTCCTCAGTCTCACCGCGGATCGCGTCTCGTCGAACGACTACGCCGACGACAGCGCTCTACACGACATGCCGCCGATTCCAAACCGTCCTTCTGTGGTCGGTGCAGCAAGCGTCGAGCGTGGCACTTCGATACAATTCGAGTCAACTGCTCTGGCCAATGATCTGGTTGACGACATGTCCTCCATGAGCCCCGCCCTCCAGTATGCTCTGCACGCTACCGAGGCTTGGGATACCTCGTGGGTATCCTCGGTGGATATGGTCGGTAGCGGCGGTAACGCACGTTACATCCACACTCTCAGTCCACCGATGAGCGCGACCTCTGGCACTTATGATGTGCGCATCCAGTGGACAGATGCTGGCGCTCAGACCTCGGATTGGTTGCTGACCGAAGACGCATTCGAGTTGCGCAATGCTCTACCGACCGTTCTGACCAGCAGCGACAACGGCTACGCCGGAATCCCGACAGTCAAGGTCGAGACCAACGAGATAGTCTCGATAATCGGCCTTGTGAACGATGCAGAAACTCCACTGTCGATGCTGACCATGGACAGCAACGCCCCTGAATTCATCGAGTTCGATGCTTACGATCTTGAACTCACAGTCAACTTCGCCAACATCCTCTACGACAGCCAGGGAACACCGCTGGCCCAAGGCATCTTCGTGACCATCAGTGACGGGGAAGACTCCAATTCAGGAACCATTCTCTTCAACGTCATCGAGAACGGCCAGCCGCGCTGGAGCGGCGTGCCGACCCAATCCTTCGATGAGGGCGGCTCGGCAAGCCTGATTCTGACGCCTTACCTCTCGGACACCAACGACAACGGTGATTCGATGCCGGCATCTGGCCTAGCGCTCACGGTTGTCGAGATCAGCGACACCTCGCTGGTCGATGCCAGCATCACCGGCCACTCGCTCAATGTCGAGTCTCTCGACGACGACAGCTTCGGAATGGTCGAGATAACTGTCCGAGCGTCTGACGGATTCAGGGAATCCGACACCATCATCACCTACCACGTCAACAACATCAACGACGCGCCGAGAATCGACACCACTGGCATCGATACGATGCTGGTCCAACTCGGCGAGCGAATCACCATCAACGTCCTCGACATCGTCACCGATATCGACGACCCTGACGAGGAGATATGGATCACTGTCACGACCTTCGTGCCGGGCGCGGTGCTGTACAATCCCATCTCCGGCATGGTCACGATGAGTTGGGACGAGGCCGGCGAGGAAATCGTCACCATCACCGCCGAGGACCGCCACGGCCAAGCCAGCGCTGAGATGCTCATCGTGCAGGTGGTGGACGACCTACCATTGGAGTGGGATGACGGAAGTGGCAACGGCGACATTGTGGTGAACATGGAACCAGCATATTTCGGAGCCAATCCGGCTGTAACACTCGAGAGCATCGCGGACTTCGAGTTGTCCGACATCAAGGTCATCTGGACCGTCTGCAATACCATCACTGGAATCTGCAGCGACTTCGGCAACTCGTACAATTTCGGCCCATTCATCATCCTCTCCAACGGTGGAGACGGACTGACTATGGGCGACTACATTACACTCGAGGTGACCGCCGTGGATTCAAATGGCTTCGACCGTTCCACAGAGGAGCAGTACAAGGTTTACGCAACCGAGGCACCCATCGATACGGAAGTCGAGGCTCCGAGCGATGATCCGACCGACGAGAAGAAGGGAACTCTCACAACGATGACCATGGGAATGATGGCTATCGGCGTTCTACTTTCACTCGCTCTTGTGATGGTTCTCGCCATCACGATTCGACGCCAGAAAGAAGGCTCGGTCGAGTACGATTATGCAGATCAGGATTACCATGGCTACGCGGTCACAGTCGAAGACAGCCCGCTGACTGAAGCACCTCCGCCACCACCCGGAATGGCCCCTCCTCTACCCCCAGAGGGACTGCCTGCGGGATGGACGATGGAGCAATGGATTCACTATGGCGAAGAGTACCTACGACGCCGTGAAGAGGCCTGAAACCGGCTTGCTCGCTATGACGCACCTTCAAGAAGGTGCAAGTGACAGGCATATTCACGAGGGGATGTAGCATGAGCGATGAGCCTGAGCCGATCGACCCTCTTGAGTCGTGGGAAGACGGGGTCGCCTTTGGCGTCGCCGAGGACAAGGATCCGATCTGCAAGACGCCGGTCGAGCATTGGGTGAAGGACATCGACATCGTCTCGACCGAAGAGGTTCCGATTCCTGAGAAACTGGTCGATCAGGTGATTGGCCAGGAGGCCGCCTCGATCATCGTTCGTAAGGCGGCCGAGCAGCGTCGACACATCATCATGGTCGGCGAGCCTGGCACCGGCAAATCGATGCTGGCTCGCTCGATGACCGAGTTCCTCCCGAAGGAGCAACTCGAGGACATCCTCGTCTATCGGAATTCAGAGGATGAGAACGAGCCGCGCATTCGCACAGTTCCAGCCGGTCGCGGCTCGAGCATCATCTCCGAGCGTCGAGGGCACATCCGTCAGCAGCGCGAGCGCACCAATCGGACGCTGCTGTTCATCGCTCTCATCGTCGGAGCAGCGCTGCTGCTCGCGACTATCTCTAGCGGCGAGATTCTGACTTTCATCTTCGGCTCCTTCCTCCTCGTCTTCGGCTACTTCTTTCTCCGCACCAGACTTACGGCAGGTGATGAGGGCAACATCCCTAAGCTCCTCGTCAAACACGAGAAGAACGAGGATGCACCATTCATCGATGCGACCGGAACACTCGCCGGAGCGCTCCTTGGCGATGTACGCCACGACCCCTTCCAGTCAGGCGCTGACCTAGCGACTCCAGCCCACGAGAGGGTCGAGCCCGGTGCTGTGCACCGCGCCAACAAAGGCGTTCTCTACATCGACGAGATCCGCATGCTGCGGATGGAGGAGCAGCAGGCTCTGCTGATCGCAATGCAGGAGAAGGCACTGTCGATCTCCGGCCGCTCAGAGCGCTCGAGTGGCGCTCTGACCAAGTCGGAGCCAGTGCCGACTGACTTCATCCTCGTCGCAGCCGGAAACCTCGACAGCGTCCAGAACATGCACCCAGCGCTGCGCAGCCGCATCCGTGGCTACGGCTACGAGATCTACGTCAACACCGACATGCCAGATACCGAGCGCAACCGCAGACGCCTCGTCCGCTTCATCGCTCAGGAAGTTCGCAACGAGATGAACAAGAATTCGGGCAAGCCGATTCCACACTTCGACATCGAAGCCACTGGCCTCATCCTCAAAGAGGCGCAGCGGCGCAGCGGACGTAGAGGAAAACTATCGCTGCGCCTGCGCGAACTCGGTGGCCTCGTGCGCATCGCAGGAGATCTGGCCGCCGAAGACAAAGCAGCTCTGACGCGCTCGGAACACGTCACCCGCGCGCGCATGATAGCAAAACCGCTCGAGCAGCAAGTGGCTGACAGATACCTCGAGCGACAATCGGAATATGCGATGTTGGTCAACCGCGGCGAGCGCATCGGCCGCGTCAACGGCCTCGCAGTCCTCGGCGCGGACACAGGACTCTCGGATTACTCTGGAGTCGTCCTGCCGGTCGAAGCGATGGTAACCCCCGCACATGGCAGGTCCGGTAAGGTAATCGCAACCGGAGGGCTGTCGGATCTGGCGCAGGAATCTGTCACCAACATCAGCGCAGTAGTCAAGAAACTCACTGGCAAAGACATCCAAGACTACGATCTCCACGTACAGTTCCCCGGCACCCACAACGTCGACGGAGACAGCGCTTCAATCACCATGGCGACCGCGATCATCAGCGCTTTCGAGGGTATTCCAATCGAACAGAATCTCGCCATGACAGGCTCGCTCACTGTACGCGGCGAGGTTCTGCCCATCGGCGGCGTCTCCGCGAAAATCGAAGCCGCCGTCAAATCCGGAATCGAGAAGGTCATCATTCCACGCAGCAATCTACAGGATGTTCTCATCGATGAGAAATACGAAGCGAAGGTCGAGATTCTGCCAGTCGATTCGCTCGACGAGGTGCTGCAACACGCACTCGTCGGCGCAGAGGACAAGGTCAGCATCGTCGAGCGCCTCGCGAGTGTCATCGACACGTTTTCGGGCGGACCTGATTCGCAACCCAGCGCTTGATGTCGCCGCATGAGCGGCGCCCTCATCACTAAATCCCCACCCGTGCCCCAAGGGGAGGGGAGTTCGAATGGCAAGACCAGCAATTGTAGCACACGGCGGAGCCGGAGCCGGACCCGAGCGCCGAGCCAATCTCGAGCCTGCGATAGAAGTCGGCCGAGCCATCCTTGAAGCAGGTGGAAGTGCGATCGAAGCGGCCGTCGAAGCCTGTGTCCTGCTCGAGGACGATCCAGTCTTCAACGCCGGAACTGGCAGCGTCGTGCGAATCGATGGCTCGGTCCTGACCGACGCCTCCCTGCAGACCGGCGATGGGCGCCTCGGATTCGTCATCGCGATGGAGGACACGCCGAATCCGATCAGGATCTGCGTCGACCTGCTCGACGAGGAGATCAACGGTTTGGCAGGTCCGGGCGCGCGCAGGTGGGCTGACGCGCGAGGGCGCCTGAAGGCCAAGGTCATCGGCAGGCCACCGAAGGACGAAATCGGCGACGTTGGCGATGTTGGCACGAAGCCAGCCGAAATCATCGGCGACACGGTAGGCGTCATCGCCCGCGACTCGCAAGGCAACATAGCGGCGGCAACGAGCACCGGCGGCTGCAGTCATCGACCAGCCGGCCGAGTCGGCGACGTCCCACTTCCAGGTAGCGGATATTGGGTGAACGGCGCCATCGCAGTAGCAGCGACGGGCATCGGCGAAGCAATTACAATCGCACTACTTTCCAAACGAGTTCACGAGCGAATCTCCGCTTCTCGCGACCAATCTGTCGATTCGCTCGAAGCCGCGATGCAGTGGGGCATCGACAACCACATCGCGCCCCACCACCAAGTCGGTCTGATCGCACTTTGCGGCTCCGGAATCGGCACAGGAGTGGCCAATACGGACATGCCATGGTTGGCGTGGCAAGCAGATTCGTGAACGGTCAAAACCGGGGCGCGGGAACGGCTTCGGCGAGAGTCTCAGGGATGCGCTTAAGGAGGGACCGCAGGTCGTGCGGCCGTTGGTGGCTTCGCATGTCGGACTTCGAGACTCGAATAAGCCAAATCGCGCAGGTCATCGGTCAGCTTGAAGACAGCCAAGTACCGCGCAATATCCGCAATTCCGCTCGCGATGCAGTACAGAAATGGCTGCTCAACAAAGACAAGGAAATGGACCTTCGTCTCGGTATGACAGCGTCGTCTCTCGACGAGATTTTCAACGACGCGAACTTGCCGATCCATTACGGTCCGTTGTGTTTGCAGATTCAGACAGCGCTTGAGGCATTACTCAGCGAGATCAAGCACGGTTGATCACAGCGGCAAAGCGGACATAGTGCGCTCGCGCACGCTTTTCAGCGCGCATAATCGATTGAAGACAGCGAGCGCTGCTCCGATTGCAAACAATTCCCGCTCGGCCCCCTGTGTCTCCAGATACAGACTGTTCTCGAGACCCTTCTGAACGAAATCAGACGCTCCTGAGTCTTGAAGTGCGCAACTCCAGTGGCTGTCTTCCGAGGACTCACATGAAGAGTTGGACAAACCTCTCCTACGCCAATGTGGCGACTACCTCACCTGCGGCACACAAGGCCTCCATGGAATGGTCTGATGCTCTTGCGCGCGGCGGTGCGGCAGAATTCGATGGAGAGGCGGAAAAGAACGCAATGATGCCTCTTCGCAGAGCTGCCGCGAGACTACTTTCCTGTGAGGTCGCAGACGTTTGCGTTGGCTCGAGCGCGACCGAACTGCTATGCTCTCTGGCATGGGCGGTTTCTCCCTCTGGGGGCAGCAACATCGTATCCACCAGAACCGCGTTTCCATCCACGGTTTACCCTTGGAGCAGGGTGGCTGAGGCAAACGGGGCGAAGATAAGGCTCGCAAATCACGACGAGGAACTCTACACTAATCCAGATGACATCCTAGATTTGATAGACGAAGCCACCTCTGTGGTCACCTTGTCCCACGTCGAGTACTCCACTGGTCAGCGATACGATCTCAGGAGGTTCGCAGATGCGGCGCATTCGGTCGGGGCGCTGTTGGTCGTTGACGCGAGTCAGTCAATGGGAATGGTGCCAATCGATGCCGTCTCATCGGGGGCCGATGCCATCGTGTCCTCAGGGTACAAATGGCTACGTGGCACCTACGGTGCCGCAGTTGCTTACATCTCACCAGAAATCAGGGGTGACCTGAATCCCGGCCTGCTGGGATTCCGAAGCCACGTTGACATTTGGGATCTCAGGGCCGATCGCATGGAATTGCCTGATGATGCCAGCCGATTCGAGTACACCACAATCCACTTCGGTGCAGCGCTCGGGCTGGCCGCTGCAGTTGAGGAGATCAACGAGATAGGGATTGAAGAGGTCTGGAGGCACGACCTAACACTTAGCGACTCGGTCATCGATGGTGCACGGCGCCTCGGCATTGAGGTGGCCTCACCGCTCTCGGATTCAGAACGCAGCGCCATTGTCAGTTTGAAACTCCCAGAAGGGGTAAGCAGCGAGGAGATAGCCCGCAGGCTTCAGGACGAATACTCCATCTTGGTAACAAGTCGGGCCGGACTGCTCAGGGTTTCTCCTCACATCGACAACTCTGAGGAAGATGTGCAGTCTCTGCTCGAGGCGCTCAAACATCTAGTCTCATAGGTGCGGCAGCAGAATCGCTGCGGCAATCACGAACATAATGCAGGCAATTCCGAGGTCTATGAATCGCCACGACTCAGGCTTGTTTAGAACCCCGGAGAACCTCTTAGCGCCGTAACCGAGAGAGAAGAAGAACACGAACGAAGCGGTCGCAGCGCCTATCCCGAATGCCAGTCGCTCATCGCCGAGGAACCCGCTGGACGCCCCTCCGATTAGCAGCAACGTGTCCACGTAGACGTGCGGGTTGAGGAACGTGAATGCGAGAGCCGCTCCGATGGTCGGAACCAATTCGCTCTCCCCCTCTCCCTCCGTGGACATTCCCACTGGGTTCATTGCCGAGCGGATGCGCAGCAGACCATATCCTGTCAGGAACACGGCAGCAGCGCCGGCTATCCAGAATTCTGCTCCCTCGATGCCTGATAGAACCGAGCCCATTCCGAGCACCCCAATTGCTATCAGACTGGCATCGGCAAGGGAGCAGACCAAGCAGACGGCGAAGACATGCGATTGCAGCAGGCCCTGCCTGAGGACGAACACGTTCTGTGGGCCGAGAGCAAGTATGAGCCCTATACTTAGAGCGAAGCCTTCGATCGCGGAAGCCAGCACACACAAGCCTCACGCAGTCTGCTGAAAACTATTGAGGCGCGCCAATGCGCTTTCAGTGGGCTCAAACCTTGCGACGCTCGGTGGCCTTCAAGCGAAGGCCGATGTAGCTGCACTTGCGGCAACCACGCGGCCTGCGGCCACGGTGCGTAGCACTGCACTTCATGCAGATCCACTTCTTCAGGAGGCGAGCCTCGGCCTCAGGGAATCTACTTGCCATGCAAGCCCGCCGACCTGCCTCCCCTTCATAATCCATTCCCAGTGAAAAACGCAAGTTTTCCCGGCGCGAAGCGCCGACTGAAAGCCAACACACAGACACACAAAAGACCTCCAGAGGCTGACCAATGCGTTGATACACCATCCACACAGCCCGAGGATACGGTGCCAGCGACCGTCGTGCTCGGAGCCCAATGGGGAGACGAGGGGAAGGGGAAAGCAATTGACCAGCTTGCACCACATTCGTCGTGGGCAGTCCGCTTCCAAGGCGGCAGTAATGCAGGTCACACGATCGTCATCGGCGACACCACCCTGAAACTCCACCAGATACCGTCGGGCGTCACTTCTCGCCACTGCAATCTGGTTCTCGGCGATGGCATGGTCGTCGATCCGTGGGTGCTTGAGGAGGAGTTGGAGCGCTGGTTCGCACTCACGGGTGAGCGGCCCGAGGGGGCGCGGCTGTTCATCAGCGAGCGCGCCTCGATCATCTTGCCTTTCCACAGGTTGTACGATTCCGCGGACAAGGTCGTCGGGACGACTGGTCGCGGGATCGGCCCCGCTTATCGGGATAGGACCGAACGGGTCGGGATTCGATTTGCCGATATTCCGCGGGTGTTGGCGGAGGAGAAGCGGATTCTGGCGACGATTTCACGAATGAATCACCAATTGAATACCGTGAAGGTGAAGCAGCAGATTTCTGCGGAGGAATTGAAGGCTGATTTGCAGTGGATTCTGGAGCGCTTCGGGGCTGCTATTCGCCCGACTGGTCTCATGGTTGACATGGCACTTCGCAACGGCGAGAATGTCTTGCTCGAAGGTGCGCAAGGCGCATTGCTCGACATTGATCAAGGGACTTATCCGTTCGTCACTTCGAGCGTGGTCGGCCGTGCAAATGCGACTCACGGTGCAGGGATTCACCCTGGCCATGTGACCGAATGCTTCGGCATCACCAAGGCATATTGTACGCGCGTCGGCAATGGTCCATTCCCGAGCGAACTCTCGCTCGACAGTGGCCCTGGGCAACACATGGCCCAGATCGGTCACGAGTTCGGTACAACCACGGGCCGGCCTCGAAGAACCGGCTGGCTCGACATCGTAGCCCTCAAGGAAGCGCACCGAATTTCGGGCTACACCGGCCTTGTCGTCACCAAACTCGACGTGCTCGGCGGCCTTGACGAGATCAAGTTCTGCATCGGCTACGAGTTGGACGGCCGCCCAATCAGTTACCTGCCGACAACAGCCGACGAAGTCGATCGATGCGTCCCGGTCTACGAAACCCATGAAGGCTTCCCAGAACTCTCAGACGAAGACTGGATAGAGATGGCAGAGCACTCGAGAGCGCAAGGAATAGGCTACGCCGCGATGCCCGAGCCGGTCAGAAACATCGTCTCGCGCATCGAGCAACTCTCTGGCATACCGGTAGTCAGTGTGGGCGTCGGGCCCGACAGGAGGGCGTCCATCGCAGCGGTTGACGGCCCCTTCGATGTCGAGTGGGACGAGGCAACATTCTAAGCGGGCCGGCCTGAGGAATAAACATGGGATTCAAGTCCAAAGCACGCAGGAAGCGCTCGGCTGCTGATACGGCCGCGGGCAGAACGGGCAAGGATTCGAAGGAGGAATTCGAGGGCCAGGTTCGCTGTCAAGTGGCTGGTTGCGAGAATTTCGCTGACAAGAAAATCGGTGGACGGCGGCTGGCTTTTGACCGCGCGGCCGATATCTGGGGCGAGAATGGCCTCGATGGTTCAGCGCGCCGAGTATCAATCTGCAAAGTGCATTACAGAGAATGGAAGAAAGAAAAGAAGGACGACTTGAACGAGTGGTCCTGAAATTGATTTCACCACTCGTTCAAATCGTTCGAATACGATTGATAATACCTTCTTGGTCTTGCCTTGGTGGTCAACATCGCCGCCGATGCCGCGATAACGGTTCCATGGGCTCACTCCGCTACTAGTCTTCTACGATTTCAGCCGTGGGCCTTGTCTCAGTGTAGGGGATGTTGTGGCGCACAGCGCGAGCTCGGTGGCTATGTGGTTAGAATAAGAATGATGAAAGAGGGAGTGGCAAAGCCACTCAACATGAACCACCCCGCGAACGAGCCGATTCTGGGGTACGCACCGGGGAGTGCCGAGCGGGCTACGCTGTACGCCGAGTTGGACCGACAGATGGGCGAGGTCGTTGAGATTCCTTGTATCATCAATGGAAAAGAGGTCTTCACTGGGACGACGACGACACAGGTGATTCCTCACAAACACGGTCACGTTCTGGCCAATGTGCATCTCGCTGGAAAGCAAGAGATGGAGGCGGCCTGCGTTGCTGCAGTCGATGCTCAGCAGGCTTGGATCGAGCTCGGGCTCGGGGGTCGATGTGAGATCTTCGAGCGCTGTGCTGATCTGTTGGCGGGTGATTGGCGCATGCGCGTCAATGCTTCGACGATGTTGAATCAATCTAAAACCTGTTTTCAGGCCGAGATTGATGCGGCTTGCGAATTGATCGATTTCTGGCGCTTCAATTGCCACTACGCGCGCGGCTTCCACGATTATCTTCAGCCGTTGGTGTCTCCGGAAGGGGTTGAGAATTCGACTGAGGTCCGTCCGTTGGAGGGCTTCGTGCTGTCGATCACCC